>Ga0160495_100057_pt1 | contig 191351 bp, 157 predicted proteins | sample DID4MG_4_FD_108251 | JGI IMG/M metagenome (GOLD analysis project Ga0160495, IMG submission 108251) | Enriched soil microbial communities from UW Madison campus, WI, USA - DID2933_E24_FP4 MG | ecosystem: Environmental > Terrestrial > Soil > Unclassified | place: USA: Madison, Wisconsin... | reverse complement strand
GTGAACTACGTGCAGCGCCCGACCGCCAGCGACTACGTGCTGGCGATGCGCAGCTACAACGACGATGCGCTGTCGGTGGGGGCGGGCGTGGACCTGCAGTTCGACAGCGGCTGGATGGTGAGCCTGCTGCTGGGCCACGAGCAGGGCCGCAACAACCTGCGCAGCAACAGCATCGGGCTGCAGGTGCGCTACGGCAGCCAGAGTGGCCAGGGCGGACGCGGACGCTCGCAGGTGGACGCCAATGGCATCGGCGACCGCGATGGCGAGCGGCTGCGCTGCCGCACCACGCCCGGCGAGTGCGCTGGTCCTGCGGACTACGGGATCCAGCCCTGACACGCGCGCCGGCCCAGGCCGGCCGTGGCTGTCGACGACAACGGCCGGCGCGATCCGGCCGTTGTCGTTTCTGCCGGTGCGACGCGGCGTCTGTGGACGAGCGGCGGCGGCGAGGCCAGGAGCGACCGCCGTGAGCCGGGCAGGGCATCCGCATGGTGCTGCCCGGACCCCGGGCCTGACGCGCGATCGGCCTTCCTGCGCCGCTGGCGGTGCGATCGACGCCGGCGGCAGCGCCGGGCGCGAGGCTGCGGCCAGCGAGTGCGCCGATGGCAGCGCCCTTCGGCTGGCCCGATAATGCGCGGGCCGGCAGTCGCCGGTGCCATTGCACGGACACCACCGCACCCATGAACACCACCCCGCTGCCCGCCGGCGATGCCGCCGCCCTGCTCGACCTCGGCCACCGCTACTACCTGCCCGTCTACCGCCCGCGCGAGCTGGTGCTGGAGCGAGGCCAGGGCGCGCGCGTCTGGGACAGCGCGGGCCGCGAGTACATCGACCTGTCCGCCGGCATCGCGGTGTGCGGGCTGGGCCACAACGATCCGGACCTGGTCGCCGCGCTGGTCGAACAGGCCGGCAAGCTGTGGCACACCAGCAACATCTTCTACAGCGAACCGCCGCTGCGCCTGGCCGAGGAACTGGTGGCCGCCTCGCGTTTCGCGCAGCGCGTGTTCCTGTGCAACTCCGGCGCCGAGGCCAACGAAGCCGCGATCAAGCTGGTGCGCAAATGGGCCACCGCACAGGGCCGCGCCCCGCAGCAGCGGGTGATCGTCACCTTCCGCGGCAGCTTCCACGGCCGCACCATGGCCACCGTCACCGCGACCGCGCAGCCCAAGTACCAGGAAGGCTACGAACCGCTGCCCGGCGGTTTCCGCTACGTCGACTTCAACGACATCACCCAGCTGGAAACGGCGATGGCCGCCGGCGACGTGGCCGCGGTGATGCTGGAGCCGGTGCAGGGCGAGGGTGGGGTGATGCCGGCCGCGCCGGGCTTCCTGCGCCAGGTGCGCGCGCTGTGCGACCACCACGGCGCGCTGCTGGTGCTGGACGAGATCCAGGCCGGCATGGGCCGCACCGGCACCCTGTTCGCGCACTGGCAGGACGAGGTGACGCCGGACATCGTGACCCTGGCCAAGGCGCTGGGCGGCGGCTTCCCGATCGGCGCGATGCTGGCCGGTCCCAAGGTTGCCGAGGCGATGCAGTTCGGCGCGCACGGCACCACCTTCGGCGGCAACCCGCTGGCGGCGGCGGTGGCGCGGGTGGCGCTGCGCAAGCTTGCCTCGCCGCAGATCGCCGCCAACGTGTCGCGCCAGGAAAAGGCGCTGCGCGATGGCCTGGCCGCGCTCGGTCGGGAGTTCGACCTGTTCGCCCAGGTCCGCGGCCGCGGCCTGATGCTGGGCGCGGTGCTGAAGCCGGCCTTCGCCGGGCGTGCCGGCGAGATCCTCGACCGCGCCGCCGCGCACGGCCTGCTGATGCTGCAGGCCGGCCCGGACGTGCTGCGCTTCGTGCCGTCGCTGAACATCACCGACGCCGAGATCGCCGAAGGCCTGGCGCGCCTGCGTGCGGCCATCGCCGATGTCCTCGCCGGCCGCTGAGCCGGGCGCGGACGCCTGCGCGTTCTGCGCGATCCTGGCCGGCGCGTTGCCGGCCAGCGTCGTGCACGAGGACGCGCAGGTGGTCGCCTTCATGGACCTGCGCCAGGCGGTGCCCGGCCACGTGCTGGTGATCCCGCGCCGGCACGTGGAGACGCTGTTCGACCTGGACGAAGAGACCGCCGCGCAACTGATGCGGGTGGCGGTGCGGATCGCGCGGGCCGCCGAGCAGGCCTTCGCGCCCGATGGCCTCAACCTGTGGCAGTCCAACCGCGACGCCGGTGGCCAGGAAGTGCCGCACGTGCACCTGCATGTGCAGCCGCGGCGCGTGGGCGACGGCCTGCTGCGGATCTACCAGCAGGGCGTGCCTGCCCCGGCCGACCGGGCCATGCTCGATGCGCTGGCCGCCAGGCTGCGCGTGGCGCTGGTCGCCCCCGGCGTCTGATCGCGCGTCGGCGGTCCTCGCGCGGTGTCGCAACGCCGGCAGGCGGCTTCGCCTCGCGCCTGGCCATGGTGCAGGAGTGGCGGGGTGGATGCCGCCGCCGCGCTGGTGAATCCAGGCAGGCTGCGGGGGACGGCGCAGGTGCGAGCCCGCCTGCGGCGCGGTGCCTGCGTCGTCAGCGCTTGCGCGAACACGCGCGGCAATGAAGGCGGGCGACTGTGCTGCCGGAATGGATGATGCCGCGTCGCGCATCTCGCGCTTTTCCAACGCGGACGCGTGACCGGACGTAGCGGATGCATCGCGCATTCCTGGCACGCCCGCTTCCTGCGCGCCCGCATGCGCGGCGCTGATCGCAGGCAGCCTGCATCCATCGGCACCGATGACCGTCGCCGCAATCGCCACGCAGCCGGAGGCGGCGCTACACCTGCGGACGCAGCGCCGGAGGATCCGCGCTGGGGCGGTCCAGGTGGTAGCCCTGGACCATGTCCACGCCCATCGCGCGCAGCATGTCCAGGGTGCCGGCATCTTCCACGCACTCGGCGACGGTGAGCTTGCCCATGCCGCGCGCGATCTCGACGATGGCGCGCACGAAGGCCTGGTTGTCGCGCTGCGAGGGCAGGTCGCGGATGAACATGCCGTCGATCTTGAGCACGTCCGCATCCAGGTTCTTCAGATAGGCGAACGACGCGAACCCGGTGCCGAAATCGTCCAGGCAGATGCTGACACCGGTCCGGCGCAGCGCGGCGATGAAGCGGGCCGCATCGCCGAGGTCGGAGACCGCGGCGGTCTCGGTGAGTTCCACCAGCAGGCGTGACGGCGCGACGCCCTGCCCGCGCAGGCTGGCGTCGATGTAGGCCGGCAGATCGGGATCGTCGAACGAGCGCCCGGACAGGTTGATGGCGATCGCCGGCAGCCCGGGATGCGCGGCCAGCAGGGCGATGCTGCGGCGGATCACCCAGCGGTCGATCTCCAGGATCTTGCCGCTGCGCTCGGCGTGCTCGATGAACTGGCCGGGCATCAGCAGCGCGCCGGGCGTGGTTTCGTCTTCGATCCGCACCAGCGCTTCCAGATGCGCCAGCGCGCCGTCGGTGGCCCGGTGGATGCCCTGGAAATGCAGGCGCAGCCGGTCGTGTTCGAGCGCGCGGGCGATGCGGTCGTTCCAGGCCAGGCGCTCGACCATGAGCTTGCCGGTGTCGCTGCCGGGCCGGTACACGCTCCAGCGGCCCTTGCCGACCTGCTTGGCCTGGTACATCGCGGTATCGGCATGCGCGACCAGATCCTCGGGATTGTCGGCATGGGTCGGGTACTGGGCGATGCCCAGGCTGGTGCTCAGGCGCACGGTGTGGTCGTGCAGGGTCAGCGGCGTCTGCGAGATCCGGCGCACGATGCGCTCCGCCAGTTCCTGGGCCTGTTCCAGGCCGGCGCCGGGCATGAGCACGGCGAACTCGTCGCCGCCGAGCCGGAACAGCGTGCAGCCTTCGCTGCGGCGGACCAGATCGAGCGATTCCAGCGCGACCCGGGCGAGCACCGTGTCGCCGGCGCGATGGCCGAAGGTGTCGTTGATGTACTTGAACTCGTCCAGGTCGAAGAACAGCAGGCTCAGCTGATCGGGCGCGCGTGCCGGCTGGTCGAACAGGCGCCCCAGTTCCTTCTCGAAGCGGTGGCGGTTGTAGAGCCCGGTCAGCGCATCGTGTTCGGCCAGCCGCGCCAGCTGCCGCGCGGTGCGGCGGGCCTCGGTGACGTCCTCCTGGACCCAGAGCCGGCCGATGTGCCGGCCCTGCGCATCGCGCACCGGGTAGGCGTAGTGCAGGACCACGCGCCCGTCGCGCAGACGGATTTCCTGGTGGCTGGGATCGGCCGGCCTGGCGCTGGCGGCCTGGTAGCGGCGCATCACCTCGTCCGGGTCGGCCATGATGTCGTGCGCCGCACGCAGTACTTCGCGGGTGCTTCCGCCGACCAGCGGTACGTCGGCCGGAATCGACCACATGGCCAGGAACGCGTCGTTGCAGTAGATCACCTGGTCGTCGCTGCCGGCGAACAGGATGCCGCGGTTCATCGCGCCGAGCAGCGCCAGCAGGCGCGCGCGCTCTTCTTCCAGGTGGGTCATGAAGCGGCGGCGTTCGTCCACCTCGGACTGCAGCGCCTGCGCGTGCGCGACCTGTATGCCGTGCTGCTTGAGCAGCTCGGCGACCATGCCGTCGAAGGCGCCGGCGAGGCGGCCCAGTTCGTCCTCGCCGTGCAGCGCCACCGGCCCCGGCTGATGGCCCTGGCCCAGTTCGTCCACCGCGCGGGTCAGCCGCTGCAGCGGCACCGCGACCAGCTGCTGCACCCGGCGGCGCAGCAGCCACATCGCCGGCAACAGTGCGATGACGCCCAGCCCGCACACGCCCGCCAGCCCCCACATCAGCAGGCCGTTGATCCGCGCCTGCGGCAGCAGATGCACCTGGTACCAACCCGGCCCGTGGATCTTCGCCCAGGCCACCCACTGGCCGCCGTCCGCGGTGCGTCCGGCGCCGCTGTCGGTGCCGGCGTCGACGATCATCGCGTGGACCTGTTCCAGCACCGGGTCGTGGAGGCTGGACAGCTTGAGCTGGCCATCGGCCGCGGCGATGCGCGCGCCCAGCTGCGGGTGCGCGATCAGCTCGCCGTCGGCGCTGAGGATCAGCAGCGTGCCTTCGTCCCCCGCCGGCTCGGTGCTCCGCTCGATCAGGCTCTGGATCGGCAGGTCGTGGCCGACCGTACCGACCCAGCGGCCCTGCCAGTCCAGCGGCCGGATCACCGACACCATCCAGGTGCCGGCCTGCCGGTCCAGGTAGACCGGCGTCCAGAACAGCCGGCGCTGCGGATTGCGTGCCGGCGCCGAACCCAGCATGGTCGGATAGGTGCTGTTGGTGGCGCTGGCGTCCGCGCCGCTGCCCCAGTCCACGCCACGGGCGTAGACCATCAGTCCGTCCTCGACGAAATCCATGTAGGCCGAGAAGAACGGCGGCACCAGCGCCGGTCCCTGCTCGCGCAGCAGCTCGTAACTGACGACCGCGCGCACCCGCGCCGAGCGGTCCAGCCCGCCCGGTGGCTGGTGCAGGTACAGCGTGGGCGCGCGGTGGCTGTCCACGCGCTCGGGGCGCAGCCGCCACAGGCCGTCGGCGCTGCGGGCGAACAGGGTGTCGAAGCGGGTCACGGCCGCGTCGTGGTCGGCATGGTCCAGCCGCCACAGCAGCTCTTCCTGCAGCCGGCCCACGCTGGCCTCTGCCTGCAGGAACAGCGCCTCGCTGCCGGCCGCGCGCAGCTGCACGGTGTGCTGGGCCAGGGCCGGGACGACGCGGTCCATCGCCAGCCGCATGGCCAGGTAGCCGAAGGCCGCCAGCAGCAGGAGCAGGACGAGGAACAGCGCCCAGATGCTCAGGGACAGTCGCTGGATCAGCGAGGTACGCGACCGGGTCTGCAGCACTCGTTGTCCCCTGGAAGAAGGGGAAGGCCCGGCGGAGTGCGCGCGCCGGACCTTCCCTGTCCGCGTTTCATACTATGGCGCGGCGTGCATCCGCAACCGCATGCAGCGGCGCGATGCGCGAGGCATGCGGCGATGGGCGCGCACCGGCGCAGCGAGCGGCCACGGAGCGGCGGGGCGGTGCTGGAGCGGGATGCCGCGTCGCTGCGCGGTGGCGGGGTAGGCGTCGCAGCGCCCGCCGTCGGTGGATGGTGCAGGCCGTCGGCGCGGACGACGCGGCCTGGAGGCCGCCGCCACGCGCCCGACGCATCGCGTCCGCGCCTCCGGGCAACGTGCATGGCGCGATCCGGCTGGATGCTGTGCGTGCGAATGCGGGCCACCCTCCGCAGGGCATCCGCCGCGGCGCGCTGCCGGCGCGGCATCGAGGCGCCAGTCACGGCGCGCACGGGTATGCCGCAGCGGCGTCAGGCGTCGTTGCCGTCGTTGCCGCCGGTGCCGCCGGTGCCGAGCGCGAGCCGGGCGACCGTTGCGCCGGCGGCCCCGTCGAAGCGCAGTGCGATGCCGTGGCGTGCGCACAACCGCGTCACGATCGCCAGGCCAAGCCCGAACCCCGCGCTGGCCTCGCCTTTGACGAACGGCGTGAACGCGTCCCCGCCGAGGCCGCTGCCCGGGTTGGCGATGCGCAGCCAGCGACCATCGACATCGATCGCGACCACGCCCGCGGTGGTGTGGGCGAAGGCGTTGCCGACCAGGTTCGACAGCACGACATGCAGCACGTTGGCGGGCCATCGTGCGCTGGTGGAGGCCGCGACCTCGAGCGCCACCTCGACCGGGCGGCCATCCAGCAGCGGCGCCTGCTCGACGATCACCCGTTCCAGCAGCGGCAGCAGGGCGATGTCGCCCGCCGGCTCGGTGCCGTGCTGCTCGCGGGCCAGGGCCAGCAGCGTGGCCACGGTCTGTTCCAGCTGCTGCGCGGACTGGCGTACGTGGTCGATCTGGCTGCGCGAGGTGTCGTCCAGACCGCCGCGCGCCGCCAGGCGTTCACAGGCGCTGCGGATCACGGCCAGCGGGGTGCGCAGCTCGTGGCTGGCATCGCGGGTGAATTCGCGCTCGCGGGCGACGAAGGCGTCGATGCGGGCGATCAGGCGTTCCAGTCCGCGCGCCAGCGTGCCGACCTCGTCATCCGGAAACCCGGCGGCGAGCCCGGTCGGCAGCCGGTCCGGATCGGCCTGCTCCACCAGCGTGGCCAGCCGCGACAACGGCGCGGTCATCCGTCGCGCCAGCCACGTGCCGAGCAGCAGGGCGATCGCCACCACCGCCAGCGCGGACCAGCCCAGCCACTGCGCGATGCCGCCACGCATCGGGCGCACCACCAGCTGCTCGCTGACCTCGGCCAGCAGCCAGGCGCGGGTGCCGGCGGACGGCGCTGCGGATCCGGCGTCCAGCAGCTGCAGGTGATAGTGGCGGCCGTCGCCGCCGGGAAATTCGCGGCGCCAGGGCTCGTCGGCCAGGCGCGTGCCGAGTCCGTCGGGCAGGGTGGATGGATCGACATGCACGCTGACGAACGGCAGCTGCGGCCGCGTCCACTGGCCGTGCGCGCTGCGATGCGCCAGCTGCGCGCGTGCCTCCTGCTGCAGCAGGCCCTGGAAGAAACGGTCCTCGACCAGGTAGGCGAACAGCACCACGTAGAAGCCGTACAGCGCCGCGACGAACAGGGCGAAGCCGGCGAAGGCCAGCATCAGGCGATGGCGCAGCTGGCGGCGCGGCCGTGCCGTGGCGCTCATGCGTCGGCCTCCAGGCGGAAGCCGACGCCGTGCACGGTCTTCAGCATCGGCACCGGGAACGGGCGGTCGAGCGCCTGCCGCAGCATGTACAGGTGCGTGCGCAGCGGATCGGAGTCCGGTGGCGCATCGCCCCAGACGCGCTCGACCAGTTCGCTGCGGGTCAGCGTGCGCGGCCAGGCTTCGGCCAGCGCCAGCAGCAGACGCTGCGCCGTCTGCTGCAGCTGCAGGGTGTGGCCGTCGCGCTGGACCACGCCGCTGCGCCGGTCGATGCACAGGCTGCCGATGCGCAGCACGTGCGCGGTGCCGGTGCGGTGGCGCTGCGACAGCGCCAGGCAGCGCGCCAGCAGTTCGGCACCGGCGAACGGTTTGACCAGGTAGTCGTCGGCGCCGCTGCGGAAGCCGGACAGCTTGTCGTCCAGCGCATCGCGCGCGGTCAGCATCAGCACCGGGATGTGCCGGTCGGCCTGCGCGCGCAGCCGCTCGCAGACGCGCAGGCCGTCCAGCCCGGGCAGGCCCAGGTCCAGCACCAGCACGTCGGGCGGATCGGCCAGCGCGGCCTGCAGGCCGCTGAAGCCGTCGGCGGCGAACGTGGTGGCGATGCCGTGTTCGCGGAACATCGCCTCCAGGTTGGTGCGCAGCACCGGGTTGTCCTCGATCACCAGAATGCGCAGCGCAGATGTATGCATCGTTTCGTCACCTGTTCTCGATCCATGGCGATGTCACCGGTATAGCGTGCGGCACCGGCTGCAGTGTAGGTGCGAAGCGCCGCGCACCGCGCGGGACATGCGCAGGGCATGCGGCGACCGTCTCCGCAGCCGGCACGCGCGGCGGGCAGTGCAGCGGCTCAGCCGTCGATCCGTTTCAGCAGGGCCTGGGCCTGTTCCATGTCCGGCTTCGCGTCCAGCACCTGCACGACCAGCGCCCGCGCCTGCACGGGCTCGCCCAGACGCAGATGGGCGTCGGCGGCGGCCAGTTTCAACTGCGGCTCGTCCATGTACGGCAGGGCCAGCTGCATCGTCTGCAGCGCGGGCCGCAGGGCGGCCGCATCGTCGCCGGCCGACTGCGCCTGGTAGTAGCCGAGGATGCCGATCAGTTCGACGTGGTAACGCTCGCGGTCCTGCGCCAGCGCCGCGGTTGCGCCGGCCACGTCGCCAGTGCGCAGGCGTTCGACCAGGGCCATGCTGGCTTCGTCGCGCCAGGGCGTGCGTGCCACCGGCGTGCGGCCCAGGCCGCGCACGATGGCCTCGGCCACCGCGGTGGTCGAATACGGGTTCTGGCCGGTGACCAGGCGCCCGTCGACCACGAGCCTGGGCAGCATCAGCGGTGCTTCGTCCCACACCGCGCCGCGTTCGCGCAGCGCGTCTTCCAGCAGCCAGGGGAATTGCGCCGCCCACTTCTTGCCGAACACGGCTTCCTCTTCGTTGCTGAAGCCGGTCATGCGGCGGCCTGCCACCAGCGCGCTGCCATCGGCCAGGCGCACGTCGACCAGCGCGGCGGGGCCGTGGCAGACCGCGGCGACGACCGCGCCGTTGTCCCAGGCGCGGGCGATCAGCTGCTGCAGGGCCTGGTCGCGCGGCAGGTCGAACATCGCGCCCTTGCCGCCGACCACGTAGATCGCCGCGTAGTCGTCCGCGCGCAGGTCGCCGATGCGGCGGGTGTCGGCGAGCTGGCGCATCGCCGCGGCATCGGCCAGCAGCGCGGCGTTGAACGGTTCGTCGGGGTTGTACTTGTCGGCCTCGATCGCGCCGCCCTGCGGGCTGGCGACCTCCACCGCCAGGCCATTGGCCTTGAAGATCAGCCAGGCCTGGGACAGTTCGTCGAACTCGTAGCCGGGGCGGGTCTTGCCGGCATCGCGGCCTTCGCCGCTGAGCACGACCAGGACGGTGTCGGTGGCCTGGGCCAGCGCGGTGGGCAGCAGCAGGGCCGCGGCGAGGACGCAGGAGAGCAGGGGGCGCAGCATGGAAAACCTCCGGACGGTGGTGGGCCTGAGTCAGGATCGCGCGGCGGGATCAAGCGGACTTCAAGCGGCCACCTGCGCGCTTCCGGGCGGTGCCCTGCGGATGGGTTGTCTGGCGCCAGCGGGCGCCGGAGGCGCGCCGCGGGCATGCGCTTTCGCACACGGGTGGATGATCCCGGAGCCGCCTGCGGCTCAGCCCGTGCTGTGCGCCGGCAGCAGCCGGTAGCGGCCGAGCACGCGCCGCATCGAACGTGCATCGACCACGGTGTCGGCATGCAGGCCGGCGCGGCGCGCGCCCTGCACGTTGACGAACAGGTCGTCGACGAACAGCGTGGTCGCCGCGCGTGCCCCCAGCCGTTCCAGCGCCTGCGCATACACCGCCGCCTGCGGCTTGCGCCCGCCGAACATGCCGCTGCACAGCACGCGGCCATCGAGCGCCGGAAACAGCGTCGGCACGATGTGCGGCACGGCCTGCGCCATCAGCGGACCGTTGTTGGTGAGGACCGCGACCGGTCGCTCCGCCGCGACCGAGGCGATCATCGCCACGATGCGCGGATCGGCCTGGCAGGCGACCACGCGCGCGGCGATCCAGGTGGCCTCGTCGACACGGGCGCCGATGGCCTCGCTCAGCCGCTGCAGATAGCGGGACGTGTCCAGCCCGCCGCTGTCGTAGGCGCGCTCGAGCCCGCTGTCGAACAGCGCCTGCATGACGTGCGCGGGCGTGCAGCCCGCGGCCTGCGCCAGATGCGCGCAGCGCAGCGCGCGTTCGTAGCGTGCGAGCACGCCGTCGAAGTCGAGCAGCAGCAGGTCCAGGCGTGGCGCGATCATCGTGTGGGTCGGTCAGCCGTCATTGGAGGATTGCATCCGTAGCGTCGGTTTGCCCGATACCACGAAGGTCGAAGAAATCGCCCGTAGAGTCGGGCTTGCCCGACTCCGCCATGCATCATCGCGCGATGCAATCGAAGGCGGTTGGATCCCGAGAAAGGATGCCCCCACAAGCCCCACACCACGAAAGTCCGGGAAATCGCCCATAGAGTCGGGCTCGCCCGACTCCGCCATGCATCATCGCGCGCTGATCGAAAGGCAGTGGGGCAGAGCCCCACTCTACGGGCCGCGACAGGCTGACCCGCGCAACGCGCCACCACGCTCAACCGGCCGCGACCACCTTGAACGCCTCGCGTGCGGCCGCGATGGTCGCTTCGATCACGTCGGCATCGTGCGCGCTGGACAGGAAGCCGGCCTCGCAGGCCGACTCCACCATGCATCACCGTGCGATGCAATCGAAGGCGGCCGGATCCCGAGAAAGGATGCCCCCACAAGCCCCACACCACGAAAGTCCGGGAAATCGCCCGTAGAGTCGGGCTTGCCCGACTCCACCATGCATCATCGCGCGCTGGTCGAAATGCAGTGGGGCAGAGCCCCACTCTACGGGTCGCGACAGGCTGACCCGCGCAACGCGCCACCACGCTCAACCGGCCGCGACCACCTTGAACGCCTCGCGTGCGGCTGCGATGGTCGCTTCGATCACGTCGGCGTCGTGTGCGCTGGACAGGAAGCCGGCCTCGTAGGCCGACGGCGCCAGGAACACGCCGCGCTCCAGCATTGCGTGGAAGAAGCGGTTGAAGGCCGCGGTGTCGCAGGCGGTGGCCTGGGCATAGGTCTCGACCTGCACGTCGGTGAAGAACAGGCCGAACATCGCGCCGACGCGGGTGGTGGTGACGGCGACGCCGGCCTCACGCGCGGCCGCTTCCAGGCCCGCGCACAGGGTGGCGGTGGCCTCTGCCAGACCGTCATGGAACCCCGGTGCCTGGACCAGTTCCAGCATCGCCAGACCGGCGGCCATCGCCACCGGATTGCCGCTGAGCGTGCCGGCCTGGTAGATCGGGCCGGCTGGGGCGATCTGCTCCATCAGCTCCCGGCGGCCACCGTAGGCGCCCACCGGCATGCCGCCGCCGATGATCTTGCCGAAGGTGGTCAGGTCCGGGGTGATGCCGTAATGCGCCTGCGCGCCGCCGAGGGCGACGCGGAAGCCGGTCATCACCTCGTCGAAGATCAGCAGCGTGCCGTGCTGCGTGCACAGGTCGCGCAGATGCTGCAGATAGCCTGCGCGCGGCGGGATGCAGTTGGCGTTGCCGACCACCGGCTCGATGATCAGCGCGGCGATTTCGCTGCCGATCTCGGCGAACAGCTGCGTCGCGCCTTCGAAATCGTTGTAGCTCAGCGTGGCGGTCAGTTCGCTCAGGCCGGCCGGCACGCCCGGCGAAGTCGGCACGCCCAGGGTCAGCATGCCGCTGCCGGCCTTGACCAGGAACGAGTCGCCGTGACCGTGGTAGCAGCCTTCGAACTTGACGATGCGCTGGCGGCCGGTCGCGCCGCGCGCCAGGCGGATCGCCGACAGCGTGGCCTCGGTGCCGGAGTTGACCATGCGCACCATCTCGCAGGACGGCACCAGCCGGGTGATGGTTTCGGCCATGGTCACCTCGGCCGCGCACGGCGCGCCGAACGACAGGCCGTTGCCGATCGCGCGCTTCACCGCCTGGCGCACTTCCGGGTGGTTGTGGCCGACGATCATCGGCCCCCAGGAGCCGACGTAGTCGATGTAGCGGTTGCCGTCGACGTCGTACAGGTAGGGGCCGTCGGCGCGCTCGACGAAGAACGGCTCGCCGCCGACCGACTTGAACGCGCGCACCGGCGAATTGACGCCGCCGGGCAGCAGGGTGCGGGCGCGTTCGAACAGGGCGTGGGAGTTGGCGTGGTTCATCGTGTGGTCCAGTGCGGCGTCGAAGCCGGACATTGTAGAACCCGGCCCGGCGGCGGGCACGGCCGCGGCCGTGGACAGGGTGTCCACGACGTGGAAGGGAGCGGGCCGGCGCTTCGCACGACGCTCTGCCAAGCCTTACGCACCGTGCACGGAGCGCGGATGGCACGGGGAATCCCGGTCCCCCAGCGTCCCTGCATCCCGGCACCACCCCGTTGTAGGAGGGGGCTCGACCCCGACCCCCATCCCGCCGCTGCTGCGCCGGCGTGGCATCTGACATGGCGGTCGGGGTCGAGCCCCCTCCTACAGAACAGCGTTCCGCATCGGCCAGGACAGGAACCCGATCGGGCGCCGACGCAAACCTCAGGTGTAATGCAGTCGTTACGTTTCGCCGCCGCTGCCGGAGACGTCATGCAGTCGGTATGAATTTTCCGCCGCCACGGGGTCGGCGGCATCGAACACTCAGACGATCACGGGCCAGCAGGCCGGCGGCGTTGTTTCGCAGGCTGGCCGGTCATGCGTTCCGGACCGTGCAGGAACGCGGGTGGCACGGGGAATGCCGACACCCCAGCACCACGACACCTCCCCGTTGTAGGAGGGGGCTTGACCCCGACCCCCATCCCGCCGCTGCTGCGTCGGCGTGGCACCTGACATGGCGGTCGGGGTCAAGCCCCCTCCTACAGAACAGCGTTCCGCATCGGCCAGGACACGAACCCGATCGGGCCACGCCACAAACCTCAGGTGTAATGCAGTCGGTACGTTTCGCCGCTGCTGCCGGAGACGTAATGCAGTCGGTATGAATTTTTCGCCGCCACGGGATCGGCGGCATCGAACACTCAGACGATCACGGGTCAGCAGGCCGGCGGCGTTGTTTCGCAGGCTGGCCGGTCACACGTTCCGGACCGTGCAGGAACGCGTACGGCACTGGAACTCCCGACACCCCAGCACCACGACACCTCCCCGTTGTAGGAGGGGGCTCGACCCCGACCACCATCCCGCCGCTGCAGCGTCGGCGTGGCACCTGACATGGCGGTCGGGGTCAAGCCCCCTCCTACAGAACAGCGTTCCGCATCGGCCAGGACACGAACCCGATCGGGCCACGCCGCAAACCTCAGGTGTAATGCCGCCGGTACGCATTCGCCGCCGCCACCGGATCGGCGGCATCGAACACGCTGCCGATCACGGGTCAGCAGGTCCGCGGCGTTGTTTCGCAGGCTGGCCGGTCATGCGTTCCGGACCGTGCAGGAACGCGGGTGGCACTTGAACTCCCGACCCCCAGCATCACGGCGCCATCCCGTTGTAGGAGGGGGCTTGACCCCGACCCCCATCCCGCCGTTGCTGCGTCGGCGTGGCATCTGACATGGCGGTCGGGGTCGAGCCCCCTCCTACAGAACCAGTGTTCCGCATCGGCCAGGACACGAACCCGATCGGGCGACGCCGCAAGCCTCAGGTGTAATGCAGTCGGTACGCTTCGCCGCCGCTGCCGGAGGCGTAATGCCGCTGGTACGCCTTCGCCGTCGCCACCGGGTCGGGGGCATCGAACACGCTGCCGATCACGGCCAGCAGGTCCGCGCCGGCGGCGACCAGCGGTGCGGCGTTGTCCGGGGTGATGCCGCCGATGGCCACGCGGGGCACGTCCAGCCCGGCCGCGGCGATCAGCAGTTCCGGCGTGGCGCGGCGGGTCACGACCTTGGTGGTGGTCGGGAAGAACGCCCCGAACGCCACGTAGCTGGCGCCGGCGGCGATGGCGCGTTCGGCCAGGTCCAGCGCGTCGTAGCAGGACGCACCGATGATCGCCGCCGGCCCCAGCAGCGCACGCGCGGCGGCGATGTCGCCATCGTCCTCGCCCAGGTGCACGCCGGCCGCACCGACCTGCGCCGCCAGCGCCGCGTCGTCGTTGATCAGTAGCGGCACGCCGGCCTCCGCGCACAGCGCCTGCAGCGCGATGGCCTGTTCGCGCCGCAGCGCCGCGTCCGCGGTCTTGTTGCGGTACTGCAGCCAGGTCGCCAGGCCCAGCACCGGCCGCACGCGATCGAGCAGGCGGGCGGTGCCGGCCTCGTCGGGCGTGATCAGGTAGAGGCCGCGGGCGTGCGGATGCGACATGGCGGACAGGCTTGGAGGAACGGGTGGCTACTATAGGCGCCGCCGCCCCGCGGCCGCATGCGCGGCAGCTTCAGTACGTGACGCGTTGCTGGCGACGAGGTACCGCACCCGGGAGCCGCCGCCGCGCCGCGTGGCCTGCGATGCGCTCGGCACCGGCGGATCGGTCATGCGCTCCAGGCCGCAAGGCGTGCATCCGGTGGGATCCGCACGCCCACGGCCGGCATGCGCTCCAGCCATCCAGCACGCGCCGGCTGCGCCGCCCGATCCACGCCTTCCGCCCCGGCGATCCAGGCCAGGCGTGTCCAGTCCCCTTGGGCACGCCCGGCGGCCGGGACGATCCTCTAGCATGTGCGGCTCGGGGTCCGCGCTGGCGGCGGACCGGATTCCGCTTCACCGGTGAACACGATGAACGACCTTTCCGCAACGCAGTACCGCAGCTGGATGTGCGTGGTCTGCGGCTTCATCTACCACGAGGCAGACGGACTGCCGGAAGAAGGCATCGCGCCCGGCACCCGCTGGGCCGACGTGCCCGACACCTGGACCTGCCCGGACTGCGGCGTCACCAAGGACGATTTCGAGATGATCGAACTGGACTGACCGCCATGCTGGGCCGGCCGGCCCGCGCATCCGGCGCGCCGGCGCCCGCGTCAGTGCAGGGAGGTGCTGCCGGCGCTGGCCTGGATCAGCTGGTCGCGCACGTGGTCCGCATCGCCGGCTTCCGGCACCAGCTGCAGGTAACGCGCCAGGTCCTGCCGTGCACCGGGCATGTACGCCATCTGCAGGTAGGCCTGGCCGCGGTCGCGCAGCGCCTCGGGCTGCTCGGGCGTCAGTTTCAGCACCCGGTCGGCGCATCGGGCCGCGCGGTCCCATTCCTCCGACTCCACGTACAGGCCGTGCAGGTTGCGCAGCACGCGGGTCAGGATCGCCCGGCTCGGTGCCGGGCTCAGGATCTGCAGCAGCACCTTGTCGTCGGGCATCTCGCCCAGGTGCGGGCGGGCCCGCTCGCGCAGTTCCTCCACCGCCAGCGGACGGCCGCGGTTGAACGGGTCCATCACCAGCAGGCCGTCGTCGACCGGCAGGCGGACCAGGAAATGGCCGGGGAAGGAAATCCCGTCCAGCGGAATGCCGAGCCTGCGCGCGACCTCCATCTGCACCACCGCCAGCGAGATCGGATTGCCCAGGCGCCGGTCCAGCACCTGGTTGAGGTAGCTGTTGCGCGGGTCGTAGTACTCGTCGTGGTTGCCGGTGAACCCCAGCTCGTCGAACAGGTGGCGATTGATCGCCGCCATCTTCAGCGGGTGCGCGTCGATCGCCGCCACTTCCGGGCGCAGGTGATCGGCATGCGCCTGCACCTGGGCGTCGTAGCGCGACAGGTCCAGGTCCGGGTATTCGTCGCGCGCGATCAGCAGCGCCGTCTGCAGCAGCGGCAGGGCGTCGTCGTCGAGTCCCGCCAGGGTGTTCCAGTCCGGTGTCTTCATGCCATCCCCCTTGCCGCAAGACTGGAACCGATCACGATGGCGATCAAGCCCTGCGCCATGGTGCTATCGGCCTGTCGCCGACCCGGTTGAGGGCGGGCAACGGCCCGCCGACGGACGGTCGGGCTGGCCCAATCGTTCAGCGATCGGCGGCGGGAATGCCCGGGCCGAACCGCAGCTCCGCGCCATCCTCCAGCTTGAGCCGCGCCGCCTCGCCCGCGTTGAGTTCCAGCACGTAGAGCGCCGGCGCATTGCTCGGGTAGCCCGGGCAACGGTCGCCGGCCCAGCACGGTGGCACGTCGCGCTGCTGGGTCACCAGCCGACGTTCGCTGTCGAAGTACAGGATGTCCAGCGGGATCTTCGTGTTCTTCATCCAGTACGCCTGCGGTTCCTGGCGGTCGTGGATGAAGAGCATGCCGTGGCCGGACGCCAGCACGTCCCGGAACATCAGCCCGCGCGCCCGCGTGGCGTCGTTGTCGGCGATCTCGACATCGAAGCGCTCGCCCCCCAGTTCGACCCACGGCGCACGCGCCGAAGCGCAGCTGCTGAGCAGCAGGGCGGTGACGAGGAGAAGGACGCGGGTGATGGACATTGGCAGGGTCATGGTGGAAATCGGTGTCGGAAGACTACTGCCGGCTGGTGGGAGGATCAACGAGGACGGGTGCATGGGGCGTCCTGTCTGAGCTGCCTATGCCGCAGCGAGCAGCAAGGGGGGATGCGGCGCCTACCTGTTCGTTTTCTGAGCTGCCTATGCGGCAGCGAACACCCGCGGCGGCTTCGCCGGCCTGCCCGACCATTTCTGAATTGCCTATGCGGCCGCGAACTTGGAGGCATGGCTGGCCGGCGAGGTGGAGCTTTTCTGAGCTGCCTATGCGGCAGCGAACTCGTCCGCGCAGTGTTCGACCTGGTCGTCGACTCTCTGAGCTGCCTATGCGGCAGCGAACTGCACCTTGGGATTCGCGGCCGGCGTGTTCATTTTCTGAGCTGCCTATGCGGCAGCGAACGGTCGGAAGCGCAGGTATCATCCGCGGCGAATTTTCTGAGCTGCCTATGCGGCAGCGAACGTCTGGGCAGTGGCCACCACGGAGGCGTAGCTTTTCTGAGCTGCCTATGCGGCAGCGAACCGTGCGCTGCAATGGCGCGACTCCGGCCTGTGTTTCTGATCTGCCTATGCGGCAGCGAACTGCAGGCCGGGCACCTCACGGCCCATGGCCTTTTTCTGAGCTGCCTATGCGGCAGCGAACCCCGCGGAGCGCCTGGAACTGCTCGCCTTGCTTTTCTGAGCTGCCTATGCGGCAGCGAACGAACGTCATTTCAGGGTGATGGCAGTTAAGCATTTCTGAGCTGCCTATGCGGCAGCGAACGACAGCCTGGAGCTGCGCCAGCGTACCGGCGTTTTCTGAGCTGCCTATGCGGCAGCGAACACGGCGGCGCTCGCCGCCGACGCCGCGTTGGATTTCTGAGCTGCCTATGCGGCAGCGAACCGCTGCGTCTCCGGATCCTGCCGGCACTTGAATTTCTGAGCTGCCTATGCGGCAGCGAACACCGGGTTCCAGCAGTGGCTAGCATCCATGCCTTTCTGAGCTGCCTATGCGGCAGCGAACCTCGTTCGACTACCCCGGCATCGACCGTAGCTTTTCTGAGCTGCCTATGCGGCAGCGAACCGCATGGCGCTGTGCTCCGGTGTGTGGGTGGTTTTCTGAGCTGCCTATGCGGCAGCGAACAACGGCGAACTGTTGTCGCCGCCTTCAATCAATTTCTGAGCTGCCTATGCGGCAGCGAACATTTCTTGTTTGCGTGAACGCGAATCTTGGAATTTCTGAGCTGCCTATGCGGCAGCGAACTGGACGCCGTGGCCGTTTCAGCGCGCCATCATTTTCTGAGCTGCCTATGCGGCAGCGAACGAACTGGTCGAGGTCTTCGGTGATGTGGATGATTTCTGAGCTGCCTATGCGGCAGCGAACTCCAAAGTTATGTTGCAGCAACCTAGGAGATATTTCTGAGCTGCCTATGCGGCAGCGAACCAGGCCCGCATGGACTGGACGGACCGGCACGCTTTCTGAGCTGCCTATGCGGCAGCGAACGCGCGATGCAGGCGCAGGTCCTGGTGGTGGGTTTTCTGAGCTGCCTATGCGGCAGCGAACAAGAAGATCCGCGCGAAGAGGGCGAGCCGGCCTTTCTGAGCTGCCTATGCGGCAGCGAACTTGGGCCTGCCACCACGTCCACCTGTTACAACTTTCTGAGCTGCCTATGCGGCAGCGAACCCTCCTGCCTGACGGCGCGACCGGAGACGAGTTTTCTGAGCTGCCTATGCGGCAGCGAACTTAATTCCGTTGGGCCCAAGGCAAGAGCCGGCTTTCTGAGCTGCCTATGCGGCAGCGAACTCCGGGCGGACGTCCCGGACGACATGATCTTCTTTCTGAGCTGCCTATGCGGCAGCGAACGGGAGCCATCGGGCGGCCCACCTCGCGGAACATTTCTGAGCTGCCTATGCGGCAGCGAACGTGCGGGCGCTGATCGACGTGTGGAAGGCTTCTTTCTGAGCTGCCTATGCGGCAGCGAACATACTCGGCCAGCTTCGACGGCCTGACCCTGCTTTTCTGAGCTGCCTATGCGGCAGCGAACCAGAGCCCGCAGAAGTTCGCCCTGCTGGATACTTTCTGAGCTGCCTATGCGGCAGCGAACCGGAGGTGCGCCGTGGCTGACACGACAGCAAATTTCTGAGCTGCCTATGCGGCAGCGAACATCGGTGACCAGCGTGCCGTCCGACCAGCGCATTTCTGAGCTGCCTATGCGGCAGCGAACGCCTACATCAAGGACGCCCGCAACCACGAAGATTTCTGAGCTGCCTATGCGGCAGCGAACGCAGCCTGTAGTGACTGCGTGCTGTTCGGGAATTTCTGAGCTGCCTATGCGGCAGCGAACGTGGGCCGGAACTACACCATCACCATCGAAGATTTCTGAGCTGCCTATGCGGCAGCGAACAATCTGCCGACAGCGAGAACGGGGGCGCCGTTTTTCTGAGCTGCCTATGCGGCAGCGAACCTGGTCCAGCGGGCCGGATCGCGCTCGTTGTATTTCTGAGCTGCCTATGCGGCAGCGAACGCCGATGGTCAGGTTGAAGATCATCAGGATCATTTCTGAGCTGCCTATGCGGCAGCTAACTGCACGACACGCCGACGCTGGCTGGGTTGGCATTTCTGAGCTGCCTATGCGGCAGCGAACACCAGGGCGCGGCGAGCAGCACCGGCGACCGGTTTCTGAGCTGCCTATGCGGCAGCGAACCCGATCGTGAAGTGTGTGGCGCTCGGCGTGCCTTTCTGAGCTGCCTATGCGGCAGCGAACTGCGAGTGGCCGTGCTGTCGCGCGCCGACGATTTTCTGAGCTGCCTATGCGGCAGCGAACGGCCCGTCTACGTCGAACGTGGCCTGCAGCTCTTTCTGAGCTGCCTATGCGGCAGCGAACACCACGCGCGTGGGCAACGTCGAGGGCACGCATTTCTGAGCTGCCTATGCGGCAGCGAACGCCTGCAGCTCCTCGCGGTTCACGCCGGTGCTTTTCTGAGCTGCCTATGCGGCAGCGAACTCGCCGGCCCGTGCCGATGCGCCGGCGTAGTATTTCTGAGCTGCCTATGCGGCAGCGAACGCGTTCGGCATCGGCATCACCGTCCACGAAGTTTTCTGAGCTGCCTATGCGGCAGCGAACGCCAGGAACCGGAAAACCAGATCGTTCGGGTCTTTCTGAGCTGCCTATGCGGCAGCGAACCTCAACAGCTTTCAGGAGGGTGGGGAGCCACATTTCTGAGCTGCCTATGCGGCAGCGAACCGCATGACGCCGCGGCGCGTGCTGCGCGGGCATTTCTGAGCTGCCTATGCGGCAGCGAACCAAGCGGCACGCGTCAACGAGCATTTCGACGCTTTCTGAGCTGCCTATGCGGCAGCGAACGGCTCTGGGTCGTTGCTGCCTTGGCTGCGTGCTTTCTGAGCTGCCTATGCGGCAGCGAACCCATGCGTGCGGAAGCCCTTGGGGAATGCGGATTTCTGAGCTGCCTATGCGGCAGCGAACGCTACCGACGCGAAGCCGACAGCGAAGGGGAATTTCTGAGCTGCCTATGCGGCAGCGAACGCGCTGGTCTTCGGCGAACACGGCGAAATGAATTTCTGAGCTGCCTATGCGGCAGCGAACGACCTACGCAAAGGGAAGCGACTGCAGCCCTGTTTCTGAGCTGCCTATGCGGCAGCGAACGAGCGCCTCAACCACACTGACGCCGCCGGCAATTTCTGAGCTGCCTATGCGGCAGCGAACCTATGCCGAATCGTCTCCATCGCCTGGATGTATTTCTGAGCTGCCTATGCGGCAGCGAACATCCCCACCGCTGGTGTGCTCGATGTCGATCTTTTCTGAGCTGCCTATGCGGCAGCGAACGCCTGCCGGATCTCGCTGCGGGAGATCTGCGCTTTCTGAGCTGCCTATGCGGCAGCGAACGGAAGGATGGCCGCCTGGTGCTGACGGCTGACTTTCTGAGCTGCCTATGCGGCAGCGAACAAATCGACGCCGTAGCCTTCGGTCTGCCAGTATTTCTGAGCTGCCTATGCGGCAGCGAACGCCCTGTGCATGTGCCCTACCCGGCAGCATGATTTCTGAGCTGCCTATGCGGCAGCGAACCGGTCGCCGTCAGGGCTGACAAGGTCGCGCCCTTTCTGAGCTGCCTATGCGGCAGCGAACTGGCTGAGCGCTCAGCACCCCCACAAGTAGGATTTCTGAGCTGCCTATGCGGCAGCGAACTCACGCACCTGTGCGGCACAGTCGTTCGGGCATTTCTGAGCTGCCTATGCGGCAGCGAACGTCCACGAGAGGCGACTCGCTCACGCGGCCACTTTCTGAGCTGCCTATGCGGCAGCGAACGCCCCGCCTGAAAAAATGACGCGGTACGGGCTTTTCTGAGCTGCCTATGCGGCAGCGAACGCGTTGTAGCCGATCGACGCCAGCAGGATCTTTTTCTGAGCTGCCTATGCGGCAGCGAACATGCGAGTCATGGCAGAGCGGTCAGGCTCTGATTTCTGAGCTGCCTATGCGGCAGCGAACATCCGAAGCGTTCGGCGTGCCAGTCGCTCACTTTTCTGAGCTGCCTATGCGGCAGCGAACAGCAGGAGAGGACACAGCCGAAGGTAGAGCAGTTTCTGAGCTGCCTATGCGGCAGCGAACAGCACCAATCACGAAAATCGCGATGAAGATCATTTCTGAGCTGCCTATGCGGCAGCGAACCGCAGGGGATCCAGGGTGTGCAAGGGGGCGTTTTTCTGAGCTGCCTATGCGGCAGCGAACTGGAGGCGGCACGGGCAACCCAGCGCACGCAATTTCTGAGCTGCCTATGCGGCAGCGAACTCGGACGTGCCGCCGCGTTGGAGCCCCTGGCCTTTCTGAGCTGCCTATGCGGCAGCGAACTGGCTGCGCAGCGCGGCGGCGATGGCGGACTCTTTCTGAGCTGCCTATGCGGCAGCGAACTCGGCGATCACGTCTTCCTGCCGCTGGGCGCTTTTCTGAGCTGCCTATGCGGCAGCGAACCTGGTAGGTGAACCGCTCGTCGGCCTGCGAATTTTCTGAGCTGCCTATGCGGCAGCGAACCACGCCGCGTTGTTCGGCCGCAAAGCGCCGAATTTCTGAGCTGCCTATGCGGCAGCGAACCTGCCGTCTGGCTCGGTGCTGTTCGTTGATGATTTCTGAGCTGCCTATGCGGCAGCGAACTCGCAGTTCCCGGCGAGCAGGTGATGGCGCTGTTTCTGAGCTGCCTATGCGGCAGCGAACGAGCGCTGGCGCGATGCCCGGCCGGAACCGGTTTTCTGAGCTGCCTATGCGGCAGCGAACGATCACCACCGGCTGTGGCTGCCATGCGACCTTTTCTGAGCTGCCTATGCGGCAGCGAACTAGAGCTTTCTTCCAGTAACCATTTGATCAGAAAGCAATCTTCCATAGAAACGCCCGTGCCCCCAAACTTCTGGGGGCACGGGCAAGTTGCTGATTTTCAAAGAGCGTGGACGCTGACCGGGAAAAGGGTCAGAACCAGGGCACGGTGGTCGTCGTGCTCAGCCCATGGCTGTTGAAGACGCCGGTTGTCGCCTCGCGGCTGGGCGGTCCGACGGCGATGAACAGGCAGAAGGGCTGGCCGGTGCTGCGGCTGCGCAGGGAGGCGTAAGGCAGGTCCGGGCGACGCTCGACGGTGAGCGGGATGGCGTCGGCCGCCTGCTCGGCGCTTTCGCCCTTGCGGCGCGCCCTGCGCCGTCGCAGCCGTTCGGCGCTGGTCTTGAACTGCCGGCGATGGACGGTGCGATGCGTTGCATCCGCTGGCGCTTCGGCAATCTCCGTGATCTGGACATGATCACGAACCCCCTTGAGCCAGTCCGACTGCAGCAGCTGTGCCAGCACGGTGTCGTCCCCATGCAGGCGCAGCGTGGCGCCCAGCGTCCGCGGCGCAAGACGGTAGCCGGGAAAGCTGACCCCGATGTCGTCGCGGCGCTGCTGTACCAGGGCCAGGTGCAGCCGGTCGTACAGGGCGCCGAGCAGCTGCGGCACGCTGAACTCGGGGCCGGGCACGACCGTGATGTCGACATGGTGGCTGGTCATGGCATCAACCCGCCTCGCCGAACACGCCGCCACGGATCAGGGTGGCGACGACGAAGTGCTGCTGCTCCAGCTCGGGCGTCTTGTCCTTGAGGATCCAGCCATCGAGCAGGTTGTAGAAATCCACCTTCTGCTTCGGCTGGCGCCAGGCCTTGCCCTGGGTGGTGACCGAGCCGTACGGCTCGACCGCGATCGGGCCGTTGTCCTCGGCACCCGGGTACCAGGTATCGATGCTGCGCAGGGCGTTGCCGATCTTCTGCGAGTGGATGGCGGCGACCGCTTTTTCCTTCTCGCCAACCGCGTACAGCGTCTTGCTCTTGTCGCCGCGACCACGATCGAGGATCAGTTCCTGCGAGGGGAATACTTCCTGCCCAGCGCCCGCGCGCACGAACGCCGTCACCCGCAGCAGCACGTGGCGCTCGCCAGCCAGGCCATCGGCGATCAGGGTGGAGACGGCATCAACGGCGGTCGCCGCATCGGCGCCCACATCGAAGCTGCGCAGCGACAGGGCCAGCGCGTCGAAGGTCCATGTGCTGACAGGGGCGCCGTCGATCAGGTGCGCCACTTCCACCTCCACCTGTTCGGCGCCGACGCGGTTGCGCCACAGGAAGCGGCCATTGGCCAGGTTGGTCGCGTAGCGCCGCGCCAGTTCGCCGAAGCCGTTGGCCTGCACGTAGCCCTGGATGGTCTGCAGCAGCTTGGCCTCGTACTCGGCGCTGTTGGCGGCCGACGGCTTGCCGGTGCCGGGCAGCACGCGCAGGGTGAACTGGACTTTCAGTGTGTCGGCATCCAGCGGCAGCGCGGCCACATCGACGGTCTGCAGGTTGGGGTTCTGGATCGCCGCGTCCAGCTTGGCCGGATCCTGTCCGCTGGTCTTGAGCCGGTTGGAAATGGTGCCGCGCACGGACTTCTCGCGGATCTTCACCGGTAGCCAGTCGGAAGCCATGTTCCTGGCGTTCCAATCGCCGGAAAAGAACAGCGCATCGGACGGGTCGAGCTTGCGCTCGAAGGCGAGGACGGAGGCGGTCTTGAGGTCGGTTGCCATGATCGAATTCCTTTTTGATGGATGGATGAAAGTGGCTCAATCGAAGTCGTACAGATCCTCGAACGGATCGGTATCCGTCCGGTAGGCGTTGCGCGCGCGATACAAGCCGGCATCGGGCTGGCTGTCGGCGTACCAGAGCAGTTGCTCCGGGGAATGCAGGCGATGCGGGCTGACCCATTCGCCGATGGAGTACAGGCTCTCGACGAAGCGGAAGGGCGTGGTGGCGTCGCGGGCATTGGCCACGGTTCCCGCTGGATGGACGCCGCCGAGCGCGCCATAGCCCACCGGGATCGGGACCACCCAGCCCTTGCCCTTGCGGTCGTTGCCCCAGCTGCCTTTTCCACCGTTGTCGTCCGGCACATGCGTCCAGTTGACCCTGCACAGCGAGAGCCATGCTTCCAGCGGCGTGGCCGCTGCGTTGACGGCCTGCAGCTCGGTCAGTCGTTGCTGGAGACGGTCATCCCGGGACACCAGTACGAATCCCGGTAGCAGCCTCAGACAGGCCTTGCGGAACACCACCCGCTGGTCGTCATGGTTGCCGGTCAGGTCGACGACCTGCGGCTGGTAACGGCTGTGCCGGGCGCGATCCGACGGAATCAACGTGCCGCCTGCGATCCGCGATGCCGCAAGCAGTTCGGCGAGAAGGGCGACGTCGGTCGCCTGGCGCTCCGGCTCGCGAATCCAGCGTTCGCTGTGCACCGCCAGGATCAGACTGATATCCAGATGAATGCGGCCCTCTTCGACGATGGCGGCGGTCCTGCCGTCGCTTCCGACCGGATTGCGGGTCAGGCGGAACGCCTTGACGAATCCGCCCTCGGTGACCTGTTCCTGGTGGTCATGCGCCACCACGCCAATGCCCCTGAAGGACACATCCAGCCCCTTCGCACGCGCCTTGCGCTCCAGCGCCCAGATCAGGCCCAGGAAGGCGGTGATCGAAGGAAATCCGTGGGTCAGCGGGCTGGAGATGGCGTTCGCGTTCTGGACCCGCAGACGGGGCAGGATCAGCAGGTGCCTGTATGCCTGCAGGCTCATGCGGCGCCTCCTGCCGATGCGCGGCGCTGCAGGGGAACGGGCCAGGCCGCATCGACGATGGCCTGCCGGGCCCAGTGCGCGTACTCGGCATCGCCCACGCCGGCCAGCCCTGCATCGCGCAGCTGCGCGTTGAGCCACTGGGCGAAACGGCTGGCCACCTGGTCCTGCCAGTCGCCGAGATCATAGGCGGCGATGAAGTCGCGGTCCTGCTGCTCCCATTCCGGATGCGCAGGGTCGAGACGCGGGTCGAGTTCGACGCGTTCCGGGTCCAGCCAGAGCTGCTGGAACAGCGGCAGCGTGCAGCCCGGATCGCGCGTCCAGCCGGGTTCCAGCCGCGCCTGGATCGACGCGGCGAACATCGGCAGTTGGAAGCCGATGGCCTGTTCGATGGTCTCGCGTCGTTCGACGATGTCCTTGTTGGGTGGCCGGTCGGCGACCGATTGCAGGAACTCGCTCAGCTTCCAGACCAGCGGCCGCACGCCTTCGAAGTAGGCGAAACGTTGCTCGATCGCGCAGTCGAGGTCGAGCAGGCTGCGTGGGTGCTCGCGATCCCACCTGGGGGGCAGCGATGCCAGCAGATAGTTCACGCCGCCGCGTTCGCTGTTGAGTTGGGAAATGTTCTGGGGCTTGGTCCCACCCAGCTTGCGTGCGACCAGATTGCGATAGTCGCGGTACCCGTCGCCGTGCGGTTCCTTGGCCCGGAACGCCTGCCGGGCGGCGCTGTTGTCCTCGCCGAAGCGGGCATCCTGTATTTCCGCGTGGACCGCATGTGCCAGGCTGCTGGAGAACAACGGCTGCAGCAGGTGGTACTGGCTGTCTTCATCGGGCGTGTCGCCCACCAGCCAGTAGAGTTGCTTGGCTGCCTCGTGGGAGGACGGGGCCATTTCGGCGCGGACCAGGTTGCGGAAGGCCTCGAGCCAGCCGGCTGCGGTCCCGGCATCGTGATGCAGGGCGGCAAGCAGGTCCTCGTCGCCGTTCTGCGCCCAGTCCAGCAGGCGCCGGCCGTCGACCTCCAGCTTGAGGAACTTGAACACGTCCAGCGCCGCGGCATTGCCGACCACGTCTTCGGCAAAGTCGTCCGGGAGGACGTGGGTGCCGATCTCGACATGCCGGGGCAGGCTGTCCGGCCTGACATGCAGGCTGCTGCCGCGTGCATCGGGATGGGTGGCCTTGAGGACATGGGTGACGGCCTGGATCTGGCCGACCCGCCGCGCCGCGTCGGCCAGCCACGCGTGGTAGTCGTATTTCGCACTGGTGTCAGCGCCGTCTTCGGTGCCTTTCAGCTTCGCCTCACGCCGCGCCTCAATGAAGGCGGCAATGGATGCGCGGAAGCGGTCTGGTCGTCGCTCCGTGCTTGGTTCCTCAGTCATTTCGAGTCCTTTCATGTATGCCTGTAGAATCCCCGCGGCAGCTCGCTACCGCGGGGTGCGGACAGATTCCGCTTCATAAGACTGATGAGGTCATGTGCGGGGTCTTCCACACACCAATACCCTCCTGCACGGCATCTTTCGTGCGTTGGGCCGGGGCCACCGGCGGTGTTGCCAACTGACGCCCAAGCCGTTCCAGCGGCTTGGGCGTTTTCATTTGAACGCACTTGAGTCATGAAATCAACCATAGTGCGCTCAGTTGCTTTTTAATACTGTCGCGTCAAGTGCTACGCTTGACGCTCTGCCGCACAGGCAGCTCAGGAAATAGTGCGCCCCGGTGCATCTTGCTTCCCTTTTCTGCCGCACAGGCAGTCGCTGATTGATTGCATTGCAATCAATGAAATCATTCCTTGGAGTGCGCAAGCCTTGGCCACCATGACCATCCGCAATCTCGACGACGACGTGAAGGCGCGGCTACGCGTACGCGCGGCGCTGCATGGGCGCTCGATGGAAGAGGAGGCGCGCAGCATCCTGCGCTCGGCGTTGGCGAAGGAGACGGAAGCCGATACGGGCGCGGCGCTGGTCAAGGCGCTTCGTGCCCGCGCGGAGCGCGTTGGCGGTATCGATCTCGAACTGCCGGCACGCACGCCGCTGCGTGAGCCGCTGGATTTCGGTGGCGGTGAATTCGACAGGTGATCGTGCTCGACACCAACGTGCTGTCCGAGCTGCTCCGACCGGCCCCTGGGCCGAAGGTGCTGGCCTGGCCGGAGGCACAGGCGATGGACACGCTGCTCACGACGGCGATCTCGCGGGGCGAGATGCTGTACGGCGCCCACGTCCTTCCCGCTGGACGCCGCCGCGATGTCCTGCTCCACGAGGTCGAGGCCATCTTCTCCGCGGATATGGCCGGCCGTGTTCTGCCCTATGACGAGGCGGCCGCCGATGCGCATGCCGCGATCGCGGCACGGCGGCGTGCGCAGGGGCGACCGATCAGCCAGTCCGACGCAATGATCGCGGGCATCGTCCGTGCCCACGGCGCGGTGCTGGCCACGCGCAACGCCCGGGATTTCGAGGATTGCGGAATCGCGCTCGTCGACCCGTGGCACTGAGGGCAATGGGCTGACCGGGCTCATCTATCGGGCCTTCGCGAAACCCAGCCACGGGTGATGTCGCCAACCCGGTGTGCTTTCCGGCACTTCCACCGTCGTCAGCCACTCGGCGCATTTGCGCAGGGGCCGGTCGAGGTGCTCGGCCTGTTCCATCAACAGGGCCATCAGATCGACCTCGCCCCACGCCTGGATCCCGGGGCCGACCTCCAGCGCGACCTTGTTGTGCTGGCTGCGCTCGACCACCGGGTACAGCGGACCGCTGCGCCGGTCGTGGGCGTCTTCGACACGGTGCAGCAGCAGGTGTTCCTCATCATCGTCCGGCAGGAACACCAGCGTTGCGCTGCGCTGCGCATCCGCCCGAAACGGCTGCTGCTGCGGCAGGACACCGATCAGGGCCGCGTCCGCGAACTGCCAGGCGCTGGCGGCGTTGGGTGCTGTCGCCGCCGTCGCCGAGGCGTCGGCCAGCATGGTGTCGGCCATGCGTGCATGCTCCAGATCGACGAAGCGCTGCTTGGGTTGCCACTTCGCCTGCGGTCGCGGGCGGATGCGGGGCAGGGCGGTCAGCGTGGCGTACTCGTCCGGCTCCATCAGCTTGCCGAGCCGCTGGGCGATCAGGCGGAACGGTGCGCGGGCGGGAGCGCCGGCCTGCTCAAAGCCCGGGCGAACGAAGATCGCGCGCGGCTTTCCATCCGTGCCGGGGCGTGCGTCGAAGCGGCGCAGATTGGTCTCGAAGACCAGAATGTTCGGGCGTTCGCCGGGCACGCAGCGATGACGCTGCACGCGCCCGGCCAACTGGATCAGCGAGCGCATCGACGAGGGCTCGGCCACAGCCCAGTCGGCATCCCAGTCTCTGCCCACTTCACAAACGGGCGATGCGAGCACGACGAACAGGTGTTCATGTTCCGGATGGGCATCGAGCGCGGCGCGGATCGTGGGCAACCGATAGATCGCCTGTCCGTTGCCCCGGCGGTTGAAAGCGCTGTCGAGCTGGTGCTCGATGGCCGAGCGCTGCAGCAACGGGAAACGGGCGTGGTACACGCACAGATGGATACGGGTGCCCTCCGGTGCGCCCAGCGTGAACAACGTCTGTGCGGTGTCGAACAAAGGTTCGATGTTGGCCATGCGCACGATGCCGAAGCTGACGCGCTTGCCGCTGACCGGGTCGGTCTCGGCATGGTCGCGATGCAAACGCAGGCAGGCGTCGCGGACATGGTGTGCGAATGCGGCATGCCGCTGCGGTGCGGGCAGATGGCTGTCGATCTCCAGCGGCAGCAGCTCGGCGCGACGGAGTGGGGTGGCTTTCTCGAGTTTCGCGGCACGCCGGTCGACGAACGCGCTGTGCTGCGCTGTGAACGCGGTTGCTTGGGAGCAGTGGGCCACCTGCGTGCCGAACTCGTCTGCCCATAAACATGGGACTTCGATCGCTTCCGGGTCTGGGGAACCGCCGGGGCCCCGGTTGCGCCTGTACTGGAGGCGGCCTGCGCGGTAGGCCATGAACATGCCTTCCAGCAGCGCCGGCGGCAGTGTGGCCGAGGACAGCAGCACGCGCGTGCCGAGCATGCCGGCCCAGTGCACCAGCCGTGTCAGCGCGGGCAGGTCGTCGAGGTCGTAATCGTCGAGTTCGTCGAGCACCAGGTCGGCGCTCATCAGGCGCAGCATCGGTGCGATCTGGCGGCCTGCCCGCAGGGATTCGGTGGCGGGCACCAGATGGTCGACGGTGCAGACCAGCATCGGCGCCGACAACAACTTGCGGATCGCCGGGTCGTGCAGGGCGCGCGACAGCAGCGGGTGGTCGGCGGTGTTGCCTTCGAAGAAGACATGGCTGTCTTCTTCGAGCAGGTCCTGCATCGAGGCCGAGCCGCGGCGCTCTGCCTGCTGCTCGTAGTACTCGAACAGCGCACGGCTGGCGGAGCCACCGACCTGGATGGCCAGTTCGTCTTCGCCCAGATGCAGGTCGTTGCGATAGCTGCGGCCTGTCTGCAGGGTCAGGGTGCGCAGACCCAGCGCATAAGTAGCGCGCATGCCCTGTTGCGGATCGGCCAGTGCATTGAGGATGCGTGCGTTGCTGAGCGTCTTGCCGCAGCCGGTGGACGCCATGTTGACGATGAAGGCGCCATGCGCCTGCGCTGCATCGCGCATGGCATCGGCGGCATCCGCAGCCCTGTCCTGCCAGGAGAAGCGCGGATCGGCGCTGCGCTTGCGCAGACCGCGGTGGCGGACGAGGCGTGGCAGGTGGCGCTCGAAGCCGGGCAGGGCATGGGCGATCAGGCCGGCATCGCGGGCAACGCCGAGCAGATGCTCGTCCAGTGCCTGCTTCGGACTGCCGTCGGGGGCGGTATTGGCATGCAGTGTTGTCCCCCCGTCGCCTGCAACACGCAATGGCGAGATTTTGGGCAGGCCGGAGTAGTGATGGTCGGCCAGCATCAGGCTCAGCCGTGCCAGATGCATGACGTAAGGGTTGCCGAGCCAGTCGTCGTCTCGGCGTCCGAGCAGGTCCAGCAAGCGCTTTGCCAGACGTGCAGCCTGTGACCGCCATGTCGGGCCGGCGACAGGGAGCGGACCAGCGGGCGTCCAGTACGAGGCGATCCGCGCATGGTCGGCGGGCTGGTTGATCTCATTCCAGCCGTGGGTGATCTGCGCCAGCGGGGTTTCCAGCCAGGCTGGATTGAAGGTGGGCGAGCGTTTGCCCAGCCAGTCCTGGCTGCCATCGTCTCTGGCGACCGGCACCACGGGCAGGCGATGGTGGGTGGCGATCAACCAGGCCACCGCGGCTGCGACAGGCGGCAGCTCGCGGAACGGGTAGGGGCTTCGCGCATCCAGTCCATCGCGCTGATAGCGGCCTTCCTGCGTCCAGTGCCGCAGGTCAAAGAGGTCGGGATCGGCGAGACGCTGCAACCAGCCAGCATCGTCATCGTTGCCGACGAAGGCCTGGAACATGCGCAACGACACCCACTCGTGCCGATAGAGATTGCGTTCGGTCAGCTTGCCCTTGAGGCGATCCTGGAAGGCGATGCTGGCCTTGCCCAGGTCATGGAGCAGCGCGGCCAGCTGCGCCAGCACGCGGATGTCCTCGGCGCCGTGCCAGTCGTTCTCGTCTTCGCGCCGCAGCACGTTGCGGACGGTGGTGTCGGTCGGCACGGCCCCTTCGCTGTTGAAGCGCTTCGCATCGCCGACGACCCAGAGCAGTTCGCTGTGGTCCAGGCCGCGGATCCAGTGGCAGGCCACCGCGGTGTTCTTGCGCGCCGTCTTCCGCAGCAGCCTGCGCAGGGTGTCCAGGCCCGCCTGGGTGATCGGCGTCTGCCAGGTGCGGTCGCCACGGCGCTCGGCGAACTGGTCGAGGATGCGCCGTGTTTCGGTCAGTGCACGCTTGTCGCATTGGGACACCAGCAGGATGTTCATGCCTGTCCTGCCGTCTCCAGCGCCACCGCCTTCAACGTATCGATCATGAAGTCCAGCGATTCGTTCCGCGTCAGCGCTTCGATGCAGTTGCGGCGGAACTGCTGTTCGTCATCGCCGCGCATGGCCGACAGGAAGGCCTGCGGCATGATGCTGGCGTCCTTGACCAGGTCTGCCACGTCGAACACCAGACCGCCGCGGCGGGTCTTGCCATGCAGGACCGCCAGTCCGTGCGGCAGCCCGAGCACCCAGGTGGCGGTGGCGCCCAGGCCGTAGGCCAGGTAGTTGCCGTGATCGAGAAAGCGGTTGGCGGGATCGGTTCCGCTGCCGCGCTTGGCACGGGTGAAGTCGCCATAGCCGACGGTATCCACCGCGAGCTTGAACAAGGCTTTGCTCAGGCGCGCCTCTTCCGTCAGCAGCGCGGTGTTGTCCTGGGCGAGGGCGATGCTGGTCTGTGTGCGCTGGAGCAGGCCATCGAGGCGTGCCGTATCGACCCGGAAGCCGGCGTCGCGCAGGTGCCGGTGCGTCCATTGTTCGCGCAGCCGAAGCGCACGCGCCTGCTGGAACGCCTTGGCGGCATACAGCCGCAGGTCGTCGTTGAACCAGAACTTCACCCAGGCCTGCAGGTAATTGGTTGGCCGGTATTCGCTCTGGGGCGAGAGCCAGGCGACTTCGACGTCGATCTCGTTGGCCGAGAACAGGGGCGTTCCACCGCCGCCGCAGAAGCCGACGAGGACGCCGGCCTTGGCCAGTTCACGCATCGCAGCCTGGGTGACCGACGTGCCGGTGCCCAGGAGGAGCGTCGTGGTGTTGGCGATCGGGATGTTCCAGTACAGCGATCGCTTGCCGGCGTCGGTGACGTACTCGACCCGGCCGCCGTTGACCAGCACCCGGCAGTGCTGCAGGTAGTAAAGATTCGCCCGCTTCGAATGCAGGATCGTCTTCAGGTCCGACGGTAACAGATCATCCATGGCGCCCCCTGTCCGCATGTCCTTGCGGCGGGGGCGTCGTGGCCCCCGTCGCGGGAGCCTACCTTATGTGACGAAAATCTCAAATCCAGAGACTGGCGACAGCACCTCCCGTGGGAGGAGTGCTGTCGGGGACCGCATCGCGCGGCGCTTACAGCACCAGCGGCGGCTCGCCGCCCACGATGACGACGTCGGCGCGGCGGCGGGCGAACAGGCCGACGCTGACCACGCCGGGGATCTGGTTCAACGCGGTTTCCATCGCCACCGGGTCGGTGATCGACAGGTTGTGGATGTCCAGGATCCAGTTGCCGTTGTCGGTGACCGTGCCGTCGCGCCACACCGGCTGGCCGCCGGTGAGTTCGAGGATGCGGCGGGCGACCAGGCTGCGCGCCATCGGGATCACTTCCACCGGCAGCGGGAAGCGGCCCAGTACCGGGACGCGCTTGGCCGGGTCGACGATGCACACGAAGGTTTCGCTGGCCTCGGCGATGATCTTCTCGCGGGTCAGCGCGGCGCCGCCGCCCTTGATCAGGCACTTGTTGGCGTCGCACTCGTCGGCACCGTCCACGTACAGCTTGAGCGGGCCGGCGGCGTTGGCGTCCAGCACCTCGATCCCCAGCGCCTTCAGCCGTGCGGTGCTTTGCTCGGAACTGGAGACCGCGCCGGCGATGCGGTCGCGGATGCGGCCCAGCGCGTCGATGAAATAGGCCACGGTGGAGCCGGTGCCGACGCCGACGATCATGCCGTCCTGGACGTAGTCGATGGCCTTCTCGCCGGCCAGGCGCTTTGCTTCGCTCATGGATCTGTTCCGATGGGATGTAGAGGGATGCGGGTGTGCAGGCGCCGGTGGGCGATGGCGGTGCCGCGCGCGTCGGCCATGGACCACCGGCCGGGCGCTGCGGTCGCCGGCAGGCGCGCGGCTGCAGGCAGTGCGGGAAAAGCCGGGATTCCTACTCCAGCGCCAGCAGCAGCTTCCACTGCGCGGCGGTGACCGGGAACACCGACAGCCGGCTGCCACGCGAGGTCAGCGGAAAGCCTTCGCCGAGTTCATCGGCGTGCTGCTTGATCTCGTCCAGCGCGATGACGCGGGTGAGCTTGCGTTCGAACTTCACGTCGACCAGGAACCAGCGCGGCGTTTCGCGCGTGGCCTTGGGGTCGTGGTATGGCGACTTCGGATCGAACTGGGTTTCGTCCGGATAGGCGGCGCTGGCCACGCTGGCCACGCCGACCACGCCCGGCACCTTGGCGTTGGAGTGGTAGAAGAGCACACCGTCGCCGACCTTCATGCCGTCGCGCATGAAATTGCGCGCCTGGTAGTTGCGCACGCCGTTCCAGGGTTCGGTGCCGACCCGCTGCAGGTCGTCGATGGAGAAGGCGTCCGGTTCGGACTTCATCAGCCAGTAGCGCTTGCGGGCGGTCATGCGGCGGTGGTCTCGCGGAGGAGGGTGGCGCGCTCGGTGCAGATCGCGTCGGGGACGACGTCCCAGTCGGCGGTGTCCAGCGCGGGCACTTCCTGCACCGCGAATCCGGCGCCGACCAGCCACGTCGGCGCGGCCTGGTCGCGGCGGAACGCGAAGCTGCGATCATACCAGCCGCCTCCCATGCCAAGCCGCTGGCCTGCTGCGTCGAACCCGACCAGCGGCATCACCGCCAGCGCCATTTCGCGTGCATCCAGCGCCGATGCCGGCTGCACGTCCGGCTCGGGAATGCCGTAGCGGTTGCTGACCAGCGGATCGCCGGCGCGCCAGGGCGCGAAGCGCAGCGTGCCGTCCTCGTGCAGCACCGGCAGGCACCAGGACAGGCCGGCCGGCAGCTGCATCTGCAGCACGTGCAGGCCGATCTCGCCATCCAGGGCCCAGTAGCCGGCGATGTAGCCGCGTCCGGGCAGGAAGGGCAGGGCGAGGATGCGCGCGGCCAGCGCCTCGGCGGCGGCGATGCGGGCGGCGGCGGGCAGGGCGCGGCGGCGGTCGCGCAGTTCGCGGCGCAGCGCGTCACGGTCCTGGGTCATGGGGTGTCCGGTGCGGCGGTGGGTGCGCGCATGATCGCGGAGCCGGCGCGATCCGCCAAGGAGATCGATCGGGAACCGGCGTGGCGCCCAAACGAAAACGCCTTCCTGCATGTGCAGGAAGGCGTCATCGCGAATCTAGGCATTCTCCGCCATTGCCGATGCGGCGAAACGACCTTGAACCCAGGGTTCAAGTGGGAACGCTGGGACCCCATCGGGCTTCCCGCTGCGTGGCGGACTTGCACACCCGGTGTCGTCGCATCCCCGGTGTCGTTCTTAAGGGACAAGGCGAATGTTTTGCCAGCTGTCGAACACGGCAGAGAATGCAGCGCCAGTATAGCGCCGACAGCGGAGCTGCCTAGTCCGTTCGTCGGTGATTCCAGAGAAATCGGCAATGCGCGATTCAGGCTTGCAAGAGCGCGCCTATCGGCGGGCGCATTCAGTTGCCGGAGGGTCCCAGCACGCCGTCGAGGCGGCGGTGCAGCGCATCCAAGGTGCGCGTCAGTTCGCGGTCCTGCGCGTCGCGTTCGGCCTTGAGCTGCTGCAGTTCATGCGCCAGGTTCAGCGCGGCCAGCACCGCCACCCGGTCCAGCGCGACCATGCGGTTGCTGCCGCGGACCTCGCGCATGCGGGTGTCGAGCAGGCGTGCGGCGGCGACCAGGCCATCGCGTTCGTCGGCGGTCACGCCCACGGTGTATTCGCGGTCCAGGACGCGGACGCTGACCGGTTCGCTGGGGTTGCTCATGTGTGCTGCTCCAGCGACTTGAGGCGGGCGATCATCGCCTCCACCCGCGAGCGCGCCTGTTCGTTCTTGGTCAGCAACTGGGCGCGTTCGCCGATCAGCTGCTCCTGCTGCTGGCGCAGGCTGCGGTTCTCGTCCGTCAGGCGCTGGCAGCGATCGGCCAATGCCTCGACGCGCGCCGCCAGGGCGCGGAACTGGGCGATGGCGTCGGGGGGCAGGTCCATAGGTGCGGTCACGATAGGCAGGGCGCGCGCATGCGGTCAAGCGGGGCCGGGCAGGTGCCGGCCGGGGTGGCTCAGACCGCCAGGCCGACCCGCTGCTGCAGGAAGTACAGGCAGGTGTCGCGGTCCATCGCCGCGGCGATGTAGTGGCCCTGGATCTCGTCGCAGCGCTGCGCCTCGAGGAATTCGCACTGGTCCGCGGTTTCCACGCCCTCGGCGACCACGGTCAGGCCCAGCGAGTGGCCCATGGCGATGACGGTGCTGGTGATGGCCTGGTTGTCCGGGTCGCGGCCCAGGTCGCCGATGAATTCCTGGTCGATCTTCAGCGTGGTCAGCGGCAGGCGCTTGAGGTAGGCCAGCGACGAGTAGCCGGTACCGAAGTCGTCCACCGCCACGCCCACGCCCAGCGCACGGCAGGCGCTGAGCACGCTGGCGCTGCGGGCGACGTTGCCCATGATCGTGCTTTCGGTCAGTTCCAGTTCCAGCTGCGCGGGCGCGACCCCGGTCTCGGCCAGGATCCGCGCCACGCTGGCCGGCAGGTCGCCGCGCAGCAGCTGGATCGCCGAGACGTTCACCGACATCCGCAGATCCTCGAAGCCGCTCTGGTTCCACTGCCGCAGCGTGGCGCAGGCCTCCTGCAGCACCCACTCGCCGATCTCCAGGATCAGGCCGGTGTCCTCGGCCAGCGGGATGAACTGGTCCGGCGGCACCATGCCGAATTCGGGGCTGTACCAGCGCAGCAGCGCCTCGGCGCCGATCACGCGGCGCTCGCCCAGCGCGTAGCGCGGCTGGTAGACCACGCGCAGCTCGTCGCGCTCGAGCACGCGGCGCAGCAGCCCGGTCAGGGTCGCGCGCCGGCGCGTGGCCTCGTCCATGTCGGCCGAGTAGCGCTGCCAGGTGCGGCGCCCGGCCGCCTTGGCCTGGTACATGGCGGTGTCGGCGTGCTTGAGCAGTTCGCTCGGCACCTGCGCGTGTTCGGGGAACAGGCTGATGCCGATCGACGGCGAGATCGTGATCTCGTTGTGGTCGTCCAGCACCAGCGGCTCGGCGAAGGCATCGAGCACGCGCTGCGCGGCGTAGTCGGCGTCGCCCGGCGCGCCCAGCGCTTCCAGGACCACGGTGAACTCGTCGCCGCCCAGGCGCGCGACGGTGTGCTGCGGCCCCACCGCGTGCTGGACGCGCTCGGCGGCCGCGCGCAGGACCCGGTCGCCGGCGGCGTGGCCGAGCGAGTCGTTGATGTCCTTGAAGCGGTCCAGGTCCAGGAACAGCACCGCCACGTGGCCGCCCTCGCGGCGCGCGCGGACGATGGCGCGGGCCAGGCGCTCGGACAGCAGCGAGCGGTTCGGCAGGCTGGTCAGGGTGTCGTAGTTGGCCAGGTAGCGCAGTTCCTGCTCGGCGCGCTTCTGCTCGGTGATGTCGCTGAGCACCACCACGTGGAAGTTGGCCTCGCCGCTGCCTTCGAGGATGCCGTTGCGCTTGACCCGGCACAGGATCTCGTGGCCGTCGCGGCGGGCCATCCACAGGTTGCCGTTCCACTGCGCGCGCTGGCCGAAGCCGTCCAGCAGGGCGTTCTGCTGGCCCGCGTAGCGGTCGCTGTCGAGCATCGAGAACGGCTGGCCCAAGGCTTCGACGTCGCTGTAGCCGGTGATCTGGGAGAACGCCGGATTGACCGCCAGGAAGTTCAGGTCGCGGTCGAGGATGGCCACCGCCTCGCTCATGCTGCGCAGCACCTCGCTGGCGATCCGGCGCTCGGCATCGGCGTGGCGGCTGGCGGTGGTGTCGCGCGCGGTGCCGGCCAGGCGCAGCGGCCGGCCGGTGGGGTCGCGCTCGACCGTGCGGCCGCGCACGCGCATCCAGCTCCAGCTGCCGTTGCCCTCCAGGTCGACCCGGTGCTCGGACACGAACAGCGGCTCGTCGCCGCGCAGGTGCGCGCGCAGCCGCCGGCGCAGGGCCTGGCGGTCGTGCGGATGCACCAGCGGCAGCGCGGTCTGGCTGCCGACCATCAGCAGCGAGCTGTCGCCGGCCTCGCCTTCCTCGGCGTGCAGCAGGTGCAGCCGGCGCTGGCGCAGGTGGAAATCCCACAGCTGTTCGCCCGAGCCCCACAGGGCCACGGTGAGGTGCTGGTCGTGGGTGCGCAGTGCCTGGTCGTGCTCGATTTCGTTGCGGCGCCAGTGCCAGCCCAGCAACAGCACCGCGATCAGCAGCGCCGCGGCGAGGGCCATCAGGACTGCCGTCATGGATGGCCGGTCCGGGGGGGAGCCACGCTCGGGCGGATTCGCGTCACGCGTGGGTGCGGCATGGCCTGCCCGGAGGCTTGTGTAAACGGTGTCAGTGTAGGCATGCGGCCCGGGCGCCGACAAGCTGCATGCACTGCCGGTTGCTACACTTCGCCGCTGTCCGCGACGGCGGGCGGCACAAACGACGACAGGAGTTTTGAGCGGATGCAGCAGTTGCCATCTTCGGCACTCATCGAAGCGGAGAGCCGCAGCCTCGGCCTCGGCGCCACGGCGGCCGAACTGCACGGCGGGCTTTGCGGCTGGCTGGCCGGCGGCGGCGCCGACGAGGCCGCCTGGCCCGCGCGCGTGCTGGCCGATCCGGCCATCGCCACCCCGGCCACCGGCAGCGCGCTGGAGGAGTTGCGCGAGGCCACCGCCAGCCAGCTGGCCGATCCCGATTTCGCGCTGGAACTGCTGCTGCCCGGCAGCGAGGCGCCGCTGGGCGAGCGCGCGCAGGCGCTGTTCGACTGGTGCCGCGGCTTCCTCGGCGCGTTCGGCCTGGCCGCCGGCGCCAGGCCGCCGCTGTCGGAAGAGGGCAGCGAAGCGCTGCAGGACCTGGCCAAGCTCGCCCAGACCAATGTCGAGGACATCGACGAGGACGAGGAAGACGAGTCCGCGCTGTCGGAGCTGGAAGAGTTCGTGCGCGTGGCCGTGCTGCTGCTGCACGGCGACTGCGTGCTGGGCCCGCGGCACCGCCGCAGCCTGAACTGACGTGCTCAAGCGCGTCACCGGCATCGCCGCGGCCGAGTACGCGCGGCGTCGGCGCCAGCTGATGCGGATGGCGGGCGAGGACGCCATCCTCGTCCTGCCGGCCGCACCGGAGCGGGTGCGCAGCCACGATGTCCATTACCCGTACCGCCAGGAATCGGACTTCTGGTACCTGTGCGGCTTCCCCGAACCGGAAGCGGTGCTGGTGCTGGTGCCCGGCCGCCGCCATGGCGAGGCGATCCTGTTCTGCCGCGAGCGCGATCCGGTGCGCGAGCGCTGGCACGGCGCACGCGCCGGCCAGGAGGGCGCGGTCGACCAGTACGGCATGGACGACGCCTATCCGATCGAGGACCTGGACGAGATCCTGCCCGGCCTGCTGGAAGGGCGCTCGCGGGTCTACTACCACTTCGGCCGCGACGCCGAGTTCGACCTCAAGCTGATCGGCTGGGTCAACCGCGTGCGCGCGCAGGTGCGCCAGGGCGCGCAGCCGCCGCACGAGTTCCTGGAACTGGGCCACCTGCTGCACGAGCAGCGGCTGTTCAAGTCCAGGGACGAACTGAAGCTGATGCGCCAGGCCGCGGCGATCGGCGTGCGCGGCCACCAGGCGGCGATGGCCGCCGCCCGCCCGGGCATCCACGAATACGAACTGCAGGCCGAACTGGAACGCGTGTTCCGAGCCAGCGATGCCTGGCCGGCCTACGGCAGCATCGTCGGCAGCGGCGCGAATGGCTGCGTGCTGCACCACGTCGCCAACGACCGCCGCACCGTCGACGGCGACCTGGTCCTGATCGATGCCGGCGCCGAATACCGCGGCTACGCTTCGGACATCACCCGCACCTTCCCGGTCAACGGCCGCTTCTCGAAGGAGCAGCGCGTGCTGCACGCGCTGGTCGCGGCCGCGCAGGACGCGGCGCTGGCGCGCGCCCGGCCGGGCGCGGCGTATGCCGAGGTGCATGACGCCGCGGTCGAGGTGCTCACCGACGGCCTGCTGCGGCTGGGCCTGCTCAAGGGGCGGCTGGACAGGAACATCGCCGACGAGCACTACCGCCGCTTCTATCCGCACAAGAGCGGCCACTGGCTGGGGCTGGACGTGCACGACGTCGGCGACTACCGGATCGACGGGCAGTCGCGGCTGCTGGAGCCGGGCATGGTGCTGACCATCGAACCGGGCCTGTACATCCCGCACGACGAGCCCGGCGTCGCCGAGCGCTGGCGCGGCATCGGCATCCGCATCGAGGACGACGTGGCGATCACCGCCGATGGCCACGCGCTGCTGAGCGAAGGCCTGGCGCGCACGGCCGATGAGATCGAAGCGGTGATGGCCGCGCGCTGAGGCGTGGCAGCGGCTCCGGGCCGCTGATGCGCGGCGCCGTGGCCGGCCCGCGTGACGGGGGCGCGCGCGCGGGTGAGGGAGGCCGACGCCGCGCCGGACATGGCGGTCGGCCTCAAGCGGCCTCCTACGTCGCGCACAGTCCGTCGGGCGGGCCCGTGCGTGCGTGAGCGGGGCCCGATCGGCCGCCGGTCCGGACGCGCCGCGCCGATGCACCAGCCCCGTTCCTCGCTGGCCTGCATCAGCTCGCTGGCGCCTCGTGTTCGATCTGGCCGTCTGTCCCGCAGAGGGGCGCCTCGCAGGAACGGCTCCGGCGCGGACGGCCTCCCGCCATGCCGACGCACCCCCGTAGGAGTGGCCCCAGCCACGACCATCATCGATCCGACCCCGGCCCAGCGGCGACCACCATCAATCCGCCCCACCCAGTCGCGACTCCATACCAGTCGGACTCGCCCAGGAGGCCTCAGGCGCAAGCAACCGTCCACGGCGCGTTCAAATCCCGTAGGAGTGGCCCCAGCCACGACCGCCATCGATCCGACCCTGGCCCAGCGGCCACCACCATTGATCCGCCCCCGCCGGGCCGCGACTCCACGCCAGTCGGCTTCGCCCAGGAGGCTTCAGGCACAAGCGACCGTCAGCGGCGCGTTCCAAATCCTGTAGGAGTGGCCCCAGCCACGACCACCATCGATCCGACCCCGACCCCAGCCACGACCGCCATCGATCCGTGCCTGGCCGGCCATCAACGCCATGCCAGTCGCCCCGGGCAGCGCCTTTCCCCGGGCGTGCGGCGTCCTTGATCACATCGGGCGCCTTCCGTCCCATAGACCAAGCCCCGCGTTGGCTTCGCGCTTCCCGCCAACCCGCTCCCCGGCAGTTCCATTCCTTAACGCCCGCCATCAAGACCCCGCTTCGACTTGAAATACATGCCTAGGCATCTATATCCTTCGCAGCCATGTCCCAGACACCTGAAAAAGAACGCGTCGGCTATCTGGTCGTCGACATGGCCCGGCTGTTCGGCCGGGTCTTCGACCGCCGCGCCGCGCACCTCGACATCACCCGCGTGCAGTGGCGGGCGCTCAAGGGCATCGGCCATCAGCCGGGGATTACCCAGGTGGAACTGGCCGACCTGCTCGACATGGAGCCCATCGCCCTGGGCCGGGTGATCGACCGCCTGCAGAAGGCCGGCTTCGTCGAACGGCGTGCCGATCCGGCCGACCGCCGGGTCTGGCGCCTGCATCCGGCGCCGGCTTCCGAACCGATCATGGACGAGGCCGAAGCCGTGGCGCGCTCGCTGCGCGAAGACACCCTGGCCGGCATCGCCCCGGCCGAGCTGGCCGCGGCCATGGACGTGTTCGGCCGCATCCGCGACACCCTGATCCAGCTCGACCGCGAGAGCCGCGGCGAGCCTTCCTCCAAGAGTTGACTCCGATGACCAGCACCTCCGACACCGCCGCTGCGCCGGCGGCTCCGTCTCCCGTCCGCAAGCGCCGCGTCCCGCTCTGGCTGTGGATCGCCGGGCCGCTGGCCGTGGTCGGCTTCTTCGGCTGGGAGTGGGTCCAGTCCAGCCGCGCGGTCGGCACCGACAACGCCTACATCAAGGCCGAACGCATCCTCGTCGCCCCACAGGTCGGTGGCCGCGTGGTCGAGGTCGCGGTCGGCCAGAACCAGCCGGTGAAGCAGGGCGACCTGCTGTTCCGCATCGATACCCAACCGCTGGAAATCGCAGTGGCCGAGAACGAGGCCCAGCTCGCGCGGATGGTCAACGCCGCCGGCGCCAGCCGCGCCAAGGTGACCGGCGCCGGCACCTCGATCGCGGCCGCCGACGAGAAGCTGGCCTGGTCGCGCCGCGACCTCACGCGCATGCAGGAACTGGCCAGCCAGCAGCTGGTCTCGCGGCAGATGTTCGACGACGCCCGCCACGCCGTGGCCGAGGCCGAAACCGAGCGCGCCGCGGCGCTGGCCAGCCAGAGCGAGGCGATGGCCACGCTGAGCGGCAACATCCGCACGCCGGTCGAACAGCTGCCCGAGTACCGCGCCGCGCTGGCGACGCTGGAAAAGGCCAGGCTCGACCTGGCGCACGCCGAAGTACGCGCGCCGGTCGACGGCATCGTCGGCATGCACGACCTGCAGGTCGGCGAGTACGTCAGCGTCGGCCAGACCGCGATGCCGCTGGTCGCCACCGGCACCTGGGTCGAGGCCAACTTCAAGGAGACCGAGTTGACCCGCATGCAGGTCGGCCAGACCGCGACCCTGCGCGTGGACAGCTACCCGGGCGTGACCTGGAAGGCGCACGTGGCCTCGATCGCCCCGGCGTCCGGCGCGGAATTCAGCGTGCTGCCCGCGCAGAACGCCACCGGCAACTGGGTCAAGATCGTGCAGCGCATCCCGGTGCGGCTGGAGATCGACGGCGCCGACCGCGCCGACGCGCCGATCCTGCGCTCGGGCATGAGCGCCGAGGTCAAGGTCGATCTGCGCGATGGCGCCGCTGCAAGCGCCGACGTGGCCGCCGCGCACGGCTGAGCCGCCGCACACCGTCATCCCTCCTGACGCCCGCCGCGCCGCGGGCGTCCTCCGTTGAAGACCGGACATTCCCATGACCCCGCGCCCGAACACCTCCGAAGGCGGCAACCGCGCGTTGCTGGTCGGCTCGGTGATGCTGGCCACGCTGATGCAGGCGCTGGACACCACCATCGCCAACGTCGCCCTGCCGGACATGCAGGGTTCGCTGTCGGCGACCCAGGACCAGGCGTCCTGGGTGCTCACCAGCTACATCGTGGCGGCCGCGATTCTCACCCCCGTCACCGGTTGGCTGGCCGGGCGTCTCGGTCGCCGCCGGCTGCTGATCATCGCGGTGGCCGGCTTCACCGTGGCCTCGCTGCTGTGCGGCATCGCCACCGGCATCGGCCAGATGGTGCTGTTCCGCATCCTGCAGGGCGTGTTCGGCGCGTCGCTGGTGCCGATCTCGCAGTCGCTGCTGCTCGATGCGTTTCCCAAGGAGAAGCATGGCGCGGCGATGGCGCTGTGGGGCATGGGGATCATGGTCGGTCCGATCCTCGGCCCGCCGCTGGGCGGCTACCTGACCGAGTACTACAGCTGGCACTGGGTGTTCCTGATCAACCTGCCGGTCGGCATCCTCGCGCTGATCGGCATCATGGCCAGCGTGAAGAAGGACGAACCGCACCAGCGTCCGCTGGACGGCATCGGCCTGGCCCTGCTCGCCCTGGGCATCGGCGGCCTGCAGCTGTTCCTGGACCGCGGCGAGAGCCAGGACTGGTTCGGCAGCCTGGAAGTGCAGATCGAGGCCGCGGTCGCCTTCGTCGCGCTGTACCTGTACGGCCTGTGGTGGTGGAACCGGCGCGACCGCGCGCTGCTCGACCTGGGCCTGCTCGGCAACCGCAACTTCGCGGTGGGCTGCGTGCTGATCTTCGTGGTCGGCATCGTGCTGTTCGCCACGCTGGCGCTGATGCCGCCCTACCTCAACACGCTGATGCACTACCCGGTGCTGACCATCGGCCTGGTGCTGGCGCCGCGCGGCGTCGGCACGATGTTCTCGATGATGCTGGTCGGCCGGATGCTCGGCCGCGTCGATGCGCGCATGCCGATCCTCACCGGCATGGCCCTGATGGTGTATTCGCTGCACGGCATGTCGCAGTTCGGCACCGAGGCCTCGATGCAGGCGGTGATCTGGCTGGGCGTGATCCAGGGCATGGGCCTGGGCCTGGTGTTCGTGCCGATCTCGACCATCGCGTACTCGACCATGCAGCCCTGGCAGCGCACCGAAGCCGCCGGCCTGTTCAGCCTGGTCCGCAACATCGGCTCCTCGGTCGGGATCTCGATCGTGGTCACGCTGCTGGCGCGCGCCAACCAGATCAACCACGCCGAGATCGGCGCGCGCATTCCCGCGTTCGGCGCGGAGCAGAGCCTGCTGCCGGCGCTGTGGGATCCGGCCACCGCCAGCGGCGCGGCGATGCTCAACAACGAACTGCTGCGGCAGTCGGCGGCGATCGGCTACGCCAACGACTTCTGGCTGATGATGGTGCTGACCCTGTGCGCGATGCCGCTGGTGCTGCTGATGAGCAGCGGCCGTCATGGCGGCAGTGGCTCCGCATCGGAAGCGGCCGCGGCCGCGCACTGACCATGTCGCCGGTGGAGCAGGGGCTGTTCCACTGCCGTTCTGCAACGCACGCGCCCTGGATGGCGGTTTCGTATGGGATGCGCATGAGCTCGGGCCCGTGGTGCGTTGCGGGCCCGGCGTTGCTTGTGCCGTGCGGCGTACACGACGCGACGCGAACCAGCGCGATGCCGCCTCGCCGAGCGTGACGTCCTGCCCGCATTCCGTCCTCGTCCACGAACGACCTCGTAGACTGGCCGCATGAACATCACCGGGATCCACCACGTCGCGATCATCGCTTCGGACTACCCGCGCTCGCGGCGCTTCTATACCGAGGTGCTCGGCTTCGAGGTGATCCACGAGGTCCATCGTCGCGAACGCGACTCCTGGAAACTCGACCTGCGCCTGCCCGATGGCAGCCAGGTGGAGCTGTTCTCGTTCCCGTCGCCCCCGCCGCGCGTGTCGCGCCCGGAAGCCTGCGGCCTGCGCCATCTGGCCCTGCGCGTGACCGGCATCGAGGCGGCCATCGCGCACCTGCACCGCCATGGCGTGGCCTGCGAACCGGTGCGCGTGGACGAATACACCGGCCGCCGATTCACCTTCTTCGCCGACCCCGACGACCTGCCGCTGGAGCTGTACGAGACCGCATGACGCGGCAGCTGGCCGCGTGCCCGATGCAATGCGACAAAAATCCCGCGCGCGCAATGCGCAGGATGCGGTCAATGCAGTGCCTGGCCCGCTAGAATCGTGTCTTCTGCCATGTGGAAGCACACGATGAGCAACAGGATCGCGCACCCCGGACTGGCCGCCAGGCGGATGAGCGCCGAGCAGGCCGCGGAATTGATCGGGCCGGGGATGTCGGTGGGCATGAGTGGCTTCACCGGTGCCGGGTATCCCAAGGGCATCCCGCTGGCGCTGGCCAACCGCATCAGCGCCGCGCACGACCGCGGCGAGCCGTTCGCGCTGCGCATCCTCACCGGCGCTTCCACCGCCCCGGAACTCGATGGCGCGCTGGCCCGCGCCGGCGGCATCGATTTCCGCCTGCCGTACCAGTCCGATCCCGATCTGCGTGCCCGCATCAACAACGGCGAGATCGAGTACATGGACATCCACCTTGGCCATGTCGCGCAGTACACGTGGTTCGGTTTCCTCGGCCGGCTCGACGTGGCCGTGGTCGAGGTCAGCGCGATCCTGCCCGACGGCCGCCTGGTGCCGTCCACCTCGGTCGGCAACAACAAGACCTGGCTGGACCTCGCCGACAAGGTGATCATCGAGGTCAACCACCGCCAGCCGCTGGGCCTGGACGGCATGCACGACATCTACTACGGCACCGCGCTGCCGCCGCAGCGCAAGCCGATCCAGCTGACCCATCCGGGCGACCGCATCGGCGAGCCCTACCTGCGCTGCGATCCGGACAAGATCATCGCCGTGGTCGAGACCGACGCGCCCGACCGTCTCGGCCGCTTCGCCCCGGTCGACGAGACCTCGCGCCGCATCGCCGGCCACCTGGTCGACTTCTTCCGCCACGAGATCAAGGCCGGCCGCCTGCGCGAGAACCTGCTGCCGCTGCAGTCCGGTGTCGGCAACGTCGCCAACGCGGTGCTCGCGGGCCTGCGCGAGGCCGGGTTCCGCGGCCTGACCGCGTTCACCGAGGTCATCCAGGACGGCATGCTGGAGCTGATCGGCGACGGCACCATCGAGGTCGCCTCGGCCAGCTCGTTCGCGCTCAGCCCGGAGGGCGTCGAGGATTTCGTCGGCAACATCGACCGCTACCGCGAGCACATCGTGCTGCGCCCGCAGGAGATCTCCAACCACGCCGAGCTGATCCGCCGGCTGGGCGTGATCGGCATGAACGGCATGGTCGAGGCCGACCTCTACGGCAACGTCAATTCCACCCACGTGGCCGGCACCAGCATCATCAACGGCATCGGCGGCTCGGGCGACTTCGCCCGCAACGGCTTCCTGTCCTGCTTCCTGACACCGAGCACGGCCAAGAACGGGGCGATCTCGGCGATCGTGCCGATGGTCAGCCACGTCGACCACACCGAGCACGACGTGGCCGTGATCGTCACCGAGCAGGGCCTGGCGGACCTGCGTGGCCTGTCGCCCAAGCAGCGCGCCCGCAAGATCATCGAGAACTGCGCGCACCCGGACTATCGCCCGATGCTGCAGGATTACTTCGACCGCGCGCTGCGCGACAGCAAGGGCAAGCACACCCCTCACCTGCTGAACGAGGCACTGTCCTGGCACCAGCGTTTCCTCGACACCGGATCGATGAAGCCGCAGGGCTGAGCGGAGGTTCACGCCGCGGACGGACAGCGCGTCCCATCGCGGAGGCCGCACCCAGGAAGGCGGCAATGTGCCCCTGTAGGAGCGGCCACAGCCGCGACCGCCATCCTGGCGGTGCGCGGCGTCACTGATGCGTGCTGACGCCTGCTGTGGGCGTGCAGAGCTACGGCGTCGGAGATCCAGCAACGATGCCTGTTGCGATGGAGTGCCCGTGGCGGGTGCGGGATGGGCGGTCTTTCAGCAAACTGCTGATGGATTGCGGTCGCGGCTGTGGCCACTCCTACAGGGGCAATGCGGCTCGCTCGCGGGGCTTTCGAGGTTTGCGATTTGCAGATTCTGTCCTGCGGCGAATGCCGCTTAGCGCGCTATGCAGCGCGATGCACCAGCTCAGGACGTTGCGGGTGGTCAGCAGGTCCCATCGGCGTTGCCGCCTCCGGGAAGGCGGAAGCGCGCTCTTGTAGGAGCGGCCACAGCCGCGACCGCCATCCCGACGCTGCGCAGCGATCACTGATGCGTGCTGACTTCTGCTGTGAGCGGGCAGAGCTACGGTATCGGAGATCCAGCAACGATGCCTGCTGCGATCGAGTGCCCGTGGCGTGTGCGGGAGGGACCGCTTCTCAGCAACGTGCTGACGCATGGCCGTCGCGGCTGTGGCCGCTCCTACGGGGGGCGCGGATCAGCGTGCGGCGAGGGCCTGTCGCACCTTCTCGACGAAGGCCGGGTCCGGCTGTATGCCGACCACTTCGCTGCGGGCCAGCGGGCGGCCTTCGGCATCCAGCAGCACCAGCACGCTGGTGTGGTTGAAGCTGCCGTCCGCCTGCTGGCGGTAGCGTACGTCCAGGGTGGCGGCCAGGGCGCGCACGTCGTTCGCGGCCGGGCGCAGCAGGCGCCAGTCGCGCATGTCCAGGCGATGGTCGGCGGCGGTCTGCTTCAGCACCGGCGGCACGTCGCGCACCGGATCCAGGGTCAGCATGTCGACCTCGATGCGATGGCCGTCGGCGGCGAGCTGCTTCTGCAGCGCCTTGCCGCTTTCCAGGATCAGCGGGCACATCAGGTGGCAGTGCGTGTAGAACATCGACACCACGCGCGGTTCGCCGCGCAGGTCGGCCCAGTCGAGCATGCGGCCGTCCTGGTCGGTCAGGCGTGCATCCACCTGGTACAGCGATTCGCCGGGCAACGGGGCGTCGGCGGCGAGCGCGGGCGCGGCGGGCATGACCAGGCACAGCAGGAACATCATCGTCTTCATGGCGGATCCTTTGCACAACGGAAGCCGAGGTTGCCCATCGTGCTGTTCGACTGCAGCGCCGACAGCAGGGCGACCCGTTTGAGGACCGCATAGTCTTCGCGGTCGGTGAAGGACAGGGCGGTCGCGCCGCAGAAGCGCAGGCGGTCGCCGTCGTCCTGGCCGCGCTTGTCGCTGCCGGCCATCAAGGTGCTGTAGTCGCCCACCCATTCCCACTGCCTGCCGTGCAGGCCGCGGATGCCATGGACGTTCGCCGGTGCATCCGGCGCGGCGTCGATCGCACGTGGGCTGCCGTCGTTGACCAGGCGGCCACGCCAGACGCGATCGCCGCGTGCATCGTGGCGCGTGGCATCGGCCGCCGCGGCGTACTCCCATTCGAGCCAGTCGGGCAGGCGCGCGCCCTGGCTGCGGCAGTACGCATCGGACACGAACCAGCTCACGTGCTTCACCGGTGCATCGGGCGCTTCATCCGCACCGGCGCCATCGGCCGACGCCCAGTGCGCCAGGTAGCCGTTGTCGGCGAACACGCGTGCGATCCGGTCGCGGCGCCAGCGTGGCTCCTGCTCGAGGAACGCCTCGAACTGGCGGTTGCTGACCGCCTCGCGCATCAACAGGAACGGTGCGACCGGCCGTGGGCCGATCGCATCGTCGAGGCGGACGCTGGAACGGAAGTCGCCGCCGGGCAGGGGAAGATAGTCTCCGGCGGCGGCCCGATCCGGCGCGGCCGCGGCGATGGTGGCCGACAGCGCCAGCGGCAGGGCCGCCAGCAGTGCCAGGCCGGTCATCGTGCGCGGGTCCGCGATCCGGATCATGGCCAGGACCTCAGTGCTTGCCGTGGGCGGCGGCCGGTGCCGGCGGTGCGTACTCGCCGCTGGCCTGCTGGCCGGTGTAGATCTCGTGGTTCTCCTCGCCTTCGACCTTGAGGATGCCCAGCGAGCCCTTGTGGAAGGTGCGGAAGATGCTGTGGTCGACCAGCACGAAGTTGCCCGGCACGTCGGCCTTGAACTCCACCATCGTCGCGCCGCCTGCAGGCACCAGCGTGGTCTGCACGTTTTCCTGGTACTTCGTACCGCCCTCGATGTACACCTTGTCGAAGATCTCGCCGATGATGTGGAAGCTCGACACCAGGTTCGGGCCGCCGTTGCCGACGAACATGCGGATCGTCTCGCCGGCTTCGGCCTTCAGTGCGTTGTCGCCGGTCAGCGAGCCTTCGGCACCGTTGAACACCACGTAGGTCGGGTGTTCCTCGATCGCCTTGTCCAGGCTGAAGGGCTGCAGGCCGGGTTCGCCGTACTTGCCTTCCGTATAGAAGTCGCCCTGCATCACGTAGAACTCCTTGTCGACCTTGGCCATGCCTTCTTCTGGCTCGACCAGGATCAGGCCGTACATGCCGTTGGCGATGTGCATGCCGACCGGCGGCATCGCGCAGTGGTAGACGTACAGGCCCGGCTGCAGCGCCTTGAAGCTGAACTGCGTGGCGTGGCCCGGCGCGGTGAACGTGGCCTCGGCGCCGCCGCCCTGGCCGGTCACGGCATGCAGGTCGATGTTGTGCGGCACGTGCGAGTCGTGCGCGTTCTTCAGATGGAACTCGACCGTGTCGCCTTCGCGGATGCGGATGAAGCTGCCCGGCACGCTGCCGCCGAACGTCCAGAAGTTGTAGGTCACGCCTTCCGAGATCTGCATGTCCTTTTCGATCACTTCCAGCTCGACGATGACCTTGGCCGGCGTCTTGCGGTCGATCTGCTTGGGTACGTGCGGCGGCGCGGTCAGCTCGGCCTTGATGACCGGCAGGTCGGCGGCGAACGCGGGCATCGCGGCGATGCCGGCGGCGCAGGCGATGGCGTAGGCGAGAAGCGAAAGTCTGCTGCGTTTCATGGTGTCCCCTTCGTGTGTGTCCCGTTGTTAGAGCTCACGTTAGGGAGGCGTCAAAACAGGCTCCTTGACTTCGATCAATCCGCGCCGCGCCACGTGCATTGCCTGCGTTCGGCTTGATCTAGGTCAGGTCGAGGGCCTCGGCACGGGCGGAGAGCGGGCTGGCAGCCGGGGCCTGCGTCCAGTCAGCTCCCAGCACACCACCAGGCATGCGCCAGTGCGTTTCCCACGGGGCATACTCGCCTCCAGCCAGGCGATCCGCCGGGGCTTGAAGATGTCCGCACCGGGAAGCACACCGCACATGTCCGACATCCGGATCCGTCATTACGAACCGGCCGACCTCGACCAGGTCCACGCGCTCTACGCGGAGGCCGAGGCGTTCGGCAGCACGCTGCAGTTGCCCTACGCGTCATCCGCGCACTGGCAGCGCAAGCTCGACACCTCGCAGGACGGGCAGTTCTGCCTGGTCGCGGTGCGGGGCGACGAGGTGCTGGGCCAGCTCGGGCTCGAGGTCTGCCGCTCGCCGCGCCGTCGCCACGTCGCCACCCTGGGCATGGGCGTCAAGGCCTCCGCACGCCGGCTCGGGGTCGGCTCGGCGCTGCTGCAGGCTGCCATCGCGCTGTGCGAGGACTGGATGCAGGTCACCCGGATCGAGATCGAGGTGTACACCGACAACATGGCGGCCATCGCGCTCTACAGAAGGCACGGCTTCGTGCTGGAAGGCACGTGCACGCGCTATGCGTTCCGTGATGGTGCCCATGTCGATGCGCACCTGATGGCGCGCATCGCCGGCTGAAAGGGATCGATCCGCGGCGCCGAGGTGGTGAGCGCGGACTGTTTGACGGGCGGAAGGGGACGCCTTGAATCCATCGTGCCAACGCCAACGCCAACGGCAGTTCCGACGCTGGGCTGGGAGCGTGGCGTTGCCTGTTCCATCAGCGTCCTTGGCGGTGCTCGATACCGGCCACCCGGTCGAACGGCGAGCGAGAGGATGAACGCGGTACGGCGATACCGGGATCGCCGGTGCGGTCGGTCACGCGGCGCATGCCTTGTGAGGCACGGCGTCGTGGCGGATCTGTCACTGCATCCCGACCCGTCGCGTGGCCCGTGGCCGATCGCATGTCCGGCTGGATGTGCGACCCGCAACCGGCGGCGATCCACGCGCGCCATCCCCCTGGATCCACGCCGCCGATCACAGTGCGTCGATGTCGCTGGCGAGCGCCACGCCCACGCCGCCGTCGTTCCGTCGACTCAGGCGCCGAGCAGCTTGAGGTGGCGCAGCTGCTGCTCGAGTTCGGCGATCGAACGCCATGAATGGATCGGCGAATTGCCGCGTTCGTCCGGTGGGTTGGACTCCAGGCCGTCCGACCAGCCGCCGGTGCCGGTGAGCGGAAGCAGCGGACGCCTGTGCAGCCAGGCCAGGCAGACCTCGGAGATGGTGCCGGCGCGGCCGCCGATGACGATGCAGGCGTCGCCGGCCAGCGCCATGATCAAGTTGCGCGCGTCGCCCATGCCGCAGGGCACGACCACGGTGGCCGGCCAGTCCGCCGCCGGCATCGTGCCTTCCGGGATCACGCTCAGCACCAGGCCGCCCGCGGCGACCGCGTGTTCGGCGGCCACGCGGGTGGCCGGACTGCCGCAGCCACTGACCACGGTGATGCCGTGGCGCGCGAGCAGTGCGCCGGCCTGGCCGGCGAGGTCGTAGGCGGCCGAGCCGGGTTCGGCGCTGCCGAGGATCGCGACCTGGGGCCGGCGTGGATGCAGGGTCATGCGGTGCTCGTCTCGCGAAAGGGCGCCGATTGTACGGGCAGGCCGCACGCTGCGGCTCCATGCCGGGCGGACGTTCCGTCCTGCGCCAGCGGCATGCGGTCGATGTGGCGCGCGCCCGACATGGACCGTCGGTGCCGCGGACATCGCCGTGCGGAGCGGTCTCGCGCGCTCAGCTGTCGGCCGGCGTCGACCGTTCCGGCCGGCTCAGTCCGCCCAGGGATCGGCCTTGCTGCCGGCACCGCCCCCGGCGTCGAATTCCAGCAGGGTGTGCCGCTGCGGTTCGTAGGCCTGCCACGCCGGCAGGCCGCCGCCGTTGGGATCACCGCCGCGCACGAAGTTGACCAGATAGGCGCTGGCGAGCGTGCCGACCGCGCGGTCGCGCGCGCTGGTGTCCGCGCCGTACTTGATCGACTCGGTGCGGAAGAAGAACGGAATCTCGCTGGCGTGCGGCGCGCCGCGTGGCGCGTCGGCGCGCGCGCTGTCGGCCACGTAGGAGAAGCGGTAGTAATGCACCGGAATACCCTGCGCGGCGAGCATCGTGGCCACGCTGCGTGCGCCGGCGACCATGTAGCCGTCCCGGCCGCCGATGTCGTCGCTGGTCGCGCCGATCATCACCGGCACATGCTGGAACGCGCCGCTGCGGTAGGCGACCGCACTGTCGACCGCGACGGTGCCGTCCACCACGGGGCTGCTGAAGGTGCGCGGCCCGGTGGACGGCGTGAACAGCGCGGTGAGGTTCAGTCCGTCGACCACCGTGTCCGCCGGCAGCGCACGCAGCCGCGCCAGCGCATCGTCGGCGTCATCGGCGATGCCCTTGCCGCGTGCGAACGCCAGGCCGGCCTGCTCGGCCTCGGCCAGCGTGCCGTGCGCGTCGCCGTCGCCACCGGACTGGATCACCGCCCTGTGGAACAGGCCGCGCGCCAGCGGCGAGGTCAGCAGCGCATGCACCGACATGCCGCCGGCGCTTTCGCCGATCACGGTGATGTTGTCCGGGTCGCCGCCGAACGCGGCGACGTTGCGGCGGATCCAGTGCAGCGCGGCGATCTGGTCCATGAAGCCGTAGTTGGCCAGGCGTCCGCCGTCGGCATCGGCGGCGCTCAGCTGCGGATGGGCGAAGGTGCCGAAGCGCCCGACCCGGTAGTTGAAGCTGACCACCACGATGCCCTGCCGTGCCAGCGCGTCGCCGGCATAGGTCGGTGGCGAGGCGCCGCCGTTGACGAAACCGCCACCGTAGATCCAGACCATCACCGGCAGCGGGGCCGCAGCCTCTGTCGGCCGCCAGACGTTGACGTACAGGCAGTCCTCGGCCGGTGCGGTGCCCAGCGGCGCGGCATCGCTGGGGAATGGTTTCTGCATGCAGTCGGCGCCGTAGCGGGTCGCATCGCGCACGCCGCGCCAGGACGCGGGCGGCTGCGGCGCGCGCCAGCGCAGCTCGCCGACCGGCGCCGCTCGCCGACCGGCGCCGCGGCGAACGGGATGCCCTTGAAGGCGATCACGCCATCGGATGCGGTGCCACGCACCGCACCGCTGTCGATCCGCACCTGCGACGCGGGCGTTGCGGCGTGGCCGCTGGCCGCCGGCAGCAGTGCCGCCGACAGGATGATGCCGACGAGACGGAAAAGCGGCATGGGACGGCTCCTGCGGGTTGCGGCGGTTGCGCAAGGATACGCCGCAGGCATGGCTGGTCAGGAGCGGGTGCGGCGGCGGGCTTCCTTGCTGCCTGCCGACCCGGAACGTGCGGGAAAGCCGCCAGCCGCGCGCCAGCGACCGGCGCGGCGATCGCGCCGACCGGCTGGCCGTCCCGCGCCGCTCCGACGATGTCAGAGCGTGAGGTTGAACCCGAGGTAGAGCGTGCGGCCGGCCGCGGGCGAGAACATCGGCTGCGCCTGCTCCCAGAAGAAGCTGTCGTACCAGGCGTAGGCGTATTCGCGGCCAGTCGCGTTCCTCACCTGGAGATCGAGGCTGAGGCGCGGGCTGAGCCGGTACGCCGCGCTCAGGTCCAGGACCGCGAAGCCGCCGAACTTGCCGGCCACATTGCGCTCCTCCAGATAGTAGTCACCCTGCGCGCGGCCCTGCAGACCCAGCCGCAGCGCGTCGCTGGCCTGGTAGTCGAGGCCGATGTTGCTGATATGGCGCGGGGTGGCGATCACCTCGCGGCCCTCCAGCGACAGACCGGCATCGCGTCCATCGCGCGTGATCTTCGCCTCCTGCCACGCATGCGAGGCCCACACCGTCCAGTCCTCGCCCAGCTGCGCGTTGAACTGCGCATCGACGCCGCGGCGGCGGGTCTTGCCCAGCACGACCGTGGTGCCGGTGGCGGGCATGTTGGAGACTTCGTTGGCGGCGTCCTGCTGCCACAGCGCGATCCGCGCCTGGGCGCCGGCAAACGGGCTGAACTTCAGTCCCATCTCCATGCCGGTGTTGGTCGATGCATCCATCGCCGCCTGCCCGGGCGTCAGGTAGGCCGGCGCGGTGGCGCCGGTCAGCACCTGGAAGGTCCGGCCCCAGTTGGCATAGAGGTTGGCCGTCGGCGTGATTGCATGGACCACGCTCAGCTTGGGCTGCCCGATGGTGCCGTAGCGCTGCAGCGGGGCGGTGACGCCGCCGGGCAGGCGGGTGTCGCCGTCGAAGCGGTCCACGCGGTACGCCGGCACGATCTTCAGCGTGGCGGTCGGTTCGTAGATCGCCTGCACGTAGGCGCCGACGTTGTCGAAGCTGTGGCGGTCGTCGTTCTGGATGCGGGCGGGCGCGGCGTCGAAGTCGGTGGGCTCGGCGTAGCTGAAACGCTCGCGGCGGTAGCGGTTGTCCTGCTGTTCGTAGTTGACGCCGCCTTCGAGGGTGAGGGCGTCGCCGCTGCGCCAGGTCAGCGTGGCCAGCAGGCCGTTCTGCCGCTCGTCCCAGAGCCGGCGCTGGCGTGGTGCGTTGCCGGAGGGCAGGTCGCTGAAGGTGACCCGGCGGTCGTCCTCGTAGGCGTTGTGGTACAGCTTCGCGCCGAAGGACAGGTCCCCGGCCAGTTTGAGATCGAGGTGCAGACCGAGCTGGCGCATGTCGCGGTCATCGCCGTCGTTGGCGTTGCGCAGGTCCGACCCGCGCCGGTGCGCACGCATCTCGTCGGCGGTCATGAAGCCCGGTTCGTCGGCCTCGTGGTGGTAGGCGCGTGCGGTCAGGCCGATCCGCATGCCTTCGTCGAGGTCGCCATGGAACCACTTGCCGCCCAGCGCGTACTTGCGTGAACTGTCGTGGTCGCGATAGCCGTCCGAGGCCTGGTAGCCGACGAAGTAGTTCTGCGTGAACTCACCGTGCTCGCGCCCCACCGCCAACTGCGCGCCATGTGTGTCGAAGCTGCCGTAGGCCAGGCGCGCATCGGTGTAGTCGCCGCCCTGGCGGGTACCGAAGTTGATGTTGCCGCCGATGTTGTGCAGCCCGTAGCGCGGGTCGTTGGTGCCGCGCACCACTTCGATGTAGCTGATCTCCAGCGGGAACAGCATGTCGATGAAGCGCTGGTTGCCGCTGTTGACGTTGCTGGGGATGCCGTCGATCAGGGTCTTGATCGCGTTGAGGTAGCCTTCGCCGTTGAACGCGCGGAAGCTGACCTTGCCTGACTCGGCGCCCTGGCGTGTTTCGGTCAGCTGCATGCCGGGCATCTGTCCGAGCAGTTCCCAGCTGTGCTGGACATTCCTGTCCTCGATCCGGTCCGCGCCGAGCACATCGACCGAAGTCAGCACCTGGTTGGCGGCGAGCTGGCCGTCAGTGCCGTCGCGCACTTCGACCTTGCCCAGGGTGAGGGTGGCGTTGGCCGACTGCGCGTGCGCGGCAGGTGCGGCGATCAGGGCCAGCAATGCGGCGGCGAGGGTCTTGGACGTCATGGCGGTGGTCACGTGGAGGATTGAACGGAAGACGCGTCGCCTGGCACGGCGCCGATGCCCGTATCGGGCGATGCGTCGGGGATGCAGGACGGGGCCGCCCGCTACTCGGGATCGAACCGCGGCGCCCGGCCGAAGTCGTCGGCGGTGAACGGGCGGTCGCCGAACAGGTAGCCGTAATAGAACCGGCGCAGCTGGGCGTGGTAATCGCGGATGCGGTCCTGGTAGGCCAGGTGCGCGTGCATGTCGGTGCCGGCCCAGCGGGTCAGCAGCACCTGCATGCCCACCGGCGGCAACAGCCAGCCCAGGCGCTCGGCCGCGCGGGAACGGCGCTCGATGCCGTCGCGGTAGGCGCCGGCGTCCAGCGCCACGCTGTCGTCGCCGTTCTGGTGGAAGGCCAGGTACCACTTGTAGTGGAAGTCGGTGCCCAGCGGCGCCGAGTCGCTCCATTCCGGATGGCGCGCATAGAAGCGCCGCATGGTGTGTTCGCGCGGGATGTCCCAGGCGCCGTTGACCGCCTCGCGCTGGGCGCGGGCGATCTCCGCGCCCTGGTCGACCGGGATCGCGCGTTCGATCGCCACGTGCGCCAGCGCCGGCAGGACCAGGGCGATGGCGACCCAGGCGGCGGCCAGGGTCGCGGCGTTGGTGGCCGAGGACCAGCCCAGCCGCGCGACCAGCAGCGCCAGCGCCGCCCAGAACAGCACGTAGGCCGCGGCCAGCCCGGCCACTGCCAGCACCAGCGGCGGCGTCACGCGCTGGTGCAGGGCGACCACCACGAAGGGCAGTGCGACGCAGGCCAGCAGCGCCAGCATCCGCACCAGTCCGCGGCGCAGGTAGACCCGCCCGGCGCCGGACGGCAGTGCGCGCAGCATGCGTTCGCGACCGGACTCGGTCTCGGCCGAGCGCAGGTCGTGGAACAGCACGATCACGAACAGCGGCAGCAGGAACACCAGCAGGAACGCGTAGTCGAAGCGTCCGGCAAGTGCGAGTTCGGGATTGAAGATGTCGCCGTCGTGGATCTGCGCCTCCAGGCCGAGCGCACGCACGCGCAGCATGAACGGCGCGACATCGCGCATGCCGACCGCGGCGAAGGCCAGCGGCGAGGGCGGGTTCCAGGTCGGATGGAAGCTGTAGTACGCGGCGCTGCCGGCATCGGTGGAGTCGCCATGCGCGGCGGCCACCGCCGCCATGTCCGTGCGCTGCAGCGCCTCGATGCGGTCGATCGCGGCGCGCTGGCTGTCGATCCGGTGCACGCCGGAGAGCAGGCCGACCACGGTCAGCAGCGCAAGCAGCAGCAGGCTGGCCAGCGTGATGCGCGAGCGCAGGAGCAGGGCGATTTCATGACGCCACAGGCTCATCGGGCCACCTCCAGCCGGTGTGCGGCCAGCACCAGCAGGCTGGACGCGGCGAGCAGCCAGACCAGCAGGACCAGGATGCCCGGCAGCATCGTGCCGAGCAGGGCACCGGCGGGCGCCGGCTCGAAACGGAACGGCGGAATCTGCTGCCAGTGCGTGCTGTCCACGCGCTTGCGGCGGTCTGCGTCGGCGTCGCGCGCGGTGTCGTCGGCATAGCTGACGCCATCGGCCTGCAACTGGTTGAGCTGCTGGACCATGCGGTAGCGATGCGCCTCGGCCTGGTTAAGGAAGCGCAGGTGCGCGGACAGGTCGGTCGCCGCCGCCGCCATCGACAGCCGGCGCAGCGCGATGGTCGGGCTGAGCGCGGCGAAGAACGCCACCACGGTGTTCTGGGCCCGCTGGATGTCGGCGCTGCGCGCGGCATGGCGGTCGAACAGGTCGGAGGTGATGCGCTCGCCCTCCACCGCGACCAGGCCCTTGTAGTTCACCGGCAGGTCCTCGATGCGCTCGACCCCATGGCGCTGCAGCACAGCGCGCTTGAAGGCGGCGAAGTAGGGATCGTCCGGATCGTGGCTGTCGCCGATGGTGCGCAGTTCGGCGGCGATCCCGACATCGGTCTGCAGGCGGTCGGGTAGTGGATGCGCGGCGTAGGCGAGGTCGGGCGCCACGCGCGGCACCATCAGGGCCGACAGCGCCCAGGCCGCCACCAGCGCGAGCAGGGCGTCGCGCCGGCGCGTGGCCAGCGACGAAGCCGCGGCGATGAGGGCGCACCACACGCCCAGGTACATCGCGTAGCCGAGCATCAGCGCCACGGCGACAGCGATCGATGCCCCAGGCGCTGCGGCCATCGCCGCCAGGCCGGCGAAGGCCGGCAGCATGAACAGGCCGGCCACCCCGGACAGCGCGCCGAGCTTGCCGGTGACGATCGCGCGCAGCGGTGCGCCCTGCAGCATCAGCTGGCGCAGCGTGCCGCGCTCGCGTTCCTGCGCGAGCAGGCCGTGGCCGAGGAACACCAGCACCAGCGGCGCGAGCACCTGCAGCACGAAGGCGGGGGTGAGCTGGCCGAAGCGGGTCAGCACCGAGCCCTGCATCACATCGCCGAAGTTGGCGGTGTTCTGACGATGGCCTTCCAGGAACATGCTGCTGCCGGTGAACGGATCGACACCGGCATCGAACGCCGCCAGCGCCGACGGCAGGCGATAGACGAAGTGGCCGTAATGGACCACGCGGTGCGGATGCCGGTCGGGCTGGGCATCGAAGGCCTCCTGCGCCGCGGCCTGCTGGCGCGCGCGGTACTCCTCGGCCCCACGCATGTGGTGCCAGGACACGACCGTCGAGACCAGGGCCAGCATCGCCACCAGCACGATGCCGGCCAGGGCGGTGCGGTTGCGCAGCATCGCGCGCAGCTCGCTGCGCATCACCAGGGTCGCCGCGCTCATGCGGCCCGTGCCCTGCCCGAGAAGTGCGCGTGCAGCGCGGCCAGGTCGAAGCCGGCGCGGTCTTCCTCGTGCGCGATGCGGCCGCCTTCGAGCACGCCGATGCGGTCGGCCACGTCGACCGCGCCCATCAGGTCGTGGGTGACCATCAGCACCGAGGTGCCGCGGGCGCGCACCGACTCCAGCAGCCGGTGGAAATCGGCACTGGCGCCCGGATCGAGGCCGGACGTGGGTTCATCGAGCAGCAGCAGCGGCACTTCACGCATCAGCGCGACCGCGATGGCCACCTTCTGCCGCATGCCCTTGGAGAAGCCGCCCAGGCGTTGCGACCAGGCCGCTTCCTGCAGGCCGACGGCGCTCAACGCATCGCGGATCGCGTCGATGCCCGGCCTGCGGCCGGCCAGGGCGAGCAGGTAGTCGGCGTTCTCGATCGCCGACAGGTGTTCGTACAGCGCGACGTTCTCGGGCAGGTAGGCGAGCAGGGCGCGCGCCCGCGACGGCTCGCGCCACGGCGTCACGCCGTCGATCGCCACGTCGCCGGCATCGGGCTTCAGGAAGCCCAGCAGCACCGACAGCGTGGTCGATTTGCCGGTGCCGTTGCCGCCCAGCAACGCATAGAGGCTGCCGCGCGCCAGCTGCAGGTCCAGCCCCGCAAGCACCGGCTTGCCGGCGTAGGAAACGCGGATCCGGCGAAGGTCGACGAGAGGAACGGTGCTGGAAGCGGACATCGGTCGGCAGGAAGCGAAGCGGGGCGCGACACTATCATGTAATAACATTACATATCCATCCGTGGCGATCGATGGATCGACCCCGTGCTGACCGCCGGCCAGCGTTCCGGACGCCTCGGGTCGGCCCGGGTGTCCATCCTGCGTGTGGATAACCTCGGCGTGGCACGGTCGAAGCAGCGGTGCTCGCAGTGCGACATCCCCGCGCGGCGCCGCCGGGTCGACCCTGGTCAACACCCATGCCGGGAAGACCGCGCGCTGGCCGGTCCCGCGGTCGCGGCCTGCCGCCGGAAGGCGCGGCCGTCATCCGCGCGTGGATCGGCATGCCGGTCTTCCCGGTCCTCCACGCGCGGCGCCGCCAGTGCGCCAGATCGCTGCACGGCAGGCCATCGAAGCCGAGGCGCACTCGATGCCGCACCTGCGTCGCCGGTACCCAGCAAGACGCCGGCCCGCTGCGCGCTACCGGCCGTGCGCAGGATCGCCGCGCAGGGTCATCACCGTGCTGGCCACCTGTGCGACCGCCTTGCCGTCCTCGCGCAGGACATCGCAGTGGTAGTGGCTGATCGTGCGCCCCCGATGCACCGCCCAGGCGCGGGCCTGCAGGCGCGCGCACCAGACCGGGCGCAGGAAGGTCGCCTTCAGGTCGATGCTGGTGAAGCTTTCGCCCGGGCCCATCAGGGTCGAATGGGCGGTGCCGATGGCCGCGTCGGCCAGTTCGCACAGCAGGCCGCCGTGCACGGTGCCCTGCTGGTTGCCGTGGAGCGCCGGGTCGGCTTCGATCTCGATCGACGCCATGGCTTCGGCGATCGCCACGATGCGCAGGTGCAGCAGCGTGGCGATCGCGGTCGGGTAACGCATGTGGGTGGTGTCGCCCGACACCAGCGTGCCGTCCAGCTGGCGCCTGAGGTACTCCAGTACGGGAAGGTGACGGATCGCAACGGTCATGTCGGCTCCTGGCCGCGGGTGGAAAACAGCGGTGTTCATCGGCAGCCCCTCCGGCAAAGCAGGGGTGATCGCTCAAGGCTGATCGCGTAGGCTGGGACAATCAAAAAATTGTCCCAGGTGCAGTGGATGCGGCCATCCAACGTGGCGCGCGTGGTCGAGGCGATGGCGGCCGAGATCGGCAGCGGGCACCTGCCGCCGGGCAGGCTGCTGCCCACCCATCGCCGGCTCGCGGCGCAGTACGGCATCGCGGTCGCTTCGGCCAGCAAGGTCTACGCGCAGCTCAAGGCGCAGGGACTGGTCGTCGGCGAGGCCGGCCGCGGCACCTTCGTGCGCGACCGGCCGCCACAGCGCGCCTGGGACAGTGCCGACGAGGCACGACTGAGCGCGCAGGCCATCGATCTCTCGTTCAACCACCCGACCTGGGCCGGGCAGGGCGCGATGCTGCGGGCGATGCTGCGCGACCTGGCCGCCTCCGGCGACCTGGCCGCCCTGCTGCACCAGCAGCCTCCCGGCGGCCGGATGCACGAACGGCGGATCGTGGCGCGTTTCCTGCAGCAGCAGCGCGGCATCGAGGCCGCGCCCGAGCGCATCTTCCTGGTCGGTGGGGCCCAGCACGGGCTGGACATCGCCACGCGCGCGCTGCTGCGTCCGCACGATGCGGTCGCGGTCGATGCATTGACGTACCCGGGCTTCCGCATGCTCGCCACCGGCATGGGCCTGGCGCTGCGCCCGGTCCCTGCCGCTGCCGGCGGCCCCGACCTGGACGCACTGGACGCGGCCTGCAGCGCGGGCGACGTGCGTGCGATCTACAGCATGCCCACCCTGCACAATCCGCTGGGCTGGGTGATGGGTGCGGCACAGCGCAGGCGCATGGTCGCGATCGCCAGGCAGCGCGGGTGCCTGCTGATCGAGGATGCGGCGTACGCTTTCCTGGGCGGCCGTTCGCCCACCGCACTGGCCGCGCTGGCGCCGGACTGCACGGTCTACGTGTCCAGCCTGTCCAAGAGCCTGGCCAGCGGGTTGCGGTTCGGCTTCATCGTCGTGCCGCCGGGCAGCGAAACACGGATCAAGGCGACGATCCGTGCCAGCTACTGGAGCCTGTCCAGCGTGGTCACGGCGATGGCCACGCGCTGGATCGCCGACGGCACCGTCGCCCGCCAGGAGACGGCGCTGCGCCGCGATGCTTCGCGTCGGCAGGCGGTGGCGGCGAAGGTCTTCGCCGGCATGCCGCTGGTGGCGCATCCAGCGTCGTTGTTCCTGTGGTTGCCGCTGCCCGAAGACGTGCGCATGGACCGCATCGCCACTCGCCTGGCGGCCGCGGGCATCGCCGTGTCCAAGGGCGAGGCCTACGCCACGACGGTGCACGCACCGCATGCCCTGCGACTCGGCCTGGGCTCGATGCCGTTCGATCAGCTGGAACCGGCATTGCGCCAGGTCCGCGAAGCGATCGAGCGCTTTCCGATCTAGCCGGTGGCTGTGGAACGATGCGCGCTTGCAGTGGCCGCGCTGTCGCCCTGTCACGCATGGAGGCGTCCGGCTGTCGGCGCGCTTTCCGCCGAACGCCGGCATGCGGCACCGGCCCGTTCAAAGGCTGAGCGCTGGACTGGCCGGACCCGGCCCGCGGATGACGACAACGGCCGCCGCGCGAGCGGCCGTGACCTCAGCGGCCTGGCCCGTGGGTGGCCCAGGCGCTGGTGCTGCCGTCGTGGGCGACCTGCTCAACGGTGTAGGGCTGCACGCGGCCGTCCGGCACTTCCATGCCGGGCGAGCCCAGCGGCATGCCCGGCAGCACCAGTCCGCGGACATCCGGGTGTTCGGCCAGCAGGCGCTGGATGTCGGTCGCCGGAACGTGGCCTTCGACCATGTAACCCCCCACGCGTGCGGTGTGGCACGACCCCTTGCCGTAGGGCACGCCGAGTTGTCTGCGGATCGGTTCCAGGTCGTCGGCTTCCGTCACCTCGACCTGGAAGCCGGCCTCGCGCAGGTGATCGACCCAGCCGGTGCAGCAGCCGCAGGTCGGCGACTTGAAGACCTCGACCAGCGGCAGCGCGGCGGCCACGCCGGGCGGAATCGCCGGTGCGGGCACGGCGACCGGCACCACAGCGGCAGCGGCCGGCGCGGTGGGTTCGGCGCAGGCGGCCAGCGCGAGGCCGGCCAGGAGCGGCAGCAGCAGGAGGCGGACGGGTCGGACGTGCATGGGACCTCCACGGAAGCGGATACGGAATGATGCGCCATCCATGCCGCGCCGCAGCGGCGACCGCCACGGCATCGCCGCGGTTGGAGGCCGGTGCTGCGTCCCCCACATTGCGTCACACGACAGGGGTGGGCACGTCGCGTTCAGCCGCTGCAGCCACCGCAGCACACCGACGGCATGCGTTCGATCTGCGTCACGGGCACCAGGCAGCCGGCCTTGCCGAGCAGGGTGGCCAGCTCGGCTTCGGTCGCATTCGCCCAGATCCGCAGGTTGCCGCTGGCCGAGTCGGCATCGAGCACGGCGGATGGATCGAACTCCAGCAGCACGGCTTCGACCGCGGCCAGGTCGGGGCAGGTGGCGCCTGCGTGGATGGTGAACTCGAGTTGCATGGGGACCTCCGGAGGATGCGTGTGACGGCGACGGACGACGCCCGTCGCGGTGCATGCAAGCCTGGGCCGGGCGCGATGCCGATGCACTGATCCACATCAAGCCACGCGCGCCGCGAAGGCCCCGCCGCGCTTGACGTGGGTCAGGGCGCAGGCCGCCATCGGCTGCGCAGACTCGTCGTCCCATCGGCCACCCGGAACGCAAGCGCATGCCCATGCACGATCTGCGCGCCTTCCTGCAGCATCTGTCCACGCACCGCGAGCTGCTGGAAGTGGATGCCCCCATCGACCCCGAGCTGGAAAGCACCACGCTGTGCCTGCGCGCCCTGCGCGAGGGCGGTCCGGCGCTGCTGATGCACAACGCGACCGGCTCCGAGCACAGCCTGCTCGGCAACCTGTTCGGCAACCGGCGACGGATCGAACTGGCGCTGGGCGACCGGCCGGTGGCCTCGCTGCGCGAACTCGGCGAACTGCTCGCCGCGCTGAAGGAGCCGCGCTGGCCAGCGTCGCTGCGCGATGCGCTGCGCAGCTGGCCGGAACTGGCGCAGCTGGCCAATGTCGCGCCGAAGGTGGTCGACGACGCGGCGTTCTGCGAGCGGGTGATCGAGGGCGAGGACGTCGACCTGTCCACCCTGCCGGTCCAGCGCTGCTGGCCCGAGGACGCCGGCAAACTGATCACCTTCGGCCTGGTGGTGACGCGCGGCGTGCATCAGCCGCGGCAGAACGTGGCGATCTACCGGCAGCAGCTGATCGGCCGCAATCGCGTGATCATGCGCTGGCTGCCGCACCGCGGCGGCGCGCAGGACTATGCCTCTTGGCAGTACGCCTATCCGGACCGGCCGTTCCCGGTACTGGTCGCGATCGGCGCCGATCCGGCCACGCTGCTGGCCGCGGTGGCGCCGGTGCCGGACACGCTGTCCGAGTACGAATTCGCCGGCCTGCTGCGTGGTGCGCGCAGCCGGGTGTGGCGCAGCGCGAACGGGCTGGACGCACCGGCGGGCGCGGAGATCCTGCTGGAAGGCGTGATCCATCCGGGCGACACCGCGCTGGAGGGGCCGTTCGGGGACCACACCGGCTACTACAACGCGCAGGGCACCTTCCCGGTGCTGACCGTCGAACGGGTGCGCATGCGCCGCGATGCGATCTACCACGGCAGCTACATGGGCCGCTCGCCGCACGATGAGCCCTCGGTGCTGTCGATGGCGCTGAACGAACTGTTCGTGCCGATCCTGCGCAAGGTGTTTCCGGAGATCGTCGATTTCTACCTGCCGCCGGAGGCGTGCTCGTACCGCATCGCCGTGGTCAGCATCCGCAAGCAGTACCAGGGCCATGCGCGCCGGATCATGATGGGCGTGTGGTCCTACCTGCGGCAGTTCACCTACACCAAGTTCGTGATCGTCACCGACGACGATGTCGATGTGCGCGACTGGGGCCAGGTGATCTGGGCGATCTCCACCCGCGTGGATCCGGCGCGCGACAGCATGCTGGTGGAGAACACGCCGATCGACTACCTGGATTTCGCCACCCCGGTATCGGGCCTGGGCTCCAAGCTCGGCCTCGACGCGACGCGCAAGTGGCCTGGCGAATCGGCACGCGAATGGGGCCGCGCGATCGCGCTGGATCCGCAGGTCGAGCAGCGCATGGAGGCGTTGTGGTCGCGCCTGAGCCGCGCCGGATCTGACATGGATCAATGAGCGGCGTGGAGGCGATGCCTAGCATGGCGGTCCCGTCTACGAGGGAGCGTGCGATGCAACTGGTCTGTCCAGCCGGCAACCTGCCGGCCCTGCGTGCGGCGATCGATGCCGGAGCCGATGCCGTCTATGCCGGCTTCCGCGACCAGACCAACGCGCGCGCGTTTCCCGGTCTGAACTTCGACGAACGCGAACTGCGCCAGGGCATCGCCTATGCGCATGCGCTGGACCGCCAGGTCTACCTGGCGCTCAACACCTATCCCGACAGCGTGCGCCTGCCGTACTGGCAGGCCGCGGTCGACCACGCCGCCGAACTCGGCGTGGACGCGATCATCGCCGCGGAAATGGCGGTGCTCGACTACGCCAGCCGCAGCCATCCGCAGATGGCGCGGCATCTGTCGGTGCAGGGCTCGGCGACCACCGCGCCGGCGCTGCGTTACGCCTACGAGCGTTTCGGCATCGCCCGTGCGGTGCTGCCGCGGGTGCTGTCGGTGCAGCAGGTCGAGCGCCTGTGCGCGGCCTCGCCGGTGCCGCTGGAAGTGTTCGCCTTCGGCAGCCTGTGCATCATGGTCGAAGGCCGCTGCCAGCTGTCGAGCTACGTCACCGGGCAGTCGCCGAACCGGCACGGCGTGTGCTCGCCGGCCAGCTTCGTGCGCTGGGACGAGCACCCGGACAACAGCCGCAGCGTGCGGGTCAACGACATGCTGATCGACCGCTTCGCCGAGGGCGAGCCCGCCGGCTATCCGACCGTATGCAAGGGCCGCTACGACGTTGGTGGCGAGGTCTTCCACGCGCTGGAGGAACCGACCAGCCTCAACACGCTGGAACTGCTGCCGCGGCTGGCACAGGCCGGCGTGGCCGCGCTGAAGATCGAGGGACGCCAGCGCGGTGTCGCCTATGTGCGTGCGGTCGCCTCGACCTGGCGCCAGGCGATCGACCGCCATCGCCGCGACCCGCAGCAGTGGCGCGTCGAACCCGGCTGGCAGCAGGCGCTGTCGGCGCATGCCGAAGGCCAGCAGACCACGCTGGGGCCGTATCACCGTGCGTGGCATTGAACCGCGCGCCGTGATCGCGGTACCGCTCCTGCAGCGCCTGCATGGGCCGCCGTGGCCGCGCCGCCTGCATTCCGGCGGTGTGGTGTGCGCGGGTCCGTAGCGCCGCCGATTCCGCGACCGCGCCTGCTGCAAAAAACGGGGTGTGAAGGACGTCAGCGCTTGTGGATGCCTGCGGTGCGAACGTGGCGATGGAACGGGTGCCGTGCTGTCGTCGGATGCGCGCTGCGCGAACAGCGTATCGCGCGCGACATCGGGGCGTGTCTTTCCCAATCGGTCGTCGCGACCCGGCTGGACCAGGCCGTCCTGCGCCTCCCATCGCCGGCACCACGGGGTGTGGTGCGTCGCGCGCAGGCCGACTTTCTCCTACACGTGCTCGCAGACCGACTGCCTCTCCACGCGCCCGCAGGACCGCTCCCTCTCCAGGGTTCGGGCGGAGGGAAATCGCATCGGGGTGCGGCACCGGCCGGTCGGAGCAAGCCGTCCCGCGCGCCGCACATGCCAGCAGGGGATGTGGTGCGCCACACGCAGGCCAACTTCCCCCTGCACGTGTCGCAGTCCGATCCACGCGCTCGCAGGACCGCTCCCTCTCCCGCCTGCGGGAGAGGGCCGGGGAGAGGGCAGCACTTCGGCCTTCCCTTTCGCATCACGCGTCGTCCCGCGCCGCCCTCATCCGACGACAGCACGGCACCCATCCAGCCGCCACGCTCGTGCCGTTCCACACGCCGCAGCCATCCATCCGCCAGGCGCATCCATCACAGGACCCAGCCCATGAAACTCAGCCTTGGACCCCTCCAGTACTTCTGGCCGCGCGAGACCACCTTCGCGTTCTATCGCAGCGCAGTGGACTGGCCGGTCGACATCGTCTACCTGGGCGAGACCGTGTGCAGCAAGCGTCGCGAACTGCGCACCGCCGACTGGCTGGCACTGGCCGATGAACTGGCCGACGCCGGCAAGGAGGTGGTGCTGTCGACGCTGGCGCTGATCGAGGCCGAATCCGAGCTCGGCGCGGCAAAGCGCATGGCGGAGAACGGCCGCTTCCTGGTCGAGGCCAACGACCTGTCCGCGGTGCAGCTGTGCCGCGAGCGGGGCGTGCGCTTCGTCGGTGGGCCGTCGTTGAACGTCTACAACCATCGTGCGCTGGCGATGCTGGTCGAGGACGGCATGGCGCGCTGGGTGCCGGGCACCGAACAGGGGCGCGTGCTGCTGCAGGAACTGCGCGCGGCGCTGGAGGCCGACGGCGGCAGCATGCCCGAGCTGGAACTGCTGGCCTGGGGCCGGTTGCCGCTGGCGTATTCCGCGCGCTGCTTCACCGCACGCGCGCTGGACCTGCCGAAGGACGAGTGCGGCTTCCGCTGCATCGAGCATCCGGACGGCCTGCCGCTGGCCACGCGCGAAGGCGAGCCGTTCCTGACCATCAACGGCATCCAGATCCAGGGCACGGAAGTGATCGACATGGGCCCGCAGCGCGACCAGATGATCGCCTGCGGCGTCGACATCCTGCGCCTGTCGCCGCAGGCGCAGGGCATGGCCGGGATCGTCGCGCACTTCCGCGACATGCTGGGCAAGGCCGAGCCGCCACCGCCGCTGGGCGCACGCAATGGGTACTGGGACGGGCAGGCGGGCAAGGCCTCGCTGGCAGGGCCGTTCGTCGGCGCTGCGCGGTAGCGCGCACGCCGCAGCTGCCATCGTCGCCCGGGCGCACCTGCAGCCCTCGCTGCGGGTCCGCTGTCGGCATGGTGCTGGTCCGGGTCTCCGCGGCAGCTCTCCGCCAGGGCATGGCATGTGGAGCGGTACAGGCGGATCCGCTGCGCACCGTGCCGTCGCCGCGGTCATCGATGATGCTGGCCGCGTGTTGCCACATGCACGCACGATCATCGCGGGCCGATGCCCTGGGCAGGTGGACGAAACCCGCCGTGTGAAATGGGCGGGCCTTCGTGTCGTTGCGGGAAGAGCGTCGGAGACAGCGATGCGCCCCCTCTCGCAGGGTGCATCCAGGAGAGCGATGCGCTAGGCGGTCGGCGTGCTCGCGTCCCGCGCGGACTGCAGCAGGCGCGCGCTGCGGTGCAGGACGATGCGCAGGCCCAGCGGCAGGTCTTCCCACGGCATGCGGTCGAGCAGGTTGCGCACGGTCAGGCCCAGCTCGATGTCGCCGGTCAGGATCAGGCGCCGCTGGAAGAACAGCGTGTCGGCGTCCTGCAGGCGGCTGGCGAGCAGGGCCAGGTCGGTCGCGCTGCCGCGTACGGTGGCTTCGGCAGGCTCGTCGCTGACGCGCAGCCGGCCATCGCGCCAGACCAGCACCCAGTGCAGGCCGAGGTCGTCGATGTCGATGCCGAGCCGGCGGTGCGCGAGCAGCGCCAGCGCGTCCGCATCGATGCCGGCCAGCGAGCGGCCGAGCAGGCGCTCCACCAGCGGTGCATGCAGGCGTCCGGGCACGCGCGCGAGCAGCGGTTTCCAGCGGCGTGGCGGCGGCAGCAGGCGCAGCATGCGGCGGGGAAGGGGGTGCGACAGCGTGTCGACGATCATCGGGCGTATCCGGGACGGGAAGGGAGCCTGCGCCTGCTGCCGGCAGGCATCGGAGATCAGCGTGCGCATCAACGCATCGGCGGTGTCGCGTGGCACCGCGACATGCCCGGCGACACGCCGCGCACGCGCCAGTACCTGCGCTTCGCGTGGGCCGTCGCGCAGCGGCAGGTCGGCCAGCTGCTTGCCGCGCGCCACCGCCCTGACCAGGTGCCGACGCACTCCGGCCAGGGCGACCACCGCATCGTCGACATGGTCGATCGCATGGCGTGCGCCAGCCAGGGTGCCGCGCGCGATGCGCTGCAGCGGAAGCGGGCGACGGAACGGAAGCATGTGCGGGGCCTGTGCGAGTGCGACGTGCGGCGATGCTAGCGGCCGCTCCCCCGAGGTGGTCTGACCCACGTCAAGCGGCGGAGGCTTCATCGTCCGGCGACGGCGTGGATGCCGGTGCCGCCGTGACGCTGCGATCGCCCGGCCCCTGCGCGGCCGGCAGCACGTGCGCGGCATACACCTGTGCGGCCTCCACAGAGTCGAAGTCGGCATGCCGGCGCTTGCGCACGCCGTAGTCGGACAGGGTCAGGTGTACGTCCGGCATCACCCCGGCCTGGGCAAGGCAGGCACGCACGCAATGCAGCACGCAGCCGTCGAGCGCGACGACCGGCCGCCCCGACTGCGCGGTGCGGACCAGGCCGGCGACGCCGCCGCCGACACCGGCGATGCACGACATCTCGGCGACGCCGGCACGGTCGAGCCGCAGCGCCAGCGCGTTCGCCATCTGCGCCGCGCTCGAGCAGCCCGAACAGCTGTAGACCAGCGGCGGTTTCGGATTCATGCCTGCCCTCCATGCGCACCGGCGAAGGTGCGCGCACGCCACAGGCAGCGCAGCAGGCAGGCCGCGCTGGTGGCGTAGGCGATCGCCAGGCCGATGCCGGCGGCGATGGTCAGGGCGGGCCACGCGGCCGCCGCGGCCAGCAGCGCGGCGGCCAGACCGTGCGCCGCGAGTGCAATGGACTTGTCGCGATCCGGCAGCAGCCGGCCGACGGCAGGAATCCGCACCCCGCGCGGGCAGCGGCCGCGCAGCGCGATCCAGGTGATGAAGGCCACGATCTCCAGCAGCATGCCGTTGACCAGCAGCGGCACGCCCGCGCCGATGGCGAGCGCGCCCGCGAACATGACCATCTGCGGATGCGGCCACATCGCCGCCACGCAGGCGGTCAGGCCGGCCGCGATCAGGGCCACGCTGCCGACCCGCCAGAAGCCGACCAGGGCCGGATTGCGCCGGTGCGGCGGACGCCACTGCAGGCGCAGCACGACCAGGCCGAAGCCGATCGCGGCCAGTGCGAGTGCCGGCACCAGCATCTGCGCCGGTGCGCCGGCCAGGCGTCCGGATACGCCGGCCACCAGCACGCTGCCGACCGCGGTCAATGCGGCCGCCAGCCACCACGAGGGAATCGCGGCCGTGCCCTGGAACATCGGCACGGTCAGGCTGCCGACCGCCAGCAGCAGGCCCAGCACCCAGCCGGCCAGGCCGAGCGTGGCGTGCGCATCGACCAGGCGGTCCAGCGGCCAGGCGAGGTGGCCGGCCAGCACTGCGGCAGCCAGCACCCCAAGCACGATCGTCGCGGCCAGGGCCACGATCGCGCTGCCCAGGCCGGCGCGCAGCACGCGCCTGGCGCCGTTGCGCAGCAGGGCGGGCAGCACCGGTGCGGCGATCGCCAGCAGCGCGGCGATCATCAGCGCCGAGGCCGGCAGCAGCAGCGCGTGCGCGTGCAGCAGCCCGCACAGGAACAGCACCAGGCCGAGGTTGAGGCCGGCATGCGCCCAGTGCGACAGCGGCAGCCCCGGATGCGGCACGCCTGCCGCGACGGGCAGGAACTGCAGCAGGCTGCCGAGCATCGCGTTGCCGAGTACGCCGAGGGTGAACACGTGCACCAGCACCACCGTCGCCGGTGCCCAGCGACCGAGCGAAAAGGCATCCGGCGCTGCGATCAGCACGAAGCCGGCGACCATGCCCCACAGGGGCGAGGTCAGCAGGAAACGCAGTGGCCGGCCCGCATCGGGTGCGCGGGTCAACGCGAGCCCGCTCACCGGTCCGGCCGGTCCGCCAGCAGCGCCGCGGCCGCATCGCGGCGGCAGATCGCGATCCGCGCGCTGCCGTCCTGCTGCTCGGCCACGCGCCAGATGTAACCCCACTCGTCGAGGATCGGCAGCAACGGCCCCGGCGCCTGCGGCGTCAGCGCATCCAGGCGGGCATCGGCAGGCAGCGACAGCAGGGCATCGAGGATGCGGTTCATCGGCTCGGGTGGCGGCAGATGGCGCAGGTCGAGGGCGTGCATGGCAGGTCTCGGTGCGGGAATGCGGTCAGCGTCGCAGCGTCGGTGTCCGCCTGCCTTGACCTGCATCAGCCCGGCTGGCGTGTACAGCCACGGTTGGGCTGCAGGCCGCGAGCCGCGCGACCTGCGTCATGCTCGGCTCCGCACCGCGAGGACGCGCCCAGGACGGCGCGAGCCCACGCACGCGGATCGGTTCCATGCACGCCATGCGGTGTTGTCTGGTGTGATCGGTCCGTGGCTTCCGCCAGCGCTCGCGCGGACGCCCTGCGCAGTGTCGCTGGATCCGCGCCACCGCCACGACCATGTCGAACAGGACGGCGTCGCCCGCCATGACGATGCGCGCAGTCCTGCGCCTGCCTTGGCGACCCGACCACGGGCTGGCGTGGCGGGTCCGCGCTGATCGACGCCGACACGGTGCCGGCGCCGTGCGATCTCGACCAGGGGTACCCGCAAGGGGCGGCGCGCCCATCCGCCTGTGGCCGATCCGGCCGGTGCGGAGATCAGCCAGGCGCTGTTGCGCCGCGACTGCGCAATGCAGCGCCAACTCCGGCCGTCAGCGCAGCGTGGCGGGGAGCCAGCGCTTCGTTCTTCGCCTGCTTCGGCAGTGGGCTCGAACAGCCATCGACGATGGCCCGGATGCAAGGCAGCTGGCAGCGGGTCCAATCGCCGGACAAAAAAAGACCCGGTAGCGGGAGGGAGCTACCGGGTCTGCATTGCACGGAGGGAGGGATCCGCGCAAATTCTCGAAAGGATGAAGCGGGCTGCGCTTACTTGCGCGCGGCCTTGGTGGCCTTGGCCACGGTGGCCTGCGCCTGCTCGGTCGCCGACTCGAACTGGTTCTTGGCGATCTGGCCAAGGGCCTCGGTGGTCTTCAGGGTCAGACCGAAGACTTCCTGGCCGGCGACGGCAACGCGCTCGGCGTTGTCGCGGGCGACCTGCAGGCCCTTCGGCCACAGGGTCTTGAAGGACTCGAGATCGCGCGCCTCGGTCAGCTCGCTCAGGTAGCTGGCGGTGGCGTCGACGTTCTTCTCGAAGGTCCGCAGCTGCACGCCGAACACGGTCTCAGCGTTTTCCAGCGCCAGCCGGTTGAGACGGGCGGCCGCGGCGGCGAACTGGTGGGTATAGCCGGAGAAATCGTTGAACTGGTAGGACATGGCTGCCTCCGTTGACGGATGTGCCTCTATGGTGCGATGCAGCATATACCCGGTTTTGTTGCGGCGCAACAATGCCCGTACGGTTCCGTTCAACTCCCGTTCTGGATCATGAAAATCAAACGGTTATAAGGCGCCGGCCCTTGGGCTTCGGTGCATGTGCAGAAGCCCAAGGGCCGGTCGCGCGGGCGGCGGACACGAGCGCTCCGTGCCACGGGTTGGCCTTGGCGGGGTCGGCGACCTTGCTGGTGGTGGCCGCGCTGCGGGCCGGTCCACGACGCGTACCGCGTCGTTCCGGCGCTGCGGATGGCGCCCCCAGCGCGCCGATCCGGCCGATGGCGCCTCGGGCAGGGAAGGCGCGGATGCTCGGCCGACGATGGCCTCATCGGATGGCGGGCCTGCATGCGGCGCCGGAGGTGAAGCACGCCTGCTCCGTCGCAGGCGATCGCCCGTCACGGCCCTGCCCGGGGACCTCCACGCCGCAGGAATCCGGCGGCGCGGAGCGGATGGGGCCGATGCTCAGCCGCGGTAGCGGCAGCCGGAGGTGCAGGTCTCGTAGACCACGACTTCGCTCAGCAGCGGCAGGGCGGGCTTGAGCCGATCCCAGATCCAGGCCGCGAGGCGTTCGCTGGTCGGGTTGTCCAGGCCTTCGATGTCGTTGAGGTAATGGTGGTCGAGCTGCTCGTAGAGCGGCTTGAAGGCCGACTTGATGTCGGCGAAATCCATCACCCAGCCGCTGTGCGGATCGGGCTCGCCGGAGACGTGGATCTCGACGCGGAAGGAGTGGCCGTGCAGGCGGGCGCATTTGTGGCCCGGCGGTACGTGCGGCAGGCGGTGCGCCGCCTCGAGGGTGAAGACCTTGAAGATATCCATGCCGGCATTGTCCGCCGGCCGGTCCGCGCCGGCAATCGACGACAGGACCGCGGCGCGATTTCACTTGTTGTAAACAATTCTCACTAGCGATTACACTGCGGCGACCCCGCCAGCCGTCCCGGAGCCCACGCTCCGCAGCGCCAGCATCCACATCCGTCGCTCCAGGACTGTGTTCGATGAAGGCGAAGCTTCTCCAGGCGCTGGCCGCCGCCACCGCCACGCTGCTGGCGTGCGTGCCGGCCACCCGTGCGCATGCGCATGCGCCGTCTCCGGCCGCTGCGGACTTCGCACCCCGATACGGGGCCATGGTCACCGTCGATGCCGCATTCGCCGACGCCTTCCTGGTGCCCGGGGTGGCGTTCGAACACGGCCGTTCCAGCGGGCGCGACGCCGATGGCCGCGAAGCCGCGCTGGACCCGGTGCAGGTGCTGAAGACCCGCGGCGTGGCCGAACACCGGCTTTCCAGGCCGGGCACGACCGGAGCGGTGTCGACCGCCGAGCGCACGCCGGCGGCGATCCCGCTGCTGACCGGTGCGCCGGGCCGGGCGACGTTCAACCTGGTCCGGGCCGGCCGCTACCTCGCCCTGGTACCCCGCCGCAGCGCGGCACCGGCCGGGGAATACAGCCACAGCGACACGCGCGGCTTCCGCGTCCTCGCGCAGTAGATCCGCCCCACCACCGACACAGGAATCCCCATGCATCCGACCGCTCCCGGGCTGCTCGCCCTGGCGCTGGCCGCGTCGATCGCGCCTGCCGCCGCCCAGAACGCTCCTGCCGCCACCGCGCCGGCGAATGCCGCGCAGGTGCGCGACGCCGACCATCGCAGTCCGCCCGCGCTGTTCATCGAGCAGTACGACAGCAACGGCGATGGCAAGGTGCCGTTCGCCGAGTTCGAGGCCTTCCGCCGCGCGCGCTACGCCGAGACCGACGAGAACGGCGACGGCACGGTCGATGTCGAGGAGTACGCGAACGAGTACGCCGTGCGGCTGGACCGCGAGATCGAGACCGCGCGGCAGGGCCACATCGCGCAGACCCATACCCGGATCAGGTCGCTGGACACCGACGGCGACGGCACGATCGGCCGCGCCGAATACGATGCCTCGGGCGAGCGCGCCTACGCGCATTACCTGAAGAACGCCGATGCCGCGGATGCGCCGGTCGCACGCGGCGGCAGCCTGCGCGATCCGATCGGCATGCCGACCACGCACAGCGTCGCCGGCATGCTGGCGATGTACGACGCCGATGGCGACGGCAAGGTCGCGCGCGACGAATTCGACCGTGCCCGCAGCGCCGCCTTCGTGCGGACCGACAGCGATGGCGACGGGCGCCTGGGCGCCGACGAGTACCTGGCCGAATACGAGGACCGCCTGGACCGCCAGATCGCCAGCCGCCGCGATGGCGCCGTGCAGCAGGCGCATGTGCGCTTCGGCGCGCTGGATGCCGACAAGGACGGACGCGTGTCCTGGGACGAGTACGCCGCCTCCGGCAAGCGCGTGTTCGAACGTGCCGACCTGGACGGCAATGGCGTGGTCGATGCCGCGGATGCTGCCGCGGCACCGGCGCCCGCCACGCGGCCGGCGGCTTCGACGCGTCGCGCAGACTGAGCCGGGATACGTCCGTGACCAGCGCTGCCGTCGGCCGTTCCATCGCCGCGCTGTTGATGGCCGTGGCCTGCACCGTGCAGGCCACGCCTGCCGTCGCGGCCGAGCACTTCCATCGCGAGCCGGTGCTCGGCACCTCGCTGGACCTGCACGTGGCCGGCGTCGATGCGGCCACCGCCGAGCGGATGCTGGCGCGCGCGCTGGACGAAATCGATGCGCTCGATGCCGAACTCAGCGGCTGGCGCGACGACAGCGCGCTGGCACGCTTCAACGCCTCGACCACGCCGGTCGAGGTGACGCCGGCGCTGCGCCAGGTGCTGCAGGCCTGCGAAACCTGGCGGGTCCGGACCGACGGCGCCTTCAGCTGCCGCCTCGGCACGCTGCGCGAGCAGTGGCGGCAGGCGGAAACCAGTGGCAGCGTGCCGGCGCGCACCGAGCTGCGCCGCGGCGCGCGGGCGATCGCCGCGGCCGGATTCGATGCCGGCGCGCCGCTGCTGACGCGTCCGGACGCGTTGCGCTTCGATGTGGACGGACTGGCCAAGGGCCATGTGCTGGACCAGGTGGTGGCGCGCCTGCGCGAGGCCTTCCCGCAGGCGCGCGGCATCCTGCTCGAGATCGGCGGCGACAGCCTGTCCTGGGGCGCGGCCGATGCGCGCGGTGGCGCCTGGCAGGTCGAGGTCGCCGATGCCGCGGCCCCGCGCGACAACATCGACGCGGCGGCCATCGCGACCCTGCGCCTGCCGACCGGTGCGGCGGTCGCGTCCAGCGGGCACGCCAGCCGGGGATACCGCGTCGGCCGGCGCCACTTCAGCCACATCCTCGATCCGTCCGAAGGATGGCCGGCGACCTACGCGCCCTCGGCGACCGTGATCGCGGCGGATGCGACCACCGCCGATGCCCTGGCGACGGCATTGACGGTGATGCCGATCCGCGACGGCCTGGCCCTGGTCGACAGCCTGCCCGGCGTGGCGGCGCTGGTGGTCGGCGAGCAGGGCGTGGCCTTCGCATCGTCGGCCTGGCACGCGTGGCTGGATCCGGCCAGCGCCGGCCAGGCGCCGCAGCAGGATGGCCAGGCGTGCCGCCTGCAGATCGGCTACACGATTCCGCAGATCCCCGGCGACCGTTACCGCAATCCCTACCTGGCGCTGTGGATCGCACGCGCCGACGGCACGCCGCTGCGCCAGCTGCTGGTGCTCGGCGACCGCAGCCGCTGGCTGGGCGAACTGCCGGCCTGGTGGCGCCACTACGGGCGCAACGACACCTCGGCCGCGCTGGGCATCGCCCGGCCGACACGCGCGCCTGGCGCCTACGACGTCGTCTGGGACGGCCGCGACGACCACGGCCGCGCCGTGGCCGCCGGCGCCTATGTGCTGCAGGTGGAAGCCGCGCGCGAGCACGGCGGCCACGAGACCCTGCAGCTGCCGTTCGACTGGTCCGCGCGCGGCCGTGCCGTCGGCGCCCGGGGCGGCAGCGAGATCGGACGGCTCCAGCTGGAGCCGGTCTGTCGATCCGGACCCCGGCGGGTCGCTGTCGTCCCACTCGACCCCTCCATTCCCAGCAACGCGACGTCGCCCGCGCGACGCCCACCGCAGCCAGGACGCGCCGCCACGAGGCCGGCGCACCCATCTCTTTCCTCACTGCGGAGCCATCCCGAATGAACACCTCCCACACCCTGCTCGCACTGGCCATCGGTCTGTGCCTGGCCGCGCCCGCACGGGCCGAGCCTGCCGCCGCGACGACGCCCGACGGCGCCAGCACGCTCGACGCCGTGCAGGTGCAGGGCAAGCGCGAGAACGCGAAGTCCGGCAACCAGAACGTCACCGTGATCGGCGCGGCGCAGCTCGAGGACGAGCTGGCCGAGAACATGGAAGACCTGGTCCGCTACATCCCCGGCGTCAGCGTCTCGGACATGGGCCGCTTCGGCGACAACGGCTTCAACATCCGCGGCATGGAAGGCGACCGCGTCTCGATGGTGATCGACGGCCTGAGCATGGCCGAAGGGCTGGAAACCGCGCGCGACTACGAGTTCTTCCGCGCCGGCCGCGGTGGCGTGGACGTGGACACGCTCAAGCAGGTCGAGGTCATCAAGGGCGCCGATGCGATCACCGCCGGCAGCGGCGCGCTGGGCGGCGGCGTGGTGTTCACCACCAAGGATCCGGCCGATTACCTCAAGGCCAGCGGCAACGACAGCTTCGGCAGCATCAAGCTGGGTTACACCGGCTACAACGACGAGAAGCTCGGCTCGCTGTCACTGGCCAACCGCACCGGCATCGTCGAATCGATGCTGGTCTACACGAAGCGCGAATCGCAGGAAGCCGAGGGCTGGTACGACTCCACCGCGATCGCCACCGGCAGCGCGCGCCGCCTGCCCGATCCGATCGAGCACGACAGCACCAACATCCTGGCCAAGGTCGATGTCGTGCTGAGCCCGGCGCACCGCCTGGGCGTGGTCTACGAGCGCAACCGGGTCGAGAACCTGGTGGACAACCTCAGCCGCGTCAGCGCGCCGGGCTACCTGGAGCGCTGGGGCGACGACAGCAACGAGCGCGACCGCTACGGCCTGCGCTACGTGTGGAGCGCAGGCAACGCCGCGTTCGACACGCTGGAAGCGCAGGTCGACCGGCAGGAGACCAGCAGCTTCGGTCTGACCCGGATCCTGGCCGGCTCCGGTTGCCCGGGCGGCGCCACGCCGTGCATCCGCACCGAGGACCGCTCCACCGAGCAGGTGCTGGACCGTGCCGCGGTCGACTTCGCCAAGGCGTTCAACGCCGGCGGCGCCAGCCACGCGCTGGTCTACGGCGCGGCCTGGCAGCAGCGCGAGGTCGACTTCAGCGCGATCGACACGCGCTGGCGCGCCGACGGCAGCGTCGCCTCGGTGACCATCGATCCGGGCCAGATCCCGCAGACCGACGTGACCGCCTGGAACCTGTACCTGCGCGACCGCATCGGCTTCATCGACAACCGCCTGCAGCTGACCCTGGGCGCGCGCTACGACCATTACGACTACGCCCCGCAGGACGATGCCCGCTTCGTCGACACCACCGGCAGCATCCGCGACGTCAGCTTCTCCTCGCCGACCTGGCAGGCCGGGCTGAGCTACGCGTTCCTGCCCGAACACAGCGTCTGGGTGCAGGCCGGCCGCGGCTTCCGCGCGCCGACCACCGGCGAGATGTACGCGCCGACGAGCACCACCACGATCGTCGACCCGGTCACCGGCGGCGCGGTGGTGGTGCCGACCACGGCCGCCAATCCGGACCTGAAGGCGGAGAAGAGCCTGAACCTGGAAGCCGGCTACCGCTGGGAGACCGACAGCCTGCGTCTGGGCCTGTCGGTGTTCCGCGACCGCTACGACTACTTCATCGACACCGTGCGCCTGACCGGCGCCCTGGGCTCGGGCACCACCTATGCCTACAACAGCGTGCAGAACGTCGGCGAGGTCACGGTCAAGGGGGCCGAGGCCGAGGCGCTGTGGCGGGTCGGTGGTGCCTGGCTGCTGCGCGCGGCGTATTCGCACAACGAGGGCGAGGAGCAGGACGGCACGCCGCTGAACAGCATCAACCCCGACCGCGGCGTGGTCGGCGTCAGCTGGCAGGGCCTGGGCGACCGCCTGCGCATCACCGGCAACCTGACCCATGCACTGGCCAAGAAGCGCGACGACGTCCACGTCGAGCGCAACGTGTTCGGCCAGCTCACCGAGCCGTTCCTCAGCGATGCCTACACCGTGGTCGACCTGTTCGGCAGCTACCGCTTCAACGAACACCTGCGGATCAACGCCGGCATCTACAACCTGTTCGACGAGAAGTACTACCAGTGGTCGCGGATCCGCAACATCTCGCGCGGCGACTTCTACCTGTACGGCTACGCCACCGATGACGGCATCGGCCGCTACAGCGAGCCGGGGCGCAACGTCCGCGCCACGCTGACCTGGACCTTCTGATCCGCGCAGCGCCACCGGCGGCCGGCACCCATGCCGGCCGTCGTCGTGCTCAGGGCGTGGCCACCACGCGGTTGCGGCCCTGCTGCTTGGCCATGTACATCGCGACGTCGGCAAGCTTCAGGATCCGCCGCGCATCGACTTCGCTGCCGTCGGCCACCGCCACGCCGGCGGAGAAGGTGACCTGGCCGACATCGCCGAAGTCGTGGGTTTCCGTGCGCTGGCGCAGCCGCCCGGCGATGGCGGTCGCCGCGTCCAGCCCGGTGTCGGGCAGCAGCATCAGGAATTCCTCGCCGCCGCTGCGGCACAGGACATCGGTGGCGCGCGAGGAGTCGCGCATCAGCTGGCCCATGGTCCGGATCACCGCGTCGCCGGCGTCGTGTCCGTGGCCGTCGTTGATCCGCTTGAAGTGGTCGATGTCGAGCATGACCACGGCGAAACCGCGGGCTTCCTGCTGCCAGCGCGCCAGCACCGCGTCCAGGCCGCGACGGTTGTAGAGGCCGGTCAGCGGATCGGTCGAGGTCTCGCGGTTGAGCAGCCCGATCTTCTCCTGCAGCGTGCCGAAGCTGACCAGCACCGCCTGCTTGAGGTTCTCGACCTCGAAGTACCAGGCGCGCACCGCCGTGACCTGGGCGATGGCGGTGGGACCGTCCTGCTCGCGCGCGTGGCGCGCCAGCTTCCACAGCGGCAGCGAGATGCGCCGCGCGCACCACCAGATGCCGGCCATCAGCAGGATCCCGAGCGGGATCGTCCGCCACAGCACGTCGGCCATCAGGTCGCCCATCGGTGCCAGCGTGACCTCGGCCGGCCGCTGCGCGATCACGCCCCAGCCGGCGATCGTGATCGGGGCGTAGCCGGCCAGCATGTCGATGCCGACGCTGTTGGTCAGCCGTCGTGCGCCGCTCTCGCCACGCCGCACCGCGTCGATCACCGGATTGCCGGAAACCCGTTCGCCGATGCGGTGTTCGTCGCGGTGGTAGACCAGCCGGCCCTCGCGATCGACCACGTACAGGTAGGAGCCGTCGCGATAGAAATGGTCGCCCAGCAGGGTGTCCAGGATGTTGGCTTCGTGCAGGTGGATGCTGCCGGCGACGTAGCCGATGTAGTCGCCATCGGCGGTGCGGATCGGGTGGGACAGGGTCACCACCAGGCGCCCGGACGTGGACACGTAGGGCTGGCTGACCAGCGGCTTGCGCGTGGACAGGACCTCGCTGTTGCCGACGCTGTCGAGCTGCCGGCCGACCAGGTCGTCGTGCTGCGAGGAGGTCAGCACGACACCGTCCTGATCGACGATCAGGACCGTGTTGAAGGTGCGGGTCTGGAACTTGATCCGTTGCGTTTCGGCGGCCAGCAGCGCGGCATCGTCGCGCTGCGCGGCGATGATGCCGGCGCTGTAGCCCAGCTGCTGCATCGCGGCCTGCAGGAAGGCTTCCGTGCCCGCGGCCAGCTTCGCGGCGTAGACGCGATTGGATTCGAGCGTGCCGTGGATCAGCTGTTCGCGCTGGACGCGATACCCGGCATGCAGCGCATTGACCAGGGTCACCAGGGCGCTGAGGATGGCCAGCGCCAGGATCAGGCGGCGCAGATCCAGACGGATACGTCGGGCCATGGGCATGGCGGGCGTTCTCGGATGTCGGCGCGATGCCGGCGCCGTTGCCGGCGGCCGCCAGGTCTGGCGGCCGCCGGTGTTGCGGTCCCGGGTGGGGTCAGACGGCGACGCCGCGGCCGCGCGGCTGGCGCCGGCGGTTCGCATTGGCATGGCCGCCGGGCTGGCTGGCGCTCTTCTTCGCACCGGCATGGCCGTGGTTGTGACGCACGGCGTCGCCCTGCGGCTTGCGGCCAGGGCTGGTGCTGCGGCGCGGCGGACGCTGGCCGCTCGGCTGCTCGGCCTTGCCCGGTGCGCTGTTGCCCCAGCGGATCGGCACCTGCGGTTCGAAGCCCGGCACGTCGCGGATGTCCATGTCGCGGTTGAGCATGCGCACGATGGCGCGCAGCAGCTTGGCCTCGTCCTGCACGACCAGCGAGATCGCCTCGCCGGTCGAGCCGTTGCGGCCGGTGCGGCCGATCCGGTGCACGTAGTCCTCGGCGACCATCGGCAGGTCGTAGTTGATGACGCGCGGCAGTTCGTTGATGTCGATGCCGCGGGCGGCGATGTCGGTCGCCACCAGCACGTTGACGCGGCCGGCCTTGAAGTCGCTCAGGGCGCGCATGCGCTGGCCCTGGCTCTTGTTGCCGTGGATGGCCGCGGTCTTGATCCCGGACTTCTCCAGGAACAGGGCCAGCTTGTCGCTGCCGTGCTTGGTCTTGGCGAACACCAGGGTCTGCACGCGGCTGTCCTGCGCCAGCAGGTGCAGCAGCAGTTCGCGCTTGCGGCCGCCGTCGACCGGGTGCACGCGGTGGGCGATGGTTTCGGCCACGGTGTTCTGCGGGGTCACCATCACTTCGCGCGGGTTGCGCATGAACTCCATCGCCAGCGCCTTGATCGGCTCGGCGAAGGTGGCCGAGAACAGCAGGGTCTGCCGGTTCTGGCGCGGCAGCTTGGCCAGGACGCGCTTGATCGAGGGCAGGAAGCCCATGTCGAGCATGCGGTCGGCCTCGTCCAGGATCAGGACCTCGATCCCCGACAGGTCGACGCTGCGGCGCTCGATGTGGTCGATCAGGCGGCCCGGGCAGGCGATCACCAGGTCCACGCCGCGACGCAGCGCGTCGAGCTGGTTGCCCATGCCCACGCCGCCGTAGATCACGGTGCTGGGGATGCGCAGGTACTTGCTGTAGCCGCGCAGGCTGTCGTGGACCTGGGTGGCCAGTTCGCGGGTCGGGGTCAGGATCAGGGCGCGCGGCTTGCGCGGGCCGGTCACCGCCTGCGGCGTGGTGCCCAGGTGCTGCAGCAGCGGCAGGCCGAACGCGGCGGTCTTGCCGGTACCGGTCTGCGCGCCGGCGAGCAGGTCGTGGCCTGCCAGCACCAGCGGGATCGCCTGCTGCTGGACCGGGGTCGGGGTTTCATAGCCCTGCTCGGCCAGGGCACGCAGCAGGAAGGGCGCCAGGCCCAGGGATTCAAAGGACATGCGGGAAGCTCCAAGAGGATCCTGCCGCGAGGCCAAAAGCCTGCGGACCGGATCGGATCGATCGGGGATGACTCGGAGCGTTCCCGTGAACCGCGCTGCGAGAAGACATTGAGGCGGCCGTGCGGGGCAGGGGCCGGACTGCAGCGAATGGCGTCGGAGTGGGGGCGGGCACCGTGGGAACGGTGCCGGCGTTCCCTGAGGGAAACGGACGGCCGCGTGCAATCGGCGCGCATTCTACGTGAATACGCGCCGTCGTGCGCGGGGTCGTTGCCAGGCATAGGGTTTCAGGTGAAACCTTTTGCCCGGCTCCCGTACAATCGCGGACCCACCCTCGAGGCAGACCCGCGATGAAGCTTGGATCCCTGAAGGAAGGCGGCCGCGACGGCACCCTGATCGTGGTCTCGCGCGATCTGGGCCGCGCCGTGCGCGCGACCGGCATCGCCGCGACCCTGCAGCAGGCGCTCGAGGACTGGTCCAACGTCGCGCCGCGCCTGAACGCGCTGGCCGCCGCACTGGAGGACGACAGCGCCGACGGGGTGTTCGACCTGGACATGCTGGCCCTGGCCGCGCCGCTGCCGCGCGCCTACGAATTCGTCGATGGCAGTGCCTACCTGCCGCATGTCGAGCGGGTGCGCCGCGCGCGCGGCGCCGAGGTGCCCGAGAGCTTCTACACCGATCCGCTGATGTACCAGGGCACCAGCGCCGGCTTCTACGGCCCGCGCGACCCGGTGAAGGTGGTCAGCGAGGACTACGGCATCGACCTGGAAGCCGAGATCGTGATCATCACCGACGACGTGCCGATGGCGGTCACGCCGGAGCAGGCCGCCGAGCGCATCCAGCTGGTCGGCCTGATCAACGACGTGTCGCTGCGCAACCTGATTCCCGGCGAGCTGGCCAAGGGCTTCGGCTTCCTGCAGTCCAAGCCGCGCTCGGCGCTGTCGCCGGTGTTCGTGACCCCGGACGAGCTGGGCGAGGCCTGGCGCGGCAACAAGCTGCACCTGCCGCTGCTGACCCACATCAACGGCGCATGGTTCGGTGCGCCGGAAGCGGGCGAGGACATGCAGTTCGATTTCGCCCAGCTGCTGGCGCATGCGGCGAAGACGCGGCCGCTGTCGGCCGGCACGATCGTCGGTTCGGGCACCATCGCCAACGAGGACGTCAGCCGCGGCGCCTCGTGCTTCGCCGAGCAGCGCACGGTCGAGGCCCTGCGCGACGGCAAGCCGTCCACGCCGTTCATGTCGTTCGGCGACCAGGTCCGGATCGAGATGCTGGACCGTGACGGTCACAGCATCTTCGGCGCGATCGAGCAGCGCATCGAGCGCCAGCCGCCCGCCTGAGCCGGTGGACGGTGGTGCCGGTGCGACCGACGGGTCCGGCACCCGCCGGGCGCGCGCTATCGTGGCGGCCATCGACGATGAACGTCGTGCCGCCATGCGGTTCCCTGGCAGCGGAACGCGGTCGGCGAACGCTCCAGGAGAGGTCATGCAACAGGACAGTCTGCAGCTGTATTCGTACTGGCGATCGAGCGCGGCCTACCGGGTCCGCATCGGCCTGCACCTGAAACAGCTGGAATTCGCCACCGAGGCGGTGCATCTGCTGAAGGATGGCGGCCAGCAGCATGCGCCGGACTACGCCGCGCTCAATCCACAGCACCTGCTGCCGACGCTGCGCCACGGCCAGCGGACCCTTCGCCAGTCGCTGGCCATCCTCGAATACCTGGACGAGGTGTGGCCGTCGCAGCCGCTGCTGCCGGTCACCGCGGCCGGGCGTGCGCGCGTGCGCGCGCTGGCGCAGCTGGTCGCCTGCGACGTCCATCCGCTGAACAACCTGCGCGTGCTGCAGTTCTTCGAGCACGAATGGAATGTGCCGCAGGCCGAGCGCGACGAGTGGGTGCGGCACTGGATCGTGCAGGGGCTGGGTGCGTTCGAGGCCTCGCTGCGCGACGATCCGGCCACCGGCCGGTTCTGTCACGGCGACGCGCCCGGCCTGGCCGATGCCTGCCTGGTGCCGCAGCTCTACAACGCGCGCCGGTTCGGCGTGGACGTGGGCCAGTGGCCGACCGTCAGCGCGATCGACCAGGCCTGCCTGGCGCTGCCCGCGTTCCGCGCCGCCGCACCCGAGGCGCAACCGGACGCCCCGTCGCCGCGCTGACCGCGGCATGGGGGCGGCGGTGCAGGCGGCCTGGAAGCCGCCGACCGGGTCAGACGAAGCCGTGCGTGATCGACGGCGGGCTCGGGCCGCCGCTGTTCAGGTCGGCGTAGGGATCGTGTTCGCCCTCGGCACCTTCGGAGAGGCGGAACTTCAATGCCAGGCCGTCGCGCGAGTCGGCCGCGCGCAGCGCTTCCTCCTGTTCGATCCGGCCCTGCTTGACCATCCGGAACAGGCACTGGTCGAAGGTCTGCATGCCTTCCTCCAGCGAGCCTTCCATCGCGGCCTTGACCTCGTGCACCTGGCCGCGGCGCAGCAGGTCGCGGATCATCGGCGTGTTGATCAGCACCTCGGTGGCCGGCAGGCGGCGCTCGTCCACGCCCTTGACCAGGCGCAGCGACACCACGGCGCGCAGGTTCAGCGCCAGGTTCATCAGCACGTTCTTGTGCGCGCTTTCCGGGAAGAAGTTCAGGATGCGCTCGATCGTCTGGTCGGCGTTGTTCGAGTGCAGCGTGGCCAGGCACAGGTGGCCGGTTTCGGCGAAGGCGATCGCCGCTTCCATGGTCTCGGCGTCCAGGATCTCGCCGATCAGGATCACGTCCGGCGCCTCGCGCATCGCGTTCTTCAGCGCGTTGTGGAAGGCGTGGGTGTCCAGGCCGACCTCGCGCTGGTTGACGATCGACTTCTTGTGCTTGTGCAGGTATTCGATCGGGTCCTCGATGGTGAGGATGTGCCCGGTGCTGCTGCTGTTGCGGTGGTCGATCATCGACGCCAGCGCGGTCGACTTGCCCGAGCCGGTCGAACCGACGATCAGGACCAGGCCGCGCGGGGTCATGATGATGTCCTTGAGCACCTGCGGCAGGTTCAGGTCCTCGATCGACGGGATCGCGCTGCGGATCGCGCGGATCACCATGCCGACCTCGCCGCGCTGCTTGAACACGTTGACGCGGAAGCGCCCGGCGTCGGCCAGGGCGATGGCCATGTTCAGTTCAAGGTCGCGCTCGAACTGCGGCACCTGGCCTTCGTCCATCAGCGAATAGGCGATCTTCTTGACCATGCCCGGCGGCAGGCCGGTGTTGCCCAGCGGATACAGCTTGCCTTCGATCTTGATGTAGACCGGCGCCCCGGTGGTCAGGAACATGTCCGAGGCGTTCTTTTCGGTCATCAGCTTCAGGAAGTAGCCGATATCCATGTGCGATGTTCCCCTGATCTGGCGGCCGGCATTGCATGCGCGCCGCTGGCTTCCGACAATGGTCCGGCCCCGACAGCACAGGACACGGCGTTCCCCTATGAACCTTCGTAGCTTCGCATACTTCACGCGACGCCTGTGCGCGCTCGCTCTCGCTTCCGGGCTGGCCGTCACAGCCCACGCGCAGGTCGCCTCGCCGGAGATCCAGCGCGCCGAGCAGGCGGTGATGCAGGCCCAGCAGGCCGACGCCGACCACTACGCGCCGGACCTGCTCGACCTGGCCCGGCAATCGCTGATGCAGGCCCAGGCCGGCATCCAGAGCCGCAGCCGCAACGACCGCCGCCAGGCGCTCGACCTGGCCCTGCGCGCGGCGGTCGACGCCGACCTGGCGCGGGCGCGCAGCCTGCAGATCCAGGCCGATTCGGCCCTGCAGCAACGCCAGACCGAGATCGCCGACCTGCGTCGCCAGCTGGGCCTGGGCGGAGGTACGCCATGAAGCGTCCCGTCGCATTGCTGATGTGTGGCGCGCTGCTGCTGCCGCTGCCCGCGCTGGCGGCCGATGACGCCGATGTGGCGCGGCTGCAGGCCCGCCTGGCGACGCTGCAGGCCGACCCGCAGCTGGGGCGGCTTGCGGCCTACGAGCAGATCGAGGCGCGGCAGGCGCTGACCGTGCTGGCCGAAGCGCGTCGCAACGATCGCCCCACCGCCCTGTACCTGGCCGAGCGCAGGATCGAGATCGCCGAGGTGCTGGCCAGTGCCGCCTTCGCGCAGCAGGAGGCCGGGCGCCTCGAGCTGCGTCGTGGCGAGCTGCTGCTGGAAGCCAGCCGCCGCGACGCCGAGCGTGCCCGCCAAGAGAACGAGCGCCTGCGCATCCAGGCCCAGATCCAGGCCGAGGAGACCGAGCGGCTGCGGCTGGCGGCCGAGGCCGAGGCCGCGGCGCGCAGCGACGTCGAACAGACCCTGAGCACCGTGACCGGGCGACAGACGGCGCAGTTGTCCGCCGCCCGCCGCAAGGAGGCCGAGCTGTCCCGCCAGGAAGCCGAGCTGGTGTCCGGCGCCAAACTGCCGGCCTCGGCGTTCGGGACCCGCGGCGAGGTGTTCACCGTGCCCGGTGGCGCGTACGCATCGGGCAAGTCGGCGCTGACCGGCGACGGCAGGTCGGCTGCGTCGGCGCTGGCGGCCTATCTGCAGATCGGCACGCGCAGCAAGGTGCGGATCGAGGCCTACGACAACGACGGCAAGGTCGCCCAGGCGCGTGCCGACGCGCTGCGCAAGGCGCTGGTGGACGCAGGCGTGGCGTCGAACCGGATCCAGGCGGCAGGCAGGAAGGGCGCCGCCACCGCGAAGCGTTCCGCCGAAGTCGTCGTGTCGGACTGATCTTTTGAAAACAAGCAGTTAACCGGGTTTTTACCTGGTGGAACGGTGCCGGCGTGACACCCGGCACGGTTCCTGAAATCGAGCCGACCGGCGGTCGTTCCAAGCCTTGCCGGCCCCTGATCGGGAGAGTAGGGTCAATGGCCCGGGTGGTGTTTCTGCCGCCTGGCTCGCCGGAGACGCTGCCGATGAAGCCGTACCGTGTTCCACCTGATGTGGTCGTCCCCGCGCCCTGTGTGCGGGCGAGCGGAGGTGGTGGTGCGGCGGTGGCTCGCCGCCGGATGGAACCCTGATTCAGACGACGCCCCGTGGCCGAACGCCCCGGGGCGTCGTCGTTTTCCTGGCCGGAAAGTGGAAGGCTGGCCGTACCCGCAACGGATGCAAGACTCCCCAGGAGGTTCGGACATGTTCGAAGGGCACCCCCAAGCCGAAATCGACGCGTTGATGAAGAGCGACCCGGAGTTCAAGCAGCTCTATCAGCACCACCGAAAGCTCGACAAGAAAGTGATGGATGCCGATCTCGGCGTCCTGCCGATCGACGATGCCAGGCTCGGCCAGATGAAGCGCGAAAAGCTCGCGGCCAAGGAAAGGCTGCAGCGCATCTATGACGGGGCGCACTGACGCCTGATGTTCTCGCCGCGGGCGGCGGCGGCCATCCTCGTCGGCCGTCGTCGTCCGCGCACCTGCCGGCGCAAGCCGCCACCGGTTCCTTGCTGATCTGCGTTGACCCGCGTGGCGCCGGGCGCGCTGAAGCAACTGAGTCGCGCGCGCATCCTCGACCCTGGCCTCCGGGCACTCCGTGACTCCGCGCGTATCGCAGGCCGCTCCGGCCGTGGCGTTGCCGTGCAGCCGCAGCGGCGCAGCGGGCGATGCCAGGCGCGGCGCATGAGCGGTACGGTGCCTCGCCGCACCGGGCGTCCCGCGCGCGAGGACGCCGACCGGCGACGCCATGCCTGACTTCCGGGCCCATTCCGGCCGATAATTCCGGTTCCGCCGCCGCCGCGGCACCGCAAACCGGACACTCCATGGCCCTGCATGCCTCCGTGCTCGAACTGATCGGGCACACCCCCATGGTCAAGGCCCAGCGCCTGGACACCGGCGTCTGCGAGCTCTACCTGAAGCTCGAAAGCGCCAATCCGGGCGGCTCGATCAAGGACCGCATCGGCCTGTCGATGATCGAGGCCGCCGAGAAGCGTGGCGACCTGCAGCCCGGCGCGACCCTGGTGGAGGGCACCGCCGGCAACACCGGCCTGGGCCTGGCGCTGGTCGCCCAGCAGAAGGGCTACAAGCTGATCCTGGTGGTCCCGGACAAGATGAGCCGGGAGAAGATCTTCAACCTCAAGGCGATGGGCGCCGAAGTCCGGCTGACCCGCTCGGACGTGGCCAAGGGCCATCCGGAGTATTACCAGGACCTGGCCGCGCGGATCGCGTCGGAGACGCCCGGCGCCTACTTCATCAACCAGTTCGGCAACCCCGACAACCCGGTCGCGCACGAGACCGGGACCGGCCCTGAGATCATCGCGCAGATGGCCGAGGTCGGCGGCTTCGACGCCATCGTGTTCGGCTGCGGCAGCTCGGGCACGATGACCGGCCTGTCGCGCTGCTTCGCCCGGCAGGCGCCGGAGGTGGAACTGGTGCTGGCCGATCCGGTCGGCTCGATCCTCACCCAGTACATCAACGAAGGCGTGCTCAGCGACAAGTCCGGCAGCTGGCTGGTCGAGGGCATCGGCGAGGACTTCCTGCCGGGCATCTCCGACTTCACTCGGGTGAAGAAGGCCTACGCGATCCCCGACGGCGAGAGCTTCCATACCGCGCGCGAACTGCTGTCGAAGGAAGGCATCCTCGGCGGCTCGTCGACCGGCACCCTGCTGGCGGCCGCGCTGCGCTGGTGCCGCGAGCAGACCGAGCCGAAGAAGGTCGTGGTGCTGGTGCCGGATACCGGCAACAAGTACCTGTCGAAGATGTACAACGACTACTGGATGCTGGACAACGGCTTCGTCGAGCGCCCGCACCACGGCGACCTGCGCGACCTGATCCTGCGCCCCTACAGCCAGCGCGACACGGTGGTGGTCGGCCCGAAGGACCTGCTGACCACCGCCTACCAGCGGATGAAGCTGTACGACGTCTCGCAGCTGCCGGTGCTCGAAGGCGAGCAGCTGGTCGGCATCATCGACGAGAGCGACGTGCTGCTGCACGTGTATGGCGACGAAGCGCGCTTCCGCGACCCGGTCTCCGTGGCGATGGTCAGCAAGCTGGACCGGCTGGACGTCAAGTCCCCGATCGAGGCCCTGCTGCCGGTGTTCGACCGCGGCCAGGTGGCGATCGTGATGGATGGCGACCGGTTCCTGGGCCTGATCACCCGGATCGACCTGCTCAACTTCCTGCGGCGGCGGGTGCAGTAGGCCGGCTTTGCGGCGCCTGGCGGGCGGACCACCCGCCAGGCGCGACAGGCCGGGCGTGTGGGGATCGGTTCATGGTCGGCTGCTAACATCGGTCGATTGATCAAGGACCCTTATGTCGGACCATCATCCCGATTCCGCAACGGACGCGCGACTCGCGCTGGCCACACTGGCGATCCATGGCGGGCAGTCGCCCGACCCCTCGACCGGGGCAGTGATGCCGCCGATCTACGCGACCTCGACCTATGCCCAGTCCAGCCCGGGCGAGCATCAGGGATTCGAGTATTCGCGTACCCACAATCCCACCCGTTTCGCCTATGAGCGCTGCGTGGCCGCGCTCGAGAACGGCAGCCGCGGGTTCGCGTTCGCCTCCGGCATGGCCGCCACCTCGACCATCCTGGAGCTGCTGGACAGCGGCGACCACGTGGTCGCGATGGACGACCTGTACGGCGGCAGCTACCGGCTGTTCGAGCGCGTGCGCCGACGCAGTGCCGGCCTGGATTTCAGCTTCGTCGACCTGACCGATCCGGCCGCGTTCGAGGCCGCGATCACGCCGAAGACGCGCATGGTCTGGATCGAGACCCCGACCAACCCGATGCTGAAGATCGTCGACATCGCGGCGATCACGGCAATCGCCCGCCGCAACGGCGTGCTGGTGGTCGTCGACAACACCTTCGTGTCGCCGATCCTGCAGCGCCCGCTGGAGCTGGGCGCGGACCTGGTCATGCATTCGGCCACCAAGTACCTCAACGGGCATTCGGACATGGTCGGCGGCATGGCCGTGGTCGGCGACGACGCCGACCTGGCCGAGCGCATGGCCTTCCTGCAGAACTCGGTCGGCGCCGTGCAGGGGCCGTTCGACAGTTTCCTCGCCCTGCGCGGGCTGAAGACGCTGCCGCTGCGCATGCGCGCGCACTGCGACAACGCGCTGGAACTGGCGCAGTGGCTGGAATCGCATCCGCGTGTGGACAAGGTGATCTATCCGGCGCTGGCCTCGCATCCGCAGCATGCGCTGGCCGCACGCCAGATGCAGGGCGCGGGCGGCATCGTCTCGGTCGTGCTCAAGGGCGGTTTCGAGGCGGCCAGGCGCTTCTGCGAGCGCACCGAACTGTTCACGCTGGCCGAGTCGCTGGGTGGCGTCGAGAGCCTGCTCAACCACCCGGCGGTCATGACCCATGCCTCGGTGCCGGTCGAGCGCCGCGAACGCCTCGGCATCAGCGATGCGCTGGTGCGGCTGAGCGTCGGCATCGAGGACGTCGGCGACCTGCGGCGCGATCTGGAGGGCGCCCTGCAATGACGCTGCATCGTCCTAACGGGCGGTCCACGACGCGTCAACTGCTCAATCCCCTGTCGCCGTACGGTTCGCTGTTCGGATACGCCAGGCTGGTGTTCGACCTGACGCGCCGGGACATTTCCGGGCGCTATCGCGGTGCCGTCGTGGGCAGCCTGTGGGCCTTCCTGACGCCGCTGCTGATGCTGGCGATCTATTCGTTCGTGTTCGGCTACATCTTCCAGGCCCGATGGACCGCGGACGAAACGCGCGATGTGCCGTTCCCGATCGTGCTGTTCGTCGGGCTGGTGTTCGCCAACTTCCTGTCCGAATGCCTGAACCGCGGGCCGGCCCTGGTGACCTCGAATCCGAACTACGTCAAGAAGGTCGTGTTCCCGCTCGAGGTGTTGCCCTGGATCGGTGCCGGAAGCGCGTTGTTCCATGCGGCCATCAGTGTGGTCGCGCTGGTGCTGGCGATGCTCGCGACCGGGACGCCGGTCGCCCCCACTGCGCTGCTGCTGCCGCTGCTGTTCGTGCTGTTCGTGCCGATGGCGGCGGGCATGATGTGGTTCCTGGCCGCCATGGGCGTGTTCTTCCGCGACCTGCAGCAGTTCATGGCGGTCCTGTCGACCGCGCTGGTGTTCCTGGCGCCGATCTTCTATCCGCGCACCATGCTTCCCGAAGCGTACCGATGGCTGCTGTCGCTGAATCCGCTGACCTTCATCGTCGAGGCGGCACGCGACCTGGTGCTCTGGAACCAGCTTCCCGACTGGCAGGCGGTGGTCGGTTACGCGCTTGCATCGGTGGTCGTGGCCTGGCTGGGCTGGATCGTGTTCCAGCTGACGCGCAGGGGATTCGCCGATGTCCTCTGACGCTCCCCTGGCGATCCGTGCGGTCGATATCGACAAGTGCTATGCCGTCTACGCGCACCCGGCTGACCGTCTCAAGCAGATGGCCGCCTCCGGCCTGCGGCGATTGACCGGCGGCGAAGGCAGGAGGTTCTACACGCCGTTCTGGGCGCTGCGCGGCGTCTCGCTCGAGGTGCGCCGCGGCGAATGCGTCGCGCTGATCGGCCGCAACGGATCGGGCAAGTCGACGCTGCTGCAGATCGTGACCGGCACCGTGGCGCCAACGGCCGGCGAGATCGAAGTCAGCGGGCGGGTCGCCGCGCTGCTCGAACTGGGTTCGGGCTTCAACCCCGAGTTCACCGGCATGGAGAACATCTACCTCAATGCGTCGCTGCTTGGCATGGAGCGGTCCGAGGTCGATGCCAAGCTGGACGACATCCTGTCGTTCGCCGACATCGGCGATTTCGTGTCGCAACCGGTGAAGACCTACTCCAGCGGCATGGTCGTGCGGCTGGCGTTCGCCGTGCAGGCGCAGATCGATCCGGATGTGATGATCGTCGACGAGGCGCTCGCCGTCGGCGACGCGAGGTTCCAGGCGAAATGCTTCGCGCGGCTCAAGACGCTGCGCGAGCGCGGCACCTCGATCCTGCTGGTCACCCATTCGACCGAGCAGGTGGTGACCCATTGCGACCGGGCGATCCTGCTCGACCAGGGCAGGAAGCTGTCGGAGGGCGCGCCGCGCCCCATCGTCAATCAGTACCTTGACCTTCTCTACGGACGCACCAAGGCCCCGCACGCGGCCGATCGAGGCATGCGGGTCCAGGCCGACACCGCTGCGGACGCCGACGGGCCGCTGCCGATGCCGGCCCTGCTCGATGCGTTCGATCCGGCGTTTTCCAGCCGGTCCGAGCCGCGCTTCGAGTCGCGTCCCTGCTACAACCCGTACGAGCACCGCTGGGGCGACCGCCGCGCCGAGATCACCGACGTCGTGGTGTTCGCCGGCGACACGCCGTACCCGCAGACGATTCCCGCGCGCAGCATGCTGACCTGCTTCATCAGGTACCGCTTCGACGACCGGATCGTCCGGCCGATCTTCGGGGTGACCCTGAAGACCAAGGAGGGGCTCACCGTCTATGGCATCAACACCGAGATGGCCGACCTGGTGAAACCGTTCGATTCGGATACCGGCAGCGGCGTGATCTGCTGCAGGGTGGAGCTGAACTGCGCTCCCGGCGATTACTTCATCTCGCTCGGAATCGCCAGCCGCGATACGTCCGGCGAGGTGGTTCCCCATGACCGGCGCTACGATGCGGTCCACGTCTGCGTGGAAGCCGACAGCCAGTTCCTTGGCATCACCGACCTGCGTGCAGAACTGAAAGTGATCTGATGGCGATGACTCCTGATTTTTCCGCGCGCTATGCGTTCTCCCCGGAAGCGGGCTGCTGGATCCGGGCGGGCGAGGTCCTGCGGTGGGACTACAGCGACGGGGACCACGTGGAGAAGGCGCTGCTGGACGACATCGTCGGCTGCAGCGACCGGTCCAGCCTGTCGGCCGAGCTTGCGTCCCGGATCGTCGACTGGCCCACGCGTTACTACTTCAGCGCCCGCCGGGCCAACCTGCTGCGTCCGTTCGAGGCCCTGCTCGCCGGCCGGGTCCTGGAGATCGGCGCGGGCTGCGGTGCGGTCAGCCGGCATCTGGGCGAAACCGCGGCGGAACTGATCGCGCTGGAACCGTCGGCCCAGCGCGCGCGCGTCGCGGCGGCGCGCTGTGCGGACCTGGCCAGCGTCAAGGTCGTGGTCGACGATCTCGAGTCGTTCCATGCGCTGGGCGAACGCTTCGACGCCATCACGCTCGTCGGCGTGCTCGAGTACGCGCATCGATTCAGCGAGCGGACGGATGCGGCGCTGCACTGGCTGCGGCTCGCGCGCGGCATGCTCAATCCGGGTGGCGTGCTGTTCGTGGCCATCGAGAACAAGCTCGGCCTCAAGTATTTCGCTGGTGCGCCGGAGGACCACCTCGGCAGACCGATGCTCGGCATCGGCGATCTGTACGAGCCGCGTGGTCCGCGCACCTATGGCCGTTTCGAACTGGAGGCGATGCTGCAGGACGCGGGATTCGCGCGCACCGGGCTGGCGTTGCCGCTGCCCGACTACAAGCTGCCGACCTCGGTGCTGCTGTCGGCGGGCCGCGATGCGATGCCGGGCTTCGATGGTGGCGTGGCCCTGGCGGAAGCCTCGGTCGCGCGCGATGCGGACCTGGCGGGCAGCCCATTGTTCGCGATGGACAGGACCTGGTCGGTGCTGGCCGACAACGGGCTGCTGGCCGACATGGCCAATTCGTTCCTCTTCGTTGCCCATGCCGACCAGGTCGATCAGGTCTACGGGGCCGCCAACGCCGGGTGTTCGGCAGTCCACTATTCGGTCGACCGCCTGCCCGTGTTCTGCAAGCAGGCGCGGTTCGTCGTCGATGGCGACGGGCAGGGCCGGGTGCTCAGGACGATGCTGGTCGACGCTCCGGAAAGAACGGCGCCGTCGGGGTACGCCTGCCGGCCGGAAGACGAGGCATACCTGCAGGGCGAGCCCTGGAGCCGGGATCTCTATCGCAGGCTTCGCCGCGACGGCTGGAAGGTGGACGAGATGGCCGACTGGCTCGGCGCCTGGCTGGCATCGATCTGCGCGCAGGCCGGGCTGGCACCGGCGACACTGCTGGATTCGCCGCAGCCGCTCGATCATCTGTTGCCAGGGCACTGTCTGGACATGCTGCCGCACAACCTGGTGCGCGATGCGGCCGGAGAGCTTCGCTTCATCGACCAGGAATGGGTGCGCGCCGGTGGCGTGTCGCTGGGCCACCTGCTGTTCCGTGGTCTGTTCGAAACGCTTTCTGCATGCCCTCCGGTCGCGCGCCCGCACGACGGGGACGAGCTTTCCTTCGTGACGTTCATCGCCCGGCTGACCGGGACGCTGGGATCGGCGATGGTCCCGGATGCGCCCCGCTACGCCTCCTGGCTGGGTTACGAACACGAGTTCCAGCGCACTGTCGCGGGTGCGGCGTCCGGGCTGGATCGCGCCGCGCTCGATGCGGCGCGGCTCGGGATTGCGCCGCTTGCGACCACGGAAGGCAGTGCCGGTCGCGCCATGGCCGATGCACTGGCCCTGCGTGAGGATCTCGAGCGACTGCGCCGGACGCATGCGGGGCTGGAGGAAGAACACGAGCGCGTGGCCGACTGGGCGCGCAGGCTCGATGGGGAAGCCGCCGATCTCAGGAAGTTCGCGGATGTGCGGGGTGCGGTCGAGCACCAACTGCGCGAGATGATCGAGCCGATGCAGGCGGCGCTCGTCACGATCGCCGCACAGGTTGAGGCCAATGCCGTACAGATCGAGGCCAAGGACCGGGCACTCGAGGCGAGCGCACGCGAACTCGAGGCCAGCAGGGCCGAAGTGGGCGTGCAGCAGCGGGAAGTGCAGGACGCGCGCCGTCAGCTGGCCGTCATCGTCCAGTCGCGTTCGTGGAAGCTGACCCGGCCGCTGCGCCTGGCCGGCAGGGTGCTGCGCAACGACTGGGAGCAGGTGCTGCAGTCGCTGCGAGGGCGCGGACTGGCATCGAAGCCCTGGCTCCGCCCGTTCGCACGGCCGGTGAAGGCGTGGATGCTGAAGCGGGCCCAGCCCCCCGTCCCGGTGGCGCAGATCGCCGTCGATACCGATCCGTCGACCATCCTCGACGGCCTTTCCGTGCCGGTCCACGCGACGCCGCTGGTCACGGTGATCATTCCGGCATACGGCAACCTGGGCTACACGGCGGCCGCGGTGCGTTCGATCGTCGATTCGGCGCCGTCGGTGCCCTACGAAATCCTGGTGGTCGAGGACGCATCGGGGGATCCGGAGATCGCCCGGCTGGCCCGGGTTCCCGGCCTGCGCTATCACGAGCATCCGCAGAACCTCGGCTTCCTGCGCTCGTGCAATGCCGCGGCCGCACTGGCGAATGGGCGCTACCTGTGTTTCCTCAACAACGACACCCAGGTCACGCCCGGCTGGCTGGAGGGGCTGCTGGACGTGTTCACGACGCACCCCGACGCCGGCATGGCCGGATCGCGTCTTGTGTATCCGGATGGACGGCTCCAGGAGGCGGGCGGGATCGTCTGGCGTGACGGGTCGGCCTGGAACTACGGACGCCTGCAGGATCCGCAGCAGCACGAGTTCAATTACGTGCGTCCGGTCGATTACTGCTCGGGCGCCAGCATCCTGCTGGAAGCGTCGCTGTTCGAGTCGCTGGGAGGCTTCGACGAGTATTACTGTCCAGCCTATTGCGAGGATTCCGATCTGGCCTTCAAGGTGCGGCAGAGCGGGCGCGAAATGTACTACACGCCGTTCTCCACCGTGATCCACTACGAGGGCATCTCGCACGGCACCGACACCGGCAGCGGGGTGAAGTCGTACCAAGCGATCAACCAGGGCAAGTTCCTGCAGCGCTGGTCCGGCACGCTCGCTTCGCACTATCCGAATGCCGAGAACGTGTTCCGCGCACGCGACCGCGCGTGGGATCGCAAGGTCGCGCTGATCGTCGACCACTACGTGCCCCAGCCGGACAGGGATGCCGGGTCGCGCTCGATGGTGGCCTTCATCGATGCCCTGCTGGATGCCGGCTGGGTGGTCAAGTTCTGGCCCGACAACCTCTGGTTCGATCCGGTCTATACGCCGCAGCTGCAGCGGCGTGGCGTCGAGGTGATCTACGGCGAGCGCCGCCTGGGCGGCTTCGAGCGCTATGTGCAGGAATGCGGCAGCGAACTGGACGCTGTCCTGCTGTCGCGGCCGCATATCTCCCTGCCGTACCTGGAAAGCCTGCGCCGCCATGCCCCGGCAACGTGGATCGCGTATTACGGCCACGATCTGCACTTCCGCCGCCTGGACAGCGAAGCCGCCCTGACCGGACGTATGGAGCTTGGCGTGGAGGCACGCCGCTTCGAAGCGCTGGAGCGTGCGCTGTGGGAGCGTGCCGACATCGTCCTCTATCCCTCGCAGGAAGAGGCCGACGACGTGGCCGCGCTGGTCCCGGGCGTCAACGTGCACGCCATCTCGCCGTACGCGTTCGACAGGTTCAACGAGGCATCCGAGCCAGACGGTCGTGCCGACGTGCTCTTCGTGGCCGGCTTCGCCCACCCGCCGAACGTCGACGCGGCAGCCTGGCTGGTGGACGAGATCATGCCGCTGGTATGGCAGAAGCTGCCGCAGACCAGGGTGAGTCTGGTCGGTTCCAAACCGACCGACCAGGTCCTGCAGCTGGCGGGTCCGCAGGTGGAGGTCACCGGCTATGTGAGCGACGAGGAGCTCGCGCGGCGTTACGGCGGTGCGCGCGTCGCGGTCGTGCCGCTGCGCTACGGCGCGGGGGTCAAGGGCAAGGTGGTCGAGGCGCTGCAGAACGGGGTGCCGCTGGTGACCACGCCGATCGGCGCCCAGGGCATTCCTGGCCTGTCCGGGGCCGCCGTCATCGGACAGGCGCCGGCCGTGATCGCCGACGGCATCGTCGACCTGCTGGGCGACGATGCGGCATGGCGGCGCCGTGCGCGCGCCGGCAGCACGCTGGCGCGCGCGCTTTTTTCCCGCGAGAGCCTGGCTGCCCAGCTGGCGCAATCGCTCACACCCGGATCGGTGAAGGAGCAGGAACGATGATCGTCAGGTCGAGGGCGCCGTTGCGCCTGGGATTGGCGGGCGGTGGTACCGATGTGTCGCCTTTCAGCGAGCAGCACGGTGGTTTCGTCATGAACGTGACGATCGACAAGTTCGCCTACGCGACGCTCGATGCGTCGCCATCGGGCAAGGCCGAGTTCCATGCGCTCGATGCGGATTCGGTGCAGGTGATCGAGCCGTCCGAGGTCGATCTCGCGCCAGGGCCGCAGCAGTTGATGCGCGGCGTCTACCTGCGCGTGTGCCGGCAGTTGCTGGGCGGCGAGCATCCGCCGTTGCGGGTGCGCGCGCACTCGGATGCGCCGCCAGGCTCGGGCCTGGGGTCTTCGTCGACGATGGTGGTGGCCCTGGTCACGGCGTTTGCCGAGTACTTCGGCCTGGCGCTGGGCGAGTACGAGATCGCCCAGCTGGCCTACGACATCGAACGCAAGGACCTGGGCCTGTCAGGCGGCAAGCAGGACCAGTACGCCGCGGCCTTCGGCGGCTTCAACTTCATGGAGTTCTATGCGGGCGACCGCGTCATCGTGAACCCGCTGCGGATCAAGGACTGGGTCTGGAACGAGCTCGAGGCCAGTCTGGTCCTGTATTTCACCGGTGTGTCCCGGGCGTCGGCCAAGATCATCGACGAGCAGTCGCGCAACATCCGCGAAGGACGCAGCGATTCGCTCGATGCGATGCACCGGCTCAAGCAGGAGGCGGTGCAGATGAAGGAGGCGGTGCTGCGCGGCGACCTCGACCGCTTCGCCCAGGTCATGCAGTCCGGCTGGCAGGCCAAGAAGCAGAGTGCGTCCAGCATCACCAACCCGATGATCGACGAACTCGAAGCGCTCGCCTTCGCCAACGGCGCACGCGCGGCGAAGGTGTCCGGGGCCGGAGGTGGCGGATTCATGATGTTCTTCTGCGATCCGGCCGAGCGGGTGCGCCTGGTGCGCGCGCTCGCCGGCGCCGGCGGCAGTGTCTACGATGCCCACTTCACCCCGCACGGTGCGTCGTCCTGGCGGATCGGATGAGGCGTCCCGACGGTGACGGCCGCCTCCTCGCTTGAGTTGCCGGGGGAGGTCCGGAGGATCGGTTCTCGCCGTCGCCTGGCGGCCCGTCACCGCGGTGCGACGAACGCGCGCTTGCCAGACGGTGGCGGATTGACCGGATAATGCCGGTCGCGGGCGTCCGAGCGCCGCCCCGGCCGTCGCTGGACGGTGCGCTGGCGGCGACCAGCATCGCTACGCCCTTCGAACATGAATGTCCCGATGAACGCCGTCCAATCCGATCCAACGTCCACATCGCCGTCCATCCGCATCCGGCGGCTGGGCGACATCCTGGTCGAGCGCCAGATCGTCTCGGCCGCCGACGTGGCCAAGGCGCTGGCGTTCCAGGAGCAGTTCGGCGGCCGGATCGGCAGCGTGCTGGTGCGTCTTGGCGCGCTGTCGGAAGAGACCCTGCTGGTCGTCCTGGCCGAGCAGCTGGGCATGCCGCTGCTGCAGGGCGACGAATGGCCGGAAAGCGCCGATGCGATCCGGGCCGTGCTCGGCGATACCGGCTATGCGCTCGGCTGGTGGCTGGACAATGGCGTGATCGCCTGGGCGCCGGTGGCCGAGGCCGGTGACGAAGCCGCCCCGAGCCCGGTCCTGGTGGTGGCGCGCGATCCGCTGGATCCCCTGGTCAATGAAGCGCTCGAGCGTGCGCTCGCGCAGCGTCCCTGGGCCTGGCGCCTGGCCCAGACCCAGGATGTCGACCGCCTGCTGCACATGGTCAGCAGCGGCCGCGCCGGCGGCGACTCGCTCTGGGACGACGACGATGTCAGCCATCTGCGGGAACTCGCCGAAGAAGCGCCGGTCATCGAACTGGTCAACAACATCCTGGCCCAGGCCATGGACCAGCGCGCCTCGGACATCCACATCGAGCCGGAAGAGCAGATCTTCCACGTGCGCCTGCGTATCGACGGCATCCTGCATACGCGCATGACCCTGCCGGCCAGCCGCTATCCGGCCGTGGCCTCGCGCGTGAAGCTGATCTCGGGCATGGACATCGCCGAACGCCGCCTGCCGCAGGATGGCCGGCTCGGCACGCGCGTCAGTGGCCAGGAAGTGGACGTGCGCGCCTCGGCCGTGCCGGCGGTGCATGGCGAGTCCATCGTCCTGCGCCTGCTGCCCAAGGAGCGTCAGGACCTGAGCCTGGACCGGCTGGGGTTCTCGCCGCGCGACATCGCCCTGTTCCGTGGCTGGGCGCGGGAGCCGCATGGCATCGTCCTGGTCACCGGCCCCACCGGCTCGGGCAAGTCGACCACGCTGTACGCGACGCTGGAAGAAATGAACCAGCGCGACCGCAAGATGATCACGGTCGAGGATCCGGTCGAGTACCAGGTCGAAGGCGTGACCCAGATCCAGGCCAACGCCGAGATCGGCTACACCTTCGCCCGGGCACTGCGCGCGATCCTGCGCCAGGATCCGGACGTGATCATGATCGGCGAAATCCGCGACCTGGAAACCGCCGAGATCGCGGTGCAGTCCGCGCTCACCGGCCACCTGGTGCTGTCGACCCTGCACACCAACGACGCGGTCAGCGCCTTCACCCGCCTGATCGACATGGGCGTGGAGCCGTTCCTGGTCGCCACCAGCGTGCGCGCGGTGCAGGCCCAGCGCCTGGTCAGGCGGCTGTGCCCGCATTGCAGCGTCCCGACCGAGGTGCTGCCGGCCGTGGAACAGCTGGTGCAGCCGCTGGACGTGGTGGAGACGACCGCCAACTGGCGCCGTGCGGTCGGCTGCCCGCGCTGCCAGGGCACCGGGTATCGCGGGCGCCTGGGCATCTATGAACTGGTCGACGTGACCCCCGAGCTGCAGGAACTGATCCTGGCCTCGGCCACGGCCGAGAAGATGCGCGCGCTGGCCACCGCGCAGGGCGGTCGGAGCCTGCGCCAGGATGGCCTTCTGAAGGCGCGTTCCGGCCTGACCACGGTCGAGGAGGTCGTGCGGGTGACCGGCGGCGTCGGCGGCGATGGCTGAGTCGATCGCGTACCGCTACGAAGCGATCGACCGCTCCGGCAACAAGGTCTCGGGCACGATCGACGCCGCCAGCGATGGCGAAGCCTCGCGCCTGCTTGCGCAGCAGGGGCTGACCCCCTACGCCCTGAAGGCCGCGCGCGCGGCCTGGAGCGGGCCGCGCCGCAAGACCGCGTCCACCCGCGAACTGCAGCTGGTGCTGCACGAATTCACCACCCTGCTCGAGGCCGGCGTCGGCCTGGTGACCTCGCTGTCGTCGCTGGCCAAGTCCAGCCATCATCCGGCGCTGACCGGCGCCTTCGCCGGCATGGAGCGCTCGGTCCGGCGTGGCGAGAGCTTCAGCACCGCGCTGCGCGAATCCAGGCTGCCCGTGCCCGAATACGTCCACCAGCTGGTCCACGCCGGCGAGGCGACCGGCCGGCTCGCCGAGGCGATCCGTGGTGGCGTGGACCAGTTCGAGTACGACCAGCGCGTGCGCCAGGAGATCGCCGGCGCGATGATCTACCCGGCGGTGCTGGTGTTCTCCGGCATCGCCGCGGTCGGCATCATCTTCATGTGGGTGGTGCCGCGCTTCGGTGGGCTGCTGACCCAGCACGGCGATGCGATGCCGGCGCTGTCGCGCTGGACGATTTCGACCGGCGTCTGGCTGAGCGACCACACCTGGCTGGTGCTGGCCTCGATCGCCGCGATGGCGGTGCTGCTGCGCGTGCTGTTCAAGGCGCCGGGCATGATGGACCGTCTCGCCGAGCGGACCGCGCGCCTGCCCGTGGTCGGCGACTGGCTGATCGAGGCCGAGGTGGGGCGCTGGGCGAGCACCCTGTCGGCGCTGCTGGCCGGGCGGGTCGAACTGATCCGCGCGCTGGGCCTGTCGGCGGCGTCCGTGCGGATGGCGTTCCTGCGCGATCGCCTCGGCGCGGTGGCCAGGTCGGTCAAGGGCGGCACCACGCTGTCGGCCGCGCTGCGCGAACACCGCGCGCTCAATCCCACCGGATACGACCTGGTCGCGGTCGGCGAGGCCAGCGGCGAACTGCCCAAGCTGCTGGCGGCGCTCGCCCGCCTCTATGAAACCATCGGCCGGGACCGGATGAAGCGCGCGCTACAATTGATCGAGCCGCTGGCCATCATCGTCATCGGCGTCGTGGTCGGCACCATCATGACCGCGATCATCCTTGCCATCACCAGCGTCAACGACGTGCCCATGTGACCGCCCATGAACCGTAAAGCTTCCCACCGTATCGCCAGGAACACCGGCTTCACCCTGCTGGAAATGCTGGTGGTGCTGGTCATCATCGGCCTGATCGCCAGCCTTGTCGGCCCGCGCCTGTTCAGCCGCGTCGACAGTTCCAAGGTCCAGGTCGCCGAGACCCAGGTCCGCCTGCTGCGCGGCGCGATCGAAACCTTCCGCCTGGAAGTCGGGCGGATCCCCTCGACCGAGGAAGGCCTGGCCGTGCTCTACACCGCCCCGGCCGACGAGCGTGCGAAGGCGCGCTGGCGCGGCCCCTACCTGGACGAGGCCGTGCCGGCCGATCCCTGGGGCAATCCGTACCGTTACTCGGTGCCGGGCCGTGAAGGCCTTCCGTTTGCGATCTACTCGCTGGGCGCCGATGGCGAGCCGGGCGGGGAGGGCAACAATGCGGACGTCGGGTTCCTGCCGCCGCAGTAAGCGGCCGGGCATGACGGCCCTGCGCGGCTTTTCGCTGCTCGAGATGCTGGTCGTGCTGGCGCTCACGTCGTTGACGGTGGCACTCGTCGTGCCCCGTCTGTCGGGAAGCGTGGCCGCGATCCAGCGCAGTGGAGACCGTGCCGAGGTCGTGCGCCAGCTCCAGGAACTGCCCATGCGTGCACGTCAGCAGGCCACGACGATCAGCGTGCCTGCGCAGGCCGACCTGGTCGACCTGCTGGACCTTCCCGAGGGTTGGGGCGTTGTCGCACTCACTCCGCTGACAGTAAGGGAGAACGGTATCTGCCTCGATGCTGACGTTCAGGTGACGGTCGCCGATGGCCCGGCCGAGAAGTGGAGCCTGGCGATGCCCGATTGCGCGGTTGGCGATGATCGTTAGAAAACAGTACGGGTTCTCTCTGCTCGAGGCCATCGTCGCCCTTGCGATCCTTGCATCCGTGGGGATGGGCTTGTTCGCAGCGATGAACCAGTCGCTGAACATGGTGGCCAGGGCAGAGGCCGTCCGCGAGCGTGAATCCGTCCTGCGCAACGTGGTGGCCTGGGTGCAGGTCGTGAATCCGGGCGTGCAGCCCGAGGGAGAGCATGTACTGGGCGACGTCCTGCTGCGATGGACGTCCGAGCCTGTTGAAGAACCTCGGGACGCCTCCACCGGCCACGTCCGTGCAGGGCTTTACCGCGTAGGTCTTTACAGGATGCGCATCGAAATCGATCGCGATGGACAGCCGTTCGCTGAACTGGAGCTGCGTCGCGTGGGATACGAACAGATCCGGCGTCCGGAAGCGCTATGAGGCACTTTGGCCGCGCACGCGGGGGCGGTGGCTTCACGTTGCTCGAAGCAGTCGTGACGCTGGTGATCGTCGCGATGCTGATCGCGATGTTGATGCAGGCATTGGCGCAGTCCCTGGGCTTGCGGACACGCCTGTTGCGGCTCTACGGCGAATCGCGCGAAATGTTGCTTCAGGAGGCGTGGTTCCGCGAAAACCTCGCGACCGCGCAGCCGCCCGTGCTCGGGCCGAACGATGCGTTCGACGGGAAGGTCGACAGCGTGTCCTACGTCAGCGCTGCGCCATTGGTGGGCAATGGCAGTGCACGCGTACGCTGGTGGCTCGAACCGGACGAGGGGGGCGGGGTGTCGTTGTACTACTCGGATCCGGCAGCGCCGCGCCTGCTCATGGTGAGAGGTCCGCTGAACGACGCGGCGTTCTCCTATCGTCCCGCAGACGACACCTGGCAGTCCGAGTGGTTCGGCGTCCCGCCGCTGCATGTGCCGGTATTCGACCAGGCGGGATCCGATGCACAGGACGCAGCGCCCGGAGAGATCCTGCCGCGTCTGGTCCGGTTTCAGGCGGTGACCGCGCAGGGGCGTCGGCTCGACTGGGTGATACATCTGCCCTCCGATCTGAGGAGCGGCGACCAGACTGCCGGCTCCCGGGAGATGCGCGGTGCGTTGTGAATACCGGCAAGCGGGCTTCGTGCTCGCGGTAACGCTGTGGCTGCTGGCGGGCATCGCGGTTGCGGTCGGGCTGATGACGCTCTGGGCGCGCGCCCAGATCGAACAGGCTCATGTCGACAGCCAGCGCCTCGGCGATGAGATTGCCGCCGTCGAAACGCGCGACACGTTGCTTTACATCGCGTCCACCCGGGAATTCACCCTGGCCGGACTCCCTCTCCAGCCGCTCGGCGAGGATGCGCTTTCCGCAAGGCGCCTGGACGAGCTGGGAGGGGCGATCCTTGATCCGGTCGGCGGCGAGCTACGGCTGGATGCCACGCTCTATCGGGGCCGTGGCTCCGCCCTGTTCGCGCTCCAGGATGAAGCGGGCCTGTTCTCCATCCGGTCGCCTTCACCCGGTGCACTGGAGCGATTCCTGCGTGCGGAGAACGTCGATGTCGACAAGATTCCGCGCCTGCGCGACACGCTGCTGGACTACATCGACGAGGACGACCTGGTTCGCCTGCACGGTGCGGAAGCGCGTGACTATGAACGTGCGCATCGCGCACCTCCTCCCAACCGGCCGCTGATGTTGCCGGCCGAGCTTCCGCGCGTGCTGGGCTGGGACGAGCTGCCGCCTGAACAGCTTGCATCGATCATCGGTCACTCGACCGTCAATTACGGCGGCTCCGTCAACCTGAACACCGTGCCCGCTGCGTTGTTGCCTGCCTGGGTTCCCAACTGCCCGCGGGGGTGCGAGGCCGTCCTGCAGCGCCGCGGACAGGCGCCTTTGCTGCGCGCGTCCGAAGTCGAGGCCTTGGCGGGCGGCTTGTTGCCCGGGGACCCCGGCGTGGATTACCGGTTCGTCTCCTCCCAGGTTCTGCAGCTGGATGTGTGGGGACGTAAAGGGCTGGGTCAGCGCTATCATGTAAAGTTGACGCCCCTCGCCGACCAGCGCGGGCCCTGGACGATTCTGGCCGCCTATCCGGTTCCCCGCCCTGCAGATGACCACACTCCCAAAGAGACCGACGGCGCTATTTTCGCCGAGCCGTAGCCTCAGTCTTGACCAGGGGCCGCCCCGCGTGTCCGGGGGCAGGCTGGGCGGGCATGAGTGGGTCGTTCCCCGTGCCGAGTGCCAGTACAGGCAGCAGGATTTCTCCAGGCTCGCGCCACGTCAGCGGAGCGCTGCGGCGCGGCTGGCGATCCCGCGGCTTGAGCCTGCGGCCGGTGCGCGCGTGCACATCGCCTGGCAGGACGGCCTGGCGCACTACTGGATATGGACGCCTGGCGACCTCAATGCCGATGCCCGTCGCTACAGGCGCTGGCTTCCGGAGAGTCGCCTGTACGCGCCCATGGTCACCGGTGCCCGGCTGCTGCGCATGTCGCAGGGCGTGGAAGGGCAGATCTGGCGTGACGGTCGACTGGATGTGAGCCAGTGGTGGGCCGATGTCCCTGAACTACGCGCATGGCAGCATTTCCTTCGTGCGGGTGGAATCGATCTGGCCGATGTGATCAACGTGCCGGTTCCAGAAGAACATGAGTGGACCGAAGCGCCTTGGGGCGAGGCCGGGACCGGCTTTGCTATCGACGCGGCGATGGCCGAACGCGCGGCCTGGTGGGGGGTGGCGGGGGTCCTCGTGTGCGGTCTGGGCTGGCAGACGATGTCCCTTCTGCGCTGGCAGTCCGCGGTTCGCGCTGAAAGCGTGCGTCTGGAAGCTGCGCGTGCCAGGGCTGTTCCACTGCTGGACGCGCGCGAGCGCGCGGAGCGTGCAGCGGGCGAGATCGAGTCGTGGTCCACACTTCAGCAGGGGCTGAGCGACTATCGGTTGATGCTTGATGTCACATCGATCCTGCCCGACGGTGCGCGATTGAGCAGTTGGAGCCGAGAGACGGACAGGCTCAAGACCATGGTGTCTTCGCGAGAGACCGATCCGCGTAGATTCATCGCGCCGTTCGCAGCCTCACCGCAGTTTTCCAATGTGATGGCTACGCCCACCGGCGCCGGTGGGATGCTCCTCGAGTTCGAGCTGGTGCGTACGATCGATGGCGGGGCCGCGGAATGAATCGCGAATTTTCAGGTCGCCTGCGCGAGCAGTGGGCAAGTGCGCGGCACCAGTGGGATGGCAACCGGCGTCTGCGTCTGGCGGTGCTTGCCATCATGGCGTTCGCAGGACTGCATGTGCTTGCGGCCCTTGACGACCGGCGGATCGAGGCGATGTCTCGGTACGACAAGGATCTGCAGTTGCGTGAACGCCTGCAGCTGGTCGCGGAACAGCCGGAGTGGATGGAGCGCGCCAGCGAAGCGGAAGCCGAACTGGCGATGCTGCACCGTCAGATTCTTCAGGTCGCCAGTGCCGGGCAGGCGCAGGCGGAGGCGCGGGCATGGCTGACCGAGTTCGCTGCATCCATCGGGCTGGCGGAGACTTCGATCAAGGTCGAGAACGTGCTGGACGTGCCTGGCCGGGAGGAACTGCGCCAGGTGCTGGCGCGCATGGATGGCAGGTTGCCCGCCTTCGGTCAGGCGGCCCTGGTCAGGGGGTTGTCGCGCGGCCTGCCCTGGATTCAGGTCGAGCGGCTTGAGATCGACCAGACCAGCACGCCGCGCGTCAGCGTGGTGGTGCGCTTCTATTACAAGCGCGCGCCGGTGGATGTCACGGCCACCGGACAGGAAGCCAGCCCATGAGTCGCGTGTTGAAGATGTCACTTGGGTGCATCGCGGTTTTCGGCTTCGGCGTCCTTGCGTCGTTCGTTTTCGGATCGGCGCCGCCGCCGACTTCATCCAGTCCGCCCTCTCCGAGTGAGTGGGTGGTGCCTGCATCGCAAGCGCTCGATATCGCCGTGCTCGACGCAAAATGGGAGCAGAGTCCACCCTGGCCGGCTCCACCAAAGCCCGTGGAGGACGTTGCGGGCGCTTTGCCGGCTGCCGCCGCCTTGCCGGTAGCCGTTCCGGTGGGAATCGCGAAGGGAAGAAGGGGGCCGGAGGCCATCTTCAGTGTCTCCGGGGCTGGCGAGCTTCGTCTGCCGGTCGGTGGGCGACTTCCAGATGGTGGTCGGGTGACGAAGGTGTCCCGCCTCGGTGTCGAGTGGATCGACGCGGACGGTGAGCATCATGAGCACGAGATGTTCAATACCTATCGTGTCCAGGAGCTTGCAACGAATGCATTGCCGGTGACCGCCGCGGGGCGCGGCCTGCCCGCTGCGCCAGGGCAGCAGACGCAGCGCAATGCTCCGCAGCGCGGCGCAAGGCCTCCGGCTGCGCAACCCCAGACAAAGACCGGCACGGAGCAGCGCTGGCCGGGGCGTCGATGAGCCCTTCCCCCATGCCGTCCCGCCATATTTCCGAATCCAAGTGACCATGCCCGATCTCAACCAGCGTCAGACGACGCCTTCCCGACAGCTGGCCAGGTGCAGCCGACTGGCGTCGTTTGTCGCGGCGCTGCTCATTACCGTGCTGATCGCATCGTGCGCCAGCGGGCCGCCGCAGCTGCCCGAGCCGCTGCGTGCTCCGAAGACCGGCCAGGATGCCGGTGAGACGCTGAGTCAGGACGGTAGTGGCGCCAGGTCGCGTGCCCAGATCGAGGCGGGTCCCCGTCCAGTGGCGCAGCCATTCCAGCGGGCAGACACGGGACTGGCCCGGATTCCGTCGATGCCACGCAGCGATTCGGTATCGCTTGTGCTGGACGGTGTGGCGATCGACACCTTCATCAACGTCGTCTATGGCATGGAGCTGGGTCTTCCGGTACAGATCGACCAGTCCCTGCGTGGTCGGTCGGAGCTGCTGAGCCTGAGCCTTGCCACACCGATGCCTCCGGAGCAGGCGTTCCGTGTCGCCGAGGAAGTCTTGCGCAGCTATGGCGTGCGCATCGAAGAGCTGGGCGGCGTCCTGCGCTTCATGCCCGCCGATCAGCGCGGTGGCGACCAGGCGCAGATGCTGGTGACGCGATCGTTGCCTGACGTGCCGGCGGGTCAGCGTCCGGTCTTCGTGGCCGTACCCCTCCAGTATCGCCGTCCGGCATCGGTCATCCCGCAGGCGAGGGATCTGTTCGGCGGCAACAGCAGCTCCGTGACCTTCAATCCACTCATCGAGTCCAATGCCGTCCTTCTCAGTGGCCCGGGCACGGCGGTGCGCGCCGCCATGCAGGCAATCGATGCGCTGGACCAGTCGGTGCTGCGCGACAAGTACTCGATGCGGGTCAACCCGGCGCATCTGCCCGCAGACCTGCTGGCCAAGGAGCTAAGCGACGTGCTGACCGCCCAGGGCCTGGCGATCCGCTCGGGAACGAGCGGCGAGCCCGCGGCGGTGAACTTCGTTCCGATCAACTCGGCCAACGCATTGATCGTATTCGCCAACAGCCAGGAAGCGCTGGACGTGATCGGCGAATGGGTGGTCCGGCTCGACCAGCCGAGCGACAGCGGCGGCGGTGGCGGCATGTACGTGTATGCCGCCCGGCATACCACGGTGGAGACCATGCTGCCGGTGCTCCAGGCACTGTCGGGTGGCGCTTCGCCTGCCACGCCCGCTGCAGCATCGGGTGTGGCAGGCGAAGCCGTCGCGCGGAACCCTGCTACCAATGCACAGGCAACAACCAGCGCTACACGCGGCCGCACCGGGGCTGTCGCCGCGGTCAGCGGTTTCGGTGGCCAGCTGGCTGCAGACACCGTGCGCAACCTGATCGTGTTCCAGGGCGATGCCCAGAGCTGGCGGGCATTGCAGGGCGTACTCGCACGCCTGGACCAGCCGGCACGGCAGGTCCTGATCGAGGTCACCGTCGCCGAGGTCATGCTGACCGACGAACTGGCGCATGGCGTCGAGTGGGCGCTTCGCAACGTCTCGGCCGAAGGCATGTCGGGCCCGCTGACGGCCTTGAGCGGCCTGTCCAACCCGGCCGGCGGCCTGCGCTGGGCTGCGCTGTCCTCTTCCGGCCAGGTGCGGGCCACGCTGAACCTGTTCGCCAAGGACAGCCGTGTCACGATCCTTTCCACGCCCCGGATCATGGTCAAGAGCGGCGAGTCCGCCAGCATCGATGTCGGCACCGAGGTGCCGATCATCACCAGCCAGGCCACCGCCTCGGACCTTGGCAACAGTGGTTCCATCCTTCAGTCGATCCAGTACCGCAAGACCGGCACCCTGCTGGACATCGAGGCCGTGGTGCACTCCGGCCAACGGGTGGATCTGAAGGTCTCGCAGGAAGTCAGCGAGGCGACCACCACCGATACCAGCGAGATCTCCTCGCCGAGCATCCTCAGTCGACGGCTTCAGACCAGCCTGAGCCTGGCCGACGGGCAGAGCACGCTGCTGGGTGGGCTCATTTCGAGCACCAGCACCGATGCCAAGACCAAGGTGCCACTGCTGGGCGACATCCCGTTGCTCGGACGCGCCTTCCAGAACCGGACCAAGAACGGTGTGCGCACGGAACTGCTGCTGCTGATCACTCCCTACGTGCTGGAGGACGCCACCCAGGTGGACGATATCTCCCGCGCGGTCCGCGATCGGTTCGGCAGCACTGAGCGCAGCTGGCCTGGTGGGCCGGACTCGGGCCGGCCCCAGGCTGCGCCGGCTGACGTGGTCCCGACGGGAGAGGTGCGGGTGCTTCCGCCCGTGCCGACGCCGGCGATGACGGCGCCAGCGCCGGATCCCGTGCGCGAGGTGCCGGCACTGGTTCCCACGGGCGACTGACTCAGGGGATGGGCGCAGGCGAGCCTGCGCGCGGTGCTGCCTGGCGTCTTGTCTGCCCGACGGGCCATTACGACCGGCGGCTGGCGGGCGCCCTCGGGCAGAGGATGGTTCGCGCACGCCGGCTGAAGGTCGGATGCACATGCAGCGTCAAGAGCGTGAGATGTTGGCGTGATGTGACCGTGAGCGCAAAAAATGGTGTGTTTTCGCGGTGCTCGGCCCCTCTTTCAGGTTCCAGCCAGAATGATTGACACCCTCTGAACGATCACCTTATCCTGCTCCGGCATCTGGGGGCTGCGCTTGGATTTGCATGCGCAGATGGATCAGAGGCGGGGGGGAGCAGTGGCTGTGCGACTGTGATCCCGCCGACGATTCCGTATCGGCGCCGGTACACGCATGTGCGAGCGGCGAGTGGTGCCCAGGAGGCAAGCGTCAAATGATTGACAAAAACCCTAAGCTTAGGAGCTAAAGAGCATGAAGTTCTTCAACAAGACGATCCTGGCCGCCGCAGTTGTCGGCGCGCTGGCATCCGGCAACGCCATTGCAGCTGCACAGATCAACGTCGATGACCTCGTCTTCGCCAAGGAAATCGTGACCCCGGTCGAGCTGACCGTGCCGGTCAGCTGGAACCTGGGCTACAACTTCAACGAGAACGAGCTGCGCTACGCCTGCATCAAGCTGGACGGCGCCACCCCGGTGGCAGCGACCATCGTGCCGACCGTCACCAACCCCGACATCACCGTCGGCGCGGTGAACGTCAGCGCCAACGTGGCGTTCTTCACCCTGACCTACACCGGCGCCGCTGGCACCGCGACCCAGGCCGACGAGGTCGAGATCGCTGCGCTGCAGTTCGAAGTCGAGAACCAGAGCACCAACGTGTTCGGCACCGTCGGCCTGTACGACAACCCGGCTGCTGCCGGCGCCTGTAATGCCACCAACCCGCAGCTGATCCCGGGCACCGGCGACACCGAGAAGCTGATCTCGTGGGCCCCGAGCTTCCAGTTCGTGACCGACCCGAACAAGGCGATCGCCTCGGTCGAATCCGACCCGTCGTTCACCCAGTTCACCACGATCCAGAACGTGTCCACCACGACCACCGCCAACCTGGCCTATGCCGAGCTGAGCCTGGTCCCGGACATCCGTCTGAAGGCTGACGGCACCGCGATCACCCTGGCCGACATCTTCCCGGTCGCTGCTGACCTGGCCATCGAAGGTGACTTCGGTGACTGGAACACCGATACCGACTACTCCGGTGCTGTCGTCTCGGCCGCTACCATCGTCGACGGCGAGTCCGCGAACTGGGTCGTGAACCCGTCGCTGGGCTTCGACGGCAACTTCGTCGTCGAGAACGGCGGCGTCGATCCGGACACCGGCATCCCGTACGAGATCCCGAACAGCATCTACGCCGCTTCGCTGACCGTCACCCCGAACCTGGGTTACGACCTGGGCGCCGGCGACAACGAGGAAGTCACCCTGGTGCCGACCATCGACGAGGCCATCGTCCTGGGCGACAACTCGGTCGAGACCAACGCCGCCAACGCCGGCCAGATCATCCAGGACGGCGTCCGCCTGCAGACCCCGCTGGTGCAGCTGGCTGGTGGCGACTGGCTGGCCCGTCTGGCCATCAGCAACACCGGTTCCAAGGACCGCACCTTCACCCTGCGTGCGTACGCCGAAGACGGCAACAGCGTGACCACCCCGGCCACCACCTACACCGTCAAGGCTGGCACCACCTACGTGATCGACAAGCTGTCCGACGTGCTGAGCTACACCGGCCGCGCCCGTGGCACCGTTGTTGCCGTCGTCGCTGGTCCGCAGGAAGAGATCAAGGGTATCTACCAGATCGTCAACACCTCGGCCAACACGATCAGCAACATCAACCTGATCAACCAGAACGGCGGCACCGGCCACTAATCGGCGCCCAAGCTCTGTTGCAGTACCTGGAAAGGCCCGCTTCGGCGGGCCTTTCTTTTTTCGGGTGAAGTGGATGTGGATGGTGGCCGATGCGCCGGTGGACGCGTAACGCCGCCGGCCTCGCATTGCCCGTTCGACGGACCATGCCGGCCTGTTGGCGCGTTGATGGCCAAGGCGGCTGCATGATCAATTTCCCTTATGTCGATCACGACTTCCGATATGCCGACATCGCATGACTGGACGGATGCCCCCGCGCATGGGCACGGCCGCCCTGGCGGCCACCTCGATGTACTCGATGGCCTGCGCGGGCTGGCGGTGCTGATCGTGCTGGCTTCGCATTTCTCCAGTGCCGGTCTGTTCCCCAGGCCGGCCCTGCATGGCGTCGGCAAGAGCGGCGTCTATCTGTTCTTCGTCCTCAGTGCATTCCTGCTGACCCGCAACCTCCTGCGCCAGCCGCCGGGGATGCTGCGCCGGGCGCACCTGTGGGTGGATTACGTGCTGCGCCGTGTGCTGCGGATCTGGCCGCTGTACCTGTTCGTGCTGCTGTCCAGCTGGCTGTGCGTGCAGGCGGGCCATCCGGTGCTGTATGCCATCGACACAGCATCGCTCTGGCGGCACCTGTCGCTGCGGGAAGGCGTCAGCGTGCTGTGGAGCATCCCGGTCGAGTTCACGTTCTACTTTCTGCTGCCGCTGGTCGGGCTCTGTCTGGTCGCCATGGCGCGCTGGTTCTGGCCGGTCTGGCTGCAATCACTCGCCTTCGGGCTGGCGCTGCTGGCGGTGACGCTGGCCTGGCCGCCAGCCGCATCCATCGAGAACGATGTCAGCCTGTGGCCGTACCTTGCGGTTTTCCTGTGCGGCGCATTCGCCGCGCAGGTGGATACGTGGGTGCGGGAGACGCGGCGCGGGATACGGCTGTGGACGGCACTTGGCGTCATCGCACTGGCGGCCTGGTGCGTGGCGATCCCGGCCATCTGGTGTCGGCTGCTGGGGATTCCGTTCGAGGCGACGATCACCCGCACCTGGTACTTGTTGTTCGGACTGCTCTGGGCCGCGCTGCTGCTGGCGTTGCTGCATGGTGGATCCAGTCTGCGCCGCGTGTTCGCATGGGCGCCGCTGCGCTGGATCGGGCTGATCAGTTTCAGCCTGTATCTGTGGCACATGCCCGTGCTGCAGGCGATGCAGCGACTGGACGTGGCCGACCGTGCGCCGCTGCTCGCGCCGTGGCTGGTGCTGGGGGCTGCGCTTGCCGTGTCGTGGGGTTCCTGGAGGCTGTTCGAGCGACCGTTTTCCAGGGTGCGCTGGCCTAAGCCACGCGTCTCGTGATCGGCATCGAGCCTCAGGGCCGTTCAGGCCTTGGCACGGCTGGCCTGGATCAACCTGCTACCATCCCCGGCCGTCGCCGGAATGTCGCCCGCAGGGCAGCCCATGGTGGCAAGAACCGAACCTGCCGGAGTTTTCCGTGGACAATCAGATCGATCGTTTCGTTGCTGCCGAATTCGAGAAGACGCTGGCCAATTTCCAGCGCATGGCCGCGGACGACGCACTGCGTGGACAGATCAGGGATGCCGTCGCGTTGTGCGTCGATGCGCTGCGCAATGGCCGCAAGCTTCTGTTCGCGGGCAATGGCGGCAGCGCGGCGGATGCCCAGCACTGGGCGGGTGAGCTGGTCAGTCGTTTCTACTACGACCGTCCGGGCCTGCCCGCCATCGCCCTGACCACCGACACCTCCATCCTGACCGCGATCGGCAACGATTACGGCTACGACTACACGTTCGCACGCCAGATCGAGGCGCTGGGCCAACAGGGCGACGTGTTCATCGCGATTTCCACGTCCGGCCGCTCGAAGAACATCCTGCGCGCGATCGATGCAGCCGAGGCCAAGGGGGTGACGGTGATCGGCTTCACCGGCGACCATGGTGGCGACATGGCCACGCGTTGCGCGGTGTGCTTCCGCATTCCGTCGAACGAAACGCCGCGGATCCAGGAAGGGCACGAGTTCATCGGCCACCTGCTCTGCGGGTTGATCGAAAGCCAGATCTTTCCGCAGTGACTGCCGACGAGGTCATCCTGCTGGCGGGCGGCCTTGGTACGCGCCTTCGCGCCGAGGTGCCTGACCTGCCCAAGCCGCTGGCTCCTGTCGGCGGCAAGGCATTTCTGGCATGGCTGCTGGATGCCTACGCGGCCGCAGGGCTGCGCCGTGTGATCCTGGCGATCGGTTATCGCGGCGATCAGATCGAGTCGCTGGTGGGTGCATCGTGGGGCGGGATGGAGGTGGTCTACTCGCGTGAGGATGCGCCGCTGGGCACCGGAGGTGCGATCCGGCAGGCGGCCGCGCTGGTGCAGGGTGACGGCGTGCATCTGGCGAACGCCGACACGTCCCTGCGCTACGCGCCGCGGGCCCTGGAAGTCGCGACCCGCGAGCAGAATGCGCTGCTGGGGGTGGCCTTGGCCGAGGTGGCCGACGTGGCGCGCTATGGCGCGGTCGAAACCGTTGGAGGCAGGGTCGCCGGATTCCGCGAAAAAGGCGGTAAGGGCGGGGGACTGATCAATGCAGGCAGCTATTACCTGACCATCGACGGCCTCGCTGCGCTGCCTGCGGAACGGTCCTACTCCTTCGAGGAACGGGTGCTGGTTCCATGGTCCCGTGCAGGACGGGTCGCGGCGTTCACGGAAACGTCGGCGTTCATCGATATCGGAGTGCCCGAGGATTACCGCAGGGCCCAGACTTTCCTGGCCATGCCGTGATGGAGGCGTGTCCGGGAGGCGTGGTGCGCGGGCCGGACTGGCCGCACCGGGTGGGCGTTCACGGTCAGCGCGCGCTGTTCCTTGATCGCGACGGCATCGTCAACATCGACCATGGCTATGTGCACACCGCCGAGGCGACCGATTGGGTGCCGGGCATCTTCTCGCTGTGCGCCGCTGCACGCGATGCCGGCTATCTGCTGGTCGTGGTGACCAACCAGGCGGGCATCGGCCGCGGATACTACGATGAAGCCGCATTCCGGGATTATTCGGAATGGATGCACGCGCAGTTCCTCGCGCGGGGCGTGCCGTTGACCGCGATCTACTTCTGCCCTTGCCATCCCGACGCGGGACTGGGGCGTTATCTGCGCCATTGTGAGTGCCGCAAACCTGCACCCGGAATGCTGTTGCAGGCCGCGGCTGAGATCGGCATCGATCCTGGGTCCTCGATCCTGGTCGGCGATTCGGCTTCCGACATCCAGGCCGCACAAGCTGCCGGCCTGCGCCTGGCGGTCCTGTTCAGACACGCCGATCGTGGACTCGCGGCGCTGGCTGGCCTGTTCGGTGAAACCCACGCTGCGGGCTGATAAAAGGACGTTCCCAATGCATGCTGCGACCGCGCTTTCGAATCAGCCGTTCTCCGTCGCCAATTCTTCACGTTTCGGGGTCCTCGACCACCTGCTGTGCTGGCTGCTGGTTGGTCTCGCGATGGCGGCCGCCTACCACCCCTACTTTTTCGGCGACGAGCTCTCGCCGCTGCGCGACGCGACCAGGGCAGACGGATTCGTCGACGCACTGCTGCTGATCTCGCACTACAAGCCCCGGCTCGTTTTCAATGCGATATGGGCATGGGGCGGAGAGTCGGGTTGGGGGCGAGGTGGATTTGCGGCGGTCAATGCGGTCGCGATGGCCTGGATATGTTCGATGTCGGCCTGGCTGGCGGCGCGATACGGCGCCGCCACGCGGCTCCAGGCCTGGTTGCTGGTTGGATGCATCGTCGCGTCCCGTTTCTCGGCGATGCTCTATTTCGACTACGTGTCCGGCATCATCGAGACGTTGAGCCTGGCGCTGCTGCTCACGACGTGCGCTTTCGCACTGTCGGCGCTGCGCAGCCGTTCCATCCCCGGATGGTGTGCTTGCCTTGTGCTGGCGACGCTCACGGTACTCGTGCACGAACGCTACATGGCAGGCACGACTGCACTGGCCTGCGCACTTTTTGCGTACGTGTCGATCTTCGCGCGCGATCACTGGGCGTGGCCGACGTGCATCGGACTGGCCCTCCTCGCCGTGGTTCCGCCAGCGGTCTTCCTGGGGCTGATCGAGGCAATGGGTTCGCTGCCGGCCTCGACGGGCACGTCCGGCACTGCGGTCAACATCGATGCCGGCACGCTGCTGGTGTTCGCCAGATACCTTGCGAATGTGTTCTTCGGCCTCAATTTCGGCGACGAGTGGTTCGTCGGGCGTCTGAACATGGGCAGCGCGGATGGCTTCCGGCTGTCGCTTGCCTATGGCATGGCATTCCTGCTCGCCTGGGCGGGTTTCGCGTCGACGCTCCGCCGGGATCGCAGGGCGATCCTGGCCGTCGTTGGCGTGCTGACGGTGATCGGCGGGCTGCTGGTCATGGCGAGCCTGCCAGGCGCGGGAAGACAGGAGGCGCGCTGGATCTATCCGGTGGGTGTGCTGGTCGTGCTGATGGTTTTCGCGACCCGCTCGGCGCCGGTGCGGATCACGCTGCTGTCGCTGACCCTGTCGCTCTCGCTGGTCCACTGGACCACCGGCGCGTTGTCCACCACTTCCAACGTCTACGAATCCCGTACTGCGCGAAACCTGGCGACGGGCGTGAACAATGCGATCCCCGCCGGGCGTGACGCCGTGCTGATGGGCATGGGCGAAGGGCTGGCTGCGGTCTGGTCGGTGGGCGAGTACGCCGGCGTTGCGGAGTTCGCCAGGCGCAACTTCCGCATCCCGCTGTCGCTGCGGATCCATGAGGGGAATGCCTCGCTGGAAGGGGTCGACATGGGGCTGATGCGGAGCGGGGTCGATACCGACGGCGCAGCGTTGTTCTCGCCCGTGTACGGGCGCGATCTGCGGATGCTGCTCGACCCGTCGCTGATCGACGCCGAACGGCAGCGCGGGTTTGACCAGCGCCTTCTTGGCGGTGCCGGGCACTGGGGTGGCTGGACATGGTCACAGGCACCGACTGATGGCAATGCTGCGATCGAACTGCCAGCCGACGGTGGCGTTTCAGGCTTCATGCAGTTGCCGGCTGCAGCGCTGGACGCGCGTGAGCTGGTGTATCGCGCCCGGCTGGTGGATCCGGCCAAGCCGTCGAAGATGCGGCTGCAGATCAACTGGATGGCCGCGGATGGTGGTTTCATCGAGGCCAGCATCATCGTGGTGGACGTCACTGCGGAGACGCGCGATTTCGCTATGCAGGTGGTGCCCCCCCCGGCGGCGGACGCAGGTCTTGTCTATGTGAACCTGCATGAGTCACAGGAAGGTGCCGTACTACTCGAGTCGGTAGCTCTGCGCCACGCTCCCATCATGACATTGGGTGCGGCACGGGCCTGGGAGGGATGGAACTGGACGCTTGCGCCGGAACAGGATGAGGCGGGAGTGCTGCTGCGCGATCCCGCGGCGTTCGCGGGTTATGTGCAGCGACCCGCGTCGCAGCTCGACAACCGTCTTCTGGTCTATCGTGCTCGCGCCGTGCAGGGAGACGGTGGTGCGAAGATGCGTCTGCAGATCAACTGGTATGCGGAAAATGGTGACTTCATCAATGCGATCATCCAGGTCGTCGATGCAGGCGTGGAGCCCGCGAACTACCCGATGCTCGTCGTCGCGCCCGCCGGTGCGGCGACCGGCCTGGTGTATGCCAACCTGCACGACGGTGAGACGCGAGAGGTGATGCTCGAGTCGGTCGAACTGTTGGAGCGGGACTAGTCGGAGCGCGCGTGGACAAGCCTGGTGCACATGGTCCTGGCGTAGAGGGTGCGCGTGCACCCGGACCGCTGCAGCGTTTCTTCAAGGACCAGCGGGTTCTGTTCCTGCTGGTCGGTGGCGCCAATACCGCCTTCAGTACCGCGCTGTTCGCCGGGCTGATCGTGCTGTTCGGGCCGGGCGTGCCCTCGGTGGTCAGCCTCGGCATCGCCTGGATCGTGTCGCTGGTCCTGGTCTTCTTCGTTTACCGGCGCCTGGTGTTCCGCGTGACCGGCAACGGATGGCGCGACTTCCTGCGCTTCACCAGCGTCAACGTGGGCAGCCTGCTGCTCAACATGGCGGCGCTGGCGTTGCTGGCCGACGTGCTGGGGCTGCCGCCGATTCCCACCCAGATCGTGATCACGATCCTGGTGGTGATCTTCAATTACGTTGGCCACCGGTACTTCTCGTTCCGGCGCAGGCCGGAGCCGCATTCGAAGGAGGAACAGGAATGAACCCACGTGTCTCGGTGGTCGTGCCGGCCTACAGGAATGCCGACTACCTGGCCCAGACGCTGGATTCGATCCTGGCCCAGGACTACGACGACTATGAACTGGTGGTCGCCGACCACAGCTCCGGCGACGGGACCGAGCAGCTGTTGCAGCGATACGCCGATCACCCGCGTGTCCGCGTGCTGTCGCCGACGCCCGCCGGCGGTGGCGCGAAAGCGAACTGGGACAGGGTCAGCCGCGAGGCGCGCGGCGAACTGCTCAAGCTGGTGTGCGGCGACGACCTGATCGCCCCCGGTGCGCTGCGCAAGCAGGTGGCCGCACTCGATGCGCATCCGTCCGCGGTGCTTGTCGCGTGCAAGCGCGACCTGGTCGACGCGCAGGGCAGGGTGGTGATCGCGGCGCGCGGGCTGGGACGGCTCGACGGGCTGGTGAACGGGCGCGATGCGGTGCGTGCGGCCGTGGTGGCGGGAACCAATCTGTTCGGCGAACCGGGCTGCGTGCTGTTCCGGCGCGCCTTGCTGCATCCGGATGGCTGGAACAACAGCCATCCGTACCTGATCGACCAGGCCAGCTACACCGGCGTGATGCTGCAGGGCGACATGGTGGCGCTGCGCGAAAGCCTGGCGAGCTTCCGGATCAATGCCGGTCAGTGGAGCGTGCGGCTGATGCACGAACAGGCGCGCCAGGCGATCGATTTCCACAACGCGCTGGCGGCCGCGCATCCCGGGCTGCTGTCGGGTCCTGCCCTGTGGCTGGGCAACCTGAAAGCCAGGCTGATGGCGCATGCGCGGCGGTTGACCTACCTGTGGCTGGGCCGGCGCATGTGATTGCCGTCACCGCCGTGGGCATGCTCCCGCCTGCGCGGCAGGAGTCTGCTTCGGCGGCGCGTGGCAGCGGTGAGGTTGTGCGGGATCGAGGCGGTTTCCCGGCAGGCGCAAGCGGCTTCCCATCCCTGCGCGGCAACATCCATTCCAGCAGGAAACCTGCAGCGAGCGAACGGCCATGTCCCGCGGCAGACCTGCGGACCGCAGTGCGTGCCGGCGAAACGACGTGCGCGACGCGCCGGCTCAGGGCGCGTCGTCGCCGTCCAGGTTCGCCGTCTTTCCGATCACGTACTGGGGCCGGTTGTTGACGTTCAGCAGGATCCGGCCGGTGTACTCGCCGATCGCACCGAGGGCCAGCAGCTGCAGGCCGCCCATGAACAGGATGGTGATGATCAGCGACGGCCAGCCGACCGCCATCTGCGGCGTGTGCAGCTTCTGCCAGAGAACCACGATGCCCAGCAGGAAGGCGATGCACGAGGCGGCCACGCCCGCCAGCGACACGAAGCGCAGCGGCACGATCGAGAAGCTGGTCGCCATCTGCAGCCACAGCGAGATCGACTTGCTCAGGCTGTAGCCGGAACGGCCGTCGCTGCGCGCGTGGTGCTGGGCGGTGACCGTGGCGATCCGCCTGTGGCTGGTGCTCTGGATCAGCAGGCCGTCCAGGTAGACGAACGGGCCGGCGTAGCGCCGCGCTTCTTCGCCCAGTTCGCGCACGAACCCACGGAACGGTGACAGATACAGCCCCTGCGGCTTCTTCAGCAGGCGCGCGGCGACCATGTCGTTGAAGCGGCTGCCGGCGCGCTTCCACAGCGCATGCTTCTTTTCCGGGAACTGCGCGTAGCACAGGTCCGCACCGCCGCGCAGCGTATCGAGGATGCGCGGGATGTCGGCCGGATCGTGCTGCAGGTCGTCGTCCATCGTGACGATGTAGCGTCCGCGGGCGACGCCGAGGCCGGCCATGATCGCGTTGTGCTGGCCGGCGTTGCGGCGCAGGTCGATGCCGCGCAGCCAGGGGCGCGTGGCCGCTTCGCCGGCGATCACCGACCAGGCATCGTCGGGGCCGCAGTCGTGCACCAGCACGACCTCGAAGCCGCCGTCGCCGAGCGCAGGCAGGAGCACCTCTTCAAGGCGCCGCACCAGGCTAGGCAGGATGCCGGCGCTGCCATAGACGGGGATGACGACGGAAAGTTCGGGGCGTTCATCGTGCTGCATAGTATTTCCTGATCACGCGTTCGGCGTAGCCTTCGCCGAGGTCCAGGCCGAGCCCGGCGGCGATGCGCCAGGCCTCCGTGGCCTCGATGTGCAGCGGCGCACCGCGGGCAATCCATTCCGCCTGCGCCGTCCTGCCGAGCACCTGCTCGAAGATGGCCACGATGGCCGGCATCGACAGGGCGCGCGGCGGTGCGATGGCGAGCGGCTGCGGGCGCGCGCCGTCGTCGATCATGCGGCTGCCGATGGTGACGATGTCGTCGATGTCGATCAGGCTGCGCTCGGCCCCCGACCAGGCGGTGAATGGCGTGCCGGCTGCGATCCGGTCACGGAGGAAGTTGGTCAGCGTGTTGGGATTGCGGGTGGCGCCGACCACCTGCGGCAGGCGCAGCACCAGCCCGCGGCCCGAGCCGGCCACCCGCGCCTCCATCGCCTGCTTGTGCCGGATGTAGGGCGTCTGTGGTTCTTCGCTGGCGCCGACCGCGCAGCTGCCGAAATACACAACCAGCGTGGACGCAGTGGCCAGGTGGGTATCGAGCAGCGCGCGCTCGCGTTCGAACGGCGCGCTGTCGGCTTCCTGCGAATTGGATACCCCCGACGCGAACACGGTGACACGTGCGTCGTCCGCATAGCGCGCCGCGAATGCGCGCGCCAGCAGGCCGTCACCCACGATCATGCGCCTGCCCCGTCGATCCGGCGTGCGCGCGACATCGTCCTGCAATGCGGAGCAGGGGGGTGCCGACGGTTCAGAGCGCTGCCTCCAGTTCCGGCAGCAGCGTGAACAGGTCGCCGACCAGGCCGACGTCGGCGATCTCGAAGATCGCGGCCTCCGGGTCCTTGTTGATCGCCACGATGGTGCCCGCGTCCTTGATGCCGGTCAGGTGCTGGATCGCGCCGGAAATGCCGATCGCCACATACAGCTCCGGGGCGATGATCTTGCCGGTCTGGCCGACCTGCAGTTCGTTCGGCACGTAGCCGGCATCGACCGCCGCGCGCGAGGCGCCGACCGCCGCGCCGAGCTTGTCGGCCAGGCTGTAGACGATGCGGAAGTTCTCTTCCGACCCGACGCCGCGGCCACCGGAGACGACGCGGCGCGCGCTCTGCAGGTCGGGGCGGTCCGAGTTGCCGGCCAGCAGGCCCGCGTGGCGGGTGTGGGCCGGCAGGGTGGCGTCGACGGCGGCGGCTTCGACCGTGGCGTCGCCGCCCTCGGCGGCCTGCGGCCAGGAGGCGGTGCGCACGGTGGCGACCACGATCTGGTCGGCCGGCGCCTCGACGGTGACGATGGCGTTGCCGGCGTAGATCGGGCGCTTGAACACGTACGGGCCATCGACGGCCATCAGGTCGGAGACCTGGTTGACCCCGAGCAGGGCGGCCACGACCGGCATCAGGTCCTTGCCGAAGGTGGTGGACGGGCCGAACACGTGGCTGTAGCCGGCGGCCAGTGCCGCGATCTGCGGGCCATGGACCTGGGCGATGGCGTGGGCGTTGGCCGGGTTGGCGACGGTCAGCACCTTGCGCACGCCGGCGATGGACGCGGCCTGGGCGGCGACGGCGTCGGGCGCCTCGGCCAGCACGGCGATGTCGATGGTATCCGGCTGCAGGGCCTGCGCGGCACTGACCGCGCGGGCGGTGGAGGCATTGAGCTTGCCGTCCAGGTGTTCGGCGATGACGAGGACCTTGGACATCGGGAGTTCTCCGTTTCTAGGGAGGAGCCGGCGTGCCGGCGACGGCGTGGCGTCGGCCTGGCGTGTCGGCCCCGGTAGGCAGGGTGGTCGCCGGCACGCCGGCGCCTACGGGGATGCAGCGAATCGGGAAGCGCGGCTCAGAGCAGGCCCTTGGCCTTGAGCGTGGCGACCAGTTCGACCGCGTCCTTGACCATCACGCCCTTGCTGCGCCTGGCCGGCGCGGCGTAGCCGGTGGTCCTGAGCTCGGGCCCGGCGTCGATGGCCAGGTCGGCCAGCTGCAGGATTTCCAGCGGCTTGCTCTTGGCCTTCATGATGTCCGGCAGCTTGATGAAGCGCGGCTCGTTCAGGCGCAGGTCGGTGGTGACCACGGCCGGCAGGTCGATCTCCAGCGTTTCCAGGCCGGCGTCGACCTCGCGGGTCACGGTGGCCTTGCCGCCATCGACGGCCAGCCTGCTGGCGAAGGTCGCCTGCGGACGGCCCCACAGCGTGGCCAGCATCTGGCCGGTCTGGTTGGCGTCGTCGTCGATCGCCTGCTTGCCCAGGATCACCAGGTCCGGCTGCTCCTTCTCGATCAGCTTCAGCAGGGTGCGGGCCGCGGCCAGCGGCTGCACCGGCTGGTCGGTGACCACGTGGATGGCGCGGTTGGCGCCCATGGCCAGGCCGTTGCGCAGGTGCGCCTGGGCGTCGGCCGGGGCGATCGTGGCCACCACGACCTCGGTGGCGATGCCCTTGTCGCGCAGCCGCAGCGCCTCTTCCAGCGCGATTTCGTCGAACGGATTGGGCGAGAGCTTGACGCCGTCGGTGACGACGCCCGAACCGTCCGGCTTGACCTGGATGCGGACGTTGTAGTCCACCACGCGCTTGTAGGCGACGAGGATCTTCATCGTGTGCGGAATCCTTCAGCTATGCGAAACGGCCCGGTCGCGGCGGCCGATCCGGGGCAGGATCCCGATTCTAACGGGCGCAGGGGTACCGTGCGATCGCGTATGGTCCTGGCCGGGGCCACGCGCTCGGCGATGGTTCATAGCCAAGCCCGGGTCAGGTTCGGGGCGCTATGCTTTTCGGCCTTGGGCACGCCCGTGCCCTCAACACGACAGACAGGAGATCTGCCTTGGCAACGTGGCTTGTGACCGGCGGAGCCGGTTTCATCGGCGGTAACTTCGTGCTGGAGGCGGTTTCGCGCGGTGTGCGCGTGATCAATCTCGATGCGCTCACCTATGCGGGCAACCTGGACACGCTGTCCTCGCTGGAAGGCCATCCCGACCATGTGTTCGTGCACGGCGACATCGGCGACCGCGACCTGGTCGCGCGCCTGCTGGCCGAACACCAGCCCGATGCGGTGCTGAACTTCGCCGCCGAGAGCCACGTGGACCGCTCCATCGACGGGCCCGGCGCCTTCGTCCAGACCAACGTGGTCGGCACCCTGGGCCTGCTCGAGGCCGTGCGCGACCACTGGAAGCAGTTGCCCGCCGGGCAGGCCGCGGCGTTCCGCTTCCTGCACGTGTCCACCGACGAGGTCTACGGCACCCTGGGCGAGACCGGCAAGTTCACCGAAACCACGCCGTATGCGCCCAATTCCCCGTATTCGGCGTCGAAGGCGGCTTCGGACCATCTGGTGCGCGCCTTCCACCACACCTACGGGCTGCCGGTGCTGACCACCAACTGCTCGAACAACTACGGCCCGTACCACTTCCCGGAAAAGCTGATCCCGCTGGTGATCGCCAAGGCCCTGGCCGGCGAGCCGCTGCCGGTCTATGGCGACGGCAAGCAGGTGCGCGACTGGCTGTTCGTCGCCGACCACTGCGAGGCGATCCGCACGGTGCTGGCCAAGGGCCGGCCCGGCGAGACCTACAACGTCGGCGGCAATTCGGAAAAGCAGAACATCGAGGTGGTGCAGGCGATCTGCGCGCTGCTCGACGCGCGCCGCCCGCGCGGTGACGGCCAGTCGCGTGCGACCCAGATCACCTACGTCGCCGATCGCCCCGGCCACGACCGGCGCTACGCGATCGATGCGTCCAAGCTGAAGGACGAGCTGGGCTGGGAGCCGCAGTACACCTTCGAGCAGGGCATCGCGACCACCGTGGACTGGTACCTGGACAACCAGGGCTGGGTCAACGGCGTGCTCGACGGCAGCTACCGGCTGCAGCGCATCGGTACCGCGGCCTGAGCCTGCGGGCCCCTCATCCGCCCTCCGGGCACCGTCTCCCGCAGGGTGGGAGACGGGACAAGCGAAGGATCCACCGATGACACAACGCAAGGGCATCATCCTGGCCGGCGGCTCCGGCACGCGGCTCTATCCGATCACCAAGGGCGTCAGCAAGCAGCTGCTGCCGGTGTACGACAAGCCGATGATCTACTACCCGCTCAGCGTGCTGATGCTGGCCGGCATCCGTGAGGTGCTGATCATCAACACCCCGCACGAGCAGGCGCTGTTCCAGAACCTGCTCGGCGACGGCTCGCAGTGGGGCATGGACATCCAGTACGCGGTCCAGCCCAGTCCGGACGGCCTGGCGCAGGCGTACCTGATCGGCCGCGATTTCGTCGCCGGCAAGCCCAGCTGCCTGGTCCTGGGCGACAACATCTTCTACGGCCATGGCCTGACCGACACCCTCAAGCGTGCCGATGCGCGTCGCGACGGCGCCACGGTGTTCGGCTACTGGGTCAACGATCCGGAGCGCTACGGCGTGGCCGAATTCGATGCCGGCGGCAAGGTCATCGGGATCGAGGAAAAGCCGACCGATCCACGTTCGCATTACGCGGTGACCGGCCTGTATTTCTACGACGGCCATGCGGCCGACCATGCGGCCGAGCTCAAGCCCTCGCCGCGCGGCGAGCTGGAGATCACCGATCTCAACAAGCGCTATCTCGACGCTGGTGCGCTGTACCTGGAACAGCTCGGCCGCGGCTACGCGTGGCTGGATACCGGCACCCACCAGTCGCTGCACGAAGCGGCCAACTTCATCGAGACCATCCAGGCCCGCCAGGGCCTGCAGGTCTGCTGCCCGGAAGAGATCGCGTACGGCAACGGCTGGATCGATGCGGCCCAGGTCGAGCGCCTGGCTGCACCGCTGTCGAAGAATGGCTATGGACACTATCTGCAGGCGCTGGTGAAACGGGGAGTGGTGCGTTGAAGATCATCGAAACAGCGTTGCCGGGGTGCGTGGCGATCGAACCGGCCGTGTTCGGCGACGAGCGCGGCGTGTTCTTCGAAACCTGGAATGCCGAGCGCTTCGGCCAGCACGGCCTGCCGGTGAAGTTCGTGCAGAGCAACGTGTCGACCTCGGTCAAGGGCGTACTGCGCGGCCTGCATTACCAGTGGCCGCGCCCGCAGGGCAAGCTGGTCAGCGTGCTCGAAGGCGAGGTGTACGACGTCGCCGTGGACATCCGTCGCGGCTCGCCGACCTTCGGCCGCTGGGAAGCGGTGATCCTCAGCGCCGAGAACCGGCGCCAGTTCTGGATCCCCGAAGGCTTCGCGCACGGCTTCGCGGTGCTGTCCGAGCGCGCGGTCTTCAGCTACCTGTGCACCGACGTCTACGTGAAGGAAGCCGACGCCGGCGTGCGATGGAATGACGCCGACATCGCCGTGGACTGGCCGATCGCCGATCCGGTGCTGTCGACCAAGGACGAGCACGCGCCGTTCCTGAAGGACATCGCGCAAGACCGCCTGCCGGTGTACACCCCGGCGCAGGGCCAGCCATGACCGTGCTGGTGTTCGGCGGCAACGGCCAGGTCGGCCAGGAACTGCTGCGCGCGCTTTCCCCGCTGGGCCGGGTGGTGGCGACCACCCGCAGCGGCAGCCTGCTCGATGGCAGCGCCTGCGAGACCGCCGATTTCGATCGGCCGGACACGCTGCCGGCCCTGCTCGAACGCCTGCGTCCGCGGATCGTGGTCAACGCCGCCGCCTGGACCGCCGTGGACAAGGCCGAAGCCGAGCACAAGGCCGCGTTCCGCGCCAACGCCGAAGCGCCAGGCGCGATCGCGCGCTGGTGCGCGGCCAACAGCGTGCCGCTGGTGCATTACTCGACCGACTACGTGTTCGACGGACAGGGCACGCAGCCGTATCCGGTCGATGCGGCGACCGCGCCGCTGGGCGTCTACGGCGCGAGCAAACTGGCCGGCGAGGAGGCGATCCGCGCGGCAGGCGGGCGTCATCTGATCTTCCGCACGGCCTGGGTCTACGCATCGCACGGGCAGAACTTCCTGCGCACGATGCTGCGCGTCGGCGCCGGGCGCGAGGAACTGAAGGTGGTCGCCGACCAGGTCGGCACGCCGACCCCGGCGGCGCTGATCGCCGATGTCACCGTGCAGGCGCTGCAGCATCCGGGAGACCTGTCCGGCACCTGGCATCTGACCGCCACCGGCCAGACCAGCTGGCATGGATTCGCCGAGGCGATCTTCGCCCGCGCGAAGGAGGCCGGCCTGATCGCACGCGCGCCACGCGTGCTGCCGATCACCACGGCCGATTACCCGACCCCGGCGCGTCGTCCGGCCTATTCCTGCCTGGACACCGGCAGCCTGCAGCGGGAGTTCGGCATCGACCTGCCGGACTGGCAGCAGGGCCTCGCCCGCGTGATCGGCGAGCTGTCGTTGTAGGAGGGGGCTGGACCCCGACCGCCATCGGCCCGCCGCGGTGTCGGCGTGATCTTCGGGATGGCGGTCGGCCTCGAGCGGCCTCCTACGGGGCCGGTTGTCTTCGTGTACGAGGCGCTGCTCACCTTCGTCGCGGAGGTTGAGCGCTGTTCGTAGGAGGGGGCTGGACCCCGACCGCCATCGGTCCGCCGCGGCGCCGGCGTGGTCTTCGGCATGGCGGTCGGCCTCAAGCGGCCTCCTACAAGGGGCGGTTGTCTTCGTGTGCGAGGCGCTGCTCACCTTCGTCGCGGAGCTGGAGCGCCGTTCGTAGGAGGGGGCTCGACCCCGACCGCCATCGGTCCGCCGCGGCACGGGTGTGATCTTCGAGATGGCGGTCGGCTTTTCCCAGCGTCATGCAGGTTCGGGCGGCCTCCCATCAGGGCGGTGACCCTCCGCCGCGAAGGCATCCAGCGCAGACGAAAACGGCGGCCATCGGCCGCCGTTGTTCTTCGCTCGATCCGCCGCCCGCCCGGGTACCCGGGCTCAGGCCCGCCCGTAGGTGTCCTCGAAGCGCACGATGTCGTCTTCGCCGAGGTAGCTGCCGGACTGCACTTCGATCAGTTCCAGTGGCAGCTTGCCCGGGTTGCGCAGGCGATGGGTCACGCCCAGCGGAATGTAGGTGCTCTGGTTCTCGCCCAGCAGGATGACCTCCTCGCCGCGGGTGACCTCGGCGGTGCCGCTGACCACGATCCAGTGCTCGGCGCGGTGGTGGTGCATCTGCAGACTCAGCACGCCGCCGGGCTTGACCGTGATCCGCTTGACCTGGTGCCGTTGGCCGTTGTCGATCGAATCGTAGGCGCCCCACGGGCGGTACACCTTGCGATGCCAGGCCGCCTGCGGCAGGCCGCGCGCCTTGATCTGCGCGACCACCTGCTTGACCTCCTGGATGCGGTCGCTGCGACCGACCAGGACCGCGTCGTCGGTCTCGACCACGATCGTGTCCTCCAGCCCGACCAGCGCGATCAGCCGCTTGCCGTAGGCGTAGGTGTTGCGGCAGTCGATCGCGATCACTTCGCCATGGTGGGCGTTGCCGTCGGCGTCCTGCGGCGAGACCTCGCGCAGCGCAGACCACGAGCCGACATCGTTCCAGCCGGCATCCAGCGGCAGCACCGCGGCATCGCTGGTCTTTTCCATCACTGCGTAGTCGATCGAATCGGACGGCACTTCGACGAAGGCCTCGCGCTGCAGGCGCACGAAATCCATGTCGCGGCTTGCCTGCTCCCACGCCCGGCGGCAGGTCTCGAGCATGCGCGGCTGCAGGCGCTCCAGTTCGGCGAGGAAACGGGTGGCGCGGAACAGGAACATGCCGCTGTTCCAGAAATACTCGCCGGAGGCGACGTAGCCCTCCGCGGTGGCCAGGTCCGGCTTCTCGACGAAGCGCTCGACCGCGCGCACCGCGTCGCTGCCGGCGCCGGCCTTGATGTAGCCGTAGCCGGTTTCCGGGGAGGTCGGCACGATGCCGAAGGTCACCAGCTTGCCCGCCTCCGCGGCCGCGCTGGCCTGCAGCACCGCGGCGCGGAATGCCGCCTCGTCCTGGATCACGTGGTCCGAGGGCAGCACCAGCAGCAGCGCATCGTTGCCGTCGCGGGTGGCCTCGAGCGCGGCGATCGCGATCGCCGGCGCGGTGTTGCGGCCGACCGGCTCGAGCAGGATCGCGGCCGGGGCCGCGCCAACGGCCTGCAGCTGTTCGGCCGCGACGAAGCGGTGCTCCTCGTTGGCGACGACGATCGGCGCCTGGCCCGCGATCGGCGCGACCCGCTGCCAGGTGGCCTGCAGCATCGTGGTCTGTCCCACCAGCGGCAGGAACTGCTTGGGATAGGACTCGCGCGACAGCGGCCACAGGCGCGTGCCCGAGCCGCCGGAGAGGATCACGGGAAGGATCGCGTTCATCGTGTTCGTTCCGGTTGGAATCAGGCGCGCAGCAGGGCCGCGATCTCGTCGGTGCGCGCCTTCAGCAGGGCGCTGTCGCCACGGGCCTCGACGTTCAACCGCAGCAGCGGCTCGGTGTTGGAGCTGCGCAGGTTGTAGCGCCAGTCGCCGAAGTCGGCGCTGATGCCGTCGGTGTGGTCCAGCACCGGCGACTGCGCGGAAAAATGCTCGAGCACGCGCGCCACCGCCGCCTTCGCGTCGGCCACGCGGAAATTGATCTCGCCGCTGCACGGGAACTTGGCCACGCGCGATTCCACCAGGTCGCCCAGGCTGCGGCCGCTGCTGGAGACCAGGCCGCCGATCAGCAGCCAAGGGATCATGCCGGAGTCGGCGTAGGCGAATTCGCGGAAGTAGTGGTGCGCGCTCATCTCGCCGCCGTAGACGGCATCTTCCGCCCGCATCTTCTCCTTGATGAAGGCGTGGCCGCTCTTGCACAGCACCGGCACGCCGCCGGCTTCCTCGACCTGCTCGACCGTGTTCCAGACCAGGCGCGGATCGTGCACGACCTTGCCGCCCGGCTGCTTGGCCAGGATCGCCTGCGCGAGCAGGCCGACCAGGTAATAGCCCTCGATGAAGGTGCCGTGCTCGTCGAAGAAGAAGCAGCGGTCGAAATCGCCGTCCCAGGCGATGCCGAAGTCGGCGCCGTGTTCGCGCACCGCGTCGGCGGTGGCCTGGCGGTTCTCAGGCAGCAGCGGATTGGGGATGCCGTTGGGGAAGTTGCCGTCGGCTTCATGAAACACGCGCACGAACTCGAACGGCAGGTGCGGCGCGAGCAGGTCGACGATCGCACCGGCGCCACCGTTGCCGGCGTTGACCACCAGTTTCAGCGGCTTCAGCGCGGGCACGTCCACGTAGCCGAGCAGATGCGCGATGTAGGCGGACTTGTCGGTCTGCGCGCGTTCGCCTGCGGCCAGCGGTGCGGGCGGCGCGGTATCGGCCTCGGCCGCGTCGGAGATCGCGAACAGGCCGGTGTCCGAGGAGATCGGGCGCGCCTGCTCCTTGACCAGCTTCATGCCGTTGTAGTCCATCGGGTTGTGGCTGGCGGTGACCATCACGCCGCCGGCCGCACCCAGGTGATCGACCTGGAAATAGACTTCCTCGGTGCCGCACAGGCCGATGTCCAGCACCTCGCGCCCCTTGCCGCGCAGCCCCTGCGACAGCGCCGCCTGCAGGGCCGGGCTGCTCAGGCGCACGTCGTGGCCAAGCACCACCGGGCCGGGACGGAGCTGGTCCGCCAGGGCCACGCCGATCCTGCGCGCCAGGTCCTCGTCGAGCTCGTCCGGCACGCGGCCGCGGATGTCGTAGGCCTTGAAGGCGGGAAGCGTCATGGGCGGGTGTTCCTGACCTGGGCGGGTCCGCGATTCTAACGGGTCCGCCGTGATGCCACTGAACGAAAGTCCAGCAGCCGGCGCCGGTGAAGCCACTAGAATGGGGTCAACTTTGCAAGGGAGAACAGCATGAGCGAGGCGACGGCGCGTGGCGCGAAGATCCGCCCGGATGCGGCCAGCGCATTGGCCGACGTGGTGGCCGACGGGCAGACCCTGGCGGTCGGCGGTTTCGGCCTGTGCGGCATTCCCGAGGCCCTGATCGCGGCCCTGCGCGATTCGGGGGTCAAGGACCTCACCGTGATCTCCAACAATGCCGGCGTCGATGGCTTCGGCCTGGGCCTGCTGCTGGAGACCCGCCAGATCCGCAAGATGATTTCGTCCTACGTGGGCGAGAACAAGGAGTTCGAGCGGCAGTTCCTGTCCGGCGAACTGGAACTGGAGTTCAACCCGCAGGGCACCCTGGCCGAGCGCCTGCGCGCCGGCGGCGCGGGCATTCCCGCGTTCTATACCGCCACCGGCTACGGCACCGTGGTCGCCGAAGGCAAGGAAACCCGCGCGTTCGACGGCAAGCACTACGTGATGGAAACCGCGCTGGTCGCCGACGTGGCACTGGTCAAGGCCTGGAAGGCCGACACCTCGGGCAACCTGGTGTTCCGCAAGACCGCGCGCAACTTCAACCCGGCCTGCGCGATGGCCGGCAAGGTCTGCATCGCCGAGGTCGAGGAGATCGTCGAGACCGGCGCGATCGACCCGGACCAGGTGCACCTGCCCGGCATCTACGTCGACCGCATCGTGCTCAACGCCACCCCCGAGAAGCGCATCGAACAGCGCACCGTCCGACAGGGCGAGTGAATGCGCCTTTCCGGTGCCCTCCGGCACCGGAAGCATTCGCGAGCGCCCGGCCATGGATGGCCGGGCAGGGCCCGGATGCGCCGCGCTGTATCGCCATGGATGGCCGCCACGTCACTAAAACCACCCTATGGAGATCTGCAAATGGCCTGGACCCGCGACGAGATGGCGCAGCGCGCCGCCCGCGAACTGACCGACGGCGCCTACGTGAACCTTGGCATCGGCCTGCCGACCCTGGTCGCCAACCACATCCCCGAGGGCGTCGATGTCTGGCTGCAGTCGGAGAACGGCCTGCTCGGCATCGGCCCGTTCCCGAGCGAGGCCGAGGTCGATGCCGACCTGATCAACGCCGGCAAGCAGACCGTCACCGCGCGTGCCGGCGCCAGCTATTTCGGCAGCCACGATTCGTTCGCGATGATCCGCGGCGGCCACATCGACCTGGCGATCCTGGGCGCGATGCAGGTCACCGCCTCGGGCGACCTGGCCAACTGGATGGTGCCGGGCAAGATGGTCAAGGGCATGGGCGGCGCGATGGACCTGGTCGCCGGGGTCAAGCGCGTGGTCGTGCTGATGGAGCACACGGCGAAGAACGGCGAGCACAAGATCCTGCCCGAATGCACACTGCCGCTGACCGGCGTCGGCGTGGTCGACCGCATCATCACCGACCTGGCGGTGTTCGACGTGACAGACGAGGGGCTGCGGCTGGTCGAAGCCGCGCCTGGGGTGGACATCGCCGAGCTGACAGGGAAGACGGGCGTGCCGTTCGCGCACTGAGCGTGCAACCGCACCATGACGACGGCCGGCTCCTGGAGCCGGCCGTCCGCGTTTACATGTTCTGGTAGTTCGGCCCGGCGCCGCCTTCCGGCGTCACCCAGGTGATGATCTCGTACGGATCCTTGATGTCGCAGGTCTTGCAGTGCACGCAGTTGGCCGCGTTGATCTGCAGGCGCCGCGACGGGCTTCCATCGGCGGCGGTGTCCTCGACCATCTCGTAGACGCCGGCCGGGCAGAAGCGCGTGCAGGGGTTGCCGTACTCGCTGGTGCAGCGTTCGACACAGATCGAGGTGTCGGCGACCTTCAGGTGCACCGGCTGGTCCTCGTCGTGCTCGGTCGCCGCGAAGTACACGCCCTGGAGGCGGTCGCGCGGTGCCAGGGTGCGGTCGACGTAGTCGCGTTTCGGCTGTTCGTGTTCGCCGAGTCTGTCCAGCGCGGACCAGTCCGGGCGGTTCTTCAGCGTCCACGGCGAAGCGCCGGCCACCGCGGTTTCCCAGGCCGCATTGGCCAGCGCGAACCACAGGCCCTTCTTGAAGCCGGGCTTGATGTTGCGCACTCGCTTGAGCTCGGCCATCGCGTCGGAAGCACGCAGTCTCGCGTCGAAACCTTCCGGCGCCAGCGCCGAAGCGGCCAGGTGCTCGGCGGCCAGCATGCCGCTGCGGATCGCCTGGTGGGTGCCCTTGATCTTGGGCACGTTGAGCAGGCCGGCGGTGTCGCCGATCAGCAGGGCGCCGGGCATCTCGACCTTCGGCAGCGACTGCCAGCCGCCGGTGACGATCGCGCGTGCGCCGGCCGAGAGGATGCTGCCGCCCTCGAGCAGCGGCTTCATCGTCGGGTGGTTCTTCCACTGCTGGAAGGCTTCCCAGGGCTTGTAGTCGGGATCGGTGTAATCCAGTCCGCTGACATAGCCCAACGCGAGCTGGTTGCTGTCCAGGTGGTAGAGGAAGCTGCCGGCATAGGTATGGCTGTCGGCCGGCCAGCCGATCGCATGCACGATCTTGCCGGGCACGACGCGGCCTTCCGGCACCTGCCACAGTTCCTTGATGCCGATCGAATAGCTCTGCGGGTCGCTGTCGGCATCCAGCGCGAAACGCTTGACCAGGCGCTTGGTCAGGTGCCCGCGCGCGCCTTCGGCCAGCACCGTGACCTTCGCGCGGATGTCGATGCCGGCGGTGAAGCCGGGCTTGTGCGTCCCGTCGCGTGCGATGCCCATGTCGCCGATGCGCACGCCGACCACGGTGCCGGCCTCATCGTGCAGGGTCTCGGCCGCGGCGAAGCCGGGATAGATCTCCACGCCCAGCGCCTCGGCCTGCGGCGCCAGCCACGCGCACAGCGCGCCGAGGCTGACGATGAAGTTGCCGTGGTTGCGCATGCCGGGCGGCACGACCGGAAACCGGTGCCCGCCGTCCCTGGTCAGGTACCAGAACTCGTCTTCGCCGGCCGGCACGCAGACCGGTGGCGGCGCATCGCGCCAGCCCGGCAGCAGCGCGTCCAGCGGCGCCGGTTCGATCACCGCACCGGACAGGATGTGGGCGCCCACGGTGCTGGCCTTCTCGATCACGCACACCGAGAGGTCCGGATCGAGCTGCTTGAGCCGGATCGCGAAGGCCAGGCCGGCCGGTCCGGCGCCGACGGTGACCACGTCGTACTCCATCACGTCGCGCTCGATCGCGTCGGCGGGCGTGTGGGTCTGCGCGTCGGTCATTGCGGGGCTCCGGTTGGCTCATCTGGCTGCCCTGCATTTTCGGGGTTTGTGCTGGGCGGGGCAAACCCGGCCGCGATGCGGGCGCCTGGCGGTTCATGCGGGCAGGACAGCCACCGCTTCGATGGCGGCCCGGGCGTCCGGCGCCGGTCTCCGCTGCGGCGCGTGCGCCCGCCACGCTCCGGCCTGGCGCGGCGTCCTATCCTGTGCCGATGGAGTGGATCCGCTATCGCGTGCCCGATGCCGATGTGCGCCTGCTGCCGGGCTGGCTGGCGCCGGGGCAGGCCGATGCCCTGTTCGACACGCTGCTGCACGAAGTGCCCTGGAGCGTGCACCGGATCCGGATGTTCGGGCGCGAAATCGATTCTCCGCGGCTGAGCTGCTGGATCGGCGATGCCGGCGCCAGCTACCGCTACTCGGGGACGCGGTTCGCACCGCACCCTTGGCCGCCGGCGCTGGAAACGCTGCGCCAGCGGCTGGTCGGCGAACTGGGCGCGGGGTTCGACAGCGTTCTCGCCAACCGCTACCGCGACGGGCGCGATGCGATGGGCTGGCACAGCGACGACGAACCGGAACTGGGCCCGACACCGCTGATCGCGTCGGTGAGCCTCGGCGCGCCGCGTCGCTTCCTGCTGCGCCAGCGACGCGAGCACGCGGTGAAACTGGCGCTGGACCTGCCGCACGGCAGCCTGCTGCTGATGGCCGGATCCACCCAGCGGTGCTGGCAGCATGCGCTGCCGAAGACCGCGCGTCCGTGCGGCGAGCGGATCAACTTGACCTTCCGCCGGGTCGGCCCGCCCTGACGCGGCGCGCGGACGGCGGTTGGGGTGGGGGCATGGCCAGCCGGGTGACGCGGTGCCGGGCGGCGGATTCCGCACGGCGCGGCACCGGATCGATCTGCTTCGCGGCGCGGCGAGGATTCAGTGCGCCGCGTGCTTCAGCGGCGGATGCACGGCGGCGTCGGCCTCGCCCTGTTCCAGTGTCCAGCCGGCGATTCCAGGCGTGATCTTCGACAGCGCTTCCTCGAACGCGGAGGCCACGCTGCGGATCTCGGTGGTGGCCGCGGGCTGCATCTCCAGGAAGGTGCGGCTGGCGACCACGCGCTGCTCGGCGTTGTGCATGAGCTTGGCGTTGATCTCGATCGTCGCCAACGGCAGCGTGCCGCCGGCGTAGTCGGCTTCGAAGCGGCGCAGGTCCATCACCAGCCGGTAGTCGGCGCGCAGGCCGGTGGCCAGGCGACCGACCGCGCGGATCTTCCCCGAATCCTCGAGCATGCGCACGACATGGGCCTCGACCAGGTCGGTCGGCGGCTGCGCCCAGACCGCACCGCCGTAGACCTGCAGTTCGCCCGGGACCGGCCGCACGCCGATGCGCGGGCTGTCCACCAGGCGCGACGCGCTGGGCTTGGCGACGGCCAGCTGCCACTGCACCTGCGGCCAGGACGGATCCGCCTGCAGGCGCGGCTCGGGCGAATAGATCGTGACCGGGTCGCGCTGGCCGGCGCCCAGGACCGAGCAGCCGGTCATCAGCAGCAGCGCCGCCACCGCGAGCAGGGTGCTGGCCCGGCGGGACAGGGTGGAACGGGGGCGTGGATGGGGGCGGTGCGTGTTCTGCATGCGCATTCCTCGGTCTGCGTCGGCGCGGTTCACGGTTCGAACTCCTTCGGACCGTCGCGGCCGAGCAGGTAGCGGGTCGGGTTGTTCTCCAGCCGGTCGCTGATCTGGCGCAGGTCGCGGATCAGCCCGCGCAGCTCGGTCAGGGTCGGGCCGAGCTGGGCCAGGCCGTCGTTGGCGAAGCTGTTGATGGCCGCGCGGTTCTCGCCGAGGATCGCGTCGGCGTTGCCGGCGGCCGAATCCATGCGGGCCAGGGTCGAATCGAGCTTGGCGATGATCTCCGGCAGTTCCTGCACCAGGTTCTGGTCCAGCCGCCGGATCGTGCCGTTGGTGGTCGCCAGGGTCGCATCGAGGCTGCGCGCGGCGTCGCGCGCGCTGACCAGCAGCGACTCCATGCCCTCGTCCTTGGAGGCCAGTGTGCCGCTGATCCGCTCGAGGTTGCGCATCGTGGTGGAGATGCTGGCGACATTCTCGTCGCTGAGCACCTGGTCCAGGCGCTCGACGATGCGGTTGGCGGTGTCGGTGATGTTCTGCAGCGCCGACGGCGTGGTCTGGATCACCGGGATGTCGCGATTGTCGACGCTGGTCAGCGACGGCGTTTCCGGCGAGCCGCCGCTGAGCTGGATGATCGACGGGCCGGTCAGGCTGGTGATGGCCAGCTTGGCGCGGGTATCGGTCTTGACCGGCGCGGCCGCATCGACCCGGATCACCGCGATCGCGCGGCGCGGATCCTGCGGGTCCAGCGAGAGGCGGGTGATCGAGCCGATCGCGATGCCGTTGTACTGGACCGGGCTGCCGACCGAGAGCCCGGTGACCGCTTCGTCGAACACGATCTGGTACTGCTGCCAGCTGCGTTCGGACGAATACTTCGCCGCCCACAGGCCGAACAGCAGCAGCGCGACCGAGATCACCAGGGTGAAGGCACCGATGAGGATGTAGTTGGCCTTGGTTTCCATCGCTCAGTCCGTCTCCGCCGGCGTGGGGGCCTGGCCGCGCGCGGCACGCGCACGGGGGCCGTGGAAATATTCCTGCACCCATGGATGGTCGAAGCGTTCGACCTCATCCAGCGGGGCGTTGACGATCACCCGGCGGTCCGCCAGCACCGCGACGCGGTCGCAGATAGCGTACAGGGTGTCCAGGTCGTGGGTGATGAGGAACACGGTCAGGCCCAGCGCTTCCTGCAGCGTCCGCAGCAGCCGGTCGAAGGCGGCCGCGCCGATCGGATCCAGGCCGGCGGTCGGTTCGTCCAGGAACAGCAGCGGCGGGTCCAGCGCGAGCGCGCGGGCCAGGCCGGCGCGCTTGCGCATGCCGCCCGACAACTGCGACGGCAGCTTGTTGATCGCGTCCGCCGGCAGGCCGGCCAGCTTGACCTTGAGCAGCGCCAGTTCGTAGCGCAGGCGCTCGGGCAGTTCCGGGTGGTGTTCCTTCAGCGGCACCTGCACGTTCTCGCCGACGCTCAGCGACGAGAACAGCGCGCCGTCCTGGAACAGCACGCCGGTGTTGCGTTCGATGTGCAGGCGCTGCGCGCGGTCTTCGGACAGGGCATCGGCGCCGAGCACCTCGATGCTGCCGTCGACCGGGCTGTTCAGGCCCAGCACGGTCCGCATCAGCACCGACTTGCCGGTGCCCGAGCCGCCGACCACGCCGATGATCTCGCCGCGGCGCACGTCCAGGTCCAGGCCCTCGTGCACGACCTGGCTGCCGAACCGGTTGACCAGGCCACGCACGGAAATGGCGATGTCGTCGTCGTGCGGCGGTGCGCGTGTCGTCATCTCACCAGCCCACGTGCATGAACCACAACGCGGCGATCGCGTCGAGGATGATGACCAGCGAGATCGTCTGCACCACGCTGGAGGTGGTGCGCTCGCCGACCGACTGCGCGGTGCCTTCCACCTGCAGGCCTTCCAGGCAGCCGATCAGGCCGATCACCATCGCGAATACCGGCGCCTTGGCCATGCCGACCAGGAAGTGGCGCACCTCGATCGTTTCGTGCATCCGCGACAGGTACATCTGCGGCGGGATGTCGAGGTCGAACGCACCGACGGTGACGCCGCCGGCCAGGCCGGCCATCATCGCCACGAAGGTCAGCAGCGGCAGCATCACCAGCAGCGCGATCAGGCGCGGCAGCACCAGCAGGTCGACCGGGTCCATGCCCAGGGTGCGGATCGCGTCGATCTCCTCGCGGCTCTTCATCGCGCCGATCTGCGCGGTGAAGGCGCTGGCGGTGCGGCCGGCCAGCACGATCGCGGTGAGCAGCACCGCGAACTCGCGCAGGAAGGCGATGCTGACCAGTTCGACCACGAAGATCTCCGCGCCGAAGTCGCGCAGGATGGTCGAGCCGAGGAAGGCGATCACCGCGCCGACCAGGTACGACAGCAGCGCCACCAGCGGCACCGCGTCCAGGCCCACCTGCTCCATGTGCGAGACCGTCGCGGTCAGGCGCAGGCGGCGCGGCTCGCGCACCATGCGCACCAGCTTGCTCAGGTTCTCGCCGGTGAAACTGACCAGGGCGACGACTTCGCGCGCGTTGGCATGCACTGCGCGGCCGAGGCGTTCGAATGCGGCTGCGACGCCATAGTCGCGCCGCTTGGGCGGGCGCTCGTCGGCCACGTCCTCGATCACCCGGACCAGCGCGACATGGTCGTCGCGGAAGCTCAGCGCGCCTTCGGGCAGATCGTGCCTGCCGGCGAAGCGGATCAGCTGCAGCACGCCGGCCGAGTCGAGCCGGGCGACATGGCCGACGTCCAGGCGCTCGACGTGGTCGGGCAGTTCCTTGAGCCGGTCCGCGATGGCCAGTGCATGACGCAGGGTCCAGTCGCCGGACAAACGGATCGTCGCCGGCGCATCCCGGTCCTGTTCCCAGCGTGGCGGCGAAGTGGCGTCGTCGGTCATGGGCATGCGGCGCCGAGCATACAGGGTCGCGGGGTGAGTGCGATGTATGGCCGGGCCGGCGTCGCTTCGCCGCGCGCGGATCGGGCGATACTGTGCGCATGTCCGCCGCCGCCCTTCGCATGTCCAGCGCCAGCTACGCCCAACGCATCGCGTTCGTTTCGGAAATGGCCGCGCGCCTGCACCGCTACGGCACCACCGCCCAGCGCCTGGAAGCGGCGGTCACCGCGCTGTCGCAGCGGCTGGATCTGGAATGCGAGGCCTGGTCCAACCCGACCGGGCTGATCCTCAGTTTCAGCGACCCGGGCAAGCCGCTGGGCAGCACCGATACCACCCGCGTGATCCGGCTGGCGCCCGGCGAGAACGACCTGCACAAGCTCAGCGAGGCCGACCGCATCGCCGAGGCCGTGGCGACCGGGCAGATGAGCATCGCCCAGGGCCACACCGCGCTGCGCACCCTGGACCACGCGCCCACGCGGCGGACCCGGGTCATGCAGGTGCTGGCGTTCGGCCTGGCCGCGGCCGGTGTCGCCGGCCTGTGGCGGCTGCCATGGCTGGATATCGGCACGGCGGCGTTCACCGGGGTGCTGATCGGCCTGCTCGACCAGTACACCAGTCCGCGCCCGGCGCTGAAGGAGGCCGGCGACGCCCTGGCCGCGCTGACCGCCGGTGCCGTGGTCAGCCTGGTCGCGGCGCTCGCCGGGCCGATGAACCTCAATACCGTGGTGATCGCCTCGCTGGTGGTGCTGCTGCCGGGCATGGCGCTGACCAACGCGATGAACGAACTGGCCAGCCAGCACTGGGTCTCGGGCACGGTCCGCTTCGCCGGCGCGCTGACCACCGTGCTGAAACTGACCGTCGGCGCGATGGCGGCGGTGATCCTGCTGGACATGATCGGCCTGCAGCCACAGGTACGTGCCTGGCGCCCGCAGCCGGAATGGGTCGAATGGGCGGCGATGGTGGTGGCGGCCTTCGCCTTCGCGGTGCTGTTCAAGGCCAGCCGCCGCGATTATCCGTGGGTGATGGGCGCGGCGATCAGCGGATACCTGATCGCGCGCTACGCCGGCCAGGCCTGGGGCAGCCAGATCGGCATCTTCATGTCGGCGCTGGCGCTCACCGCCGGCGGCAACGCCTTCGGCCGCTGGATCCAGCGGCCGGGCGCGATCATCCGCCTGCCGGGCATCATCATGCTGGTGCCCGGCAGCGCCAGCCTGCGCGGATTGCTGACCCTGGTGCAGCAGCAGGATGTCGATGCGGGGCAGAGCGCGCTGCTCGGCGTGCTCAACATCATCATGGCGCTGGTCGCCGGCCTGCTGTTCGGCAACCTGCTGATTCCGGCGCGCAAGAATCTCTAGGACTCCAGTGCCGGCATCGTTCCGGTGCTGTCGGCAGCGGCCCGATCGTGGGCGATGTCCGGTGCGCGCATCCGGGCCGCGGCGGCGGGTGGCGATGCGCGGCGTGCGCACGGGACCGGCCATGATCCGGGCGGGGACGTTACCGATGCCGATCGCTGGCGCAGCGCCCGGATGCCTGCCTGTCCGTCATGTCTTCCGCACGGCGCGGCGCGAATGCCGAACGCGCGCCGATCGCGGCGATGCCGCAAAAAGAAACGCCGGCAGGCTGCCGGCGTTTCTTCTGCGATTACTTGGCGGCTTTCTTGACGACCCGCTTCCTGGTCGCCGATGCGGTCAGTTTCTTGGTCGCCGGCTTCGCGGCGCCGGGAATCACGAAATCGCCCAGGCTGCGGCCCTTGGCGGTGAGGGCGGCCAGCCAGCGCGGCTGCTTGCCACGGCCGGTCCAGGTTTCCTTGGGGTTTTCCGGATTGCGGTACTTCGGCGCGACCTTGCCCAGCTTGCGGCCCGGCTTGGCGGTGCTCTTGGCGGCACGGCCGCGTCCGGCGGGAGCGGACACGCCCTCGAACAGTTCCTCGATGGTGTAACCACCGGCCTTGGCCAGCTTGATCAGTTTGGTGCGCAGTGCAGCGGCCGGGACGCGCTTGGCCAGTTTGGCCTGGCGCTTCTTGGCGGTGGTGATCAGGCTGCCCAGCTCTTTGGCTGACAGCGTGCTCAGGTCGATCGACATCGAGTGATTCTCCGGATGGATAGGCTGGGGGCTGCCTATCCTTGGCATCAAACGCGGCGAAGGATAATGGAACGCCGATAATCCAGCAAATAAAGCCTTTGTGAAGAAAAAGGGATTATCCCTTCGGATAATCCCCTTGCTGCACTGCAATGCCGGTATCGGTTCAGTCCGCGCGCAGCCGCTGCAGCAGCGTGGCGCGGTCCAGCGCCTCGGCGTCTCCGCCCGTTCTGCCCTTGTATTCGAAGGTTCCCGCGGCCAGGCCGCGCTCGGACACCACGACGCGGTGCGGCACGCCGATCAGTTCGATGTCGGCGAACATCGACCCCGGGCGCAGGCCGCGGTCGTCCAGAACGGCATCAATGCCCGCCTGGAGCAGCGAATCCAGCAGTTCCTGCGCCGCGGCATCGACCGCCGCGTCCTTCTTCGGGTTGATCACGCAGACCGCGACCGCCCACGGCGCCATCGGCGCCGGCCAGACGATGCCGGCCTCGTCGTGGTTCTGCTCGATCGCCGCGGCGACGATCCGCGATACGCCGATGCCGTAGCAGCCCATCGCCGGCACCACCGCCTTGCCGGTCTCGTCGAGCACGGTGAACTTCATCGCTTCCGAATACTTGCGGCCGAGCTGGAACACGTGGCCGACCTCGATGCCGCGCGCCAGGCGGATCTCGCCACCATCGGCGGCGCGGTCGCCGGCGACCACATTGCGGATGTCGGCGACCACATCGGCTTCGGGCAGATCGCGATCCCAGTTGACGCCGGTGAGGTGGAAACCGGCGGCGTTCGCGCCGACGACGAAATCGGCCATCGCCGCGACCTCGCGGTCGGCGACGATGCGGATCGCCTGTTTCGGCGCGATCGGGCCGAGAAACCCGGGTTCGCTGCCGAGGTGTTCGAGAATCTCGGCCTCGGTGGCCAGCCGGTAGTCGGCCAGGCCGGCGAGCTTGCCCAGCTTGATGTCGTTGACCGCATGGTCGCCGCGGACCAGGGCCAGGACGAAGCCGTCCGCGCCCATGATCGCGACCGACTTGACCGTGCGCTGCAGCGCGATGCCGAGCAGGGCGGCCACGTCCTCGCAGGTTTTCTGGGTCGGGGTCTCGACCCTGCGCAGGGCTTCGGCGGCAGCGGCACGCGGCGCCGGCTCGGCCGCCTGCGCGGCCTCGACGTTCGCGGCGTAGTCCGAGCCGGTCGAGAAGGCCAGCGCATCCTCGCCGGAGCTGGCCAGCACGTGGAATTCCTGCGAGGCGTCGCCGCCGATCGCGCCGGAATCGGCCTGCACCGCGCGGAAATCCAGGCCCAGGCGGGTGAAGATGCGGGTATAGGCCGCATGCATGTTGTGGTATTCGCGGACCAGGTCGTCGTCGCTGGTGTGGAAGGAATAAGCGTCCTTCATCAGGAACTCGCGCGCGCGCATCACGCCGAAACGCGGCCGGATCTCGTCGCGGAACTTGGTCTGGATCTGGTAGAAATTCACCGGCAGCTGCTTGTAGCTGGCCAGTTCCTGGCGCGCGAAATCGGTGATCGCTTCCTCGGCCGTCGGGCTGTAGCAGTAACCGGCTTCCTTGCGGTCGGTGATTTTCAGCAACTGGTCGCCGAACTTGTCCCAGCGCCCGGTTTCTTCCCACAGTTCGCGCGGCTGGATCGTCGGCAGCTGCAGTTCGACCGCGCCGGCGCGGTCCATTTCCTCGCGCACCACGGCCTCGACCTTGCGCAGCACGCGCAGGCCCAGCGGCGACCAGGTGTACAGGCCGGCGGCAAGCTTGCGGATCATGCCGGCGCGCAGCATCAGCTTGTGGCTGACCAGTTCGGCGTCGGCCGGGGTTTCCTTGGTGGTGTGCAGGTGAAAACGGGACAGGCGCATTGGATGACGGCCGGCGATGGAGGAAGAAGGGCGGACATTCTGCCAGTACCGGCAATTCGCTGCTGTCGCCGGCACCGGCATGCCACGGCCCCGGCGCGCGCGGTCGATGCCATGCATCCGCGCGCGCTGCCGGGGCGACCGGCATGGCGGCGCGGCGACCGCCGTGCCCGGCAGGCAGCCGGGGTGGGGCTGTCCGGAGGGCGCGATCGGACTCCAGGAAGCGCGTGCGATGCGTCGCGGGCCGATGGCATGGCTGGTGGCAAGCCGCGCTTTCCGGGCAGGCGCCAGGGGTGACGGGGCAGCCGGCTGCGCGCGGCGGCTAAGGGAGTGGGACTGGTCCTGCCGGTGGTCGGCCTGGTACGTAGCCGCCGGCTGGCTGGGCCGGGCCCAGGGGGGCGCCCTGCCGTCCTGCGGCCGGGTGACCGGGCTGAAGGCCGGAGGCGCTCAGTGGCCGGCGTCGACCTGGATGCCCGGCACCGGCTCGCGTGCGATGCGCTCGTAAGGCACGCCCTTCGGCGGGGTATCGGTGATCTGCAGGGTGCCGTCGGCATCGCGCCAACGGTAGAGGGCCGGGACGGCGTCGGCGGCCTGGGCCGCGGCCGCGTCGGCTGCGCGCTGGCGCACCTCGGGCGAGCGTTCCGGCGCCTGGTCGCGGCCCACCCACCAAGCCAGGACGCCGCCGAGGGCAAGGCCGCCCAGCACCGCCCAGGCGGCCCGCATCGGTCAGCCCGCCGCCGGGCAGTAGGCCTTGATCGCCGCTTCGGCCAGGTCCTTCTGGGCGTTGCGCTCGTCCGGGCTCAGGGTGCGGTCGGGCTTGCCGTCGCCGTCGCTGTCCTGCTGGACGGCCCCGCTGCCCTGCAGCAGCTTGAGATTGGCGCGCGCGGTGATGCATTGCGGCGTCTCGACGGCGGTGGCGGGCGCGGCGGCCTCCACGTCGGTGCCGCGCTGGTCGATCCGGCGGGTCTGGTAGGTCTGGCCCGGCGGCGGTTTGTCCGAGGAATGGGTGACCCCGCGGGCGTCCTTCCACTGATAGACGTTGCCCGCCATCGCGCCGGTGGCCATGCCGGTGGTCAGCAGCAGGCAGCAGAGCCGGGTGAGGATGCGCATCGGGGGAAGCTCCAGACTGGCGGGAGCGCCGATTGCAGCACCGCGCCGGCGCGCTGGCAAGCCGCGTCGCGGGCGCGGTATCGCCGTACCGGGCGTCTGGCCCTACACTGGCGCGATGGACCAAGACCGCCCACCGCCGCGCTCGCGCGGCATCTACCTGCTGCCGAACCTGTTCACCACCTGCGGCCTGTTCGCGGGGTTCTACGCGATCATCGCGGCAGCCAACAGCCAGTTCACCGCCGCGGCCATCGCCGTGTTCGTGGCCGGCCTGATGGACGGCATCGATGGCCGCGTGGCGCGCCTGACCGGCACCAGCAGCGAATTCGGCGTGCAGTACGACTCGCTGGCCGACCTGGTCAGCTTCGGCCTGGCCCCGGCGCTGGTCATGTACCACTGGGCGCTGTCGGCGCTGAAGTTCGACGGCGGCACGATGGGGCGGGTCGGCTGGGCGGTGGCCTTTCTGTATGCGGCCTGCGCGGCCCTGCGCCTGGCCCGTTTCAACACCCAGGTGGGCGTGGTCGACAAGCGCTGGTTCGTCGGCCTGGCCAGCCCTGCCGCGGCCGGGCTGATGATGTCCTTCGTGCTGGCCTTCGCCGATGGCGAGCTGGGCTGGACCGGCGAGGAACTGCGTTACGTCGCGCTGGCCGTGACCCTGCTGTCGGGCCTGCTGATGGTCAGCCGGATCCGCTACTGGAGCTTCAAGGGCAGTGGCGAGGGCGGCGCGCGCGCCGACCGGATCCCGTTCGCGGTACTGGCGGTGGTGCCGGTGGTCATCGCCGTGCTGTTCATCGACCTGCCGCGCGTGCTGTTCGCGATCGGCGTGCTGTACGCCCTGTCCGGGCCGGCGGTTTCCCTGTGGCTGCGCTCGCGCAGATCGGCCGGAGCGGCCTGAACATGCAGACCGCGACGCCACCGTGGGCGCCGCAGCAGGGACAGTGGCTGCAGGCGCTCGGCTACACCGTCTACCGGCTCGGCGACGCGCCCGAGGCCGTGGACAGCGCCCCGGTCGACAGCGGACACCAGACCCGGCCCGATGCGGCCGTGATGCCCGAACACCGGCCTGCGCCGGCGACGCCAGCCGCGGCCATGCCCGCGCCGCGCCGCGTGCCGGCGCCTCGCGATGTCGAGGTCCGTGCGGCGGCCGCTGCTCCCGCTGGCGGCGGCATGCGGCGACCGGCGTTGCCCGATCGCCTGCAGCTGGCGATGCTGCGTGTGTCCGGGCTGGATCCGGCGGATCCGGCGGCACGCGCCCTGATGGAGTCCTGGCCTGTGGCGGAACTGCGTGGCAACGCGGCCGCCAAGCGCGCGTTCTGGCCGACCCTGCGCGCGCTGAGGAAGGCTGCGCGGTGAGCGTCGCGGCCTATCGCGACATCGCGCCTGCGTGGCGGCTGCGGCCGATCCGCGAGGGCGACCTGGATGCGGTGATGGCGATCGAAGTGCGCGCCTATCCGTTTCCGTGGACGCGCGGGATCTTCCGCGACTGCCTGCTGGCCGGGTATCCGTCGCTGCTGGCGCTGGAGGACGACCGGCCTGCCGGCTACGGCCTGCTCAGCATCGCCGCCGACGAGGCGCACCTGCTGAACCTGTGCACGGCGCCGGAACGGCAGTCGCGTGGCCTCGGCCGGCACCTGCTGCGCGCGCTGGTGCGCAGCGCCCGCGATCGCGGCGCGCAGCGCATCTTCCTGGAAGTGCGCCCGTCCAATCCGGCCGCGATCGCCCTGTACGACAGCGAAGGCTTCAACGAGATCGGCCGCCGTCCGCGCTATTACCCGGCGCATGCCGGCCGCGAGGATGCGATCGTGATGGCGATGGAACTGGTCGCCGACGACGTGCAGCGGATGCCGGCGCTGTAGGACGGGCTTCATCGCGCGTGTTCCATCCGTTCCGCGGGAGCTGCCCTGGCGGCGTGCGCCATGCGCGGTTGGACACTGTGCTCGGAACGTTGGCGGTCGCGGTCGAGCCCGCTCCTGCAGGAACGCGCTCAGGAAGCATCGCTGCACACTGCCCCTTTGGGAATTGGCGGTCGTGGGCAGGCAAAGGCGCCGCATGCATCGCTGCACGTTGCCCCTGTAGGAGCGGCCGCAGCCGCGACCGCCATGCGCGGAGATGCATTGGTCGCGACGGACCGATGGTGGTTGCAGGCGCGGGCGAACCCGTCGCTACAGGATCCTGGCGGTATGGATGGCGTCATGCCGTTGCAGGAGCGGGCTCGACCGCGCCTGCAATCGCCATCTTTCCGTGCTGGCCGCTGTGTCCTTCAAACAGAGTGACCAGCAGCCAAACCAAGTCCTGAAGACGGTACGGGCTCAGCGTGAAGCTGAGAGCTCAGAGCCAGCGACGGACGCGTGCGCAGTAATCCGCGTAGGGCTGCCCGAAGCGGGCGCACAGGGCGCGCTCCTCGGGAACGATCTGGAAGCGGCTGATGTAGGCGACGTACAGCAGCGCCGGGACCAGTGCAGCCGCGTTGCGCAGCAGCAGCGCGACGCCGACCAGGAGCACGGCGTGGCCCAGGTACATCGGATTGCGCGACCAGCGATGCAGGCCGTGCACGATCAGTTGCGTGCTGCGTTCGGGGGCCATCGGGTTGACCGTGGTGCCTGCACGGCGGAACGCGAGTTTCGGCACGAGGTTCAGGGCGAGTCCCGCGGCGATCACGGCGATGCCGGCTGCAGTCAGGGCTGACGCGGCCAGGATGGTCGACGCGGGAAGAGCGGTTGCCGCAGGGGCCGCGCGCGACAGCATCCACGCCAGCGTCGCGCAGGCCAGCAGCACCAGTGGTGGTGGGGTGCGTGTTTCCAGGCGTCGCAGCAGGGGCGGGCGCGACCGTGATCCGTCCGTGCGCGTCACGTGCGTGCCCGGGAACAGGCTGCCGCGGTCCTGTGCATGGCAGTGGTCACCGGCGGCATGCGCTTCATCCAGCGCCGCGCGCCCGGCCGTGGTTGCGATGCATCCGGCGCGGCGCAGGCATGACCGGCCGCGACAGGCGTCGGTACGGCGTCGTGAGGCGACGCCGCGATGTCTGTCGCCGGCGGGCAATCGCGCACGCCTGTCGTCGCATCAACGCGTGTCGCCGACTCCAGTGGAATGGGCGACACGCGTTCGCGCTCGCTCAGAGCTTGCCGCGCTGCTCGCGCAGGCCGGTCAGCTGCGCGGTCCAGTCGGCCAGGCGCACGCGCTCCTGGTCGACCACGGCGGCCGGCACCTTGTCGCTGAACTTGGCCAGCTTGGCCTCGCTCTTCTCCAGCTCGGCGGCGACCTTGGCGATCTCCTTGTCCAGGCGCACGCGCTCGGCATCCAGGTCGACCAGGCCTTCCAGCGGCACGAGCAGGCGCAGCTCGCCGACGATCGCGGTGGCCGCCGGCGGGGTGGCCGCATCGGCGGCCAGCCATTCGATCCGCTCCAGTCGCAGCAGGAAGGTCAGCTGCGCGGCGAAGCGTTCGATCCGGCTGCGGTCGCTGTCCTGGCCGCCCTGCAGCAGCAGGCCGACCTGCTTGCCCGGCGACACGCCCAGCTCGCTGCGCACGCGGCGCAGCGCGCTGACCATGGCCTTCAGCCATTCGACGTCGGCCTCGGCGCCGGCATGGCCGCTGCCGCCGAAGTCACCCGGCTGCGGGTAGGCCTGCAGCGAGATCGAGGCCGCGTCGAGGCCCAGGCGCGGGCCGACCTGGCGCCACAGTTCCTCGGTGATGAACGGGGTCAGCGGGTGCAGCAGGCGCAGCAGCGCCTCCAGCACGTACAGCAGGGTGTGGCGGGTGCTGGCCGCGGCCGCGGCGTCGCTGCCCTGCAGCGCCGGCTTGGCCAGCTCGACGAACCAGTCGCAGAATTCGTTCCAGGCGAACTCGTACAGCGCCTGCGACAGCAGGTCGAAGCGGTAGCCGGCGAACTGCGCCTGCGCCTCGGCGCTGACCTTCTCCAGCCGCGCCAGGATCCAGCGCTCGGCATCGGTGACCGGCTGCGGCGCGCCGTTGAAGTTGGCGCCCTCGGTGTTCATCAGCACGAAGCGGCTGGCGTTCCACAGCTTGTTGCAGAAGTTCTTGTAGCCCTCGGCGCGGCCGAGGTCGAACTTGATGTCGCGGCCGTGGCCGGCCAGCGCGGCGATGGTGAAGCGCAGCGCGTCGGCGCCGTGCGGAATGATGCCGTCCGGGAACTCCTTGCGCGTGGCCTTCTCGATGCGCTCGGCCAGCTTCGGCTGCATCAGGCCGCTGGTGCGCTTGGCCAGCAGGTCGTCCAGCGAGATGCCGTCGATGATGTCCAGCGGGTCCAGCACGTTGCCCTTGGACTTGGACATCTTCTGGCCCTGCGCATCGCGGATCAGGCCGGTGATGTAGACGTCCTTGAACGGCACCTTCCCGGTGAAGCTGTCGGTGGCCATGATCATGCGGGCCACCCAGAAGAAGATGATGTCGAAGCCGGTGACCAGCACGTCCGACGGCAGGTAGCGGTCGAAACCGCGCTCGGCCATCGCCTGCTCGTTCGGCCAGCCCAGCGTGGAGAACGGCCACAGCTGCGAGGAGAACCAGGTCTCCAGCACGTCGCTGTCCTGGGTGAGCACGACGTCGTCGGCGAGCCCGGCGCGCGCGCGCGCCTGCGCCTCGTCGCGGCCGACGTAACAGGTGCCGGCTTCGTCGAACCACGCCGGGATGCGATGGCCCCACCAGAGCTGGCGGCTGATGCACCAGTCCTGGATGTTCTCCATCCAGTGGCGGTAGGTGTTGATCCAGTTCGGCGGGACGAACTTCACGTCACCGTTCTCGACCAGCTCCAGGCCACGCTTGGCCAGCGCGTCCATCTTCACGAACCACTGGTCGGTCAGATACGGCTCGATCACCTGGCCGGTCCGGTCGCCGCGCGGCACCTGCAGCTTGTGCGGTTTGGTCTCGACCAGCAGGCCGAGGTCTTCCAGTTCGGCCAGCACCAGCTTGCGCGCGTCGTAGCGGTCCAGGCCGCGGAAGCGCTCGGGCGCGTTGTCGTTGAGCGCGGCGACCGGGGTGAACAGGTTGATCATCGGCAGGTCGTGGCGCACGCCGACCTGGTAGTCGTTGAAGTCGTGCGCCGGGGTCACCTTGACCACGCCGGTGCCGAACGCGCGGTCGACGTAGTCGTCGCCGATCACCGGCACGCGGCGGCCGGTCAGCGGCAGCACGACCTCCTTGCCGATCAGCGACGCGTAGCGCGGATCCTCCGGGTGCACCATCGCGGCGGTGTCGCCGAGCATGGTTTCCGGGCGGGTGGTGGCGACGATCAGGTAGTCGCGGGTCTCGCGCAGCGTTTCCACGCCGTCCGCATCGACCTCGACGTGCGTGTAGCTGACGCCATCGGCCAGCGGATAGCGGATCGACCACAGGAAGCCGTCTTCCTCGACGCTTTCCACTTCCAGGTCGGAAATGGCAGTCTTCAGCACCGGGTCCCAGTTGACCAGGCGCTGGCCGCGGTAGATCAGGCCCTGCTCGTGCCAGCGCACGAAGGCCTCGACCACCGCCGCCGACGGCTGCGGGTCCATGGTGAAGGTGCTGCGCGACCAGTCGGCCGAGGTGCCCAGGCGGCGCATCTGCCGCTCGATGGTGTCGCCGGAGTGCTGCTTCCACTCCCAGACCTTGCTGATGAAGCCCTCGCGGCCCAGCGAGTCGCGGGTCTCGCCCTTGCCTTCGATCGCCAGGTTGCGGCTGACCACCATCTCGGTGGCGATGCCGGCGTGGTCGGTGCCGACCTGCCACAGCGTGTCGTAGCCGCGCATGCGGTGGTAGCGCACCAGCGCGTCCATCAGGGTCTGCTGGAACGCGTGGCCCATGTGCAGGGTGCCGGTGACGTTCGGCGGCGGCAGCAGGATGGTGTACGGCGTGCCGGAACCGGAAGGACGGAAGCAGCCGCCGCTCTCCCATTCGGCGTACAGCCGGGTTTCGAAGGTCTTGGGGTCGTAGCCGGAGGCGAGCGTGTTGGTCATGGTCTTCTTCGTTCCCGCGACGGGCGGGAATCCGGTGTTCGGGGGTGTGTCATCGGGTGGATGGGGTTGGGCAGAGCGCCCTCATCCGCCCTTCGGGCACCTTCTCCCGCGGGCGGGAGAAGGGTGGAGCGCCGCGATGGTCTGCGGCCTGGCGGCCGGTGCGCGCCGCCAGATGGGCTTGGCGTTGCGCTTCTTCCGGCCTCTTCTCCCGCACAGGTGGGAGAAGGGTGGAGCACCGCGATGGTCTGCGGTCTGGCGGCCGGTGCGCGCCGCCAGATGGGCCTGGCGTTGCGCTTCTTCCGGCCCCTTCTTCCGCAGGTGGGAGAAGGGTGGAGCGCCGCGATGGTCCGCGGTCTGGTGGCCGGTGCGTTCCGCCAGAGGGTGTCTGGCGTTGCGTTGTCCTGCACGGGGCTGTCCTGCCTGGCTGGCCGGTGGGGTGCCTCCCCGGGTTGGCTCCCGCAGGACAGGGCCGCGCGGGGCGGCTGGCCGGCGGCGCAGCCCGGGCGCCTCGCCGGCCTGATTACATGTCGTGCTTGTTCACGTCGTAGCCAAGGGCCTTGTACTGCTTCCAGCGTTCGCGCAGCGGGTCGCGGGCGGCCGGGTCGGCGGGTACCACTTCCAGCACGCGCTCGCAGTCGGCGGTCCAGGCGTCGTCGCGCAGGTTGATCGCCATCGGCCGCGGCGGGGTATCGGTGCCGGGAACGACGATCAGCACCGGGGTGATCTCGTCGTCCTCGTCGCTGCCGGCGATCTGGTGCGGGATGTAGGCCTCGGGGTCGAACGACCACAGCAGGTCGTCCAGCTCCTCGGCCTGGGCCGCGTCGCGGGCCAGGACCAGGGTCGGCTGGCCGCTGTCGCAGGCACGGCGGGCCAGTTCGCAGACCAGCAGCAGCGGCTGGGCGGCGAAGCGGGGCTTGGCGATCAGGTAGAAGTCGGCTCTTGGCATGGCGGGTCCGGGCAGGGCGGGCAGCATGCGCCTTCGCGGTGCGGAAGGTCAGGCGGCCCGCGTTCCCGGTCTTCTCAGTCGACCCGGTCCAGCAGCCACTGGCTCAGCAGGCCGACCGGCCGGCCGGTCGCCATGCCGCGCTTGCCTTCGTCGCTGGCCGAGCCGGCGATGTCCAGGTGCGCCCAGCGCTGACCCTCGGTGAAGCGGGCCAGGAAGCAGCCGGCCGTGATCGCGCCGCCCCAGCGGCCGCCGATGTTGTAGACGTCGGCGAAGGACGACTCGAGCAGGGTCTGGTATTCGTCCCACAGCGGCAGGCGCCAGGCGCGGTCGAACACGTGCTCGCCGGCGGCCAGCAGTTCGTTGGCCAGGTCGTCGTGCTTGCTCATCAGGCCGCTGGCGAACTTGCCCAGGGCGACCATGCAGGCGCCGGTCAGGGTGGCCACGTCGACCAGCGCGGCCGGCTCGAAGCGCTGCGCGTAGGTGAGCGCGTCGCACAGGATCAGGCGGCCTTCGGCGTCGGTGTTGCCGACCTCGATGGTCTTGCCGGCCATCGAGGTGATCACGTCGGACGGGCGGTAGCTGTTGCCGTCGATCGCGTTCTCCACCGCCGGGGCGATGACCACCAGGTTCAGCGGCAGCTTCATCTTCACCGCGGCCACGAAGGTGCCCAGCACGCTGCCTGCGCCGAGCATGTCGTACTTCATCTCCTCGATGCCGCCCTGGGTCTTCAGGTTGACGCCGCCGGTGTCGAAGGTGATGCCCTTGCCGACCAGCACGTAGGGTTTGGCGCCTGCATCGGCCGCGCCGTTCCACTTCAGCACCACCAGGTGCGGGCGGTTGACCGAGCCGCGGGCCACGGCCAGCAGCGAGCCCATGCCCAGCGCTTCCATCTGGTGCTCGTCGAGGATCTCCGACGCGGCACCGTCGTGGGCGGCGGCGAACTGCTGCGCCTGCTGGGCCAGGTAGGCCGGGGTGCAGATGTTCGGCGGCAGGTTGCCCAGCTCGCGGGTGAAGGCCACGCCGGCGGCGATGGCTTCGCCCTGGAGCAGCGCGGTGGCGTCGTCGCCGGCGATGGCCAGGCTGCGCAGGCCGGTCTCGTCGGTCTTCTTCTTGCTCAGGGTGGCGGTGTAGCGGTAGGCCGCGTGGTCGGCGGCGATCGCGGCCTGGCGGATGTTCCAGGCGGCATCGCGGCCGGGCACGGCCACTTCGCTCAGGGTGAACAGGGCGTTGCCGACCGGGCCGGTCTTCAGTGCGCGGACCGCATCGGCCACCGCCTTCAGGTACTGCGGGATGGCGAACTTGGCCGTTTCGCCCAGGCCCAGCACCAGCACGCGCGGTGCGGCGATGCCCGGCAGGTCGTGCAGGAGCAGGCTGGCGCCGGTGCGGCCGCTGAGGTCGCCGCGCTCGAGCAGGGCGCGCAGGCGGCCACCGCTGGCTTCATCGATGGCCTGGCCCGCGGGCGTGAGGGTCTTGTCGGCGTAGGCGCCGACCACGACGCAATCGAGGGTGGCCGCCGCAGCGGCCTCGCGGTTCAGGGTGAATTGCAGGGCCATTGATCAGATTCCCAAGGCAGGTTCCGTACAATCGCGGATCCGTGTCGCCGCGGCTCCTGGCCGCGACGGCGTTCCGCAAGCGAATCCGAGAGTTTAGAACAAGCCCGCCCGATGCCGAAGCTCGACCGTTACCTGCTGCGCGATTTCGTCCAGAGCATCCTGGCCACGCTGGTCGTGCTGCTGACGGTCAGCCTGGGCGGCGTGCTGGTGGATGTGCTGGGCGAAATCGCCGATGGCGGCATCCCGGCGCGGCTGCTGCTGTCGCAGCTGGGCCTGCAGCTGCTGGTCTACCTGCCGCTGGTGCTGCCGCTGGCGCTGATGCTGGGGCTGATGCTGTCGGTGGCCCGGCTGTACCGGGATTCGGAAATGGCGGTGCTGAACGCGGTCGGCGTCGGCCCGGCCCGGCTGCTGCGGCCGCTGCTGATGGCGGTGCTGCCGGTGGTGGCCCTGATCGGGATGTGCTCGCTGTGGCTGGGCCCGTGGGCCGAGCGGACCGGCGCGACCATGATCGAACAGGCCAACCGCAGCCTGATCGTGGCCGGCCTCGAGCCCGGGCGCTTCACCTCGCTGTCGGGCGGGGCGGTGGTCTACATCGACGGCATGTCCGAGGATGGCCGCACGCTGCAGCGCGTGTTCATGCAGCGCGAGCGCGAAGGCCGGATCGACGTGGTGACCGCCGCGACCGGCGCGCTGCAGCTGGAAGGCGACCGCGACCGCTACCTCGAACTGCGCGACGGCCACCGGATCGAAGGGCCACTGGAGCAGGGCCTGGATTTCCGCCTGATGCGCTATGCGACCAACGAAGTCGCGTTGCCCGACCGCGCGGCCAGCCGTGACGACGACGATCCGGCCCTGGCCTCGACCTTCGCCCTGATCGGCGATCCGCGGCCCGTGGCAACGGCCGAGTTCCACCGCCGCCTGGCGCCGCCGCTGCTGGCGCTGGCCTTCGCCCTGATGACCGTGCCGCTGGCCCGCAGCGCGCCGCGCCAGCAGCGCTATGGCCGGGCGATGCTCGGCTTCCTCGCCTACATGATCGGGCTCAACATGATGTTCATCGGGACCCGCATGCTGGCCCAGGGCGACCTGCCGGCGCTGGCCGGCCTGTGGTGGCTGACCCTGCCGCTGCTGCTGCTCGCGGTCTGGATGTACCGCCGCGACGGACGGCTGGCACGTCCGCGGAGGGCCGCGGCATGATCCTGCGCCCGCGCCTGCACGACCTGTATGTCGGCCGCGCCGTGCTCGGCACGGTGCTGGTGACCTGGGCGGTCCTGGTCGGCCTGGACGTGATGCTGACCCTGTCCGGCGAGCTGGGCAACATCGGCACCGGCAGCTACGACTTCGGCACCGCGGTGGCTTTCGTCGCCTATTCGGTGCCGCGCCGCGCCTACACGATCTTTCCCTACGCGGCGGTGATCGGTTCGCTGCTGGGGCTGGGCCAGCTGGCGGCGACCTCGGAGCTGACCGCGCTGCGCGCGCTGGGCCTGTCGCGGCGCCGGCTCAGCCTGTCGGTGGCCATCGCCCTGTCGCTGATGACCGGCGCGATGGTGGTCAACGGCGAAACCCTGGCGCCCTGGGGCCAGCGCCAGGCCGATGCGCTGAAGATGATGGCCAGGAGCAACAACATGGCCATGGCCCGGTATTCGGGCCTGTGGGCGCGCGAGGGCGACACCTTCCTCAATGCGCAGGACGGCGAGGAACGGATCGAGAAGGGCCGGCGCACGCTGGAACTGCGCGATGTGCGCCTGTACCAGCTCGACGGGGAAGGGCGGCTGCGTTCGCTGACCCGCGCCGCCGTGGCCGCGCACGACGAGGCCGGCTGGGTGCTGCGGCAGGTGCGGCGGATCACCTTCGGCGACGAGACCGCCACCGAGGAGCGCATGGACGAGCAGCGCTGGGATTCGCAGCTCGATCCCAATGCGCTGGCCGCCGGCGTGACCCGGCCGCGCAACCTGTCCGCCGCCGACCTGCACGCCAGCATCGAGTACCGGCAGCGCAACGGCCTGGACGCGCGCGACTACGAGGACACCTACTGGAGCCGCTGGTTCTACCCGATCAACGTGCTGGCGCTGTGCCTGGCCGCGGTGCCGTTCGCGTTCGGCAGCCTGCGCAGCGGCGGCATGGGCAAGCGCCTGTTCCTGGGCATCCTGTTCGCGCTGGGCTTCCTGTTGCTGCAGATGCAGTTCGGCCGCCTGGCGGGTGCGTTCCGCTTCGATTACCGGATCGCCTACGCGCTGCCGCCGATCATGATGCTGGCGACCTCGTGGTGGCTGTTCCGGCGCAAGTCCGGCTGACCCTGGGGCGCAGGTCCGCAGGTCGAGGGCGGCGGTCGGTGGATCGCCGCCGTGAGGCGAACGGGCGGATCCGGTGATGCATGGCCGGATCCGTGTGCGATGCGTCCTGTGGGGCAGCGCGGAAGGGCGGACCTGATCCGGCGTGTCGGATCTGCAGGGTGCCGGGGACCATCAGGTGCGGCTGCGTGCGCGGTGCGACGCGTGCCTCTCGGCGGTCACCGTACGCTCGCGAACGCGCGCTGCGTCTTTGCTGCCGCATCGGGTGCGTTTCCCGCAGCAGCCGTGCGCGGGCCGCCACAGGGTGGCGCCGGCAGGATCAGGCCTGGCGTTTCGGCAGGCGTTCGATCCGGGTGCCGCTCAACCGGTCGTGCCAGGCCAGCCGATCGCGGTCGATCCAGATCCACGCGAAGCCCAGTCCGCCTGCCAGCAGCGACAGGTGGCCGGCCAGGAAACGCAGCCATACCGCCTTCCAGCCTGCCGGGCCACCGTCGGCCGCGACCACGCGCAACCGCCACGGGCGCATGCCCAGCGTCTGTCCGCCGCGCCGCCAGCTCAGCGTGGCGTACAGGCCGGCCACCAGCCAGCAGCACAGCCACAGCAGCCAGGCCAGTGCAGTGAAGGGCGCGATGTTCTCGCGCTCCGGGTGCTGGCCCAGGTAGGTGTAGCCGACAGTGAAGAAGCTGGAGACCAGCAGCCACAGCGCCAGCACCGGCCACAGGTCGTAGAGCAGCGCCAGCAGGCGTGTGCCGACCAGCGCGGGCGGTCTGGACGGGGTGGGGGCGGGCGCGGAGGAATCGGTCGGCATCGGCACAGGATAGCGGGAGCGGGCGGCTATCCTGTGCCGATGCCAGCGCCCACCTCCAGTCCCGCCGACCGCCGGCGTGCCGCCAATGCCCTTCCCGCGCTGCGCGACGCCGATGCGCACGCGATCCAGGGATTCCTCGATGCCGTGTGGGCCGAGTCCGGGCTGGCGAGGCAGAGCCTGGACGCGTACCGGCGCGACCTGGAACTGCTCGCGCGCTGGCGCGATGGCAGTGGCGGCGGACTGGCGGGGGCCGATCGCGCCGGCCTGTTCGATTACCTGGCCTGGCGTTCGCGGCATGGCTATGCGCCACGCAGCAATGCGCGCCTGCGCTCCACCCTGCGCGCCTTCTACGGCCACCTGGTGCGGCGCGGCCAGCGCGACGACGATCCGGCGGCGCTGCTCGACCCGCCGCGCCTGCCGCGCGCGCTGCCCAAGGCCCTGTCCGAAGCCCAGATCGAGGCGCTGCTCGCCGCGCCGGACGTCACCACGCCGGAAGGCCTGCGCGACCGCGCGATGCTGGAACTGATGTACGCCGCCGGGCTGCGCGTCAGCGAACTGGTCAATCTGCCGGCCAACGCGGTCAACCTGCGCCAGGGCGCCCTGCGCGTGACCGGCAAGGGCAGCAAGGAGCGGCTGGTGCCGCTGGGCGAGGAATCGCAGCACTGGCTGCAGCGTTACCTGGACCAGGCCAGGCCGCAGTTGACCGGCGGCAAGCCGGTGGCGGCCGACGCACAGGGCCAGGTGCCGCTGTTCCTGACCATGGCGCGGCAGGCGCCGACCCGGCAGGCCTACTGGCTGGCCCTCAAGGGCCATGCGGCCGTAGCCGGCATCGACCCGCGCCGGGTGACCCCGCACAGCCTGCGCCACAGCTTCGCCACCCACCTGCTGAACCACGGCGCCGACCTGCGCGCACTGCAGCTGCTGCTCGGCCACGCCAGCCTCTCGACCACGCAGATCTACACCCTGGTCGCCCGCGAGCACCTCAAGCGCCTGCACGCCCACCACCACCCGAGGGGGTGAGCCCGTCCGCGGCATGCCGCGGACGGGCGAACGCCGGACCATGGATGGTCCGGCCGGGTTTTCGGAGGCATTGCATCCGCGCCATGGATGGCTGCCATGACGGCTGCTGTGCGCTGGATCAGCGGCACTGCCGCGCGGGCCGGCGTTTCCGTAAGGCAGCCAGGCCGCGCCAGGGATGGCGAAGGTAAGCTCATCGAAGCGCATGCCGCGGACGGGCGAACGCCGGACCATGGATGGTTCGGCCGGGGTTTCCGGAGGCATTGCATCCGCGCCATGGATGGCTGCCGTGACGGCTGCTGTGCGCTGGATCAGCGGCACTGCCGCGCGGGCCGGCGTTTCCGTAAGGCAGCCAGGCCGCGCCAGGGATGGCGAAGGTGAGTTCATCGAAGCACATGCCGCGAAGGGGCGAGCCCCAGACCATGGAGGGGCCGGCCGGGGCTTGCCGGAGTCACCGCACCCGCGCCGCGACGCGTCCGTTCTTCCCGGCCGCGCCGCCACCGGTCATGAACGCTTCGAAGCGGTCCCTGCATCCAGCCGGGTCGCATCCGGTTTCACCCCGGACGATGTGCGAAAATCCGGCATTCTGCCCAGCACACCGGAATCCGCATGCAACGCATCGCCCTCGCAGCCCTGCTCTGCGCCCTGAGCCTGAGCGCCTGCGCCCAGTCCACCCCGCCGGCTGCTTCGTCCTCCGTGCAGGCGGGCGGTGCCCCGGCCGGCAACGCCGAAACCGCGGTGCGCGACGCGCTGCAGGCGCTGGCGCCGGGGATGCAGGCCGACTATGTCGGCGCGGCGCCGTTCGCCGGGTTCCGCGAGGTCCTGGTCGGCGGGCAGCTGCTGTACGTGTCCGACGACGGACGCTATCTGATGCAGTCGCAGCCGTTCGACCTGCAGGAGCGCCGGCCGGCGACCAGCGAAGGCCTGAAGGCTTTCCGCCGCGAGCGCATCGCCAGCGTCCCGGAGAAGGACCGGATCGTGTTCGGGCCGCCGAATGCCAAGCACACCATCACCGTGTTCACCGACATCGAGTGCGGCTACTGCCGCCGCCTGCACGAGCAGATCGGCGAGATCAACCGCGCCGGCATCGCGGTCGAGTACCTGGCCTTCCCGCGCATGGGCATGGGCAGCGACGATTTCCGCGACATGGTCTCGGTCTGGTGCTCGGCCGACCGCAAGCAGGCCCTGACCGAAGCCAAGGCCGGCAACCGCGTGGCGAAGAAGGACTGCACCAGCCCGGTGGCGATGCAGTACACGCTGGGCCAGCAGGTCGGCGTCACCGGCACCCCGGCGATCTTCGCCGCCGACGGCACCCAGCTGGGCGGCTACCTGCCGCCGGCGCAGCTGCTGGAAGCGCTGGAAAAGACGGGCGCCACCGCCGGCGGTTCGCGCTGATCCACCGTGCCGGTGGCCGCCTGGCGCGGTTGCCGGCACGCCCCTGAAGTACGTACGCGGGCGGGATCGCCGATCCCGTTGCGCCATGACGGCGCACGCGAGGGCGGTCCTGCGTCCTGTCGACCGCCCGTCCGCGGCCGCCGATCGCCGCCGCCGTCCAGGGCCGGATTGAAACCTGCGACCGGCCCGGGCCGGGAACGGGGCGGCTCCGGTACAATGGACGGCCTTTCCCAAGCGACCTGCCGGACATGATCGTCCTCGAGGGCGTGACCGCCCTGTCGCCGTTCCGCCTGCAACGGCTCGAAACCCGCCTCCAGTCCCTCGTGCCCGCCCTGCGCATCACCGGCGCCTGGCACGTCTACTTCATCGACACCGACGCCGGCCGCACGCCGGAGCTGCCGACCCTGCGCCGGATCCTGCAGGCCGAAGGCGAGCCGGCCGCGCGCGAAAGCGGCGCGCTGTCGCGCTTCGTGGTCCCGCGCCTGGGTACGCTGTCGCCGTGGTCGAGCAAGGCCACCGAGCTGGTCCGCGGTGCCGGGCAGCCGGTCAAGCGCGTCGAGCGCGGCCTGCGCATCGACCTGGAAGGCTGGCCGTCCGACGACGCCACCCAGGCCGCGGTCGGCAGGCTGCTGCACGATCCGATGACCCAGTCGCTGCTGCCGTCGGCCGATGCCGCGCAGGCGCTGTTCAACGTGCCCGCGCGCGGCCAGCTCGAGCGCATCCCGCTGGATGGGCTGGAAGCGGCCAACCTGCGCCTCGGCCTGGCCCTGGCCCAGGACGAGATCGACTACCTGCGCACCCGCTTCGGCGAGCTCGGCCGCGACCCGGCCGACGTCGAGCTGATGATGTTCGCGCAGGCCAATTCCGAGCACTGCCGGCACAAGATCTTCAATGCCAGCTGGACCATCGACGGGCGCGAGCAGGACCGCTCGCTGTTCCGGATGATCAAGCACACCCACCAGCAGACGCCGCAGCACACGCTCAGCGCCTACAGTGACAACGCCGCGGTGATCGAAGGCCATCCGGCCGCGCGTTACCGGCCCGATCCGCACACCGGCCAGTACCGCAGCGAAGCGGTGCTGCCGAGCGCGTTCCAGATCAAGGTCGAGACCCACAACCACCCGACCGCGATCGCGCCGTTCCCGGGCGCGGCTACCGGTGCCGGTGGCGAGATCCGCGACGAAGGCGCGACCGGCCGCGGCGGCAAGCCCAAGGCCGGCCTGACCGGTTTCTCGGTCTCGCACCTGCGCATCCCGACGCTGCCGCAGCCGTGGGAAGCGCCGCGCGCGCTGAACCCGCGGATGGCGCCTGCGCTGGAGATCATGCTCGATGGCCCGCTCGGCGGCGCCGCGTTCAACAACGAGTTCGGCCGCCCGAACCTGCTCGGCTATTTCCGCAGCTTCGAGCTGGCCGAGGCGGGCATCGCGCGCGCCTACGACAAGCCGATCATGCTGGCCGGCGGCCTGGGTGCGATCGACCGCAGCCAGGTCGACAAGATCCTGCTGCAGGACGGCGATGCGGTGATCGTGCTCGGCGGCCCGGCGATGCTGATCGGCCTGGGTGGCGGCGCGGCCAGTTCGGTGGCCTCGGGCGAGAGCGCCGAGGACCTGGATTTCGCCAGCGTGCAGCGCGACAACCCGGAAATGGAGCGGCGCGTGCAGGAGGTCATCGACCGCTGCGTGGCGCTGGGTGCGGACAACCCGATCAAGTTCTTCCACGACGTCGGCGCGGGCGGTCTGTCCAACGCGATTCCCGAGCTGCTGCATGACTCGGGCGTGGGCGGCGTGATCGACCTGGGCAAGGTGCCGAGCGACGATCCGTCGCTGTCGCCGCTGGAACTGTGGTGCAACGAATCGCAGGAACGCTACGTGCTCGGCGTGCCGGCCGACCGGCTGGCCGAGTTCGCCGCGATCTGCGAACGCGAACGCTGCCCGTTCGCCGCGGTCGGCGTCGCCACCGCCGAGGAACGCCTGGTCGTCGCCTATGGCGCGACCCCGGGCAACATTCCCGCCGACGCCCCGATCGACCTGCCGATGGACGTGCTGTTCGGCAAGCCGCCGAAGATGCACCGCGATGCGGCGCATCCGGCCGCGCCGCGCTGGCCGGTGCTGGACACCGCCGCGCTGGACCTGCGTGAAGCCGGCCTGCGCGTGCTGGCGCATCCGACCGTCGCGTCGAAGAACTTCCTGGTCACGATCGGCGACCGCAGCGTCGGCGGCCTGACCGCACGCGAACAGATGATCGGCCCCTGGCAGCTGCCGCTGGCCGACTGCGCGATCACCCTGGCCGGGTTCGACGGTTTCGTCGGCGAGGCGATGTCGATCGGCGAACGCACCCCGCTGGCCCTGCTGGATTCGGCCGCGGCCGCGCGCATGGCGGTGGGCGAGGCGATCACCAACCTGTGCGCCGCGCCGGTCGAGTCGCTGGACACCGTGAAGCTGTCGGCCAACTGGATGGCCGCCTGCGGCCACCCGGGCGAGGACGCGCTGCTGTTCGACGCGGTGCGTGCGGTCGGCATGGAACTGTGCCCGGCGCTGGACATCTCGATCCCGGTCGGCAAGGACTCGCTGTCCATGCAGGCGCAGTGGCAGGCCGATGGCGCCGCGCACAAGTCGGTGTCGCCGGTCTCGCTGGTGATCACGGCGTTCGCGCCGGTCGCCGACGCGCGCGGCCAGCTGACCCCGCTGCTGCAGCGCGAGGACGACAGCGAGCTGTGGCTGATCGGCCTGGGCGGCGGCAAGCAGCGCCTGGGCGGCTCGGTGCTGGCGCAGGTGCATGGCGGCGACGAGGCGCTGCCCGCGTTCGGCGGCGACGTGCCCGACCTGGACGATCCGCAGCGCCTGCGCGCGCTGTTCGAACTGATCCGCGACGCACGTGAATCGAACCTGCTGCTGGCCTACCACGACCGCAGCGACGGTGGCGCCTTCGCCGCGCTGTGCGAGATGGCCTTCGCCTCGCGCCAGGGCCTGGACATCAGCCTGGATGGCTGGGGCGACGACGCGTTCCGCAGCCTGTTCAACGAGGAACTCGGCGCGATCGTGCAGATCGCCGCCGAGGACCGCGCCGCGTTCGCCGACCTGGTCGAGCGCCACGCGCTGATCGAATGCGCGCAGCGCATCGCGCGGCCGACCAACACGCCGCGGATCCGCGTCGGCGCGGGCGGCCAGACCCTGGTCGAGTGGCGCTGGGAAGAGCTGTTCGATGCGTGGTGGTCGGTCACCCACGCGCTGCAGAAGCTGCGCGACAACCCGGACAGTGCCGACGAGGAGCGTGCGATCGCGCGCGATTTCGAGGCGCCGGGCCTGAAGCCGAAGCTGGCGTTCGACCCGGCCGAGGACGTGGCTGCGCCGTACATCGGCACGGGCGCGCGGCCGAAGGTCGCGATCCTGCGCGAGCAGGGCGTCAACGGCCAGATCGAGATGGCCAACGCCTTCGAGTGCGCCGGCTTCGAGGCCTACGACGTGCACATGAGCGACCTGATCGAAGGCCGCGTCGCGCTGGACGGTTTCGCCGGCCTGGCCGCCTGCGGCGGCTTCAGCTACGGCGACGTGCTCGGCGCGGGCCGTGGCTGGGCGACCTCGATCCTGGAGCGCAACGCGTTGCGCGATGCGTTCGCCGCGTTCTTCGCGCGCAGCGACACGTTCTCGCTGGGCGTGTGCAACGGCTGCCAGATGATGAGCCAGCTCAAGGACATCATTCCCGGTGCCGAGCACTGGCCGCGCTTCCTGCGCAACCGCAGCGAGCAGTTCGAGGCCCGCACCGCGCTGCTGGAAGTGGTGGAGTCGCCGTCGCTGCTGCTGCGCGGGATGGCCGGTTCGCGGATCCCGGTGGCGGTCGCCCACGGCGAAGGCCGCGCCGCGTTCGCCAGCCCGGTCGACCAGGCCGCCGCCCGCGTGGCGCTGCGCTATGTCGACGGCAACGGCGAGGTCGCCACCCGCTACCCGCTGAACCCGAACGGCTCGCCGGACGGCATCACCGGCCTGACCAGCAGCGACGGTCGCGCGACCATCCTGATGCCGCACCCCGAGCGCGTGGTGCGCAGCGTCAGCCTGAGCTGGGCGCCCGCTGGCTGGGGCGACGCCTCGCCGTGGATGCGGATGTTCCGCAACGCGCGGGTCTGGGTCGGCTGAGTCGCCGCGCTGCCGCATCGGCCTGAAGACGGCGCCCGCCTGGGCGCCGTTTTTTTTGGCCACGCCTCGCTTCTACATGGTGCCCGGCGGGATGTGACGCACCACGTCATTTCACGCCGTTGCGCGGCGTGTGAGGGTTTGAAACGTGATGAGAGTCACCTTTGGAATGAGGCCTTTCGACGGATTGGCCTGATTCTTGGTTGCGACAGGACCATTGGGGCGCGAGCCCCGCTGTATCCGCGAGCTGCCTTGAAACTCCTTTCCGTGTTCGGAACCCGCCCAGAGGCGATCAAGATGGGGCCGCTGGTGCGTGCCCTGTCGCGCGCCCCGGGCATCGAATCGCAGGTCTGCATCACCGGCCAGCACCGGGCCATGCTCGACCAGGTCATGGACCTGTTCGGGATCGTGCCGGACCACGACCTGGACCTGATGGTCGGCAACCAGACCCTCAACGGCCTGTGCGCGCGCCTGGTCTCGACGCTGGACGAGCTGTACGCGCGGGTCAGGCCGGACCGCGTGCTGGTCCACGGCGACACCACGACCGCCATGGCCGCGGCGCTGGCCGCGTTCCATCGCCGGATCCCGGTCGCCCACGTCGAGGCGGGGCTGCGCACCGGCGACCTGCAGCGGCCGTGGCCGGAGGAAATGAACCGGCGCTTCGTCGACGTGGTGTCCGACCTGCTGTTCGCGCCGACCGCCAGCGCCGCGGCCAACCTGGCCGGCGAACACCTGGCCGGGCGGGTGCTGGTCACCGGCAACACCGTGATCGACGCGCTGGCCCAGACCGTGGGCAGGCTCGACGCCGACGCCGGCCTGCGCGCGACGCTGGACGCGCAGTTCCCGTTCCTGGCCGGCAACCGCAAGCTGGTGCTGGTCACCGGCCACCGGCGCGAGAGCTTCGGTCAGGGCTTCGAGGACATCTGCCGCGCGCTGGCGGCGCTGGCCCGGCGCGACGATGTGGAGATCATCTACCCGGTGCACCTGAATCCGAACGTGCAGGGCCCGGTCCATGCCTGCCTGGGCGGCCTGTCCAACGTCCACCTGCTGCCGCCGCAGGACTATCTGGGCTTCGTCCGCCTGATGCAGCGCGCCCACGTGGTGCTGACCGACTCGGGCGGCGTCCAGGAAGAGGCGCCGGCACTGGGCCGCAGGGTGCTGGTGATGCGCGAGGTCACCGAACGTCCCGAGGCGGTGGCCGCCGGCGCGGTGCGCCTGGTCGGCACCGGCGTGGACAGCCTGCTGGCCGAAGCCTCGGTGGCCTGCGATGCGCCGCCGCGCCCGGCCGTGTTCGACCCGCATGCCAGCCCCTACGGCGACGGCCGCGCCTGCGAGCGCATCGTCGCCGCCCTGACCGGGCAGCCGGTCGAGGCATTCGCCGCCATGGCCGCACCGCTGGCCGTTCCTCCTCTCGCCACTGCCTGCTGAGCACATGACGATGCCGACCCGTTTCCCGTTCGCCCGCCGCCTGGGCATTCCGCTGGCCATGGCGCTCGCCTGGCCCTTCGCTTCCAGCGCCGCCGATGGCGTGGCCGGCCAGTTCGGCGACTGGACCGGCCAGACTGCGGTGAACCGCGAGATCAGCCTGCGCGAACTGGGATTCACCCAGCCGCTGGTGCTGGCCGGCCGCGATGACCGCCGCGAACTGTATCTGCCGGTGCCGGCCGGCGTGCCGACCCGGGGCGCCGAACTGCAGCTGGACGCGCGCTACCTGCGCGGCCATGCCGGCCGCAGCGCGCTGCAGCTGTCGGTGGATGGCGATCCGGTGGCCGCACGCGCGATCACCGACGAGCAGGGCGATGTCGGCCAGCGCGTCGGCATCGACGGGCTGCCGCGCGACAGCGGCTTCGTGCGCTTCGGCATCGGCTGGTGGTCGGTGGTGTCCGACGACCGCTGTTCCGACCAGAGCGCGCCGGCGAACACGCTGCGGGTCTCGCCGGACAGCCGCTTCCGCTACAGCGTCGACAGCGCGGCGGTGGACACCGTGGCCAAGGCCTGGGGCGTGCTGCCGGGGCGCGTGCGCCTGCTGGTGGCCGGGCGCGGGCTGGCCGCGCCGGCCTACGACGCCGCCTGGCGCGTGGGCGCGGTGATCGAGAACGCCGGACGCCGGGTCGAGGTGGTGGCACTGCCTGCGGTCGGCGACAGCATCGCGCTGGCTGGCAGCGTGATTCCCGATGCGCTGCGCGGCATCCCCGCCTACGCGGCGCTCGCCGGCTCCGGCGCGCACCGCATCGCGACCCCGGCCGAACTCGGGGCGCTGCTGTCGCTCGGCGCGGCCGGTCCGCTGGCGGTGGACGTGGTGGTGGCCGACGACGCCCTGCACGCCGCCGTGGCCGAGGCCCTGGATGCGCTGGCGCGCGATGTCGCCGCCGCCGGGCCGGAGGCCGCCTCGGCCTTCGCCCGCTGGCGCGCGGCACAGATGACGGCGTTCGCCGCCGACGGCAACGCCGACCTGGCGGTGGCGCGTGCGGGCGGACAGCCGGTGCTGGTCGTGGCGGCCGCGGCCGCCGCGCGCGCGGCCGGTCTGCTCGACGCGCAGTGGCGCGCCTATGCGGTCGGACGTTCGCTGCAGGTGGCGACCGCCGAGCCGGTGCGCGCCGAGCAGGGCCGGATCCTGCTGGACCGGCTGGGGCCGATGTCCGGCAGCCTCGACGTGGCGGCGCGTGCCGATCGCAGCGTGGCCTTCGACCTGGGCGCGGTCGCCGGCGACGGCCTGCTGCCCGAGGAGCTCGTGCTCGACCTGGCCGGCGCGCCCGATGCCGCTGGCGATGGCGTGGTGGTGTCGGTGTTCTTCAACGACGTCCTGCTGGGCGCCCGGGTGCTCGATGCGGCCGGCAAGGCGCAGCGCATCCGCGTGCCGGTGCCGCGCTACGCCCTGGGCGCACGCAACGAGGTGCGGCTCAGCTTCCTGCGCCAGCCCGAGCGGCGCTACTGCCACGATCCGGCCACCGCGTATCCGGTCGTGGTGCTGCCCGCCAGCCACCTGCGCCTGGGCCGCGGCAAGGCCAGCGGCTTCACCGCCGTGGCCGCGCAGTTGTCCGGCGCTTACCAGCTGCGCCTGCCGCAGGCCTGGCTGGACGATGCGCCGGGTTCGCTGTCCAAGGTGATCCGGGTCGCCAACGCGGTCGGCGCTTCGCCGCTGCATGCCGAGCTGGCGGTGGGCGACGCCGCCGCGACCGGCGCGTTCCTGTCCTTCGCCGGCGTGCCGGAAGGCGCATCGTCCGCGGACCGCCTGACGCTCGCCGCCGACGGTCGCAGCGTGCTCGACCTGGCCGGCCTGCAGGACGCGGCGGTGGTCGAGGTCATCGAGCAGGGCGGGCATGCCGGTGTGCGCTACCGCGAATTCGGCGCACCGCAGCTGGCGTCGCCGTTCCGCCTGGTGCGCGGCAGCGTGGCCCTGCTCGACGGCCGCGGCGCGGTCCAGGACTACGACGCGCAGGATCCCTCCGGCGCTCGCCTGGCCCTGGACGGCAATCCCGAGCCGATGTGGCAGCGGCACATGGTCTGGCTGCTGGCGCTGGTCGCGGTGATCGCGCTGATGCTGCTGGCCGCGCGCGTGGCCCAGGTGCGTCGTCGTCGCACCGCCGCGAAGGAGCACTGACCCCGGTGGACGCGCTGCAGTGGAACATCCATCTGGCCAACTACCACGCCGCCATCGAACAGGTGGCGGTGGTGGTGGCGGTGCTGATCCTGATCTCCAGCCTCGACGACCTGTTCATCGATGCCTGGTACTGGATCCGCGAAACCTGGCGGACGCTGACCCTCAAGCGCCGCCGCGGCTACCGCCCGCTCGATGCCGAGGAACTGCAGCGCCGGCCCGAGCAGCCGCTGGCGATCATGGTGCCGGCCTGGCTGGAGTACGACGTCATCGCGCAGATGATCGAGAACATGGTCGACGTGATGGACTACCGCGACTACGTCGTGTTCGTCGGCACCTACCCCAACGACGCGCGCACCATCGCCGAAGTCGAGCGCATGCGCCGGCGCTACCGCCGCCTGCAGCGGGTCGAAGTGCCGCATGCCGGCCCGACCAGCAAAGCCGACTGCCTGAACTGGGTGATCCAGGCGATCTTCGCCTACGAGCAGCGGAACGAGGTCGAGTTCGCCGGCGTGGTGCTGCACGACAGCGAGGACGTGCTGCATCCGCTCGAGCTGAAATTCTTCAACTATCTGCTGCCGCGCAAGGACATGATCCAGCTGCCGGTGACCTCGCTGGACCGCGAGTGGTTCGAACTGGTCGCCGGCACCTACATGGACGAGTTCGCCGAATGGCACGGCAAGGACCTGGTCGTGCGCGAGAGCGTGTCCAGCACCGTGCCCTCGGCCGGCGTCGGCACCTGCTTCTCGCGCCGGGCGCTGCTGGCGCTGTGCGAGACCACGCAGAACCAGCCGTTCAACACCGACAGCCTGACCGAGGACTACGACATCGGCGCGCGCCTGGCGGCGATGGGCATGCGTTCGATCTTCGCCCGCTTCCCGGTGCAGTTCCGGGTGCGGCGACCGTCCTGGTTCGGGCTGGGGCCGGTGCGCGAGCGGGCCCAGCACATGGCGCTGTGCGTGCGCGAGTACTTTCCCGACAACTTCCGCGCCGCCTACCGGCAGAAGGCGCGCTGGACCCTGGGCATCGGCCTGCAGAGCTGGGAGACGCTCGGCTGGCGCGGGCCGCTGCCGACCAAGTACCTGCTGTTCCGCGACCGCAAGGGCATCGTGACCGCGTTCGTGAGCATCCTGGCCTATCTGCTGTTCCTGCAGTTCCTGCTGTTCTGGGCGCTGGAAGCGGCGGGGCTGTGGACGCTGCGTTTCCCGACCGTGTTCCAGGCCGGCAGCTGGCCGATGGCGGTGGCGCTTTTCACCACCGCCGCGCTGGCGATGCGGGTGGTGCAGCGCGTGTACTTCGTCAACCGCCTCTACGGCTGGGAGCACGCGGTGATGTCGGTGCCGCGCATGGTCGTGGGCAACGTGGTCAACTTCATGGCCGCCGCGCGCGCGTGGAAGATCTTCCTGGCCTACCTGCTGTTCGGCAAGCGCATGGCCTGGGACAAGACCATGCACGATTTCCCCTCGCAGGAGCAGCTGGTGCATACCCGGCGCCGGCTCGGCGAGCTGCTTGCGCTCTGGCAGGCGGTGGAACCGGACAGGATCGACCGCGCGCTGGAAGAACAGCAGGCCGGCAAGCCGCAGCCGCTGGGACGGATCCTGCTCTCGCACGGCTGGCTCGACGACGAGACCCTGGCCGAGGCGGTCGCCTACCAGTACGACCTGGGACGCGCCGAATTCGCGCCGGGCTGGCAGGCCTCGCTCGCGCATCCCGCGCTGCCGGAGGACCTGTGCGTGGCCGAACGCGTGCTGCCGCTGGCGTCGCCGGAAGGCGAGCTGCACCTGGCCGTCGGCAGCCCCTTGCCGGACGCGACGCTGGAAGCGCTGCGGCAGTCGGCCGGCGATGCGCGCATCCGCCAGTTCGTGGCGCGCGAGAGCGAGATCAGCGCCGGCCTGCGCGAACTGCGCGGCGGCCAGGCGCTGCCGGGCGATGCGCCGCTGCTGGGCGATCTGCTGGTCGAACTGGGCCTGGTCGGCCAGGCCGGCTTCGAACGGGCGATGGCGGCGTACCGGCCGCAGCGTCACGGCCGGATCGGCGAGTACCTGGTGCGCGAAGGCGTCGCCAGCCATGAAGCCATCGCCCAGGCGGTGGACGAACAGCGTCGCAGGGCGCAATCGACCGCGACGGTGCTGCAGGCATGACCATGAGGATCACATTGCTGGCCGGCGCGCTGCTGGCCTGCCTGGGCACGCAGGCGCATGCGGCCGAGCCACAGGCCAGCGGGGAACTGCCGCTGAGCGGCGCGGCCTATCGCATCGCCGAACAGGCCTACGCTGCCCACGCGCGGGGCGACCACGCGCAGGCGGTGGCACAGGCGCGCGAAGCGGTGCGCCTGCGGCCTGACGTGGCCCGCCTGCATGCCTTGCTGGCCGAGGCCGAACGGGCGATGCGCGCCAGCCATGCCGGCGCGCCGCACGCCGCCGCGCCGGCAGCGGCGACCGCGCGGCGGACCCAGGCGAGCGGCTGGAACGCACGCGTGCAGCGGCTGGAGGACGCCGGCGCCTGGTCGCAGGCCTGGACCCTGGTGGAGCGTGCGCTGGCCGATCGCCCGCACGACGCCGCGCTGCGCGAGCGGCGCGGCCGGATCGGCAGGCAGCTGGCTGCCACGTCGCTGCGCCGGGCCTGGGCCGCCGACACCGCGGAGGATCCGGCAACCGCCAGCGCCGCCGTGGCCGAGGCATTGACGTACGCCCCGGACCTGGCCGCCGCGCACCTGCTGCATGTCCGGCAGCAACTGCTGCATGCCTCTCCCGAGGCCGCGATCGATGCAGCCCGGCGTGCGATCGGGCAGGCCGGTGGCGAAGCCGACACCTGGCTGCTGCTGGGCGAACTGCAGCGCTGGCGTGGCGACGACACCGCCGCGCGGCAGGCCTGGCAGGCCGGCGTGGACACGCTGCCGCCGGCATCGCAGGCGGACCTGCGTCTGGCCCTGGCCGATGCGGCGCTGGCCGACGTGCAGGTCGACGCCGCGCGGCAGTGGCTGCAGCCGCGGCTGGACGCGGCCGGCGACGAACGACGGCGCCTGGCCGACGCGATCGAAGCACGCCAGATCGATCCGGCGCTGCTGCTCGTCCTGCCCGTCGCGCAGCCCGACATCGCCTGCGGCGAGGACGATTTCGGCGTCTATTGCCGCGTGCAGGAGCCGGCCGCCCTGTCCTGGCGGCTGGCCGAACAGGCGCAGCGCCAGGCCCGGGACGATCCGCAGGCGGCGCTGGCGCTGTTCGACGCGGCGGCGCTGGTGGCGGAGCAGGGCAGCGACTACCGCGCGCGTGCCGACGCATCGCGCGCCGATCTCGCCTACCGGCTGCTGGCCAGCGGCCGCAACGATCATGCGCTGGCGCTGATCGGCACGCTCGATGCCGGTGGCGCGCTGCAGGACACGATGCTCGCCGATGCCGCCTACGCGGCGCTGCGGGTCGACGCGCGCGCGCAGGCTTCCGGCTATTTCCGCCGCGCCCTCGATGCCGACGATGCCGGCCGGCTGGTGCTGGCGCCGCAGCAGCGGTTCCAGTTCCGCCGCGCGCTGGCCGAGATCGGACGCGACCGCGGCTTCATCGCCTCGTTCAACTATCGCGGCGACGGCAGCTTCGCCGGGCTGGGCGGTTCGCCCCTGCCCGGCGACAACCTGCAGCTGGGCTGGGAAGGCTATCTGCGCCCGCAGGCGCTGCAGCGGCAGGGACGTTACGTCGAGTTCCATGCGCGCCTGACCGGCAACGCCTGGAGCAGGGACGATGACGTGGCCACCGGCGGCGACACCCTGCAGGCGGCCTTTGGCGTGCGCGCCAGGCCGCTGCGCACGCAGAACCTGGTGCTGGCGGTGGAGCGCCTGCAGCGCGTGGGCGACGCGGCGATCGACGACTGGCTGCTGCGTGCGGCCTGGTCGCACAGCCAGGGCACCGACCTGCGCGTGGACGTGCCCGCCTGGTGGAGCCAGCAGGTGTATGCCGAGGCCGGCCGTTACCTGGACCATGGCTGGAACTACGCGATCGGCGAATGGCAGGGTGGCCGCAGCTGGCGCTGGGGCGGAACCACGGTGGTCACGCCGCACCTGGCGGTGGCGGCCGAGCACAACGAGGCCTTCACCCGCGCCGCTGCGATCGGTGCCGGCGGCGGTGTGAACCTGCGCCAGTGGTTCCGCCAGAGCCGCGACGCCGCGCCGCGTTCGTGGGTGGAGCTGTCGGTGCAGTACCGCCTGCGCGTCGGTGGCGATGCGCGCGCGGAAGGCTGGTTCATCCGCGGTACGCTCAACTACTGATCCCGCCACCGCTCCGCCATCGCATGTCCGCCGCGTCGTCTCCCGCACGCCTGTCGTGCCGCTGTCTGCTGGCCGCCTGCGCTCTTGCCGCAGGCGTGGTCGATGCGCGCGAGGCGGCGCGCGTCGACGGCATCTTCTGGCAGCCGGACGCGCAGACCCTGCGTCCACAGGGCGACTGGCACCGGCTGGGCGCGCGCAGCCTGGTCGTGCAGTGGAGCCAGGCCGGTGAAGTCGGCTTCATCGCCGGCTGCGGCACGCCGCTGGCCGATGCCGGCCTGCCGGACTGGGAACGCATCGCAGGCGAGCCCTGGGCGCACGAGGTCATCCTCGGGCTGGCCGGCGACTACGACGAGACGCGCGCGCGCGATGCCGTGCCGGCGCTGGTGGAGCGTTCGCACTGCGTGGTCGCCAACCCGCCGCCGGTCAACGTGGTGGCCTGGTATTTCCCGGTCGAGATCGATCCGGGCTGGACCGACGCCCCGGCCATGGCCGCGCAGCTGCAGGCGCTGCCGCGCCCGCTGTGGGTCAGCGTGTACGACAACCACAACGTCGGCGGGCAGGCGCTGGCGGCCTGGCTGCGCGGGTGGCTGCCGGAGGATGTCGGCGTGCTGTTCCAGGACGGCGTCGGCCTGCATACCCGCCAGCCCCGGGTCGCGCTCGATTATCTGGCCGACCTGCGCGCGGCGCTTGGATCGCGTCGCGTGCGGCTGGTGGTCGAAGCGTTCCGCCCGGACCCGGCCGGCGGCTTCCGCGCCGCCAGCACGGAGGAACTGGCCACGCAGCTGCGCGCCTACCGGGGCGAGCGCGTCTACCTGTTCGAGGGGCCGCATTATCTGGATCCGGCCGCGGTCGAGGCGTTGCGGCGCGCACTCCCTCCGCCACGCTGAAGCCGGGCGCCGCGCCGCACGGGCGGCATGCGCGCGGGATGTCCGGACCGGCTGCACGGTCGGCCCTGATAAAGTCTGCGCCGTTACCCGACGAGTCCGCGTCCCCCGTGAGCGACCTACCCATCGTGCTGCTGCCGCTCGGCGCCGACGAGGATGCACTGGATGCCTGCCTGGCCGCGCTCGAATCCGCGACGCCGGCCGGCACGCCCGTGTGGCTCGCCGACGATGCCTGCGCCGGCCCGCGCGGCATCGCGATCGTCGAGGGCTGGCTGCAGCGGACCCGGCTGCAGGCCGAATACACCCGGCGGCCGCGCGGCATCGGCGAGGTCGCGCACCTGCAGGACATGCTGAAGGCCTGCGGCGACGCCGACGTCGTGGTGCTGGCCGCCGACGCGCGGCCGCTGCCCGGCTGGCTGGCGCAGCTGGCCGCCTGCCTGGCGCGCGACCCGTCCATCGCCACCGCCACGCCCTGGTGCAATGCGGGCGAGACCGCCGCCTGGCCGCGGCTGGGCGAAGTCATGCCGCCACCGGCCGACGCCGCGCTGACCGCGCAGGCCTGCGCGGCGATGCCGCCACTGCATCCGGAACTGCCCGCCGCGGTCGCGCACGCGGTGGCGATCCGTGGCAGCGCCCGGCGCCGCGCCGGCGGCCTCGACGTGGACAGCTTCGGTTCCTGGTACGCGGCGCTGACCGACCTGTCGCTGCGCCTGTCCGGCCTGGGCTGGCGCAACGCGCTGTGCGAGACCGCCTACGTGGCGCGCGGCAACGAGGGCGGCCCGGACGATGGCGATCTCGATGCGCTGGCCGCGCGCTGGCCGTCCTGGCATGCGCGCCTGGCCCGCTTCCTGATGGACGACCCGGTGCACGCGCAGCGCGAGGAACTGCATGGGCTGCACGCGCGCATGCGCCAGGCGCCGCAGGACGATCTGTTCGCGGCCGCGCCGCCGGCGGGGCGGGCATGAGCGCAGCGCAGACCGGCATCGCCGCGGTGGTGGTCAGCTACCGCAGCGCCTCGACCCTGGACGACTGCCTGCAGCGGCTGCGCGCGGCGCAGGACGTGGCCCAGATCCGCGTGGTCGACAACGGATCGGACGACGGCAGCCTGGAGATCATGCAGCGGCATGCGGTCGCCGATCCGCGCGTGCACTTCATCGCCAACCCGGACAACCCCGGCTTCGGCGTGGCCTGCAACCAGGGCGCGGCCGATTCCGATGCGCCGTGGCTGGCCTTCGTCAATCCGGACCTGCGCGTGGAACCGGATTCGCTGCGCCGGCTGCGGCTGCATGCGCAGTCGCTGGGGCAGGCGCTGGTGGGGGCCGACCTGCGCGACGAGGACGACGTCGCCGATGGCGCCGCGCGTCGGCGCGATCCGGATTTCGCCGCGATGCTGCGCGCGCCGTCCGCCGGTGCGCGCCTGGACGTGGCGCCGGATCCGGCGCGCGCGCTGCAGGAGGTCGACGCCGTGTCCGGTGCGCTGATGGTCGTGCCGCGCGCCCTGTTCGCACGGATCGGCGGTTTCGACGAGGGCTATCGCCTGCATGCCGAGGACCTGGACCTGTGCCGGCGCATCCGCCAGGCCGGCGCGACCGTGGCGGTGGCCAACGATGTCGGCGTGGTCCATGTGCGTGGCGTGTCCAGCCGCTCCAGGCCGGTGTTCGTCGAATGGCACAAGCATCGCGGCCTGTGGCGCTATTTCCGCAAGTTCGAGGCGGCGCGGCGCGGCGTGGTCACGCGCGGCCTGGTGTTCTCGATGATCTGGGCGCATTTCGCCGCGGTGGTGCTGCGCCAGCGCCTGCGTCGCGGCGGCCGCTGAGCCGTCTCTTCCGCCCGACGCCATCCGCGCCGCGCACTTCCGGAACCGTCATGATCATCCAGTCCCTGCTCGACACCGATCTCTACAAGTTCACGATGATGCAGGCGGTGCTGCACCAGCACCCGGGCGCGATCGTGCAGTACCGCTTCAAGTGCCGCACGCCCGGCATCGACCTGGCGCGCTGGATCGACCAGATCGACGCCGAGATCGACCACCTCTGCGATCTGCGCTTCAGCGCCGAAGAGCTGGACTACGTGCGCGGCCTGCGCTTCGTGAAGCCGGATTTCGCCGACTTCCTCGGCCTGTTCCACCTGGACCGCAAGTACATCGACCTGCGTGCCTCGGCCAGCGTGCCGGGCGAGATCGAGCTGGACATCAGCGGCCCGTGGCTGCACACGATCCTGTTCGAGGTGCCGCTGCTGGCGATCATCAACGAGGTCTGGTTCCGCAACACCAGCACGCCGGATTTCGCCGAGGGCGAACGCCGCCTGCAGGCCAAGACCGCGCTGCTGCGCGACGCGGCCGGCTTCGAGCACTGCCGCATCGCCGACTACGGCAGCCGCCGGCGCTATTCGCGGCAGTGGCACGGGCACATGCTGCCGCTGCTGCGCGACCAGCTCGGCGACCAGTTCGTCGGCACCAGCAACGTCCACTTCGCGCGCCTGTACGGCATGACCCCGCACGGCACGATGGCGCACGAGTACCTGCAGGCGTTCCAGGCGCTGGGCCCGCGCCTGCGCGACTCGCAGGTGGCCGCGCTGGAATCCTGGGCGCGCGAGTACCGCGGCGACCTCGGCATCGCGCTGTCCGATGTGGTCGGGCTCGAGGCGTTCCTGCGCGACTTCGACATGTACTTCTGCAAGCTGTTCGACGGCGTGCGCCACGACTCCGGCGACCCGTTCGTCTGGGGCGATCGCATGCTGGCGCACTTCCGCGCGCGCCGGGTCGATCCGACCAGCAAGATCCTGGTGTTCAGCGACGGCCTGGACATCGCCAGGGTGATGCAGCTGTACGACTACTTCCGCGGCCGTTGCCAGACCGCGTTCGGAGTCGGCACCCACCTGACCAACGACCTCGGCCCGACCCCGCTCAACATCGTGATCAAGATGGTCCGCGCCAACGGCCAGCCGGTGGCCAAGCTCAGCGATTCGCCTGGCAAGAGCATGTGCGACGATCCGGGCTATCTGTCCTACCTGCGCCAGGTGTTCGGGCTGCAGGCCGAAGTGTGAGCGCCTCGTCGGAGATCCCCATGAGAACCATCGCCCGCGTCCGGATCGCCGCGTCCGGCGTCGATCACCGCCATGACATCCAGACCGGTGGCCACGCGCTGGTCGCCGACGAGCCGGCGTCGGCCGGCGGCGGCGATGCCGGTCCCGCCCCCTACGACCTGGTCCTGTCCGGGCTGGCCGCCTGCACCGCGATCACCCTGCGCATGTACGCGCAGCGCAAGGGCTGGGACCTGGGCGGCTTCAGTGCCGAGCTGAGCCTGTCGAAGGACGCCGACGGTGCGGTGCGGATCGAGCGCGTGCTGCACGCCGGCGCATCGCTCGACGATGCGCAGTGGGCGCGCCTGCTCGATGTCGTCCAGCGCACGCCGGTGACCCTGACCCTGAGGCAGGGCGCGCGGATCGCGTCGCGCCGCGCCGACCGCCCCGACGCCTGGACTGGAGACCTCGCATGACCCGCATCCTCGCTGTTTCCGGCAGCCTGCGCGCCGGCTCGTTGAACACCGCGCTGCTGCATGCGGCGGCCGCACTGGCGCCTGACGGCATGACGCTGGAGATCGCCACCCTGCACGGCATCCCGCTGTACGACGGCGACCTGGAGGCGGCCGAGGGCATTCCGCCCGCGGTGGAGGCGCTGAAGGCGAAGATCCTGGCCGCCGACGGCCTGCTGCTGGCCACGCCCGAATACAACAACGGCATCCCCGGGGTGTTCAAGAACGCGATCGACTGGCTGTCGCGCCCGTCCTCGGGCATCCCCGCGCTGTTCGGCGATCGCCCGGTCGCGATGATCGGCGCATCGCCGGGCGGCTTCGGCACGATCCTGGCGCAGGACGCCTGGCTGCCGGTGCTGCGCACCCTGGGCTGCCGGTTCTGGTCGGGCGGGCGCCTGCTGATGGCGCGGGCAGGGCAGGGCTTCGATGCGGACGCGCAGCTGGTCGATCCCCGCACGCGGGCGCAGCTTGAGGCCTTCCTCGACGGCTACCGGCGCTGGCTGGCCGACTGAGCGCGGCCGGGCGTCTCCGTCCCGGCGCCGCCTCTACGCGGGGGACCAGTGACGGATTCCAGGCGCGCGACGGGGGCACGCGTCTGCCTGCACCGTCATGGTGACGAACTTGGAGCAACGGACGCCTTCCGGTATCGTGGATGACGCAGTGCGTCATTTTTTGACCGGGTGCGCATTTTGCGCCCCTCGCGGGAGGGCGCCCGGCGTGATCTGAGACGAGGTTCTCATATTCCCCGGGGATGTCGGTTTTTTGGCACCGATCTTGCTTCTGATCCAGTGCCCCCGCGAACCCGGTCCCCGTCCGGAACGTCGAATGAACTCCCCTGATCTGCTCGACTACCACCGCTCCCATGCCTGCGCCGCGCAGTGGCGTGGCTTCCTGCGTGCGCTGGGCGAGGAGTTCGAACAGGCGCTGCCCGAGTCGGACCTGCTGCGCCTGATGGCGCGCATCGGCGAGCGGTTCGCCCAGGCCAACCCGCTGCCGGGTGCGGCCAGCCTGGATGCGCTGGAAGGTGCGGCGAACGCGGTCTGGTCCGCACTGGACTGGGGGTTCGTCGGATTCGAGGAACAGGCCGGGCAGGTGCTCATCCACCACGGCGCGTCGCCGCTGGCGGCCGCCCTGGGATCGCGCGCGCCCTGGGCCGCCGGTTTCCTCGAGGGCGTCTATCGCGGCTGGTTCCGTGCCGCGGGCATGGCCACCGGGCTCGATGTCCGCATCGCCGTGGTCGACTCGCCGGACAAGGCGAGCTTCGTTCTTTCACGTGTGTCCTGACCTGTCGAGGCGTCATGAGCAAGTCCCCCTCCCGTCCCGCATCCGCCAGCCACGATGACATCGCCGGGCTGTTCACCCGCCTGGGTGGCGGCGACAGTGGCTACCGGGATTTTTCCGACAGCCACCTGATTCCGTCGCCTGCACCGGCCGTTCCGCCGCCGCTGCCTGCCGTTGCCACGCCGGCTGCCACGGCTGCGGCGCCGGCCGAGGCCGTGGCGGTGATCGAAACCGCGAGCGTCGTCGCGCCTGCCGCGGCGGTTGCGGCCGCGCCTGCCGTCGCGGCGCCCGCGGCCAAGGCCAGCGTGGTGCGCATCGAGCCGCCCAAGGACGTGCAGGGCAAGCCGGTGGCCAAGACCTCGCTGGAGCGGCTGTTCCAGCGCCTGGCCGAAGCCGCGCCGCCGGCGGCACCGGGCGAAGACAGCCCGCTGAAGCGCTTCCGCGCTTCCTGATCGCGCCGCTGCATCACGCGGCGGCCAACATTCTGTGACAGGATCGGCGCGTCCTTTCCGGTAATCATGCGTGGGCTGCATTCGTGGCCATGCAGGGGGAGTTTCAATGGGTCTGCGGTCCACCTCGGCGGGGAATGCCTTCCTTGCCAAACTCGCGCTGTGCTCGTTGTGGATCGTGGGCCTGTCGTTCCTTGCGTTCGTGGTGACCGTGCCACTGGACGCCGCCCAGCAGTTCGCGTTCTCGCTGGTCGTGTTCCTGATCGCGATCTGCCTGCGCAACCGCGAGAGCCGCCTGGTCGTGCTGGTCCTGATGGGCCTGTCGCTGACGATGTCCACGCGCTACATGTGGTGGCGCCTGACCGAGACGATGGGCGTCAGCAGCGTGGTCGATCTGACCCTGGGCTTCGGCCTGGTGCTGGCCGAAATCTATGCCTTCGTGATCCTGGTGCTGGGCTACTTCCAGGTCGCCTGGCCGCTGAACCGCAAGCCGGTGCCGCTGCCGGAAGACCAGTCGCTGTGGCCGACGGTCGACGTGTTCATCCCGACCTACAACGAACCGCTGTCGGTGGTGCGCACCACCGTGCTGGCCGCGACCGTGCTCGACTGGCCGGCCGACAAGCTCAACATCTACCTGCTCGACGACGGCCGCCGCGAAGAGTTCCGCGAGTTCTGCGAACAGATCGGCGTGCACTACATCACCCGCACCAACAACAACCACGCCAAGGCCGGCAACATCAATGCCGCGCTGAAGAAGACCCGTGGCGAGTTCGTCGCGATCTTCGACTGCGACCACATGCCGACCCGCTCGTTCCTGCAGGTGTCGATGGGCTGGTTCCTGAAGGATCCGAAGATGGCGGTGGTGCAGACCCCGCACTACTTCTTCTCCCCCGATCCGTTCGAACGCAACCTGGGCACCTTCGGCAAGGTCCCCAACGAAGGCGAGCTGTTCTACGGCCTGCTGCAGGACGGCAACGACCAGTGGGACGCCACGTTCTTCTGCGGCTCCTGCGCGGTGATCCGGCGCGGTCCGCTGGAGCAGATCGGCGGCGTGGCGGTGGAGACGGTGACCGAGGACGCGCACACCGCGATGCGCCTGCACCGCGCCGGCTACCGCAGCGCCTACATCCCTATCCCGCAGGCGGCCGGCCTGGCCACCGAGAGCCTGTCGGCGCACGTCGGCCAGCGCATCCGCTGGGCGCGCGGCATGGCCCAGATCTTCCGCGTCGACAACCCGATGTTCGCCAGGGGCCTGGGGATCGCGCAGCGCATCTGCTACAGCAACGCGATGCTGCACTTCTTCTACGGCCTGCCGCGGATCATCTTCCTGACCGCGCCGCTGGCGTTCCTGTTCTTCGGCGCGCACGTGATCCACGCCTCGGCGCTGATGATCCTGGCGTACGCGCTGCCGCACATCGTGCAGTCGAGCATCACCAACCTGCGCGTGCAGGGCAAGCACCGCCACCTGCTGTGGAACGAGGTCTACGAGACCACGCTGGCCTGGTACATCCTGCGCCCGACGCTGATGGCGGTGATCAACCCCAAGCTCGGCAAGTTCAACGTGACCGCCAAGGGCGGCCTGGTCGAGCGCAGCTACTTCGATGCGCAGATCGCCAAGCCCTACCTGTTCCTGCTGGCCCTGAACCTGGCCGGTGTCGCCGCCGGCGTGCTGCGCCTGGTGCTGGCCGATACCAGCGGCGAAGTGAACACCATCTGGCTCAACCTGGGCTGGACGCTCTACAACATGATGATCCTCGGCGCGACGATCGCCACCTCCAGCGAGCAGCGCCAGATCCGCCGCGCGCACCGCGTGCCGCTGCAGATGCGCGCGCTGCTGCACCTGCCGGACGGGCAGACCGCGCCGTGCAGCACGGTCAACTTCTCCACCGGCGGCATGGCGATCCAGCTCGACGAACCGCAGCCGATCCATCCGGGCACCCGGGTCGAGATCGAGCTCGCGCACCGCAACCGCAGCCAGCGCCTGCCGGCCGTGGTCCGCCAGGACCGCGACGACCAGGGCATGAGCATCCAGTTCACCGAGATGAGCCTGGAACAGGAGCGCTGGCTGGTGGCGTCCACCTTCGCCCGCGCCGACATCTGGGTTTCCCAGTGGGGCCTGCACGACCGCGACACCTTCCTGCGCTCGCTGTCCGGCGTCCTCAAGGCCAGCGCCCGCGGATTCCAGCGCCTGGGCCAGCACATCGTCGTCAGCGGCAGGCAGGGATTCCGCTCGCAGCCGCGCACCGGAGATTCCGCATGACCCGCGCCACCCGCTCCCCGTCGTCTTCGCCCCGGTTCCGCATGCGCCTGAAAGCTCCCGCCGCCTTCGCCTTCACCTTCCTGTTCGGCCTGGCGCACGCGCAGGATCCGGCGCCGGCCGCGCAGGCAGCCCCGGCCGACGTGCCGGTCGCGCTGCCGGCCGATGCCGACGGCGCGGTGATGCCGCCGCCGGTCGCCACCCGGCAGAGCCGCTCGACCCTCAAGCAGCTCGGCATCGACTACGAGATCACCCTGCGCGGCATCCAGGGCACCGCCGGCGTGCCGTTCTCGGTGCGCAACGACCAGGTCGTCGACCGCGCCACGCTGCACCTGAAGTACAGCTACTCGCCGGCGCTGCTGCCGGACCTGTCGCACCTGAAGGTGACGGTCAACGACGTCACCGTGGCGACGCTGTCGGTGCCGGTCGAGGACGCCGGCCGCCAGCTGGAGCGCGACATCGAGATCGATCCGCGCCTGATCATCGACTACAACCGGATCAACCTGCAGCTGATCGGCCACTACACGCGCGACTGCGAGGACCCGGACCACACCAGCCTGTGGGCCAACATCGACAGCGCCAGCTACCTGGAACTGGGCTGGGCGCCGCTGCAGCTGACCAACGACCTGTCGCTGCTGCCGGTGCCGTTCTTCGACGCGCGCGATACCGGCCGCCTCGAACTGCCGTTCGTGTTCGGCGGGCAGCCGGGCGGCGGCGTGATGCAGGCGGCCGGCATCGTCTCGTCCTGGTTCGGCGCGCTGGCTGGTTACCGCGGCGCGTTGTTCCCGGCCGCGATCGACGCGCTGCCGCTGGAAGGCAATGCGGTGGTCGTGGCCACCAACCGGCACGCGCCGGCCGGGCTGGAACTGCCTGAGGTGGTCGGGCCGACGCTGTCGGTGGTCGCCAATCCGCAGGACCCGAACGGCAAGCTGCTGCTGGTGCTCGGCCGCGACGAGGAAGAGCTGCGCGTGGCCGCCACCGCGCTGGTGCTGGGCACGCCGCTGACCGGCGAACTGGCGACCATCGGCGAACTCAAGGACATCACGCCGCGCGCGCCCTACGACGCGCCGAACTGGATTCCGACCGACCGTCCGGTGCGTTTCTCCGAACTGGTCCAGCGCACCGGCGAGCTGAACGTGTCGGGCTACCACCCGGACCTGATCCGGATCGGCCTGCAGCTGCCGCCGGACCTGTTCGTGTGGCGCCGCGACGGCATCCCGGTCGACCTGCGCTACCGCTACACGCTGCCGGAAGGCGCGGACAAGTCGGCGCTGAACATCAGCATCAACGATGCGTTCGTCACCACGCTGCCGTTGAACGGGCGTCCGTACGCGCAGTCGGTGCCGATGCAGGTGTGGCACAAGCTGAAGCCGCAGGGCGCGATGCCGATCGAGCAGAAGCTGCGCCTGCCGACCGGCCCGTTCTCGTCCAACAGCCAGCTGCGCTTCCACTTCTTCTTCGACCGCCCGCAGGCCGGCGCGTGCAAGAACACGTTCCCGGACGTGTCGGCCGCGATCGACGACGATTCGAGCATCGACCTGAGCGGCTTCCACCACTACATGGCGATGCCGAACCTGGCCGCCTTCGGCAATGCCGGCTATCCGTTCACGCGCCTGGCCGACCTGGCCGAGACCGCGCTGGTGATGCCCGACAACGCCTCCGGCGAGGATGTCGGCAATGCGCTGACCCTGCTCGGCCGCATGGGCGCATCGACCGGTTACCCGGCGCTGCGCAACAGCATCATCCTGCCGCGCCAGGTGGACGAGTACGCCGGCCACGACCTGATCGTGCTCGGTTCGCGCCGCAGCCAGCCGCTGTTCGAGCAATGGGCCGAGCACCTGCCGATCGGCGATGCCGCCAACGCGCGCCGGTTCCACCTGTCCGACTGGATCTACGAGCAGATGCCGGGCTTCCTGTCGCCGGACGCGCGTCGTACCGACCTGCCGACCACCGCCGAAGTCGCGGTGCGGCCGGATGCGGGCGACGTGGTGCTGATGGGCTTCGAGTCGCCGCTGCGCAAGGGCCGCAGCGTGGTCGCGCTGCTGGCCGACGACCCCTCGCAGGCGCGCCGCCTGTTCGAGGCCTGGTTCGACCCGGACAAGCTGCGCGACTTCCAGGGCAGCGTGGTCCTGCTGCAGCAGGACAAGGTGCGCAGCCTGGCCGGCAACCAGAGCTACTACGTCGGCCATCTGCCGCCGCTGACCTGGATGCGCTGGTTCTTCGGCAACAATCCGATCTGGCTGGGCGTGCTGGTGGGCGTGTTCAGCCTGCTGATGGCCCTGGTCGCGCGCTGGCTGCTGCGCCGCCGTGCGGTCGAACGCGTGAAGGCGACGGGCTGAACATGACCGGCACACCGCACCGGGAAGCCGATGCGCGGCGTCGCGGCCTGCTGCTGGCGCTGGCCGCCGTCGGCGTGGCCGGCGTGCTGCCGCTGCATGCGGCCGATGCGGTCTGCACCACGCCGTGGGCGGAATGGCGCGCCTTCGTCGACAAGCATGTCGAGCCCGATGGACGGGTGGTCGATTTCGTCAACCCGGATCTGCGCAGCACGTCCGAGTCGCAGTCCTACGGCCTGTTCTTCGCCCTGGTCGACAACGATCCGGTGCTGTTCGAACGCATCCTCGGCTGGACCCGGCGCAACCTGAGCGGCGGCCGCCCGGACCTGAACCTGCCGGCCTGGCTGTGGGGCAAGGCCGCCGACGGCAGCTGGCGCGTGCTCGACCAGAACACCGCCTCCGACGGTGAACTGTGGATCGCCTACGCGCTGATCGAGGCCGGCCGCCTCTGGAACCGGCCCGGCTTCGTCCAGGCCGGGCGCGAGATCCTGGCGCTGATGCGCGCGGCCGAGATCGTGGACCTGCCCGGCTTCGGCACGATGCTGCTGCCCGGCAACCAGGGCTTCGTCCAGGCCGACCGCTGGACGCTCAACACCAGCTATCTGCCGCTGTTCGTGTTCCGCCGCTTCGCCGCGGTCGATCCGAAAGGGCCGTGGGCCAGGCTGGCCGAGCGCAGCGTCGAACTGGTGCGGCAGAGCGCGCCGGTCGGCTTCGCGCCGGACTGGATCGCGTGGAACGGGCGCGCCTTCGTCGCCGATCCGGCCAAGGGCCTCACCGGCAGCTACGACGCGATCCGCACCTACCTGTGGGCCGGCATGACCGATGCGGCCGATCCGCTGCGCGCCAAGCTGCTCGCCGGGTTGTCCGGGCCGCTGCAGATGCTGCGCAGCCAGGGCGCGTTCGCCGAGAAGATCGACACCCGCCTCGGCGTCGGCAGCGGCAAGCCGCCACCGGGCTTCGCCGCGGCGCTGCTGCCTTATCTGAGTGCGCTGGCCCAACCCGCGCTGGTGCGCGGGCAGGCGGCGCTGATTCCTGCATCGGGCGCCGCTGCCGCGGCGCTGACCTATTACGACCGCTGCCTGGTGCTGTTCGGCAAGGGCTGGCTGGATCGCCGCTATCGTTTTTCCGCCGACGGGCGCCTGCAGCCCGCCTGGAGTACCCAATGTTCCGCAAGACGCTGACACCGATCTGCCTGGTCGGCCTGCTCGACCTGTGCGTGCTGACCAGCCCGGCGCTGGCGCAGTCCGCCTCGGCCACCCAGCAGCTGGTCAACCAGGGCAACTACTGGCATGACCAGGGCCGCGAGGATCTGGCAGCCGACGCCTGGCGCAAGCTGTTGAGCGTGGATCCCCAGCAGCCCGATGCGCTGCTCGGACTGGCCCTGATCGACCTCAACCAGGGCCGTCGCGCCGAGGCGCAGCGGCGCCTGCAGCAGCTGCAGGGCAGTCACCCCGGCGCGCCGCAGACCACGCGCCTGCGCATGGCGCTGGGCGGTGGCGGCAGCAACCAGCTGCAGACCGCACGCCGTGCTGCAGCGGCCGGGCGTTACGTCGAAGCGGTGCGCGCCTACGAGGAAGCCTTCGGCGCCGGTGGTCCGCCCGACGACCTGGCCCTGGAGTACTACCAGGTGCTGGCCGGCACCCCGGATGGCTGGGAGCGCGCGCGCGACGGCCTGCGCCGGGTCGCCGCCGGGCGCGACAATCCCGCGGCCAGCCTGGCCCTGGCACAGGTGCTGACCTACCGCGAACCGACCCGCCGCGAAGGCATCGCCCAGCTGCGTGCGCTGAGCCAGCGCAGCGACGTGGGTGGTCCGGCGCGCGCCGCCTGGCGGCAGGCGCTGCTGTGGCTCAATGCGACCAATGCCGATGCGCCGCTCTACCAGGTCTTCCTGGAGGCGCAGCCGAACGACCGCGAAGTGGCGGCCAAGCAGGCGCAGCTGCGCGAACAGGCCACCACCCAGGCGGCCCAGCAGGATCCGAACCAGCGCCTGCTCGGCGAGGGCTTCCGCGCGCTCGACGGCAACAACCTGGCCGTGGCCGAGGCGCGTTTCGCGCAGGTGCTGCGCGCGCGGCCGCGCGATCCCGAGGCGCTCGGCGGACTGGGCGCGGTGCGCCTGCGCCAGGAACGCTTCGCCGAGGCCAGCGAACTGCTGCGCCCGGCCGCCGCGGCCAATGCCAAGTGGCGTTCGGCCGCCAACAGCGCCCGCTACTGGCAGACCCTGCAGGACGTGCGTGGCCAGAGCGGCGGCAGTGCCGACGCGCTGGCGCGGGTCGAGGAAGCGATCCGCCTGCTGCCGAACGAACCGGCCGGTCATGTGGCGCTCGGCGACCTGCAGGGCGGCAGCGATCCCGCGGCCGCCGAACGCAGCTACCGCAGGGCGCTGGAACTGGATGCGGCGAATGCGGGCGCGCTGCAGGGCCTGATCGGTCTGTACGGCCGGCAGGGCCGCGCGGACGAAGCCAGCGCGCTGTTCGGGCAGCTCAGCGCCGAGCAGCAGGAACGCGCCGGCGGCGCATCGGCGCTGCGCGCCACGGTGGCGCGCGCCCGCGCGCAGCAGGCGCTGGCATCGGGCGATGCCGACAGCGCCAGGATCGAACTGGAAGACGCGCTGCTCGCACAGCCGCGCGACCCGTGGCTGCGCCTGGAACTGGCGCGGCTGTACCAGCGTGCCGGTCGCCCCGACCAGGCCCGCGGGATCATGGACGGCCTGATGGCGGTCGATGCCGACTCGCCGCAGGCGCTGTTCGTCAATGCGCTGTTCGCGCAGGAACGCAGCGACTGGCGCGAGGTCTATGCCAGCCTGGAACGCATCCCGGCCGGTACGCGCGACGCCGAAATGGCGGCGCTGCACGACACCGCCTGGATCCATCTGCAGGCCGCGCAGGCGCGCGTGCTGATGCAGCAGAACCGCACCGGCGAAGCCCAGCTGCTGCTGGCCCGCGCCGAGGCCGCGCTGGGCGACCGGCTGCAGCGCCCGGCCGTCGCCTCCGCGCTGGCGGGCGCCTATGCCGACATCGGCAGCCAGCAGCGTGCGCTGGTGCTGGCGCAGCGCCTGGTCGCCGGGCCGTCGCCCAGCGTCGACGATCGTCTCGAGTACACCTCGGTGCTGCTGCGTGCCCGCCAGGACGCCGAAGTCGCGGCGCTGCTGCGGCAGCTGCGCGATGCGCCGATGTCCGCCACCCAGGCCGCGCGCTACCAGGACCTGCGCACCGGCTACGTGCTGCGCCAGGTCGATGCGCTGCGCGAACTGGGCAACCTTGAGGGCGCCTACGAGGCGCTGGCGCCGGTGCTGGCCCAGCAGCCGCAGGATCCGCGCACCGTGGCCGCGCTCGCGCGGCTGTACGGCGCCGCCGGCGACCACCAGCAGGCGCTGGTGCTGTACCAGCAGCAGCTGCAGCTGGCGCCGGGCGATCTTGACGCGATGGTTGCTGCCGCCGGCAGCGCCGCGGCCATGCGCGACCTCGATACCGCCGAACGCTATCTGGAGCACGCCCTGGCGCAGGCCCCGGAATCGCCGGAGGTGCTGGCCGCCGCCGGGCGCGTGTACCGCGCCGCCGGCAGGAACCGCAAGGCGGAGAGCTATTTCCGCGCCTCGCTGGCCGCCCAGGCGCGCACTGCCGGGCAGCTCGACCACGGCTATCCGACCGCCAGCACCGCGCTGGCGGGAAGCGGTGGCCGCGCCTTCAATCCCTTCGCCGGGCTCAGCAGTCCGGGTGCCCGCAATGCCGCCCTGCGCGGCGATCCGATGCCGTTGCCGCCCGCCGCCGCGCGCCTTGCCGCCGCACCGCTGCCCGCCGCGTATGCCGGCTCCGCCCTGCCTGCGGCCAGCTATGCGCCCGCGCCGATGCCGGTGATCGATGCCGACGGCCTGCCGGCCCCGGTGGTGGCGTCCACGCCGTCGATCGGTGGCGTGTCGCTGCCGGTGCCGGGCCAGCGCAGCGCCGCGGGCGCCGCCGTGCCGGCGCAGCCGGTCGTGGCGATGTCCGCGCAGGCGCCGGGTCTTCCGCTGCCGGCCGCTGCCGGCAGCGGCAACGGCGTGCTCGATGAACTGCGCGATCTGCAGAGCCGCAACAGCAGCAGCCTGGCGGTCGGCGCGGCCTACCGCACCCGTGACGGCGAAGCCGGACTGGGCCGCCTGGACGATCTCGAAGTGCCGCTGGAAGGCCGCTTCGCGGTGGGCGAGGGCAAGCTGCGGGTCACCGTCACCCCGACCGTGCTCGACGCCGGCAGCCTGGGCGTGGCCTATCCGCAGGCCAGCCAGTTCGGTGCAGGCCCGCAGGCCGCACTGGCCGGCGCGCTGGCCGCGGACCGCACCCCCGTCGACGACCTGGTCGGCTCGGCGCTGTACCAGACCCTGCTGACCCGTGGCGACACCAATGCCACGCGCAACCTGATCTACGACAACGCGCTGGACAGCGGCCGCTACCAGGAGCTGTACAACCAGACCGATGGCGCGCTGACCGCCAGCGAGCGGCGAGCGGCGGCCCTGGAGGCGTTGTATGCCGATCCGTTGCCGAGCTATATCCTCGCCCGCGACCTGGCCAACGTGCCGATCGGCGACATCGCCGGCCAGATCCTCAACAACGCCACGCTGGCGCGCGGCCTCACCGTCGCCCAGCAGGCGCAGCTGAAGACCCTGGCCCAGGGCGGCGCGGCCACCCAGACGCCGCTGGCCTTCCAGGACACCCTGTACGCGATGGTCGCCAACGCCGCCGGCGCGCGGCCGGTGGGCAGCCAGGACGCCAGTGGCGCGGGCGTGTCGGTCGGCTACGAGATCGGCGGTTTCCGCGGCGACATCGGCAGCACGCCGCTGGGCTTCCAGGACTCGCAGGTCGTCGGCGGGCTGTCCTACCGCGGCCAGGCCGGCGAACGCCTGACCTGGTCGGCCGAGGCCTCGCGCCGCGCGGTCAGCGACAGCCTGCTGTCGTTCGCCGGCGTGGAGGATCCGCGCAGCGGGCTGCAGTGGGGCGGCGTGACCGCGACCGGCGGCAAGGTGTCCGCGACCATCGACAACGGCCTGCTCGGCGGCTACGCCAGCCTGGCCTGGCATCGCCTCGAAGGCGAGAACGTCGCCGACAACGATCGCCAGGAACTGGGCATCGGCGTCTACGTGCACGCGCTTGAAACGGCCAACCAGTCGTTGACCGCGGGCCTGAACCTGAGCGCGATGCAGTACGACCGCAACCTCAGCGGCTTCACCTACGGCCACGGCGGTTACTTCAGCCCGCAGGAATACCTGGACGTCGGTTTCCCGGTGCACTGGAACGGGCGCACCGGCAATCGCCGTCTCGCCTGGCAGCTCGACGCCAGCGTCGGCGTGCAGCACTTCAAGGTCGATGCCGCGCCGTACTTCCCCAACGATCCGGCGATGCAGGCGGCCGCGTACGAAGCGGCGTCGATGGCGGCGCTGCTCGGCCTCACCCCCGAGTACGTCGATCCGGTCTACCTGGGGCAGACCAAGACCGGGCTGTCGTACAACCTCAGCGGTGCCGCCGAATGGCAGCTCTCCTCGCAGTTGTTCCTGGGAACGCGCATGGAGTTCAACAACGCGCGCGATTACCGGCAGTTCGGCACCAACCTGTATCTGCGCTTCCTGCTCGACCGGTTCGGCGCGGCACTGGGTCGCCAGCCGACGCCGCTGCGCTCGCCCTACGCCGCCGGCGAATGATCGCCACGCCGATGGCACGATGACCGGAGGGCGCCGCAAGGCGCCCTTCGCCGTTTCAGCGCCCTCACGAAATGACTCCCGGTGTCATCGATCGCGCGCCGTCGCAATGGCATGCGGCATCGCAGCAGAAGCGATGACAGCGCTCGCCAGTCGCTGCAATCCGCGGCAGCACGCGACGGTCGGCACGCGTCTGGCGGCGATGCCTGTGCGGCCGCTATTCATGTCGCCAAACCCCTGCTGTAACGGGCTTTTCACATTTCATCCCTGCCGGCGCAGACCGTGCGGGACGTGCGCTGCGAGGCGTCCGCCGGATGGTTGCCGCGGCAACGGCCAGACGCCTGTTGCGCTGCAGGGTGACAGCTAAAAAAACGCGTGTTACCAGTGCGCACCATCTTCGGTGATAGCGCTATCAGGCCGCCGCCCCACAGGCCCCGGTCGCATCTGCAACGCAGGCATCACCCGTACGTCGTCGTACATCAGCACTTCCGATTTCCAACTGCCGGTCGCCATGCATGCGCCGGTGCTGCAAGGACGGGCGTCTCCGCGCCCGGGATGAAATGCAGGCGGTGACGCCTGCGGGTGCCCCAAGGGAGGGGCGTGCACATCAATCGAAGCAAGGGGAGGGAGCACGAGATGAGTGGTTGCAGGTGTCGATGTCCCACACAGCTGTGGGTCGCGGTGACAGCGCTGACATCGCTGGCCGTGGTGGATCCAGGGAGCGACGCGCCGTGTGCCGTCGAGGGCCAGTGCCGAGGAGCATGCAAATGAACAACAAGCTCAAGCGTTTCAGGTCGACCGCGATGTTCACCATCGTCGGCGGCGTCATCATCATCAATCCGGCGTTCGCACAGGATCCGGCCGCGCAGTCGCGTCAGGACACGGCGACCACGCTCGACACCGTGCAGGTCAGCGGCATCCGCAGCAGCCTCGACCAGGCGATGAACATCAAGCGCGATTCGGCCGGCGTGGTCGACGCGATCAGCGCCGAGGACATCGGCAAGTTCCCCGACACCAACCTCGCCGAGTCGCTGCAGCGCATCACCGGCATCTCGATCGAGCGCCGCGACGGCGAAGGCGCGCAGGTCACCGCACGCGGCTTCGGCCCGCAGTTCAACATGGTCACGCTCAACGGCCGCCAGATTCCCGGTGCCGATGCGTTCGGCGCGGCCGGACAGGTGCCGATCGGTGGTGTCGAGGCCGGCACGCGCGCATTCAACTTCGCCCAGCTCGCGTCCGAGGCGATCTCCGGCATCGAGGTCTACAAGACCGGCCAGGCCAGCGTGCCCAGCGGCGGCATCGGCGCGACGATCAACATCCTCACCGATCGTCCGCTCAACCATGCCGGCGGCGAAGTGGTCGCCAGCGCGGGCGCCAAGGCGGTCTACGACGATTCGCAGCTGTTCGACAGCGACATCACGCCGGAAGTCTCGGGCATCTTCAGCTACGCCAGCCCGGACAAGGTGTGGGGCGTCGGTGTGGCGGCCAGCTACCAGAAGCGCCACGGCGGTTCGGTCCAGGCCACCGAGAACAACTGGAACGTCTCGCGCTGGAACGGGCCCGACGGCATCCTCCGCCCGGGCGGCACCATCACCAATGCGCCGGCCATCGGCCAGCTCTACTCGCTGCCGAACGACCTGCGTTATGCCTTCGCCGATTTCGAGCGCGAGCGCGTCAACGGCCAGGCGGTGCTGCAGTTCGCGCCGAGCGATGCGCTGACCCTGACCCTGGACTACACCTACTCGACCAACGAAATCGAGGAAAACCGCGGCGAGCAGACCCAGTGGCTGCAGCAGGGCAGCTACACGCACCTGGAGTTCGACGGGGCCGCGGTCGCCACCCCGAAGTACCTGCGCGAGATCGTCGAAACCAAGGATTTCGGCTACGAGCAGCAGCGCAACATGCAGAAGTACAAGCTGGACTCGATCGGGTTCAATGCCGACTGGAAGGCCACCGACCGTCTGCGCCTGGTCTTCGACGCGCACAACACCACGTCCGAGAGCTTGCCGAACGATCCGGTCACCGGTGGCGGCGCCACCTACTTCAGCATGGCCGGCACCAACAACTGCACCAGCGGCCCGTACTGCGGCGGCGCCTGGTCGCAGGAGCTTTACTTCAACAACGGCCTGCCGGTGATGGCGCGGTCCTGGTATCCGACGCTGGGCGATGCAGCGGCTGGCACCAACGGCACGCTCAACCCCGAGTTCCCGGTCGAGCAGATCGGTGCGCAGGTCCTGCGCGTGAACGCGCTGCGGCAGAAGACCGAGGTCAAGCAGGGACGCCTGGACGGCATCCTCGACTTCGACGACGGCCGCTTCCAGTTCGGTGTCGATTCGTCCAAGACGACGATGCACCGGCTCCAGTCGGTGGAGCAGTACAGCACGCTGGGCGACTGGAGCGCGTCCAACACCGGCAACGAGCCGGGCATGTACCCGCTGCTGCGGCCGATCAACATCGTCGGGCTGTTCGACGACTACAACGCGCCGGGCGCGCCGACCCGTGCCTGGATGGGCGACACCACCGCGCTCGCGCAGTGGGCGGTGGATGCCTACGGCGCCAACCTCAGCGTCAACCCGATCAACAACGCCAACAACCTGGTGGAGGAGAAGACCAACTCCGCCTACATGCAGGTGGAGCTGGACGGCACGCTGGGCGGCATGAGCACCAGCACCCGCATCGGCGTGCGCTACGAGAAAACCGACCTGACCTCGACGTCGGTCATCGCGGTGCCGAGCGCGATCGAATGGCAGTCCAACAACGACTTCCGCGTGCTGCCGTCGGAGAACCGCCAGACCTTCACCGAGAACCACAGCTACAGCCACATCCTGCCCAACGTCGACTTCAGCGTGGACCTGACCGGCGACATCAAGGCGCGCGCCTCGTTCAGCCAGACCATCGCGCGCGCGCCCTACGGCAACCTGTACGTCGGCGCCACGCCGAACCAGCCCACCGGCTCGGTGCTGATCAGCGAGGCGGGCCGGGCGACCGGCAACTCCAACTCGCCGACCCTGGATCCGATCGAGTCCAGCAACCTCGACCTGGCCGTGGAGTGGTACTTCGCCGACGCCAGCTATCTGTCGGTGACCTACTGGAACAAGCGCGTCGACAACTTCATCGGCAACACCGTCGTCCGCGAGAACCTGTATGGCCTGACCGACCCGACCTCCGGTCCCGACGCGCAGGCCGCCCTGGCGTTCCTCAACAGCGCCGCCTGCGTCGCGCAGGTGAGTGCTGCGGGCAACGACGCCGGATCGGCCTGCGCCGCCAACGACACCGCGCTGTTCTCCGCGCTGGCGCTGTACCGCAACGCCGCCGCCACCGGTGGACTCGCGGCCTACAACGGCAGCGGCGCGCAGGTGCAGGCGCTCGAGAACGCCTACGACCTCTATGGCGAGGCCGACGATCCGCTGTACATGTTCAACGTCAACACGCCGATCAACCAGAACAAGGCCAAGCTGCGCGGCTGGGAAATCGGCGGCCAGTACTTCTTCGGCGATACCGGCTTCGGCATCTACGCCAACTACACCATCGTCGATGGCGACGTGGGCTTCGACAACGCGGGCGACCCGAACGTCGACCAGTTCGCGCTGCTGGGCCTGAGCGACACCGCCAACCTGATGCTGATGTACGAGAAGTACGGCTGGTCGGCCCGCCTGGCCTGGAACTGGCGCGACGAGTACCTGATCCTGGCCAACCAGGGCGGCAGCAAGAACCCGTTCTACGTCGAGGACTACTACCAGCTCGACCTGAGCGTGGGCTACGCGTTCAACGACCGCTGGTCGGTCGGCTTCGAGGCGATCAACCTGACCGGCGAGGACGTGCGCTGGCACGCCCGCAGCGCCAGCCAGATCGTGCGCCTGGTCGACCAGAGCCCGCGCTACACGCTGGGCGTGCGCTACAAGTTCTGATCCGTGTGATGGACGAGGCCGCCGCTCCGGCGGCGGCCTCTTTTCTTCGCGGCGTCGAAGGTGCATAACATCCAACGGGCCACCGGCAGGACGTCGAACGCAATGCCACGTTACGAATTGCTCAACAATGTCGCGCACAGGGATCTGCGCGTGACCACGCGTTTCGGCCAGGAATTCGGCGACGCGACGGGAATGGTCGCGGCCTTCCCGACCGAATATGCGGAACTGCAGCGCGAGTATCCGATCTTCTTCCGCAAGGACAACGACAGCGGCGCCTTCCACTCGGTGGCGCTGCTGGGCTTCGACCACGGCGAGAACCTGTTCCTGCAGGACGGCCGCTGGAATGCCAGCTACCTGCCTGGCGCGATCGCGCGCGGGCCGTTCCTGATCGGTTTCCAGGAGCAGCAGGTCGATGGCGAGCTGCGCAACGAGGCCGTCATCCATGTCGATGTCGAGCATCCGCGCCTGGTCGTGGGCGAAGGCGAGGCGGTGTTCCTGCCGCAGGGCGGCAACAGCCCCTACCTGGAGCACGTCGCCACCGTGCTGCGCGGGATCAACGATGGCGTCGAAGCCGGCAAGGCGATGTTCGCCCAGCTGGACGGCCTGGGCCTGATCCAGCCGATCGGCCTGGAGATCCGTTTCGACGAGACCAACAGCGTGAACCTGACCGGCCTGTACGGCATCGACCGCGAGCGGCTGGCCTCGCTCGACGCCGAGGCGCTGCACGGGCTGCACCGCGCGGGCTGGCTGGAAGGGGTCTATCTGCTGCTGGCCTCGCTGCACAACATCCGGCGCCTGATCGCCGAGAAACAGCGTCGCCTGCGCGAGCAGGCGGCCCAGACGCCCGCACCCGGCAACTGAGCCGACGATGGTCGCCGCGATCCGCGTGATGGAAGGCTGCCGGCCCGGGGCGCTGCCGCTGGCCGCGCTGCTGGACGATGCGCAGCCGACCGTGCTGCGCGGCCTGGTGGCCGACTGGGGCCTGGTGGAGGCCGGGCGTGGCGGGGCGCTGGCCGCGATGGAGCACCTGAAGACGCATTACAACGGGCGTCCGGTGCAGTACTCGTACGGCGGCCCGGAGGTGCGCGGACGTCCGTTCTACCAGCCCGGCTACACGGCGTTGAACTGCGAGGTGCGGCGCGGTGGCCTGGACCAGGTGCTGGACGAGATCGCCACGCACCTGGAAACGCCCGAGCCACCCACCTACTACGTCGCCTCGCAGGCGGTGGATGCCAGCCTGCCGACCCTGCGCGCGGCCAACGATCTGGATTTCGCCGCACAGGGCATCCATGCGCCGCCGAGCATCTGGATCGGCAACCGGGTGACCGCGTCCTGCCACTACGATGCGCCGAACAACATCGCCTGCTGCGCGGTGGGGCGACGCCGCTTCACGGTGTTTCCGCCCGACCAGATCGGCAACCTCTATCCGGGGCCGCTGGAGCCGTCCCCGGGTGGCCAGGCGGTCAGCCTGGTGGATTTTTCGGATCCGGACCTGGTGCGCTTTCCGCGCTTCGCGCAGGCGCTGGACACGGCGCGCAGCGCGGTGCTCGAGCCCGGCGATGCGATCTTCATCCCCAGCATGTGGTGGCACCACGTCGAAGGGCTGACGCCGTTCAACGTGCTGGTCAATTACTGGTGGGCCAGCGTGCCCGGATGGATGCCGACGCCGATGCACGCGCTGCACCACGCGCTGTGGGCGTTGCGCGACCGGCCCGACAGCGAGAAGCAGGCCTGGCGCGAGGTGTTCGATTACTACGTGTTCGGGCCCGCCGAGCGCGCCGGCGCGCACCTGCCGGAGGCGGCACGCGGGCTGCTGGGGCCGATGGACGAGACGCGCGCGCGCCAGGTGCGCGCCGCGCTGATCGCCCGGCTCAACCGCTGAGGACGGCGGCGTGCGCCGGCCTCAGCGGCGTCATGCCGCGATCGCGCGGATGCAGTGAGCGGCGGCTTCGGCCGCGATGACAGGCTTCGAAGGGGAGGGAACGCGTTGGACAACAAGGGCAGGATCCGCAAAGTCGTGATCGCCGGTGGCGGCACCGCCGGCTGGGTGGCCGCGTGCGCATTGACGCACCAGTTCCGTGATCTGCTGGACATCACGCTGGTCGAGTCCGAACAGATCGGCACGGTCGGCGTCGGTGAATCGACGATCCCGACGATCCGCACCTTCCACCGGCTGCTCGGCATCGACGAGCGCGAGTTCATGGGCGCGGTGGCCGGCAGCTTCAAGCTGTCGATCTCGTTCGAGAACTGGAAGCGCGAGGGCGACCGGTACTTCCACCCGTTCGGTTACACCGGCGCCGGTACGTGGGCGTGCGAGTTCCATCACTTCTGGCTGGACAGCCTGCGCCGCGGCATGCGGTCGGAACTGGGCGACTACTGCCTGGAGTCGGTGGCCTCGCGCGGCAACCGCTTCGCCCTGTTCGACCGGCAGGAAGTCGGCGCCCCGCAGTGGTCGATGCGCTGGGCCCGCAATCCGAATGCGCCGGGGCGGCCCGAGCTCAACTACGCCTACCATTTCGATGCGGCGCTGTACGCCGCGTTCCTGCGCAGCAAGTCCGAGGGGCGCGGACTGACCCGCATCGAAGGCAGGATCCGCGAGGTGCAGCAGCATCCCGATGGCGACATCAGCGCGCTGGTGCTCGAGGACGGGCAGGTGGTGGAGGGCGACCTGTTCATCGACTGCACCGGTTTCCGCGGCCTGCTGATCGAGCAGACCCTGAAGACCGGGTACGAGGACTGGAACAGCTGGCTGCCCTGCAACCGCGCGGTCGCCCTGCAGACCGAGTCGGTCGAGCCGGCGGTGCCGTACACGCGGGCCATCGCGCACGAGGCCGGCTGGCGCTGGCACATCGCGCTGCAGCACCGCGTGGGCTGCGGCTGGGTGTTCTCCAGCGCGCACATGTCCGACGACGAGGCCGCCGCGAAGCTGCGCGCCGCGGTCGCCGCGCCGATCGTGCGCGATGCCTGGATCGTGCCGTTCCGCACCGGCCGCAGGCTCAAGGCCTGGAACCGCAACGTTGTGTCGCTCGGCCTGGCCAGCGGCTTCATCGAGCCGCTGGAATCGACCAGCATCCACCTGACCCTCAGCGCGGTCGCGCGGCTGATCCACCTGTTCCCGCACGACGGTATCCAGCGTTCGCTGGTGGACCGCTACAACGATGTCAGCCGCGCGGAAATGGAGCACGTGCGCGACTTCATCGTCATGCATTACCACCTCAACCAGCGCGACGAGCCGCTGTGGCGGGACTGCCGCGAAATGAAGCTGCCCGATGCGCTGGCCGAGCGCATCCAGCTGTTCCGCGACCGTGGCTATGCCTGGCAGGGCGAGGACGAACTGTTCCGGCTCGATTCGTGGACGCATGTGATGCTCGGCCAGGGCGTGACGCCGCGCGATCACCATGCGCTGGGAGGCGCCCTGTCCGATACGGACCTGCGCCGGCTGTTCGATGCGATCCGCCAGCCGATCGAGCAGGCGGTGGCGGACATGCCCACGCACCAGCAGTTCCTCGAGCGCTACTGCCCGGCCGATCCTGCGGTGTGGAACGGGCGGCGCGCGATGGCGGTGGGCTAGCTGCGCCAGCCGGAGAAGAAGGCGCGTCGCGCGCGCTGCGCTGCGCGTCGCCGGTATTCCGCAACGCGGCGCGGTGGCGCATCATGGCGCCTCGCGCCGGCAGGCAAGGTCGCCGGCCGCGGTCGATGAAGGGAGTCTGGTCTTGAACGCTACGCTGCTCTTGCTGGTCCAGCTCACGCTGATCCTCGCCGTCGCCCGCCTGTGCGGCCTGCTGCTGCGGCGCGTCGGCCAGCCTGCGGTGATCGGCGAGATGACCGCGGGCCTGCTGCTCGGCCCGATCGTGTTCGGCGCGTGGCTGCCGGACCTGCATGGCACCCTGTTCGCCAAGGCGTCGCTGCCCGCGCTGTCGGGCCTGGCCACGCTGGGCGTCGCACTGTTCATGTTCGTTGTCGGGGTCGAACTGCGCGCGCCGGAAGGGACCCGCTCGCAGCTGCGTTCGGCGTTTTCGGTCGGCGTGCTGGGCGTGGTCCTGCCGCTGGGCCTTGGCCTGGCGATCGCGCCGGTGCTGCATCCCGCGCTGGCGCCGGCCGGCGTCGCGTTCTGGCCGTTCGCGCTGTTCATCGCCGCGGCGATGTCGGTGACCGCGTTCCCGGTGCTGGCCCGCATCCTCAAGGACCGGCGGATGACCCATACCGTGCCCGGGCGCCTGGCCCTGAGTGCGGCGGTGATCGACGACGGCTGCGTCTGGGTGTTCCTGGCCTTGGTGCTGAGCCTTGCCAGCGGCGGCCAGAGCGGAGGCGTGGCGCTGGCGCTTACCGGCGCGCTGGCCCTGGTCGCGACCGCCTTCCTGGTGCTGAAGCCGTTGTACGCGCGCCTGCTGCGCCCGGCCGGGCTCGACGGCGAGCCGCCGCACGGCTGCTTCGTCTGGGTGCTGGTCGGGGTGCTGGCCTGCTCGGCCTTCGCCGAGTGGATCGGCCTGCATGCGGTGTTCGGCGCCTTCCTGTTCGGCGTGTGCCTGCCGCGCGACGACCGTCTGCTGCGGTTCCTGGCCAAGCGCATCGAGCCGGTCGCGATCGTGCTGCTGATGCCGGTGCTGTTCGCGCTGGCCGGGCAGAACACCACGCTGGATGCCTTCACCGGCGCCGGCATCGGCGCGTTCGCGTTGATCCTGGCGGTCGCGGTGGTCGGCAAGGTGGTGGGCTGCGCCACCGGCGCACGCCTCAACGGGCACGGCTGGCGCGACAGCCTGGCGGTCGGTTCGCTGATGAACGCACGCGGCCTGATGGAGCTGATCGTGATCAAGATCGGCTTCGATGCCGGCCTGATCGGACCGGAGCTGTTCACCATGCTGTTCGCGATGACCCTGGTGACGACGCTGATGGCCTCGCCGCTGCTGAGCCTGTTCTATGGCCAGGGCAGGGGGCGTGAACTGCCGGGCGGTTCGACCGCCGGGCCCCGGTAGGCGACGCCGGCGCGGGGATGACGCCCGGCAGGGACGCCGTTACGCTGCTTCGGAGACCTCGGGCACGACGGAACCGGCAGCGATGATCCGCGAGATCGTGAGAATGGGCGAACCGGTGCTGCTGCGCAGCGCCGAGCCGGTCGATCGCTTCGACACCGGCGAGCTGCACGACCTGGTCGAGGACATGTTCCAGACGATGGACCAGGCCAGCGGCGTCGGCCTGGCCGCCCCGCAGATCGCACGCAGCCTGCGCCTGATCGTGTTCGGCTTCGAGCGCAGCGCCCGCTACCCGGATGCGCCGGACGTGCCGCGCATCGCCCTGGCCAATCCGCAGATCACGCCGTTGGGCGAGCAGGTCGAGGACGGCTGGGAGGGCTGCCTGTCGATCCCCGGGCTGCGCGCGAAGGTGCCGCGCTGGACGCGCATCCGCTACAGCGGCTACGACCCGTCAGGCCGCTGGATCGAACACGACGCCGAAGGCTTCCACGCGCGCGTGGTCCAGCACGAGGTCGATCACCTGGACGGCATCCTGTACCCGTCGCGGATCCGCGACTTCGCCAGCTTCGGCTTCACCGACGTGCTGTTTCCGGAGATCGGCGCGGGACGCTGAGCCGATGCGCGGTCAACGTCCGGACGCCTGCATCTGCGTGATCGCCTGGGCCGCGTTGGTGTTGCCCGGATCCAGCGCCAGCGCGCGGCGGTAACTGGCCGAGGCCTCGGTTATCCGTCCGCCGGCCCGATACGCCTCGCCAAGGCCGTCGTGTACGTTGCCCGGGCGCGCGATCCGCATGCCGCATACGAAAACGCCCGGTCCTGCCGGACCGGGCGTCGTGCTTCACGGCACTGGCGGAGCGCTTACTTCAGCGCCTTGAAGCGCAGGCGCTTCGGGCCGGCGTCGTCGCCGAGGCGACGCTTCTTGTCGTCTTCGTACTCGCGGTAGTTGCCCTGGAAGAACTCCACGTGCGAGTCGCCTTCGAAGGCGATGATGTGCGTGGCGATGCGGTCCAGGAACCAGCGGTCGTGCGAGATCACGAAGGTGTTGCCCGGGAACTCCAGCAGCGCGTCTTCCAGCGCACGCAGGGTCTCGATGTCCAGGTCGTTGGACGGTTCGTCGAGCAGCAGCACGTTGCCGCCCTGCAGCAGGGTCTTGGCCATGTGCAGGCGGCCGCGCTCACCACCGGACAGCGAACCGACCAGTTTCTGCTGGTCCTGGCCCTTGAAGTTGAAGCGGCCGATGTAGGCGCGCGACTGGATCTCGATGCCGTTGATGTTGAGGATGTCCAGGCCGCCGGCGATTTCCTGGAAGACGTTGTGATTGCCTTCCAGCTTGTCGCGGCTCTGGTCCACGTAGGACAGCTGCACGGTCGGGCCGATGTTGATCTCGCCCGAATCCGGCTTCTCGGCGCCGGTGATCATCTTGAACAGGGTCGACTTGCCGGCGCCGTTCGGGCCGATGATGCCGACGATCGCACCGGACGGGATCAGCATCGACAGGTTGTCGATCAGCAGGCGGTCGCCGAACTTCTTGGAGACGTTCTTGAACTCGATCACCGAGTTGCCCAGGCGCTCGCCCGGCGGGATGAAGATCTCGTTGGTCTCGTTGCGCTTCTGGTAATCGACCGACTGCAGTTCTTCCAGGCGGGCCAGACGCGCCTTGCCCTTGGAACGGCCGCCCTTGGCGTTCTGCCGCGACCACTCCAGTTCCTTCTGGATCGCCTTCTGGCGGGCCTTTTCCTGGTTGTCTTCCTGCTTGAGGCGCTCGTCCTT
>Ga0160495_100055_pt1 | contig 196282 bp, 162 predicted proteins | sample DID4MG_4_FD_108251 | JGI IMG/M metagenome (GOLD analysis project Ga0160495, IMG submission 108251) | Enriched soil microbial communities from UW Madison campus, WI, USA - DID2933_E24_FP4 MG | ecosystem: Environmental > Terrestrial > Soil > Unclassified | place: USA: Madison, Wisconsin... | reverse complement strand
TCCTAATGGAAAGCTTGTCGGAGCATTGTTACTTACTGTCACTGCTCCGCTGCAATTATCTGATGTTGCAGGAGTACCTAAAACTACTCCTGTTGCTGAACATGAATTCGCATCTGCTGAAACCGTGACATTTGACGGGCAGGTAATCGTTGGTTTTTGAGTATCATTTACTGTTACCGTTTGTGTACAAGTCTGTGTGTTGCCTGCAGCATCTTTTGCTGTCCATGTTACAGTTGTGTTTCCTAATGGAAAGCTTGTCGGAGCGTTATTACTTACTGTAACTGCTCCACTGCAATTATCTGATGTTGCAGGTGTTCCTAAAACCACTCCGGTTGCAACGCATGAATTCGCATCTGCTGAAACCGTAATGTTTGACGGGCAGGTAATTGTTGGTTTTTGAGTATCATTTACTGTGACTTTTTGAGTCGCTGTTTCAACATTCCCATTTCCATCATTAAAACTCCAAGTAACAGTATAAGTCCCTTGTGCGTTATATGTTAATGAATCTGTAGTTGTTCCGGTAACTGTACCAGCACAATTATCTGTAGTTGTTGGAGCTGTTACTGATACCGAGCATTGTCCTGTAACGTCTGCCAAAACTGGTTTTGCAGGTTTATCTGTATCACTAACTTTAACCGTTGAAGCAGCAGAAGTTTGTTCACATCCTGTTGAACCGTTTCTTACTTTTACTTTATAATTTCCATCTGAATTTACAGCTAAAGTAGAAGCTGTTTGACCAGAAATAACAACATCATTTTTATACCACACATAAGTTGGCGAAGCAGCATTTGTCACTGCTGTTAAAGTTGTATTTAGACATGCTGTTAAAGCTCCGGTTATTGATGCTGTTGGCAATGGGTTTGGCGTTGTTGAAACACTAGCGCTGTTATTAGCAGGATTACTATCTGCAGTTGTTGCCGGCAATGAAGCTGTATTATTGTAAACCCCAGATGCATTAACTTTAGCAGTAATTTTTAAAGTTTCTGTAACTCCTCCGTTAACATCTCCAATACTCCAAACACCTGTTGTTGAGCTATAACTTCCTATCGATTGAGTTGAGCTTACAAATGTATAACCACTAGGAAGTAAATCGTTTATTGAAACCCCTGTTGCATTGTTAACTCCTAAATTATTCAGTTTTACTGTAAATTCAACATTAGATCCTACGCAAGGTGTTGCAATATCTACCGTTTTAGTAACACCTAAATCTGTACATAAAGTAACTGAAACTGGTTTTGATTGTGTCTGAGCGCCACAAGTTAAAGTTGAAGCTACTGAATATGCTCCGGTTTTAGTCGCTGTATAAGTATCTGAATTTGCACCTGCAATAGCCACACCATTTAGGTACCATTGATAAGGAGAAAGTCCAGATTGTGTTTTTAATAATGCTGAATTATTTGAACAGCCTCCACCCGAAATATAAGTAAAAGTTGGTTCTTCTGGCTGAACGGCAAAATTTGAGAAAAAGCCAGCCATAGAGAAACCTCCATCTTGCTGTACAATTGAAACCGTTAATTTAGCATTACTTTCAATAGAAAGAAAGTTAGGACTTCCAATTTGTTTACTGTTAAAGTTAATCAAATACCAGCCTGTTGTTCCTATTTGATAACGAGCCGAAACGCCAGAAATAGTAGAAACATCTTTTCCATTTACCTTTACAACCTCGCTTCCGCTTCGTAAAAGTATATAACCAAAATAATCTAAAGTTCCTGATCCATAATTTCTAAATTTTGCTGTCTCTATAAAATTAGATCCACCGCATTCAGACACTGGTGCAATAGTTGAAATATCAACCTCACAACCTTGTGCAGTTCCTGAATAAACAGCAACTCTCTCACTTGCAACAATGTGAGATGCTGTAAAACTTACATCTTTAACTCCATTTATAAAAGTGTAAAAATTTCCTGCTTTTGCTAAAGTCACAGTAACTGGAGTACCTGATAATGTTCCGTTAGTCGTATAACCTTCTATTATTACTTTTGTATTATCTTTTGTAGCCACAACAGTAGTCTGTTCTGCGATATTATTTCCTGTTCCTCGTTCCAAAAAATATTCTGTTCCTAAAACTGCTTCAGGCGGAATTTGATTATATGCGCTATCGCCACAACCACCTGGAGTATCAATAGCTGCTGAAGTATTCATTACGATAGGATTAGAAGACTCTACTAGTGATCCAATGTTTGCTTTAAATAAATAACTCTGCCCCGTATTTAATGTAGCTGTAACTACACCATTAATTTTTATTACTGTATTATTGGCTGTCGCCATAATAGTATAAATAGGGCGCTGGTCTCCATAACCATTAAAATTCCCTAAGGAACCATCTCTATAGTATCCTACCCTAAATCTTATTCCTAAGCCCGCATCTCCAAAGCTTGTCAAAGCTGCATTACCTTTAATATCTTTGTCAACATCTTTACCTGATAAAGCATCAGAAGCTACGTTTCTTAAATTAATAGATATTGGAGCACTTCCTCTTACAATTAATCCTGCACCATCTAAAACCGTATCAAAAACATACGCTTTAGTTGTGCTTGGAGTGCCTATAAATCTATATACTGCAGGTGTTCCTTTAACTGCTGTTAAATTTGTTACTAATGTTCCATCACTTTTTGAGACACTAACACTTACATTAGTTGTAGAATTTGTCGCTATAACAATTTCATTAGCATCATTAAAATACTGCCAAGGTGCAGGTGCTATATAATGCGTAGTATAAAACTGAGCAGAGGCACTATAGCTCAATAAAAGAAATAATAAGATAAAGAAATTAGATTTAAAAAAATTAAACCCATTAAAAGTAGAGTTACGCATAGACAGACTCGGTATTAATTTGAGTAATAGAAATTATTGCTGAAATCCTTAAACTGGTTTTCAGGTTATAAACGAGATACGAAAAAATTGAAGGGATAGTTTTTAGATTATTGAAAATTGTTTTTTCAAAATCAAAAAAGTAATTATGCAGCGTTTTGACCATAATGTTTTTGGCTCAACACACAAATGTCTCTCGGTTAAATTAGTAGTTTTGGAGCAGCGAAAGTATATAAACACCTCATTACTAACTACATTAGTCGACAAACTACTTGGAAAAACGTTGAAATACACTTTTAGTTAAAATTAATTAACTTTAACAAGTCGATAAAGATGATAATTTGACAATAAAATAACAGAAATTTCTTAATTTTTTAAATAAATGTTAGTTTATTATAATTTAATAGATAAAAAAGCAAAATTATCTTACAATTAATATTCTTAAAAGAGCAATAAAAAACATATATAATTCTGATTACCAGCAATATAAATCAAAGCAATTTATAAAAATAGCAACAGTAATTTTTTATAAAAATTAGGACTTAATTATTTCATTGTAAAAACTTAATGTTTCTTATAAGTCCGTCAAATTTTGTTCTTTTAATGGGAGAATTTTTAAATACTACTCGAAAAGTTTCTTCGGTAATTTCGGTCCAATCCTTTTTAGAGAAAGAAAGTAAATCAGGATTTGGATTAAATAGTGGTTCTGAATGAGGTTTAGAAAATCTATTCCAAGGGCAGACGTCCTGACAGGTATCGCAGCCAAACATCCACTCATCAAATTTTCCTTTCATGTCATTAGGAATATTTTCTTTGAGCTCAATTGTGTAATAAGATATACATTTACTTCCATCTACAATATAAGGAGCAAGGATTGCTTGTGTGGGACAAGCATCTATACAGGCAGTACAAGAGCCACAATGATCGGTTACTGCATGATCATATTCTAAGTCGAGATCTAAAATAAGTTCGGCTATAAAATAAAAAGAACCAACTTTTTGAGTTATCAAATTGCTGTTTTTTCCAATCCAGCCCAAACCGCTTTTTGCCGCCCAGGCTTTGTCTAAAACTGGTGCCGAATCAACAAACGCACGTCCGGAAACTTCACCAATATTTTCCTGAATCGAATGAAGAAATTCTTTCAATTTTTCTTTTATCACAAAATGATAATCCTGTCCATAAGCATATTTGGAAATCTTAAAACTCTCATCATTTTGAGTTTCAGATGGAAAATAATTCAATAAAAGAGAAACAACACTTTTTGCATCATCAACCAGCAATGTTGGGTCCAGACGTTTGTCAAAATGATTTTCCATATAAGCCATTTGGCCGTTATGGTTGTTATTTAACCATTTTTCAAGGCGCGGTGCTTCTTTTTCTAAAAAACCTGCCTTAGAAATTCCACAAGAAATAAAGCCTAATCTTTTGGCCTCTTCTTTTATAAATTTTGAATATGTTTCTTTAGAATTTATACTCATCGTTTACAGAATGAAACTTTCACGTTAACTGGTTTCAGCGTTATCAGCGGATTAAATTTAACTATATCATCATCTGATTTAATGACATATTTTTTTACAATTTGAGATATTGTAAGACACATTTCATAAATAGCAAATCCAGTTCCAATACACATTCTTGGTCCTGCTCCAAATGGATAAAAATACTGCATGGAATCCTTTTTTTGGTCACCAAGAAAACGTTCCGGAATAAATTCGTCCGGATTAGTCCAATATTTAGGATTTCTGTGAAGTTCATAAAAAGAAACCCCAATTAAAGTGTCTTTCTTTATTTTGAATTGAGCAAGAATATCATCTTCAAGATTCTGCCTGTCAGTAATCCATGCAGGCGGATACAGTCGCATAGATTCATTTAAAACAGCATTTGTGTAAACCATTTTTTGAAGCTGCGCGATAACATTATCCGTTTGTAATTCAAGCTCAATAATTTCATCAAAAATCTTTTGCTGCACCTCAGGATTTCTTCCTAATAAATGCAGTGTAAAAGTTAAAGCATTCGCAGAAGTTTCATGTCCTGCTATAAATAAAACTTTGATTTCATCAATCAATTGTTCTACAGACATACCTTCACCAGTATCTTCATATCTGGTTTCTAAAAGCATATTCAATAAATCATTTACTTCTTCTCCCGAAGCTTTTCTTTCTTCAATAATTTCTTTGATGATACCGTTATTTTCTTCTGCCAATTTAAGATGTTTCTTAACCTGACCACTCAAAGAAAACCACCAAGCTTTATGAGGAAGCCTGATTTCTTTAATTAAAAAATTCTGAACTTCTTCAATAATAAATTTTATACGACGAAATTTACTTTCTGCTGCTGAAAGCTGAAATAGAGATTTGGCAACTACATTAAACGCAAGCTGACTCATAACAGGAAAAAGATCGATTGATTTTTCTTCCTCAAGATTAATCAGTTCTAAAGCGATAACAGCATTCATATTATCAACAAGCTGATTCATTTTTTGTTTATGAAAAGCAGGTTGAATTAAACGTCTTTGTTTTAACCAAAAATCACCATCACTGGTTAAAAGTCCTTTTCCTAAATATTTAGAAAGATAAACTGATTGAAATTTAGACTTATGATAATTCTTTTGATTCTTAACTAAAATATGTTGTGCAACTTCATTATCTCTCGACAATATAATATATTTTGAAAAGCCAATTCTAATAGAAAAAGAATCTCCTAATTCCTCAAAATATCTTTTATGAAAAGGAATCGGATTTCTTCGAACGCCTTCGGCATCTTTAAAAAACCTTAATATTGATAATTTTTTAGGGTAAATATATTTTCCATTAACAGACATAACAACTAGAATAAACCTCCTTGAATGTTAGTGTTTATTTTTCCTAAGTGTTTATATGCTTTTTCGGTAACTTCACGACCACGCGGAGTACGCATAATAAATCCTTCCTGAATTAAGAAAGGTTCATACACTTCTTCAATGGTTTCACTGCTTTCAGATACTGCTGTTGCTAAAGTAGAAAGTCCAACTGGTCCACCTTTAAATTTATTAATAATAGTCAATAATATTTTATTGTCCATTTCATCAAGTCCATGAGCATCAACATTCAATGCTTTTAGAGCATATTTAGAAATTTCAAGATCAATAGTTCCGTTTCCTTTTATCTGCGCAAAATCCCTAACTCTACGCAATAAAGCATTTGCAATACGAGGAGTTCCACGACTGCGGCCAGCAATTTCTATTGCTGCTTCAAGATCAATAGGCATTTTTAAAATTCCCGCACTTCTTTCAACTATCGTAGTCAAAAGCTCTGTAGAATAATACTGTAAACGCGATGAAATTCCAAAACGTGCCCTCATTGGTGCGGTTAATAATCCCGAACGAGTTGTTGCACCAATCAAGGTAAAAGGATTCAAATTGATTTGAACTGTTCTGGCATTTGGACCAGATTCAATCATGATATCAATTTTAAAATCTTCCATTGCTGAGTATAGGTATTCTTCAACAATAGGACTTAAACGATGAATTTCGTCTATAAATAAAACATCTCTCTCATCAAGATTAGTCAGTAAACCAGCTAAATCACCCGGTTTATCCAAAACTGGCCCAGAAGTAATTTTAATCCCAACTTCTAATTCATTAGCCAGGATATTAGCCAATGTTGTTTTACCAAGTCCGGGAGGTCCATGAAATAAAGCATGATCTAATGCTTCACCACGCTGATTAGCAGCAGCAACAAAAACTTTTAAATTTTCTAAAACCTGGTCCTGACCGGCAAAATCATCAAATGACAGCGGACGCAATCTTTTTTCAAGATCTAATTCTTCTGAGTTATATCCTTTTGTTGTAGGATCAAGATTTTCATTCATCTTACAAAGATATAGAAAGTAATTAGTTTTGTAAAATAGTAAAACTGAACGTTTACAACTTTAACTAAACAAAAAAGACTGCCATTTCTGACAGTCTTTTGCAAATTTTATTTTAGTGGTGTAAAACTTGTTCACCTTCTTTCATTGGTACATTTTGAGGAACAAAATCTACATCATGATTTGGGTTACTGTAATCATACGGCCAACGATATACGTGAGGAATTTCTCCCGGCCAGTTTCCGTGGATGTGTTCAACTGGAGTAGTCCACTCTAAAGTTGTAGATTTCCATGGATTTTGAACTGCTTTTTTACCGTAGAAAATACTGCTGAAGAAGTTATATAAGAATACTAACTGGAACGCTCCTCCTACAAGAGCAAATGTTGTAATTAAAACATTCACGTTTTGTAAATCATCGAATAATGGGAAGTTTGTATTTGTATAATAACGTCTTGGTAAACCAGCTAATCCAATAAAGTGCATTGGGAAGAAAACTCCATAAGCACAAACTGCAGTAATCCAAAAGTGAATATAACCTAAGTTTTTATTTAACATTCTTCCGTACATTTTAGGGAACCAGTGGTAAATACCAGCAAACATTCCGTAAAGTGCTGAGATACCCATTACTAAGTGAAAGTGAGCAATTACGAAGTAAGTATCGTGAACGTTAATATCTAAAGTACTATCTCCTAAAATGATACCTGTTAAACCTCCAGTAATGAAAGTAGAAACCATTCCAATAGAGAACAACATTGCAGGGTTAAACTGTAAGTTACCTTTCCATAAAGTTGTAATCCAGTTAAACGCTTTTACAGCAGATGGAATTGCAATCAATAGAGTTGTAAAAGTAAATACAGATCCTAGGAAAGGATTCATACCCGAAATAAACATGTGGTGACCCCAAACGATAGTAGATAAAAATGCAATTGCAAGAACTGACATAATCATCGCTCTGTAACCAAAGATTGGTTTACGAGAGTTTGTAGCCATAATTTCAGATACAAGACCCATTGCTGGTAAGATTACGATATAAACCTCAGGGTGACCTAAGAACCAGAATAAGTGCTCAAACAATACTGGAGAACCTCCTTGGTAATGTAAAACTTCACCAGCAATATAAATATCAGATAAGAAGAATGAAGTACCAAAACTTCTATCAAAGATCAATAATAAAGCTGCAGATAATAAAACTGGAAACGAAATAACACCAATAATAGCTGTTACGAAAAATGTCCAGATTGTAAGAGGAAGCCTAGTCATAGACATTCCTTTTGTTCTTAAGTTAATTACAGTTACAATGTAGTTTAATGATCCCATTAAAGAAGAAGCAATAAAGATAGCCATTGAAACTAACCATAAAGTCATACCAGTTCCAGAACCTGGAATTGCTTGTGGTAAAGCACTTAATGGAGGGTAAATTGTCCAACCTGCAGAAGCTGGTCCAGCTTCAACAAATAAAGAACATAACATTACTACAGCAGATAAGAAAAACAACCAGTATGAAATCATATTCATGAATCCAGAAGCCATATCTCGCGCTCCAATTTGAAGTGGAATAAGTAAGTTACTAAAAGTACCACTTAAACCTGCGGTTAGTACAAAGAATACCATGATGGTACCATGAATTGTAACTAACGCAAGATAAATATCATTTGCCATTACACCGTCTGGTGCAAATTTATCTCCTAATAAAACATTGAATATTTTAAAAGACTCTTCTGGCCACGCTAATTGCATTCTGAAAAGCAAGGACATTGCAATACCAATTACTCCCATAACAATACCTGTAATTAAGTATTGCTTAGCAATCATTTTGTGATCAATACTAAAGATATATTTAGTAATGAACGTGTCTTTATGATGATGTTCGTGCTCGTGATCGTGTCCGTGATCGTGACCGTGCGCTTCTGCTGACATATATGTGTACTTTAAATTTTCTTAATAATATTATTTCATAGCTACTTTAGCTACAGCTGCTTTAACAGTATCAACAACCGCTTTTACAGTATCTTTTACTTTAGCAGTAGTATCTGTTGCACCTTCAACTCCTTCAGCTGGTTTTTCAGCAGCAGCCGCCGCTTTAATATCCTGAGCTAAAGTTGTTTTTTCGCTTAACCATTTTTTGTAATCTTCCGGAGTATCAACAACAACTTTCATTTGCATGTTATAGTGTGAAGCTCCACAGATTTTATTACATAATAATAAATAATCAAATGTATAAGGATCTAAAGCAGTACCTCCTTTTGCAACTAACTCAACACTTTTTTCAGCTCTAAGTTTATTGATGTTTGCCACTTTTTCAACCATAAATGGCAACTCTCTATATTCTGCTGTAGTGTAAGTTGGAACAAATGCAAACTCAGTAACCATACCTGGTACACAGTTCATCTGCGCTCTAAAGTGAGGCATATAAGCTGAGTGTAATACATCTTGAGAACGCATTTTGAAATGTACTTTTTTACCTTTAGGAATATGTAATTCAGAAACTACTATATCATCTTGAGCGTTAGGATCTGACATATCAACCCCTAATGTATTAATACCTTCGATTAAACGTACGTTAGCCTTTCCTAAAACATTATCTTGTCCAGCATATCTTGCAGTCCATTTAAATTGCTGAGCATATAATTCAATTTCGATTACATCTTCATCTTTATCAACGAACATGATGTTATTCCAAGCGTATAATCCATAAAGAATTAAACAAGCCAAAACAACAGATGGAATAATACTCCAGATTGCCTCTAATTTATTACTATCAGCAAAGAATAATGCTTTTTTATCTTTATTCCCTTTATATTTAAAAGAAAACCAGTATAATAAACCTTGCGTAATTACCTGAACTGTAAAAATTAAAACCCAAGTAATATTCATTAAACTATCTACTAAACCACCGTGCTCAGAAGCAGGAGTATGAAGTGCCAAATTACCCCATTTTAGTAAACCATAAATAGTAAATATATAAATGAATGCTAAAAAGCCAAACAAAATATATCCCTGAATGTTATTGTCATTATCTGATGCAACTTGGGAATCGTCCGAAGAAGATCCTACTTGAGTAAGATCAAATATCTTGGTCAATTGCCATAATGCAACTGCTAATAAAACTAAAACTATAATTACCAACAAACTTGTCATCTGTTTACTTCTTTAAATATTAATAATGAAAATGTTTACTTTCTTCAATGAAAGGATTTCTTTTTGCAAGCAAAGGAGATTTCGTTAATGCAGTAAATACAACAAATATAAATAATCCTAAGAAGAAAAGAATAGACGCAATTTCAGAAACTCCAATAGACCATTTGTCTCCAACTGTACCAGGCATAATCATATTAAAGAAATCAACATAGTGACCTAATAAGATTACAATACCTGCCATAACTACAACCCAGTTAAGACGTTTGAAGTCTGTATTAATTAATATTAACAATGGGAAAACAAAGTTCATAACAACCGCTCCAAAGAAAGGAAGGTTATACAATTGAATTCTTGTTACAAAATAAGTTACCTCTTCTGGAATATTAGCATACCAGATCAACATGAACTGAGAGAACCATAAGTAAGTCCAGAAAACACTAATACCAAACATAAATTTAGCTAAATCGTGAATGTGGCTGTTATTTACATACTCTAAATATCCTTTTGATTTTAAGTAAATTGTTATTAAAGCAATTGAAGTAATACCACTTACGAAGAAAGATGCGAAAACATACCATCCGAATAAAGTACTAAACCAGTGTGGATCAAAAGACATAATCCAGTCCCAAGACATGATAGACTCTGAGACAATAAAGAATACTAAGAATCCAGCAGAAGCTTTAAAGTTCTTTTTGTAGTAAAGATCATCATTTGCTTCATCTTGGGCTAAACAGTTTTTTCTAGAGATATAACGATATAAATTCCATCCCGCTAAGAAAATAGCAGCTCTAACAATCCAGAAAGGGAAATTCAAATATCCAGATTTTCCAGCAATGATAGCATCATAATTTGCACTCTTAGGATCAGTAACTCCTTCACCTAACCAAACAAATATGTGATTAAAATGTAATCCGCATAATACTAAAATTATGAAGAAAATTATAGATCCAGCAGGTAAGTAAGCTGTAATTCCCTGCATAACTCTAAATAAGACAGGAGACCAGCCAGCCTGAGCTACTTGCTGAATAGCATAAAATGCTAAAACCCCCATAGAAAGCAGTAAGAAGAAAATACATGCTACATATAATGCAGACCAAGGTTTGTTTTGCAACTGGTGCAATACGTGGCTTAAATGTTCCGTGTGTTCATCAGCAGCACCTACTTTTGCATGCTCACCACCTTTATGTTCTTCATGTGAAGCCTCTGCTGCTTCATGATGTCCTGCATCTTTATGAGTAGCCTCTGCAGACTCTCCATGTGCAGTACCATGAGCTCCGTGGGCATCAGCTGCTAGTATTTTTTCAACTTCTTGAATATCTTTAGGTGCACTTAAAAAACCATACCCAATTCCTAATAGTCCTAGAACCATTAAGATGATAGAAAAAGTTTTTAATTTACTTGAAAATGTATACATATCTATTACGATCAGTTTGTTCAACAATTATAATTGGCTTTTTAGTTTCAGAACATAGTCAGCAACTAACCAACGTTCGTGAGCACTTAATTGATTTGCATGTGAACCCATTGCATTTAAACCATAAGTCTCAACATGAAAGATACTTCCTTCAGTGATTTCTCTGTCTTTATAGCTAGGCACCCCAAGAAATTTTTCTCTTTCAACCAATTTACCTTTACCGTTTCCAGTAGCACCATGGCAACTGATACAGTAAATCTCGAAAAGTTCTTTTCCTTTTCCAGAGTTTTTATCTTCTTCAGTTAAAGGTGATTTTAAATTAGCTTTCGCTGCTTCATACCCTGCTGTCGAATTTTCATATTCATAAGGTTCAAAACCTCTATTTATAGTTCCTTCTACAGGAAGCTGTCCTTCTTTTCCTCCTTTAAATATTTTAGCTTCTGTATATGGCTCGTAAGCAACAGACTCATACATATTTGGGAAATACTGATAGTTTGGTGCCGAATTATTGTGGCAAGATGAAACTAAAATAGTTATACCAACTAAAAGTGTTATTTTATATATCCTTTTCATAGCTACAATTAATTCTTTTCAATTACTTTAACTTCTACAGCTCCAGTTCCTTCAAAGAAAGAAACAAGTTCTGCTTCGTTATCATTTACAGCAACCTCCATTAAGAAATGGTCATCTGTTGTTCTTACATCAGGATTTTCAGCCTGCTTAAATGGCCATAATCTACTTCTCATGTAAAAAGTGATTACCATTAAGTGCGCAGCAAAAAACACAGTCATTTCAAACATAATTGGCACAAAAGATGGCATGTTTTGAATGAAACTAAAACTTGGTTTTCCACCAATGTCCTGCGGCCAGTCATGAATCATGATATAACTCATCATTGTTGTTGCAACAGAAATACCAACACATCCATATAGGAAAGCACAAATTGCTAATCTTGTTGGTGCTAAACCCATGGCTTTATCCAATCCGTGAACTGGGAATGGAGTAAAAACCTCTTCAATATGATGATGAGCAGCTCTGGTTTTCTTTACTGCATCCATCAAAATATCATCGTCATTATAAATGGCGTATATTACTTTATTACTCATGATGTGAATCTTTATTTGCTCTTTCTCTAATGTAATTATCTCCTGTTCCTTTCAAAATTGTTTTAACCTCCGCCTGAGCAATTACAGGGAATGTTCTAGAGTATAGTAAAAACAATACAAAGAAGAAACCAATTGTTCCGATGAAAATTCCAATATCAACAAATGTTGGTGAGAACATTGTCCAAGAAGATGGAAGATAATCTCTATGTAAAGAAGTAACAATAATTACGAATCTTTCAAACCACATACCAATATTTACTACAATCGAAATAATGAATGAGAACATGATACTAGTTCTTAATTTTTTGAACCACATGAACTGAGGAGAGAATACGTTGCAAGTCATCATAGACCAGTAAGCCCACCAGTAAGGTCCTGTAGCTCTGTTTAAGAATGCATACTGCTCGTATTCTACACCTGAATACCATGCTACGAATAACTCAGTGATGTAAGCTACACCAACAATAGATCCAGTAATCATGATAATGATGTTCATTAACTCAATATGCTGTAATGTGATATAAGCTTCAAGGTTAGAAACTTTTCTCATAACGATCAACAAGGTATTTACCATTGCAAATCCAGAGAAAACCGCTCCAGCAACGAAGTATGGAGGAAAAATTGTTGTATGCCATCCAGGAATTACAGAAGTAGCAAAGTCCATAGATACAATTGTGTGTACAGAAAGTACAAGTGGAGTAGCTAAACCAGCAAGTACCAAAGATACTTCTTCAAAACGCTGCCAGTCTTTTGCTCTACCGCTCCATCCAAAACTTAAGATAGAATAAACTCTTTTGTTAAATGGAGTAATAGCTCTATCACGAAGCATAGCGAAATCAGGAAGTAGACCAGTCCACCAGAAAACTAATGATACTGAAAGATAAGTTGAAATCGCGAATACGTCCCAAAGCAATGGTGAGTTAAAGTTTACCCATAAAGATCCAAACTGGTTTGGAATAGGTAAAACCCAGTATGCTAACCATGGACGACCCATGTGAATGATTGGGAATAAACCTGCCTGAACTACAGAGAAAATAGTCATTGCTTCCGCAGAACGGTTAATAGCCATTCTCCAACGCTGACGGAAAAGTAAAAGTACTGCAGAAATCAAAGTTCCCGCGTGACCAATACCAACCCACCAAACGAAGTTAGTAATATCCCAAGCCCAACCAACTGTTTTATTTAATCCCCAAGTTCCGATACCGGTAGATACGGTGTAAATTATACAACCTAACCCCCAAAGGAAGGCTACTAATGCGATTGTAAATACAATCCACCATTGTTTATTTGCAGGTCCTTCAACAGGCGCTGCCACATCTACAGTTACATCGTGATATGATTTATCACCTATAACTAAAGGTTTTCTAATGGGTGCTTCGTAATGAGACGACATAATCCTTTATATTGTTTCTTAATTAATAATTTTACTAAGTGTTTCTAACTTTTACGTGATAGAAAACATTTGGTTTTGTACCAACATGCTCTAATAAATGATACATTCTATCGCTTTCTGCCAATTTAGCAACTTCGCTTTCTTTATCATTTACATCTCCAAATACCATAGCACCAGAAGAACAAGCCGCAGAACATGCACAAGCATTGTTGAACTCGTCTTTACCTACTACTCTGCCTTGACGTTTAGCTTCAAGGATTACAGCTTGAGTACTTTGGATACAGAATGAACATTTTTCCATAACTCCACGAGAACGAACGTTTACGTCTGGATTTAATACCATACGACCTAAATCATCATTCATGTGATAATCGAATTCACTGTTTTTGTTGTATAAGAACCAGTTGAAACGACGTACTTTGTATGGACAGTTATTAGCACAGTAACGAGTACCAACACATCTGTTATATGCCATGTGGTTTTGACCTTGACGACCATGAGAAGTTGCAGCAACCGGACAAACTGTCTCACAAGGTGCGTGATTACAGTGTTGACACATTACAGGCTGGAATGCTACTTGCGGATTAGCTCCTGGTTTCTCCATTTCATTAAATGTAGATAATGAACTAGATAAACCTGCAATTCCTTCTTTTCTTTCGTTATCACCTTCAAAAGTACTTTCAGAAGAATAGTATCTATCGATACGTAACCAGTGCATATCACGGCTTCTTCTTACCTCTGCTTTCCCTACAACAGGAACGTTGTTTTCAGCATGACAAGCGATAACACATGCTCCACATCCAGTACAAGCATTTAAATCTATAGAAAGATTAAAATGGTGACCTGTAGTACGATCAAACGATTCCCATAAATCAACTGTAGTAGCTTCTACTTCTTGGTGATCTAAAGATACCATTGGCTGTTCGTTCCAATGTTTTGCATCTTGAGTGTTGAAGATTTCTAAAGTAGTTTCTTTAATAATATCTCCTCTACCCATTAAAGTTTTCTGTCCTTGAACACAAGCAAACTCATGCTCTCCACTTGCCTTAGCAATGTTGATAGACTGAACACTATTGAAATTTTTATATAAAGCGTAAGCGTTTAAACCTACTTGCATTTCTTCTTTTAAAGCAGCTTTACGACCATAACCAACCGCTAAACCAACTGTCCCAACAGCTTGTCCTGGCTGAACAATTACTGGAACATTGTCTAATTTAAGACCGTCTGCAGTAGTAATAGTTGCATAACTACCATTAAGCCCTCCATTTGCAACGATTTCATTAGATAATTTAAATTTCTCAGCATCAGCTTGTGAAACTGTAACATAATTATCCCAAGAAACTCTTGTAATTGGATCTGGAAACTCTTGTAACCAAGGGTTGTTTGCATGCTGTCCATCTCCCATACCCGTTTTAGTATATAATACTAATTCTAGTTCTCCTGAAGACTTTGATTTAGAAAGTAAACTTGCAGCACCAGCGTAGTCATAAGAACCTCCAGCTAAAGCAGAAGACCCTACCACAAAAACTCCGTCATGTAAAACTTTATTCCAAGAAGAACCAGTAATGATTGTTCCAGAATTAGCTTTTAAATAATCATAAAAGTTTCCAGGTGTTCCATTTACTGACAATAAAACGTCTTGAAATTGTTTTGTATCAAAAATAGGACGAATAGTAGGCTGAGTTAAACTGTAAGTACCTTTTGTAATTTCAACATCTCCCCAAGACTCTAAGTAATGAGGTGCAGCAGCAGCGATTGTAGATTTAGCAGCAGTTTCATCTTCTTTTAAAGAGAATGCAACTGAAGTTTTAACTTTTTCTAACCCAGATACAAATGAAGCAGAATCAGCCAAAGTATAAACAGGGTTAACACCACTCATGATCAAAGTATGAACACTTCCAGCATTCATATCTTTAATTAACTGAGCTACAACAGCATTAGAACCTTTTCTAATTTGTCTTGTACCAGCTGTACTAAAAGCTTCACTAGCTAATGCCTGATTAATAGCTAAAACTAATAATTGTGCGTTTTTATCTTCAATTCCAGATACTAAAATACCTTTTGTACCTGCAGCTTTTAATTGCTGTGCAGCTTTTACAACCTCTGCTTTAAATGCACCATCTAAAGCAACGGGAACAGAAGCACCAACAACAATATTGTATATTTGAACTAAAGCTTGTTTTTGAGCAGCTGTAGTCATTGGAACACGCTTATCAGCAGCTGCTCCAGATAATGTCATATTTGATTCAAACTGGAAGTGACGAGACATTTTTCCGTTTTGCGGAATACGTCCTTTAGCATATCCAGCATCATATCCACCACCTTGCCAGTCTCCTAAGAAATCAGCACCAACAGATACAATTAATGACGCTTTTGAAAAATCATAATCTACTAAAGCTCTCTCTCCGTATACAGTCTCGAATGCATCTAATGCATCAGAAGAAGAAACTGCATCATAAACAACATGTTTAGCGTTTGGATTTTTAGCGATAAATTCAGCTATTAATTTCTCAGTAGTTGGGCTCGCTAATGTATTAGTCAATAATACTACTTGACCTCCCTTAGCTTTAGCATCAGCTAAGCTTGATTTAATTTTTAAATCAACTGCTGACCAACTGCTGTTTTTTCCATCCAATTTAGGCTCTTTCAAACGCATACTATCATATAAACCTAAGATAGATGCATGAATTCTTGCATTTGCCGAAAACTTAGCACCAGCAATGGTGTTGTTTTCAATTTTAATTGGACGACCCTCACGAGTTTTTACCAAAAGATTAGCAAAATCAAAACCGTCAAATACAGTAGTTGCATAATAATCTGCAACCCCAGGAATGATTTGCTCTGGTTGTAATACATAAGGGATAGACTTGTGCACAGGACCCTCACAAGCAGCAAGTGTAACTGCCGCAGTACTAAATCCTACGTACTTTAAAAAGTCACGACGTGAAGTTCCAGATGAAGCTAAAGCATCTGCATTCCCTAGAAATTCTTCTGTAGGAATCTCTTCAACAAACTCGTTATTTCTAAGCGCCTCAACAATAGAGCTATTTTCTAGCTCCTCAACACTTTTCCAGTATTTTTTGTTTGATGACATTGTATATATATATTAAAATCTTAATAATTCGATTAATAGTGGCATTTACCGCATTCTAAACCTCCCATTTGCGCTGCAGTTAATTTCTCTACACCGTATTTTTTAGAAAGTTCAGCATGAATTTTTTCATAGTAAGCGTTTCCTTCCATCTTAACATCAGTTTTTCTATGGCAATCAACACACCATCCCATTGTTAATTTAGAGTATTGCTTCATGATTTCAAATTCTTGTACAGGACCGTGACAAGTTTGACATTCAACACCTGCAACAGAAACGTGTTGTGAGTGGTTGAAGTAAACAAAATCAGGAAGATTATGAATACGAACCCATTTAACTGGCTGTGTTTTTCCTGTATAAGCTTGTTTAGTCTTATCCCATCCAACAGCATCGTATAATTTTTGAATTTGAGCATCGTAAAACGCTTTGCTGTATTCAGCGGTAGCAGTAGTTTCAGCAACTTCAGAAATATTTTTATGACAGTTCATACAAACATTTAAAGAAGGAATACCAGCAGTTTTACTTACACGTGCAGCAGAGTGACAATATTTACAATTGATCTCATTATCTCCAGCGTGAATTTTGTGTGAATAGTGAATTGGCTGAATTGGCTCATAGTTTTGATCAACACCAACCTGCATTAAGTATCCGTATACAAAATAACCACTAGCTAAAAGAAGGAATATAGAAGTAACTAGTACTAAAAATTGGTTTTTAGCAAAAGCTTTCCAGATTGGAGTTCTACCTTCTTTTGGAGCAACTTCAATTCCGTTATTACTAGCAACTTTAGCCAATACTTTGTTCACCATGAACAACATAACAACTAAAATAGCCATTACAAGAGCAAGAGCCCCTAAAATAATATTGTTAGAAATTCCGCCACCCTCAACGTTTGTTCCAGGAGGAGTAGCAGCACCGCCTGCAGCTGCAACTGGCTCAGCTTTTACTTCAGAAGTATAAGCGATAATATTATCAATATCACCTTCAGATAATTGAGGGAAAGAGGTCATTACCGCTTTGTTGTTTTCCTCAAAAAGTTTAACAGCAACAGGATCTCCTGATTTAATCATATCAGAACTGTTGTGTACCCATTTGTAAATCCAGGCCATGTCATGCTTAGAAGCAACGCCTCTTAAAGCCGGACCAGTTGATTTAGCATCTAATTTGTGACATGCAGCGCAATTTGCATTAAAAAGTTCTTTCCCTTTTACCGGATCACCACCAGATGCAGCAGCCGGAGCAGCAGCTTCAGTCGCCGCAGGAGCTGCAGCAGGATCTTGAGCAAATGAAGTTAGGGAGAAAATTAACGTTAGCGATAAACTAAGTAATAATTTTCTTGAGATCGAATTATGGTTACCCACCTTTTTCATATAGTATAATAATTATCTACTAATTTTTGGTATGATTTTTTCTGTAGTAAATCAGACAAAAATTAATACCTTCTTTTAAAACTTGCACAAAAATACGACTTATGAACTATTCTCAAAACCTTAAAATACTCTTAAATATCAATTTATATCAATTCTAAATAATATTAAAATTTCGCATACAAACTTTAAATAGTATTTTTGCATAAAAACCATCACATTATGAGAATTTTAAGCTCTTCAAAAAACGTTTTCTTAACATTAACTTTATTCACTTTAGCATACAGTAATCATGCTCAAAGCCAAAATTTAACATTGAATCAAGATCCTAAATTTGAACAGTTATTGAATGACAAACGTAAATTTAACACATCAATAAGTACAAACGATTCTTATAGAATTCAAATTTTCAGCGGTAAAAGTGAAGAGGCCAAAAAGACATTATCCGACTTTAAAAGAGAATATACTAACATAGACGGAACTATAATATTCAACACTCCAAATTACAAAGTGATTGTTGGGAATTTCAAATCCAGAATCGAAGCAGAAAGAAATCTGATTGATATTAGAAAAAAATACAAGAGTGTATTTTTACTAAAACCAGGCAAATAATTAAGAATAAAAAAAGCGAGATAGTTATCTCGCTTTTTTTTATGTCTATAAATACAATAAAGTACTTCACTGGCACATCATTTCATTATATCATCACGTTTTATAATTACAATAAATCAGCCACAACAACTACTATATCACAAGTCGTTTTCTACACAAAAAAACAACCACCTTTAGCAAATAAAAAAGTCTCAATTAAAATTGAGACTTAAAATTTATTAAGCTTAAAACTAATTTTCCCTATCAAAAAACTAGTTTACAATCTTAATGCCGTCTGCTAAAAAACGAACTTCTTCTTTCGGCAGATTGATAGCATCTATTTCAGCTTTGGTCTTTTTAGCGTCTTTTGCATAGTGTTTTAATTCATCAACAGACGTAACTTTTCTTTCAGCATTCCCCTGTAAAACCACATTTTTTCCTTTTAAAGTCGTTGGAACAAAAAACGCATAATCTTTCATCTTTACAAAGAAAGAAGAACCATCTTCTGTTTTAAGAGTTATCCAGCAGCCTCTTTTTTTACACACATCAGTCACCTCCCCTTTTACTGCAATTCCTTCTGCTTTTTGAGCACTTTTTAATTCTGCCTCTAATTTTTCAACAGATACCGCTTTACTAACAACAGCTCCTGAAATATCTGCTCCATAAAAATCCCCAACCAAGGCATTTCCCGCAGGCGGCGCTGCCTTTTCCACATCCTCTTGAGAAAAACACAAAGAAGAAAAACCAAAAAACAAAACGATTGAATATATTGATAATTTCATATTGTATAAATTTTAATTATTAGATCAAAAATAAGATTAAAATTCAACATCAGTGAACTATTATCAAATTTAAAAAAAAAACGTAAAACAAAAACTGCAAAAAAAAGACCATAAAAAAAGTCCCAATTTTCATTGGGACTTTAATATGAATTATTGAATATTATTTCAATTTCTTTTTAATTGCTACTTCGTGGTAAGCTTCAATTACATCATTAATTTCGATGTCATTAAATCCTTTTATCTGAATACCGCAGTCATAACCTTTTGTTACTTCTTTAACATCATCTTTGAATCGTTTTAAAGCAACTAGCTCACCTGTATGAACAACAACTCCATCTCTAATAACTCTAATTTTAGAAGTTCTAAGAATTTTACCATCAGTTACCATACATCCTGCGATTGAACCAACTTTAGAAATTTTGAAAATCTCACGAATTTCAGCCGTTCCTAAAACTTCTTCTTTCATTTCAGGAGCAAGCATTCCTTCCATTGCATCTTTTAAGTCGTCGATAGCCGCATAGATAATAGAATAGTAACGGATATCGATTTCTTCTTTATCTGCAAGCTGTCTTGCATTTCCTGCAGGACGAACGTTAAATCCAATAATAATTGCATCTGAAGCAGAAGCAAGGTTAACGTCGGTTTCAGTAATTGCACCAACTCCTTTATGAATGATATTAATTTGGACTTCTTCTGTAGAAAGTTTAGAGAACGAATCTGATAATGCTTCAACAGACCCATCAACGTCTCCTTTAAGAATTACGTTTAATTCTTTAAACTGACCAAGAGCAATACGACGTCCAATTTCATCAAGTGTAATATGTCTTTGAGTACGTACTGATTGTTCACGCATTAACTGAGAACGTTTAGATGCAATTTGTTTTGCTTCTTTTTCATCTTCAAATACATTGAACTTATCACCCGCAGTTGCAGCTCCGTCTAAACCTAAAACTGATACCGGTGTCGAGGGACCAGCAGTTAAAATCGTATGCCCTCTTTCATCATGCATTGCCTTAACTTTACCATGATGCTTTCCTGCAAGCATATAATCTCCAATTTTCAAAGTTCCTGCCTGAACTAAAATTGTAGAAACATATCCTTTTCCTTTATCTAAATAAGCCTCAACTACAGTTCCCTGTGCTGCTTTATTTGGATTAGATTTTAAATCTAAAATCTCTGCTTCTAATAATACTTTTTCCAGTAATTCTTTTACCCCTAATCCTGTTTTTGCAGAAATATCGTGAGATTGGATTTTTCCTCCCCAATCTTCAACAAGTAAATTCATACCAGCTAATCTTTCTTTAATCTTATCCGGATTAGCATTTGGCTTATCAACCTTATTGATCGCGAAAATAATTGGCACACCAGCTGCCTGAGCATGGCTAATCGCCTCTTTTGTTTGCGGCATGATATCGTCGTCAGCAGCGATTACAATAATTGCAATATCTGTAACCTGAGCTCCACGTGCACGCATCGCGGTAAACGCCTCGTGACCCGGAGTATCTAAGAATGCGATTTTTTGTCCATTATCTAAAGTAACTCCATACGCCCCAATATGCTGCGTAATACCTCCAGACTCACCAGCAATAACATTTTCTTTACGAATATAATCCAGTAAAGATGTCTTACCGTGGTCAACGTGACCCATTACGGTTACAATTGGCGCTCTTGTTACTAAATCTTCTTCTTTATCTTCAACAACCTCAATTGCCTCCTCGATATCAACAGTTATAAATTCAACATCATAACCAAATTCATCTGCAACAATTGTTAATGTTTCAGCATCCAGACGCTGGTTCATGGTTACCATGATACCAAGAGACATACAAGTTCCAATTACTTTAGTAATCGGCACATCCATCATAATCGCGATTTCACCAACAGTAACGAATTCTGTAACTTTAATAGTCTTACTTCCTTCGTCAAGAGCTCTTTGCTCATCATCAGATTTCTGACGGTGTGTTTCTCTTTTATCTCTTCTATATTTTGCCGCTTTAGATTTACCTCCTTTACCCTGAAGTTTTTCAAGAGTTTCTCTAATTTGGTTTTTCACTTCTTCTTCCGTAGGCTCCACTTTTGCTACAATTGCAGGGCGGTTTCCTTTTACAAAACCTGGTCTTGCATTTCTGTTAGCATTAAAACCTCCACCTGTATTAGGTGTAATTTTATTAGGATTTGGAGTTCCCGGCGCATTACCTGCAGCAGGTTTTGGCGCCCCCGGCGTACCAGGTTTAGGAGCAATTCTTTTACGCTTATTTTTATTAGCGTTGTTATTATTATTCCCAACACCAGGAGTTCCCGGTTTGTTTGGAGTAATTTTTGGATCTTCTTTTTTCTTCTTAGGCTTATTAAATTGAGACAAGTCAATAGTCTGCCCAGTAAGAGTAGTTCCTGATAACTTTTGATATTGAGTAGTGATCGTTTCCTCAGCAGTTGTTGGGTCCGTTGAAATAATCGGCTCCTGAGCTGTCTTAGAACTTTCAGCTTTTACTTCTTTCTTCTCAGTAATAATAGGTTTTTCTACCTTTTTCTCTTCAGAAACAACAGGAGCAACAGACTCAGGCTGTACTGTTTCTTTTTGAACAGGTTTTTCTGTTTGAGATGGAGTAACAGTTTTAGGCTCTTCAGTTTTAACCGGCTCTTCTGGAGTAACAGCAGGTTTCTTTGGATTTAAATCAATTTTACCCACTTGTACAGGTCCGGAAACAACCGCTCTTGCTTTGATTATTTCTTGTTGTTTTTGACGCTCCTCTTCTTGTCTGCGTTTATCCTCAATTTCTTTTTCACGCTCTACACGCAACGCTTCTTTTTCTTTTCTTTTTTCTTCTCCAACCTCTTTAGAAGCTTCTTTATTCCCCTTATCGCCCGCAAATTGGCTCTGAAGGATATTAAATTCACTGTCAGAAATTTTCGCATTTGGATTTGCATCAATAGCAATACCCTTATCTTTTAGATAATCTACAGCTCTTTCTAACGAGATATTTAACTCCCTTAAAACCTTGTTTATTCTTATTACTCTCTCTTCAGACATATAACCTTTTTATTATTACCTTTTTAGTTGTGTTGTTAGAGCAGACTTCAGCTATTGCTTAACTATCAAACTCTTCTTTTAGTATTTTCATAACATCCAGAATCGTTTCCTCTTCTAAGTCTGTTCTTCTTACTAAATCTTCTACGTCGTGTTTCAGGATACTTTTTGCTGTATCCAAACCTATTTTAGCAAACTCTTCAATTACCCATTCTTCGATTTCATCTGAAAACTCTGTCAACTCCACATCGTCCTCATCTGCAACAGTACCGGCAACATCTCCTTCACGGATAACATCTAATTCATAACCTGTCAGCTGACCTGCTAATTTAATGTTGTGTCCACCTCTACCAATTGCTTTAGAAACTTCTTCTAATTTCAAGAAAACTTCAGCTCTTTTTGCTTCTTCGTCAATTTTGATTGAAGAAACTTTTGCAGGGCTTAGCGCTCTAGTAATAAACAATTGAATATTGTTTGTATAATTTATTACGTCAATATTTTCATTTCCTAGTTCACGTACAATTCCGTGAATACGAGAACCTTTCATTCCCACACAAGCTCCAACCGGATCAATTCTGTCATCATAAGAATCTACCGCCACTTTTGCTTTCTCTCCCGGAATACGAACTACATTTTTAACTGTAATTAAACCGTCGAATACTTCAGGGATTTCCTGCTCAAATAATTTCTCTAAAAACTTCTCTGAAGTTCTAGACATAATAATTTGAGGTTTATTTCCTTTTAATTCAACGCTTTCAATAATTCCGCGAACATTATCTCCTTTACGGAAAAAGTCAGATGGAATTTGTTTTTCTTTTGGAAGAACAATCTCATTTCCTTCATCATCCACCAAAATTACAACTCTTGGACGTACATGATGCACTTCTGCGGTGTAAATATCGCCAATAATATCTTTAAATTGCTTATAAAGATTTGTATTATCGTGTTCGTGGATTTTAGAAATTAAGTTTTGACGCAAAGCCAAAATAGCTCTTCTTCCTAAATCAATCAATTTAACCTCTTCAGAAACCTCTTCACCAATTTCAAAATCCGCCTCGATCATTCTTGCTTCAGTCAAAGTAATTTCTTCGTTCTCAAAATCAAGATCTTCATCAGCAACGATAACTCTTCTTCTCCAAATCTCCATATCTCCTTTATCAGGATTTATAATGATATCGAAATTATCATCAGAACCGTATTTTTTCTTTAATGCATTTCTAAACACGTCCTCCAAAATTGCCATAAGCGTTACACGATCAATAAGTTTATTATCTTTAAACTCTGAGAATGAATCGATCAATGCTAAATTTTCCATGCGAATTCTTTAATTAAAATGTTACTGTAACAACTGCCTCTTTTATCTCTGTATAAGGTATCTGTTGTTCTTTTTGAACTGTTTCTTTTCCTTTTCCTACTTTTTTAGGTTCTCTTGCCTTCCAAGACAAAATTATAAAAACATCGTTAGCTTCTATCAATTCTGCTTCGATTTTTTCATTATTTGTAGTAACAATCAGCGTTCTACCAATATTTTTCTTGTATTGTCTTATTAATTTCAAAGGAGATCCTACCCCAACTGATGCCACTTCAAGCGAAAAATCCTGCTCTTCACGATCCAGATTATTCTCTATTGCACGACTAATATCGATACAATCCTGCAGCGCTACTCCATTATCTCCGTCTAAACCAACGCTAATTTTAAAAGAATCCGAAACAGCCAGATCAATCAAAAAGATCGATGGCTTTTCCAGAAGCGCTTCTGTAATTAATTCGTTTACCTTTTCCTTAAATGTCATAATTTTATAAAAAGAGGGGACACTTAGTCCCCTCATTATTTAGATTTTAATAAATAACGGTGCAAATATAGTGATTTTTTTATAAATCAAATAAATAGATTGCTGCAAAAATATTCGCTATCTTTATAATACCAAATATTAACAGATTTTTTAAACCCTTAACCCTAAAATCATGAAACGAATTTTAGTACCTACTGATTTTTCAGAACACGCAGAGCATGCTTTAAAAGTCGCTGCGCAAATTGCCAAGAAAAACAATTCCGAAATTATTATTTTGCACATGCTGGAATTACCACATCAGTCAAACGATGCAATATTTGGAGGCGTCAGCATACCAGAAACCATGCTTTTTATGCAAAAAGCAAACGAAACCCTAGACAAGGTTTCTAACAGTCCTTTTTTAGACGGAATTTCGGTAACTGAAATGGTAAAAATGGACAAACCTATTCACGGCATAACTCAGGTAAGCAAAGAACAAGACATTGATCTTATCGTTATGGGATCTCACGGCTCATCTGGCATGGAAGAACTTTTAATTGGATCGAATACTGAAAAAGTAGTTAGAAATTCTGAAATTCCTGTTCTTGTAATAAAGAAAGACATTTCAAATTTCAACATATCTAACATAGTTTTTGCTTCTGACTTTACAGAAGAGACTAAAAAACCATTTGAAAAACTTTTAAACTTCACCAAATTCTTTGACGCAAAAATACACTTAGTTTCCATCTGCACACCAAACAGCTTTAAACCAACACATGTAACAGAAAAAGCATTACAAAGTTTTGTAGAAGGATTTAATCTTAGCAATTATTCAACACACATTTACAACGATACTAATATTGAAAAAGGAATAATCAATTTCTCAAACAGTATAAATGCAGACATTATCGGAATGTGCACACACGGAAGAACTGGTTTTGCTCACTTCTTTAACGGAAGCATTAGCGAAGGATTAGTTAACCATTCTGTAAAACCTGTTTTAACAGTAAAGATTTAAACGTTTTTTTTTCAGAAAAAATATTCCATAAAAAAAAGCCTCTCGTTTCTGAGAGGCTTTTTATGTTGGTCTACTAGGACTCGAACCTAGAAAGACGGCACCAAAAACCGTAGTGTTACCATTACACCATAGACCAGCAGTGCGGTTAAGCGGGTGCAAAATTAAAACTTTATTTCGTTTATGCAAATTTTCAGCAAAACTTTTTTTGCATAAAAAAAGCTTCCCATTTCTGAGAAGCTTTTATGTTGGTCTACTAGGACTCGAACCTAGAAAGACGGCACCAAAAACCGTAGTGTTACCATTACACCATAGACCAGCAGTGCGGTTAAGCGAGTGCAAATTTAAGGTTTTATTTAGTTTGCACAAATTTTTTAACCAAAAAAAATCACTTTTTTTGTTTTTTTTCACTTTCTAATTCTCATCAACATCAAAAATACCTTATACACAATACATTACCCTTAACATATAGTTTTATAGAATTTTTTGTTAATGCTCGTTTCTTTACATAAAAAAACATTTTCTTTGTAGGATTGAAAACATACAAAATTTTAACACCTAAATATGGCACAATTCAATTTCAATAAATGGAATACAATTATTGGTTGGTTTGCATTTGCAATCGCTTTAATTACTTACACACTAACTGTTGAACCTACAATGAGCTTTTGGGATTGTGGCGAATATATTGCTACAGCGGCTAAATTAGAAGTTGGCCACCCTCCGGGAGCACCTTTATTTCAAATGATGGGGGCTTTCTTTGCAATGTTTGCTATAGATGCCCAGCATGTAGCCGTAATGGTAAATATGATGTCTGTTTTTTCAAGCGCCTTTACAATTTTATTTATGTTTTGGTCTTCGTCTATGATTTTAAAAATGATCGTAGCACGTTTTGCAGAAATTGATCAAAACAATTCAATTGTTATTTTAGGAAGTTCTTTTGTTGGAGCATTAGCTTATACTTTTTCAGATAGTTTCTGGTTTAATGCTGTTGAAGCCGAAGTTTATGCAATGGCTTCTTTATTAATTGCACTGCTTTTCTGGCTGGGTTTACGCTGGGAGCAGGATATGGACAAACCAAAAGGAAACAAATGGCTTTTAATCATTTCGCTGGTTATTGGACTTTCTTTTGGAGTTCACTTCATGGCACTTCTAACAATTCCTTCTATTGGATTTTTATACTATTTTAAACATTACGAAAAAGTAACTATTAAAAACTTTATCATTGCTAATATTGTTGTAATTGGAATTTTATTATTTATTTTCAAATTACTTCTTCCTTTAACAATGGCTTCTTTTGGTAAAACAGAAGTTTTCATGGTCAACAGCCTTGGACTTCCTTTTAACTCAGGAACTATTTTTGTAGTTTTAGTTTTAATTGCTTTCTTCTATTTTGGATTAAAATTCACGAAACAAAAAGGATTAATTTTCTACAACACCATTATCCTTTGTATCTTATTTATATTAATTGGTTTCTCTACCTGGATGATGCTTCCGGTACGTGCAAATGCTAATCCGGTAATTAACGAAAACAAACCTTCTGACGCTGCCGAGGTTTTGGCATATTACAATCGTGAGCAATATGGTGTAAACCCTTTGTTTTACGGCCCTCAATACACAGAAGTTTTTGCAGGACTTGATGCTAAAACGCCATATTTAGACAAAAAGCCTAATTACGAAAGAGATTACAAAACAGGTAAATATATCATTACCAATAATTATAAAAACGCAGAACAAAATTCTGATGACAATCAAAAAACAATTCTGCCAAGAATGTGGAGCACCGAAACAGGACATATTCAAAATTACATCAGCTTTACAAATCCTCCTAAATTCAAAATCAATCCAAATTATGATTATGAGGATGATTTAGCAAAATATGGTATCGATGCAAGTCAGTTAACCGAAGAAGAATACAACAAAGCAATCGCTCAGCTTCGTAATGAAGTAGAAAAAACAGTTTCTGAATTTAGACACGCTTATGCTCAAAAACAAATTGACAATGAGGGTTATATTAAATTCTTAAGAAGCTACGGTGATTATTTAACAATCGAAAAACCAACAGCTGCCGATAATTTCAGTTTTATGTTCGAATACCAATTTGGATATATGTACTGGAGATATTTAATGTGGAATTTTGTTGGACGTCAAAGCGATGTTCAAGGAAAATACGATAACTTAGACGGAAACTGGATCAGTGGTATTAAAGCTCTGGATTCACTTCATTTAGGTTCTCAGGACAACCTTCCTTCTGATGTATTAAACAACAAAGGACGAAATGTTTACTATTTCCTTCCTTTTATTTTAGGCTTAATTGGATTAATGTATCATGCCAATAAAGACCTGAAAAGTTTTTATGTTCTTTTAGCTTTATTCTTGTTTACAGGAATTGCCTTAAAAATATACTTAAACGAAAGACCTTTTGAGCCTCGTGAAAGAGATTATGCTCTTGTTGGATCTTTCTACGTTTTTGCCATCTGGATTGGTTTTGGAGTTTATTCATTATATGAAAGCTTTAAAAAGTATGTTGCTCCAAAAATTGCCGGACCAGTAATCATTGCCGGAAGTTTATTAGCAGCTCCTGTTTTAATGGCTTCTCAAAACTGGGATGACCATGACAGATCAAACAGATATACTGCTGTTGCAATGGCAAAAGCATATTTAAGCTCTTGCGATAAAGATGCTATTTTGTATACTATTGGAGATAACGACACCTTCCCGCTTTGGTATGCACAGGAAATTGAACATTTTAGAACCGACGTAAAAATTGTAAATACAAGTCTTTTCATGACTGATTGGTATATCGATCAAATGAAGGCCAAATCATACGAGTCAGATCCGCTTCCTATATCATTTAATCACAGTCAATATGTGGGAGATAATCTTGATTATGTAGCGTATATTCAAAAAATTGACACTCGCTGGAACATTAAAGATTTTATTGATTTTATTAAAAATCCAAAATCTACTGTTGGGCTACAAAACGGACAGACAATTCATTTCTACCCTACCAATAAAATCAGAATTAATGTTGACAAAAACACCATTATCAAGAATAAAGTAGTAAACTCAAAATACAATGATTCGATTGTTCCATACATGGACATTACAATTAAAGGAAATGCACTTTACAAAAACAGATTAATGATGCTGGATATTTTGGCTAATAATGACTGGAAACGTCCAATTTATTTTAGCGGTGGTGCTTTTGACGATGAAGATTATTTATGGCTTAAAGATTATTTGCAATTAGACGGAATGGTTTACAAATTGGTTCCAATTAAAAACCCGCCATCTAAAGACGGAGGTCCTATGGATATGGGACAAATTGACGCTGATAAAATGTATGATATTGTAATGAAATGGGATTGGGGTAACAGCGAAAGTGAAAAAATCTATCACGATCCGGAAACAAGAAGAAACAGTATTACATACCGTACAAACTTGTCTCGCCTGATGAATGAACTTATTGCTGAAGGCAAAATCGATAAAGCTAAAAATGTTATCAATTTAGCCATTACAAAAATGCCTTTAGACAAGTTTGGTTACTACTCGTTAGTTGAACCATTTGCAGGAGGTTATTATAAAGTTGGCGAAACCGCAAAAGCTCACGATTTATTAGACAAATTAGTGAATAAGTACAGAGAAAATCTAGACTATTACAAAACGTTGAGCCCTTCAGACCAAACAGATTTAGCAATTGATATTATTACAGATATTGAGCGCTACAGAAGTTTACTGCATGTTATGAAAGAGAACAATGACAAAGTATTCTATGATAAACATAAAACAACTTTTAATACGTATGTAAATATTTTTGAGCGTTTTGGACGTGAAAAAGAATAATAATATACGAAAATTATATTGATTAAAAAAATGCAGCGCTTCTTGATATAAAGCGCTGCATTTTTTATTTTTACTGTATCTAAATCAATTAAAATGAGCTTTTATTGGGTAAAAACTAATTCATTTATAAAAAAGATATTTTCTAAATATTACTGGGATATTCCAAATAATGAAAAGAAAATATACTTAACATTTGATGACGGCCCTACCCCAGAAATCACAGACTGGGTTTTATCTGAATTGAAAAAATTCGACGCAAAAGCTACTTTTTTCTGTATTGGAAAAAATATTAAAGCCAATTTATCTTTATTTGAAAAACTAATACGAGACGGACACTCTATTGGAAATCACACCATGAACCATGTAAACGGCTGGAAAATTCAAACTAAAGATTACATTGAAAACGTCAAAAATTGTGCTCAGATTTTAGAAGAAGAAATCAAACCCAACAATTTGATATTCCGTCCTCCTTATGGAAAAATCAAAAAAGCACAGTCAAAAATTCTACGAAAATTAGGCTATAAAATAATTATGTGGGATGTTTTGAGCGCCGATTTTGACCAATCGATCACTCCTGAAAAATGTCTTGAAAACGTAACTAAAAACGTAAAATCTGGAAGTGTAATTGTATTTCATGACAGCATTAAGGCTTCACCAAATTTAAAATTTGCTCTGCCAAAAACACTGCATTTTTTAAAAGAAAATGGATATAAATTTGATATTATTCACTAATAATATCGTTTCAGAGAGATTTATTATACGTCGAATTGATCCTGTACAATTCCTATAAGTGTATTCGCATCCAATTCTCCGGATTGTCTCCAGATCATTTGTCCTTCCTTATATATCATTAAAGTCGGAAGTCCTTTAATTCGTAATGCTTCGGCTAATTCCTGATTTTTATCAACATCAATCTTAATTACCTTAGCTTTGTCGCCCAGCGCAGCCGCAACATCCTTTATTACCGGATGCATCAATACTGATGATTCGTTCCAATCTGTGTAGAAGTCAATTAACACCGGAACCTGAGCATTTATTAGTTCTCCAAATTTTGACATAAAACCAAAAATTTAATTCTTTTAATCTATTAAAAAGATATAATTAATACAAATGTAGCATTTTTAACGAATTAAGCCACATTCTTGCCCTTTTTTAGTTCAATCACTGTGATTTCAGGCATAATTCCAACTCTTCCCGGATAGGCATGAAAACCAAATCCTCGGTTAACATAAACGTATCTTCCGGCTTCTTCGTATAATCCCGCCCATTGTTTATAAATATATTGTGCCAGACTCCATTTAAAATAACCGGGAATTTCAATTCCAAACTGCATTCCGTGTGTGTGGCCTGCCAGAGTTAAATGAAAATTCTTAGCGTGATTTTTAATTTCGGCATCCCAATGGCTTGGATCATGACTCATTAAAACTTTAAAATCATCTTTATGAAGATTTTCTGAAGCTTTATTTAAATCTCCTGCTTTTTTGAAATTTACACCCCAGTTTTCGACCCCAACCAAAGCAATTTTATCTTTGCCTTTTTGAATGTATTTGTTTTCATTCAACATTAAATCAAAACCTATTTTCCCATAGAGTTTTTTAATTTCGGCGAAGTTTTCCTCTTTCTCTTTTTCAGAAGGCCAGGTTACATATTCTCCATAATCATGATTTCCTAAAACAGCAAATTTTCCGTATTTATAATCTTTAATTCGGTTAAACGTTTCAAGCCACGGATGCATTTCTTTTGCATGAGTATTTACAATATCTCCAGTAAACAAAATCATGTCAGATTCCTGCTGATTAATCAAATCAATAGCATAATTAATCTTTTCAGGATTATCAAAACTACCGCTGTGCACATCTGAAATCTGTGTTATTTTAAATCCGTCAAATTCATCCGGAAGATCCGGAAAATAGATCGTCTGCTTAAATACTTTGAAATTATACTTACCTTCAAAAATTCCGTAAATCAAAGATAAAAACGGAACTGCTGCTAAACCCAAAGCTATCTGGCTGACAAACTTTCGCCTGTCCGGCATCATTTCTTTACGCGGTGTATGATAAACGAAATAATTTAGAATACTTGCTCCAATTCTAATAATATCTTCGCCAAACATTATTAAGGTAAGAACAATTTTTGGCACATAAACCAATAACATTAATCCTGTAGTAAACATAAACTGTTTAGTCTGCCCTACTGAACGATCAACCTGAGAAAATGAATAGATAATGAATAACAGAATAAGCACACTTATGACCTGATAACTTATTAAAACCCATCTGAATTTAATTAAAGTGCGAAAGGCTTGATAGGAATAGAACTCAATAAATACTAAAAGAGCACATAGAATTATAAAACGAAAGATCATTTATTTACAGTTTTCAGCAAAGTAACAAAGAATGAAAATTTTATTGCTTTTTATTATCAAAAATTTAACTCAAATAATAGCAAAAGCCGATAGATTTCTCTACCAGCTTTTGCGACCAAATTATTCAAAACCTTTATTCTACAACAAGCCCTGTTGTATTATTTTTGAGCTTTTGCCACTTCTGGCTTAGCTTCTGCTTTTTTAGCTTTTTTGTCTGCTTTTTTCTCTTTTTTAGCGGCTTTTGCTTCTTTTGCCGGAGTTTCTTTTACTGGAGCGGTTTGAGCGTTAACCATTGCAGTTGTTCCTAAAACTGCCACTGCTAATAAAACTAATTTTTTCATGATTGTAGATTTTTGATGATTATTTCATTATTTATACTTCAAAGGTAGAACTGGCAGATGAAGACAAAATGAAGATTAACCCAATCTGAAAAAATTAACTTTTAATTGTGTTTTTGCTCTTCGGGAAACAGTAATGTAAAGGTTGTCCCCTCATTTATAACCGAAGTAACTTTTATTTCAATATGATGAAAAACTGCAATACTTTTTGCAATAGCAAGACCCAACCCCTGCCCTTCCTGATCTGAACTTACTCTGGCAAAACGATTAAAGATATTTTCGATCTGTGATTCGTTTAACCCAATTCCAGAATCAGTAATAGAAATAAAATATTGATTTTCTGCAAATCCGTCAGATACTATAATACTACCTTCTGGCTTATTATACTTTATAGCGTTTGTAATTAAATTATAAATCAAAATATGAATTAGGGTTTTGTTTCCTTTAAAACAAAAATCATGTTCCATATTATTGATAAAATCAATCCTTTTATCTTCAATTCGGTCTTGTAAATCTTCTTGCAAATCTTGTATCATTTCCTGAAACATGACAACTTCATTTGCTTCATATTGATTATTTTCAATTCTTGAAATCAAGAGAAGATTATTGATGATTTTTTTCAGCATATCGAGCGTCTTCAGTGAACCGGCAATTTTATCAACCGCATTATCATCTAAAGAATCGTTCTGCAATAAATTTTCGAGTTTATTTTTTAATAAAGCAATTGGCGTTAAAAGTTCATGCGAAACATTCGAAATAAATTGTTTTTCTTTTTTAAAAAGTTCAGCAATACGATCCATCATTTGATTTAAAACCAAATCAAGCTCTCTAAAATCTCTGGATTTAGCATTTATAGGCGTATGATCAAAAACTTCCGGTTCGTTAACCCGTCTTATTTTGGTATCGATAATCTTGTAAAAAGGTTTTAAAAGATATTCGATATAAAAAGTATCTGCCAAAAAAGTCACTAAAAGAATAACAACCAAAACCACTATTATAAAAAGTTTTATAATAAAAGTAAGGTCTTTAACCTCGCTCAGGCTGCTTCCAATTTCGAGTTGATAATCTTCGTTTTCATAACTAAAATGGTGCTGCAGAATTCGATATTCATTTTCTTCACCTTCAATAATTCGGTATTCATTACTAAAAGTAGTTTTCTTTTGATGGGGTTTAATAGGTGCTCTCGAAAGAACTAAAAACTCGCTGTGAAGTGTAGAAAACTGCGAGTAGGTTTCGGTAGAATCGTCTTCATTTTCAATAAAATCATTAATTTCCTGCTGATTTAAATGATCTATAAATTTCTTCTTCTTTTCAATTAAACCATTATTTATATGTCTGTAAACTACATTTTCGACCAAAATAGGAAGCATCAGCCATAAAATTAAAATCACCAGTAATCTGGTTAATGCGTTAAAAATGGCTAATTGATGTTTTATTTTCACAAAAAACTATTTATTCATTAATACGATAACCCACATTTCGAACTGTTTCAAACCAATCTATAGAAGTATGTTTGTCTAATTTTTTTCTAAGATTGCGAACATGAACATCTATAAAATTAGAATCTGAATTTACTTCAAGAATATCACCCCAAATATGTTCTGTTAACTGCAATCTTGTAATAACACGATTTTTATTTAGAACCAGATATTGAAAAATGTCAAATTCCTTTTTCGTTAAACTTAAAGGAACCTCATTAAAACTCACTTTATAATCCTGAAGCTGTAATAAAAATCCGTGAATACTTAGATTATTTAAAGTAAAACCATGAATTCTGCGGATTACGGCAAACAATCTGGCTGCTAATTCTGTTAAGGCAAAAGGTTTTGTCAAATAATCATCAGCCCCAAGATGAAGTCCATTAATTCTATCGTCCAGTTCACCTCGGGCAGTAAGCACAATTACTGCAATTTTTGATTTTGTTTTTCGAATTGTCTGCAAAACCTCAAAACCATCTCCATCCGGCAAACCAAGATCAAGCAGCATAACATCATAATCATTACTGCCAAATTCCTCCAGCGCATCGGCGCAGTTATGAGCAATTTTACATATATAACCAGCGTTGCACAAAAAGTCGTAAACTTCAATAGCAAGTTCTTTATTATCTTCAACAATCAAAACATTCATAAACAAAGGCATTTAAGCGCAACTAAAATTAATCAATTATCAAAAGTCCAGTCGCACATTATTAAAAAATTAACGAATGAAAAAAGCTGATAAATTTCTTCATCAGCTTCTTCAATCGCATTCATCATAATTATTCCTGTTTTGCCTTCGTTACAATGCTTCGAAAACAAAACGAGAGCAATTATTATTTTTTTACGTTAGCAGTTTCTTCTTTTGGAGTTTCTGCTTTTGCTTTTTTATTGCCTTTATGGTGATGATGTTTTGTAGCTTTTACTTCTTTTGCCGGAGCCGCCTGAGCTGGGGTTGTTTGAGCACTAACCATTACACTTGTTCCTAGAACTGCTGCTAATACAATAAATAAATTTCTCATGACTTTAAGTTTTTAAATTAATAACTTTTTTATTCTAAATTACTTTTTGTTTATTTTTTTACTTTTGTTGTTTCTGCTTTTGGAGCTTCACTTTTTACTGATTTTGTTTTTTTATCAGATTTGGTTTTAGCTTTTTTTGGAGCTTTTACTTCTTTTGCAGGAGCTGTTTTACCATCTTTTGCAGGAAATGCATGAACCATTGCACTTGTGCCTAAAACTGCTGCTAATACCATCAATAAATTTCTCATGATTTCTAAATTTTAAATTATAATTATTTTTATTTTACAGATCAAAATTACCTCTGTAAGATGAAGAGAAAATGAAGAAATCCCTGAATAAAAAAATTTAACTCGATATTAACTCTTTGCCGTTTCTAACACTATATAAGTAATAGAAGCGCATTAATATCTTTTAATTAACTACAATCAATTTAGATGTCTCATTGTGCGTCTCTACTAAAATGAACTTATATCACTTATTATGGTTCAATCAAAATTAATTTTCAAAAGCAGCATCGTTTTTTAAAACCCAATTGTTTATTTTTACAGACTAATATTTTTAATATGTCAACTCAAAAACGCCTTTTTCTTCTAGATGCTTACGCACTAATTTTTCGTGGTTATTATGCCTTTATTAAAAACCCGAGAATCAATTCAAAAGGAATGGATACATCTGCAATTATGGGTTTTATGAACTCACTTTTGGATGTTATTAAAAGAGAGAAACCGGATCATTTAGCTGTTGCTTTCGACAAAGAAGGAAGTCATGCAAGAACAGAAATGTATTCTGACTATAAAGCTAACCGAGACGAAACTCCAGAAGCAATCAAAATTGCTGTTCCTTATATTCAGGAATTATTAAGAGCGATGCATATTCCGATTATTGAACTTGCCGGATGTGAAGCTGATGACTTAATTGGAACTATTGCCAAACAAGCCGAAAAACAGAATTACAAAGTTTTTATGGTAACTCCCGATAAAGATTTTGCACAATTGGTTTCTGAAAATATCTTCATGTACAAGCCTGCTCGTATGGGTAACGGAATCGAAATTTGGGGAATTCCAGAGGTTTTGGCAAAATTTGAAGTCGAAAGACCAGAACAAGTTATCGATTTTCTTGGAATGATGGGTGATGCTGTCGATAATATTCCAGGATTACCGGGTGTTGGAGAAGTTACTGCGAAAAAATTCCTTAAAGAGTTTGGTTCTATGGAAAATCTTTTGGCTAATACCGATAAGCTTAAAGGTAAAATGAAAGAGAATATCGAAGCGAATAAAGATAAAGGTATTTTATCTAAAAAGCTTGCTGCAATTATGTGCGATTGTGATGTTACATTTAATGAAGAAGATTACGAACTTTCTCGTCCAGACATCGAAAAAACCGATGCTATTTTTCAGGAATTAGAATTTAGAAGAATGGCAGAACAGTTTGATAACTTATTTAAAGTTGGAGGAGGGAATGAATTAAATAATAACACTCCTTCTGACGCCAAATTATACAAAAAACCACAGCCAAAAAACGAAGACCAGTTTGATCTTTTTGGAGGTGGAGGAACAACTCTTGACGAAAGTGCCGAAGCAGCCAGAAATTCATTTTATAGTACTTTAGAAAACACAGAACATTCATATCAGACTATTCAGGGAGATTTAGGAATTAAACTGCTTTTACAAAATTTACAGAAGCAAACGGCAGTTTGTTTTGATACCGAAACTACAGGAATCGACGCTCTGCATGCAGAACTTGTAGGAATGTCTTTTGCTTATGAAAAAGGAAAAGCATTTTACGTTCCGGTTCCGGAAAGTCAGGAAGAAGCTCAGGCTTTGGTAGATAAATTTGTTCCGTTTTTTGAAAATGAAAACATCGAAAAAATCGGTCAGAACTTAAAATACGATTTAAAAATCCTTTCTAATTACGGTGTTACTGTAAAAGGAAAACTTTTCGATACCATGATTGCGCATTATTTAATTAATCCGGATATGCGTCATAATATGGATATTCTGGCAGAAACGTATTTAAAATATTCACCAAAATCTATTGAAACTTTAATTGGTAAAAAAGGAAAAAATCAGCTTTCTATGCGTGATGTTCCTTTAGAAGATATTAAAGAATATGCGGCTGAAGATGCTGACGTTACTTTACAGCTAAAAGAAATCTTTACAACCGAATTAGATAAAACCGAAACTAAAAAACTTTTTGATGAAATCGAAATTCCATTAGTAAGTGTTTTGGCAGATATGGAAACAGAAGGTATTCGTTTAGACGTTGATTTCTTAAAACAAATGTCTGGTGAAATGGACATTGAAATCAAAGCTTTAGAGCAAAAAATCTATGAAACAGCCGGAGAAACCTTCAATTTAGCTTCTCCAAAACAATTAGGAGATATTCTATTTGATAAACTAAAAATTGGCGGAGCCAAACAAAAGAAAACCAAAACGGGTCAATATGCAACTGGTGAAGAAGTTTTGACTTATCTGGCAAACGACAATCCAATTGTAAAAGACATTTTGGACTGGCGTCAAATGGTAAAACTGCAGAGTACTTATATTCTAGCTTTACCGGAACAGGTTGACAAAAAAACACTTCGAGTTCATACTGATTATATGCAGACTGTTGCTGCAACAGGACGTTTAAGTTCTAATAATCCGAACTTACAGAATATTCCAATTCGTACCGAAAGAGGACGCCAGATTCGTAAAGCCTTCGTAGCACGCGATGAAAACCATACTTTAATTTCTGCCGATTACTCGCAGATTGAACTTAGAATTATTGCAGCCTTAAGCGGCGAAGAAAATATGATTAAAGCTTTTCAGGACGGAGAAGATATTCACCGTGCAACCGCTGCAAAAGTATTTAATGTTGCCTTAGAAGAAGTTTCACGCGAACAAAGAAGTAATGCAAAAACGGTAAACTTTGGAATTATCTATGGTGTTTCGGCTTTCGGATTAAGTAATCAGACTTCCCTTTCAAGAAGTGAAAGCGCTGCTCTGATCGATGCTTACTATAAAACATATCCTCGTTTAAAATCTTATATTTCAGATCAGGTAGATTTTGCTCGTGAAAAAGGTTATGTACAAACGATTTTAGGACGTCGTCGTTATTTAAAAGACATTAATTCTGCTAACGCCGTAGTAAGAAGCGCTGCCGAACGAAATGCCGTAAACGCGCCAATTCAAGGAAGTGCTGCCGATGTAATTAAAATCGCAATGATCAACATTCATAAAAAACTTCGCGACGAAAACTGGAAATCAAGAATGCTGCTTCAGGTACATGATGAGCTTGTGTTCGATGTTCACAACGACGAACTCGAAAAAATCCAGCCTATGATTAAACACGAAATGGAAAATGCATTTAAAATGTCGGTTCCTTTAGAAGTTGAAATTGGTTTAGGAAAAGATTGGTTAGAAGCGCATTAATCAATTTTAGATTTTTACATTTTGTGCTAAATTTATATGACAGACGATTTTAAGCCACCTGTAAAAACTCGAACAACAAAAGAATTACTAGCAATAGCTGGTGCTCCAAAAAAATGGAATTCGAGAGTTCATAAATTGGCAATAGATGAGCTTTATAATCGAAAAGTTGATTTAAAATTAATCAACCAAGCCAAATATATTGAAACAAAGAAAGAAAATCTTGAAGTTTTAAAAAAGGCAAAAGAAAGCTACGATATAACAGATTTCATTTTTAATTTGGGCGGAACGCTTATCGAAATTATCTTCTCCTGGGATTTAGAAAAAGAAGGATATTTGCGAAAAGCAGAGCAGCAAAAGAAATTTAGAATCGCATTATTATTTCTACTTGCATTTATTTTGCTTTTCATTTAAAATAAAAAAACCATTCCCCGCGGCGAATGGTTTTCTTATTTTATTTCTTTCTCGTAGACCCGTATTTAAATTTTTCATTGATTTCTGATTCTCAATATTTATATAATCAAAAAAAGTAATATCGCTATGTTTATCAATAGAAAACATTGAAAGCCATAAAGCATTATTACCAACATTCAAATTTAATTTCTTTTTATTATAATTATAAAATTGTAAGAATTAAACTTCTTTTAAATACATTTGTTGACTTCAATAAACCCAAAAATTAAAAATGAGATCAAAATTTAAAACGTTTTTTTTCTATCTATGCTTTTTGTATTCCGCAATCGCTTTTTGTCAGGAAAAAGCATATTATCTGGAAGGAACTCTTGGAAAAAGCAGAATATTTATGAGATTTGAGATTTATAAAGATGATACTACTCCAAATGCTGTTTACTTCTATCAAAGCTCATTAAAAGACATTAAGCTGGAAGGAAAAATGAAAGACGATAATAACTTCACTTTTTATTTCAAACCTAATGAGACTGTCGTTGAAAAATTTTATTTGAAAAAATCAGGAAATAATTTCGATGGTTTTTGGTATGATGCAAAAGATAAAAAATTACCTGTTCATCTTGAACCTGTAAATTTCGCTAATTATAAATCGAATCTGAAAATTAGGTTTGATGACGAAAAACTAAACTTTGTAAAATACAAATTTCTGGATTTTAAAAAACAGAAAACCACAACTTATAACAACAAAGAATTTGTCTGGTATTCTGAAAAACACTGCGATTCTGATTTCTTTAGGCTTGGAAACAATTTTTCAGATAAAAACAAAGCTGTCATTAATCCTATTTTAGAAGAAATTCATGTTCAGAATACATTAAGCCAGCTGAATTGTTCTTCAAATTTCGAGTATAGCAATGGTAATGGAATTGAAGGATCTGCAACTATCAATTTTTTAAATACAAATCTTTTAGGTTTTGAAATTTTCTCTTCTTATTACTGTGGAGGGGCGCATCCGGATTTTGGAGGAAGCGGCTATCTTGTTGATTTAAATAACGGCAAACAATATGAAATTGATGATATTCTTGCTTTTGATAAAAGTGTAACTGGCGACAAAGAGAATAATTTTGATGCTTTTTCAAAATACAGAAGTGATTTCTTTGCTCCTAAACTATTAGCTGTAATTAATTCTGAACATCATTTTGAAAAGCCAAAAAATGTTGATGATGATCCTTGTGATTATACTAACGAAGAATATTGGGATTTTCCTTCCTGGAGTTATACAGAAAAAGGAATTCAATTTACTCCCATTTTTTATAGAGCGGCAAGAGCTTGCGAAGATTCTTTTTTAGTTCCCTTTGAGAAATTAAAAAAATATAAAAATCCTAAATTTCCTTACGAACTAAAATAAAAAAAATCCATTCATTTGAATGGATTTTTTGTTTCTTATTTTTTTCGAGTTGATTCTCTTTCTTTCAATTTTGTTTTAATAACGATAGTTTCGTAATCAGACGTTTCGCCTTCAGGTTCTTCAAGCCTTTGAATAAGTCTTTTTGCCGCTACTTCTCCAATTTCAATTCCGTGCTGACTTACAGTCGTTAAACTTGGAGATAAACGTCTTGAAGCCAAGATTCCGTCTGCAAAACCAATAATCGAAATATCTTCCGGAACTCTAAATCCTTTTTTCAAACTTACTCTTAAAGCAGCAACCGAATCATTTTCATCTAAAGCAAAAATTCCGTCAACTTTTTGATCTAGTATTCCTTCAATTCTGCTTTTCATATCTTCTTCAGAATCTGTACGAAGAATAATTTTTTCGTTTACCGGAATATTATTGTCTTTTAATGCTTTTAAATATCCGTCTGCTCTTAATTTTCCAATACTTAAATTATCTACAGAAGAAATTAGGGCAATATTTTTACATCCTAAGTTTATTAAATGCTGTGTCGAGTTTAAAGCCGAGTCGAAATCATCTACAACCACTTTATCGCAATCTACTTCATCTGCAATTCGGTCAAACATTACAATTGGCGTACCGTCGTTAATAATTTCAGAGAAGTGATTATAATCCTGAAGTTTTTGCGCTTCTTCTGAAACAGAAAGAATAAAACCATCAATTGTACCGTTGCTAAGCATTTCAAGTGTATGAACTTCTTTTTCTAAAGATTCGTTAGAAATACAAGTTATAACATTGTAACCTTTTTTGTCTGCTACTTTCTCAATACCGCTAAACACCTTTGCGAAAAAAGAGTTTAATATATTAGGTATAATTACACCAATTGTTTTGGTTTTTCTATTCTTTAAATTCAGACCAATAACATTCGGCTTATAATTTTTGAGTTTGGCATACTCCTTAATCTTCACCTTCGTCTGCTCACTTATTTCCGGACTGTCGTTTAGCGCCTTAGACACTGTTGACACAGAAACACCTAGTTCCTTCGCAATTTGTTTTAGAGTTGCTTTAGCTTTCATCTAATAAAAGTTTATGTAATTAATACAAATATAGTAGAATTACCGAAAATAAAACAAAAAACAACTACCAGTATTTCAAATTATGCTGTCTATTCGAAATAATTCTAAAAAAGAACGATTTTCTGAAACCGCACTTACAAAAATTTCGTTAATAACCTTAATACGATGTTATTAACCTTAATAAAAAACCTAAATTATGAAAAATGAAGTTAAAATTCATGAAGTTAACCCTTCACTGGATAGCAGAAGAAGCTTTCTAAAGCTCAGTGGATTAACGTTAGTTACCGCAGGTTTGGTTTTAGCTGGCTGCAGCGACAATGATAATGACAATAATATGGAGGACAATTCCTTACCCGGAGTTAAAAATGGTGTTTTTGACTTAGGATCTGGAGATTTTGGTGTTCTAACTTATGCTTATGCTTTAGAACAGCTGGAAGCCGATTTTTATACTAAAGTAGTAAACGCCTCAAGTTTTAATACTGTATTTAATGATACTGAACGTCAGATTCTAACCGACTTATACCATCATGAAGTAATTCACAGAGATTTTTTTAAAGCTGCTTTAACCGGAGCACTTCCTGATCCTAGTTCTCAATTACTTCCTTCTTTAGCTTTTAGCTATGGCTCTTTAAATTTTAACAGCCGTACCGAAGTTTTAGCGACTGCAAAAGCACTTGAAGACACAGGCGTTGCAGCATATAATGGCGCGGGCCGACTTATTAAAAGCGCAGATTATTTACTATTAGCCGGAAAAATTGTTTCTGTAGAAGCCCGACACGCTTCTGCAATTCGTAGTTTAATTAATCCTAATTCAAAAGATTTTGCAGGAGACGATATTGTGAGCACTTCAAGCGGATTAGATGCCGCAAAAGATCCGTCAAAAATCCTACCAGTTGCAGCAGGATTCATTACAACGAAATTCACCGCCAAATATTTACCTTAATCTTAACTAGCTAAAACTTAGAAATTATGAATATTTTAAAACTTATAGAAACCTTTACTGATGATAATTTAATGAAAAGCACTGGCTCAAGAAGAGACAGTTTTACTCAGTTTGGGAATATTGGAAAAAATCTGGCTCTGGCGTCAATTCCTTTCGGATTATCAGCATTAACCAGTAAAGCATTTGCAAAAGATATTACAGCAACTCCAGCCACACCAATTGGAGCTTTGCAGTTTGCTCTGACATTAGAATATCTTGAAAACGAATTTTATGCCATGGCGTTAGATTCTGGTGTAATTCCGGCTTCTGAAAATGGCGGACGCGATTTAAAAGTTTTTCAGCAGATTGCTGCTCACGAATCAGATCACGTATCTTTTTTAATTGCAGGACTAGGCGGAACAGCAAGTGCCAACTTTGTTCCTAAACCTACTTTTGATTTTACAGTTGGCGGTGCATTTGATCCTTTTAATGATTATCCAACCTTTCTGGCATTGGCACAAGCTTTTGAAGATACTGGTGTCAGAGCCTATAAAGGTCAGGCAGCAAATTTGATATCTGCACCAGATTTACTTACAGCTGCTTTACAGATTCATTCAGTTGAAGCCCGTCACGCTTCAGAGGTAAGACGCTTACGCGGATTAAAAGGATGGATCTCTAACGCCGAAAGAGGTGCAGGAATGCCCGCGGCGACACAAGCAGTTTATGATGGCGAGGGCGTAACAATGCAGGCAGGTTTTAATACTGCATCAGCATTTGGCGCTGCGGCAGGTTCAGAAGCTTATGATGAGCCGCTTACAACACAGCAAGTAGTCGATATTGCTAATATATTTATAGTGTAATTCAAAAATAATTCAAAAGATTAAAGCACCTTTGCAGTAAAATGTCAAGGTGCTTTTTTTATGTCCATTTAATTCAAAAACTGAATGCCTGATTTTCAGCTAATAAAATATTCTTTAAGGTATTTGGTTTTAAAATAATTAATTGTACTTTTGCATCCCCTTTATTGGGGATGGAATGTTTAATTAAAATAATATTATGGACGCATTAAGCTACAAAACAGTTTCGGCAAACAAAGGCACTGTAACTAAAGAGTGGATTGTTGTTGACGCTGAAGGTCATAACTTAGGACGTCTTGCATCTAAGGTTGCTATGATCTTAAGAGGTAAGTACAAGCCAAGTTACACACCGCACGTTGACTGTGGAGATAACGTAATTGTTATCAACTCAGAAAAAATTAACCTTACAGGTACAAAATTGAATGACAAAATTTACATGCGTCATACAGGTTACCCAGGAGGACAAAGAACTTTAACTGCTAAAGTATTGCAAGCTAAAAACCCTGCATTATTAGTAGAAAAAGCAGTAAAAGGTATGTTACCTAAAAACAAATTAGGAGCAGAACTTTTCAGAAATCTAAATGTTGTTGTAGGAGCTGAGCACACTCACGGAGCTCAAAAACCTAGAACTGTTAACCTAAATGATCTTAAGTAATGGGAGTTATTCACAAAATCGGTAGAAGAAAAACCGCTGTTGCACGTGTATACGTTTCTGAAGGAACTGGAAACATCACTGTAAACAAAAAAGAATTCGCAACTTACTTTCCAACTGCAACTTTACAATACAAAGTTTTACAACCGCTTTCTATGACAGAAAACGCTAGTAACTTTGACGTAAAAGTAAACGTTTATGGAGGTGGTACAACTGGTCAAGCAGAAGCTGTAAGAATGGCATTAGCACGCGTAATGTGTGAAGTTAACGCTGAAAACAGAGCTATCCTTAAGCCAGAAGGTTTATTAACAAGAGACCCAAGAATGGTTGAACGTAAGAAATTCGGTCAGAAGAAAGCTCGTAAGAGATTCCAGTTCTCTAAACGTTAATATTACCTGTCTTGTTCAGATGGGACAAGACATTATCAATTATTTATTGAAATTAAAAAACACAGTTATTGTTGCTCTCCTATCGAGGTAGGATATAGTTTAGCATCTAAATGTATAAAGCCAGAGAAATCGCCATTTATACATTGCTAATCAACAGAACGTAAACTAGTACAAAAATGGCAAACAAAATAGAAGTAAAAGAATTACTAGAAGCAGGTGTTCACTTCGGACACATGACTAGAAAATGGGATCCAAACATGGCTCCTTACATTTATATGGAGCGTAATGGTATTCACATTATCAATCTATATAAAACTGCAGCTAAAATTGAAGAAGCTAACGAAGCTTTGAAAAAAATCGCTGCATCAGGTAGAAAAATCTTATTCGTAGCTACCAAAAAACAAGCAAAAGACATCGTTGCTGATAAAGCAAAAGCTGCAAACATGCCTTACATCACTGAAAGATGGCCAGGTGGAATGCTAACTAACTTCGTAACTATCAGAAAGGCAGTTAAAAAAATGTCTTCTATCGATAAAATGAAGAAAGATGGTACTTTCAACACACTTTCTAAGAAAGAGCGTTTACAAGTTGATCGTCTACGTGCTAAATTAGAGAAAAACTTAGGTTCAATTGCTGATATGTCTAGACTACCTGCAGCATTGTTCGTAGTAGATATCAAAGCTGAACACATCGCAATAAAAGAAGCTCAAAAATTAAACATTCCAGTTTTCGCAATGGTTGATACGAATTCTGACCCAAGAGAGGTTGATTACGTGATTCCTGCAAATGATGACGCTTCTAAATCAATTGACAAAATTTTATCTTTAGTAACTACTGCTGTAATCGAAGGTCTATCTGACAGAGGTGCAGAAAAAGAAGTTGAAGCTGCTGAAGAAGCTCCTGCTGTTGAAGCTGAAGCTGCTCCTGCAACTGAAGAATAAATCAAATTTTAAATTCCAATTTTAAATTCCAAAATCCAATAGAATTAAAAACGTTATGTTGATAATTTAGTAAAATTGGAATTTGGGATTTAAAAATTGGAATTTTTATTTTTAACACTTAAAATTCAAAATATTATGTCAACAATTACTGCTGCAGACGTAAATAAATTAAGACAATCTACAGGTGCCGGAATGATGGACTGTAAAAAAGCTTTAGTTGAAGCTGAAGGAGATTTCGATAAAGCGATCCAAATCCTTAGAGAAAAAGGACAAAAAGTTGCTGCTAACCGTTCTGACCGTGAGTCTTCTGAAGGAGCTGCTGTTTCTTTTATCAATGCAGACAACACTAAAGGAGCTATCATTACTTTAAACTGCGAAACTGACTTCGTAGGTAAAAATGAAGCTTTCGTAACTTTAGCTAAAGATTTAGTTGAAAGAGCTATCAACTTCTCTTCTAAAGAAGATTTCTTAGCTTCTGATTTCAACGGAATTACAGTTGCTGAAAAATTAATTGAGCAAACTGGAGTTATCGGTGAGAAAATCGAAATCGGTGGTTTCGAAATTTTAGAAGGTGCTTTCGTTGGATCTTACGTTCACGTTAACAAAATTGCTGCTTTAACAGCTATTTCTGCTAAAGTTGACAACGCTGAGACTTTAACAAAAGATATCTCTATGCAAGTTGCTTCTATGGGAGCTGACACATTATCTTACAAAGATTTTGATCCTGCTTTCGTTGAATCTGAACTTGCTGCTCGTATTGCTGTAATCGAAAAAGATAATGAAGAAGCAAAACGTTTAGGAAAAACTTTAAAAAATGTTCCTAAATACATCTCTTTCTCTCAATTAACTCCTGAAGTTATCAAACAAGCAGAAGAAGATGCTAAAGCTGAATTAAAAGCTGAAGGTAAACCAGAACAAATCTGGGACAAAATCCTTCCAGGAAAAGTACAACGTTTTATCTCTGACAACACTACGTTAGATCAAGAAAAAGCGTTACTTGACCAAAACTTCATCAAAGATGACAGTAAAAAAGTAAGTGATTATGTTAAAGGATTCAACGTTGAAATCACTGGTTTCAAAAGAGTTACTTTAGGTTAATATATTATTTTTTCAATATTAAAAAGCCCGAATATTTAGTTATTCGGGCTTTTTTATTTTTCAACATTTAGTTTTCTATCGGAAAATTTCTGGCTCGCATTAACGCATCAGACTGCGGAGCGTGTCCTCTAAAGTTCTCATACATGGTTTCATTATCAATTGTATTTCCAACGCTCAATACAGTCTCATAAAGACGTTTAGAAACCACTTTATCAAAAGGTCCGTCTGCTTCAAGAAAAGCTTCGTAAGCATCTGCATTGATCACATCTGCCCATAAATAACTGTAATATCCTGCCGCATAGCCGTCGCTTGAGAATATATGCGCAAACTGCGGAATCCTGTGTCGCATTACAATTTCAGAAGGCATATTAATTTCTGCTAAAACTTTTTTCTCAAAATCATCCGGATTAATAGTTTCTGTTGTTAAATGCAGTTTCATATCTACAAACGAACTCGAAATTGTTTCTACAGTTGCAAAACCTTCATTAAAACTTGCAGCTTTTTCTATTCTTTCCACTAATGACTGCGACAAAGGTTCATTTGTTTTATAATGAAGCGCAAACTTATTCAATACTTCAGGAGTTGCCAGCCAATGTTCTAATAATTGCGACGGAAACTCCACATAATCTCTCGCCACCGAAGTTCCCGAAAGAGTTGGATACGTTACATTAGAACATAAACCATGAAGTGCATGCCCAAATTCATGAAACAAAGTTGTGGCATCATCCCAGGAAATCAAAGTTGGTTCATTGCTGCTTCCTTTTATAAAATTGCAGTTATTTGATACGATCGGTAATATCTTTCCGTTTATTTTCTGCTGATCGCGATGCGAATTCATCCAAGCGCCAGAACGTTTTCCTATACGGGCATAAGGATCAAAATACCATAATCCAATTGGTTCCCCAGTATTTTTATTATTTACTTCCCAAACTCGTACATCTTCATGATAAACCGGAACATCAAATAATTGTTTAAAACCTAAATCAAATAATTCTCCAGCCGTCCAGAACATTGATTCACGTAAATTTTCTAACTGTAAATATTGTTTGATTTCGTTCTGATCTAAATCGTATTTTGCTTTACGTACTTTTTCGGCATAAAAACGATAATCCCAAGGCTGGATTTTAAAATTCCCTCCTTCTCCATCAACCATTTCCTGCATCGCCGCAACATCATTCTTCACTTTATCAACTGCAGGTTTCCAAACAGATTCCATTAAATCTAAAGTCTTCTGAGGATCTTTAGCCATTTTATCAGACAAACTCCATTCTGCGAAGTTATTAAAACCTAAATTTTTTGCTTTTTCAGCTCTTAATTTTAAAATCGACACGAGAGTTTCATTCGTATCATTTTCGTTCTTATTATCTCCTCTTTTTATAAAAATATCAAATGCTTTTTCTCTTAAATTTCTTTGATTTGAAAAAGTTAGAAATGGTTCAATTGAAGACCTTGTATTTCCTATACAACCCAAAATATTCAGTTTTCTTTCTTTTGCTTCGGCAATAGCTGCATTTTTAAATTCTTCCGGCAATCCGTCAAAATCAGCTTCGGTTTTTAATTCTAAGTACTGATTGTTTTCTTCAGCTAACAATTTTTGGCTGAACAGAGTAAAAAGCCCTGCCAGTTCCTGATTAATTTTAGCAACTTTTGCTTTATCCTCTTTATTTAACTGCGCTCCTTCTTTTACAAAATCAGAATAATAAACCCAAAGCAGACGCTTTTGTTCGGCATTTAAATCTTTATTTTCCGATTTGTACAAAGCATCAATTCTTGCAAATAACTTTTCATTTTGATATAATTTATCGCTGATTTCAGCGAGTTTAGGAGACATTTCTGTGTCAACCAAATTAAATTCAGGGCTGCTTAAATTTGATCTGTAAATTCCATAAACTGCATGAATCCTGTTTAATTTTTCACCTGAAAGCTCTAAAGCCGTTATTGTGTTTTCAAATGTTGGAGATTCAATATTGCTGGCAATTGCATCAATCTCATCCAATTTTTCCTGAATAGCAAATTCAATTGCCGGTTTAAAATCTGAAATTTTATATTTTGTAAAATCTGGAACGCCTCCGTATGGACCTGACCATTGCTGAAGCAAAGGATTTTCTAAATTTATTTGTTCTTTCATAATAAATAATTAATTAAACTGCATAAAATTTTCTAACCTAGAAATCACAGCAGAATCTCAAAATTAATTAATCAAACTCAAACTTCAAATGAGACAGATTATAAAGATTAATCCTTTTCTAAGATTTGAATAAATAACTTAAATTTGAGCATCATTTTTACTACATCTTATGTTTAAAACCCGAAAAGAAATTGTCTTCGTAATTTTAGCAGGAATATTTATAACCAATGCCGTTGTTGCGGAACTTATTGGAGGAAAACTAATTCAGATTGGTCCTTTTGTAATGAGCATAGGAATTCTGCCCTGGCCAATTGTTTTTCTAACCACAGATTTAATCAATGAATACTTTGGAGAAAAAGGCGTTAAAAAACTTTCATTCATAACAGCCTGTTTAATTGCCTATGCTTTTTTAATACTCTTTATGGCTATTACAATTCCTGCTGCAAAAGGAATTAGTCCGGTAAACGACGAACAGTTTCTGGCCGTTTTTGGACAAAGTATGTGGATTATTATTGGAAGTTTAATTGCTTTTATGGCTTCCCAGCTTATTGATGTCTGGATATTTTGGTTTTTTAAAAACAAAACCGGAGAAAAGAAAATATGGCTGAGGGCAACAGGATCGACCGTAATTTCACAATTGTTTGACTCTTTCATTGTACTCGGAATTGCTTTTTGGCTTCCGGGAAAAATTGATTTCGACACTTTTATATCTTCTGGCTTAATTGGATACACTTTTAAATTAGCAATAGCAATTTTACTTACTCCCGCTATTTATCTAGGCCATCATCTAATCAAGAAATATTTAGAAAACGAAAAAGAAGAAAAGTAATATAAATTCAAAAAAAGCATCTAAGAAAGAGATTACGATTTTAAAAACAGGTATAAATACGGGTATTGAAATTCAACAAGTTATAATTAAATGTTAAAGGAATACCAAAAAACATATTTTTTATTTGACCGAAATTTTATTTTTGCCAAAAATATTTAACAAATAAAATCGACCAAAATGAAAAAATTAAGCATTCTTTTCGTATCAGTTTTAACTTTAGGATTAGCAGTAACATCTTGCAGCAGTGATGATGATAATAGTGGATCAATTGAAGGAAAATGGGCTCCAGTAAAAATGGGAACTCTTATCAATGGACAAGAACTTTTAGTTGCTATTCCAAATGAAGGGAAATGTGATAGTGATATTACAGAATTCAAAACAGACGGAAAATTCACAGAACTTTCTTATGAATTCTACGATAATAAATGTAACTCTTCAACTGATAACGGAACTTGGACATTAAAAGACAAAACTTTATCAACAACTTACAGTGGAGATACTACTGCAGAGACATTTGAAGTTCTAGAATTAACTAAATCTACATTGAAATTAAAATATACTGAAAAAATTGATAATAGCAATAGTATGATTCTTATCACCCTTTTTGAAAGAAGATAATAATATTTCCCCTAAATCTTACAAAACCTCAAATCGTAATTGATTTGAGGTTTTTTTATACATTTGAAATAAAAAAATGGAACCAATAAGATGCGGCTGGTGTACTTCTAGCGATTTATATAAAAAATACCATGATGAAGAATGGGGCGTTCCCGTGTATGATGATCCCACATTGTTCGAATTTTTGATATTAGAAACTTTTCAGGCAGGCTTAAGCTGGATTACTATTTTAAATAAAAGAGAAAATTTTAGAATTGCCTTTGATAAATTTGACTATAAAAAAATAGCGAATTATTCTGAAGACAAGATCGAAGAGTTAATGCAGAATACGGGAATTATCCGAAATAAATTAAAGATAAAAGCAGCCGTTTCTAACGCTCAGGCTTTTATGAAAGTTCAGGAAGAATTTGGAACTTTTTCCGATTATATCTGGAAATATACTGATGGAAAACCTATTATAAACAATCTAAAAACTTCAAAAGAAGCTCCTGCGACAACACCGCTTTCAGACGAAATCAGTAAAGATTTAAAGAAAAGAGGTTTCAAATTTGTCGGTTCAACCGTGATTTATGCCCACATGCAGGCTACTGGAATGGTCAATGATCATGTGGAAGATTGCTTTACACGAAATAGATAGCTAGTCTCAGTTTTCAGTTTTTTTGAACTTGAAACCTAAAACTTTATCCCGACGCTTCGGGATCAAACAAAATTTTTATTACATTTGCTTCACACTTTAGGGGTGTCTGCAACATGCAGGCTGAGATTTTACCCTCTGAACCTGATCTAGTTCATACTAGCGTAGGGAAAAGTAAGATGACTTCTATGCGCGCGCCTGCGTGTATTTTGCAGCCATTCCTATTGTGTATCTATACACTAAACTCAAAAAGGAATGGAACTAAAAATCAATCAACAAATTAAACAATTCAATGTTGAATCGCTCAGCGTTCAGGCATTGCTCGATCTCGAAATTCCGCACAAACAAAACGGAATCGCCGTTGCGATAAATAATACTGTCGTTCCAAAAACTAATTGGAGCCAACACTTCGTATCCGAAACTGACGAAATTTTAATTATTTCTGCTACGCAGGGGGGATAAATATTTTCAAATTCTAAATTTTTTAAATCCCAAATTCCAAATTTTCATTGCGAATAATCACAATCTGTGTCAACCTGAAACTTCAAACCTGAAACTTGAAACAAAAAAATTATGAAAGAAGAACAAATCTCCAGAACCCCTTTTCCGAATTCAGAAAAAATATATATTGATGGAGAGATTCATCCAATAAAAGTCGCAATGCGCCAAATAAAATTAAGCGATACAAAACTTTCGAACGGAGGAATTGAAAAAAATCCGCCAGTAACCGTTTACGATACTTCTGGACCATACACAGATCCGAATATTGAAATTGATATTCGAAAAGGATTGCCACGCTTACGCGAAAGTTGGATTTTGGAACGAAATGATGTTGAAATTTTAAACGAAATCACCTCAGATTATGGTTTAAGCCGATTAAAAGACGAAAGCTTAAATCATCTTCGTTTTGAATATTTACATCAGCCAAAACGTGCTAAAAAAGGCGCCAACGTAACGCAATTGTATTACGCTAAACAAGGCATTATTACTCCAGAAATGGAATATATCGCGATTCGTGAAAACCAACGTATTGAGCTTTTAAACGAACAGACGCAAGCCATGCAATGTCAGCACAGCGGACATAGTTTTGGTGCGAATACTCCAAAAAGTAAAATCACTCCTGAATTTGTTCGTTCTGAAGTGGCTTGTGGAAGAGCCATTATTCCGAACAATATCAACCATCCTGAAAGCGAACCGATGATTGTGGGCCGTAATTTTTTAGTAAAAATTAATGCCAATATCGGAAACAGTGCAGTAACTTCAAGTATCGAAGAAGAAGTAGAAAAAGCCGTTTGGGCTTGTCGTTGGGGAGCCGACACGATTATGGATCTTTCTACAGGAAAAAATATTCACGAAACCCGCGAATGGATTATCCGTAACTCTCCTGTTCCTATTGGAACCGTTCCTATTTATCAGGCTTTAGAAAAAGTAAAAGGAATTGCCGAAGATTTAACTTGGGAAATTTTCCGTGATACTTTGATCGAACAGGCAGAACAAGGAGTTTCTTATTTTACGATTCACGCTGGAGTTTTACTTCGTTACATTCATTTAACTGCCAATCGCGTTACCGGAATCGTTTCCCGAGGCGGATCAATTATGGCAAAATGGTGTTTATTTCATCATAAAGAAAACTTTTTGTACACGCATTTTGAGGAAATCTGCGAAATCATGAAACAGTATGATGTTGCTTTTTCTCTTGGAGACGGTTTACGTCCAGGTTCAATTGCCGATGCAAATGATGCTGCACAATTTGCTGAATTAGAAACTTTGGGAGAACTCACAAAAATTGCCTGGAAACACGATGTTCAGGTATTTATCGAAGGGCCAGGACATGTTCCGATGCATATGATTAAAGAAAACATGGACAAACAATTAGAACATTGCCATGAAGCTCCATTTTATACTTTAGGTCCATTAACTACAGACATTGCTCCGGGTTATGATCATATTACTTCCGCAATTGGTGCTGCTATGATTGGATGGTACGGATGTGCCATGTTATGTTATGTAACGCCAAAAGAACATTTAGGCTTACCAAATAAAAAAGACGTAAAAGACGGCGTGATTACGTATAAAATTTCGGCTCATGCTGCTGATTTAGCCAAAGGACATCCAGGAGCACAATATCGAGATAATGCATTGAGTAAAGCTCGTTTCGAATTCCGTTGGGAAGATCAGTTTAATTTGGCTTTAGATCCAGATACTGCAAGAGAATTTCACGATGAAACACTTCCTGCGGATGGCGCGAAAGTGGCGCATTTCTGCTCCATGTGCGGACCAAAATTCTGCTCTATGAAAATATCCCAGGAAATTAGAGATGTCGCTGCAGCCGAAAAAGGAATGCAGGAGAAATCAGAGGAATTTATTGAGCAAGGGAAAGAAATTTATATATAGTGAAATGAGATTTGTAAAATGTGAAATGTTTTTGATTTTCACATTTTACATCTCACAAAAAGCTTTTTACAAATATGATTGTGATTACTAATCCTTCTTTTGTTCAAGATGAAATTCAAATTCTGCATTCTTTATTAGAAGAAGGATTGTCTTTGCTGCATATTCGGAAACCTGATTTTTCTAAAATAGAAATGGCAAAATTTCTTCATCAGATAAAATTAGAATTTAGGGATAATTTGATTTTACACAGTCATCATGATCTAGCAGAAGATTTTGGAATCAATCGAATTCATTTTTCTGAAAAAGAAAGAAGAAATCAAAGTCAATCTCCTGCAAGGTTTCCAAAACCTTGTAGGTATAAAAACATATCAACATCATCACATTCAATAGAAGATTTTAATTCATTAGAAAATTTTGATTATGCTTTTTTAAGTCCCATTTTTAAAAGCATTTCTAAAGAAAATTATTATCGTGAAAAAGATCTTTTTGGAGAAATCAAATTAAGAAAAAATAGAAAAACAAAAATGATTGCCTTAGGAGGAATTGACTCGGAAAACATTCAAGAAGTTTTGAAAAACGGCTTTGATGATATCGCCCTTTTAGGAAGTATTTGGAAAAATGAAAATCCATTAAAACAATTTAAATTATGTCAGAAGATCGTCCTTTCGTACTCACAATTGCCGGTTTAGATCCTTCAGGAGGTGCCGGAATTTTGGCTGATATCAAAACATTTGAACAGCACAAAATCACTGGTTTTGCTATTTCAACAGCGAATACCATTCAGACCGAAAATCAGTTTTATGAGATTCAGTGGACTGATTTAAGCTTTGTGCTTCGATCAATTGAAACATTGTTTTTAAACTATAAAATCAGTGTGGTTAAAATTGGAATTATTTCTTCTTTGTATGATTTAGACCGAATTATTTCTACCATAAAAGAGTTTTCTTCGACAACAAAAATCGTTTGGGATCCAGTTCTAAAATCAACTACTAAATTTGATTTTATGGATATTAAAAATCATTTAGACTTAACTAAAATACTTTCAAAAATCGATTTAATTACACCTAATTATCCTGAAATGAAAATTCTTTTTCCTGATTTTATTTTAACGGAGAATCAATTTCCAACGAATGTTCTCTTGAAAGGTGGGCATAATGAAAAAGCACCTGGAACAGATCTATTGTTTCTAAAAAATGAAGTTTTAGAGTTGCTTCCATCAAATAAAAACTGCTCTGAAAAACACGGTTCAGGTTGTGTGCTTTCATCAGCTATTGCTTCCAATTTAGCATTTAATCAAAATATAAAAGAAGCGTGTCAAAATGCCAAAATCTATATCGAAAATTACCTGAGTTCAACTCCAACCTTAATCGGATATCATTATGTATAGCAAACTTCAATATATATCGCAGGGCGATACTATCGAAAAACAATTGTACAACATTCACAATGCACTTGACAACGGTTGTAACTGGATACAAATGCGTTTTAAAAACCAATCTCAAAAAGATGCTTTTACTTTAGCGGAAGCGGTAAAACCTTTATGCGAAAAATACGCTGCCAATTTTATTGTGAACGACAATCTTGATCTTACCAAACAAATAGACGCCGACGGAGTTCATTTAGGTTTAACCGATACCAAAATTGACGAAGCAAGAGCATTTTTAGGGACTTCTAAGGTCATTGGCGGAACGGCCAATACTTTTGAAGATATTCAAAATCACGTTAAAAATGGCTGTGATTATATAGGCTTAGGCCCTTTCAGATTCACAGCTACAAAAGAAAAATTAAGTCCGATTTTAGGATTATCTGGTTATTTTGAGATTCTTCAAAAACTGAAAAAAAATAAAATTGATATTCCTGTTTATGCCATTGGCGGAATTACATTAAGAGATATAAATCCATTAATGGAAACTGGAATTCACGGAATTGCCGTTTCCGGAATTATTACCGAAAGTAATGAAAAAGAAAAATTAATTCAACAATTAAACGAAAAATTATATGCAAACATCATTGTTTAATATAGGACACAAAGCTTTCAAATCCCGTTTGTTTCTGGGAACAGGAAAATTTGGTTTGAATGAAGAAATGGAGCAGGCTGTTTTAGCTTCAGAAAGCGAATTGGTTACGGTTGCTTTAAAACGAATTGATTTTGAAACTGATACTGATGCTATTTTATCTCATTTAAAACATCCAAATATCAATTTATTACCAAATACTTCTGGAGCAAGAAATGCTAAAGAAGCCGTTTTTGCGGCTCAACTTGCTCGCGAAGCATTAGAAACCAATTGGGTAAAACTGGAAATTCATCCAGATCCAAAATATTTAATGCCTGATCCAATTGAAACTTTGAAAGCCACAGAAGAACTGGCTAAACTTGGATTTATAGTGTTGCCGTACATTCACGCTGATCCTGTTTTGTGCAAGCATTTGGAAAATGCAGGAACTTCGGCTGTAATGCCTTTGGGTTCGCCAATTGGGAGTAATAAAGGTTTAAAAACTATAGATTTCCTTGAAATTATAATCGAGCAAAGTGCTGTTCCAGTTATTGTAGATGCAGGAATTGGAGCTCCTTCTGATGCCGCAAAGGCAATGGAAATTGGCGCTGATGCAGTTTTGGTTAATACTGCAATTGCGGTTGCTGGAAATCCAAAATTAATGGCTGAGGCTTTTAAGGAAGCGGTTATGGCCGGGAGAAAGGCTTTTGAAGCTAAAGTTGCAAATCAGCAGAACTATGCCTCGGCTTCTAGTCCTTTGACTTCTTTTTTATATGAATAAATTGATTTTCTCTCGCAGATCTCGCAGATTTAGCAGATAATTTTTATGCTGAAACTGCTTAAATAATTTATTCTGATTTTTTAAAAGACTTAAAAAAAAAAAAAGAAAGAATTTTCTTTAATTTTGAATTAAAAAAAATTATGTCAGAAAATGAAATTTCGTATAAAGTTAGAGGTGCAATTTTTAAAGTATATAACAATCTTGGACCTGGACTATTAGAATCAGTTTATGAGAGTGCACTTTATTATCAATTAGAAAAAGACGGGTTACAAGTAGTCAAACAAATTGATTTACCAGTTAAATATGATGATGTTTATTTAGACATAACTTTCAGGCTGGATATTTTGGTGGAGGACAAAGTAATTATAGAATTAAAATCTGTAGACGAAGTAAGACCAATTCATTTTAAACAATTAAATACTTATTTAAAATTGACTAATAAAAAGCTTGGATTATTAGTCAATTTCAACTGTTCTAATATCCTTGAAAATATTCACCGCGTTGCAAATAAAATTTAATCTGCACAATCTGCCAAATCTGCGGGAAACAAAATAAAAAAATGAAAACATTCAAATCTATTTTTGAGAAATATAATTGGGATGAAATCCAATCCAGAATATACAAAACAACTTCAAAAGAAATCGAACGAACTTTGGCTAAAACCAAACGAAATCTCGATGATTTTTTGATTTTGATATCTCCTATTGCTCAAAATTATTTAGAACAAATGGCGCAGCAATGTCATGAAATCACAAAAAAACGTTTCGGGAAAACGATTCAAATGTATGCACCGCTTTATTTGAGCAACGAATGCCAAAACATCTGCACGTATTGCGGATTTAGTTTAGACAATAAAATCAAAAGAAAAACACTTTCTGACGCCGAAATAAAACTCGAAGTTGAAGCATTAAAAAAAACAGGATTTGACCATGTTTTATTGGTTACAGGCGAAGCGAATTATACTGTAAATATTAATTATTTCCTGAATGCGATTAATTTAATCAAAGAGAATTTCTCTATTATTTCGGTTGAAGTTCAGCCGCTTTCTACAGAAGATTATGAACGTTTGCATGAAGTGGGAGTATATTCGGTTTTGGTTTATCAGGAAACGTATCATCAGGATGTTTACAAAAAGTACCATACCAAAGGCAAAAAATCAAATTTTGATTACAGGCTAGAAACTCCCGATAGAATAGGTTCTGCCGGAATTCACAAAATTGGTCTTGGAGTTTTATTAGGGTTGGAAGACTGGCGAACTGACAGTTTCTTCAATGCCTTGCATTTGGATTATCTGCAAAAAAAATATTGGCAGACGAAGTATTCAGTTTCTTTTCCGCGTCTTCGCCCAGCCGAAGGAATCATTGAACCGAATTTTATTATGGATGATAAAGATTTGACACAATTAATTTGTGCTTATCGATTATGGAATGAAGATTTGGAAATTTCGATTTCAACAAGAGAAAATGAAAAATTTAGAAACAATATTATTCCAATTGGTGTTACAAGTATGAGCGCAGGTTCTAAAACCAATCCAGGCGGTTATGTTGTTGATCCGCAATCTTTGGAACAATTCGAAATCAGCGATGAACGTTCTGCTGAAGAAATTTCAAAAATTATAAAAAATAAAGGTTATGAACCCGTTTGGAAAGATTGGAGCAAAAGTTATTTTTAAAAATTTCAACCTTTTTAAATTCCAAATTCCAATCTGAATACTGAAATTCCAATCAATCTAAAATCAGAAATCTAAAATTAAAACATGAGTATCATACAAGAATTCCTTCGTTACAACAGACAAACCATTCTTCCTGAAATTGGCGATGAAGGTCAGGAAAAATTAAAAAAAGCACGGGTTTTAGTCATTGGTGCCGGCGGTTTGGGCTGTCCAATTTTACAATATATTTCGACAGCCGGAGTTGGTTTTATTGGGATTATGGATTTTGATACAATTGAAATTCACAATCTTCATCGACAGATTTTATATACCGAAAATGAAATTGGAAAACCTAAAGCGATTGTTGCCAAAGAAGTAGTTTCTAAATTAAATCCATTGATTGAAGTTGAAGCTATTGAAGAGAAATTAACTGCTGAAAATGCTTCAAAAATTATAAATCAGTTTGATATTATTGTAGATGGTTCTGATAATTTTTCGACTCGTTATTTAGTCAATGATACATGTGTAAAACTTAAAAAGCCTTTGGTTTACGGAAGTATTTTAAAGTTTGAAGGGCAAATTGCAGTTTTTAATCATAACGGAAGTAAAAACCTTCGAGATTTATTCCCAGAAATGCCCGATCCAAAAGATGTTCCGAATTGTAATTTGAACGGCGTTTTGGGAACTCTGCCAGGAATTATCGGAAATATGATGGCGCACGAAACCTTAAAATTGATTCTCGAACTGCCTTCATTAAAAAATGAAATAATAATTTTTAATACATTAAACTGGAATTTTACGAAGCTAAATTTCTAAAAAACAACCTCATCGCCTACTTTTATAATTCCGGAATTCAGACTAACAATATCAGTACCAAACAAAACAGAATTATTAACGTTTCTGTATTTACTTAAAGTTTTTAGAGGTTCTTTTTTTACAATTCCTTTCTGCGGATCATTGTTTACCATAATACATCTGCCACAGGGTTTTATATTTTTAAACTGAACTTCTCCAATTTTAAAAGTCTTAAAATCATCTTCTTCATGAGCCCTTTTTGTACTCACAACAATATTAGGACGAAATCTTTTAACAGTGATTTTTTCTTCTAATTTTTCATTCAAAAAGTCAAGGCTTTCGGTTCCAATTAATAAATATGGGTAACCATCAGCTAAACTCACATTGTAAGTTTCCTGCGTTCTTGAACTTTCGTGTTTTCTAGCACCAATTTTATTGATTTTAACCAATCTACATTCAAAACCTAATTTATCACTAAACCATTTTGAGGTGTTTTGGTTTACTTCTACAACTTCACTTTTATCTTCCCAAACCTTAGTTTCTATGGGATTTTCTAAATATTCGTTAATAGAAAATTCATGTGTTTCTCCTTCAAAAGTAATTTGTATTTTATCTCCTAAGATCTGAGGATAAAACTGACTCATTATTGGATATTCTCTTTGCGTAACATGAATATTTTCAGAGTTAATCAGCATCCATCTTCGGTCGTTTTCAAAGCCCATTTCTTCGGCATTGGCACTTTCTAAACTAATGCCTGCTAAACTTTTTATTGGATAGATATAAATTTCTTTTACGATATAAATTGCACTCATTTCTATTTACTTTTTAAAATAGTCATAAATTCTTCACGATCAATTTCGCGACAGCCCAAACTTTCCAAATGCGGATTATAAACCTGACAATCAAGTAATTTGTAATTTTCTTTCTTCAAATATAAAGCTAAAGCTATAAAAGCAGTTTTTGAAGCATTTGAAACTTTAGAAAACATACTTTCTCCGCAAAAGACATTTCCTTTTCCCAAATCAATTCCGTATAAACCTCCAACTAGAACATCATCCTGCCAGACCTCAACAGATTTAGCAATTCCTTCTTCATTCAATTTACAGTAGGCATCAATCATTTCATCGGAAATCCATGTTCCGTTTTGACCTTCTCGTTTGATTTTCTGACAATTAGAAATTACTTCTCTGAAATTTTTGTTATAAGTTACCTTAAACATTTTCTTATTCAGAATCTTTCGCATGCTTTTAGAAATGACGAGTTCATCAAAAAACAATACCATTCTAGGATCTGGTGCCCACCAAAGAATTGGCTCTCCTTCATTAAACCAAGGAAAAATACCGCTTTTGTAAGCCAATTGCAGACGTTCTGGACTTAGATCGCCTCCAATTGCCAAAATACCTTCTTCATCGGCTTCGGTAACTGGCGGAAAAAATAAATCGTTGAATAAGTAATACATAAGTTTAAATTCCAATTTTTAAATTCCAATCTTTAGAAAAACTTTATTAAAGTTATATTGAATACAAAAATTCCAAATTCCAAAGCTTTACTGTTTGGAATTTGGAATTTATAAATTGAGATTTGAATTTTCTTAGAACGGTAAATCGTCTGGTTCGTCTTCGTTTAAGTTTGTTGCCGGAGCGAAAGCTTCTGCTGCAGGAACTGAAGGCGTTTGTGCTGGTCCTTCTGGTGCCATTCTTTCGATTCTCCAACCTTGAATACTATTGAAATATCTGGTTTCTCCTTGTGGATTAACCCATTCTCTTCCTCTTAAATTGATAGAAACTTTTACTGCCTCTCCTTGTTTATAGCTGCTTAATAAATCGCATTTATCTTGTGTAAATTCGATTAAAATGTGCTGTGGATACTGCTCATCTGTAGTAACTACTAATTCTCTTTTTTTGAATGAAGCACTAACTTGCTGCTCAGGATTAACCACTTTTACTTTTCCTATAACTTCCATCTTCGTCTATAATTAATTATTATTTCTATTCTTATTTTTTAGCTAAAAGCACTTTCCAGGCAGACTCGACATCATGATTATCGAGATATTTTTTGGCTTCTAAATGAACTTTTTCCTGATCATCTGAGCTTAAAACTCCTTTTACTGAAAAATTTTCTTTCACAAATATACTAACTTCTTCTTTTGTAGGCAAGGTTTCGACATTGCCTAATTTTCCGAGGTCATTGCCGTCAAACACAGGACTTTCTCTAATAAAATTTGGTATTGCATCTACTCCAACTCCCAAAGTTGTTAATGGTTTTGCGACTTCAAAAAGGCCTTGATTGGATCTTGAATACCAATTTCCGCCAAGTCTCGAAACCAAATCTATTTTATGCTGATCGATTGAACCGTTTTCGTCTAAAATTGATTCATGAATGTGAATTTTTACTACTTCACACAAAATCAGATTTCCGGCACCTCCTTCTGTTCCTAACGGAATAATCTGTGTAATCTTGCATTCAAATTGTACCGGTGATTCCTTTACTCTATATGGTTTTACAAAATCTGAAGGAATCTGTGTTAAACCAGCTTTGATAAATTCATTTACACCATCTGCATATTCTGTACTTGCCAGCGATGTCTGCTGTACGATATCATAATTAACAACATTTATTACTACTTCTTTTGTAGCTTCGGCATTAATTAAAGTATGTTTTACGGTATTATCCCGAACACGTCTTGAAGGCGAAAAAACCAGAATTGGCGGATTAGCACTAAACACATTAAAAAAACTAAAAGGTGATAAGTTAGGAATTCCTTTCTCGCTTATTGTACTTGCAAAAGCAATTGGCCTTGGGCCTACAGCACTTTGAAGATAGCCTTGTAATTTTGCTGTTGGTATCTCTTTTGGATCGATGCTAATCATAATTTTTCTGTTTAACCAAACCTCATTTTGGTCATACAAAAGTATAGAAAACCTTCAATTCGAAGAAATAGTTTTAAAAGATAAAATCAAAAATCTTTTAAGGCCCTGCAAAATATAAAATGTGTTTATTTCGTTATATTTATACCTCAAAATTTAGTTTATGCGCTTTTCTGAAAGTAGAAATACAACTCGTTGGGTAATAATTTTCATATCCTTTTTAATCATCTCACTGATTCTCTGGAACACTTATACCTTTTTTCAAATTTTCAAGAACGAGGAACGTTTAAAAATGAAGCTTTTTGTGAATGCACAAATTACAATTGTAAATGCTGACGAAAATACCGATGTAGCGCTTCCTCTTCAAATTATTAACAACAACACCTCAATTCCGGGCATTGTTATACTGTTTGATAAGGTTGTGAGTGCCACAAATGTTCCGGAAGAAATTCTTAGCAACAAGAAAAAAAGAAACAATTACCTCAAAAAATTAAGAAACGAAAATGAACCTATAACTTTTGAATATGCTCCCGGAAAATATCAAACTTTATATTACGGGAATTCGGCTTTACTTAACAAACTTAAATATTATCCGGTAGCGTTACTGCTCATTATTTTCTTGTGTGTGGCTTTGATTTACAATTTTTACAAAAGCACAAAAATAGCGACACAAAATAAACTGCTGGCCGGAATGGCAAAAGAAACAGCGCATCAAATTGGAACTCCTTTATCGTCTTTAATTGGCTGGGTTGAGATTTTAAAAACCGAATCTATTGATCAATCTATAACAACCGAAATTGAAAAAGATGTTGAGCGTTTACAGACGATTACAGATCGTTTTTCTAAAATTGGTTCTGTTCCGGTTTTAGAACCGCATGATGTTGTGGCAGAAACTTTAAATACATACGAATATTTACAATCGCGTTTTTCTAAACAGGTCACTTTTTCTTATCAGGTTCCTGAAAAACCAATTTTTGCTTTGATTAATCCAACGCTTCACAGCTGGACTGTAGAAAATCTGGTAAAAAATGCTATTGACGCCATGAAAGGAAAGGGAACTTTAGATCTGCATATCGAGAAAGATGCTCATCATATAAAAATTAATGTGAAGGATTCCGGAAGCGGAATTGCTAAAAACCAATTCAAAACCATTTTTGAACCTGGTTTTACAACTAAAAAACGCGGCTGGGGATTAGGACTTTCTTTAACCAAAAGAATTGTAGAGGAATATCATAACGGAAAAATTAAGGTTTTGCATTCTGAAATAGGAAAAGGGACTACTTTTCAAATTTTATATGAAACCACGAATCCCGTTTAAAATCTGGAATAAAAAAAGCACCAACAAAGTTGGTGCTTTTTTTATGTTATGCTAAAGCTTAAAGATTAGATTGAATATCTTTTGCTAAAGCTTCAAATTCTTCTTTTGAAAGTGATACTTTATTTTGAAAACGCATTTCATCCATATGGTTTAACGGAATCAGGTGTACGTGGGCATGAGGAACTTCTAAACCAACAACTGCAATTCCAACTCTTTTGCAGGGAACTGTTTTTTCTAAAGCTGCTGCAATTTTCTTAGAGAATTTCATTAAACCTAAGTACAACTCATCATCCATATCAAAAATCTTATCGATTTCTTGTTTAGGAATACAAAGCGTATGTCCTTTTGCATTTGGATTTACATCTAAAAAAGCTAAAAAATTATCATCTTCAGCAATTTTGTAAGCTGGAATCTCTCCGTTTACTATTTTAGTGAATATTGAACTCATTATTATTCTTTTATTTTTTAATCGTTTTACCGATTATAATATCAAATTTACTCTCTTGTAATTTCAAGAATTTCGAATTTCAAAGTACCGTTTGGCACTGTAATTTCTGCAATTTCACCAACAGATTTCCCTAACAAGCCTTTTCCAATAGGTGATGTAACAGAAATTTTTCCAGTTTTTAAGTCTGCTTCACTTTCTGCAACAAGTGTATATTTCATTTCCATTCCGTTGCTTTGGTTTTTAATTTTTACATTAGAAAGCACCAAAACTTTCGAAACATCTAATTGAGATTCGTCGATTAATCTAGCATTTGCATATACTTCTTCAAGTTTTGCAATTCTCATTTCTAATAAACCCTGTGCCTCTTTTGCAGCATCATATTCAGCATTTTCAGATAAATCTCCTTTGTCTCTTGCGTCTGCTATATCTTGAGATGCCTTAGGACGCATTACACTTTTTAAATGCTCTAATTCATCTTTTAATTTTTTTAAACCGTCTGCGGTGTAATAAGATACTTTACTCATAACTTCATCGTTTATATAAATAGAAAAAATCCCATCGGGACGGGATTTTGTATTACAAATATACTATTATTTTTAATAGTACATAATTATATGTTAATCATATAAAATTCAAATCTAAATAAATTATTTTTGTTTCACTAATTCTTATTAAAATAATGAAAAAAATCTGGCTCTTAATTCTTTTCGTTTCTGTACTTTTCTCATGCAGTGACAGCGAACGCAGTAATAAAAATCCGTTTATACCTAGTTATTCTGTTAATCTATCTGTAGATACAAATCTGCCTGCATATTCAAATCTTAAATATGTGAGTAATGCCGTAATTGTGCCTAATTATGGGGCAAAAGGAATTATCATTTTTAATGCGGGAAGCGGATATAATGCTTTTGACGCAGCATGTCCTAATCAGGAAATAAGTTCATGTGGTGCAATGACAATTGATGGCATCAATGCTGTTTGTTCATGCGATAAAACTTCTTACAGTTTATTTACAGGACTTGGTTCAAAAGAATATCCTTTAAAACAATATAAAGTTCAGGTAAACGGAACAGTAATTCACGTTTATAACTAAAATAAAAAAGCCTGAAAGTTTAAATTTTCAGGCTTTTTTATTTTTAGAATTTTAATGTTAATCCGGCTAAGAAATTAATTCCCGCCTGTGGATAATAGTAAGGATAAATATCCCACATTGCTCCATTTGAAACATATTTTTTATCTAAAATATTATTTACCAAACCAGTTATTGTAATAGATTTAAATACTGATTTTGGTTTTATTTCATAAGAAATATTCAAATCGTTTACGAAATAATCTGCCAGTTTCGCTTCTGGAAGTTCAATATTGTTCATGTATTGCTCTCCAACATATTTTTGCAATAACGAAATGTATAAGTTGTCAATAGGTTTATATACAATGATGTTTCCGGCAATAACTTCTGGCGAGTACGCAATTTTTGTTGTTCCGTAATATTGTCCTTCAACAGCCAGATCAACATTTTTATTACTGCTTAAAGTGAAATTTGGTCTAATAATGAACTTTTCTGAAAGCGAGATTGTTGCATCAAATTCAAATCCTAAACGGTAACTTTTTTCGGTATTAGCACGAATTGGCGCTCCAACATCATCTAATCTTCCCGTTAAAATTAACTGATCCTTATAACCCATATAATAGAAATTAGAATTCAACTGAACTTTCTCTGAATTAAATCTCCATCCTAATTCAAAATCATTAAGTTTTTCAGGTTTTACATTTCCACCTTCATAATCTGTTCTGTTTGGTTCACGATTTGCACGAGCGTATGAGAAGTATAATGTGTTTTTTTGATTGATTTCGAAATTCAGACCTGCTTTTGGATTAAAGAAATTGAACGTATCATCAACTATACCTGTTTCAGCACTATTGGCCTGGTAACGAACTCTACGGTATTGTAAATCGCCATAAAAGCTTAATTTTTCAGTAAGCTGATAATTTGCTTTTGCAAAAACATTTCCGTCTGTTTTTGTTGAGTAATCATCATAATAGTGATCTCCTAATTCTGACTGTGAAGCATATCTGGCCCAGATTACTTTTCCAAAGTGATCACCTTCATATTTATTCCAGCCTCCGCCAAGAATAACATCCAGTTTTTCTTCTTTGTATTTTACAGAAAAAGTCGTTCCGTAAAAATCATTATCTAACCATTTCTGGCGAACTAAATCCGTTGTTGTAATGGCTCCAACAGGTTGTAAACCGTAGTCTGCCATATCTGCATCTTCTTTATAATTATCATAATAACCCTGCCCTTTTGTATAATGCAAAGCAAAATTAGTACTCCACTTATCAGAAAAAGATTCACTCCAATGCAATTGATAATGATTTTGTTTGTAATTATCAGTTTCATTATCATAAAATCGGGTATTACCAAATTCATCTGTATACATTCCGGCAGAATTGAAGGTTCTGTTTTTATTTAAAGTTTCAGCATCAATTCCATTCCATGATTGGTATGTTTTTTCAGTTCCTCCAAAAACCAATGCTTTAATTAAAGTAGTTTTTCCAACATAAGTTCCTTGTAAGAAATACGATTTTAAATCAGAACTGGCACGATCTACATATCCGTCAGATTTAACGGTAGATAAACGTCCGGCAAGTTCAAAATGATCATTTAATAAACCTGTACTAAATTTTACAGTATTTTTATTGGAATTAAAACTTCCAAATGAACTTGAAATTTCTCCGGTTGGCTTAGAAGCATAACTATCTGTAAGCATGTTTAAACTCGCTCCAAAAGCAGAAGAACCATTTGTAGATGTTCCTACTCCTCGCTGCAACTGAAGACTTTCTACAGAAGAAGCAAAATCAGGCATATTTACCCAAAAAGTCCCCTGACTTTCAGCATCATTGTACGGAATTCCGTTGATGGTAACATTTACACGAGTTGCATCGCTGCCACGAACTCTGATCCCGGTATAACCTATTCCTCCTCCTGCATCAGAAGTTGTTACAACAGAGGGCAGATAATTCATTAAAACCGGAATATCCTGTCCCAGATTTCGGTATTTAATTTCTTTTTTATCCATATTACTAAACGTAACCGGCGTTTTTGAAGTAACGCGAACAGCAGAAACTAATACATCGTCAAGCTGATTAACTTTAGTTGAATCTTTTTCCTGCGCAAATGAAGAAAGAGTAAAAAGAATAGAAAATAGAGTAAAGAGAATAGATTTAGTTCTATCAGGTTTTTGAACCTCAAAATCTTTAAAGTTTAGTACCTCGGTACTTTTAAAAAAAGTTTTCATCCGTAAATAAATACGAATAAAAGGGGGAATTATTCTTTTGTTAAATTAATAAATGTGTTTCACGACAAAACAAAGTGTGCACGCTCGATAGTGTCGTTTTTTCCCTTAGCAACATTACTCGCTCAGGTTCTTTGGGTATGATCTCAGCTCGTTATTTAGAGCACCCCTTTGAGACAGTGCAAATATAATGTTAAAAATATTTAAAAGCACAAAAAAGAAATTCCAAATTCCAAGTATTTGAGTTTTGGAATTTGGAATTTGAAATAATTGGGATTTAATCTAGATTTGGTTTTCTTCTTGATTGTTTCAAATCAGATATATTCTTTTTATCCTTGATCCTTTTTTTAATTACAGATTTAGGAATTTTTGTCGCTTTTCTGATCTTAGGAACATGCAAGCCTTTTTTAATAATATCAAAAAAACGCTTTGTAACGATTTCTTTATTTTTAAGCTGACTGCGGTCTTCATCACAGTTTAAAATCAAAATATTTTCTGAAGTTAATCTTGCCGATAAATTTTCTTTTAGCAAAAGTTTTTCATCATCAGACAAAGCTTGCGAGGCTTCTAAATCAAAAGTCAAAACAACTTTAGACGAAACCTTGTTCACATTTTGTCCACCGGCGCCACTGCTTCTTACGGCTTTAAAACTTAATTCTGATATGATTTTATCGTTATCCATTATTGTGGCTGATGCGCCGGTTTTAATAAATCGTTTACCGTTTTTACAGGATTAAAAGTAATTAATGGCACAGCCACAAAAACTGTTAACCAATTTGCCATAGATCCATTCCATAGACCTGGTAATTCGTAACTTTTTACAGCTTTTCCTTCAACACTTTTCTCAACAATAAAACCTGATTTTTGATCTACGAATTGTTTTAGGTTGAATTTTTGACCTTTATAATTTTTTATTCCGCAGACTAAATCTACCGGATTAAAGTGTGTTGCTTCGGCTAAAATTTCGAGTTGTTTCTTGTTAGTTAAATCGACCTGAGAAGTTTCGACAATTTGTAAAGATACTTCTCCTTTGTCATTCATTACCCAAAATGGTCCACCGCCAGGTTCACCTTCATTTTTAACCATTCCACATACACGAATTGGTTTATCAAGAAGTTCTTTTATTTTCTCAATTTGATTTTCCAATGTGAATTTATTAAAGTCACTTGATAAATCAGTATTTAACTTTACTTTTAAAAAGCTTGTAATTTCTGCGATTCCTTCTTTATGAATTTCCTTTTTTTCTATCGCTTTTAAATAGCCAAAAACTTTTTGCTGAATAGTAATTAATATTCCTGCCAAAGCTTTCTTATATAATGTAATTTCGTTTATATGATTTTGAATTACATTATCGATATTCTTGACAAAAATAATATCGGCGTCAAGTTGATTTAAATTATTAATCAAAGCTCCGTGTCCGCCAGGTCTAAAAACTAATTTGTTATTTTTATCCCGAACTAATTTGTTATTTACGTCAACAGTTACAGAATCTGTTTTTTTACTTTGATATGAATAACCAACATTTATTTCAATAGCAGATTCATTTTCAATTTTCTGTTTGAGTAATAAAATAGATTCTTCAAACAAATTTTGATGTGCTTCAGAAACAGTAAAATGCAAATTAGAAACTTTCTCAGAAGTTGCATAATGCACGCATTCATTTAAATGTTCTTCTATAGGAATCGCAATATGAGTGTTATATTCGTGGAAGGGCAAAACTGCCTTTGGTTTATTTGCAAAATCAAAATAATCTGAAGACAATAATATTTTTATAAAATAATAATTTTTATAGTCTCTGCTCAAAGATTCAAAATTAGGATAAATTTCTCTCAGCTTTTGATCTACTGATTTAAAGAATGGAAACTTCTCCATTGCCACAATAAAAATTGGAAGTTCACTATCTTTCTTTCTATTGATATAAGCATTAATAGTTTCGTTGTTGATATCAAAATCATTTAGAAAAGCAGTCAGAAACTTAAACATTCGGCTTGCTGCACCAGATGCGGGAACAAATTTTTTGAGTTTAAATTTTGATTTCTCAGCATCGTAAAAAAGAGCTTTTTCCTGAAATTCATTTTCAGAAAGACTTAAAATTCCATTATGTGTTGTAGCTGGACTTACCAGATTACTTTTTGGAATTCCGTTTTTAAAAATATCCAATTGTTTGAAAACATTTTCAAAATCAGTTCCATTATTATAAATCTCAACAAAATCCTGCGATGATAGTCCTCTTTCTTTTGCCAATGTCAAATTATTAATAATGGCAACAGCTTTTGCTAAACGAGTTTCTTTATCGCCGGATAAAGTTATAAAAGGTTTTTTGTTATCTATTAAAGTTTGTTTAAATACAGAAAAAACGGTTTCTCTACCTTCTGCTTTATCTCTAATGTCATCTTTTTCCCAAGGAACATCAATATCAGTAAGGAAAAACAAATCATAATCGTGTTTTAATGCTGCTTCATTTAAAAGCGGATCGCAAAAACCATAATACACTTCAGAGAAAACTTTTGTTACCATCAAATTAGTGTCGCAAAACAGATACTTTTTGGCTTCGGCAATCTTTTCATTCTCTAATGCCATTTGTCCGTAAGCAATAGGCATCATATCATCAGCCGTACATATATGCTGATTTTCTTCCCATTTTTCTTGTAAATAGTCGCGTGCAAATTCAGGAACCCATTCGGTTTCGTAATACTCTGCAAGCTGTTTTGCTAAAGTTGTTTTACCTGTACTTTCAGGTCCGAACAAAGCAATTTTTATGATAGTTGTTTTTTGCTGTCTAAGATCTTTCTCCATTCTAAATAAGCTGAAATAGCCAAAATTGTAAAAATTATATATTGAAGTGACAGCATCCCTAAGCCACGATAAGCATAAAGAGGTACAACAATAATATCACCTATAATCCAAAGTGTCCAGTTTTCTATTTTTTTTCTGGCCATATACCACATTCCGGCAAAAAATATTCCAGATGAAATCATATCAACATAATTGTCGGGATGAATTTCGTAATCAAAATATTTATAAATGCCGAAAACTACAAAAATGGTCACAATAAACAGTAAGATTCCGATTATTTTTTCATTAAAATTTGTACGGGTAATCGGCAGATTATCTTCAACAGTTCCTCCTTTTGCCCAAACATACCAGCCATAAATACTCATTATAGAAAAATACGCATTAATAATCATATCTCCAATATAACCAGCCACATAGAGTAAATAAACCGATATTGCCGTTGCAATTAATCCTGTTGGATACACCCAGATATTTTCTTTTTTAGCAAACCAAACACTCAAAATACCACAGACAAATGTTATAAACTCTAAAGCAATATGCCATAGCGGAGCATTTTTGTAACTATCTAAAAAGAAATCTATCATGAAACTGGGTATTTGGGCGTTTATTGTTCAAAAAAACGACTGTTGTTTTCAAAAGCAGTTCCTATAACAACAAGATCTGCACCAGCCTTATATGCTTTTTGAATTCCGTGCAAATCTACGATTCCTCCTCCAACAATAACAGGAATTTCAACATTTTGAGAAATCAGTTCGATCATTTCTGTTGGCACGGGCTGTTTTGCACCGCTTCCAGCTTCTAAATAAATAAATTGATTGCCTAACATTTCTCCAGCCTGTGCAGTTGCCAGAACCAAATCAAGGTTTTCACGACTCAAAGGTTTCGTTTTGCTAACGCGTGCAACAGCAGTTTCGTTACCGCTTTCGATTAAAATATATCCTGTTGAAATGACTTCCAGATTTGTTTTTTTCAAAATTGGAGCTGCCTGAACCTGATATTCGATTAAATAATCCGGGTTTCGGCCAGATAATAACGATAAAAACAAAATACCATCGGCCTGAGGGGAAATCTGCGAAGGATCTCCTGGAAACAGTATAACTGGCAAATTGGTTTTCTTTTTTAGTTCTGAAATCAATTCACCTAAAATATTATTCTGTACAATACTTCCTCCAACAAAAACATGGGTTGCCGGCGACTGATTAATTTTATCAATTAAATGATTTAAATTTTCCAGTATAATTTTATCCGGATCTAAAAGTACCGCCAATAATTTCTGACCATTACTTTTAGCCTCTAAAATTTGTTGTCTAATAGTGAGTATTTGTCCTTGCATTGCGGGTGTAAAAGTAAAAGTTTTTTAATGCAGAAGAACTATTTTGAATGAATTATATTTGTCAAACGTCTTTTAATAAAATAAATAATACATTATGATTACAGTTGAATTATTAGAGAAATATGGCGTAAGCAAAAAAACTTTTGATCGAAATGATATTATTTTTGAAGAAGGAAATCTGCCCTTAAACTATTATCAGATTATTTCTGGTGAAGTTAAAATGAGTAATTATAATGATGACGGACGTGAATTTATTCAGGGAATATTCTATAAAACCCAGTCTTTTGGTGAACCCCCTCTATTTTTAAACCAAAAATACCCGGCAAATGCAATTGCGGTAGAAAATGCCGAGATTTTTATTCTTCCTAAAGAAAACTTCATGAAGCTTTTAGAAGAAAACCCAAAAGTGAGCATTAAAATAATCGAAAATCTTGCACAGCGATTGTATTATAAATCCGTTATGGCTGCTGAAATTTCGACGCACGAACCAGAGCATCGTGTATTAAAACTAATTGATCACGGAATTGCATATTTCAATTTTCAAAAAGATAAAAACGGTTACCTAATCAATTTTACAAGACAGCAAATTGGAGATTTAACTGGTTTACGTGTAGAAACCGTTATAAGAGCAATTAAGGCACTTGAGAAAAAAGGCGAACTGAAGATTATTAATCGAAAAGTATACAGATAAAATAATTCTCGTTTTATGATTTTAATCATAAAATGAACATCGAATGTGGGCGTACATTTGTCATATAAAAATCTGAATATCATGACACTATATCAAACCACATTCGACATTTTCAATAAAAATTATATGGGTTCTGCTGCAATGGCAGTAATTGGACAAAGCTGTTTAGGAGGCGCTGCTGCTATGTACGTTTTATCAAACGGAACTTCTATTCCGCAAATGATTCAGCTGGCTATTATCGTTTTAGCTTGTATCTTTGTAAACACTTCAATTTTAGCTCAAATGAAACATAAAGTAGTTTTTAATCTTTTAATTTTGAGCTCAGTATTAAGTGTATTCTTTATTCTTTTAAACACCATTTTTCTGTGAAAAAACAAATAGAAAATAGAGCTGATGTTTCTTTTTTAGTGCATCAGTTTTATGCTAAAATAAAAGCCGATAAAGAAATCGGCTTTTATTTTAATGAAATGATAACCGATTGGGATGCTCATCTCGAAAAACTGACTGATTTTTGGGAAACGAATTTATTTGCTGTAAAAAAATACAAAGGAAATCCGCATGCTGTTCATAATGAAGTGGACGCTCATTTTGACGAAAAAATCACTGCAAACGAATTTGGAATCTGGCTTAATCACTGGTTTCAAACAATAGACGAATATTTTGAAGGCGAAAATGCCGATACTTTAAAAAGACGTGCCAGAAAAATGAGCACTTTTTTGTTTATGAGTATGTTTCAGCACAGACAAAAAGAAAGCGAAGTTTAGCTATTTATGTCTACCTTTTGAGGGATTTGGAATTTTCAAATTGGAATTTCAATTTTCAAAAGCATAAACCAACGTAAAATTCTCTATTTCGAGATAATGCACATCAAAATCTTTTACTAAATCATCAAAATACAGACTTGCAGAAGTCTGTTTTTCGTTTAAAGAAAAGTCTTCAACACAAATATGATCTTTAAAACTAATTCCTTTTTCATTTCTGATTTTAAAGATTGCTTCTTTGGCTCCCCAGATTACGGTTAATTTCTTTATATAATCTTCCGTTAAATCTGGCTCCAGATAACTGCATTCATAATCGGTAAATTTATCCGCGATTCTGATGATTTTTTCACGTTGCAATTCCATATCAATTCCAACAGTTTCTTCACTAATAATTATCGCTGCATAATTGTACGAATGCGTTATTGAAATATAGTTATGGCAGTCAAAATAAGGTTTTCCAAACTCATCATAATGCAAATCTTTATCCGTAAAACCCATTTCCTGAATCAGCATTCTCACGCTTAAAAAAGCACGCTGATGAAGTTCCGATTTCATTCCGTCCAATCTTCGTTGAGTCTTTTCTTTTAAAGTCACTTGACTGTACAATTCGTCAAAAGATTCTGTAATCTTCCAAATTAAAATCTTGGTGTTCTCGTTGAATTGTATGGTTTGAAATAGAGGCATTTTGAACTGTTTATTGTTTTTTTAATAAACCATATAAGTTATATAAGAGAATATAACTTTGGGCTAAAATATTTATTAAGTAAATTTAAGTATCTGTACTAAATCTGCACTTTAAGAAAAGCAAAGATACATTTAAGAATCTTTTTTTAATGAACTTATATCACTTATATGGTTAAAAACGATTCCTAAACTAACATTCTAAAGATTAAGAAATTAAAGATTTCACAAATCTTACAGAAAGTAGTAAAAATAAAAAGCTATTATGTAAATTTGCAAAAAATTATACATATACAAATATAATATAAATGAGTACTACAACTACGCCTTATGTGGCTTTCAAAGTAAAAGATATTTCTCTAGCGGCTTGGGGAAGAAAAGAAATTGAATTGGCTGAGGCTGAAATGCCAGGTTTAATGGCACTTCGTGCTGAATATAAAGATGAGCAGCCACTTAAAGGTGCTCGTATCGCTGGATGTCTTCACATGACTATTCAAACAGCTGTTTTGATTGAAACTTTAATCGCTCTTGGTGCAGAAGTTACTTGGTCTTCTTGTAACATTTTCTCTACTCAGGATCAGGCTGCTGCTGCAATTGCTGCTGCCGGAATTTCTGTTTACGCTTGGAAAGGTCTTAACGAAGAAGAATTTGACTGGTGTATTGAGCAGACTTTATTCTTTGGTGAAGACAGAAAACCATTGAACATGATTCTTGATGATGGTGGAGATTTAACAAACATGGTTATCGATCGTTACCCAGAATTAGTTCCTGGAATTAAAGGTCTTTCTGAAGAAACTACAACTGGTGTTCACAGACTTTACGAAAGAGTAAAAGCTGGAACTCTTCCAATGCCTGCAATCAACATTAACGATTCTGTTACTAAATCTAAATTTGATAACAAATACGGATGTAAAGAATCTGCTGTTGATGCTATTCGTCGTGCAACTGACTTAATGTTAGCTGGAAAAAGAGTAATTGTTTGCGGATACGGTGACGTAGGAAAAGGAACTGCAGCTTCTTTTAGAGGTGCTGGTTCTATCGTAACAGTTACTGAAATCGATCCAATTTGTGCTTTACAGGCTGCAATGGACGGTTACGAAGTTAAAAAATTAGATACTGTAATTGCTAATGCTGATATCATCATTACAACTACAGGAAATAAAGATATCGTTGTGGGAAGCCACTTCGAAAAAATGAAAGACAAAACTGTTGTTTGTAACATCGGACACTTTGATAACGAAATCGACATGGCTTGGTTAAACAAAAACCACGGTGCGTCTAAAATCGAAATCAAACCTCAGGTTGATAAATATACTATCGCTGGAAAAGATATCATTATCTTGGCAGAAGGTCGTTTAGTAAACCTTGGTTGCGCTACAGGTCACCCAAGTTTCGTAATGAGTAACTCATTTACAAACCAGACTTTGGCTCAAATCGAATTATGGAACAATGCTGCAGCATATAAAAATGAAGTTTACATGTTACCAAAACATTTAGATGAAAAAGTTGCTGCTTTACACTTAGCTAAATTAGGCGTTGAATTGGAAACTTTACGTGAAGATCAAGCAGCTTATATTGGTGTAGAAGTACAAGGTCCATTTAAACCAGAATACTACAGATACTAAGAAATTTTAGATTTCTAAGTTTAGATTTCAGATTTCTTTACTATATCAAACCCGACAGGTTTTAAAACCTGTCGGGTTTCTTTTTTCTAATTTAATTTAACAAGACATTTATAGCTTTTTTCATTTATAACTTTAAATTTGAAATTCAATTATAAAAATGACAGAAGAAAAAATCTTGCCCGATGCATTCAAATTAAACGCCGAATTAATAGATAATATTAATACAATGAATTTCGAGAATTTAAAAAACAATTTCGGAATCAATACGGCTGTTTTTGAAGAAATCAAAGAAGAATTATTCGAGTATTTTGAAACTCAAAATTTACCAAAACTCAAAATTCTTGAAACTCATTTCAGTATTTTCAAATACGATTCATCTGAAAATTTTGGTATTGAAGCAAAAATTTTCACTGCAGATCACAAAGAAACCGAATTAACTTTACATACCGAATTCTGCAATAATAGCTTACAATTCAAGTTAATTGAAGTAATGTAGCATTACCTTTAAAATTTAAAATACTAATAAATGATCGAGACAATTATATGTGATTTACATGGTTCAAAAGAAATGTCTTTTACCTGCATTCATATCGCGGCTGCAATAGATTCAAAAAATCAAGTTGGATTTTTCTATTCAGAAGTCGAGGAAGATCTTCCTCAAATTGCTTGGTGTAGTTCTTGTGAACAATATCTGCTGGATAATAATGAAGAATGGACTGATACTTTTGAAACCTTAGCCGATTTTAAGATGTTATGCTCTGATTGTTTTGAAGAAGCAAAAAACAATGAATTACAAGCCTATATCAGATAAATATATTTTTATGAAAAAAGTTATCATCCTCGTTTTACTTCTCAGTTTAAACTCTTCAGCATTTGCTCAAACCAATGATATTTGGACGTCTTTTCCAAATAAAGACACTACACTTATTGGTTTTAAAGACAAAAACGGCACAATAAAAATCGAACCAAAATTTACAGGTTTTACAATTGCCCGTGAATTCGAAAATATCATTGCTGTTTCTGAAGAAGAAAACGGAAAATGGAAAAGTTATTATTTAACCAAACAAGGAAAAGTTGTTGGGCGAGACAGCTTGTTTGTTTTTGACAACGGGCCAGATTGCGAAAATGAAGGCTTTATAAGATTCACAGATCGTAAAACAGATAAAATGGGAATGTTTGACAGTCAAGGAAACATTAAAATTCCTGCGCAATATAGTGCTCTAACAAAAGTGAGAAACGGAATGATTGTAGCCCTAAAAGATGCTGAAAAACAAAAAGATGGAGAATACTTTTTCTGGATCGGCGGAAAAAATTTTTTAATTGACATTAATAACAAAATCTTAGTTGAAGACTTCAAATACGATGACAACATCAATTTTTATTCATTAGAAAAAACCAAAGAACCAAGTAAAGACGAAACAAGAGATAGTTTTAAGGCAGTTGACGGTCAATATTATTCTTTTATAAATTACGACAAAGAATTTAAACATTGGTTAAAAAACACATTGCTGTCTAATGTATCTAAAGCTAATTTAGAGAAACATTCTTTTGATAAAATCACGTATTGGAAAGAACCTGACGGCTGGATAAGCGAATCTAAAACCAAATTTATAGAGGAGAATTACACTCTTTTAAAACTAAAATTACAGCAGTTAAATGCAAAAAAAACAGATTACTTTATCTCTTCTGATGGATTAAATCAGTTTATTTATGAATCTGAGGAATACAGTATATATTTCAACAATTGTAACGAATCTAAAGACTGGCAATATCCCACTATGGATATTGTAATAAATCCGAAAAACAAACTTGATTCCGGACAGGATCATTTTGAATTTTTAAGAACCGAAAACGGCTATAAATTGATTAGTGTTTCTTTTGCAAAAAATGATTTGAAATAATTCTTTCACTTTTTAAAGTTTACCTTTGTAAAAAAGCAAAACATGAAGAATTTTCTATTTTTATTTCTGGCTATAATTTTTGAAATCATTGCAACCTCAGCATTAAAAAAGTCTGAAGAATTCACTAAACTTCTGCCGAGTATTATTACTGTAATTGGTTATTGCGGTGCATTTTATTGCTTGAGTTTTGCTATTAGAACAATTCCTGTTGGTTTTGCTTATGCAATTTGGTCTGGTGTTGGCATTGTTTTAATCACAATAATAGGCGCAGTTTTCTTTAAAGAGATTCCGGATTTACCGGCAATTGTAGGTTTAGCACTAATTATACTTGGCGTTATTGTGATTAATGTTTTTTCTAAGACTGTGGCGCATTAAATTTAAATTTTCAAAATGATTTTTAGAAACGCCACATTTTCTGATTTGGAAGAAATGCAAAAACTCTATGTTGAAACCATTCAATCTGTCTGTAAAAATGATTATAACGAAGAACAAAGAAAAGTCTGGAGTTCAGGAATAAATAATACCAAAAGATGGATTGAAGTTCTAAACACACAATTTGTTCTATTGGCTATAATCGAAAATCAAATTGCTGGTTTTGGAACTTTAAAAGATGGAAATTATGTTGATTTTTTCTATATTCATAAAGACTTCCAAAGACAAGGAATTGCAGATAACCTTTTGAATGAATTGGAAGTCGAAGCCAAAAATCATAATTCAAAAATCATAACTTCAGATGTCAGTATAACTGCAAGACCATTTTTTGAAAAGAAAGGATTTGTTGTAAAAACTGAACAAAAAAATATTCGACAGAATGTTGAATTGATTAATTATAAAATGAAAAAGAGATTATGAATTCTTTTAAACCAAAATATCAGGAATTTATAAACGAAAACTTTAAAGGGCTAAAGTTAAGAAAACCATTATTTTACAACTGGAAATTTGGACTTCGTTTTAACCTGCAAGCGGAAAATATAAACACTGAGAAATACTTTGAAGAAGTAAACAAACGTGCAGTGGCAATTTTTAAAACTACTTTTTCTAATACCGATAACATTTTCTTAATACTTACAGATTACAAATTCAGAAGAAAAAAAATAAGATTTTCAAACTATATATTCAACCAAATTGACAACCTTAAAAAACAAGAGATATCTTATTCAAAAGTCAAAAAATTATATGAGCCAAATGATGAATTAGATATTAGAAATATTGCCACTATAAAACTTACTACTAAAAGATTGAACTATAGAAATATTTTATCTGCAATTGCAAATTCAGATTTTCTATCAAGACAACCAAGATATGATAAAAGAGGAGTATTTACAGATGCTGAAATTTACATTATAAATATTGACAAAAAAATAATATTCAACATGTATGATGATCGCGGACTGGATATTATATGTACAGATAAAGATACCATTTTTCCTATTTACAAAAAATATAATGATTGGATACTAGACTTTGATAGAAAAAAAATAGATAATCTATTTGTATAAATTAATTTGTACTTTTTCGTTTGTATTAATTGAAATGATTGTGATGAATGTTTTTTCTAAAACTGTGTCGCATTAAGGCATATTGCCGCAAAGACGCAAAGACACAAAGTTTTTAATTTTAAGCTTTTACCAATCTTTGCCGAGCTGCTTGCGGTCCTTCGACTTTGCTCAGGATGACAATACTGAGAAAAAAAACTTTGTGTCTTTTGCGACTTTGTGGCAAAAAAAACTTTGCGACCTTTGCGTAAAACCTTGCGAACTTTGCGTAAAACCTTGCGCTCTTTGCGGTTAAAAAAACAAAGCAAGTTTCGGATTTTATACCTCTCAAAACCAATCGATATTTGTATTATAAAATTGAATGAAGATGAACACACAGGAAAACATCAATTATAATCGTATCGCCGAAGCTATAGATTATATCAAAGCAAATTTTAAAGATCAGCCCAATCTTGATGAAGTGGCCGAAAAAGTACATTTGAGCCCGTTTCACTTTCAGAGACTTTTCAGCGAATGGGCAGGTACGAGTCCGAAGAAATTTTTGCAATATACCAGTATCGAACACGCAAAAAAATTACTAAAAGAAAATCAGATTTCTGTTTCTGAAACGGCTTTCGAAACCGGACTTTCCGGCACAAGCCGTCTCCACGATTTATTTGTAAACATAGAAGGAATGACGCCTGCCGAATATAAAAACGGTGGAAAAAACCTTTCTATCAATTATAGTTTTGCCGAAAGTCCGTTTGGGAATATCATTGTTGCTTCAACTCAAAAAGGCGTTTGTTTTATGGCTTTCGCCGAAGATGAGGCTGCTGGATTTATTGCATTAAAAGATAAATTCCCAAATGCTCAATTCTCTAAAAAACTGGATTTATCACAGCAAAACGCACTCTTTATTTTTCAAAACGATTGGAGTAAATTATCTGAAATCAAACTTCATCTAAAAGGAACCGATTTTCAACTGAAAGTTTGGGAAACTTTGCTAAAAATCCCAATGGGACAACTCTCGACTTACGGTACAATTGCGAATCAAATTGATAAACCAAATGCTTCACGCGCAGTCGGAACAGCGATTGGAAGCAATCCTGTTGCATTTCTAATTCCGTGTCACCGCGTGATTCAATCTTCGGGAACATTTGGCGGTTATATGTGGGGAAATACTAGAAAAACAGCTATTATCGGTTGGGAAGGCGCGCAAATTAACCTATAATTTTTTTTTCGCCACAAATTCGTGAATTGCTTCGCCAGTTCGCTATCGCTCGAGTCGTGGCGGAAAAACTTACTCCAAAACACCGCAAGTTTCGGATTTTTTAGCTTTTCCGATTTTAGAAACTTTGCATTCTAAAATCATAGAAATGGAAAAATTAAAAAACAAAACTGCTTTCATTACTGGCGGAACCAACGGAATGGGATTTGCAACAGCGCAGGAATTTATAAACAATGGTGCACAAGTAATTATAACCGGACGCAGTGAAAAAAACGTAAATAAAGCCGTTGAAGAATTAGGCAAAAACGTCATCGGAATTGTATCGAACGCAGGACAATTATCTGATATTTTCGAACTGCAAAACCAAATAAAAAAGTATACTGACCAAATAGATATTTTGTTTGTAAATGCAGGATATGGTAAATTCAATTCTATTGAAAATGTAAGCATCGAAGAATTTGACGAGGTTTTTAATATGCTGGTAAAAGGAACATTTTTTACTGTACAGCAAATTTTACCTTTAATGTCTGAAGGAGGTTCGATTATTTTAAACACTACTTTTTTAACTGATATCGGGCAACCCAATATGTCGGTTTATACAGCTGCAAAAGCTTCGGTTCAATCCTTTATCAAAACTTTTGCTGCTGAATGTACTTCGAAGAAAATCCGCGTAAACGGAATCAGTCCGGGGTATATTTCTACAAACATTTTTAACAATACCGGCATGAGTCAGGAAAACATTAAAAGTACAATTGATGCTGTTACACCTACTCTTCCGTTTAAGCGTTTTGGAGAACCAGCCGAGATTGCCAAAACCGCTTTATTTCTTGCCTCAGACGACGCTTCTTACATTCACGGAATCGAATTAAGAGTTGATGGAGGTCTATCAAAAACAAACTCATGAAAACAAAAATAGAATCTCTTAATTGGGAAAATATAACCGAATCTATGCACGAAAATGGATTTGCCATTATTCCTAATGTGTTGAATAGCGAACAATGTGAAGACTTAAAATTTGATTATGATAATCCAAATTTATATCGAAAAACAGTTGTTATGGAGCGTTATCGCTTTGGTTTGGGCGAATACAAATATTTCAATTATCCGCTTCCGGATTTAATTCAGAATATTAGAACTTCTATTTATCCAAAGCTGGCTCCAATTGCTAATGCCTGGATGAAAGCTTTAAATATTGATATCGTTTTTCCTAAAACGCATGAAGAACTTTTAAAACAATGTCATGAAAACGATCAATTAAAAGCAACGGTTTTGATTCTAAAATATGGCAAAAGCGGCTTCAATACTTTACATCAGGATTTGTATGGCGATGTTTATTTCCCGATTCAAATTGTGCTTTTTTTAAATGAGCCTGATAAAGATTTTACTGGGGGCGAATTTGTTCTGACTCAACAAACACCAAGAGCGCAATCTAAAGCTATTATTTTAAAGCCTAAAAAAGGAGATATTTTGGTATTTACGTCCAATTTCAGGCCAGTAAAAGGTTCAAAAGGATATTATAGAGTAAACATGAAACATGGTGTAAGTGAAGTTCATTCGGGAGAAAGATTTACGCTTGGGATTATTTTTCATGATGCATTAAGTTAAGGTACAGAGAGACAAAGTTACAAAGGTGCAAAGATTAGAGCCTTTGTAACTCTGTTCCTTTGAATCTTTGCAACTTAAAAAACAATGATACAACACAATAAAATTTCAGATTCTGATCTTCGGAATAAAATTAAAAATGGCGAAATTTGCTTTGGCGGCAATCGAAAACTCAAAATCTACGGAACTTTAAAATGTTCTTCTGGAAAACGAATGAAACGCGAAAATCGGGTTTTCTTTTTATCTGAAAGTGAAGCCAGACAAAATGGTTTCAGACCTTGTGGACATTGCATGAAAACCGAATATCTAAACTGGAAAAATGGACTTATTTAATCCTCAAATAGACGAAACAACAAATCTGCTTCCAAAAGATGGAACAGTAAATTACTATGGAAAACTGTTTTCAAGAAAGGATGCTGATTTTTACCGTGATGTTTTATTAGAAACAATCGAGTGGAAAAATGACGAAGCCATTATTTTTGGAAAATTGATTTTAACCAAACGAAAAGTAGCCTGGTACGGCGATCAGGAATTTGAATATACGTATTCAAACACAACTAAAAAAGCACTGCCGTGGACAAAAGAGCTTTTAGAATTAAAAAAAATCATTGAAGAAAAAACCGGCGAAACTTTCAATTCCTGTCTTTTGAATTTATATCATTCTGGCGAAGAAGGAATGGCGTGGCACAGCGATGCCGAAAAAGATTTAAAGAAAAACGGAGCAATTGGTTCTGTTAGTTTTGGCGCCGAACGCAAATTTGCTTTTAAGCATAAAGAATCTAAAGAGACCGTTTCTATGATTTTGGAACATGGAAGTTTATTGGTTATGAAAGATGAAACTCAGACGCATTGGTTACACAGACTTCCACCAACTAAAACAACTCAAAAACCCAGAGTAAATTTGACTTTTAGAACTATTGTAAGATAGAAATGTTACTTCTTTTTTGCAGCAACATTTTCATACGAACGTATTAAAGCATCTTCAAACATTTCTGGTCTTACTCTCAAAAGTTCGACAATTGTCCAACCCTGCTGTCCCCATTTATTTGGAACGGGATAAAATATATTTTCGCTGGAAGAACAAAAAACTGATTGATCTATTTCGTTTAATTTTAAAACCGCTTGATTATTTTTTTCATCAAAAGTGGCAAAAATCTTTTTCTTAATTCTAAAAGAAGTTTTCTCAAAGTGAGGTTCTTCTGCTGCATCTGGAAATGACATTGCTAATTTTCTAAATTCTTCAATTGAAACCATAATTATCATTTTTAAGATTAAAGCTTATTTTTTACCAGCCTTGATTCAGTCCGTTTTTAAGAACTTCATCGTATTTTTCTTTATCAAAAGAATACAAGTTTGGGGCTTTGTGTGCTACATTACTTTTCTTTTCGTCCAGTTTCTTTAAGATGCCGATATTGGTGATTTTTCTAAGAAAGTTTCGTCTGTCGAGTTTTTTATCTAAAATGGTTTCATACAATTTTTGCAGTTCAGGAATTGTAAATTTCTCCGGCAATAAATTGTAACCTATTGGCATTAAATTCAATTCGACTCTTAAGGTATCAAGTGCTTTATCCAGAATTTCACGGTGATCCAAAATAAGATTGGGAACTTCTTTATGATCAATCCATTCTACAATTTCATGGGGGTTTATTGGATTGGGTAAAATTTTTGAAAAATCAACCAATGCATAATATCCAATGGTAACAAAACGTCTCGTTAACCATTTTCCCTGCTCAGGATTAATGTTTAAATATTCTAAAAGTTCATTGTCAAAATGATTTTCATTTCGCTTAATTTTTCCAAACGTAGAAAACTGTCTCAAAAAAACACCTTCTACTCCGGTTCTTTCGTTTAAAACTGTCACTGCTGCAGTATCAATATCCTCATTTATTGGTATAAAACCGCCTGGCAGAGACCATTGTTCATTATGAGGAACCTTAATAAGCAATACTTTTAACTGATTATCATGAAATCCAAAAATGACACAATCTATAGAAAGTCCCGGCTGGTAATTTTCACTATTATCTAATATAGATTTTATCATTTATTGTTTAATGAGTTCTGTTTTCGAGTTAATTGAAGTATGCAATTTACTTTATTTTGAAAAACTGTAACCTAATTTTTAAAAATAAGTCTTTATAAGATAAATCATATTATTGAAAATTTTAAAAGTGTACAAATCACAATTTAAGTTAAAATTACTCAATTAATCAAAAAAATAAGTACATTGCGTCATAATAACACATTAAGCACTTAAATTGTTAAAAATCAACTTTTAAGCAAGAAAATACTTTCTAAAACCAAGTTTAAAAAGAGGAAAAATAAACAGAATTTTAATTAAGAAGATTATGATTACAAGCCCATTAAAAAATATCAACCAAAGAATTAAAACTAAAATCTGGTCTTCTTTTGGATTCGTCTCAAAAACTTATCTTCTTGAAGCTTCTTTAAAATACAGCGAAGAGCAGGAACGAATTTTTAACGAGGTAATTGAGCGAGAAGTTAAAAATAAAAAAACTAAACGAGAGGCTCTTGATAAAGCTCTACTTGAATCTTATAAAGGAATTGGCGCTATGGATTTTATTCATACCGTTTTAAAATAAACTCTAAAATCTTCTATATAATACATTTAAACCTCACACAATTGTGAGGTTTTTTATTGCCGATAAGTTTTACAAAATATATGAAAAAAATCTCTTAGTATTATTTACTTTTGTCTGTTCCTAGTAAGAATATACACCAATAAAAATTAGATATTTATAAGCATGGAAAATACAGTAGATTTAGAACATTACAAAATTCAGAAACCTGAAAACTGGGCTCCAAACATTGATGACAATCAGTTAATTGAAAATATAAAAGAATCCGATTTTTCAAATAAACAAGTCGAAGAAGGAAGAGATTTCTGTTATCTTTTAGATAAAGTTTATTATACAAGCGACAACGAAAACAGCGAATATGCGTGCGTTGCTTATACACTTAACGAGCCTTCAAATCTGGAAAGTGCATCTGCAAAAGATATTATTGTAGAAGAAAATGAAACATACATTATTCATAGAATAAGTGTTTTACGAGAAGGTGTTTTAATTGATAAAATTGCCGATACTAAAATTAAGGTGCTCGACAACGAAAACCAAAGTGAAGGCGGTATTTTAAGCAGTAGTAAAAAAGTAAATATTACCATAAAAGATCTGCGTCTTTATGATGTTTTAATTACAGAAGATTCGAGAGTAAAAGTTTTTACAGATCGCGATTTTATGCGAAAAGAATTTCTAAAATACGTCTTTGTTACTCCAAGTACTTACTGGGCTTACGGAACTTATAAATTTACATTTATTAACGATCGTAAAGATACTGTTGCATACAAAAAAACATTTTTTAGAGATGAAGATGGAAATGTTTTAGAACCTGAAATCAGTTATTTACAAAAAGGTGAAAGATTTGTATTTGAAGAAGAAAACTATATTAACTTTTTTGATACTAACAGAGAAATCGCTCCATTTATTGATTTTGCAACAAATAGCAGCTGGATTGATCTTGCCAATTATATTGCACCTCTTTATGAAGAAGTTTACAGCAAGGCTTCTTTAAAAGAATTTGCTCCTAAACTGGTTGAGAAGCTAGATGCAATTGCAGATAAAGATGAACAATTACAATTTGCTGTCGATTATGTGCAAAACCATGTTTATTACACTTATAATGCTGATGAAATGAACGGCCACAAACCACAGGAACCAGCCATTACGTATGAAAACAAACAAGGAGACTGCAAAGCAAAATCGGTTTTATTGAAAGTGGTTTTAGATTACCTGAATGTTGATTCGTCTGTTGTCTTGGTAAACTTTAATACAGATCATTACATTACACATTATCTTCCGTCTTTACTGACTTTTAATCACGTAATTTTAAAAATCAATTATAAAGGCGAAACCTATTTTATTGATGCAACTTCAAGAGATGAATTTGGATTAATTGAAAATCGCGGTTTTATCTATTTTATGCATTATCTTGAAGTAAAACCAAATCAGGGACTGCAAATTAGAGAACCTCATAAATTCTCTTATTATGGCATTAATGAAAAAGTAGATTTCAGCGCTCAAAACAATATTGGACAGTTAAAATTGGTTACGACATACAAAGGAAATCGTGCTAATTATATGCGTAAATATTTTAAGAATACGAATAAAAGAGAAATTGTTGACAGTTGGAACAACTTCTTATTTTATACTTTGAATTATTCAAATGACAGAAACGGAACTGACATAAGAACTATTTTTAAAAATGCTGCTCTTGATATTATAAGCGATGATAAAAAACTGAATGAATTTACGATTCAATATCAGGCCGAAATTGATAATCCATATTTTACAGATCAGCAAAAAAATCGCTTTTTAATGTATTTTGACCGAAATATGGTTAAAAATGGTGCGAGAGATTTTATGCATACTGATATTCCTTTCTGGCATAATTTTGACAACGAAAAGTACGAAGTCAATTTAACAACAGATCAAAAAATTGATGTTCAGGAAAAATATACTATTCAGGAAAGTACCATCAATAATCCTTATTTTGATTATACAAGCCGTAAAAAGGTAACTAAAAATGGTGCTTCAATTTATATTGATTTTAAACCATTAGTAAATCTTGAAATTCCTCAAAAAGATTTTGAAGATTTTAGAAATGCCCATCATGAAGTTGCTGACAGCAATTTTGGAATTGGAATTGACATAATTGAGCAAGGACTTTTAAATATGCTGAAATACAATTTTAAAAAACGTCTTAATAAATAATTGTAATAAAAAACGGGGTCTTATTGAGACCCCGTTTTTTCAACTTTATTCTATACTAATTCGCCAATAATTCAAAAGCTGATTTCAATTTAATATCTGCAGACGAAGAACCAATCATAAGTTCAAAATCTCCAGGTTCTGCCGTCCATTCCATTTTATTATTGTAAAAAGAAAGTTTTTCTTTATCAATAGTAAATTCGATTGTTTTAGATTCTCCTGCATTCAGTTTCACTTTTTGAAAATCTCTTAATTCTAAAACCGGGCGCACTACAGATCCAAATTTATCTTTTAAGTATAATTGAGCTACTTCTTCTCCAGCCGCTTTTCCGCTGTTTTTTAATTGAAAAGAAACTTTAATTGTTTCATTACTTTTAATTTTTGATGACGATAATTTTAAATCAGAGTAATCAAATGTTGTATAACTCAATCCGTAACCAAAAGGGAATTTAGGTGAGTTTTTTAAATCTATATAAGCCGAAACATAGTTTGTTTCGTTCTCATTTTTTGCAGGTCTTCCGGTACTAAAATGATTATAGTAAATTGGCACTTGTCCTACTTCTCTAGGAAAAGTCATAGGCAGTTTCCCCGACGGATTGTAATCTCCAAATAAAACATTTGCAATTGCATTTCCGGCTTCGGTTCCTAACCACCATGTGTACACAATAGCTGGAACATTATCTGCTGTCCAGTTAAAAACTAAAGGTCTTCCGGCATTTATTAAAACTACAACTGGTTTTCCTGTTGCCTGAATTGCTTTTACTAAATCTTCCTGAACGCCTGGTAAATGCAGATCGCTTCGGCTTTTTGCTTCACCGCTCATGTCACGTCTTTCACCAATACTTAAAATAACAACATCAGCTTGTTTTGCCGCTGCTACTGCTTCTGCAAAACCATCTTTGTTATTTCCTTCAATTTCACAGCCTTTTGCATAAATTAATTTTGTGTTTTTACCCACTTTGTTCTGCAGACCGTCCCATTGAGAAACTATCCATTTGTTGTAATCAACTTCTGGAAGTTCAACAGACCAAAAGCCCATGTTTTCTTTGTATTCTTTTACCATTGGTCCAATAAATGCAATCGTTTTTACATTTTTTGAAATTGGTAAAGTGTGATTTTCATTCTTTAATAAAACGATACTTTTCTCTGCAACTTCAAGTGCCGCTTTTCTGTGTTCCGGATTATTTAATGCTTTCTCTTCACGTTTTCTATCAGAATAGCGGTAAGGATCATCAAATAAACCTAATTCAAATTTCTTGCGAAGAATACGTTTTACTGCATCATCAATTAAATCAACAGAAACTCTGCCTTCTTTTACTAACTGAGCTAAATTATATCGATATGCATTACTTTCCATATCCATATCGCTTCCGGCAGTAATGGCAGAATAAGCAGCTTCTTTTAGATCTTTAGAATAACCGTGAGCAACCATTTCACCAATTGAACCCCAGTCAGAAACTACAAATCCTTGAAAGTTCCATTTTCCTTTTAAAATATCGCGTTGTAAATGTGCGTTTCCTGTTGCCGGAATTCCGTTAATATCATTAAATGAATTCATGAATGTTGCTGCTCCGGCATCTAAAGCGGCTTTAAAAGGCGGTAAATAGGTTTCCCACAACATTCTTTCGCTCATATCGACAGAATTGTAATCTCTTCCGCCCACACCTGCTCCATACGCTGCAAAGTGTTTTACGCAGGCCATTACAGAATTAAGGTCTCCTAATTTATTTCCTTGAAAACCTTTTACTCTTGCATAAGCAATTTTAGAGCCTAGGTATGTATCTTCTCCTGCTCCTTCCATTACACGTCCCCATCGCGGGTCACGGCTAATATCTACCATTGGTGCAAATGTCCAGTGTATACCACTCGCCGCCGCTTCTGTTGCTGCTACTCTTGCTGCCAGTTCTATAGCTGGTAAATCCCAGCTTGCTGCTTCTGCTAACGGAAGCGGAAAAGTCGTTTTGTATCCGTGAATTACATCCTGACCAAATAACAACGGAATTTTAAGTCGTGACTGCATGGCCAATTCCTGATATTGTCTGGTATATTTTGTTCCGATGATATTAAGCATCGATCCAATTAAACCGGCTTTTATTTCAGCCTGTTTGTTTGGGTTAATGGTTATTGGTCCTGTTGCCTGATTATCACCTGTGTATTGATTAAGCTGACCAATTTTTTCTTCAATTGTCATTTTTTTCAACAGATCATTTACTTTCTGATCTATTGTCTGCTGCTGTGCTCCCGCAAAAAGCGAAATCATAAGCAAGGCAAATGTGGTTATTTTTTTCATGAAAATAGTTTTGATTACCAAACATAAGTGGCTACGGCACCTGCATTTAGTGAAGTTGAAATTTGTTTTTGATTGTATTTTATATTGAATGTTTCTGCTGAAGCTCCATCATTTTCTACAATCAGAACAATTTTTCCTAACGGAGTTCTGAAAGAAATATTGTGTAAATTTCCTACAATATTACTTCCAATTCTTACAGAACCTTCCGGAACGAATTTAGAAGCGTGTCCAATGATATAATATCCTACTTCTCTTTTTATATTCTGATTTTGATCTATCATTAAGGCACCTTTACACGTTGAGCATCCGCCCGGTGTAAAAGGTTTGTAGTATTCATCGTTTGCTAATCCCCACGAAAGAGCATTTTTACTCCAGTTACGCATTGAACCAATTACCACATTTTTTACACTCCACTTTAAATCGTTTTCAAAACTGCTTTTTGATCCTGTATATTGCTCTGTGAAATACAAATCTTTATTTGGAAATTCATTGTGAACCGTCGTTAAGGCGCTAATATCTCCTTCATATAAATGAAAAGCTGATCCCGCTACAAAAGAATTGGCTTTGCTGTCTCTTAAAATCGTTAAAGGATATTCTGGTTTATTACAGTTATGATCGTAAACAATAATTTTTGTTTTTATTCCTGCCGCTTTAAATGCCGGTCCTAAATGATTTCCAACAAAATCTGCCTGTTGTTCTGCCAGCATTAATAAACTTGGATTATTACCCGGATGCAATGGTTCGTTTTGAGGCGTAATTGCATCGATAACAATTCCGTGCGATTTCATTGCCTGAATGTATTTTACAAAATACTGCGCATATACTGCATAGTATTTAGGCTGTAAGCTTCCTCCTTTTGAACTTCCGTTGTCTTTCATCCAAACCGGAGGCGACCATGGAGAACCCATTATTTTAATATTCGGATTTATTTTTAATATATCCTGTAAAACCGGAATTACATCATTTAAATCCGGGCCTAAATTGAAATGTTCTAATTTTAAATCCGTTTGGCCTTCCGGCATATCATCATACGAAAAAACTTTTTCATTCAAATCAGATGCACCAATACTAATTCGAAGATAACTTAAACCAATTGCGTCATCATTTCTGGAAAATAGTTCCTGAAGCAGAGCTTCTTTTTTAGCTTTATCCAGTTTCATAATCGCCTGAGCACTTCCTCCTGTTAAAGAAAATCCAAAACCTTCTATGGTTTGAAATTTTTGAGAAGGATCTACCTCAATGGTTTGGTTTGAATTAGTTTCTGATGTAAAAACTAAATCCGCTTGTTTTTTTAGTTTTGAAGTTTCATCTGTTGTGGTAATCCATGATTCTGCTTTTCCAGAACTGGACGCCATACTTTTTGAAGATCCGCATTTTATCTGCACTGCAATAAGAGGCAGTAAAAGTAAGATTTGAAGTTTTTTGTTAATGTTTAGCATTTTTAATCTATTTCAATTAAAACAGGCAAATGATCCGATGGATATTTTAAATCTTTAGAATCACTCAGCACTGCATGTTTTTGAACTGTAAGTCCGCTGTTTTTGGAAATAAAAATATAATCCAATAACAATGTAACAGGTTCGTTGTGTTTAAAATCATTGAATGTTCCTGATGGTCCAAATGGTTTTTCTTTTGACACATCTTGGGTATCATCCATTACTTTTTTTATTTCAGCAATTTGAGCTGTTTCTGGTTCTGAGTTAAAATCTCCCATTAAAAAAGCAGGATAATTTTTTGTATTTAGTTCTTTCATTTTTGAAAGAGCCAGTTGAACTCCTTTTACTCTTGCCACTTCACCCATGTGATCCAAATGCAGATTAAAGACGTAAAATGTTTTTTTTGTTTTTAAATCTTTAAAAAGACCATAAGTACAAACTCGGTTACAAGCTGCATCCCATCCTCTTGAAACTACATTTGGTGTTTCTGACAGCCAAAAAGTATTAGAATCTAATACCTTAAAACGGTCTTTTTTATAATAAATCGTACAGGCTTCGCCTAATCCTCCTTCTTCTCTTCCAATTCCAAATTTGTTGTAATTTGATAAAGCCAATGCAATGTCTGTTACCTGACCAGGCGTTGCTTCCTGAACGCCAAAAATATCCGGACTGTAAAATTGTATTTGAGAAGTAAAATAATCTTTTCGGTTTTGCCATGCATTTTCTCCGTCAGAAGCAACATCTAAACGAATATTATAGGTCATAATTTTTAAACTTTGACCATAAAATGAACCGCTCACCAAAAGGAGCATTATTACCAGAACAATTGAATTTATCTTTTTCATCTTTAAAAAAATTTAATCCGTAAAGCTAATGTTTCCAAAATCTTAAAGAAAAAAACTTATTTAAAAGTTATGTTAATTAAAGCTGCATTTCATACTTATTAACTTAAACCTGTAAAATCATAAAACTTTACAGGTTTAGGTAATTTATTTCAATAGAAAGTCCTTTTTCTGATCTCCAATTTGAATTGTAAAAGTTCCTTTTTCAGAAATCCATTTTAGATCTTCATTTACAAATTGCAGATCTTTTTGGTTTAAAGTAAATTTTACAGTTTTAGTTTCATTTGGCTTTAAATCGATTTTTTCAAATCTTTTTAATGCTTTAACCTCTGGGGTTATTGAAGCAAAATTGTCTGACAAATACAATAAAACAGATTCTTTACCTTGCACTTTTCCAGTGTTGGAAATATCTACCGAAACATTAATTTCGTCTGTTTTATTGATTTCTGTTTTGTCAATTTTTAAATTAGAATAACTAAAAGTGGTATATGACAACCCAGTTCCAAACTCAAATTGAGGCAGGTAACTTTTCTCATACTTAGCGTCGTTATTTTGTTCGCCTTCAGAAATACTTTCGGTATATTTTCTATTGTATTTTTCTAAAGAGTTAGGATATCTTGGATAATTATATGGCAGTCTTCCGCTTGGATTTACATCGCCATACAAAATATCAACTAATGCTCTTGCTCCTTCATTTCCCGGAAGATAGCATTGAACAACAGCGTTCATTTTGTCTTCAAAATTGCTTATTAATCTTGGTCTTCCTTCATTTAAAACTAAAATAATCGGCTTATTTACTTTTGCTAAAGCCAAAGCCAGTTTTATTTGAGAAGCACTCATGTAAAGATCGCTGATGTCGCCAGGAGTTTCTGTGTAGTTTTTTTCTCCTAAACATAAAACAATTTTAGAAGCGCTTTTTGCTAATTCTACTGCTTTTTGAATTTCGGCATCATCTTCTTTTTCAAGATCTGCGCCGGCAGTGTATAATACATTTTCTTTGCCTAATTTATTTTGAAATGCTTCTAAAATGGTGAATTTATCAGCTGCATAGGTATCTGAATTTTCACCCTGCCAAGTGTATGACCAGCCTCCGTTAAGGTATTTCATACTGTTGGCTGTTGCACCTGTAACTAATATTTTCTCGGTTTTATTTAATGGTAAAACAGCGTTATTATTTTTCAATAATGTAATTGATTCTGCAGCTGTATTATATGCTTCCTGAATATGTTCCTGAGAACCAAATTTTGGATAATCTTTTAAATCTGCTACGGTAGTTTGAAATAAATTTAATTCATATTTCATCCTTAAAATTCGTGTTACAGCATCATCAATTCTAGACATTGGAACTTCACCTTTTTTTAATAAATCAACTAAATCAGTGTAAAAAGAAAATTCTTCCGGAACCATGCTCATGTCGATTCCTGCCATAACAGCAATGCGCACAGCATCTCTTTTTGTTTCTGCAACTTTATGTCTGGTGTTCAGATAAATAATGTCTTTCCAGTCTGTTACCACAACTCCCGAAAAACCAAGTTCTTTTTTAAGTATATCTGTAATTAAATGTTTACTGGCATGAACCGGCGTTCCGTTAATTTCTCCTGAACTCACCATAACACTTTTTGCACCAGCTTTTATTGCTGCCTGATATATTGTTAAATCGTATTGTCTTAAAATACGTTCAGGGATAATACTTGGCGTTCTGTCTTTTCCTGTAGTTGCGCTTCCGTAACCTATATAATGTTTCATACAAGATGCAACACTGTATTTAGACCCTACATTATTTCCCTCAAAACCGTCAACTAAAGCAACAGCCATTTTTGAAGATAAATAGGCGTCTTCTCCAAAAGATTCCCACATTCTTGACCAGGCTGGATTTCTTGGAAAATCTAAATCTGGTGAGAATATCCATGGAATTGAAGAAGCTCTGGTTTCATAAGCCGAAATTTCTGCTCCGCGTTTTACTAATTCTGTATTAAATGTCGCAGCTAAACCTATTTGCTGCGGAAAAAATGTAGCTCCTGCTGTATAACTTGCTCCATGAATTGCATCTATACCATACAAAACTGGAATTTTAAGTCTTGTTTTATTTGCCTCATTGGCAATTGCGGTCATGGTTTCCTGCCATCTTTTAGTTGTTGGCGCTCCGGGATTTGGAACATTTAATATTGATCCAATATGATAATCCTGAATTCCTTGTTTTAATTTAACTGCGTCAAAATAACCTGGCTTTTTAGTGTCTTCAAAATTGGTTACTGTAATTTGGGTCATTTGTCCCACTTTTTCTTCAAGTGTCATTTTTGACAATAATTCAGAAACTTTAGCGTCTATTTCTGCTTTATTTTTTACCTGCTGACTCCATGCTGCTCCACAAAAAAGAAACATAAGTGCAAAAAACTTTATATTTTTCATTTTATGATTTTAAAATTAATATAAAATAGAAATCTTAATAAACCAGCGTTTGCATTGCATGTGCCGGTATTGAAATTGTATGTTTTTGAGAATCAAAAGTGATCGTGTATATCACATTTTTTTCTGACTGATTCATTACTATTGTTGCAATTTTTCCATCGGTATTTTTAAACGAAGTACTCAAAAGTTTATCGCTGCTTACAGTTTCTTTTATTCTTTTAGCATCTGGGCGAATAAATTTTGAAAAATGACCAATATAATAATACATTGGAGTATAAATTAACTCTCCGGAATTTGTATCGGCATGAATGGGAGCAAAACAAAAATTACCAACATGATTTGGTCCTCCATTTTGATCTAAAAGAATATTCCAGTCTGTCCAGCCAACTGTTCCGTTATTGAAATCATTAATCATATTGATTCCGTAACGTTCTACATTGCCCCAAAACTGATATTTATTTGAATCAAATTTTTCGATACAGCCTTCTGTAAAAATTAAATTTTTGTTTGGAAAATTTTCATGAACCCAGCCCACTGATTCAAATTTTGGAGTTCCTCCGTTCCATGTTTCATACCAGTGAAAACCAATTCCCCAAGCATATTTTGAAACATCTGGATCTGAAAACACCAATTGTGCTCTTTTTTCGAGCATATCACCTCGGTTATGATCCCAGATAATTACATTTTTAGAGCTAAGTCCTTCCTTTTCTAAGGTTGGTCCTAAAAAGTTTTTAAGAAAATCCCTTTCGGCTTCTGGGGTATAAATACATGACTCCCAACGCTGTGTTGCCATTGGTTCATTTTGAATCGTTAATCCCCAAATGGGAATTCCTTCTTTTTCGTATTCTTTTATAAATCTGGCATAATAATTTGCCCAGGATTGTGCAAACTCTGGCAATAAAACGCCGCCGTGTAAAATATCATTATTGCTTTTCATGAAAGCTGGGGGACTCCAAGGACTAACAAATAATGTTAATTTTCCGCCGGCATTTTGAATTGCTTTTTTAAGTAATGGAATTCTAAATTTTCTATCGTGATCGATATTAAACGTTTTTAAATCTTTATCACCTTCACTAATATAAGTATAACTTTCACTGCTAAAATCACAGCTATGAATATTTGTTCTTGCCAGAGAATATCCAATTCCTTTATTTTTATCATAATAGGCCGTTAGGAATTCCTGCTGTTTTTTTGCCGGTAATTTTGCGAAAACTTCGGCACTTGCATCGGTTATAGCGCCTCCAATTCCAAGAAAAGTCTGGAAAGTTTTAGCTTTATCTATCTCGATAAAAACAGTTGGGCTGTCTGTTGAAGATTCATTTAAAATCAAATTATTTGAAAGCGATAATTTTAAATTTGAATTTTCGGCAGTTGTGTAAACTTCAATTTTTTTATTTGAATGAGACGAAATATTTTTTGAAGTTCCCGTTTGTTTTGATGAAGAACATCCTAGCTGCGAAATAATTATCGAGGTTAGTAATATACTTTTTATAGGTTTCATGTGCTTTAAATAATAAAACTTGCAATACAATAATTAATATACTAGTGTTTGTATAGCATGTGCAGGAATTTTGACAATTGTTTTTTCGGCAGCAATAATAAAATTGTATGTAATTTCATTATCGGTATTGTTCATTACAATTGTTGCCATTTTACCATCTGGATTTAAAAATGAAGTACTTTGTAAATAACTTCTGCTTACTGCAGAACTTACTCGAACTGCATTTGGACGAATGAATTTTGAAAAATGTCCGATATAATAATATGATGGTGTGTAAATTAGCTCACCTGTAGTAGTATCTGCATGAATTGGTGCAAAACAAAAATTCCCAACGTGATTTGGTCCTCCAAATTGGTCTAAAAGAATATTCCAATCTGTCCAGGCAACAGTTCCGTTATTAAAATCATTAATCATCGATGTTCCATAACGTTCTGCATTTGGCCAAAACTGATATTTTGCAGCATCAAATCTTTCAACACATCCTTCTGTAAACATTAATTTTTTATCCGGATATGCTTCGTGTACTCGGGCTACATTTTCAAACATTGGCTGTGCGCCTGTCCATGTTTCATACCAGTGAAAACCTAATCCCCAAACATATTTTGACGCTTCAGGATCTGAAAAGATTACATTTGCTCTCTGCACCATCAAATCTCTGTTATGATCCCAGGCAATGATTTTTACATCTCCAAGGCCTTCTTTTTTAAGTGTTGGCCCTAAGTAGTTTTTTATATAATCTCTTTCTTCTTCTGCTGTATATAAACAAGATTCCCAAGTTTGAGTTGCCATTGGTTCATTTTGTACCGATGTTCCCCAAATTGGAATTCCTTCTTTGTTATATGCTTTTATAAATTTGGCATAAAAATTTGCCCAAGGCTGAAAATATTCCGGAAGTAATTTTCCGCCTTTAAGTACACTTTGGTTACTTTTCATAAAGGCGTTTGGCGACCAAGGCGTAGCATAGGTAACTAATTTTCCGCCTGCCGTTTTTATTGCTTCTTTGATTAATGGAATTCGGTATTTTCGATCATGATCTATAGAAAAAGTTTTTAAATCTTTATCTCCTTCTTCGATATAAGAATAGCTTGCACTGCTAAAATCAGAACTCTGAATCGTTGTTCTTAGCAATGAATAACCAATTCCTTTTTGTGCATCGTAATAAGCATTTAAAAATTCGGCTTGTTTTTCTTTAGATAATTTTGCGAAAATTTCAGCGCTTGCATCTGTAACAGCGCCGCCAATTCCCATAAAAGTTTGAAATTGTTTTGAAGGTTCTACAAAAACTGATATTTCAGTTTCTATAGGTTGTTTTGAAGCTGTAAAGCTTAAATTGTCTGTTGCAGTTAGTTTTAAATTAGTATTAGCTGCTGTAGTGTAAACTGTTATTTTTTTGTTGGCTGTTGTAAATTTCTGTAACTGTTTTTGATTCTTTTGAGAGAAAACAGATAAAGAAAAACATAAACAAGTGGTAATAATAAACGTAATTTTTTTCATTGTATATGTTTTTTTAGGTAGTAGACTTTTGAGTTTTAGGCATCACTATTTAAAAAATAGCCCATAATCAAAAAGAATATGGGCTATTCTGACAACCAAACTTAAACTTAAACTTAACTCAAATTATATTAACAAGTGAGCTTGTTGAAGGTTAGATTATTCCGATTAATCTATCATTCGGCTCAAATATTAACGTATTTATTTTTTTAATAATTTTGATTTTGAACCATTTTAGTGTTGTTAAACTCACTATAAGGAATTGGGAATACTTCATTTTTATTTGCAGTAAATCCTTTAAAAGCAAGTTTTGCTGCCGCCTGACCTGTTCTTACTAAGTCAAACCAACGGTGTCCTTCTCCTGCAAGCTCTAATCTTCTTTCTTCATAAATTGCATTTAATGAAACTGGTACTGGTGCTAAACCAACTCTGTCTCTTACAGCGTCAAGTAATGCTTGTGCTCTTGCTCCTGTTCCTCCTAAAGCTTCTGCTTCTAATAAGTAAGTATCTGCTAAACGAATTACATAGGTGTTAATACCAAAGTTTAAGAAAGGGTTTGCCGCTTTAATATCATCATTAACTGGTGCATATTTTATAAAGTGATATCCTGTTTCGTTATAACTATCAGTATATTTTAAGATTCCGTTTGGATCAGTATTTCCTGTACCTCTGTAAGTTCCAGCATCAAAAATTGTAGAAGCATAACGAGGATCTCCCTGCATAGCAGTTTGTAAATCTTTAGTAACAACCATGAATCCCCATCCATTGATATAGTCTGGTAATCCAGCAGTAACTCCTGAATCTTTTCTAGAATAATCTCTAATACCCATTAATTGAGCAGCTACGTTACCTTCGTCATCACCTCTTTCAAAGTTACCCCAATCAGCATTTGATTTATCTGAGTAGCTGATTTCAAGAATAGATTCGCTGTTAAACTCATGTTTTTTATCCCATAATTCAGCAAAATCTTCCATTAGTTTGTAACCAAAACTACTAGTACCGCCTGGTGTACCATTTACTAAAGCTAACTGTGCCGCAGCTTCAGTTTTTTTATTGTCATACAAATAAACTTTTCCTAAAAGTGCTGTTGCAGCACCTTTTGTCAAACGGCCTAATTCATTAGCTGGTAATGTCATTGGCAAATTTGGGATTGCTTCGTTTAAATCTTTTTCAATTTGAGCATAAACATCTGCTGGTGCAGCCTGCATAACCAAAGGAATTTCTTCTTTTGTTAATGGTGTCAGGATTAATGGAATATTTTTAAACATTCTTACAAGGTCAAAATAGTAATAAGCACGTAAAGCTTTTACTTCTGCCATGAATCTTGCTTTTTTAGTTTCATCCATAGGAATTCCAGGAAGCTTAACTACCATAATGTTACATCTTGCAACTCCTTTGTAATAATCTGCCCAGATTGCCGGCGGAATGTTAGTTGGAGTAATAGAATAATTTGATGCTACCTGAAGTCCTGGCTGGTCACCTGCTCCTCCACCTCCTGCATAAAAATCATCTGATGCAGAATTTAAAAATAACAAAGGTGCATTCTCCATAGCTCCGGCGTATTTGCCCAATTTATCATAAGCAGCTACTAAACCAGAATAGGCTTCTGTTTCATTTCTGTAAAAATCTTGTTCTAGTACTACCCCATCACCTTTTACTTCCAACTTTTCATCTGTATCGCACGATGCAAGTGTCAATAACACTCCAAAAGCGATAAATGATTGTTTAAAACTTATAAGTTTCATAATATTTTATTTTTTTAATTAAAATTGCAAATTAACTCCTAACATGTACGATTTTGCCTGAGGATAATAACCTCTGTCAACACCTTGTACGTTGTTCATTCCAGCTGTAGTAGGTCCTCCAATTTCAGGATCAAAACCAGTATACTTAGTAATTGTAAATAAGTTTTCTCCAGTTAAGTACAATCTTACTTTTGTTAATGAAATACTGTTTATCCACTCTTGTGGGAATGAATAACCAAACTGAATTGTTTTGAATCTGAAGAAATCACCTTTCTGTAAATTAAAATCAGATGGATTTGTAAAGTTTTTGTTAGTATCGTCAACAGTAACTCTAGGATAAGAATTTGTTGATCCTGGTCCTGTCCAACGACCTAAAACTTCTGTTTGGTAGTTCGCATTTGTAATATCTAATCTTCGTAATCCCTGATAAATCATGTTTCCGCCAGCTCCTTGACCAAAAACTAATAAATCAAATCCTTTGTAGTCTAAGTTTAAAGTTAAACCGTAAGTAAATTTAGGTAATGAAGTTCCTAAGAAATCTCTATCGTTACCATCAATTTTACCATCTCCGTTTAAATCCTGCCAACGGAAATCTCCTGGTTTTGCGTTTGGCTGAATTACTGTACCAGATGCATTTTTATAATTGTCGATATCTGCCTGTGTTTGGAAAATACCGTTTGTTTTAAATCCGTAAAATGAGTTATATGCCTGACCAACCTGAGTTCTGTTGATTTCATAAGAAGTTGATTGTACTGTTTCATCTCCCGCAATAAAATTCACTCCTTTATCAATATAAGTGATTTCATTTTTGATATAAGAGAAGTTTCCGTTTACAGAAAGATTCAATGCACCAATTTTTTTACGGTAGCCTAATTCAATATCAACACCTCTGTTTTCCATATCTGCTAAGTTGGCATAAGTATCACCACTTGCTCCAACATATCCAGGAATTGGCACTTTCATTAAGATACCTGATGTTTTTTTGTTAAATAAGTCAACGCTTAAGTTAAAGTCATGGAAAAGTGTACTTTCAAAACCAATGTTTGCTTGTTTTGTTTCTTCCCATTTTAAATCAGGGTTAGGAATAGCGTTAGGGCTTTGTCCTGGTACTGGTGTTCCTCCAATAGTGTAATTTCTTTTGTTACCAATAGTAGAAAGGTATAAGAAATCAGGAGAAGAGTCATTTCCTGTTACACCATAACCTCCTCTAATTTTTAAGTTAGTTACAACGTTATTTTCTTTCCAGAAACCTTCTTTAGATGGTACCCATCCAAGAGATACAGAAGGGAAAGTCCCGTATTTGTGGTTTGGACCAAATCTTGTAGAACCATCACGACGAATAATACCAGTAAAAATATATTTCTCTTTATAATCGTAGTTTAATCTTGAGAATAAAGACTCTACTCTGTGCTCAACTGCTGTTGAATTGTAAGCATTAACAAATTTATCAGACAATGGAATATCAACATTGAAAGAAGCTTCAGCGTGAGTTGTTGCAGGAATACCTTGGTAAGTAGCATCGTTACCTGATGTAATACCATCTACATAAGTACCTTTACCAATTAAGATACTAAAATTGTGATCACCAAGTTTTTTAGTATAGTTTAAAGTATTTTCCCAGTTCCAGCTAAATGATTTTTTGTATGATCTGAACAACTCATTTTTATCTCTTTTTGTAGCTCCGTTTAAGTAGTACACTGGAGTAAAGTTATCAGAACCATAATACGCTAATTTTGCACCAGCAGAAGATTTAAATTTTAAACCTGGTAATAATTCAGCTTCAATAAAAACGTTACCAACAAAATTTTCAGCAAAATCATTATTTCCTAATCTTGTCTGTGTATATGCTAATGGGTTTGTATTTTCCTGAGTTACAATAGTAGAAATACCATAGTAATTACCATTTGCATCTTTTAATGTATTTGGATTAGCGTAAATTGAACCCGGACCAGTTTTAGAAGGATCTTTTTCAATAACCGGAGTCAATGGATCTAAGTTAATTGCAGATGCCAATGGACCTCCAAATTCGTCATTTGTATTACCAATTCCAATAGTTTTTTCATTAGAATATCCTAAAGTCTGACCAATTTTAACAAATTTTCCAATTTTATGATTAGAGTTTAATCGGATATTTTTTCTCGTATAATTAGAGATATCAGTAGTAACAATACCTTCCTGATCTGTAATACCAAAAGACATATAGAATGTAGAAACATCATTACCTCCGCTGAAACTTAATTCGTGTGAAGTACGCTGTGCATGGTTGTTAAAAATAGCATCCTGCCAGTTTGTACCTTTACCATAGTTTATAGGCTGACCACTTCCGTCTAAAGTTGGAAACAATGGTGCTTTACCTCCGTTAGTATATGCTTCATTCATGATTGTAACATATTGAGAAGCATCTAATAAATCGATTTTCTTTGCAGCTTGAGATGTTCCTGCAAATCCTGTGTAGTTTACAGAAATTTTTCCTGCTTTACCTTTTTTAGTAGTAACAATGATAACCCCTGCCGCTGCACGAGAACCGTAAATAGCTCCAGAAGCACCGTCTTTTAAAACCTCGATAGATTCAATATCTGATTGATTCAAATATCCTATACCACCGTTGTCTACAACAACACCATCAACAACCCATAGAGGATCATTATTGTTTAAAGTAGTAAATCCACGAATCCTGATTGTCGAAGCAGAACCTGGCTGACCTGCATTTGCTGCAATAGAAACCCCAGAAACTCTACCTTGTAAAGACTGCTCAATTCTGGTAATTGGAAGATTTTCTAAATCTTTTCCTTTTACACTAGAAATTGCACCAGTAACTACGCTTTTCTTTTGAACACCATATCCAACAACTACAACTTCATTTAAGTTTTGAGATTCTGGCAGAAGTTTTACAGCTATTTTGTTTCTTCCATTTACTGCTTCCTGAACAGTAACGTATCCAACAAAACTAATTGTTAAAGTTCCATTAGAAGGAACATTGATTTGAAATTTTCCATCAAAGTCAGAAGCAGTAGCTTTATTAGTTCCTTTAATTAAAACTGTTGCTCCCGGGACGGGCATTCCACTTTCATCGTTAATAGTTCCCGTTACCGTAACATCCTGAGCCATTGCGATAACTGAAAACAATAGAGATGAAATACAAAAGATAAGTAATTTTGTTAATTTCATTTTTCTAAAAATTTTGGTTAATTAATTAGTAATTTGATGCAATAATAAAGTTAAATTTTTACTATTGGTAATTAAAATTCATTACAAAAACACATCAAACTAAATTTTAATACATTACAAAAACACATCATTTTTTTTATAAAAAACTGATTTTTAAATATTTAAATAAAAAATAATGGATGTTATTAAAATGTTAATTATAAAAATAAACACTACATTTATTGAAAAACAATTATTTTAGCTTTTATTGAAAAAAATCAAGAAAAATCATGGATTAGAAACTTCATTATTCATCATTAAATCAAAAAATAAAACATTACCTATAAAAATATACCACTAAAATTATGAAATTCATAAAATCATTTTTCTTAAATTTTGTAGTAATAAGCTTACCCTTGGTTATGCTTGGGCAAGTGAAAAATATTGGTTTACCTCAAATAAAAAATTATAAACGAACAGAATATAAAGGAGGAACACAAAACTGGAATATTGATCAGGATAAAAATGGAAATATTTATTTTGCAAACAACAGTGGACTAATTCAATTTGACGGATCGACATGGCACAAATATTCACTGCCAACCGGAACAGCAATTCGAAGTGTAAAAATTGATTCTTTAGGAAGAATATTTGTTGGAGGAAATGATGAATTCGGATATTTCAAAAGTGACTCAAAAGGAGTATTAAAATACCATTCTCTTTCAAAACTGATTGACAAAAAAGCTAATAAAAACATCAACCTGATCTGGAGAATACATATATATAAAGGAGAAGTAATATTTCAATCGTTTACTAAAGTTTTTTTCTATAAAAACAATAAATTAAGATTTATAAACGCTCCAAATAAATTTCAGTTTTCATTTCTTGTCAATAACAAACTATACTTTCAGGATAAAGTTTTAGGAATTCTTGAGTATAAAAACCAAAAATTAACTGCCTTAAAAGGTTCGAATATTTTTAATGATAAAGAAATATGGGCTGTATTTCCTCTGCCAAATAACAAACTCCTAATGGCAACATTAGAAAAGGGATTATTTGTTACGGATGGAAAATCTATTTCGCCATGGAATACTGAAGCTAACGAATTCATCAAAAAAAACACATCACTTGGCGGCTGTATAATAAAAAACAAGTTTATAGTTTTAAATTCGGTTTTAAACGGATTTATTGTCTGCGATTTAAACGGAAAGATAATCCAGCATCTTAATCGTCAAAAAGGTCTTCAAAACAACACCATTCTAACGTCATTTGTAGACAGCAAAAACAACTTATGGCTTGGACTTGATAATGGTATCACATTTGTAAACGAAAATTCACCTTTTACCTTTTTTGACTACAGTTATAATATCGGAACAGTTTACTCATCAGTTATTTACAACGGAAATTTATATGTTGCCACAAATCAGGGATTATTTTACCATCCATGGACCAAACCTTTTAAAGACGAACCTTTTAATAAAGTTGAAGGAACTATAGCACAAGCCTGGAATGTTCAGGTAATAAATAACACTTTATTGTGCGCCAGCAACAGCGGTGCTTTAGTTATTGATCATAACAGAGTATCTAAAGTGTTGGATACGAAAGGATATTTTGGTTTTAAACCCATTCCTAACCACGAAAATTATGTAATTGGCGAAAGTTACAATGGTTTTTCAATATTTAAAAAGGGAGCAAATGGAATGGAATTCGTAAACCAAGTTGAAGGATTTGACGAAACTACCAATACATTTGAAATAGCTATGGATGCCAATTATTTATGGCTGAAGAAAGATCCTTACTTATATCAAATGGTACTTTCTGATGATTTAAAACGATTTGATTATATTAAAAAACACAGTCAAATTTCATCAAAATATAAAGGAATTGGAAGTTTGCAATATGTAAATAAAAAAATATATTTTCAGGTTAAAAATCATTTTTACAGATTTTCTCAGGAACAGGAATCCTTTTTTGAAGACACAAAAATTAGCTCATTATTTAAGGATATCCCTCCTATAAAAACATTAATAGAAGATTCATCTGGAAATTTATGGTATTCATATAACGAATCATTGGGTGTATTAACGAAAAACTACAATGGCAGTTTTACCAAAAACCAAGCACCTTTTTCGAACCTTACAGGTAATCTTGTAAATAATTATATTTCCATAAATACAATTGATCCAAGTAATATATTTATTGGGCTAACCGATGGATTAACACATTATGACTCGAAAATTTCTAATTCATTTATTACAAAACCAAAAGCTTTTATCGAAAGTTTTTCTTTTCCAGAAGACACTATTCTAATAGGAAATCTAAACAACACTGCAGAAAAAGAATTCTCTCTGCCATACAGTTCCAACCACGTAAAGTTCACATTTTCATCTCCAACTTATGAAAATCAGGAAAACGTAATGTATTCGTATAAGCTAGAACCGTTTGATGATAATTGGAGAAATTGGTCAACTCTTGCCATAAAAGAATACACTAATTTAAGAGAAGGCAGTTATAAAATGAAAATAAGGGCAAAAAACAGTTACGGAATAGTTTCGGACATCAGCCAGGTAAATTTTACTATTTCACCTCCATGGTACCGTCATTTTCTTGCATATCTATTATATTCTGTTTTGTTTTTAGCCGGAATTTATATTACATCAAACCGAATTCAGTCAAAAATTAGAAAAACAAAATACTACGAAACAATAGAACAAAGAAGATTATATCTTGAAAAAGAATCGAAAATCAGACATGAACAGCACGAACTAGAAAAAGAAATCGAAAAGCTAAAAAATGATAAGCTTCAAATAAAAATCCTGGCAAAAGATAAAGAACTTGTGAATAATTCGCTTCAGGTTGTAAAGAAAAACAAGGTTTTAAATGGAATCATTCACAAACTAAAAGACATTGATACCAATATTCTGGATGATACAACAAAATTCGAATTTAACAAACTGCATAAGAGCATCGTAAAAGAAGTTAATACAGACAAAAGCTGGAAAGATCTCGAAAAACACATCAAGAATGTTCACTTTGAATTTTTGAAGCGTTTAAAAGAAAAATACCCAACCATTTCGCCGCGTGAACTTGATTTATCAACCTATTTATTAATGAATATGTCTACAAAAGAAATTGCCGAAATCATGAATATTTCCGGCGGCGGTGTAGAGCTTGCACGTTATAGACTAAGAAAAAAATTAGGCTTGAATAAGAAAGAAAACCTAATTGGCTTTTTAATGAGTATATAAAAAAAATATCCGACTTGAGTCGGATATTTTTTTAAGATATATAATCTAAAGTACGTTCCAGCGCCATTCCTCTGGATCCCTTTATTAAAATTGTATTATCAGTAAAATGAACCGTTTTTAGATAATCAGCAAAAGCATCAAATGTCTCATAAAACTGAATGTTTTCATTTGAAATTTTATTCTCGTAAAATGATTTTCCAATCAAATAACATTTAGACTTATCCTGATTTGATAAAGATTCGACAACAGCTTTATGTTCGTCGTGGCTTTCATTTCCAAGTTCGAACATATCACCCAGAATCATGATTTTATTTTGATTTTCTAACTGAAGAAAATTAGTAATTGCCACTGCCATACTACTCGGATTTGCATTGTAAGCATCCAGAATAATTTGATTTGTACCCTTATTTAACAACTGAGATCGGTTATTTGCCGGAATATAGTTTTCGATTGCCTCTTTTATCAAAGTATCTTCAACACTGAAATATTTCCCAATTGAAGCCGCTGCATTAATATTATTCGCATTGTAAAGTCCTATTAAATGAGACTCAACTTTAAAATCAGCATATTGTACAATGACAAAAGGATTGGCTTCAATACTTTTAATATTTAAGTCAGCAGACTCTTTATTAATTCCAAAAGTAAAAGATTTAATTCCGTTTGATCTTTCAATTTGAATAGGATCTTCCAGATTTACAAAAACAGTTTTATCATTTTTAGACAAATACTCATACATCTCACTTTTGCCTTCAATAACACCTTGCACTCCTCCAAATCCTTCTAAATGTGCTTTTCCAAAATTAGTTATATAACCATAATCCGGCTGGGCAATTTCGCACAAAAACTCTATTTCCTTTTTGTGGTTTGCTCCCATTTCTACAATCCCAATTTCTGTTTCTTTAGAAAAAGAAAGCAAAGTCAACGGAACTCCAATATGGTTATTTAAGTTTCCAATTGTTGCTTTTGTTTTAAACTTTTTAGACAAAACAACATTAATAAGTTCTTTTGTAGTTGTTTTACCATTACTACCAGTAAGAGCAACTATTGGTAGTTTTAAATAATTACGGTGAAATTTTGCCAGTTCCTGAAGCGTTTCTAAACTATTTTTAACCAAAATAGTTCTGTCATCAACAAAATACGATTCATTATCTATAACAACATATAATGCACCTAAATCAAGCGCTTCTTTAGCAAAAGTATTTGCATCAAAATTTTCGCCTTTTATAGCAAAAAACATAGAATCTTTTTCAATTTTTCTAGTATCAATTGAAAGAGAACTGCATTTTAAAAACAAGTTATGAATGTCCTGAATATTCATTTAATTTTATTTTAATAGATCATAAAAGTAGAAAAAAAAGAATAAAAAAATTCCAAATTCCAGACTGAATATGCAGCTTTTGGAATTTGGAATTTTCTATATTAGAATTTCTAAAATCTTAGTTTCTTGGTGATTTTCTTCTTTCAGTTTTAGCACCTACTCTAGACATTGCACATCTGAAACCAATGTAATCAGTTGCCATATCCTGAGGGAAGTATCTTCTTTGAGCTGGATCTAACCAATAAGCTCTGTCTCTCCAAGATCCTCCTTTGTAAACTCTTACTTTATCATCGATTAAAGTAGTACGTTTACTAGAGTTATCATATTTTCTGATCATTTTTCCTAAACTATCAGTAGTGATGTTATGTTTAGGAGAATTGTACATTGCCTGATCTGCTTTTGATCCTGACTCAGAATCTCCAAAGTCAAAATATCTTGAAGATTGTTTATCACCATCTCTGTAATTGATATTATCACTTGTACTGAAGTTTGTTCTCAAGTAAGTTTCTTGTTCATCAACAGGAACCTGAGCAATTTCTCCAGGAAGATTTCTAGCAATAACTTTTCCGTTACTTAAAGTATCGTATTTAATAGTTGCAGTTGAAACGATTTCTAACTTACCATCTTTACCAATTTTGTTTTTAGCATATTGATTACCTCTGTAGTAGTTGAAATCATTTGCTTCATTATCAATAATAGGTCTGTAAACATCGGCAACCCATTCTGCAACGTTACCTGCCATATCGTATAATCCGAAATCATTAGCAGCATAACTTTTTACAGCGTTTGTGATATCTGCACCATCATCTGACCAACCAGCAATTCCACCGTAATCACCGTTTCCTTGTTTAAAGTTAGCCAATTGATCACCTTTATTTTTACGTTTGTTAGAACGTGTATAATCTCCAGACCAAGGATATTTCTTTTGTCCTTTATAGATATTATATTCTCTTTGTCCAACATCAGCAGCAGCAGCATACTCCCATTCTGCTTCAGTAGGAAGTCTGTACTCTGGTAAAATGATTCCAGAAGAACGTTGTGCGTAAACATTTTTCTCTTCAGGAACTGCACCATCTTTACCTGGTCTTGGTCTTCTTCCGTTAGGGTTTTTCTTTAAAACTAATTCTTCATTCCCACCATAAGTTGTAGATGGAGAAGCAACGTAAGCTTCAGTATTAAATAAACTTTCTGCACTTACATCATTTGTTTTTGCACCTTTTTTAAGATACCCGTTTTTCTCTAAAACAGCTTCGTTTACACGGTCTGTTCTCCATTTACTAAACTCAACTGCCTGAATCCAGTTAACACCAACTACAGGATAGTTAGCATAAGATGGGTGTCTTAAATAGTTATTAGTCATCGTTTCGTTGTATCCTAAACGATTTCTCCATACTAAGGTATCAGGAGATGCACCTTCGTAAATATTTTTGTAATTTTCTTCTGTCGGAGGGAAAACTTTCTTTAACCACTCTAGGTATTCTAAGTACATACCATTAGTAACTTCGGTTTCATCCATGTAGAATGATTGAACGTGTTGTTGAGTTGGAGTGTTATTCCAATCGTGCATAACATCATCCTGTACTTTACCCATTGTAAACGTACCTCCTTCAACAAAAACTAAACCAGGACCAGCCTGTTGTTTTTTACCTGCATTTCTAGCAGCCGTTCCATTCTGACTATCTACATCCCAGCCAGTTGCTCTAGAAGCGTGAGTGGAACTAGATTTTTTGCTACAACTAGCCGTGCCCAACATCAATACCATTGACATCATTAACTGCAAGACTACAATTTTGTTTACTTTCATACTCATTCTTAGGTGATAAATTTAGGTGCTGCAATATAATAATTAACATTTAATTAGCAACATCTGTTCTAATAATTTTATTTCACTGTTTTTTCCCAGAAAATAACCTTTAGTTACGAACGCAAAAATATACTTTTTATTATTTACTGTAACATGAAATACTATATTTTTACTTACTAATTTTTTTTTGATTAAATTTCGTTTTTGAAACCAATGAAACAAGCCCTAATCCTATACTTTATCTTCATTCCAATACTCTCATTTTCTCAGGTAAATGGGGACTTCACGATTGATTGGCAAAACAAAAAAGAAACAAATTACGGCGAGAGTAAAATCACAATTCCATACTTTTCCGGAGACGGTTTTCGCTTCGACATTACAAAAAAAAGCATAACATTACTCCTAAATCTGAATCAATCTAACATTACAAACGGCAGTTCTGTCGAACTAACCGGAGTAAATTATGAAACAATTTCAAAAGCCGAATTAGGAGATTTATTACTCGAAAACATCCCTGATAAACTTAATGAAACGTTAAAAATTACAAATTCACGAGACATAAAACAGGTTTTTCTTTTTCTTTCACCCTTAATTAAAGAAGGAAATAGTTTTAAAAGAGTCAAATCTTTTTCTTACACGATTCACAACTCAGCAGTAAGAAATAGTAATTCTTCGAGCTTTCAAAAATCGGCTGTGGTTTCAAATTCTGTTTTGGCTTCTGGCGACTGGTATCGCTTTTATATCGAGAAGTCGGGCGTTTATAAGCTTTCAAGATCTTTTTTACAAAGCCTCGGATTTGATGTGGGAAAAACAGATCCAAAAAGAATCAAAATTTACGGTAACGGCGGACGAATGCTTCCCCTGGCAAACAGCGTTTACTATCCCGAAGATTTAGAAGAAAATGCAATTCAGATAATCGGCGAAAGTGATGGCGTTTTCAACAATGAAGATTACATCCTTTTTTATGGTGAAGGTGTTGAAAATTGGGACTCCGAAAATCTAACAAACCTTAATTTATACGATACTAAATCCTATTATTATATTACCGCTTCCGGAAATGAAGGCAAAAGAATTTCCAACCTAGGACAGCCTTCCGGAAACAGCACTTTGGAACTAAACACGTTTGATGACTATCAATTTCATGAAATTGACCAGACCAACATCGCCCATTTAGGACGTCAATGGCTGGGAGAATCGTTTGACATTAATCAGGATCAGGAATTCAGCTTTAACTTTCCCAATCTTGACACAACAGTTCCTGTAAAAATAGAATTAAATGCCGCAGCGGCAGCGTTTGCAGCTACTTCATTTAACGTTTCCGCAAATGGGCAAAATATTGGAACGATTAATATAGGAAGCATTACTGCAAATTCAGACATTAAATATTTAGACCAAAAACTACCAAACAATACCACATTTACCGGCGCAGAAACCATAAAAATTAAACTTACCTATAATAATAATGGTGTTCCGGGATCAAAAGGCTATCTGGACTACATTAATCTTACCGCAAAAAGAAAACTTCTGGGAACAGGAAAACAATTTAAATTTCAATATGATTTAGCAGGTTCTTCAACAGGTATTGTAAATTATAACATAGGAAACGCATCTGGAATTTCTCAAATTTGGGATGTAACTGACCTATATAATGTATCAAAAATTGAAAACGCAAATCAAACAGCTTTTAGCTTTAAAGCTGCTTTAGGCGAAATTCGAAAATACATCGCAATTGACGCTTCGGATTATTATACTCCATTAAAAGAAAGCCAGTCAAAAGTTACCAATCAAAACCTTAAAGGAACTATTTTCAAAAACAGCCAAAACAACTTTGAGGATATTGATTATGTAATTGTAACCCCAAAATCATTGTCGTCGCAGGCAGAAAGATTAGCCAGTTTTCACCGCACCAATTCTAATTTAAATGTAAAAGTCATTTCACTTGAAAACATCTATCATGAATTTTCTTCGGGAAAACAGGACATTGCCGCTATTAGAAATTTCATTCGATACATTTACAACAATGCTTCTTCTTCTGACAAGAGAATAAAATATTTAAATCTGTTTGGAGATGCTTCATTCGATTATAAAAACCGAATTTCCAACAACAATAATATTGTACCTATATACCAATCCTTAAGAAGTAATAGTGTTGGTGAAGCCGGATTTGCTTCTGATGATTTTTTCGGACTTATGGATTCTAACGAAGGTGTCGTTGCTTCACCTTTTGGCGGAATTGATATTGCCGTGGGAAGAATGCTCGTTTCAGACAATGCACAAGCCCAGGAAATGGTTAATAAGGTTTTAGAATATCACGACACAAAATCATACGGAAACTGGAAAAACAATATTGTCTTGATAAGCGATGATTCTGACAAAGCCTCTGACGCCACTTTACAAGCTCGTCAAAACAGTTTAGCCGATAAAATCGCAGCTGAAAAACCTTTTTTTAATGTCGACAAAATTCTTCTCGATTCTTACACACAAGAAGCTTCTGCGGGCGGTGCGCGATATCCAAAAGCAAGAACCGACTTTTTTAATGATTTTGAAAAAGGCGCTTTAATCTTTAATTATCTCGGACATGGCGGTGAAGACGGACTGGCAAGTGAAAGAATTTGGGAAAAAGCTGATGGCCAAAACCTAAACAACCAATACAAATATCCATTATTTATAACCATTACCTGCGAGTTTTCAAGATTTGACGATCCTTCGAGACCTACAGCAGGAGAATATGTTTTTTGGAATCCAAAAGGAGGTGCTATTTCTATGTTGACCACTATTCGTGAAATAGGCCAGCCAAATGCCGAAAATTTTAATGACATTTTAAATAAAAATCTTCTTTCATACGGCTCTAATCAATATAACAGTATTGCTGAATCTCTTAGAATTTCAAAAAATGAAAGTCCTAGCTCATCAAGCAATGTTGTAGTATATCTTGGAGATCCTGCTTTGATGCTTGCGATTCCAAAACCCCGAATTAATTTAACGAAAATTAATGATATTGTGATTTCTCAGTCAATTCCTGATTTTAAATCATTGGCAAAAATTAAAATTTCGGGCGAAATAACAGACGAAAATAACCTTCTTTTAAGCAATTACAATGGCGAACTGGCAACGGCAATTTTCGACAAAATGATTACTTCGTCAACCTTAAATAATGATGGATATAGTCCTGCAATGTCATTTAAAACTTTGGGAGAAACCATTTTTAGAGGAAACGCCACCGTTACCAACGGACAATTCGAATTTAGCTTTGTAGTACCCAGAGATATTCGTATCCCGGTAGATAATGGCCGAATTAGTTTTTATGCCAAAAAAAATCAGGCATTAGAAAATCAATCCGGTTATAACACCGCAATTAAAATTGGCGGTATAAACGAAAATGCCCCTCAGGACAATATAAGTCCAAAAGTTAAGTTATATATGAACGACGAAACATTTGTATCTGGCGGCATTACCAATGCGTCTCCATTTCTTCTGGCCTTTTTGGAAGACGAAAACGGGATAAATACTGCCAGCGGAATTGGTCACGATATTATAGCTGTACTAGACGGTGATGTCAGCAATCCTTATATTTTGAACGATTATTATCAGACAAAATTAGATGATTATACAAACGGAAACCTGCGTTTTCCGCTTAGAAATTTATCTGCAGGACTGCACACCATAACTTTTACAGCATGGGATGTGTACAATAATCCCGTAACAAGCGAAATACAATTTGTAGTTGTAGGCGATGAAGAATTAACATTAACACATGTTCTTAATTATCCAAATCCATTTTCAACCTATACTCAGTTTTGGTTTTCACACAACAGACCTTACGAACCCTTAGATGTTCAGGTTCAAGTTATGACCATTACAGGAAAAATTGTTTGGACTAAGAATCAGATTATCACAACAGAAGGTTTTTTATCAAGAGAAATTACGTGGGACGGAAGAGATGATTTTGGAGACCGAATTGGAAAAGGAGTTTATATTTATAAACTCACGGTTAAATCTAATTTAACAAATAAAAAAGCAGAAAAATACGAAAAACTTGTCATTCTATAATATTGTATATATTTGTAACATAAATACCATTAAGCCCACAAATGAAAAAAATATCGTTTCTATTAATTTGCTTATTAACTATTACATTCGCAAAAGCCCAAGATATTGAGCGCCCAATTACAACTGGAGTACCGTTTTTATTAGTCGCAGCCGATGCGAGAGCTGCAGGTTTAGCAGATCAGGGTGTTGCTACTTCTTCAGATGTTTTTTCTCAACAATGGAACCCCGCTAAATATGCATTTGCAGAAGATGCACAGGGACTTTCTATCAGTTACACTCCTTATTTAACAGATCTAGCCAATGATATTTCTCTGGGTCAGGTAACCTATTACAACAAAATCAACGACCGAAGTGCATTTGGAGGTAGTTTTCGTTATTTTGGTTTTGGAGGAATTGAGTTAAGACAAACCGGAGACCCTAATGAACCTACAAGAGAAGTTAATCCAAACGAATTAGCTCTTGATGGATCTTACTCATTAAAACTAAGCGAAACATTCTCTATGGCTGTTGCTGCAAGATACATTCGTTCTAACTTAAAAGTTGCAACAGAAGATGTAGATGCATCAGCTGCTAGTTCATTTGCTGTAGATGTTGCTGGTTTTTATCAGTCAGAAGAAATTGCTTATTCAGATTTTAACGGAAGATGGAGAGCTGGTTTCAATCTTCAAAATCTTGGACCAAAAATAAGCTATGATAATGACGACATGAGCGCCAACTTCTTACCTGCCAACTTAAGACTTGGAGGTGGTTTTGATTTTATTTTTGACGAATATAACAAACTTGGAGTAAGCGTTGAACTTACTAAACTTTTAGTCCCAACTCCTCCGGGACCTGGAACACCTTACGATGCCAATGGTGACGGTGATTTTACAGATCCGGGAGACATCACTCAGGCTCAGGCAGACGAAGCAAACTATAAAAAATATAAAGATATTGGATGGGTATCTGGAATTTTTAAATCTTTTGGAGATGCGCCAGGCGGATTTAGCGAAGAACTGAAAGAGATAACTTATAGCGCTGCGGCAGAATATATGTATCAGGATGCATTTGCAATGCGATTAGGATATTACCATGAAAGCCCAATGAAAGGAGCAAAACAATTCTTTTCTTTAGGTGCCGGATTTAAATACAGCAAGATAAAAGTTGATGTTTCATACTTATTCTCTGCATCAAAAGTTAAAAATCCTTTAGAAAATACACTTCGCTTTTCTTTAACCTTTAACTTTGGCGACAAATACGAGACTTATTAAAGAAAACACATAAAAAAATAATAACAATCCAAATTCCTGACTTTTTAGGAATTTGGATTTTTTTTCCTCAAAATACAATGAAAGAAATAAGCATAACATCGTCGTTTACTATTTACGATAATATCAACGAACTTCCTCAGGACATACAAGATTTAATGAATCAGGCAGTCGAAGTTCGCAAAAAAGCCTATGCTCCCTATTCACAATTTAGAGTTGGAGCCGCTTTACTGCTCGATAATGGAAAAGTAATTTTAGGATCTAATCAGGAAAACGCAGCATACCCATCAGGATTATGCGCAGAAAGAACTGCGATTTTTTATGCCGGAAGTGCATATCCGGAATCTAAAATTTTAAAAATGGCTATCACAGCTGCTTCAGACACAAATCAAACTCAGGCTCCAATTCCACCTTGTGGCTCTTGTCGTCAGTCAATTGCAGAATACGAAATCAAGCAGGATACCCCTATTGAAATTTATTTTATGGGAGAAATTGGCGAAGTTTACAAATCTGCCTCCCTTAAAAATCTTCTTCCTTTTATGTTTGATAAAAAGTTCTTGTAAAAAAAAGCCAAAAAGTATCGTTTAAATTTTACTTCTTAGATGTAATGTCTTATTTTTGCATCCCGACCTTTCGGGCGCAAATTTGTGGGAGGAAACTATTTTGCGTTACAGGCACAATAATCGATAACACAAACAACTTTAGCAAAAGAAAGAATTCAGATGAAAGAAGTTACAAAAGAGGTATATTTAAAGTGGTATGAAGACATGCTGCTTTGGAGAAAGTTTGAAGACAAACTTGCAGCGTTATACATTCAACAAAAAGTTAGAGGTTTTCTACACCTATATAATGGTCAGGAAGCTGTATTAGCAGGTGCATTGCACGCTATGGATTTGACCAAAGATAAAATGATTACGGCTTACAGAAACCACGTTCAGCCAATTGGTATGGGAGTAGATCCTAGAAACGTAATGGCAGAACTTTTAGGAAAAGCAACAGGAACTTCTAAAGGTATGGGAGGTTCTATGCACATTTTCTCTAAAGAACATGGTTTTTACGGAGGACACGGTATCGTAGGTGCTCAAATTCCTGTGGGAGCTGGTATTGCTTTCGCTGATAAATATTTTAATACAGGTGGTGTTACCATGACTTACTTTGGTGACGGAGCTGCCAGACAAGGTTCTCTTCACGAAGCTTTCAACATGGCAATGTTATGGAAACTTCCGGTTGTATTTATCGTTGAAAACAACGGATATGCAATGGGAACTTCTGTAGAAAGAACTGCAAACCACACTGACATCTGGAAATTAGGTTTAGGTTACGAAATGCCTTGCGGACCTGTTGACGGAATGAACCCTGTAAAAGTTGCCGAAGCAATGCACGAAGCTATCGAAAGAGCTCGTCGCGGAGATGGACCAACTTTCCTTGAAATGAAAACGTACCGTTACAGAGGACACTCAATGTCTGATGCACAATTATACCGTTCTAAAGAAGAGGTTGAAGAGTACAAAAAAATTGACCCAATTACTCAGGTTCTTGATGTAATTTTGGATCAAAAATATGCTACACAAGAAGAAATTGAAGTAATTGACCAAAGAGTTAAAGACTTAGTTGAAGAATGTGCGAAATTCGCTGAAGAATCTCCATATCCAGACTTACAACAATTATACGATGTAGTATACGCACAAGAAGACTATCCATTTACACCTCATAAACTATAACATCATGGCGATTAAAGTAACAATGCCTCGTTTGAGCGATACTATGACGGAAGGAACGGTAGCGACTTGGCTTAAAAAAGTAGGCGACAAAGTAAGCGAAGGAGATATCCTTGCTGAAATTGAAACAGACAAAGCAACAATGGAGTTCGAATCTTTTAACGAAGGAACTCTTTTACATATCGGAATCCAGGCTGGAGAAACTGCTCCTGTTGATTCATTATTAGCCATCATTGGTAACGAAGGAGAAGATATTTCTGCTCTTTTAGCTGGTGGTGATGCACCTGCAGCTAGTTCCGAAGCTTCGGAACCAAAAGCAGATGCTCCTGCTGCTGAAACAAAAACAGAAACTGCAGCTCCTGCTCCCGAAGCTTCGGGACTAGCAGCTGAATTACCAAAAGGAGTTGTAGTAGTAACAATGCCTCGTTTGAGCGATACTATGACAGAAGGTACAGTAGCAAGCTGGTTGAAAAAAGTTGGTGATACTGTAGCTGAAGGTGATATCTTAGCAGAAATTGAAACAGACAAAGCCACTATGGAGTTTGAGTCTTTCAATGCCGGAACTTTATTATACATCGGAATTCAAGAAGGAAACACTGCTCCTGTTGACAGCTTATTAGCTATCATTGGACCTGCTGGAACTGATATTTCTGGAATTGCTGAAAATTATACTGCCGGAGGCGCTGCACCTGCAAGCGCTCCTGCTGCTGAAGAAACAAAAGCTGCTCCAGCTGCTGAAAAAGCACCAGAAGCTGCTGCTGAAACTTCAAACGGAAGAATTTTAGCCTCTCCATTAGCTAAAAAAATTGCTTCTGATAAAGGAATCCAATTATCTCAGGTAAAAGGATCTGGAGAAAACGGACGTATCGTAAAAAGCGATATCGAAAACTTTACTCCATCTACTCAAGCTGCTCCTGCTTCTAACGCTTCTGCACCTGCAAAAGCTGAAGAAAAAGCTGCTCCAAAAGTATTTGTTCCTGCTGGTGAAGTTTTCACAGAAGAGATCAAAAACTCTCAAATGCGTAAAATCATTGCTAAACGTTTATCTGAGTCATTATTCACTGCCCCTCACTACAACTTAGTGATCGAAGTAAGTATGGACGAAGCTATGCAGGCAAGAGCTGCTATCAACAGCGTTCCAGATACAAAAGTATCTTTCAACGATATGGTAATCAAAGCTTGTGCTTTAGCATTGAAAAAACATCCAAAAATCAACTCTACTTGGAAAGAAGATGCTATCATCATCAACCACCACGTAAACATTGGTGTTGCTGTAGCTGTTGAAGACGGATTAGTAGTTCCTGTATTGAAATTTACAGATGCTATGAGTTTATCTCAAATTGGCGGAAACGTAAGAGATCTTGCCGGAAGAGCTAAAAATAAAAAACTTGGACCACAAGAAATGGAAGGAAGCACATTTACAGTTTCTAACCTTGGAATGTTTGGTATTACTGAATTTAATTCAATCATTAATCAGCCAAACTCTGCAATCCTTTCTGTAGGTGCAATTGTTGAGAAACCTGTTGTTAAAAACGGTCAGATCGTAGTTGGAAACACAATGATGTTATCATTAGCTTGTGACCACAGAACTATCGACGGTGCAACTGGAGCTCAGTTCTTACAAACATTAAAACAATACATCGAAAGCCCAGTTACAATGTTGGCGTAATCGTTGTTAATTTTATAATTAAATCCCGTTTTGTTTGTTCAAAGCGGGATTTTTTGTTTAATTTTCCTTCTTAAACCCAATACTTCATAAAAATGAAAAAACTAACCGTTCTAATTTTGTTTCTTTCTGCACTTGCCTGCCAGAAAAAAGAACAAACCGAAAAAACGACAGCCGTTGTCGACGAACACAGTTATTCTAAACCAGAACTTGCTGTTGTAAAACACCTTGATCTTGACATTAAAGTAGATTTTGATACTCAGACTATTTCAGGAAAAGCGTCTTGGACGATTGACAATAGCAGCAAAGGAAATGAAATTATTTTCGACGAAAACACGCTAAACATTACAAAAGTAACTTTGGGTGACGACGAAAAAGAAACTAAATTCGAAATAGGAAAAGATGTTGAATTTCACGGAAAACCACTTCATATTACTATCGAGCCAAACACAACCAAAGTCAACATCTATTACAACACCACAAAAGATGCTGTTGCGTTACAATGGTTAAAACCAGAACAAACAGCAGACAAAAAGAAACCTTTTGTATTCTCTCAGGGAGAAAGTGTTTGGTCACGTACCTGGATTCCTTGTCAGGATTCGCCAGGAATTCGTTTTACTTATAATGCAAAAGTTACGGTTCCTAAAGATTTATTAGCCGTAATGAGTGCTGTAAATCCTCAGAAAAAAAACGATACAGGAGTTTATACTTTTAAACAAGACAAAGCAATTCCGTCTTATTTAATGGCAATTGCAGTTGGAGATATTGAATTTCAGCCTATTGACAATAGAACCGGAGTTTATGCTGAACCTTCTGTTTTAAAAAGCGCCGCTTACGAATTTTCAGAATTAGGAAAAATGGTAAATGCTGCCGAAAAATTATACGGACCATACCGCTGGGGACGTTACGATGTATTGGTTTTACCGCCAAGTTTTCCTTACGGCGGAATGGAAAACCCAAATTTAACTTTCTTAACTCCTGGCGTAATTGCAGGAGATCGTTCGCTTACAAGTCTTTTAGCTCATGAATTAGGACACAGCTGGAGCGGAAACTTAGTTACAAACGCAACTTGGGATGATATCTGGCTAAACGAAGGTTTTACAACTTATGTAGAACATAGAATTGGAGAAGCTATTTTTGGCAAAAAAGAATTCGAAATGCAAAATGTTATCACAAACAAAGAATTAGTTGATAATGTTGCTGAATATGGCGATACAAATCCAGACACCAGATTGAAAGTTAGTTTAACGAATAGAAATCCAGATGACGGAATCAGCCAAATTCCTTATGTAAAAGGTTATGCTTTTTTAAGAGTGATTGAAAATGCCGTTGGACGTGAGAAATTTGATCCGTTTATAAAAAATTATTTTGATTCTCATGCATTCAAGTCAATTACAACAGAAGATTTCGTAAAATATATCAACGAAAATCTTATTAAAGGAGATAAAACTTTAGCAGATAAAATCAAATTAGAAGACTGGATTTACAAACCTGGAATTCCATCTAATATAGTTCCTGTAAGTTCAGCAGATTTTGACGCTATTGATAAAATCCAAAGCAGCTGGAGAGAAACCGGTGTTGCAGGTTTAAGCAAAAAAATCACGACAACAGCAGAAAAACAGCATTTTATAGATTATCTTCCGGCCAATATTACACCAAAAGAAATGGAAGCAATTGACAAAGAATTCAACTTTACAAAAGGCGGAAATTTCATTATTAAACGTCAATGGTTTGTTCAGGCAATTCGTAACGATTATAAAGCAGCAAATCCTGCAATCGAACAATTTTTAATTGGAAGCAGCAGAACAGGATCTGTAATGATGCTTTACAAAGAAATGGCAAAAACTCCAGAAGGAAAAACGTGGGCAAAACAGATTTTCGATAAAGCAAAGTCTGGTTATCATGCTACTACCGTTCAGGCTGTTGAAGGTATTTTGAAATAGTCTTTTAATCAAAGTTCTCAGTCACAGTTGTCAGTCGCAGTTTTCAGTTTTAATTACAGATTACTGCGAGTGAAAACTGTGACTTTTTTACTTATTCTTCGCTTCAATCCATTTAGACATATACATCGTGCTTTTATACGCATGATGCTGCAATAGATTACCCATAAAATTATGAAGACGATGATTTTCTGAATCTTCCAATAATTTTTTTACCATTGAAATTAACGAATCAGCATAATCACTTGTTTGATAACATTTATTAATGATTTCGATTCCGTTTATTTGAGATTGTTTCCAAAGATTTTCATCCTGATAAAGTTTAATCGCTTTTTTAGCAAATTCGACAGGATTGTCTTCAACAAACCCATTCCAAGATAAATCAGAATGCATGGCTTCAGAACCAACAGAAGTTGTTACACTTGGCGTTCCGCACTGCATCGCTTCTAATAATTTACCTTTTAAACCTGCACCAAAACGAATTGGCGCTAAAACCACTCTCGCTTTTTTAACCACTTCATTAGCATCTTCTGCCCTTCCCATTATATAAAATCCATTTTTAGGCGAATGGAGCTGCAAGACTTTCTGTGAAGGATAAGCTCCGTAAACTTCCAAAATGGCATCTTGAAAATCTTTTTTTATGAAAGGCCATACGGCTTCTTTTAAATATTGGACGGTATTCCAATTGGGTTCATGAAGAAAATTTCCAATAAACACAAAATTCTTGCGGTCTTCAAAAGCAGGAAGTTCAAAAAGCTCCTTCTCTTCCGTTTTTTCTACTAAAAAAGGCAGATAAAACAATAAATCAGCACTTATCCTGAAATTCTCTTCTAAAATTTTCATTTCAAACTCAGAAATAATCAAAGACAAATCACATCTTAAAATACTGGCAATTTCGCGCTTTGCCACTTCTTCAGACAATAAATCAACAAGCTCAAAAGTTCGGTTTTCTTTAAAAGCTTTTTGCCTTGCAGTCCTTAAACAGTGTAAATCTTCAGTATCTAAAATTCGGATTGCTTTCGGGCATTTTTCAGTCACACGCCAGCCAAACTGTTCTTCGATCATAAATCGGTCAAACAAAACCACATCCGGATTTAATTCCGCCACAAAATCATCAAAACTTTCAGAATTGAGTTCGATGCTTTTTTTAATAACTCCAAATTCAGATAAATCAACCATAAAATCACTGTCTTGCGCGGCGCTTGCAAAAGTAATTTCAAAGCCGTTTTGCTTAAAAATCGAAATCAGCTGCATCATTCTTCCGCCTGCTGCAGAAGAATTTGGCTCAGGCCAGACAAACCCAATTATAAGAAGTTTTTTTATCTGATTCATGGTACTTTTTTTGAACATACAAAATAATACTTTTTTAAGCGTAATCCCTCGAGATTTCCTGATTTTTAGCAATAAAAAACACTAATTTTGCACGAACTAAAATGCCGGGAAATTATGTTGGGATTAAAATTAGCTACAGACCCTCGATGGGTAAATATTGTGGAGTCAAACATTGAAGAAATTTTGACAGATCATGCATGGTGCGAACAAAAAGCAGCTTCAAATGCCATAAGTATCGTAACCTATAATTCTGAAATAGAAGAATTAGTAACCGAAATGCTGGAAATTGCCAGAGAAGAACTGGAACATTTTCAAATGGTTCATAACATCATCAAACAGCGCGGATTAACTTTAGGACGCGAAAGAAAAGATCATTATGTAAATGAACTTTTTAAATTTATGAAAAAAGACGGAAGCCGTAGAGATGCTCTTTGCGACCGTTTATTATTTTCTGCTATGATCGAAGCCAGAAGCTGCGAACGTTTTAAGGTTCTTTCAGAAAATATTCAGGATCCTGAACTGGCTAAATTTTATCGTGATTTAATGATTTCAGAAGCCGGACATTATACTACTTTTTTAGGGTTTGCCCGAAAATATCAAGACAATATTGACATCGACAAACGATGGAAAGAATGGATTGAATATGAAGGTTCTATTATTACCAATTATGGTAAAAATGAAACTGTTCACGGATAACAAGTCAAAACTTTTCTCATTGCCCCAAATCAATTAAAATACCGCATCTACGCCTATATGTCTAAAATTACTTCAAAACCTTTTTTATTAAAAACTGCTAAATACACCGGAATTACACTTGTCGTAATTTTAACATTACTTTTTTTAACCCCAATTCTGTTTGCTGATCAGATTAAAGAAAAAATTAAAAAAACAGCAAACGAAAGCTTAAGCGCAGAACTTAATTATTCAGATGTTTCTGTTTCATTCTTTCAGCACTTTCCATCTTTAACTTTAACCTTAACCGACTTACAATTAAACGGTTCTGCGCCGTATAAAAATGAAAAGTTCATTACTGCAAAAGAGGTTTCTTTTGGTATTGACGTTATCAGTTTAATTTTTGGTAAATCAGCAAAAATTGACGAAATCTATTTATCAGATTCCTTTATTAATGTAAAAGTAAACCCAAAAGGAGAAGCAAATTACAATGTCTATAAATCCAATACACAAGATTCTAAATCTGAAGACAGCACTAATACAGCTTTAAAACTAGACAGAATAGAGATCCTAAATAGTAAAATTATTTATGACGACCAATCGACCAAAGTGCATTTTGACGCTTTTGGCTTTAATTATTTAGGAAAAGGCGATTTAGACAAAGCCGTATTTGACCTTCATTCAAAAGCAAAAATCGAAAAGCTGAATATCATTTACGATAACGAACCTTACTTAATGAACAAAAAGGTAAATGCCGACCTGATTACTCAGGTCAACATGAACTCTTTGTCATTCTTTTTTCAGCAAAACAATTTAAAAATCAATCAGCTTTCAGTTGATTTTAAGGGTAATTTTGATTTCCTTAAAGATGGCTATAACATGGATTTTGTTATTAAATCTGATGATAGCGAGCTCTATGATGTATTTACAGCTTTCCCGCCAAAATACGTTACCTGGCTCTCTAAAACGGAGTTAAAAGGAAACACCAATTTACTTTTGACCTTAAAAGGAAAGTATATAGCATCGCAAAACATTGCGCCTGATTTGAATTTTGATTTAAAAATAGAAGATGGCTTTATAAATTACAACAATAGTGATTTCCCGGTTTCTGACTTAAATATCGAGATCAAAAGCAAGTTGCCTTCATTAAAGCCAAATTTACTAATTGTAGATGCCGCAAATTTATCATTAAATGTAGGTGACGATTATTTAAAATCGAAATTTTACTTAGAAGGAATAGACGCACCAAAAGTAGATGCTGAATTTAAAGCTAAAATGGACCTTGCAAAACTTAATAAAGGATTAGGAGTTCCAGGCCTAACCCTAAGAGGCATTTTGACTGGAGATGTTAAAGCAAAAGGTACATTCGACAGAAAAAACAAGCTTTTCCCTGTTGCAAACGGCACAATCGATTTAAAGCAAGGATTCGTAAAAACAAGTTACTACCCTAACCCTATTACAGATATTGAGTTTAAAACTACGATCGAGGATAAAAAAGGAACGTTTCAAGATCTAAAATTAAACCTTAAACCTGCTCAATTTACCTTTGAAGGAAAACCATTCTTTGTTCAGGCATTGTTAAATAATTTTGACGACTTAAATTACGATGTTACGGCAAAAGGCGAACTTGATGTAAAAAAGATATACAAAGTTTTCTCTCATAAAGGATTAAGTTTAGATGGCTTTATAAAAGCTGATTTGGCTTTGAAAGGCAGGCAAAGCGACGCTATAAACGGAAACTATAACAAATTAAATAATAAAGGAACTCTTGAAATTCGAAACATTGGAATTGCTTCAGAATTTCTGCCGCAAAAATTTATTATAAGAGATGGTCTTTTTAAAATCGATCAGGATAAAATTTTATTTAATAATTTCCTGGCATCTTACGGACAGTCTGATTTTAAAATGAATGGTTATTTGCAGAATGCTATTAACTACGCAACAAGAAAAAACGGAATTCTAAAAGGTTCGTTTACTGTCGCTTCTAAATTTATTAATGTAGACGAATTTATGTTTAACAATACCCCAGCCACTCCTGCAAAGAGCAAAACTAAGCAATCTGGGGTTATCATAATTCCTGATAAATTTGATTTAGACCTTACGGCCAATGCACAAAAAGTTTATTTTGACAAGTTAATACTTGAAAATGCCGGCGGCAGCCTAAAAATAAACGACAACAAACTTACAATGCAGCAAACAGGCTTTAACTTAATTGGCTGTCACGTTGTTATGAATGGAAGTTATCAGGCCGTTGACACTCAAAATGCTCATTTTGATTATAAAATCAAAGCATCTGATTTTAACATAAAAAGAGCTTACAATGAAATAGACGTATTCAGAAAAATGGCAAGCGCTGCAGAAAAAGCACAAGGAATTGTTTCGCTTGACTATCAACTGCGAGGCAGATTAAACGGTAATATGAACCCCGTTTACCCTTCTCTTACCGGCGGCGGAATACTTTCTGTAAAAGACGTAAAAGTTAGAGGTCTAAAAATGTTTAGTGCTGTAAGTAAACAAACAGGGACTGAATCTATGAAAAATCCCGATGTTTCTAAAGTTGATATCAAAACAACTATCAAGAACAACATCATGACCGTAGAACGCTTTAAATTTAAATTTGCAGGCTTTAGACCAAGAATTGAAGGAACAACAAGCCTGGACGGGAAACTAAACTTAAAAATGCGTTTAGGATTACCTCCTTTCGGAATTTTCGGAATTCCATTAACAGTCACAGGAACACAGGATAATCCAAAAATAAAAGTCGGCCGCAAAACGGAAGAACCAGAATAAACAAAAAACACAAATTACCTTTGTCAAAAGCTTAAAACTTTGACAAAGGTTTTTTTTAGTTTACAAACAAAGTTTTAGAAATATACAAAATACCTTTTCCCATAAGCCATAGCAAAGCCGCTAGTCCAAGTAATTTCCAAGCCCAAGCTTGACTTCTTTTCCAACCAGAGAAAAAACGGAAGATCTCGAAGTATTTTATAACTATATAAATACCCGCCGCTATTATAGCAAACCATATAATTTCATTTATTTGAGTATGAAGACCGTACCAAAAAACAGCCAACAGAAAAAACACGGTTACAAACTGCAGATAATAATGATTTCTAAAACTGATTCTGTAATTTTCCCTTGTAGATAAAATCAAAAATGAAAATAACAACAAAGCAATTAAAGCTGAAATCACATTGTTAAAAAGCGGATTCTGTTGAAAAACAAGTACCAAAACTGCAATAAGCGCTATAACTGTACAACCTCCAAGAGAATTGATACTTCTTGTTCTGTTGTCATTTTTAAAAGGAAACAAAACAGGATATAAATATTTCTCTAAAAATCGCCAGAAAGGCAAAGCATAAATTGCTGCAATTCCAGACAAAACTATTTCATAGTTATAAAAAGCATCTTCCGGAACTTTGTACAATATATACAAAAGCGCCAACGTAAGTGCAAACGCAGGAATACAGACCGTTTTTACAGTTTCCCAGGGATCTGTTCCCCAAAAATTATGTTTTAGCTTAAAAGCATATTTATTAATAAAATATTCTCTTGTAAATATTGCTGTAGACTGACTCCAAAGCAAACATAATCCTACGTGAATAATAACGGTGCGAAATACAAATTCTTCAACAGTACAGCCGTAAAATATACAAATCACACTTATTATCAGCAATTCATAAGTAAGCAGAACAGGAGAAAACAAAAATCTGAATAAAGGCGCCAGATGTTTAATTAAAAAGTCAATAAGCAGATTCCAGTACTTTTTAAACAATGCAATAACGGCGCAGATAGCAATAAAAGCCGATAAATAAAACATCCAGTTGGTGAGCAGCTGCGTCTGCATCCAAAATTGAATTGCCGAGTTTTTTGGAGCAGTGTATAAAACCTGAGAATTAGCATAAACCTGCAATGCCAGCTCATCTCTTACTTTATCGTCTAATTTTGGAAATTCATTTTTATGTTTCAGCCAAAATTGATCCGTATTAAAACCATTCTTTTTAAGAACTGCCAATTCATACAAAACACTTTTCTGTTTATCATTTAATGAACTTAAACTACCGCTTACGCTGTCTGAAACAGATTTTCCATACATACTGAAGCTCAACAGCAGTATAAAATATATTATTTTTTTCAACTTCTAAATTTTAAAATATCAAAAGAATTAAAAATCCTCGACGACAAATATAAGTTTTAAAGTCTTTCAAAAAATACAAAAACAAAAAACCCGATCTTTACAGATCGGGTTCTTGTAAAAAGTAATCTTTATGATTATTATGCCTCAAATGGAATAATAGATACATAAGATTTGTTATCTCTTTTCTTTTGGAACTTAACAACTCCATCAACTTTTGCATGTAAAGTGTGATCTTTACTAATGTAAACGTTTTCACCTGGATTGTGTTTAGAACCTCTTTGTCTTACGATGATGTTCCCAGCAATAGCAGCTTGTCCACCATAAATCTTAACGCCTAAACGTTTTGATTCTGATTCTCTACCATTCTTCGAACTACCGACACCTTTCTTGTGAGCCATGACGTATGAGTTTAAATATTGTTATTATTCTTTAGTAGTCTCTTTTTTTGCTTTTGGAGCTGCTGCTTTTTTTGCTTTTGGAGCTTCTTCAGTAGCTGCTGGAGCTTCTTCTGCTACAACTGCTTTTTTAGCTGCTGCTTTTTTAGTTCCACCTGCTGCAGTAATACCTTCAATTACAATTTGTGTAAGATATTGTCTGTGACCATTTCTTTTTTTGTATCCTTTTCTTCTTTTCTTTTTGAAAACGATAACTTTATCACCTTTTAAGTGTTGTAACACTTTAGCTTCTACTGAAGCACCTTCTATAGCTGGGGCGCCTAAAGTTACATTTCCGTTATCATCTAATAAAAGAACTTTGTCAAAAGAAACTTTTGAACCTTCTTCGTTAGCTAAACGGTGAACATAAACCTTTAAGTCTTTGCTTACTTTAAATTGTTGCCCTGCTATCTCTACGATTGCATACATACCAAATTGATTTATTGATTTTTAAGGTTGCAAATATACAACTAAAAATTTACTGTGCAATCTCTTATTCTAAAAATATTTAATTCTCTTTAAAGTCTGTTTTTCAAGCACTTTTAGAATAAAATCCCGACTTAATTATATGTAAATTACTGTTAAATTTCAAACTGCTATTTTGAATTTTAGAAAACATCCATAAAAAAGGTTACTTTTGATGTAATTATAAACAATACTTGAATACCAATATTTATATAGGTATAAAATTTATTAATCTTTATGAAAAATTCAATAATGATGTTAAGTGCTGCACTAATGCTTGGCGGAGTGGCTCATGCTCAAAAAGTAGCTTTTGAAGAATATAATCTAGACAATGGCATGCATGTTATTCTGCATAACGATCCATCGGCTCCGGTGGTTATTACTTCTGTAATGTATCACGTAGGCTCAAAAGACGAGCGTCCGGATCGTACGGGTTTTGCACATTTCTTTGAACATTTATTATTTGAAGGAACACAAAACATTAAACGTGGCGAATGGATGAAAATCGTAACCGCAAATGGAGGTGTTAACAATGCCAATACATCTGACGACAGAACCTATTATTACGAAGTTTTTCCGTCTAACAATTTAGAGCTTGGTTTATGGATGGAATCTGAAAGATTAATGCATCCAATTATTAATAAAATTGGAGTTGAAACCCAAAATGAAGTTGTAAAAGAAGAAAAAAGAATGCGTTACGACAATCAGCCTTACGGAAATATTCTGCCTGAGGTTAAGAAAAATATGTTCAAAAATCACCCGTACCGCTGGACGACTATCGGTTCTATGAAAGATTTAGATGCCGCAACTTTAGAAGAGTTTCAGGCATTTAATAAAAAATTCTATACGCCAAACAACGCTGTTTTAGTAGTTGCCGGAGATTTTGACACTACAAAAGCCAAAGAATGGGTTCAAAAATATTTTGGACCAATTCCTAAAGGTGAAGTCGTTAAAAAACAAACTTTTACAGAAGAGCCAATAACACAGACAATCAAAGCAACTTATGAAGATCCAAACATACAAATTCCAATGGTTGTGGCTTCATACAGAACGCCGTCTATGAAAACCAGAGACGCCAGAGTTCTGGATATGATTTCTTCTTATTTAAGCGACGGAAAAAGTTCTAAACTATACAAGAAAATTGTAGACGATAAAAAAATGGCACTGCAAATTGGTGCTGTTGGTTTTAGTCAGGAAGATTACGGAACTTATATAGTATACGGACTGCCAATGGCGCCAAACACGACAGCCGATATTTTAAAAGAAATAGATGAGGAAATTGTAAAATTACAAACCGATCTTATTTCTGAAAAAGATTACGAGAAATTACAAAACAAATTCGATAACAACTTTGTAAACGCCAACTCAAGCGTAGAAGGAATTGCAGAAAATCTGGCTTCTTACTACTTATTGTATGGAGATGTAAATTTAATTAATACCGAAATCGACATTTACCATTCTATTACAAGAGAAGAAATCAGAGAAGTGGCCAAGAAATATCTAAACCCAAACCAGCGTTTAATTTTAGATTATGTTCCTTCTCCAAAATCTCAGAACTAAGAATTATCGAATCATGAAAAATATACATACTTTTTTAATCCTTTTATTCCTAACTGGAATTATGCAAGCACAAGATCGTCCACAACCAAAACCAGGAAACCCGCCGGTAGTAAACATAAAAAAACCGCAGACATTTGTTTTAGCAAATGGAATGAAAGTGTTAGTTGTTGAAAACCATAAATTACCTCGTGTAAGTTTCAACCTTACATTAGATAATGCTCCTTTTACCGAAGGAAACAAAAAAGGTGTCGACGAATTAACAACCAGTTTAATTGGTAACGGAACCAAAAAAACTTCAAAAGAAGCTTTTAATGAAGAAATTGATTTTTATGGCGCCAACATCAACTTCACCTCTCACGGTGCTTTTGCAAGCGCGCTTTCAAAATACTCAGGGCGTGTTTTAGAACTTTTAGCCGAAGGCGCTCTACAGCCAAATTTTACGCAGACAGAATTTGAAAAAGAAAAAGCAAAACTTCTTGAAGGCCTTAAAGCCGATGAAAAAAGCGTTCCTGCTATTTCAAACCGCGTGGTAGATGTTTTAGCTTTTGGAAAAAATCATCCTAACGGCGAATATCTTTCTGAAGAAACGGTGAAAAACGTTACTCTTGCGGATGTTGAAAACAATTACAAAACTTATTTTGTTCCAGAAAACGCATATTTGGTAATAATTGGTGACGTTAAGTTTAAAGAAACCAAAACGGCTGTAGAAAAACTTTTCAGCGGATGGAAAAAACAAGCCGCTCCAAAAAACACGTATCCAAATCCGGAAAATGCATCGAAACTTCAAATTGATTTTGTTGACGTTCCAAATGCTGTACAATCAGAGATTTCTTTGGTAAATACTGTAAATTTAAAAATGAGCGATCCTGATTTTTTCCCTGCTGTAATTGCAAATCAAATTTTGGGCGGCGATTTCAACAGTTACTTAAACATGAATTTACGCGAACAGCACGCTTGGACTTATGGCGCAAATTCGAGCATTGGAAGCGGAAAATATGTAGCTAAATTCAAAGCTTCGTCTGCAGTTCGAAATACTGTTACAGACAGCGCCGTGGTTCAGTTTATAAAAGAAATTAAAAGAGTTCGAACAGAAAGAGTCGATCCAGAAGTATTAAGAAACGTAAAAGCCGGATATATTGGCCGTTTTGTAATGCAGGTCGAAAAACCGCAGGCCGTGGCGCGTTATGCTTTAAACATTGAAACAGAAAAACTTCCGGCAGATTTTTACGAGAAATACATTCAAACCATAAATAATGTTACTGCCGATGATATTTACCGCGTGGCAAACAAGTATTTCTTACTTGATAATATGCGAATTGTTATTGTTGGTAAAGGTTCTGATGTAATTCCTGGTTTGGAAAAACTTAATATTCCGATGAATTATTACGATAAATACGGAAATCCGATTGAAAAACCAGCTCTTAAAAAAGAAGCTCCAACAAATGTTACAGCCAAAACAGTTTTCGAAAACTATATTAAAGCAATTGGAGGAGAAAAAGCAGTTACAGCGGTTAAAACACTTAATATGAACGGAACAACATCTGTTCCTCAGGCTCCGGGACCGCTTACTTTTGTTTCTAAATTAGATTCTAACGGAAAAATGATGGTTTCGCTTTCTATGGGAACTATGGCTTTAATGAAACAAGTTGTAAACGATAAAGGCGCTTATATTGAGCAGCAGGGACAACGCAAAAAACTGGAAGGCGACGATTTAAAAGAAATGAAAGCAAACGCCGCTCCTTTTGAAGAATTGAAATTGGTAAAAAGAACTGATTTAAAAGTGAACAGCATTGAACCAATCAACGGAAGCGATGCTTATGCTATAAAAGATGGCAACACAACACATTATTATGACGTAAAATCAGGTCTAAAAGTGGCAAAATCTAAAGTTCGCGAACAAGGCGGAAAATCGGTTACGCAAATCACAAACTTTAATGATTACAGAGAAGTTAAAGGCGTAAAAGTTCCGTTTAACTTGGTTCAGAATATTGGTTTTGAACTTGATATTAAAATGACTGATATTAAAATAAATGAAGGAGTTTCTGATGCAGATTTTCTTTAAAAGATGCTAAAGATAAGGTTCTAAGTTTTTATTTTAGAAAGCAAGAAAGGGTGTCATTTACGACAGCCTTTCTTGTTTGATTATTCAACATCCAGATAAGGATTTAGGATTTCGGCTACTTCGTTGAGCCAATAAAAACCTTCCAGTAAACCTTCCTTCTCGATTTCGAGTGTTTCGCAATCCCTAAGAATACTTAAGGTAAGTATGTAATTTAGTTTTCGGATTGTTTTTGCCAGAAGTTCAGGATCAATAGAATTGTTCAAGAAATACTTCAATCTCAGTTCTGTTTCTTTTGAAAGAGTGTTTGTAATCATAATTTTGACGATTAGGAAAAATAAAAAAACCCGCATAGCTAAGGTGTCCTACGCCGTCAAAAGCGTTACGGTTGTTTCCAATACCGCCACCATACCACGCGGGCAAAATTTTCTTTGATTTCATAAATTGACGTTTAGGACTTCAAAGATATTCAAAAAGAACGAAAAAGACTACAATTATTTATAGATTTAAAATATTACTCAGAGTTTGTCATTTGTACGAAAGGAGAAATCGCACTAGAAATTCTGCAAAAGAAGTCGACAATCTGTGTCGAATCCCGCGTGCGATTTCTCCTTTCGTCGAAATGACAAAAATGCGTTCAAAAAATTACTTTTTTGCCGATAGATAAACTCCAATCAAAATTATAAAAGCACCAAAAAACTGAATTGGCGTCAGCATTTCATTATCTAATAATCCCCAGAAAAAAGCAACAATAGGAATTAAGTATGTAACCGATGTTGCAAAAACGGGAGACGATATCTGAATCAATTTAAAGAACAAAATATTAGCAATTCCGGTTCCTAAAACGCCTAATATCATTACAAATAAAATAGAATGCTGTGTTTCCTGTAAACTTAATTTCTGCGAAATATCTGTCGCTCCCAAAATTATCAGAGCCGGAATAAGCAAAACCATAAAATTTCCTGTCGTTATACTTACCGAATTTAAATCAGGAAGATATCTTTTAATCAAATTTACGTTTATAGCATAACATATTGTTGCAATAACAACCAAACCTACATAATAATAGTTTTGTTCCGGATGCGACGAAGCACCGCTTAAAACCAATAATAAACATCCTGCCAAACCCACAAAAACACCCCAAACTTGTCTTTTTTGAAATTGAATTCCAAATAAAACAGCACCCAAAACCAATGTATTCAACGGCGTAAGCGAATTCATTATAGCCACAATCGAGCTATCGACCTGAGTCTCGGCAATTGCAAAAAGAAAAGCCGGAGTAAATGTTCCAAAAAAAGAAGTCAGGGCGACAAATTTCCATTGGCTTTTAGAAATCTTCGACAAACTTTTAAAACCAAAAATAAGCAAAAACAACGCAGCAAATATAATTCTGAAAGCGCCAACCTGAACTGCAGACAAGCCTACTAATCCTCTTTTTATCAAAATAAAAGAACTGCCCCAAACCAAAGACAATATTAATAAGTAGACCCACTTTAATTGTTTTGCATCCATAAAATGTATTTTACTGCAAATTTGTACTATTTTTAGGAACTGACCTCTCGTTTTTTATTAATTTTGCAAAGCACACAATTACTTAATTAAAATTAATTATAATGAAATTTACAAAAATCGTTGCCGCATTAGCTATTTCGGGTTTAGTATTCGTAAGCTGTAAAAAAGAAGAGGATAAAAATCTGGCTAACATTAAAAATATAGAAACCGAAGCTCCAAAAGCACACGTAGCAATTGCTGCAGAAAATGTTCAGACTGCAAGTTTTGAAATCGAAGGAATGACTTGTGCAATGGGATGCGCTAAAACTATCGAAAAAGAATTATCTAATTTAGACGGTGTTGAAAAAGCAACTGTAGATTTCGACAAAAAAACAGCAACTGTTGTATTTGACAAAACGGTTCAAAATTCTGAATCATTAACTAAAGTTGTTCAGGAAACAGGAGACGGAAAAACATATAAAGTTTCAAACTTTAAATCGTAAGTTTAAACTTGATCAAAACAAAAACGGCGTTCAATTGAACGCCGTTTTTTATTTCTTTTATTTCTTATTTCCACTTTAAAGTTTCCATTAATCGCTGCATATCATTTTTAATATAACTCGCCGCAGGCATAATCGAATCAAAATTAGGTTTTGCATAAAAATAAACCGATCCCGCTATAAAATGTTTCGTACTATCGGTAACATAAAACTGAGAGTTTGTAGCTGCGTTTCCGTTAACCTGATAAAACATTCCGTAAACCTTTTTTTCCGGGTTTAAATACGGTTGTTCTAAAATATCATCGGCTTTAATTACGTGTTCGTAAGTAAGTTTTTGAGCATCTTTTAAAAGCTTTTCGATATTGCCGTTTACCGGTTTATAAGTCAGGTAAATGGTTGCTTTCATTTTTGGATATGTAATAGCAAATCCGCAGTCTTTTTCGCCCTTAATAACCGCGTCTTCATTCATTTGAAAAACAAACGGGCAGTTATTCTCGAAATTAACATATTTAGCTTCCGGATAATCTAATCGAAGAAAACTTCCAGGTTTTGGCAGTACTTCATCTTTACAGCTTACAACCGTTAGTGTGAGCAAAATGGTACTTACTGCTATTATTTTTTTAAACATTATTCTATTGTTACTTTTATTTGTTTTACGCGCTTTTTGTCGACGGTTTCAATGGTAAAAACACAGTTTTCAAAAGCGACTTTCTGATCTTTTTTAGGGAAATTGCCCAGAATTTCTAAAATAAATCCGGCCAGAGTTTCGGCTTCACCTTTATGAGACTCAAAAACATCTTCATCAACATCTACAATCCTGTAGAAATCTTTCAGGTTAATTTTTCCTTCAAAAAGAAAATTCTTATCATCTATTTGAGAGAAATTCAAATTTTCGTCATCAAATTCATCGCTTATATCCCCAACTATTTCTTCGATTACATCTTCTAAAGAAACCAGTCCCGATGTTCCGCCATATTCGTCAACCACAATGGCAAGGTGGCTTTTAAGACTTTGGAAATCTTTTAAAAGATTATCGAGCTTTTTATTTTCGGGAACAAAAAATGGTTCTCTTAATAACGAAGCCCAGTCAAAATCGTCTTTATCAATATGCGGCAGTAAATCTTTAACAAACAAAACACCTTCTATTTGGTCTATATTGTCACGATAAACCGGAATTCTCGAAAATCCTTTTTCTATAATTTTAGGATAAATTGCCGAAAATGTTTCTGTTATTTCCAAAGCAAATATATCAATCCTTGGACTCATAACCTGCTTGGTATCTGTATTTCCAAAAGAAACAATTCCTTCCAGAATTTTTTGTTCCTCGGTTGATGTTCCTTCAGAATCTGTTAATTCTAAAGCCTGAGAAAGCTGATTTATCGAAAAATTATTTTTTTGTTTTCCTAACTTATTATGCAAATATAAGGTAACACTTCGCATAGGCAAACTTATTGGCGAAAGCAATTTGTCTAAAATAGAGATTGAATACGCAAAACGTTTGGCAAATTTTACATTGTTTCGGCTGGCGTAAACTTTGGGAAGGACTTCTCCAAACAATAAAATAAGGAAAGTAACGAGTATTACTTCTAAAATAAATTTTAAAGCCGGAGATTCAATGGCTTCAAAAATATTTCTTCCCATGAAAGAAAACAAAATCACTACGCCAATGTTTAAAAAGTTATTGGCAACTAATAATGTGGCTAAAAGTTTTTTGGGTTTATCTAAAAGATCAGAAATAATTTTTCCTTTGGAACCATTTTCCTGAATGGTATCGTCAATGTCTTTTTGTGATAAAGAAAAAAGTGCAACTTCTGCACCTGAAACAATTGCTGACAAAAACAGCAAAATAAATATTCCGACAAAACCAATTATTAAATTGGTGTCTAAAGTTGTAGTAAAAAGTAAACTGGGCTCCGGGTCCAAACTATATAAAATTAGTTAAACAATCAAAAAGGCAAATCATTTATTGGCAAGCCTTCATTAGATGCATCAAAGTTAGTATTTTTTGCGGATTCCTGCTCTTGATTTGGTTTATGATTTGCAGTTTCTTTTTTGGTAGTCAAGAAAGTAAACTCAGTAACCTGAATTTCGGTAGTATATTTCGTTGTACCGTCTTCTGCCTGCCATTGTCTCGATTTTATACGTCCTTCAATATAGATTTTATCTCCTTTAGAAAGATATTTTTCGCAAATCTCAGCTGCTTTATTGCGCACCACAAGATTATGCCACTCAGTTGAAGTTATTTTCTCATTGGTAGTTTTATTAATATAAACTTCATTAGTTGCCAGCTGAAAACGTCCGATACAATTTCCTCCATCGAAATAATGCATTTTCACATCATCGCCCAAATGACCAATAAGCATGACTTTATTTAATGTTCCATTCATAATTAATAGCGGTATTTCTACCAAAGATACATTTTTTTAGCAAATTAATTCCTGCTTTTCTAAAAATTGTAAAAACAGGGCAGCAAAGGAAATATTTTAGCTAAACTAAAACAATAATTTTTTAAAGTCTGCTGATTTTATTTTTCGAATACAGCACAGACCTTCAAACAGATGTTAAGTCTTAATAATATCTTGTTAAATTTAAAAAATAATACTGTATTTTTGAAATATGAGAAAAATTGAATTTGTAAGCTGTCACAAACTTCCCGAAAGATCTTTTTTCTATAAAGGAAAACAATTTCCTTTTTGCGCAAGATGTACCGGCATTTATGTTGGCTACTTCATTTTCATTCCGCTTTTATGGTTCATAAAAATAGATATTTACTGGGCCTTGCTTGCAATTGCACCAACAATGATCGACGGTCTTACACAAGCTTATTTTAATAGAGAAAGCACTAATTTCCTGCGTTTTTCAACTGGTATTTTAGCGGGTTACGGTTTAGCCGGACTTTCTGATTTTATTGCCTATTGGACGGTTTATTGCTTTACTCACTTCATTTTAAATTAACTACTAAAAACTATATAATTATGTCTGAAGAAAACTCAAATTTTGATGAATTCGAAAAGAAAAACGACAAATCGCAGCAAGATCTAAGTACTGGACTTAAAGTATTATCGTTTTGTATTCCGCTGGCAGGGGCAATTATTTATTTTGTAAAAAAGAATGATGAACCTGTGGCTGCAAAATCTGCCTGTAATATGGCTTTAATTGGTTTTGCTGTTGGAATCGTTGTAAGAATAATTCAATACGCCGCTGCAGGAGTATAAATATCAAAACCGACTTTTAGAGTCGGTTTTTTTTTATAACTTCTCAATAAAATTGTAGATCACTATAGGAAAAGGGAAAGTTTTAATTTTCTCAAATTCGATTCCATCCTTTATCTCCTCTTTTATTTTTATTTTCCAAAACTGAATATGCAGATGCTGGTGCGAAAGTTTATGAATTACTGTTGCTTCACTGCATTCTTCAATACCTATTATAGTATATATAGGAAACATTTGTTTTTTGACAGCATTCGATATATAATCAAAATCTTTAATCTCGTTTGTTTCCAAAAGCGGAAACTCGTATAAATTATGCCAAATGCCTTTTGCGGTTCTTTTTTGTATTACAGAATTTCCGGCAGCATCTTCTAAAACAAAATAATTAAAAAACCGATTGGTAATTTTTGTCTTTTTTATTTTAACAGGAAGCTCGTCAACTTTCTTTTTCTGCAAAGCCAGGCAGCTTTCGTTAAAAACACAAATATCACAATTTGGATTTTTGGGTACGCACTGCAGCGCTCCAAACTCCATTATGGCCTGATTAAACGTTGCAGGATCATCTTTGGGCATTAATTCATAAGCCAGCTGGGCAAATTCTTTTTTAGAGGCCGGCAGCATTATATCTGAATCAATATCAAAATAACGGGAAAGAACCCTAAAAACATTTCCGTCGACAACAGGAACTGGTTCATTATAAGAAAACGACGCAATGGCTGCGGCCGTGTATTCTCCTACTCCTTTTAAAGTAAGAAGCTCTTTATAAGTCTGCGGAAAAACTCCGTTTAGCTCGTAAGCGATATATTTTGCGGTATTGTGCAGGTTTCTAGCTCTTGAGTAATATCCTAGCCCCTGCCAAAGTTTTAAAACTTGTTCTTCTGAGGCATCTGCGAGATCAAAAATCGTAGGAAATTCTTTTGTAAAAGCAAAAAAGTAAGGCATTCCTTGCACAACTCTAGTCTGCTGCAGCATAATTTCTGAGAGCCAAATATGGTATGGATTGGCTGTTTTTCGCCATGGAAGATCACGTTTATTTTGTAAATACCATTTTATCAGTCTGTTATGAAAAACCATGCTTAAATCCTTAAATTGCAAAAGTAAATGTTTATGTAATTAAAATTTAACGAATTAGCTTGATTAATTATTTTTTTAATTCCTATATTTGCAAACTCAAAAAAATAGTACACCATTTATAAAATAAAATAGGAAAGAAAATGACGAAAGCAGATATCGTAGCGAAAATTTCAGAGAAATTAGGTCTTGAAAAAGGAGATGTTCAAGCAACAGTAGAAACTTTTATGGAAGAAGTAAAAACTTCTTTAGAAACAGGAGACAACGTTTACCTAAGAGGTTTTGGTAGTTTTATCGTAAAAACCAGAGCTGAAAAAACAGGTAGAAATATCTCTAAAAACACTACAATTAAAATCCCAGCACACAACATCCCTGCTTTTAAACCAGCAAAAGTATTTGTTGAAGGAGTTAAAACAAACAACGAAGCAAAATAATATTAATTAACATAAAATCTGACACGATATGCCAAGTGGTAAAAAAAGAAAGAGACATAAGGTAGCTACTCACAAACGTAAAAAAAGAGCGAGAGCTAACCGCCACAAAAAGAAAAAGTAGTTTTAAACTACTTTTTTCTTTTTAAAAGTTCATTGAAATTGAAAATTAGTATTCAGTCATCAGTATTTAGTGTTCAGTCCACTGATTACTTAGAACTGCAAACTGCCAGCTAGTTTTCGCCGGGTATAATACCTGTTTAAAATATTGTTTAATCCATCTGTAGAATAAGATTTTAGATTTTAGACTTAAGATTTTAGATTTTTTTAATCTATGCTCTTCTCTCTTTCTCTATTTTCTGAAAAAAACAGATAAAAATTTACAGTGTGAATAAAGAATTAATCATTAGATCTAGTTCTGAAGCAGTAGATTTTGCCTTATTAAAAGATGGAAAACTAATTGAATTACACAAAGAAGAAGAGAAAAGCAACTTTCAGGTTGGTGATATTTTTATTGCCAAAATCAGAAAACCAGTTGCCGGATTAAATGCTGCTTTTGTAAATGTAGGTTTCGAAAAAGATGCCTTTTTACATTATCACGATTTGGGTCCAAACTTAGCTTCTCAGTTGAAATTCATAAAACTTGTAAGCGCAGGTAAATTAAAAGATTTCTCCCTAAAAACCTTTCAGTTTGAAAAAGAGATTGACAAAGATGGCATCATTACTGATATTTTAAGTGCCAATCAATCTGTCTTAGTTCAAGTTGTTAAAGAACCTATATCAACCAAAGGCCCAAGAATAAGTGCTGAGCTTTCTCTTGCCGGAAGATTTATTGTTCTAGTTCCTTTTTCTGATCGAGTTTCTATTTCACAGAAAATAGAAGACAAAAAAGAAAAGGATCGTCTAAAAAAACTTGTTCTATCGATCAAACCTAAAGGATTTGGTGTTATTGTTCGTACAGTAGCCGAAGGCAAAAACGTAGCCGAATTAGAAAAAGATTTGCAGAACCTGCTTGGCAGATGGTCTGCAATGTGTAAAAAATTACCAACTGCTCATCATCCATCAAAAGTATTAGGAGAGCTTAACAGAGCTTCTTCAATATTAAGAGATGTATTTAACGATACCTTCAGCGGTATTCAAATAGATGATGAAGAGTTGTACCACCAAACGAAGGAATATCTGCAGGAAATTGCACCTTCAAAACAATCGATTGTTAAGTTTTATCAATCAAATGACACTCCCATTTTTGAGAAATACAATATAGAGAGACAAATCAAAACTTCTTTTGGAAGAACTGTTTCAATGAGTAAAGGGGCTTACCTTATCATCGAACACACTGAAGCTCTTCACGTTATAGACGTAAACAGCGGAAACCGCTCTAACAAGGCAACTAACCAAGAAGACACAGCCATGGAAGTGAATATGATTGCTGCTGCAGAAATCGCAAGACAACTTCGTCTGCGTGATATGGGCGGTATAATCGTAGTTGATTTTATCGATATGTCGAATCCAGAAAACAGGAAAGTTTTGTTCGACTTCTTGCGAGAAGAAATGAGCGACGATAAAGCAAAGCATAAAATATTACCGCCAAGTAAATTTGGTTTAGTCCAGATTACCAGACAGCGAGTAAGACCAGAAGTTAATATCAAAACCAGAGAGGAAGATCCTAATAAACATAATGGTGAAATTGAAGCTCCAATTTTAATCATTGACAGGATCACCGCTGATTTAGAAAGACTTTTAAAAACCCACAATAAGGTTGTATTAAATACACACCCGTTTGTGGCTGCATACCTCAGCAAAGGTTTTCCATCATTACGTTCAAAATGGTTTTTTGAACATAAGAAATGGGTGAAAATCATACCTCGTGACGCTTACACGTATTTAGAATATCATTTCTACGACAAAAAAGGAAATGTTATTTCAGAATAAAATAAAAAACCGCCTTTCGAAAGACTGGCGGTTTTTTTGTTTTTATTTGTCTTATACTTTTACAAAAAAAACTTTTAAGGGATATGAAAATGACAAAGCTTATTTATTTTTGAAGTTATTAAAAATTAATCTTTCAGCATATGCAGATCAGTTTTCGTTCCGGTTTTCTAATACTATTTTTTTGCTTATTCTTTTTAAAATTATCAGCTCAAAACGATACTATATTTTTTGACAAAGACTGGAAAATTTCCACTAAAGAAAACGCTCTGTATTATAGAATAAATCCTTTAAAAATAAAAACAAAAAAAGCTATTGGATATGAAACCGGCACTGATTCTCTTTTTGTAATTAAGGATTATTATATAAACAATAACAAATTACAATTCAAAGGCTATTCAATTGATAAAGATGCTAATTATTTAGCCGGAAAAGCCGTTTGGTATGATGAAAATAACCACGAATCGTATTCTCAGGATTTTAATTACAAACAAACCTATTATCATTCTAATAGTTTTCAATTTCCAGAGTCATTAATCCTGAATTTATCCTATTCTTATGCTCAAAGAAATCAATTTACAGCTGGTTTAGAATATTGGAAATGCGGATCTGGTGAAACTAAGGCATTTTTTGGAATTGGATATGGAATAACCAGTTATAATAACAAATATTACGGATTACCTGATTTACATCTTTCTGTAAACAGAAATTTATTGTTTATTAAAGCCGGAACTTCAAACAGGCACGCTTATGCATTAGCAGGAGTATCTGCTTTTAATATGATGGATCTGGGAATTGGATATTCATTACCTTATAATAATATAAACAATCCTGTAATTAAGGGTTTTACTTTTGGCGTTACTTTTAGAATCACTAAAAATCCTGATGCTTACCAAAAACTAAAAATAATGTAATATTATTTATTCCCTTACAATCTCAATTTTCCTTCTAATTTCATTTCCAGAAGCATCAACAACGGTAATATAATGTATTCCGGTTGTAGGTGTAATTGGCAGTTCGTGAAAGGTTTTGGTTGTGGCTTTATACACATTATCAACATACCAAAATAGTTCCTTATCTCTTTCAGAATAGGCCACTTTTAAAATTACGGGCTGCACATTGCTGTTAAAATCCTTTGTTAAATAGATCTTACTGTTTGCCTTTGGATAAATAAAATCCATCGTAGTAGTTTGTGTTGCTTCGCATCCTTCTTTAAACGGTGGTAAAGGCAGGTATTCAATATGCTGACTCTTGTAATACCAAGCCATAACGGGAGGCAGCACAAACCAGTTTTTGGTAATGATATTATCTACATTTTCACAACTGCTATTAACCTGAAATTGTTCTGTTTTATCTAGATGAATAGTTTTATGATATGGACAAACCTTAGTAGATTTTCCTTTTTTAGAAACCCATTGTTTTATTTTCGGACAATTGTCTTTTGCCAGATATCCGCTTAAACGACAAACCTCAACTTCTGCCAAATCCTGATAAGGTGTATCAAACCATCTTTCTCTCGGCAGTAAATTAAACACATCAAACAAAATAGGTGCCGCACTGGTAACTCCTGTTAAAGTAGGACGACCTTCTCCAGTTGCGTTTCCTACCCAAATGCCGACAACATATTTTGAATTTGTTCCAATAGCCCACGCATCTCTGTTTCCAAAACTGGTTCCGGTTTTCCAAGCAATTTTAAGCGAACTGTCATAAAACTTCCACGCTTCGTCTCCTTCCGGCCTGTTCACTTCTTCCATTGCGTTGTAAGTGAGCCAAATTGATCCTGCACCTAGAATATTCTTTTGGTTGGTTTCTGAGCCAAAATCAGGCTTAAAATCGTTTTTATAATTAAGTTCAGTAAATTCGCTGGTTCTGTATTTTCCATTATTTTTAGTGAAATAATTAACCGTAGACGAAAGATTTGCATAGGTTCTACATAAATCCCACAAATTACTTTCTGCTCCTCCCAAAATAAGCGACAATCCGTAATGATCTGGTGTTTTATTAATATTCTTTAATTTGAATTTCTGCAGTTCTTCATAAAACTTATTTACACCAAAATCCTGAAGCATTAATACTGCCGGAATATTTAAAGATCGTGATAATGCACGATGCGCAGGAACAGCTCCGTCAAAAGTTAAATTAAAATTTTGGGGCGTATAGCCTGAAATCTGCGTTGGAATATCAGCAATTAACGTATTTGGCAATAACTCTCCGTCATCGAGCATGGCACCGTACAAAAGCGGTTTTAAAATACTTCCTGTACTTCGTGGAGCATCTATAATATCCACATCTTTTTGGTGATCTGAATCTGCAGGAGCATTTCCCACATAACTCATTACATTTCTGCTCTGAACATCAATAACCAAAATCGCCAGATTATGAACTTCATTCTGTTTATATTGATTGTAATAATATCTCGCAATTTGATTAACTCTGTTTTGCAGTGCGTAATCAATTGTAGTTTTTACTCTGGTTCCCTCTTCGCTCTTTGCGACTCTCTGCAATAAATGAGGTGCAATTTGAGGCAGGTCGTATGGTTTTTGAGGCAATGGTTCTTCTATCGAAAGTTCGTAAGTCTGTTTATCGATTACGCCTTCCTGATGCAGTTTTAATAAAAGTCGGTTTCGCTTATTTAATAGTTTTATCTGATTTTTTCCGGGATAAATCAAACTTGGCGCATTTGGTAAAACTGCCAGAACCGCATTTTCTGCCCACGACAACTGATTGGACTGAACGCCGAAATAACGCCATGAAGCCATTTCAAGCCCCACTACATTTCCTCCAAATGGCGCATGCGCAGCGTACATTTCCAGAATTTCATTTTTAGAATAGCCCAATTCTAATCTCGTGGCAAGAATAATTTCGATTAGTTTTTCAAAATAGGTTCTGTTTTTTCCTTTTCGCGAAAGCCTTATAACCTGCTGTGTCAGTGTACTTCCACCTCTCACTACTTTTCCTGCTTTTCGGTTTTGTTTAAAAGCATTAATCATTGCTCCGGGATTAAACCCAGGATGCTTATAGAAATACTCATCTTCAAAATACACAATGCATTTCTTGAATTTATCAGGAACGCTGTCCTGCGCAGGAAAACGCCATTGTCCGTCTCTAGCAATTTTAGCACCAAGCAATTCTCCTTCTTTACTTTCTATAACGGTTGAATAAGGTTCTTTGAATAAAGTTCGGGGTATCGAAAAATAGTAAATCAGCAAGAGCAGAGATGCAATTGCTGATTTTATCTTATTCTTTTTTATCCAGTTTATAATGCGTTGAAAGAACGCCATAAGTTTATTTTTCAATACTTGTTGTTTTACCGCAAAGACGCAAAGATATACGCAACGTTCGCAAAGTTTTCTCTCACAGATTCCGCAGATTTAACTGATTTTATTTTATCTGCTTGATCTGCAAAATCTGCGGGAAACTTTTTAATCACATTTTTTTTCGCCACAGATTACGGAAATTAAAAGGATTTTAAATCTGTGTTAATCCATTTAATCTGTGGCTAATATTTTTTACTTCACAACCTCAACCCAGAATCCTTTAGTTCTAGCTAAGAATGTATTATCGTACATGGCTTCGCATTGTAATCCCGGAAGGTAATAATTTCCTAAATACGATGCATTCAAGAGAATACGGAAAACTTTAGTTTCTCTGGCTTTCATTCCAAAATAGAAATTAGTTCTGTCATCGCGGATATCAATATAATCAGCAATATTGTTTACTGCATCTCCGTAATCTGTAAAGCGTGTATTTACAATTTCAAAACCTGAAGGCAGAATCTGCGATAATGCCACATTCTGTACACTTTCTCCTCTTTGATTTTTAATCGTAACCTCAGCAACAAATTCCGTTCCCTGATTAATTCTTGAAACATCAATAACACTTCCTTTTCTGTTTTTGAAAACAATAGAAGCCGTAACATCACTCTGAACAGCATTTTCCTGTCCAATTGGCAATATACCAGTATTTAATACTCGTACATAGACCGTATTGGCTTTATTGTTTTTCAGTGTGATGCTATTTGTGCCAGAAGCAACAGATAAACTGCGATCTGCAACCGATTTACTCGTGTTGATACTCTCGCCTTTTCCGTTTTTGCTAAACTGAATATTAATTCCTTTTGGCCCGTTGCTAACAGCAAATTTCGACATTGCATATAAACAATAAGCCGTTGTCTGCGTACTCATCCATTGGTTAGCCGACATTTCTTTGGCTAATTTTGATGCTGTCGCAAAAGCTTTTTGTTTTTGGTCTAGCAACAGCATTGTTTCCAGAGCCATTGCTCTGTTTCTTTCGCTTGAACCATAATAATAGTAACTATAACCATCTGAACTTCCATCAATACTAGTTTTTAAGAACAAACTTTGTCCCGCTGATTTTTGACCTGCTAAAACATAAGCTGCTGCTAAACGAAGCATACTTTCATTTGAAATACCTTTTGTTTCACGCAATCTGTTCATTGATGATAAATCAGAACTTCCGGCTAAAGCTAATGTGTATAATCTGTATGCCTGAGCCAAATCATTTCCGTATTTTGGTTCAAAACGCCATTGCTTTGCTTCTTTTTGTTGATATGAAAGCCATTTTGATTTGAAATTAATTGGCAATACATATCCTTTTTTCTCTGCTTCAATCAGGAAATGTCCTGCGTAAGAAGTTCCCCAATCATCTGCAACAGCATTTCCTTGCCAGTAAGGCATTCCTCCGTTTGATAATTGGAAATTTCCTAATCGTGCAATTCCTGCTGCTATATTTTTTTGAATTAAATCTTTGCGTTTCGTATCAATATCTGCTACATCGCCCAAGTATAATTGAGGGAAAACTGATGAAGTTGTCTGTTCTACACAACCATGAGGATACTGAATCAGGAATTGTAATCTTCCATTCAAATTCATAGACGGCATTGACGAAACTTCAAGTCTTGCTTTGTTGCTTCCTGCAATTCCAAATGTTTTCCACGAAATTGTTTTTGAACTGTTTGGCGACAAAACTACATCTGTAAAAGTACTCGTAACCGGATTTGGATTCGTCATATCGATTTCAACATCATAAACTGATTTTTCACTTCCTGATGTCGCAATAACCTGAACTTTTGCAATTCCGGTTGCAGAACCTACAACCAAATTAAAATACGCCATTTTTTCGTCTGGCTGTGCAAAACTTAGTTTTTGAACCGCACTTCCTGCTATTTTCAATCCGTTGCTGGTTTTTACCTGAACGGTAACGTTTTTAATTTTACTTTCGGTTGCAAATACTGTTACCGGAAGCGTTACTTTCTCTGAAGGTGAAATTTTTCTTGGCAGCGAAGCTAAAACCATCAACGGGCTCTTCACTTGCGTTGCTTTTTCTACACTTCCGTATGCACTTGTATTGGCATCTCCTGCCACAACCATTGTTCTAACTGAACCAATGTATTTTGGAAGTTTTAAATCATGTGATTTTGTTTCTCCTTTTCCTAATTTAAATGGTCCGTAATATAATACTACCGGTTTAAAACGATTCGCTTTTTTAGCTTTTCCGCCTCCTAAATCCTGGTCACCCCCAATACTAAAAATCTGATTTATTTTTCCTCCATAAGCACCAATTACATCGTCGTAAACGTCCCAGGTTTTTACGCCCAATGCTTCACGAACGTAAAAACTATCCCATGCATTTGGTGTTTTAAAACGAGTCAGGTCTAAAAGCCCTTCATCTACAACGGCAATTGTATACGTCATTTCTTTACCTGATTTTTCGCCCACTTTTACAGTGAAATTTTGTTCCGGTCTTAAAACGTCAGGCATAGAAAGTGTTGGTGCCAGAATTGTATTTTTATCTACCACTTCAATTGGCACAATTCCGTACATACGAATTGGCGAATCATTTTTAGTCGAAGCATGAGGCTGCAATAATGTAATATTGAAATAAACATTTGGTGCCATAGCTCCTGTAATTGGAATTTCAACCTTAGTTTCTCCCTTTTTAGTTTCAGCCCAAATAGTCTGTACAACTCGAGATCCGTTTTCTACAGAAATTAAAGCACGTCCGCCTTCACTTGAAGGGAAAGAAATCTGCGCTTTTTCTCCCACAGCATAGTTTTTCTTATCTGTAGAGAAAACTAACATATTAGCAGTCGAAGCGTCTCTGTTTCGCGTTTTTCCAGACCAGATTGGCCAGTCTATATTTACAGTTAAAGAAGTCGCGTGACCGCTGTTTGCATCTTCTACACGAATTAAATAGCGTCCCCATTCTTCATCGGCTAAAGCAAACTGAAAACTTCCTCTTCCGCTTGAATCCGTATCAATTGTAACTGATTTATAAGATGTAGTTGAATTTGAAGAATTATAGTTGGATAAATTATCACTTGAAGAATCCCACCACCATCTCCAGTCTACTTTGTAAATTCTTACTTCAAGATCCCGAACTGCTCTAGGTCTTCCGTTTTCATCTACTGTAACAACTTCAAAGCGATTATTAGTTCTGGTTTCAAGCATATTATACTTGTTTAGCTCTGGCGATTTTATCCCTACATACGTTTTGTATGGCGAGTATGTTGTCGACATAACATCTGTACTAAAATCACCGCCTTCTTCATATACTTTCGTAATAAATGAAGCTCGAAGCATTCCTGGAGCCTGACCTTGTAATCTTGGCTGAATGTTTACAGAAGCTTTTCCGTTTTCGTTTAATTTCCCAGAAAAAACATTGATTTCTTCTGTACTAAACTGACGTGCTAAATCATCAAAAGTATATTTTTCATATCCTTTAAAAGTAGTGGCTTGTTGTGAAAATTTAGCCTGCATTTCTACATTTAAGTTTTTAGCAATCGCTCCATGAAGCCATGTTACTTCAAGATTATCTGTATTTGGGTATGAAGCCGAAAGTGTTTTTCTGCTAAACGTATTTTTGATTTTTAAACGATTTGGTTTAATCGTTTCAATCTTAATGCTTTTATAGAATTTTGCGCCACCCACACTTACCATAGCTTCCCAGTTTCCTGTTGGAGCATCTTGGTTTGTTGGCACTATAAAAGCATAATGATTTAATTCATTTGTTTTTTGAACGGTTTGATAAACTGTTTTTCCGTTTGGATCATTCAATCTAAATTTAATTGGATGCGACTTTGGAAGTTTGTTTGCAGCATCATTTAAAATAAAAGACAAATACAAATTATCGCCCGGACGCCAGACACCTCTTTCTCCGTAAATATATCCTTTTAATCCTTTTTGAAGTGTTTCACCGGCTACATCAAAGTTACTTACTGATAATGAAAGTCCATCGTCGAGTTTTACATAAGTCGACTGATCGCCTAAAGTTACAATGGCAAAATAAGCGAATTTATCCAGCTGAAAAGAAGCAATTCCTTCGCTGTTCGTTGCCTCAGTACCTAATTTTTGTTGTTGGTAATTGTACAATTCAACTTTTGCGTTTGAAACAGGCTCAGTTGTAACAATATTATTTACCGCAAATAAGTACGATTTATTTTCTCCTCGTTTTGCAATAACACCTAAATCTGAAGCCAGAATATTGGTTGCAATTCTTGCATTATAATAATATGATCCAGAGCAGGGATCTTCACTTTCTCTCCAGTCATAATCGTCGTAGTAATAGTAATCATCGTATGAATTACCACTGTAATTTACGTCGTTTTCATCTACTTCTTCTTCCTCTGCTTCGTCATCATTTGCGTCTGATGATTCACATTTATAAAGTGAATATTTCTTTTTGTAGACAAATTCAACTCTGTAAATTGCTCCCGGTTCCGGCTTGATGATTTTAGATAAATCTAAAGCATAAGTATTCCACTTGGTGAGATTTACAAGAGTACTTTCTCTTAAATTTATAGTTGTTTTAGCAATTGGCTGTGCTACTTTTTTAAGATTTTGTGCGCCGTTTAATTCATTGTATTGTAAAAACTGCAGAATATTGTTTTTGTAAATTTTATATACTTTTACATCAACCGCACTTAGATTTACTGCTTCAAAATTCAGTTTTAAATTATTTGAACTTGGCAGAATCGTTCCGTTTTTCACAAAGCGAACACTTGGTTTTATTTGGTCAAAAGATATTTTCTCAGAATAATTTTCTTCCATTTTTTTGCCATACTGGCTTTCAATTCCCTGAAAAACTTCAAGCAGAAGTTCTCCGGTAACGACTTGTTCCGGTTCTTCATCAGGAACAACTTCTACAATATCTTCAACCGGAGCTGCGACAGAATCTACAGAAACAGCCGCTGAGTCTACAACAACTGCGGCAGAATCTACCGCTGCGGCGTAAACCGGTTCTTCTACAACAACAGGTGTTGGTGTTTCTTTTTTAGAAACAGTTTGATTTGAAAAATATACTTTTAATAAATTTCCTTGAGTAGAAAATTTTAAATTATTGGTATTTTGAATAGAAACCAATCCGGCAAAATCCTGCCCTTTTTCCAGAGGTTCAGAAAAGTTTATTAAAACCTGCTGATTGTTTCCGTCAGGAACTTCAACTTTTACGACTTTAAATTCGTTGATACTGGTAACCGGAAAATCGATCTGACCTTTTTGGTCAATATCAAAATCATTTCCATCGTATATAATTTCAACATTTGAAGCTTTAGACTTACGCTGAATACTGTCTATTATAAAACGAAATTCTTTAGCCGGACCAGATGTTTTCTCAAATTTAATTTTAAGATTACTTCCTTCCTGTTTAGCCTCTACAAGTTTTTGAGCTGTTTCAAGATCAATATTATCAGCAGTTTTTAAAACACAGTTTAAATATTGATATTCTTTACTGTATGACTGTATATCACCAGTATTTATGGTAAAATCCTGTTTGATTGTTTTAACCGTAAAATTAAATTTAGAAAGTTCTTTTTCTTTCTCTTTTGGTATAGCTGTCAGTTTATCTAAGTTTAAAGTAACCTGATATTCTGTACCCATTTTTAGTTTTTTCTCTGGAATAAAAGCTAAAGTATTCGTTGAAAGCGCTATAACTTTTCCGCTTACACTTGGCGAAATATCAAACAAATCATCGTCTAATTCCTGATTAGGTTTCCAATCGTTTTTATCGAAAGCCAAAACCACACGAATATCAGAATCTGCAGAAACGATACCACCTGTAAAACTGGTAATATAATCTTTAAACAACGAAAAATCTGAATTGAAATCTGCAGCTGATTTTCGTCCGCAGGATTGAAAAATAAAAAACACAAAAAATACGAGAGATAGTCCTTTTGCTTTCACTTTTATTTAGAGTTAAATGGTTAACAAATTAAGATTTTAAGACGATTTGCCATTAAAAGCCAGAATAGCAAAATACAAATTAAATTGCGATAAAAGTAAAATATTTTTTAATGTTTTTGTGCAGAAAATTCTTTAGTTACATTATTTAACTTTTGTTGAAGTGTACAAGCTATTACAGAGATGATCTTAAAGATTTTTAAAATAACTTTCTACAGAAATTATCAAAATTCTACTCCTAGTTTTGATAAAACTTTGTCCATTTCAAGAAAATGACTTTCTGTATTCGATGCATAAAACATTTGATTATGACTCATTACCACAATTACATCATCGTCATAATTGCCATAAAATTTAATTCCTTCAAGCCATTGGATAAATGAAACTCCCTTATTTGCGAAGTTTTGAGAAATGAAATCCAATTCAAACGACTCTAATTCATAAAATCCTTCTGAAGTAAAATCCAGTGCAAAACCTGCTTGTAAAAATGCCATGGCAGTGAAAAAATCTGATAAAGTTTCTGTTTCCAGATTCCATTCTTTTTCATCATAACTCATATATACCGGCGGATTTGGTTTTGACAAATCATCTTTATGAATTCCCCAAACACACGCACGCTGATTTTCTGTGTAAAAAATCAGGTATTCATCAGTCGCATAATTTATTAAACGGTCTGCAGTTACCAATGAATCCTGTGACTGATTTAGTTTGAAAATTTTTCCTAATTCTGTATAATAGTCAACAAACACTTCCGGAAGATTACCAAAAGCATTTTTAACGATTTGCATTTCATCATTAGAAAAGCCATTAGACTCTGTAATATGAAATAACTTTTTTATGGTTGAGAAATCTGTCATAATCAAAATATATTTAGATTAGATCTAATAATCTAATCTTTAAAACTTCTATTTGTTTTTTAACGGCTTCTATAACATCAGGATCATTTCCCCAAATATCAAGAAAGCCCCAATCGTCATCTGAAAGATCAATCATGTTTTGTAAAATTGAAATGGTTTTAATGAGTAATGGCTTAAGCTCTTGCGAATAATCAGACGGCCAGACAAATGTTATTCCTAAAGTTTGTAATAAGTAGGCAGCTGAACGCAGAGAGTCGTACCGTTCTTCTTTAGGATCAAAATTTTTTATTTCGTTGATTAAAAAATTAAAATCATTATTCTTCCAAAATTTATGAAACCAATCTGCCGCTTCATCATTCTGCCATGGTTCTGTACCCCAATCTCCCATAATTTTTATACCTAAAACATTGTTTTACAAATATAAAAACATCAACAAGATTAAAAGAAAAATCTTACTTTTATTTATTTTCTCCTCTCAAGAAAAAACCGTTTCATTAAATCAGCAGCTTCGTTTGCCATTACACCAGAAACAACAGTGGTTTTGGGATGAAGTTTTGTTCCCATATTTAGAAAACCGCGTTGTTCGTCGCGTGCACCAAAAACAATTTTAGAAATCTGACTCCAGTACAAAGCTCCAGCACACATTTGGCAGGGTTCGAGAGTTACATAAAGCGTACAATCTTTTAAATATTTTCCGCCCAGAAAATTAGCTGCCGCTGTAATTGACTGCATTTCGGCGTGAGCAGTTACATCATTAAGTAATTCGGTTAAATTGTGGCTTCTGGCGATAACTTTATCAGCTACGACAATAACAGCTCCCACAGGAATTTCGCCTTTTAAGTAGGCTTCTTCGGCTTCCTGTAAAGCTTTTTTCATAAAATACTCGTCGGTAAAAGGATTTTCCATGAATACAAAAATAGGTTTTTAGAACTTATTTTTATTACATTTAATTTCTGATATTTGAACATGGAAAAAAAACATAAAATAACGGTACGCGCAAAGTATTTCAAATTCTTTTTACCAGCGTTATTTTTAGTTATGGGAACTTTTTTCGGCTGTCAAAACAAAGAAGATAAAAAACAGGAAATTGAGAATACCCAAGTTATTACCGATACTTCGACAACAAAATCTACTACAGTAGACAAGACTGAAATAAACAACAAAATTCCAGATCAAACGCCTGAATCTCAAATTAAAATAGGCGAAATAAAAAATGTAAAGCCTGAAAAAGACAACAATTCTAAACCTGAAAAAAAATCAAATTCAGAAGCTGAAAAAGCGAATAATAAGCCCAAAACCATTTTAAAAGAAACTGCTGCATCTGGAGAAACTTCTTCGCAGATTAATGCTGAATTTCCGGGCGGTATTGATCAATTTTATACTTTTTTCATGAAAGAATATAAAAAACCGGAAAGTGTATATTACTGGAAACTCAATTTTAAACTTGCTTTTGCAGTAGAAAAAAACGGCAGCATGTCATTTCTTGAATGTTCTCCGCCGGTTGAAGAACCTATGGAAAAAGAAATTATACGAGTTTTGAGTTTATGTCCTAAATGGCAGCCGGGAGAATTAAACAGAAAAAAAATCAGAATGCAGTATTCGCTGCCTATTTCGCTGCATAACACTCAGTAAAAATAAATTTAAAACCGTAAATTTGCTTTTTACCTTACAATGAAAAGCGATTTACTTTCAAATATATACAATCCCTCAGATTTACGTCTTTTAAAAGAAGAACAGCTTACACAGCTTGCTCAGGAACTTCGCCGTTTTATTATTGATGTAGTTTCTGTAAAAGAAGGTCATTTAGGAGCCAGTTTAGGCGTTGTAGAACTTACAATTGCTTTGCATTATGTTTTTAATACTCCCGATGATTTACTGGTTTGGGATGTGGGACATCAGGCATACGGACATAAAATCCTGACGGAAAGAAAAGATGTTTTTCAAACCAACAGACAAATCTACGGAATTTCCGGGTTTCCTAAACGAACCGAAAGCGTTTACGATACTTTTGGCGTTGGACACTCTTCAACTTCTATTTCGGCAGCACTGGGAATGGCGATTGCTTCTAAATTGAAAGGCGATTTAAACAAACAGCATATTGCGGTTATAGGCGATGCTTCGATTGCCAGCGGAATGGCATTTGAAGGCCTAAACCATGCCGGAGTAACCGATGCAAATATTCTTGTAATTTTAAACGACAATGCTATTGGGATTGACCCAAGTGTTGGTGCTTTAAAAAAATATCTTACTGCTGTTAAAAGCGGAAAAAATCCGCGTCAGAACAATATCATTAAATCTTTAAATTTTGATTATTCTGGCCCTATTGATGGTCATGATCTTCCGAAATTAATTAAAGAATTAAATCGCTTAAAAAAGATTAAAGGTCCAAAATTTCTTCATATTGTAACCACAAAAGGAAAAGGTTTGCAGCAGGCAGAAGAAAATCAGGTAAAATATCATGCGCCTGGAAAATTTGATGCTTCGACCGGAGAAATTCATTTAAAATCTGAAGAAAATCTTCCGCCAAAATATCAGGATGTTTTTGGTTTAACTATTTTGGATTTAGCCAGAAAGAATGAAAAAATAATTGGAATCACACCAGCCATGCCATCGGGAAGTTCTCTTAAATTTATGATGGAAGAACTGCCGGAACGCGCCTTTGATGTAGGTATTGCTGAACAGCACGCTGTAACGCTTGCCGCCGGAATGGCCACTCAGGGAATGATAGTTTACTGCAATATTTATTCTACTTTTTTACAGCGTGCATACGATCAGGTTATTCATGATGTGGCGTTGCAGAATCTGCCTGTCATTTTTTGTCTTGACAGAGCAGGTTTAGTAGGCGAAGACGGTGCAACGCATCATGGTGTTTTTGATATTGCTTATCTGCGTTCCATTCCAAATCTGATTATGTGTGCTCCAATTAATGAAATTGAGCTTCAAAATATTTTATATACAGCCCAGTTAAGTCTGAATAATCCTATCGCAATTCGTTATCCAAGAGGACGCGGTGTTATTAAAAATTGGGAAGTAGAAAATTTCGGACACTATGAAGAAATAAAAATCGGCGAAGGAGTATGTCTAAAAAATGGTACAAAAACCGCTGTTTTATCTACCGGAACAATTGGAAATAATGTAATCGAAGCTTTAGCAGAATGTGAAAATGCAGATACTATTGCCCATTACAGCTTTCCTTTTATTAAACCACTAGATATCAATTTATTAAACTCAATTTTTAGCACTTTTAAAAACATTATTACCATAGAAGACGGGGTTAAAAATGGAGGTTTTGGAAGTGCTGTTTTAGAGTTTGCTGCTGCCCATAATTTTAAAAATGATATCGAAATTTTAGGTGTTCCGGATGAGTTTATTGAACACGGAACCGTACCACAGCTGCAACAATTGTGTAAAATTGACGTTAAAAGTTTAATAAAACTTTTTTCTAACGGCACAAAATAATTATTTTGCGGCACCTAAAAAAAACTAAAAACCTAATGAGATTATTACGTTCCACTCTCCTGCTTTTGCTGCTTTTGTGTACGTCTAAGAATTTTGCTCAGATTATACAAACGACATTAGCCCCTAATCAAGCGCCTAAACCTCCTTCTAACTGGACACAAAAAAACCAACTTGGACTTGACCTTTCACAAATTGCCTTTTTAAACTGGAGTGCCGGGGGTACAAGTTCTATTTCCGGATTATTTAAAGGTGAATTTTCAAGAACTTATATAAAAGGAAATCATAAATGGTTTAATGAACTTATTGCGAAATATGGTCTAAATAAACAAGATGATATTGAGTTAAGAAAGACTGATGACGCGGTTCAATTTAACTCAACGTATGGTTTTAGAAAAGACAGTGTTTCAAACTGGTATTATTCTGCGAAATTTAATTTTAATACACAGTTTGCAAATGGTTACAATTATCCTAATAGAGATGTACCTATTTCCAGACCTTTTGCACCGGCATATATCTTTCTGGGAGCTGGAGCTGAAAACTCTAATAAAGCAAAAAACAGAACTTTTTATTTCTCACCTATTACGTTAAAAACCACATTAGTATTAGATCAAAATTTAGCTAATCAGGGTTCTTTTGGTGTTAAAAAAGCCGTTTATATAACCGATCCGTTAGATCCTTCAAAGCAGATTTTAGTTGAAGAAGGCCAAAAAGTAAAAGCCGAGTTTGGTATACTTTTAACTGCTTACATGAAAAGTGAAATATATAAGAATATTTTTTATGAAAACAGACTTACCTTATATACTGATTATCTAAATCGTTTCGGAAATGTCGATATTGATTATGACACACGCCTTGATCTGGTTGTAAATGCTTATGTAAAAGCAAATATTGGTGTCCATTTAATTTATGACGATGATATCAAAAACAAAAAGGATGTTGTTGATCCTGCTACCGGAACAAAAACTCAAATTAATGAAGGTCCAAGAATGCAGTTAAGACAAGTTCTTGGTGTTGGTGTAGTTTATGCTTTTAAATAGAAAAAACTCAAATTATTAAAAATAAAAAAACCGCTCGTAAATATTTTACGGGCGGTTTTCTTTTATAAATATTCGAATATTAATTCTTTTTTCTTCCCTGAATCATTTCGTACAATTCCAGTGCATTTCCATCTGTTAAAAGAGAAACGTAATGACAAATATGAAGCAGACGTTCGTATAAATTTCCTTTCTCTAAATGATGTTTTTCAGGAAGCATTTTCAATATCAGTTTATCATAATTAGATGCCGTTCCTTCATATTTATTGTTAAAAGCGGTAATAAATTTATCCAGCAGTGTCTGAATGATTTGATAACCCACAATTTCTTTTTCAATTACTTCTCTGCTTTGGTAGATTTTATCGACGCTCAGTTTAATAATATCGTCCATCTGAGCTTTGTATTTACTTTTCTCGGTTAAAGCAAAAGGGAAATTTCCGGCCAGAATAGCTTCTTCATTTTCAACAAAAACATCAACTGCATCATTAATCAATGCTCCAATTGCTAAAGCACGCAGATAACTAATTCTGTCTTCTTTCGTTTCAAGCATATTGTATTTTTCGATTCCAATATTGTCTTTTACCAGTTTAATTAAATATTCCAGAGCATAATCTTCAGAAACCAAACCTAGATTTATACCGTCTTCAAAATCGATAATGGTGTAACAAATGTCATCGGCAGCTTCAACTAAATAAGCCAAAGGATGTCTTTCAAAACCAATATCGCCTTCTTCTTTATTAGGAATAAGTCCCATATCAGCCGCAACTTCTTCAAAAAACGCTTTATCAGATTGGAAAAAACCGTACTTTTTATCAGAAATATTATTTGTTGGTTTTTTCGGAAGGCTTTCTTTTGGGTATTTCATAAAAGCGCCCAGAGTAGCATACGAAATCCTAAGTCCGCCTTCAATTCCCGGACGGCTTGCTGTTAATACCGAAAAACCATTGGCATTTCCTTCAAAATCAATTAAATCCTGCCATTGTTTTGCTGTTAGCTTATCTTTGTATTTTAATCCTTTTCCACTCGAAAAATATTCCCCGATTGCCTTTTCACCAGAATGTCCAAAAGGCGGATTTCCAATATCATGCGCTAACGAAGCCGCTGCAACAATGGCACCAAAATCGTTCATATGATAACCGTGAACTTCTTTTAAAAAAGGGTATTTTTCGATGATTTTTTTTCCAACTAAACGGCCTAACGATCTTCCCACAACCGAAACTTCTAAACTGTGTGTTAATCTGGTATGCACGAAATCTGTTTTTGAAAGCGGAATTACCTGAGTTTTATCTTGTAAAGAGCGAAATGCAGCCGAAAATATAATTCGGTCATAATCGACTTCAAAACCTAATCGTGTATCATCTTGCTCTGCACGTAATCTTTTGATTGTATCTCCCTGACGTTTTAATGATAAAAGTTGTTCCCAGTTCATTTCTTTATTTTAGATTGTAGATTCTACTCCAAAAATACATTTATTTTAGGATTTTCTTTCGCTTTTAAAACTCTAATGCGGTGCTGTGTTTGATTTCTCCCATTACAAAAATACTGTTTGTATTTCCAATGTTTTCAATGGTTGATAGTTTATTCATTACAAAATCCTGATAACTAGCCATATCCTGAACCAGTATTTTAAGCATAAAATCGTAATCGCCGGCAATATTATAACATTCTATAATTTCCGGAAGCGCCACAATATCTTTTACAAAATTGCTTCCCACGTTTTTGGCATGCTCTTTTAAACGAACATTACAAAATACAGTCATGCCTCTGTTCATTTTTTTCTTGTCTAAAAGCGCTACATATTTAGTTATGTAACCATCTCTTTCCAGCCTTTTTATACGCTCATAAACAGGAGTTACCGTAAGAAATAATTTAGAAGCAAGGTCTTTTGTATTAATATTTGAGTTTTCCTGAAGGTGTTTCAGAATAAGCAAGTCGGTTTTATCAAGATTTTCCATAGTTTTTTTTACGGTCAAAGGTTCGCTTAGCAGTTTTACACAGTAATAAAATCTTTAAATACTTATTTTAAAAATACATTTTACTGAAATAAATCTCAAATATAAGTTATAAAACCTACAATCGTAAATTTGTTCAGTAAAAAATACTGAAATTAAATGAAAACAAATAATTTAGGTTATCCAAGAATTGGGAGCAACAGAGAATTAAAAAAAGCCAGCGAATTGTATTGGGCTGGAAAAATTTCTGCCGATGAATTAATTGATGCTGGAAAAGAAATCCGAATTAAAAACTGGCATTTACAATTAGAAGCCGGAGTAAATTTAATTCCGTCGAACGACTTTTCTTTTTACGATCAGGTTTTAGATTTAACTTTAACTGTTGGCGCAGTTCCTGAACGTTATACTGCATTTGCCAAAACAAACTCTTCTCTTGATTTGTACTTTGCAATGGCAAGAGGTGCACAAAAAGACGGACAAGATGTTGTAGCAATGGAAATGACAAAATGGTTCGATACAAACTATCATTACATTGTTCCTGAATTTACAAAAAATCAAAAATTTGAATTGTTTTCAGAAAAAATAATCAATGAATTTAAAGAAGCCAAAGATTTAGGAATTGTATCTAAACCTGTTTTAATTGGACCAGTTTCTTATTTACTTTTAGGAAAAGAAAAAGAAGAAGGTTTTCACCGAATTGATCTTATTGATGCTTTACTTCCGGTTTATTTCGAAATTTTGGAAAAACTACAATCTGAAAATGCAGAATATATTCAGCTTGACGAACCGTTCCTGGCTTTAAATTTAACCGACAAAGAAAGAAGCGTTATTACAAAAGTTTATAACGAAATCAACACTCGTTTCCCAAACCTTAAAATTATTTTAGCGAACTATTTTGACTGTTTCGGTGAAAATCTGGAAACTGTTTTAGCACTTCCGGTTGATACTTTACATTTAGATTTAGTTCGCTGCGAGCTTCAGTTAAATGATATTTTAGAATCTGGAAAACTGGCGTCAAACGTAAATCTTTCTCTTGGAGTTGTTGACGGAAGAAACATCTGGAAAAACGATTTCAAAAAATCATTGGAATTAATCAAAAAAGCTGTTGCCGCGGTAGGTGAAAACAGAGTTTTAATTGCTCCTTCATGTTCCTTAATCCATAGTCCGTGTGACTTAGAGTTAGAAACCAACGATCAGACTCTTACACCTGAAATTAAACAATGGCTTGCTTTTGCTAAACAAAAAATCAACGAAATTGTTCTTTTAAAACAATTCGCTTCTGCTGAAGTTGACATTAAAAACTCTCCTGATTACGAAAGAAACGTAATGGCAAACGAGAACCGCAAAACATCAAAATTAATTCACAATAGCAAAGTAAAAGAGCGCGTAGCAGCAATCACAGCTTCTGATGACAAACGTAAAAGTACTTTTGCTAAAAGACGTAAAAGCCAGATTGAAGCTTTAAACCTGCCTTTGTTTCCAACCACAACTATTGGATCTTTCCCGCAGACTGCAGAACTAAGAAGCTGGAGAGCAAAATTCAAAAAGGGAGAATTAACAACAGAACAATATAACAATATAATCGAAAAAGAAACCGAAGCTGCTATTCGTTTTCAGGAAGAAACCGGGATTGATGTTTTGGTTCACGGAGAATTCGAACGTAATGATATGGTTGAATATTTTGGAGAGCAATTAGATGGATTTACGTTTACAAAGAATGGCTGGGTTCAAAGCTACGGAAGCCGCTGCGTAAAACCTCCGGTTATTTATGGCGATGTTTCACGTCCAAATCCAATGACAGTAAAATGGTCTCAATATGCTCAATCTTTAACCCAAAAATGGGTAAAAGGAATGCTTACAGGCCCTGTAACGATTTTACAATGGTCATTTGTGCGAAATGATCAGCCTCGTTCTGAAACTTGTACACAAATTGCACTTGCTATTCGCGATGAAGTTGTTGATTTAGAAAAAGCCGGAATCAAAATTATTCAAATTGACGAGCCTGCCATTCGTGAAGGTCTTCCGTTAAGAAAAGAAGAATGGGATAAATATTTAGACTGGGCTGTAAAAGCGTTCCGTATTTCTGCAAGCGGTGTAAACGACGACACTCAAATTCATACACATATGTGTTACAGCGAATTTAATGATATTATTCAAAACATTGCTGATATGGATGCCGATGTTATTACAATTGAATGTTCTCGTTCGCAAATGGAACTTTTGGATGCTTTTGCCAACTTTAAATATCCAAACGAAATTGGTCCGGGAGTTTACGATATTCACTCACCGCGAGTTCCGTCGAGAAAAGAAATGGTTGGATTGTTACAAAAAGCTTCGGCCGTAATTCCAGTTGACCAGCTTTGGGTAAATCCTGACTGTGGCTTAAAAACACGTCATTGGGACGAAACCAAAAAAGCATTAATAGAAATGGCAGCAGCAGCTCAGGAAATGAGAACAGCAGTTAAGACTCCTGTAAACTAATAGTTTTATCTTGAAATATTTTTGTTTTTTGCCGGCAAATGAAGTCGAATAGTAATGATTCGGTTTGTCTTCATTTTGCCGGCTTTTTATATTTAGAAAATCTTACAAAGAATAAAGGATACTATAAATCCTAAAACAAACCATATAACTTTAGTCATCATATTTTCTCTGTTTATTTCTTCTCGTTCAATATTTCTGATTTTCATAACAATTTATTTTAACAATTTTTGCACAATATTACAAAGAGCTTAGAATCAAAATAGACTCAATCAGATTATTTAGTAGCACAATAAACTAAATTTTCCAATGAGCTGATTTTATTTTATAATCATTATTCAAAAAATAAAAGCACTCATTTCTGAGTGCTTTCTGTATTATTGTAAAATTAACTTTTAAAAGTTTTTTGAAATTCCAACAAACAAGAAAAACACCAAGAAGCAGAAGTAAGGAGTTTAGTAACAATTAATTAAAAAAAGCACCTGAAAAACGTCTCAAAATTTAAAAAATCAAAAAGAAATTGTTAGCATAAAAAAAGCACTCCAATTGGAGTGCTTTTCTGAAATTGAATATATCTAAGATTAGAAGTTTTTAGAAATTCCAATGTTAAATGTTTGTCCAAAGTTGAAGTAGAATTTGCTGTAATCAGCTCCGTTATTATCAAAGCTTAACGTTTCGTATCCTAAACCACCAATGCTGAAGTTAAGACCAAAACCTTTTTTCATGTTAATGAAAAGAGCTGGTGTTACTCCTACATACATACCGTCACCTTTGTATTTTGCGTAAGCATTTCCAGGTCCGTACACTTTATCTTTTTGAGTTTGAAAACCTGCTCCCATGTCAGCAAAAACAGCAAAAGTTTGGCTTAATGGCACAGAATAACGAACAAATGCTCCTAATTTGAAATTGTTGTTTTTTTCTTCGATACCAGCAGTTGTTTCGTTGTTAGATGAACTTACTGCAAACTCTCCCCCTACTGTCCAGTTATCATTAAATTGGTAACCTACTTTTGGAGAAAAAGTAAATGTGCTAGTTTTGTCTTCGCTAAATCTGTATTCTGATTTTTCAGAAGTGTAACCGATGTTTCCACCAACTAAAATTGTTCCTTTTTGAGCGTTTGCAAAACTGCAGATAGCTAAAGCAGCCATCACTAAAATTTTTTTCATAATTTGGGTAATTTTATTTTTAGCATTCCTTTAACAATAACAATGCCGTGAACACTGGGCTGGTTATTTTTTTTATATTTTTTTTAAGAGACGAATTTTTAGCAATCGAGACTATTTCTGTTTACTTTTGTAACAAATAAAAAGTCATGTCGATAGAAGTAAACAGTATATCAAAAAGTTACGGAGAGCAAAAAGCTTTAAATGAAATTTCCTTTAAAATTGAGAAAGGAGAAATCGTAGGATTCTTAGGACCAAACGGAGCCGGAAAATCTACTTTAATGAAAATCCTAACCACTTATTTACTTGCAAACAGTGGCTCAGCCCTTGTAAATGGTCACGATGTCATGACAAACACAAAAGCAGTACAGCAGTCGATTGGGTATTTACCAGAGCATAATCCGCTGTATTTGGATTTGTATGTTCGTGAATATTTGGCATTTAATGCCGATGTTTATAAAGTGCCAAAATCAAGAATTGAAGAAGTAATTCAACTGACAGGACTGACACCAGAAAGCCATAAAAAGATCTCTCAGCTCTCAAAAGGATATCGCCAGCGTGTAGGACTTGCAAATGCTTTATTGCACAATCCCGATGTTTTGATTTTAGACGAACCAACTACAGGTCTGGATCCTAATCAGTTAATGGAAATTCGAAATGTAATTAAAAATATTGGTAAGGATAAAACAATTTTTTTGTCAACACATATTATGCAGGAAGTAGAAGCGATTTGCGATCGTGTCATAATTATTGACAAAGGACAAATTGTTGCCGACAATAAATTAGACCATTTAGTTACCGCAGATAAAGAACAAGTAATTGAGGTTGAGTTTGATTACCAGATAGAGGAACAGCTTTTAGCGAAACTGGAAAACATTTCTTCATACAAAAATACGCATGACATGACTTGGGAACTAACTTTTGTTACTGACAAAGACATGCGCCCTGCCATTTTTGATTTTGCTAACGAAAATGGTTTAAAAACATTACAGCTAAATCAAAAAAATAAAAACCTTGAAGCTGTATTTAGAGAAATAACAAAATAAACACTCCATTTACAACCTCAGTTTACATATATAACCAATTTATTCTTCGGGATAAATTGGTTTTCTTTTTTGGGAAATTCTGATTTCTCTTAATAATTCCTTTCATTTTTAAAATCGTTATTAACTCGTTATCAAACGATTGGTATTGTTTTAAGCAAATTTTAACTATTTTTATTTAGACTTGTTATAAATAGTATTATATTTGCCAAGCAAAAACTTAATAATACCATACCAATGTTACCTTTCATCGATCATATAAAAATCTTCTTAAGCTCAATTTTACATCAAACAGAAAATTTTCAAAAGAAAGTTTCAGATAAAATTGAACAAATCGTTTTACAATAAATATACAAGCCTATTACAAATTAAAAGCCCAAAAACGACATGAAGAATATTTTAACCTCAATTATGCTGGCATTTTCCGTCTATTCCTATTCGCAGACAGAACAGGAAAATGACAGTATAGTTGAAACCTCAATTAATGTTTTAGATGAAATAGTGATTACAAAAAAGAAAGTTTTATATACTCAAAAATCAGATCGACTTGTTTTTAATGTTGAAAACAGCATTATCTCTGAAGGCGGAACCGCATTAGATGTTTTATCGCGAGCGCCCGGAGTTGTAGTTTCTCAAGATGGAGATTTATCTATTCGTGGACAACAGGGTGTTGCTGTAATGATAAATGGCAAATTAACACAGCTTTCGCAGAAAGAACTTGCCAACTATTTAAAATCGACAACTTCATCAAATATTAAGCAAATTGAGGTTATTACTAATCCATCTTCTAAATATGATGCTGTCGGAAAAGCGGGAATTATCAATATTATTTTAAAGAAACCAAGTAATTCAGGATTAAAAGGAACAGCATTTACCAGTTATGCGAGAGGCCGTAAAAACAGAACAAATTCTGGAATGAATTTAAGTTACAATAAAAACAAACTGGGCATTTACGGAAATTACAGCTACACTTTTAGAGGTGAAGAAGAGCGCAAAAAATTTAATCAAACACAATATACAGATGAAACCCGTCAGCAGGTTTCGACAACAAATCATCAAACATCAATAACAGATGAGCCACTTACATCTAACAATTTTAAAATTGGAACGCAATATGAGATTTCTCCAAAAACCAATATTGAAGCGTATGTAGATGCTAAAATAGGACGTTATGAAAATATGGCCAATGGAACAAATAGTGTTTTAAACTCAATGAATCAACCTCAGTTTGATGCCATAACTTATAATGACAGCAAAGAAAAATGGTTCGATTATACCTATGCTTTTTCCGGAGTTCATAAGTTTAACAATGAAGGAAAAAACATGTCTTTTGATTTTGAATATGAAACTTCAAAATTCAGGTCAAATCAGTTTCAGAGTGCAGATGATCAAGGTTCTTCAAGCGCAACTCCGGTTAGCGATAGAAGAGGATATATTCCGTCTCAATTAAGAGTTTTTACCGGAAAAGTTGATTTTACAAATCCGTTTAAAGAAAAACAAACTCTTGAATGGGGTTTTAAAGCCAGCATAAAAAACAATGATAATCCATCGGTTTATGAATATTTAGATAATAATCAATGGCTGATAGACGCTAATTCTACCAATCACTTTGAATATAAAGAGCAAATTTATGCGGCTTATGCCAATTATAAATACCGAATTGGTGATTTCAACATTCAGGGCGGTTTGCGAACAGAATATACAGCAATTGATATTTTACAAAAAACTTTAAACGAAGAACATCAGGACGATTATTTAAAATGGTTTCCGAGTCTTTCCTTAAAATATGAATTTACCAGCAGTCATTCTGTACATGCTTCATACAGTAAAAGAATTAACAGACCAAGCCAGTTTGACTTAAATCCGTTCCGTTTTTATGATGATCCTTTTAACTATTCGCAGGGAAATCCAAATTTGGTTCCAGAAATTACACATGCTGCAGAAATAGGATATGCCTGGAAAAGTGCTTTTATGGCTTCATTGTACTTTAACACTACCAAAGATGTTTTTACAGAAGTTTACAACTATGATCCAAGCAGCAATATAACAGTAACAACACAAATAAACGTATCGAAATCATACAATTATGGAGCTAATATCACGCACACTGCTGAGCTTGCTAAATATTGGTCTGTAAACACACTTTTTAATGTTTTTGAAAATCGTTTTATGGGCAACGTACTTAATTCATCTACAATTACACCTATTGTAACTGCAAATTTAAGTGTACAAAATTCGTTTACTATAACCGAAAGCTTAAAAGCTGAAGCCAATGCACAATACCAGTCAAAATCAAATCTGGGAGTTTACCAAAGAGATGGATTTTTTGATTTAAGCATTGGAGTTTCAAAACAAGTATTTGCAGGAAAAGGAAGTTTTAAACTCAATTTTACTGATGTTTTGAACACGAATAATTTTTACATAAACTCAGTTGTTGCACAGACTGCGATTAATAAACGATACGATCTGGATAATCGTATTGCTACATTAGCCTTTACATATAGAATTTGAATCCCTTGAAACTTGTTTTTTTGTTTTTTATTTTTTTTTGAAAAAAGAGCCTGCTAATTTCAGCAGGCTCTTTTATTTTGAGTTTTACAGATCAAAATCTTCAAGAATATTTTTCATTTCTTCCATCACAATTTTAATATCCTGTTCCGTTGTTCTCCAGTTTACAAAAGACGCTCTGATTCCTTTTTTATTTTCATAAACAGTCGGCGTCATAAATACTTTTCCGGTATCATTCAGTTTCGCTAAAAACTGAGAAACCTTATCCTGATTATCATCACCTTTAATTGTAAAACAAACATTATTTAAGCGAATTGGCGCCAGCAATTCAAAATTATTATCTTCAATAAGTGCATTTGCAAAATGAAGAGCCAGCTGCGTGCTTTTTTCAATAATATCGCAAAAACCTTCTTTACCATAAGCGATTAAAGAAAACCAAACCGGAAGCGCTCTCAATCGACGTGAATTCTCTGGAAGTACATTTAAATAATTAAAATTCTCTAATGCATTTCCTAAATACGGAGCATTTGAATTCTGGAATGTTTCAATCTGAAAATTTATATGTTCTTTTTTAATTAAATAAAAAGCACTTTCATAAGGCACATTCAGCCATTTATGGCAGTCAATTGTAATACTGTCTGCGCCTTCCCATCCTTTTACATAATGTTTGTATTTCTCTGAAACAGCTGCAAAACCGCCAAACGCACCATCAATATGCCACCAGAAATTGTATTTTTCTTTTAATCCTGCAATTGCTTCAAAATCATCAAAATCTGCCGTATTTACAGTTCCCGCACTCGAAATTAAAATAAATGGTTTTCCGTTTAAAGCATTAATTTTTTCTTCTAAATCAACGATATCCAGAGCTTCTCTATTACCTTCAATTGTTTTTACTAGAGTGTAATTCTGACTTCCAATTCCAAGCATTGAAAGTGATTTTATTGAAGAAGAATGAGGCGTCGCAGTTAGAATATTAATAGTTTCAGAAATTCCGTTTTTAGCAAAATCTTTTCCAAGCTGGGCTCCAAACCATTGTCTGGCAACCGCGAGAGAAGTAAAATTAGACATCGTCGCCCCGGTTACAAATCCGCCCAAAAACGAATCCGGAAGTTCTAATAATTGAAGCAATAAATTAATGGTTTCAAATTCTATTAAAGCCGAATTCCCTCCCTGAGAAGTTACAGACTGCGTATTTTGATCGTAAACCGATGCCAGCCAGTCGCCTACAATAGAAGCAGGAGTCGATCCGCCTGTTACAAAACCCCAATAACGAGGTCCGGGAGAAGAAACTAATAAAGGCGCTAATCTTTGTTTAAACTCTTTTAAAGCTTGTTCTGAACCTATTCCTAATTCATTTAAAACACGTTTAGGATCAATTTTATTTTGGTTTGAAGTTGGAATATCGTCAAGATTGTTTAGAAAATCAATTCCTTGTTGTTTTGCTTTTTCTAAGATATTTTCTAAATCGTTTAGATCTTGTTGTAATATGGAATTCATAAGTTTATTGTATTAGTTATTTTCACGCAGATTGCGCGTATAAAAGCAGATTAATAAAGATTTTTGTTTTTTAAAAAGAAGTTACCACTTTGTTTTTTCAGAAAATCTGGAAACCATCATTGAAGCTATTACATCACCATTTGCGTTTAATAATGTAGCGATTGGGTCAACCAAAGTTCCTAAAATCATAGCGACCGGAAGTGCCTGTTCCATCGGGAAACCGTAAACTGTTATGGCTAAAACTTCTCCTATATAACCTCCGTTTGGAATACCTCCTTCGACTATAGAAACAATAACTGTTATTCCTAAAGCCAAAAGAATCGTTGAAGGCTCGGTGAAATCTTTTCCAAACATGGCAAAAAGAAAAGTAATTTTTAAGATAGATGACATACTCGAACCGTCTTTGTGCAAAGGCGCACCAAGCGGAATTACCAGATTTCGAACGTGTGCTGGAATTCCCATTTTTTGTGCAGCATCCAAATTTGCCGGAATTGTCGCAATACTGCTGCAAGTTCCAATTGCGGTTAAAGATGGCGTGATATTATTGCTCCAAAAAACTTTGAAAGCTCGTTTTCCGCCAGCAATAAAAGCATATAAACTGAAAAATGTAAAGAAGTAAAAAATACAAGCTGCATAATAAACTGCCATAGGTTTTGCATAAACGCCAAATAACTGTGGTCCGAAAATACCAACCTGATAAGCAAAATAAGCGCCAAGTCCGACTGGGGCAAATTTCATTATAATATTTAAAAGCTGTTTCATGACTTCGTTTCCAGAATCCAGAAAGCTCTTAAAACCATTTCCTTTTTCTCCCGATTGTAAAGTGGCAAAACCAATTAAAAATGAAAATATAATCAGCGCAAGCATGCTTTTACGCGATAATAATTCGAAGAAATCATTTGTTGTAACCAACTTTGCAATCTGATCCCCGACAGATCCTGACTGAATATTCTCAAAGGGAACTTTCGTAATGGCAATATCCTGATGAATTGGAAAAAGATAAACCGCAAAAATCATGACAATTGCAGAAATCAAAAGCGTACAAAGGAAAACTAAGATCATTATTCCAAATAGTTTTCCGAGTTTCTCTTTCTGTTCCAAATTCGCAACCGATGAACCAATTGTAAAAAATATCAATGGAATAATGGCCGTAAAAAGTAAATTCAGGAAAATATCTCCAATTGGTTTTATAACCAAAACTTTTTCGCCAAAAACCAATCCGAAAATACTCCCAACTATAATACCTCCAAGAAGCAATAAAATACTGCTGTAACTCTGTAGAAAATTGATTTTTTTTACTTCCATAATTTTTAAAGTATTACAATCTAGAAACCAAAATGAAAAAATGAAAGTACTAAAACGCGGCTGAAAAATTTAAACACGCAGTTTAAAATGATTTAAACGACTTTTCTAAAACAAACGTTGTAAAAGCTCTTTCTACCAATTCGCCGGTTTTGCTTTTTACTTTTTCGGCCTGTGTTTCGGTATAAACGATTTTGAAATCGGATTTTCCAATTAAATCCTGTGCTTTTTGAGTGCTGTAAAGTTCAAACTCAAACTGTGTAAACGGCAGTTTTTTCATAAAATCTTCTTCTGCAAAAGTCAGACAGAAGTTTCCATTTGGTTTTAAAACTCTGTAAATTTCTGCAAGTAATTCTTCTGGCTTTTGCCAAAAATAAATCGTATTTACTGTGAATGCTTTATCGAAAGATTCATCTTCAAACGGAATTTTGTTGCCATCATAAAGTGAAAAGAAAGCTTGTTTTTGAGAAACAAAATTTCGGTTAATCTGGCGTGCTTCCTGAAACATCAGTTCCGACATTTCAAGTCCGTAATATTTTAAATCTTTTCCTTGTTCGAATAAAAATTCAACGTGTCCCCCATTTCCGTGACCTAATTCGAGAATTTTATTTTCTTTTGAAATATTTAGATTTTGAATGGAATGTTTGGTCATATTGATGTTCGTTTCGTTCATCATATTGCCCATTTCGATTCCTTTTTCGCCTGAAGGATTCTTCAATTGTGAGGCTATGGCTTGTAATTCTTCTTTTTCCATGATATGAAAATTTAAACTTCTAAATTAAACAAAATCCTTGAATCAAATTCCAATTTTTGAAAATCCAAATTCCAATTTTACAAGTTAGGCCTGAAAATCTTTGTCAAAGTTTTAAACTTTGACAAAGATTATAGACTTTATCTTCACAATCTTGTCATTTCGACGAAGGAGAAATCTCCGCAAGTAGCTCCGCAAAGTTTTTTCAATTTTTGTCGATTTAGCAACGGAGATTTCTCCTCCGTCGAAATGACAAAAAATGTGGCTTCGTTCTGCGCTAAATCTTAAAAAACCTGACTCGCAATCTGTCTGATATTCTCCGATTTCCCCATTGAATAATAGTGTAAAAACGGAACTCCAGCTGCTTTTAATTCTAATGATTGCTGAATCGCCCATTCGATTCCGACTTGTTTGATTTCAGCGTTATTTTTGCATTTGTCTACTGCATCGATTAAATCTTCTGGTAAATCGATTCTAAAGATTTGAGGGAGAACTTGTAAATGTCTTTGAACCGCAATTGGTTTAATTCCAGGAATAATTGGAATTGTGATGCCCATTTCTCTTGCTTTTTCTACGAAAGCAAAATATTTAGCATTGTCAAAAAACATTTGTGTAACTACGTAATCTGCTCCAGCGTCAACTTTCTCTTTTAATCTTTTTAAATCCGATTGTAAAGACGGTGACTCTAAATGTTTCTCCGGATATCCCGCAACTCCAATACAAAAATCAGCTTTGTTGTCAGCATCAATTACTTCATGCAGATATTGTCCACAGTTTAGATCTTTAATTTGACGCACCAAATCAACTGCATAATGATTTCCACCGTCTTTTGGTGTAAAAGATTGTTCATGTTTCATTGCATCGCCACGAAGTGCCATTACATTGTTGATTCCTAAATAATGACAGTCAACCAGCATATATTCGGTTTCTTCTTTGGTAAAACCGCCGCAAAGCAAATGCGGAACTGTATCAACATTATATTTATGTTTTATAGAAGCGCAGATTCCAAGTGTTCCCGGACGCATACGAGTCAGTTTTTTGTCTAAAAGTCCGTTGCCTTTATCAATATAAATGTACTCTTCGCGAGAAGTCGTTACATCAATAAACGGCGGATTAAACTCCATTAACGGATCGATATTATCGTATAATTCCTGAATACTTTTCCCCTTTTGAGGCGGAATAATTTCAAATGAGAATAATGTTTTTCCTTTGGCGTTTTCTATATGTTCTGTTACTTTCATTATTAGATTTTTGTTTCAAAGTTTTAAGTTTCAGGTTTCAAGTTCTCTACTGTAACTTGAAACCTGAAACTTGAAACCAAAATAACTTTTCGTTAATCTGCTATATTAGGGTTTAACCATTTCATTGCGTAATCCAGCGGTACATTTCGGCGTTTAGCGTAATCTGTAACCTGATCTTCTTTTATTTTTCCGAGACCGAAATATTTACTTTTCGGATTTCCAAAGTAATAACCAGAAACCGAAGAAGCCGGCCACATTGCCATACTTTCTGTTAAGGTTACTCCAATTTGTTTTTCAACATCTAAGAGTTTCCAAATCGTTGGTTTCTCCAAGTGATCCGGACAAGCTGGATATCCTGGCGCAGGACGGATTCCTTTATACGATTCTTTAATTAATTCTTCGTTCGTTAAAGATTCATCTGAGTCGTAACCCCAGAAATCTTTACGTACTCTTTCGTGAAGATATTCAGCGAAAGCCTCAGCAAAACGATCGGCAAGCGCTTTAACCATAATCGAATTATAATCGTCAAGGTTCTTTTCGTATTCTGCAGCCCATTCGTCTACACCAAAACCAGTTGTTACACAAAAAGCCCCCATATAATCATCGATACCGCTTTCTTTTGGCAGAATAAAATCAGCTAAAGCTGGATTTGGAGCGCCTTTTGTTTTTTGAGATTGTACTCTCAAAGTCAGGAATTTTTCTAATACTTTTCCGTTTTCATCACGCAATTCGATATCGTCATCGTTTACCTGATTACAAGGGAAAATTCCGTAAATACCTTTTGCTTTTAGTTTTTTCTCTTCCAAAATTACTTTCAGCATCGCCTGAGCATCATTAAAAACAGAAGTCGCTTGTTCACCCACAACCTCATCCGTTAAAATTGCCGGATATTTTCCGTACAATTCCCAAGTTTGGAAAAATGGCGTCCAATCGATATACAGAACCAAAACATCCAATTCTACTTCGATAGTTTGAGCGCCGATTTTCTTTGGTTTCGTCGGAGTATATTCCGACCAATCCAATTGTAACTTATTTTTACGCGCATCTTCAATCGTCAGGAAGTTTTTATCTCTCGAACGATTTAAGAATGTTTCTCTAAACGAATCGTATTCTGCGCGAATATCTGCTGCGTATATTTTTCGGTTATGATCTAACAGATTTCCTGCAACGGTAACGGCTCTCGAAGCATCGTTTACGTGAATTACAGTTTCTCTGTATTGAGGCGCAATTTTCACGGCCGTATGCGCGCGCGAAGTGGTTGCCCCGCCAATCATAATCGGGATTTTAATTCCTTGTTTATCTAATTCTTTGGCTAAGTAAACCATTTCGTCAAGCGAAGGAGTGATCAATCCGCTTAATCCGATAATATCTACTTCATGTTCGATCGCCGCAGCAATGATTTTCTCTGGAGGCACCATTACACCTAAGTCCACAATCTCATAATTATTACAAGCCAAAACCACCGAAACGATGTTTTTACCAATATCGTGCACGTCGCCTTTTACAGTCGCCATCAGGATTTTTCCGTTTCCTTGTTTGTCTCCGGCTTGTTTACTTTCTTCGATGAAAGGCAATAAATAAGCCACCGCTTTTTTCATTACACGAGCCGATTTAACCACCTGTGGCAGGAACATTTTCCCGCTTCCGAATAAATCTCCTACGACATTCATTCCAGCCATCAAATTGATTTCAATAACTTCAATTGGTTTTGTCGCTGCCAAACGTGCTTCTTCAACATCTTCTTCAATAAAAGCATCAATTCCTTTTACCAAAGAGTGCGTAATACGATCCTGAACCGATCCTAAACGCCATTCCTGAATCGCTTTTTCGTCGCTTTTAACTTCGCCTTTTACATTTTCTGCAAAATCCAAAAGTCTTTCTGTAGCATCGTCACGACGATCCAGAATTACGTCTTCTACGTGTTCTAATAAATCTTTCGGAATATCATCGTAAATCGTTAACATTTCTGGGTTAACGATTCCCATTGTCATTCCTTCTTTAATGGCGTGGTACAAAAACACCGAGTGCATCGCTTCACGAACTACGTCATTTCCTCTAAATGAAAACGACACGTTACTTACTCCACCACTGATATGCGCGTGAGGAAGGTTTTCACGAACCCATTTTGTTCCTCTAAAGAAGTCCAATGCGTTCAATCTATGCTCTTCCATTCCCGTAGCAACAGGGAAAATATTCAAATCGAAGATGATATCCTGCGGAGGGAAACCTACTTTGTTTACCAAAATATCATAAGAACGCGCACAAATTTCCACACGACGATCGTAATTATCAGCTTGACCTACTTCGTCGAAAGCCATGACAATTGCTGCCGCTCCGTAACGTTTGATTAATTTGGCATGATGAATAAAAGCCTCTTCTCCTTCTTTTAACGAAATGGAGTTTACAACGCTTTTTCCTTGTACTACTTTCAGACCTGCTTCAATAATTTCCCATTTCGAGCTGTCGATCATAATCGGCACTCTCGAAATATCTGGTTCTGCTGCAATTAAATTTAGGAATTTAGTCATGGCAGTTACACCATCCAACATTCCTTCGTCCATATTGATATCGATAATCTGCGCTCCTCCTTCTACCTGCTGTCTTGCGATATCAAGTGCCTCATCATACTTCTCTTCCTTGATTAATCGAAGGAATTTTCGAGAACCGGTAACGTTTGTACGCTCCCCAACGTTTACAAAAACACTTTCGGGCGTAATAATCAACGGTTCTAATCCTGATAATACAAGGTCTCTTCTTTTTTCAGTCATTTTTCTTAAGGTACTAAGTTCCTAAGGTTCTTAGGTTCTGAGTTTTTCTTTCCTGCAAGGTTTTGGAAACCTTGTAGGTATTTATTTTTTTCTTTTAAATCTCATATTTATACCTACAAGGTTTTGGAAACTTGCAGGAAACGCGTTGTTATGCAAAAATCGGCGCTACTCTCGGCTTATAATCCTTCGCAACTTCTGCCATTAATCGAATGTGATCTGGAGTTGTTCCGCAGCAACCGCCAATGATATTAATTAAATTATCGTCTAAATATTCTTTGATAAAAGCCTGTGTTTGTTCTGGAGTTTCATCGTATTGTCCGAACGCGTTTGGCAATCCTGCATTTGGATGCGCCGAAACGTTGAATTGTGTATGTTGTGATAAAGTTTTTAAATACGGTTTCAACAAATCGGCTCCTAAAGCGCAATTGAAACCAACGCTCAATAATGGAATATGTGATACTGAAATCAAAAATGCCTCAACTGTCTGCCCAGAAAGTGTTCTTCCTGAAGCATCGGTAATCGTTCCTGAAACCATAATTGGCACATCGATATTGCGTTCGTCTTTTACTTCTTCAATGGCAAAAAGTGCTGCTTTTGCGTTTAATGTATCGAAAATTGTTTCTACTAAAAGTAAATCGCAACCTCCGTCTAATAAGGCTTCCACCTGCTGTTTGTAAGCAATTCTTAAATCGTCAAATGTTACGGCTCTGTAACCTGGATCGTTTACGTCTGGTGACATACTTGCCGTACGGTTTGTTGGTCCGATTGAACCAGCTACGAAACGCGGTTTGGCTGGATTTTTAGCAGTAAATTCATCCGCTACTTCACGAGCAATTTTTGCCGATTCGTAGTTTAGTTCGTAAACCAAATCTTCCATGAAATAATCGGCCATACCAATTGTGGTTCCTGAAAAAGTATTGGTTTCTACGATATCTGCTCCGGCTTCGTAATACGCTGCGTGTACAGCACGAATTGCCTGTGGCTGTGTTAGTGATAATAAATCGTTGTTTCCTTTTAACGGATGCGGAAAATCTTTGAAACGTTCGCCGCGAAAATCTTCTTCAGAGAAGTTGTAGCGTTGTAACATGGTTCCCATTGCTCCATCCAGGATCAGGATTCTTTCTTTTATTGCTTCTTTTATTGACATACTGTTTTGCCTTTTGCCACGAAGACGCTAAGACACTAAGCTTATTTAATTCTTTAATTATACCTGACAGTTTTAAAAACCTGTCAACTCTAAAGGATATCTTGATTTTTAATTCCAAAAGTTCACAATTGTGGCTCTTTAGCCCCGATTGAGCCGGTATCCTCGCAATGAAATGGAGAGATATAGGCGAAAGCGGGAACCCATGACTGCAAAAATGCGTCAATGATTCGCTCCTTTCACTAAATTTTATTTCAGTGAAATTTTGTTGTAATGTTGTCAGGAAAAGTTTTGAGAAATACTGTTTGTATTTGTGTTATCTATCTTAATCGCTGTGTTTACAGTGTAAAGTAGAATTTAGCACCTTCTTTATGGTAAAGGGTTGCTAAGGTTTCATTGGGTCTATCCCTCCGCCTTTCGTGATAACTTTCAATAAAATTATGAACGCTGCAAAGTAACGACATAAAGTGGTTAATTGCAAGCGTTTTTTAAAGTTTCTAAGTTGCTTTATAAAGGGACTAAGGTTCTAAGCCACAAAGGTTCAAAGGTTAAAAACCAAAAGCTCAAACTTTGTAAATAAAGTTTGAGCTTTTAATTGATTTTTTCCCGTCTCAATTAAAAATTGAGCATATTTTCTTTTGATCAGAAAGTTTTTTAAAAACTTCTGTCCCAATTCAAAAATGTATCTATGACTTCTTGATGATCTGTAAATTCATTATCTGTCATACTCATCTCATTTTCAATGTTGGCATTTTCTTCTAGTAGTGTTTCTTCATCCCAATTCATAATAGATAATTTTTAATACATTTCTAAAGTTAGCATTTTATCTTGATTCTTCAAAATTTTTCTTTTCAAGGTACAAAGCTACTATCTCAATATGTTAGGTCAAAGGAACTAAGATTAAGTTAATGTTGTGTTTTTTGAAGCTACTAAGGTTCTGAGTTGCTAAGCTACTAAGCTTAAAATATTTGTTTTGAATTATTTAATAATGTAAACACAAGATTGTAGAACATAGCCCACGGTTGAAACCGTGGTCTATGTTTGAATTTGATTGTCTAATATGCTCCAGAGGAGCAAAATATTTATAGAAAAAACAATTTAACCATCAAACAAAAGCTCCTGCGGAGCGACATATTAATGAGATAATGTCGCTCAGCTGGAGCTCTATTGATACGGATATTTATTTCTTTTCTATAAATATTTCATCCCTCTGGGATTTTACAACAATAAAAAAGCCCAAACTTTCAAAAGTTTGGGCTTTTTTATATAAAAATCTTAGCGCCTTAGTATCTTAGAACCTTAGCAACTTTGATTAAACAATTGCTTTCACAACCGCTTTCGGTGCTTCTTTACGAGTTCCGTCGAAACCGTCTACTCCAGAAACTGTTGTATATTTCAATACATATTTTTTACCTGGATTAATGATTCCGTATGCTGCTTGGCACATTAATGTTGCTTCGTGGAAACCGCAAAGGATTAATTTTAATTTTCCTGGGTACGTGTTGATATCTCCAATTGCGAAGATTCCTGGAATGTTAGTCTGATAATCTAACGCATTGTTTACTTTGATTGCATTTTTCTCGATTTCTAATCCCCAGTCTCCAATTGGACCTAATTTTGGCGTTAATCCGAAAAGCGGAATGAAATAATCACAGTCGATTTTACGGTGTGCTCCGTTTTCTTCGATATCTAAAGATTCTACGTGTTCTGCACCGTTGATTCCGATTACTTCTGCCGGAGTGATTAATTTGATTTTTCCAGCTGATTTTAATTCCTGTACTTTTTCTACAGAGTCTAAAGCTCCTCTAAATTCATTTCTTCTGTGAATTAAAGTTACTTCTGAAGCTACGTTTGCTAAGAAAATTGACCAGTCTAAAGCTGAATCTCCTCCTCCTGCAATAACAACTCTTTTATCTCTGAATTTCTCAGGATTTTTGATGAAGTATTTTACTCCTTTATCTTCATAAAACTCGATATCTTCGATAAGTGGCTTACGAGGCTCGAAACTTCCTAAACCTCCAGCGATTGCGATAACTGGCGCGTGGAATTTAGTTCCTTTGTTTGAAGTTACGATAAAACTTCCGTCTTCTTGTTTGTCGATTGTTTCAGCACGTTCTCCTAAAGTAAAACCTGGCTCAAATTGTTTGATTTGTTCCATTAATCCGTCAACTAAATCTCCGGCTAATACTTCTGGGAATCCAGGAATATCATAAATTGGTTTTTTTGGATATAATTCTGAAAGTTGTCCTCCCGGCTGTGGTAAAGCGTCAAGAATGTGGCATTTTAGTTTTAAAAGTCCTGCCTCGAAAACGGCAAATAAACCTGTTGGCCCTGCTCCAATTATAAGTATATCTGTTTTAATCATTATGTTGTTGTTTATAATCATTCTTAATAACGCAAAGAAACGAATAAATCCTTGTACTGTCAATGATTTTTATCATTTATTTCTTCCCGATAACTTTTTTACTCTTTATTTTTGATGACCTTCTACATCGGGTTAAAACCCGACGCTACAAAATCGGTCGTTCCTCCGGAACTTTTTGCTATTCTTTATTTTTTAATGAAGATGTGATTTCATTCATTCGTTTCACTTTATCTTCAAAATTGCCTTTTAGCGTTTTTCGGTATTCGTTCAGATTTTCAACCATTTGATTAATATCTTCCGGAATTACTTCTTCAAAAAATTCTCTAAGCCTTTTGGCTGTTGTAGGCGATTTTCCGTTGGTGGAAATGGCAATTTTTACATTTCCTTTTGTTACGATTCCACCTAAATAATAATCACATAAATCGGGCGTATCGGCAATATTGCAAATCAAATAACGTTTTCTGGCCAAGTCGTACACTTTTTTATTTACTTCTAAATTGTCTGTGCACGCAATTACCATATGGCGCTTTTTGAGCATTTTCTTTTTAAACTTCGATTCTGTTAATTTAACCGAAGGATGTTTTTCTGCTAAAACTTTAATATCCAGATGAAAATCTTTTGCTACAACTTCAACATTTGCATTCGGACTCGATTTTAGCAAAAATGATAATTTTTCTAAACCTACATTTCCTCCGCCTACAATCAATACATTTAAATTGTGAAGCTTTAAAAAGATCGGATATAATTCGTTTTGTTCCATTTTAATTTGTTTTCTTCCAATCAAAATTAAATGATTTTATTGAATCGGATAAACAATCAGATGTTCCAATGGAACATTTTAATCATAACATTATTTTTTATACCTATGAATTGTTCCTAATAGAACATTATTTTTTGCTAATTAATTGCTTTTGGCGGAACATTTTATCAAGCTGTTTCTTTTGACAAAATTCTTCGTAGAAACCTTTTAATTTATGGCTTTCTTTTACAACTTCTCCTAAAACAATTACTGCTGGCGAACTCAATTTTTGTTGTTTTACTACTTCAATAATTGAATTTACGGTTCCAACTCCTAATTTTTCTTCTGACGTTGTTCCATTTTGAATGATCGCTACAGGTAAATCACCTTTATTTTCATTTTGAAATAATTGAACGATTTCATTCAGCTTGTGCATTCCCATTAAAATTACAACAGTAGCTGACGATTTTGAGGCTAATGCTACATCTTCAGATAATTTTCTGTCGGATGTTGTTCCGGTAATCGCCCAAAAGCTTTCTGAAACACCTCTTTTGGTAATTGAAATTCCGAGACTAGCCGGAACTGCAACTACCGATGAAATTCCTGGAACGACTTCGGTTTTGATTCCGAAGCTTTCTATGAATTCTATTTCTTCGCTTCCTCTTCCAAAAATAAATGGATCTCCGCCTTTCAAACGCACAACATTTCCATACGTTAAAGCATTATCGACAATCAATTGATTGATTTGATCCTGCGTATAACTGTGGTTTCCTTTTCGTTTTCCGACAAATAATTTGATGGAATCTTTGGGAGCGTACGCTAAAATTTCTTCGTTGGCCAAAGCATCGTATAAAACCACATTCGCTTCAGCCAGCGCTTTTACGGCTTTTAGTGTAAGCAAATCCGGATCGCCGGGACCTGCGCCAACTAAAGTTACTTTGGGTTTTATAATGTTATGCATTTGCTAATTCTTGTGCTCTGAAAGTTTCGATTTTGTCAAAGAAAACAATTGCCTGAGCGATGTAATCTTTAGCGAAAGCTTCAGATGGTTCATTTTTATTGATTTGATAAACCAAATCTTTGAAAGTTGAATTCAACTCAATTTTATTAGTTTCGATGAAAACCGTATCAAATAAATCTACGATTCCAGCATGATGATTTGTTTTTTGGTTTTCTGCCAATAACAATGCTTTTGCACCGTTAACAAATCCAGCGTAAGCGTGGTAAATCGCATCTGCCCATTTTCCTTCTTCGAATGCTTCCTGAGCGAAAGTCAATTTTTCTTTTGCTTCTAATAATAAAGTAGCAACCAAATCGATTACAACTCCGGCACATTCTCCAACTCCAACTGCTTTTACGTAGTTGTCAGCATTTCCCCAATCAATAAAATCGGCTTCTGTAAGGTTGGTTACGTCTGCGAAAGGTTTTAAGATTTCGTAGAAATATTTCTCTCCTTTTGCATCGTAATAATTAAGGAATTTTTCTCCGTTTCCATTTGCATTAAAATCATTTAAGATGGTACGCAAAGCATCTGGTCCTCTACGGCTTGGAATTTTGATTACTTTGTCAGCAAAACGTCCTTCGCCGTTTCCTAATCTTCCTCCGCCTAATAAAACCTGCAAAGCCGGAGCTACTAATTTTCCTGAGTTGATAGACATTCCCTGAAAACCTATTGCCGACATATTGTGCTGTCCGCAGGCATTCATACAACCAGAAATTTTAATCTCGATTTCGCGGTTGTTTTTGTATTGCGGGTATTCTGTATTGATCACTCTTTCTAGTTCTTCTGCAATTCCGGTACTACTTGCAATCCCCAAATTACAAGTATCTGTACCCGGACATGCTGTAATATCTGCTGTAGAATTATATCCTAAATGAACAAAATCCAATTTGGCTAATTCCTGATAAAAGATTGGTAAATACTCTTCTTTTACGTGACGTATTACAATATTTTGACGCAATGAAAAACGTAATTCGTTTGCTGCGTAATTTTTAATTAATTCTGCTAATGCTCTTGCTTTATCAGTATAAAAATCTCCTAATAAAACTTTGATTCCGATAGCGTAATATCCTGCTTGTTTTTGAGCAATTACGTTTGATGCTTTCCACGCTTCATACGCTTCAGTATCTTCAATCGTAACTTGTGGAGCTTCTAATAAAGGTTCTGTAATTGGTCCTTCAAAAGCAGTTGTGTCGATTTCGTAAGTTTGAAAAGCAAGCGCTTTTTTCTCTTGTTCAACTAAATCTAGGAAAACATCTTTTCCGATTTCTTTGATTAAGAATTTCATACGCGCTTTCATTCTTTTAGCACGTTCTCCGTAACGGTCAAAAATTCTGATGATCCCTTCTGCTGTTGGAATAATTTCGTTTACCGGAACAAATTCTGAAAGTAATTCGGCATGCGCTGGCTGAGATCCTAAACCTCCACCAAACATGATTTTAAAACCTTTTTGTCCGTCTTTGATTTTCGGAATAAATCCTAAATCATGTAAATAACTCAACGCAGTATCTTCGTCTGAAGATGAGAACGAAATTTTGAATTTACGTCCCATTTCCTGACAGATTGGGTTTCTTAACAAATATTGAAAAAGTCCATGTGCATAAGGCGAAACATCAAATGGTTCGTTTACGTCTACACCAGCCAATTCGCTTCCTGTAATGTTACGAACTGTGTTTCCACAAGCTTCACGCAAAGTAACATCATCTTTAGCCAGATTCGCCCAAAGTTCCGGCGTTCTGTCCAGACTTACGTAGTGAATCTGAATATCCTGACGCGTTGTAATATGCAGACGTCCGGTAGAATATTCGTCAGAAACTTTAGTAATACGTACCAATTGTTCGCTGGTAACTTTCCCGTAAGGTATTTTGATACGAATCATCTGCACGCCTTCCTGACGCTGACCGTAGATTCCACGCGCTAAACGAAGACTACGAAAACGCTCGTCATCAATTTTTCCTCCACGGAATAAGTGAATCTTTTTTTCTAATTCGATAATCTCCTTCTGAACTATCGGGTTTTCTATTTCTGTTCTAAAACTTTCCATTTCCTTGTTAGTTTGTAGTTTATGGTTAATTGTTTATGGCTGCTGTTGAGAGAAAACTATCAACTACAAACCAAAAACTATCAACTATTTAATGAATCCTACTCCTGCTGTTGTGTTTGTTGCCGTATCAATTAAGATAAAAGCTCCGTTTGATTTGTTTTCGTTATAAGAATCAAAATACAATGGTTTGCTTAATTTGATGGTTACTTCTCCGATTTCGTTGATCGCTAATTGTGACGCTTCTGTTGTTCCGGAATAATCTGTTGCGATCGTATTTTTGATGCTTTCAACTTTTGCTAAAACTCTGTTTGTGTTGTGCTGAACCAAATATTTTGTTCCTGCAACCAGCTTTTTACTGTCCATCCAACAAATTGTGGTTGTAATATCTTTTTCAATTTTTGGAAGTTCAGCTGATTTTACAATCATATCACCTCTTGTTACATTGATGTCATTTTCTAATTCGATTGTAATCGAAGATCCAGCCGTAGCTTCGTCAAATGATTTATCGAAAAAGTGAATTTTAGAAACTTTTGATTCTGTTAAGGATGGAAGAACCGTTACCGCGTCTCCAACTTTAATTGAATTTCCGTATAATTTTCCTGCGTAACCTCTGAAATCATGGTATTCTTCAGTTTTCGGACGAATAACTGTCTGAACCGGGAAACGTGCTTTTCCAGCTTCGTAAACATCGTGAGAATGTAATCCTTCTAAATGTTCTAAAACAGTTTGCCCGTCATACCAAGGCATATTTTCTGATTTATCAACCACATTTCCACCGTTGATTGCACTTAACGGAATATAACTTACGTTTTGTTCTTTGAAAGTACTTTTCGCATTTAATGCCTCAAAATCAGTTTTGATTTTATTGAAAACTTCTTCAGAATAATCTACTAAATCCATTTTGTTGATGGCAACGATTACTTCTTTTACTCTCAATAAATTATTGATGAAAAAGTGACGGTACGTCTGCTCAATAACGCCTTTTCTGGCATCAATCAAAATGATAGAAACCTGAGAAGTTGAAGCTCCCGTAACCATGTTTCTTGTATATTCTACGTGACCCGGAGTATCGGCAATAATGTAACTTTTCTTTGCTGTAGAAAAATAAATGTGTGCAACGTCAATCGTAATTCCCTGCTCTCTTTCTGCCACCAATCCGTCTGTTGCAAGCGAAAAGTCAAGGTAATCGTATCCTTTTTGTTTACTGCTTTTCTCGATTGCTTCGATTTTATCTGTTGTCAATGATTTTGTATCGTACAATAATCTTCCGATCAAAGTACTTTTTCCATCATCTACACTTCCTGCTGTTGCTATTTTTAAAACGTCCATCTTATATATTGTTTCAGGTTTAAAGTTTCATGTTCTTTCGAAACTTATAAATCTGTATGTTTTTGTTTTTTTGATTCTTCTTACTTCTAACTTTTAACTTCTTACCAAAAAATTAAAAGTATCCTTGTTGTTTTCTTTTTTCCATTGCAGCCTCAGAACGTTTGTCATCGATTCTGGCTCCTCTTTCAGAAATAGTTGACGATCTGATTTCTCCAACTACTTCCTCGATTGTTGCTGCGTAAGATTCAACAGCGGCTGTACAACTCATATCTCCAACGGTTCTGAAGCGAACAATTCTTTCTTCGATTTGTTCGTCTTCTTCTTGGTACACAAAAGGAGAATGTGACCAGATTAAACCGTCTCTCAAAAAAACTTTTCTTTTATGTGAAAAATAGATTGATGGAATCTCGATTTGTTCTTTTTCGATATAACTCCAAACATCTAATTCTGTCCAGTTTGAAATTGGGAAAACACGAACGTTTTGTCCGTTTTCGATTTTTCCATTCAAAATATCAAACAATTCAGGTCTTTGATTTTTCTCGTCCCATTGTCCAAAATCATCACGAACAGAGAAAATACGTTCTTTAGCTCTTGCTTTTTCTTCATCACGACGCGCACCACCAATACAAGCATCAAACTTAAATTCTTCAATTGCATCTAAAAGTGTAGTTGTCTGCAAACTGTTTCTACTTGAATATTTCCCAGTTTCTTCCACCACTTTTCCTTCATCAATTGCATCCTGAACATTACGAACAATTAACTCTAAACCTAATTCTTCAACCAATTTATCTCTGAAAGCAATAGTCTCAGGAAAATTGTGTCCCGTATCAACGTGCAATAGAGGAAAAGGAATTTTAGCAGGGAAAAATGCTTTTTGTGCCAAACGCACCAATGTAATAGAATCTTTTCCTCCTGAGAAAAGTAAAACCGGTTTGTCAAACTGTGAAATTACTTCTCTGAAAATGTATATCGCTTCACTCTCTAAAGCGTTTGTTTTTAATACTGAACTCATTGTTTTTTTGTTTGATATTTTATTGTGGAAAATTTTGTTTCAGGTTTAAAGTTTCAAGTTTCTCAACTGATCTAAAATCTCCACTCTTTATTCTATTCTCTTTATTCTATTTTCTATGCTCTAAAAAATTACTCTTTTTTTGCACCATGCAAACCGCATTCTTTATGGCTTGATTCCCACCACCATCTTCCGGCTCTGATATCTTCTCCAGGAAAAATTGCTCTTGTACAAGGCGCGCATCCAATACTTACGAAACCTTCTTTGTGTAAAGCATTTTGCGGAACATTAAATTCTTTTAGATGATTTTCTACTTCCTCTAAAGTCCATTTTAATAATGGATTGAATTTGATGATTTCGAAACCTCCGTCGTATTCAAACAAATGCAAATCACTTCTGTTTTCCGACTGCTCGGCTCTTAAACCAGTAATCCAGACTGCATTTCCAGATAAAGCTTTTCTCAGCGGAACTACTTTTCGAATAAAACAGCACTCTTTTCTGTTTTCAACCGAATCGTAAAAGCTGTTCGGTCCTTTTGTCTGAAGCAGATTTTCGACCGCAGTTGCCTCTGGAAAATACACTTCAATTTGTTTTTTGTACTTTTTTAATGTTCTGTGAAAAACATCATACGTTTCCTGAAATAATCTTCCGGTATCTAAAGTGAAAACCGTAATATCGATGTCATTTTTAAAAATAAAATCGGTAATTACCTGATCTTCCTGTCCAAATGAAGTCGAAAAAATGACCTGATTTGGATATTTTTCTGCCAGAAAACGTAATGTTTCTTCTAACGAAAAATCTTTTGTTTCTTCTAATAATAATTCTGCAACTTTCGCACTCATATTCTCTTTCCTTTCTAAATCTTTATAACAATTTAGATAATGTTTTTAAACTCAATAAAATGATTAAGATTCCAACCGCAATCATCATTGGTTTTCTTTTTATTCTTGTTACTAAAAATGCTGCAATCGGCGCAGCGATAACGCCTCCTGCAATCAATCCGATAATTACCTGCCAGCCGTGGATTCCTCCAAAAAGCATGAAAGTGATTCCGCTTGCAAACGAAATTGCAAACTCGGCAGCATTAACAGATCCAATTGTATATTTCGGGTTTCTTCCTCTTCCTAATAATGTTGAAGTTACGATCGGTCCCCAGCCTCCTCCTCCAACTGAATCCATAAAACCTCCAAAAACAGCTAAAACACTTAATTTTTTGGTTTTCTTTTTTTCAATATTTTTCTTCAACGCTTTTTTGATGATAATTGACGCTAAAACAATCATGTAAACTGCAATAAATGGCTTAATTACGTCACCGCTAATAACATCCGACAATAAATAAGCTCCGGTAATTGAACCTAAAACTCCCGGAATCAATAAATGTTTCACCAGTTTTTTATTGATGTTTCCAAAACGATGATGAGAAAGTGCTGACGCTCCCGTTGTAAACATTTCTGAAACGTGAACTGCTGTACTACTTACAACCGGCGGTACTCCATAAGCCAATAAAAATGACGTAGAAGTTGCTCCATAGCCCATTCCTAAAGCACCGTCTACCAATTGTGCAAAAACTCCGATCAAAAAGAACGCTAAAAGATTTTCATCAAAACCTTGTAAAAAACCATTCCACGAAAATTCTGCGTGATGGTTGTAAATTAATGTAGCTACCAAACCTAACAACAAAACTACAGGTATCACAACCCATAAATTTTCCTTTGACAAAGCATTAGACTTTATCGCAGTATTGTTTAATTTAAGTTCATTTTCCATGTTTTAAGAATTTGTTTTTGTTCTTAAAAATCCATTACCCTATCGGCTTAGTAGATTACTTTGCAAAAGTACTATATATTTTGAAATAACAAAACAATATATTTACTTTTTTACATTAGCTATTACCTTATAAACCAACACAGAAGATATTTAAAGAACGATTAGTAAATTAATTTAACAAATTATGCACTGCTCCTTAAAATCTTAACAGCACAACCTTATTTTGTGATTTGTAAAAATAAACATTTAATCTCTACCAAATCTATAGGATAATTATAAAAATGTTATTATTTTAGCGCCAAATTTTTTTTATGGATTTTCAGATTGGTCTTGTCATTGCAGGTTTAGTAGTGGGTTTTATTGTTGGGTTAACTGGTGTAGGAGGCGGTTCTTTAATGACGCCTATTTTATTATACTTTAATATTCCGCCAACAACAGCCGTTGGAACAGATTTACTTTACGCCGCTTTTACTAAAGCCGGAGGGATTTTTGTTCACAATAAAAAAGGCAATATCAACTGGAAAATCACAGGATGGCTAACTTTAGGAAGTGTTCCTGCCGCTTTGATAACTTTATGGATACTTCACAGCATTAAAACAGATATCGAAACTATAAATCGTGTTATCAAACAAAGTTTAGGCTGGGCATTATTGTTTACTTCTGTTGCTATTATTTTCAAACAGAAATTAATGAAGTTTTCACAGAAACATGCCGGAGACAAATTTCATAGTGAAAGTACAACTCAAAATATGTTGACAATTGGGATTGGAGTTTTATTAGGAGCAACCGTAACTTTAACCTCAATTGGCGCCGGAGCTTTAGGAACGGTAACTTTATTTTTCCTTTATCCTTTATTACCAACTCCAAAATTAGTAGGAACAGAAATCGCACATGCCGTTCCATTAACTTTGGTTGCGGGAATTGGTCACGCATCTATGGGAAATTTAGATTTGGGATTATTAGGACAATTATTAATGGGATCACTCCCAGGAATCTACATGGGAAGTATGTTAAGCGGAAAAGTTCCGGATCAGTTTCTTAGAAATGCCATTGCAGTAATGCTTTTCCTTGCTGGATATAAATTGATATTTTAGGTTTAAGTTAACCATATAAGTCAGGTAAGTTCATTTAACATACTTTCGGCATACAATTAGACGCACTGCTGTGCGTCTCTACAAAATAAACTTATATAACTTATATGGTTTAAAGATTAAAAAGCGATATCTGCCAGAGAATTACTTTCTAGTATTTTAAGAGTGTTGTCGCGAACTTCTGTCATTAAACGTCTTGCTGCGCAGGTAGTTTCATCATCGCAATCATCGCATTTTTCGTAGAAATTATGACTGGCACAAGGTAAAAGTGCAATTGGTCCTTCAAGAATTCTATAGACTTTGGCCATACTAATATCTTTTGGGTCTTTTATCAGATAATAACCACCGCCTTTTCCTTTTTTGGCTCCAAGAAAACCGGAATTTCTTAAAAGCAATAAAATACTTTCTAAAAATTTAATCGAAATATGTTCACTTTTGGCAATTTCGGCAATTTGAACTGGTTCGTTATTTTCGCGTCTAGCTAAATAAGTCAAAGCTTTAATTCCGTATTTTGTTTTCTTTGAAAGCACGTACTATATTTTAGATTTTAGAATGTTGATTTTAGATTTGACCAAATTATCAACCATCCAAATTTTATTAGAAAACAAAAATAGGTTTTTTAAATGACTTATACTCTACTTAATCTATCTTATTTAAAAAATGACTGATAATCAAAATAAAAAACGATTTTCAATAGTATTACTTACTATCAAAAATCGTTTTTATATAAGTCTGAGTTCAATCTAAAATCTGAACTCTAAAATCTAAAATTATTCAAGCGCTTGATTTAAATCTGCAATTACATCTGCTACGGTTTCTAAACCAACAGAAACACGAACCAAACCTTGCGTGATTCCAACCGCTAATTGATCTTCTTCAGATAATTTGCTATGTGTTGTTGATGCCGGATGCGTTACAATCGTTTTAACATCACCAATATTTGCCGAAAGTGAACATAATTTAATTTTGTTCAAGAATTTTCTTCCTGCTTCCAATCCGCCTTTAATTTCGATGGCAATAATGTTACCGCCGAAAAGCATTTGCTTTTTGGCAATATCATATTTTGGGTGTGATTTCAAAAATGGATATTTCACACTGTTTACATTCGGATGGCTTTCTAAAAACTCCGCTACTTTTAACGCATTTTCGCAATGTTTCTCTACACGAATCGCCAAAGTTTCTAAACTTTTTGACAAAACCCAAGCATTAAATGGCGACATTGCCGGCCCTGTATTCCTTGAAAACAAATATATTTTACGAATTAACTCTGCATCTCCAACTGCAACTCCTCCTAAAACACGACCTTGACCGTCTATTAATTTTGTTGCAGAATGAACCACAATATGCGCACCATATTTAATTGGCTGTTGAATATACGGCGTTGCAAAACAGTTATCAATGATTAAAATCAAATTGTGTTTTTTTGCAATTTGCCCCAATAATTCTAAATCAATTACATCTACACCAGGATTTGTAGGCGTTTCAGCATAAAGAATTTTAGTGTTTGGTTTAATGAAACTCTCAATTGTTTCCGGCTTATTGATATCAAAATACGAAGTTTCAATTTTCCATTTCGGAAAATACGTCATAAACAAAGCATGAGTAGAACCAAAAACGCTTCCTGCAGAAACGATATGATCTCCTGATTCTAACAAAGCTGCAAAAGTCGAGTAGATTGCTGCCATTCCAGTTGCAAAAGCATAACCTGCCTCAGCACCTTCCATTGCACAAACTTTATCTACAAATTCTGTTGTGTTTGGATTACTGAATCGAGAGTAAATATTACGAACTTTTTCTTCTGTAAAAGAAGCTCTCATATCCTCAGCATCTTCAAATATAAAACTTGATGATAAGTATAAAGGAGTTGAATGTTCCTGAAATTGTGTTTTTTCTAAATGTGTTCTAATGGCTTGTGTTTCAAAACCAAATTCTTCTGTATTCATTGTGTTGTTTTGTTTTTTGTTTCAGGTTTCAAGTTTCAGGTTGTTTACTGAACTTGAAACTCAAAATCTTTAGAGAAATTCTCTAATTGACTAATTTTCTAATTTTACAAAGCTTCGTTATTTAAAACTACTTTGTATTTTATTGTTGCTGTAGGCTCAACTGTTTTCGCCACTGAACAGTATTTCTCAAAAGAAAGCTGTGCTGCTTTTTTAGCTTTTTCTGGATTAATTTCTCCTTCTAAATAGAAAACCACATCGATTTCTTTAAAAGGTTTTGCTTCTTCTATTTGAACTCTTGTTCCTTCAACCTCAGCATTAAAAGAAGTAATTTCCTGACGCTGTTTCTTTAAAATTGAAATCATATCAATCGCACTGCATCCTGCAACGCCCATTAATACTAATTCCATTGGACTTGCACCTAAATCGCTTCCGCCAAATTCAGCTCTGCTGTCAACGTCAACTATATGTCCGCGCTCATTTTTTACTTTGAAATGAAAAGCGTCGTTTACTCTGTTTAAGGTTACTTTCATTGTGTTGTTATTTTTTTGTTTTCTTTGGGTTCAAATCTAAAATCTGAACTCTTAAATTTAAAATTAAATTCAATTACCCTTTATCAGATAATCTTAAAATATCTCCGAAAACGCCTCTCGCTGTAACAGCAGAACCTGCACCAGCTCCCTGAATAACGATTGGACGATCTCCGTAAGATTCTGTGTAAATTTCGAAGAATGAATCAGAACCTTTTAATCCGCCCAAAGCGGTATCTGATGGAACTGAAACTAATTTTACTTCTAAATTTCCTTTATCATTTTGCAAATCTCCAGACAATTCACCAATGTATCTTAACACGTGATTTGGCTGTTGTTCTGCTTTTATTTTAGCGTAAATTGGGTCAAATTCTTTTAATTTCGTCAAGAAATCAGCAGCGCTTCCTTTACGTAAATGCTCAGGAATCAGGTTTTGAATTGAGATTTCTTCAAACTCATTCTGTAAATCTAATTCTCTCGCCAAAATCAATAATTTTCTACCAACATCATTTCCGCATAAATCCTCACGCGGATCTGGTTCTGTATACCCGTTATCAATTGCTTCCTGTAGAATTTCACTAAACGGAGCGTCTTTTGCAGAGAAATTATTGAATAAATAACTTAATGTTCCTGAGAAAACTCCTTTGATTTTGGTAATGTTTTCACCAGAAAGATGCAGTAATTTAATAGTATCAATTAACGGTAATCCTGCACCAACATTGGTTTCGTATAAATAATTCTTTTGGTTTTCTGCCAAAGCTTTTCTCAGCTCTTTATAAAAACCATAGCTTAATGTATTGGCAACTTTATTTGAAGAAATCAAGTCGAAACTGCTTTCTACAAGCGGAATATAATTTTCAACGAAAGATGCGCTTGCTGTATTATCTACCGCAATTAAGTTCTCTAAATGATATTCGTTTGCATAAGCAATAATATCATTCAGCGTATAAGCTTCACCTTTTGTTTCAATGTCATTTTTCCAGTTTGAAGTTACGCCATTTTTATTTAAAAGCAGTTTTTTAGAATTGGCAATTGCAAAAACATTCAGTTTAACATCTTTACGTTTTTCAATCGATGAAGCCGATTCCAGAATTTGATTAATCAAAGTTCCACCCACTAATCCGTGGCCAAAAATGGCGATGTTGATTTTTTTAGAAACTCCAAAAATCTCTCCGTGAATTACGTTCAAGGCTTTGTTTAGTTCTTCTTTTTTAACAACTAAACTCACGTTTTTACCAGTAACAGTATTGTTGAATAAAATAGGAACAATTTTATTTTTAATTAAAGCTGTGTAAGGTTTGTGGAAAGTACTTAAATCCTGACCAATAATTGAAATTACAGATACGTTATCGGTTACTGTAATCTGGTTTACATCTTTAGAATAAAAGTCGTTTTCGAATTCTTTTTCTAATTCGACCATTGCCAGAGTTGCTTTGTCTTTTGCCACAACAAGTCCAATTCCTCTTTCTGAAGAACCCTGCGAAATAATACTTACGCTGATGTTGTGATCGCCCATAACTTTAAAGATTCGGGCATCGACTCCGGCTTTTCCAAGTAATCCGCGTCCTTCAAGATTTACCAAAGACACGTTTTCTAAAACAGAAAGTGTTTTAATTCCTTCTTTTTGAGAATTTGAAGTAATTAAAGTTCCGTGGTTTTCGTGATTGAATGTATTTAAAATACGAAGTGGAATGTTCTTTTCTAATAACGGAATAATGGTTTTTGCATGAAGAATTGTTGCTCCAAAATTAGCCAGCTCATTTGCTTCATTAAACGACAGAAACTCGATTTTTTTAGCATCAGCAACTAAATCCGGATTTGCTGTGTAAATTCCGTCAACGTGCGTAAAGTTTTGTAATTCTTCGGCATCTAAATAATTCGCTATTAACGAAGCTGTATAATTACTTCCGTTTCTTCCTAAAGTAGTTGTGTCGTTGTTGTTATTTGAACCAATGAAACCTGTTACGATATTAACGGTTTCTCCGTTATGAAGTTTGAAATAATTGATAACGTTTTTCTTTGAAAGTTGTTCCAAAGGCTGAGCGTCACCAAATTTAGAATCGGTTTTTAATAATTCTCTTGTATCAACAAAATTGGCAGGAATTCCTTTTTCTACTAAAATTGAAGTTAATAATTTAGCCGAAAGCAATTCTCCTTTCGATAAAATCTGATCTTTAATTTTACTGCTGTAATCTCCAATTAAGCTTACGCCTTCAAAAAGTTTATCAAGAATATTAAATTCTTCAGACAAATCTACCTGCGGATAATCTGAAGTTTGGTATGCTTTAAAGCTTTCTAAAAGAGGTTTGTAGTTTCCGTTTTTTGCAGCAATTCTTAGAATATCTTCTAATTCATCTGTTGCATTACCGCGGGCAGAAACTACTACGGCAATTTTCTCGCCTTGATTTACTTTATCTGAAATGATCGAAACTACTTTGTTAAGTCCTTCTCCGTTTGATAATGATTTACCTCCAAATTTTAATACTTTCATTTTATTTTGCTATTGTTTCTGCCTTAAAAATATCGGCAAGTAAATGATCTAATTGTTTGTACTCGATTAAAAAAGCGTCATGTCCGTGAACGGAATCTATTTCGCTGTAAAAAACATTGTTTTTAAATTTCTTTAATTCATTGTAGGTTTCCAGATTTTCTTTTGGCGTAAAAAACAAATCTGAATTAATGGCAACGATATGAATCGAAGCATCTGATTTTGATATTAACGTTTCGAAATCCTCACTATTTCTCGTAATATCTATGGTTTTCAGCAATTGGTTCATCAATTTGTACGATGATAACTGGTAGCGTTTTTGAAGTTTTTTACCGTGATGCGCCAGCCAGCTTTCAATATTAAAAATTAAAAGATCCTGATTGATTGTTCTTTGAAATTTTTCTTTGAATGATTCCGGAGAACGATAACACAACATGGCATGAATTCTGGCATCTTCAATTGGTTTTGAAGAATTATTCAGGATTTGTTCCTGCAGGTAACAATTGGCAATCATCCAGTCAGTCGATTTCCAATCGGTTGCAATAGGAATTAAATGTTCTGTAATGTTTGGTTCCAAAGCCAGGATTTCCCATGCAACGCCTCCTCCAACAGAACCGCCAATAATAGCAAATACCTGATTGATATTTAATGTTTTTAAACCTTCAATAAAAATTTTAGCAATATCTCTAGTTGTAAAATCCTGATAATTTTCGATTATAAAAGAATCGGTTCCGTTTCCTGGAACATTAAATGCCAAAACAGTAAATCTATTGGTATCGATGGTTTTACCGTCTCCTATTAAATCACTCCACCAGCCGTTCTCGCCGGTTACCTGTGCATTTCCTGTTAAAGCGTGATTTACCAGAACGATTGGTGCTGCATGCAGAGGCTGGCCTGCAAGTGTAAAACTTAAAGGCAATGATGGATATTGTGCACCACTTTCTGTGATGAAATTTTGAATTATAATGGGACTTGGTATATTTTCCAATTTCAAATCTTTTTATTGTTTGATTTGTATGTGGAAATATTAGAAAGAAAGTCTAGAGTGAAACTAGAAAAATTCTTGTTGTTATCTTTCCACGTTTGGGCGTGGTAGAATGCAGCACCTTCTTCGAATTAACGAAGGGTTGCTAAGGATTCACAGGGTCTAATCCCTCCTCCTTTCTTTATAACATTTTCAATACGTTTTTGAACTTAACGGTGCAAATTAACTACTAATTTCTTAAACTAACAAATTTTATCGAAACTGATTGCTCAATTTCTTAGATATAATTCAATCAGAAACTATTGTACACACAAAATTACCGAATGTTATATCCAGTAATATCATGCAGGTTTTACCCTAATTTTTGTATGCTTTTCAATTTAGATGAAAAGGGTTTCATTTTCTTTAGAATACATCAAAAATAATAATGAATTCGGTGTTTTTTTCTCCGCTTTTTTTCCTGTTTCAGTTATTCCGAAACTTGGGTGGATCAACTCATTTGTTGGCGGCGGATTGTTTCTTTCTATTTTGTTTCTGAATAGTTTTTTTCTTAAGTATGTAATTGCACTCATGATATTTAAGTTTAAGTTAGTTTATTTTTAAATCTTTATATTTTCTTTAATTCTTTGTTATAGCAGCCAAAAGGAATAAAAAAACCCTTTTGGATTTTTAATACCAAAAGGGTCTAAGTTTTTATAGAACTTATATATACTTTTAGTATCAACAGACGCATACACAAATACGTGCGACATTGAACATCTTGTTCATCTGTAGGGACTTATTCATTTGCGATTTGACTGTTATTTGAAAAAATTTCTGCATTTATTCTTTTTATAAGCTTTTTTAGACTTGATTATGATCTAAAAGCATTTAATAATTTTAACAATTATTCGTCTGTTTTTAACAGACCTTACTTGTCTTACAAATTTGCGAATATTTTTTCAATATTCCAAGTTACAAAAGCTTATTTTTTCTAAAAAAACGTTAAAAAACAGCTTTTTACCGCTAAAAAACATCTTACAAATTTACTTTTTGAATTAAAGAAAGTCAAATCTTACAAAAAAATATCTAACTTTCTGTTTCAATCTATCAAAGAACTAACCAATATTGAGATCCACTTAGAGCCAGACTGCCTCTTTATTTTTTATTTTTTCAGCAACTTTTAAAATATCGGTAATTAAACCTCTTGAAATTGCTTGTTTGCACGGAGATGCACTTTGAAGCACAATTGGAGTGCCGGCATAAGATTGTGTGTAAATTTCAAAAATAGAATCAGATCCTTTTAACTGGCCTATCGCAGAAGTTACAGGTTCTGAAACTAATTTTACTTCTAAAGTATTTTTTTCGACATCAAATTCTCCAATATATCGTAAAACATGATTTTCTTTTTGGGCAATCTTAGCAATTTTAAACGCTTTATCGATCGCGTCTTTGTTTAGTATGCCATTTTTCTCTAAATGTTCTTCTTGTATCAGAGCATTTATTTTAATATCTGAAAACTCAAATTCTTTCCCTATTTCTCTGGTCAGGATTAAAAGTTTTCTGGCTGTATCATTTCCCGACAGATCTTCTTTAAATGTTGATTTCATCAATCCTAAAAGACTCGCATCTTTTAAAATGGATGAAAAAGAATTGTCTTCGGCAGAAAAACGATTAAAGACATAGCTTAGGTTATCTGAAAATACGCCTCTTATTTTTGTGATTTTTTCGCCGGAATAGTATAAATCTCTTAAAGTCTGTAAAACAGGAAATCCGGTATCGACTGAGGTTTCATATAGAAACTCTTTGTCGTATTTTTTAAGATTTTCTCTCAGCTGTTTATACAAATCGATTGGAAGTGTATTGGCTTTTTTATTTACGGCTACGATATTAAATCCGTTTTCGATTAGTGTATTATAATGTCTAACCAATTCATCACTGGCCGTTGCATCGACTGCAATTAGATTTTCAAACTCGTTTTCTTTAGCAAATTCAACAATATCCTCAACTCTAAAAGGAACTGCCAATTCTCTAAAATTAGTTTCCCAGGAATAACCAACTCCTTCTTTTTCAAAAAAAGCTACTGTAGAATTGGTAATTATTGGAAAATGAAAATCAACATTTTTGCTTTGCAGAAAAAATTCCTGACTTTCGATGATTTGATTAATCAAGGTGCTTCCTATATTACCTATTCCAAACAGGATAATATTTATTTTAAGCTTTGACATAATTTCTAACTTTTAAATTTATTTAACCACATAAAAAATATAAAGCAGACGCACAGCTGTGCGTCTCTACATATATATGATGGTGTTTTTATTCATAAAAAATCACCTCTAGCAGAACTCAAACCGCTAAAGGCAATTTTTCAAACAAAAAACAAAAAAACCTAATTCTTATTGATGCTGTACTGCGATTGGGTTACGCTTTCAAAAACCGTTTGTAAATCGGCAATTAAATCTTCAACATCTTCTATTCCAACAGAAAGTCGGATTAAATCTTTTGAAACTCCTGTAGACAATTGGTCTTCTTCAGACAATTGCTGGTGAGTTGTGCTTGCCGGGTGAATAATCAGCGATTTGGTATCGCCTATATTGGCTAAGAGAGAGAATAACTTTGTTTCGTCTACTACTTTTTTGGCAGCATCAAAACCTCCTTTTAATCCAAAGGTTATAATACCGCTCTGTCCTTCTGGAAGATATTCTTTTGCTAAATCATAATATTTATTGTTTTTTAGACCCGGATAATTTACCCAGACAACCTCATCTTGTTTTTCTAGCCATTCAGCCAGAACCAAAGCATTTTCGCTGTGTTTTTTAATTCGGATTGGAAGTGTTTCTAATCCCTGAATAATTTGAAAAGCATTGAACGGACTTAAAGCTGCTCCGAAATCGCGCAGTCCTTCAATTCTTGCTTTTGCAATAAAAGCAGCATTTCCTAAAGCTTCGTGATATACTAATCCGTGATATCCTGCAGAAGGTTCTGTAAATTCAGGGAATTTTCCGTTGGCCCAGTCAAAATTTCCGGCGTCGATAATAACACCTCCTAATGACGTTCCGTTTCCGGAAATATATTTTGTTAAAGAGTGAATTACAATATCGGCACCGTATTTAATTGGGTTTAATAAATAAGGTGTCGCAACTGTATTATCTACTATAAATGGCACTTTGAATGCTTTGGCTTCTGCCGAAATTGCTTTTAAGTCTAATACATCTAGTTTTGGATTTCCTAAAGATTCTACAAAAAAAGCTCTTGTGTTTTCTTTTGCTGCTTTAGTAAAGTTTTCTGGTTTTGAAGGATCTACAAAAGTGGTTGTAATTCCTAACCGAGGCAGTGTTACACTTAATAAGTTATAAGTTCCGCCGTATAAACTATTTGAAGCCACGATATGGTCTCCGGCTCTTAACAAAGTTAATAAAGTTGTAGAAATGGCTGATGCTCCAGATGCTGTTACGACAGCTCCAATTCCGCCTTCCAGTGCTGCAAGACGCTGTTCGAGAACATCGTTTGTTGGATTATTTAATCGTGTATAAATAAATCCGGCTTCGGCAAGGCCAAATAAATTAGCGGCATGATCTGCGTTATTAAATACGTATGATGATGTCTGATAAATTGGCACTGCTCTAGTTCCTGAATTTTTAGTAACATCGTGTCCTGCGTGTAATGCGTTTGTTGCAAATTTTTGTGTACTCATGATTTCTTAGTTTTTTAATATTGTTAATACGATATATTGATATTGTGATTTAAAATTAGTTTGAAAGAAAAAAGTCTTCATATTCCTCAAGATCATACATTTGGAACAGTAATGATTTTTGATTTACATATTGTTCTAGATTTAATTCTATAACTTCTTTAGTTTGTTCTTCTGGTTTATTTTGGTTTTGCTGAGAATTGTTTCTCAACAAATATTCTACTGCAATTGAATTTAGTGTTTTCATGATTTTACAATTTAAAAGTGTTGAAATGAAAAAAGCCCTTTCGGATGGCGACCAAAAGGGCTTATAGCTTAACTATAACAAAGATTATCTCTTTTACTTTTGGCAACAGCAAGGTTGGATGCACATTTGCATCATACTACAACTCATCATATTTTTACCTGCTATTGCTTTCATTTTATTTTAAATTTTAATTGTTTTCTTTTTAAACTCGACTAATTAGACAGAGTAAATATAATAACTATTTTTTTAACTGCCAAATATTTTTTTTATTTTTTGATATTAAATTTCAATTATGAATAAAATCGGGCAGTCAGAGTTTTATTATTATTGAAATTTTAGCCGCAGACCAAAGGATTACAATGATTTGAAATCAATGCTAATTCTTAATCTCAATAATCTGCGGCTGACTTTTTTATATTAGAATTTAAAGCTTAAACGTGCAAAACCAAATCTTCCGTTTAATCCAAACTGCGATACTGCTCTTGAATAAGCAAACTGATTAGCGTTTGACAAGTCTGTACTTGGTGCCGGAGATAATGTTGGTGTTGTGTTTGTAAATGCCGGAGTTGAAGGATTATTTCTATCCGGATAAACATCTCCTATATTATTAAACCCTACAGTTGCTCTAAAATGTTCGTTAATTTGATATCCAAAAGATAAATCCGTAACTAGTTTTGCACTGTATTCAGGATGTTCATACACAGAAGAAAAACCATCTAAGTTTACATCTGTCGCTCCCGGATCTGTAACTTTTCCGAAATAACTGTTTCTTAAATAAATATCCAGTTTTTTGATGCTGAAAGTCGTTGTTAAGTTGGCTTTTAATTTCGGAATTGCTTCTTCTAAATAAATTCGGCTTGATTCTGGAAAGAATGAATAAATATATGGATCTCCACCTGCATCGATAATAGATTGCGGTACATTTAAAGCTCCAACTCTTTTTGTTTCATTATAACTTAAAGCAAAATCGTTTCTGATTACAAAATCCTGAATTACATCATATTTTTGAGAAATTACCAAATCGATTCCTTTTGTTTCAGAGTCAATTCCGTTTGTCCAGAATGAAGCTCTTTCGACTCCTTTTAAATCAAATGCCTGTTGAAACAATGTTAAAGCATCTTTTTGTGTCTGCGATGTTGCTGCGTTTATCTGCGCATCTGTTGGCCTTGCATATTGTCCAGATAATACAATTCTGTCGTTGATTCTGGTAAAATAAGCATCTGTAGAAATTGTGATATTTGCTTCCGGAATTTTAAATGTAAATCCTGTACTGATGCTTTTTGATTTTTCTGGTTTTAGATTTTCTACACCAATACTTTTTGCCGCCTGAGAATCATTTGTAAAATATCCAACCTGATATGGAGAACCATTAATAAACTGAGTTGAACTTGACTCAAAATATTTTTGTTGTAATGACGGCGCTCTAAAACCTGTTTGTCCAGAAACTCTCCAATTGATATTATCAGTCAATTTTAACAGTGAAGCTAATTTAAAAGTTACTGTACTTCCAAAATCTGAATAATTTTCATAACGTGCCGCTCCGTTAACCAGCCATTTTTCAGTTGCATTTAATTCTAAATCAATATAAGCCGCACCGCTTTGTCTGTCTTTTTCTTTAGCATCTGAAGGTTGAAATCCAGAAAATCCCTGTGCTCCTGCACCACGTTTGTTACCAAAAAAGTCTGTTACAATTAAAGGTGAAGTACTTGGCAGAATTCCGGTTACTAAAGCTCCATTTACATCATATAAACCATAAGAAGCTTCTTCTCCTGCTTTAATTTGATAATTTTCATATCTAAATTCTCCTCCAAAAGCAACGTTCAATCCTGAAAGAACATCCAGTTTTTTACTGAAATCTAAGTTAGTTGTGCTTTGTAAAAATGAAACTTTTCCGGCATCAAAACTAGAAGGAGAATTGGTTCCTAAAGTAGCATTAATAGTATTGTTTACATCATAATTAAATGAGTTTGTTCCTAAGTTTGTACTTAAATCAGTATCAAAACCAAATACTTGTGTATTTACTCCAAGTGCTGCAGAAGCATCTAAAATTTTGGATTCAATTTCTGGTAAAAACCCGTTTTGATACACTTGTGTAAAAGTTCCTGAACCATTTGGAAGTCTGTTAAAAGCATACGATTTACCGTTTCTATATGAAATTCCTCCAAAAGAATATAATGAAGTTGTTTCTGTTAAAGGATATTTGGCATTATAGTACGCTTGTCCAGAAGCCAGTTCAGACTGACCTACACTCATATTATAATCTGCTCTCTGCTGTCCTCTGTAAGCTAATTCATTATTAGTAACATCAAAGTTTAAAGCAGTCTGCATTTGTGCAATTGTTGTTGCAGATGCGATTGCGTTTTGCTGTGTTGTCGTAAAATAGTTTACCTGAGGCGCATACTGCTGTAACGAACTAATAATTTGTGCAGAATTTGAAGTTGTATTAATATTACTGAACAATGAATTAATTTCTACTCCATTTTGAGCTGCTCTGTTTTCTACAGCATTGTAGGCATTAAAAATTCCGTTACTTCTAATCCCTGCGCGGCTTGTTGCTTGTCTTGTTACACCAACAGCGGTAAGGTTTAAGTAACTTCCTGGTTTTCCTAAAGATGTTCCGTAGTTTAAATCAATCTGAGTTGTCTGTCCATCAGATCCGCCTTTAAAGTTATTAGACCCTGATGATAAATTAGCTCCGTACTGAACTCCACCAGAAAGATAGTTGGCGTTTTTCTTTAATACAATATTGATTACTCCCGCAATGGCATCAGAACCGTATTGTGCCGCGGCTCCGTCTCTTAAAACTTCAATTCTTTCGATTGCAAAAGATGGAATTGCATTTAAATCTGTTCCTACAGACCCTCTTCCCGGCGATCCGTTTATGTTAACCAGAGCACTAGTGTGTCTTCTTTTACCGTTTACCAGAATTAAAACCTGATCTGGTCCAAGTCCTCTTAACTGTGCAGGATCTACGTGGTCTGTTGCATCTGCTGTCGATGTTGCATTACTTGTAAATGAAGGCGCAACGTAATTTAAAATTTGAGTTACACTGGTTTGCGGTGCTCCTTTTGTAATATCGGCAATATTAAAAACATCGACCGGAACCGGTACGTCTGTTTTTACTCTGTTTTTGCTTCTAGATCCAATTATAGTAACTTCTGACAATTCATTATTCTTTAAAGAATCCTGCTCGGTTTTATTATCCTGAGCATAAAGGCCTGAAAATGTCACAAGACCTAAAACGATTAGTACATTTTTTTTCATTTCTTTTTAGTGATTAATTTGTTTTTGGCTTAAAAAAAATCTTACAGGTTTATTTTTTGAACAAAAAAAAACCTCTGCTTCCGGCAGAGGTTCTATATATGTTAAAAAGCTACAATAGAGTCTCTGCGGATCACTCCGGCATCTTACAAGACATCATATTGCAAATTGTAAATTTCATTTTTTGTTTTTGTTCTGATATTTTAACGAGGCAAATTTGCGAACTATTTTTTAATCAGCCAAACAAAAACTTAAAAATTTTCTATTACCCTATCAAAATAGTATACTTCTGTTAAATTTCTGCTATAAAAATAAAAAAAGTTGAACTTTAATTTGCAAATCAAAATGGTTTTATACCTTTGCACGCGAATACAGAGGAAAAATTTGTACTGATTGCAACCTCTTCATAATGAAACGGTTCGTTATGAATGCTGAAACTAAGATTTCAGTAGTAAAAAATGCTAAAGCAGGAACTCTCCTTTAGCACTTTCAGCAATTACTTTTCCTCGCTTAATGTTAATTTAATAAATTATTATGGCTTATTTATTTACGTCAGAATCTGTTAGTGAAGGGCATCCAGACAAAGTTGCAGATCAAATTTCGGATGCTTTAATTGATAACTTTTTGGCATTTGACGCTGACTCAAAAGTAGCTTGCGAAACTTTGGTTACTACAGGTCAGGTTATTTTAGCAGGTGAGGTAAAATCAAATACTTATCTTGATGTACAACAAATTGCACGTGAGGTAATCCGTAAAATTGGATATACTAAAAGTGAATATATGTTTGAAGCTAATTCTTGTGGAATTCTTTCTGCAATTCACGAGCAGTCTGCAGACATTAACCAAGGTGTTGACAGAGCTAAACCAGAAGAGCAAGGTGCCGGAGATCAGGGTATGATGTTTGGTTATGCTACAAATGAAACAGAAAATTATATGCCATTGGCACTTGATTTATCTCATAAATTATTACAAGAGTTAGCTATTTTAAGACGCGAAAACAAAGAAATCACGTATTTACGTCCGGATGCTAAATCTCAGGTAACTTTAGAATACAGCGACGATAACAAACCAACTCGTATTGATGCTATTGTAATTTCTACACAGCACGACGATTTTGATGAAGAAGCTGCCATGCTTTCTAAAATCAAAAAGGATGTTATCGAAATCCTGATCCCTAGAATTATCGCTAAAAATCCGGAGCACGCTCATTTATTTAACGATAAAATTAACTACCATATTAACCCAACAGGAAAATTCGTTATTGGAGGACCTCACGGAGATACTGGTTTAACAGGAAGAAAAATTATCGTTGATACTTACGGTGGAAAAGGTGCTCACGGTGGTGGTGCATTCTCTGGAAAAGATCCAAGTAAGGTAGACAGAAGTGCTGCTTATGCAACACGTCATATCGCTAAAAATTTAGTTGCTGCAGGTGTTGCTGACGAAATCTTGGTTCAGGTTTCTTATGCAATTGGAGTTGCTGAACCAATGGGAATTTTCATTGAAACTTACGGAACTTCTAAAGTAAACTTAACTAACGGTGAAATCGCTAAAAAAGTAGAAGCTATCTTTGATATGCGTCCTTACTTTATCGAACAAAGATTAAAATTAAGAAACCCTATTTACAGCGAAACTGCTGCTTACGGACACATGGGACGTAAACCAGAAACTGTAACTAAAACTTTCTCTGCTCCAGGCGGAAACGAAAAAACAGTTACTGTAGAGTTGTTTACATGGGAAAAACTTGATTTTGTTGACCAGGTAAAAACTGCATTTGGATTATAATTTAATCTGAATCATTTAAATATTAAAAAAGCTGTCTAAAAAATTTTTAGACAGCTTTTTTTTATCCAACAAGATTTAAAAAAACTGAATAACTGCTCGTTTTAACAATCATAATTTGGTTTTTTTTATTTGTTTATTAAACAGTATTCTTTTACTTTGTCCAAAATAACTTATTAAATAATGGACAAGCTTCCTTCATTTCAAAAAATACTGAGTTCTACTAAAAAAACATTTTTTAGATTTCCATTAGAAACCCTTACTTCTGTTTGCGGCACTATATTCGCCATTTTATTTGTCAACGATAATCATACTGGGACTGAGTCGTTTTATTCAAAGTGTATAATGAGCTGTTCATTATGTTTAGTGTGGTTTATGTCTGTGTCTCTTTTTTTTACTGCTAAGCCAAAAAGCAATATTCTTCGCTATATTATAAGTTTAGTGATTGGAGGAATATTAACTGGTTTTGTTTTTAGTTTTCACAAGAGGGTTACAGAAATAGAAGCACAGCAGTTTTTTGTACTCAGCCTAGCTTTACATCTTTTAGTTTCTTTTGCAGGTTTTCTGCCAAAAAAATACAATCAGGAGGAATTTTGGGAATTTAACAAGCAGCTTTTTTTACGAATATTAACGGCAGGATTCTATAGTTTCGTGCTGTATGGCGGCTTATCATTAGCTATATTAGCCGTCGATAAATTGTTTAAGGCAGAATTTGATGACAAAATTTACGGCTATTTATTTGTAACAATTGCCGGGCTTTTTAATACTATTTTCTTTTTAAGCGGTGTTCCTGAGATTAATAATAAGCAGGTTCCATTGCAATTAAATTATCCAAAAGGGCTTAAAAATTTTACACAGTTTGTTTTACTGCCTCTAATCAGTATTTATCTGGTGATTTTAATTTGTTATGAAGCAAAAATTGTGTTTACGCTTTCGCTTCCTTTTGGCTGGGTTTCTTATCTTGTTCTGGCTTTTGCCATTATTGGGATTCTTTCGTTTTTATTGGTACATCCTATTGCAAACGAAAGCGGTAATTTATGGATGCGGACTTTTAACCGATGGTTTTATTTCTTACTGATTCCGTTGTTAGTATTATTATACTGGGCCATTTTATACCGAATTAATCTTTACGGGTTTACGCCTCTTCGTTATTATGTTTTATTATTATCGGTTTGGCTTTCTGTAGTTATTTTCTATTTTTTACTTAATAAAAATCCTAAAATAAAATTTATCCCTATAAGTATGTGTCTTGCAGGTTTATTTTCAATTGTAGGACCACAGAGTGCCGATTCTGTTTCTAAACACAGTCAATTATCTCGTTTCGAAAATTACCTTAAAGAATCTGAAGGCAAAAAACTGACTTTTGAACAAGAACAAGAGTTAAGCAGTATTGTATATTTATTGTATTCAAATTATGGTTTTGAAATCATGCTTCCGTATGCAGACAAGAAATTAGATGCTCTTTATAAAAAAGATAAGGAGCCAGGTTATTCTCAAATTATGGAAGCGCTTGGCTTTAAATATCGATCAGAATATGATCGAAAAGACAACATAAGAGATTCATTTTATTATTATTCGTATGAAAACAACGAAAGTGCTATAATTGATATTCATGGTTATGATTTTATTATCAATATATACAAAAACAATCCGTTCGAGTCTAAAAATGCTTTCGTTATTGGCAGTAAAAAATATGTAATTAAAACAAAAGAACAAGATTACGGTCAGGATTTACTCATCAATGGAGATGTAATTCCTTTAAAAATTAATGATTTCATACGTTCAGAATCAAAATTTGACGACGACAATTCTAACTCGGAAATAAAAATTAAACAAAAAGTAGAAACATCAAAATACAAAGTTTTACTGACTTACGTACATGCAAACGGCTCTATCGAAAACAATAAAAAAATTCCAAAAAACTACCAGATCAAAGTAATGGTTGGAATTAAAAATTAAAAACAAAACCCCGACAAATTCAGATTTGTCGGGGTTTCTTTTATTCTATTTTTTACTTAGTAAGTGCCATTTTGCATTTTAGCTAATACGTTTTTAATTTCTTCTGCAGTCGTTTCATGTACAGTATTATTTAAATATTTTACAGCTAAAGTCTCTGTTGCGATTGCTTTTTCTTTTTGTCCATCTCTATAATATAACTGACCTAAGGTATCCAAATAATAGGGAACATTTTTAATGATCGCAACACTACATTCTGACCATTTGATTGCCTTTTTTAAATAATTTGAATATTCTGGTTTTCTTACCACCAGCCACGCCGTATTATTTAACAGATCTGAATGATATGATTTGAATGAATTCCAATT